>ERZ840517.5-NODE-5-length-424037-cov-19.172036_pt1 | contig 424037 bp, 390 predicted proteins | sample MGYA00519876_ERZ840517 | MGnify/ENA primary metagenome ERZ840517 (study PRJEB31850, sample SAMEA3708882) | human gut metagenome | biome: human gut; feature: human-associated habitat; material: faeces | place: China | collected 2014 ... | reverse complement strand
CTTTTGCATTTTTGATGCATAAACAATATAAAAGCCCGGAATGAAAAAAGTGAATGAAAAAAACGATGATTTTTTAATGAAAATCTGTGGCTTTTGGAACGATTTTGGAGCGAATTTCAAGCCGTCGATTTTAAAGCAGGATAAATGTGTATGATTTTCGGGCGTTAAAATGCCCGAAAACGCCGTCCGGCAAAGCCTGTCGGCTTTTCAAATCGTAATACTTTTGCGTATGATTTCAAATTCGTATGCAGTAAGAGGTGTTTTTCGCAGAAAATCGAGGCTTTTGCGTATTCACTTGAGTGTTGCGGTATGATGATTAAAAATCAAAGAATTTTAGCAACGCTGTAACCAAAAATTGACGAGTTCAATCTAAAATAGAGTAACTCGTCGGACTAAAACTAAAAACGGCTTACAGGCGATTTGTGCAAGCCTGTGAGCAAAGAAACGGAGGTGATAAAGTGTATAAAAGCTTTGATGAAATGCCCGTAATGTTGTCTGTCAACCAAGCATCAGAGGTGCTTGGCATATCTAATGTCAGCTTGTATAAGCTGATTGAAAAAGATAAATCGTTCCCTGTTGTTCAGTTAGGCAGAAGAAAATCCATTCCAAAAGAACAACTCAAGGAATGGATAGATGAAAAATCTAAAAGATAATTATCTGGCTATTGAAAAAGGCTTGTGGTAATGTTTGAGTTGCCAAAAGCAGAAAGGAGGCTATAGAATGGCAAGAAGAACAAAAGGCGAAGGAACACTTCGCAAAAGAAAAGACGGAAGATGGGAAGGTTGGTTTAACATCGGTAAAGACGAAAACGGCAAGACAAAACGAAAAAGCGTTACCGCAAAAACCAAATCCGAATGTCAAGAAAAGCTGAACAAAGCCAAAGAGGAATATCTGAAAGAACAGTCTGTATTATCTTCTCATACTTACTTGACCAATTCCGATCCCACGCTTAATGAATGGTACGAAATATGGATAAACACATTTTGCAAAAATGTGATCAAGGACTATACCGTAAACGGTTACGAGCAAAGGTTCAAAACCAATATCTTACCTGCGTTGGGTGATATGAAATTAAGCGAGTTATCCACCGTAAACTGTCAGCAATTCTTGGTAGGATTATTCAGTGACGGCAGGCAACGAGGCAGAGAAAAACACGGTAACGGATTGGCATATTACTCGGTAAAAGGGATAGAGAGAACACTCAGTTCTTGCCTACAAAAAGCGGTGGATGAAGATTTAATTCCAAAGAATCCCATATCAAAAGTGAAGTTGCCTAACTGCACAAAGCCTGAAATGAAAACGCTGAAGAAAGAAGAATTAACAGCATTTCTTGAAGAAACCAAGCGTTCGGGTTGTTATGAATTCTATTATCTTGAACTGACAACGGGTATGAGATTAGGTGAAATTTGTGCGTTGGAATGGAATGATTTAGATCTCGAAAACAAAACGATAACGGTAAACAAGGCGGTACAAAAAATCAAAGGTGAGGTAAAAATCAACACACCGAAAACAAAAAGCTCAATCAGAACGATAAAATTATGTGATGAGTGTATTCGGTTATTAAGTAAGTTAAAAGCAAATCAAATACCGAAATCGAAATACATATTCCCGTCATCTGTAACAGGAGAGATACGAGATACCTCAGCAGTCACACGAAGATTACACAGAATACAGGACAGAGCAGGTGTGCCGAGAATACGCTTTCACGACTTACGACACAGCTTTGCAACCTTATCCCTTGAACAAGGAATGGACATTAAAACCGTATCGCATATGTTAGGTCATACGGATGCCGGCTTTACAATGAACACCTATATGCATGTGACGGATTCCATGCAAGAAAATGTTGCAAACACGATGGGTAATTTACTTGGTGGAAATATGGCAAATTCATAAATGGTCAATAGATGGTCTTGGAATATTTAACACCAAAAATTACAAAATCTCACTCCGTAAAAAAGAGTGAGATTTTTTGTTGCGTATTGAATTTTGAAATTCTTTTTTGAAAAAGAAAAAACCTGCGAAAACGCCGTGTTTACGCAGGTTTTGGAGCTGATAGTCGGACTCGAACCGACGGCCTGCGCATTACGAATGCGCTGCTCTACCAACTGAGCCATATCAGCATTTATTCAATTTTCCACTTGCTTTGAGCCTAAATCGGCGAACAACCTTCCGTTTACGAATGCGCTGCTCTACCAACTGAGCCATATCAGCATTGATTATTGCAACCGAGACTTTCAAATTGCATTAGCAATTATACAATAAAAAAGTCGAGAGGTCAAGAGGGTTTAAAGAAGTTCGCACAGTTTTTCAAAAACAAAGCGAATGCTTTTTTCACGAACGCAGTTTCTGCCTATATCACCAAACTGCTTTGTGAAGGTTTGCACGCTGCCGTTTATATAAAAGCCAAAGCAAACCATGCCGACGGGCTTTGCCGCAGTGCCGCCAGAAGGCCCCGCAACTCCGGTTATACCGATTCCGACCTGAGATTTTGCGTTTTCTGCCGCTCCGCAAGCCATTTGAGCTGCAACGGGTTCGGACACAACACCGAATTCTTCAATCGCATTTGGCGAAACGCCGAGATACTTTATTTTGGCTTCATTTGCATATGTTATGAAAGACACATCCAGAACAGCAGATGCGCCCGGCTCATCCACAAGAGCACCGCAGCACTTACCGCCGGTGCAACTTTCCGCAAATGAAATGTGCCAATTTTTTTTAATCAATTTATCAACAACTTCTGCAGTTAAAAACTTATTACACATAATTTATCACATCATATAATTTATTAACAACCGGCACATCGGGGCGCAAATTTTTATCTTTAAACCAGCCCCAATTCATACGCACGGCCTTCATTCCCGCACCGAGTGCTCCCTCAATATCATTAACCGGATGATCGCCCACATAAAGGCATTCCTCAGGCTTTAAACCAAGCTGAGCAGCAGTATACAAAAAAATCTGTGCCTGCGGTTTTGCAAAATCATAATCACCGGAAACAACTGTTATATCACAATACGGAAAAAGGCCGCTGTTATCAAGCTTTGTGTGTTGCAAAACAGAAGGGCCGTTTGTGATTATACCTGTTTTTATATTTCTTTTATGCAGTTCCTTCAAAAGCGGAATGGCATCATCAAAAATAATGCAATATTTGCCGAAATTTTCCTCATAATGATTTGTGAGTGCCGTGGCACCCGGCGAATTTTTCCAATCCCACATTTTGATAAGGCCGGAAAACCAAGCATTGCGCTCGGCATAACCGCCGTTTCCGGTTCTAACCATATCGTCTCTGCGCTTTTGCTTTTCCTCGCCGCTGAGATTCGGCATAAATTCGGCAGTAAATGCATCTGTGTATTTATCAAATGCAGAGGTGCGATCCTGCAAAGTTTCATCAAAATCAAATAATACTGCTTTTATCATAATCGAGTTGCTCTTTAAGTTCTTCCTTATTTTTAAATAATTTTTCAGGGCGCATATAATCAACAAGCTCAACCGTTACCGTTTCATCATAAAGATTGCCGCTGAAATCAAAAATATGCGTTTCCGAAAGCGGAACATCCACCTTCCATGTTGGCCGCACGCCGATATTTGTGAAGGCCTTATATGATTTATTTCCTATCAACACACGGCTTTCGTATACACCGAACCGCGGCACGATCAGCCCCTGCGGCAAATGCTGATTTATGGTTGGGAATCCGATTGTGCGCCCGCGCTGATCGCCTTTGATTACGGGGGCTTCATAGGTGAAATTGTAGCCGAGCATCTCATTGGCAGATCTTATTCTGCCCTCGGAAACGGCCTTTCTGATTCTTGTTGAGCTTATCGGCATACCTTCATAATCCTGAGCTTCAAGAATACGAACCCAAATATCGCGCTGCTCAAGATACTTTCTCATATCAAGAGCAGACCAAGAAGCATTTTTGCCGAATCTGAAATTAAATCCGCAAAGCACTGTTTGCGCACCGAATTTATCAATTAAAATTTTTTGAATAAATTCCTCGCCCGTGTAATTCTTAATTTCATCAAAATCCGCAAAAACGGCATTTGGATAGCGCTTTTCAAATATGCTTTTTTGCAGCAATGAGAATTTATTATGCACACAATAAATAATAGCTTTCTCAGCGCCCGTTACAACGGTTTTATGTGCAAGATGCATACCGTCAAAATCGCCGAGCGCAACAGCTGTTCTGTTTTTACCGTAATTGTTATCCATAACTTATTCCACAAGCAATCGCTTTACCTTTAACTGTGAATTTTCTTCCATACCCAAGCCTAAAAATTCGCCGTTTGGCGAACAAACCCTGTAAACAGAGCTTTCGGCAATCGGGCTTTTTATTCTTTCTGCATCAAGAGCACCGCCGTTTTTAAAGCGGATCGACTGCGCCTGCGAGACTGTTAATTTTTCAAATTGCAAAAACACATTTTCAACGGGCAGAAGATATTTTTGCATATCCTCCCCTGCCTCTTTAGCCGCAAAAAGCGATTCCAAATCGTTGCAATCGGCAAGCGAAAATCCGCATGCCTGCGTGCGGCAAAGTGAGGTCATAACCGCACCGGTACCAAGCTTTTTGCCGATATCATCTATAAGTGAACGAATATATGTGCCCTTTGAACAAAGCACATCTATCACATAATAATCGCCGTTTTTCGGCAGCATATCAAGCTTTTTTATTTCAATTTCTCGTGACTGCCGTTCAACCTCAACGCCGCTTCTTGCAAGCTCATAGAGCCTTTTGCCGCCCACCGACACCGCCGAATACATGGGCGGCACCTGCATTATTTTACCTTTAAAGCTTTCAATGGCATAACGCACCTGCTCATCACTGCAATTAACAGGAAACTCACCTGTCAGATTACCTGTTATATCAAGTGTGTCTGTTGTTTTTCCAAGCACAAATTCAGCACGGTAACCCTTATCGTGCTCGGGCAAATGGCTTAAAAACTTTGTTGCACCGCCTATCATAACAGGCAAAACACCCGTTGCAAGCGGATCGAGCGTACCTGCATGCCCAACCTTTTTTTCGCCGAAGATTTTTCTCAGCCTTGAGCATACGGCAAACGAAGTCATTCCCTGCGGCTTATCAATGCAAATAATACCCGTCATTTAAGATATTCTCCGCATTTTTTAACAATCTGCTCCAAAGCCTCATCAACAGAGCAATCAAATCTGCACGCAGCTGCCTGAGCGTGACCGCCGCCGCCGAAATTCTTTGCAAGAGCTGCGGCATTAACGCTTTCATATGTTCTTATAGACGCCTTGCAGGTTTTATCGGCCTTTTCGCGAATTGTTATTCCGATTTCAACGCCCTCTATCTGCCTTGTCAGCGGAGCAAGAGCCTCTGTTTCCTGCTCGTTTGAGCCTGTTTTTGCATACATGTCCTGAGTAACCGTGATAACGGCAACGCGGTCGTTGCAAAACATTTTCATATTATTGAGCGCAATTTTTTCAAGGGCAACATATGTTTTTGTTTTTGTTTCAAACATCGCGCGGTTGATTTTGCCGTTGTCCGCACCGTGCTCAATAAGTTCCGCCGCAATGCGGTAAGACTGCGCCGTGGTTGAAGCATATCTGAAGCAGCCCGTATCCGTTGAAATGCCCGTATAAAGGCAATCGGCGATTTTTTTATCGATTTTAACGCCCATTTCGTTTATGAGCATATAGATAATTTCGCATGCTGCCGGATAATCGCGAAGCAAAAGATTTTTTGCATATTCCGTGTTTGTTAAATGATGGTCTATGCAAAGATCTATCTTGCCGGCATAGCTGCTTTGCAGGCCGCCGAGCAAATTTTCGGTGGCAACATCAACGGCAACAACATAATCCGCCTCAAATTCCGGAAAATCAATATCTGAATAAAGATAATCATATTTTTTGGGGATTACATCGTCGTTGATAACCCTTGCCTTTTTGCCGAGCTGCATAAGAGCACGGCAAAGCGCAAAGCCCGAGCCGAGCGTATCGCCGTCCGGATGAGCATGAGTTAAAATTAAGATATTATCCTGCCGCAAAAGCAGATTTGCACATTCTTTAACATCAATTTTCATTTGAAGTTTCCTTTAGCTTTTCAAATATCTCCATTCCTTTTTTGATAGAATCATCGGCCACGAAGCTGAGCTCCGGCGCCTTTCTTAAATGAAGATTATTTCCGAGCGTTCTGCGAAGATAGCCCTGCGCCGAATCAAGGCCCTTGCAGGCCTCCTTAGCGGCGTCGAGCCCTTCCATAGCGCTGACATACACCTTGGCATAGCTTAAATCGTTTGAAACCTTAACATTCACAACCGTAAGCATTTTGCCGGAAACGCGTGGGTCTTTAAGCTCTCTCATAAGTGAGATAAGCTCGCGCTTGATATCTTCGGATATTCTGTCTATACGATAACCTGCCATGATCAATCCCTGTATTCTTCAACAACATAACATTCAAAGATGTCGCCGGGCTTGATATCATTCCAGTTTTCAAGCGAGATACCGCATTCGTAACCGGAGGAAACATCCTTAACATCATCCTTGAATCTCTTAAGATTTTTAATCGGCGTATCAGCAAGCTGCTTGCCGTTTCTCATAACGCGGATCTTGCCGTTTCTGCGGATTGTGCCGCTTGTAACAAGTGAGCCTGCGATTGAGCCTACGCTTGAAACGGTGTAAACCTCGCGAACCTCGGCCGTGCCGGTGTCCACATTGCGATACTTAACGGAGCGCATGCCTCTCATTGCGGATTCAACATCCTCAATAAGGTCGTAAATAATGCTGTATTGCTTGATTTCAATGCCGTCGCGCGACGCATTGTCGGCAGCAACCTGCTCAACATCCGTTGCAAAAGCAACGATGATTGCATTTGACGCATTTGCAAGCATAACATCGGAATCGTTTACTGCACCAACCGCGCCGTGAATTATTCTTACGCGAACTTCATCGTTTTCGATTTTAAGAAGCGATTGCTTAACCGCCTCAACAGAGCCTTGAACATCTGCCTTGATAATGATATTAAGCTCTTTCATCTGGCCCTCTTCAAGGGTGGAGAACAAAGTGTCAAGAGTAACTTTGTGGAACTGCTTGAATTCCTCTTCCTTGGCCTCTTCTTTTCTTTGCTCAACAAGCTGCCTTGCAAGCTTTTCATTTGTTACGGCGTTAAACTCATCGCCGCTCATGGGTGCCTGGTCAAGGCCCATAATTTCAACGGGAACAGACGGGCCTGCGCTGTTGAGCTTTCTGCCGCGATAATCCGTCATGGCTCTTACGCGGCCGACCGCCGTGCCGGCAACAACATAATCGCCGGATTTAAGAGTGCCGTTTTGAACAAGGAAGGTTGCAATCGGGCCTCTGCCCTTATCAAGCTTGGCTTCGATAACAACGCCCTTTGCGGCTCTGTTCGGATTGGCTTTAAGCTCGCACATTTCGGAAACAAGCAAAATCGTTTCAAGAAGCTTATCAATGCCCATTCCTGTTTTGGCGGAAACAGGAACGCAGATAACATCGCCGCCCCATTCCTCGGGCACAAGCTCCTGCTCGGTGAGCTGCTCCATAACTCTTTCGGGATTTGCTCCCTCTTTATCCATTTTATTTATAGCCACGATAATTTGCACATTTGCGGCCTTTGCATGGTTGATGGCTTCAATGGTTTGCGGCATAATACCGTCGTCTGCGGCAACAACAAGCACCGCGATATCCGTTGCCATGGCGCCCCTTGCACGCATTGCGGTGAATGCGGCGTGACCGGGAGTATCAAGAAATGTGATTTTTTGATTGTTTACATCCACCTGATAAGCGCCGATTGCCTGAGTGATGCCGCCGGCCTCCGTTGAAGTTACATCCGTGTGGCGAATAGCATCAAGCACAGAGGTTTTACCGTGGTCAACATGGCCCATAACGCAAACTACGGGCGGGCGGGGAATTGCATTTTCATCATCCTCAACCTCTTCCTCGATAATCTGCTCTTCAATAGAGATTTCAACCTTCTTTTCAACCTTTGCGCCAAGCTCGGTTGCAACGATTGCGGCGGTATCATAATCGATAACCTCATTAACCGTTGCCATAACGCCGAGGGCAATAAGCTTTTTGATAACCTCATTTGCCGTCATTCTGAGCAAACTTGCAAGATCGCCGACGGTAATTTCCTCGGGAACCTGAATCTTAATCTGTTGCTTCTTTCTTTGCTCGGCAATTCTGGCAAGGCGCTGCTGCTCGGTTTCTCTTTTGGAATGAGCCCTGATGCCCTGCGGCTTTTTCTTTCTGTATTGCTTTGATTTTTGATTGAGCTTTTGCTTTTTCTGGAAATCGCCCATTGAAGATGCGGGAGCGATATCCTCGTATTTTTGATTGTATTTTTCAAGATCAACATTATTAACGCGAGTGTCTATATGGCGAGCCTCGCCCTTTGTGCGGGCCTGGGGCTGAGCCTCGGCTTTTTTCTTTGCCTTTTCCTCGGCGCGCTTTGCCGCCTGCTCTGCCATTTGCAAAATAGCCGCCTGGCTTTCGCGCTTTTTATCCTTTGCCGTTTCCGCTTTCTTTGCGGGCTTATCCTTCTTTTGGGCGGCGGGTTTTTCTTTCTTTGCCTTAGCCGCGCCCGATTTAAAATAAGCGTCAAAGCTTTTAACACTGTTTTGAATGGTGATTTTATCAAAAAGTATGTTAAGTTCGTTTTCTTCGAGGACTGTGGAAGCTTTCTTGGCCGGACCGCCACAATATTTATCAAGCAGCTCTATAATTTCCTTGTTGCTCTTTCCGAAATCCTTGGCAACATCGGAAACCTTGACCTTAATTACCATATAACCGATTCCTCCTTAACCGATTTATTCGCTTAGCAGCGAAACAATTTTATTACTGAAATTTTCATCCTCCACCGCTATCACGCCGGCCTTGTAGCCGCAGGCGAAATAAATCTCATCAACACCGATATCCGCAACTGCCACTGGCGTGCGGGGCGAGAATTTATTAACGGTGAATTCTATATCTTTTTTTGTGCCCTGCGAGATTTCGGCGCACACAAGCACAAGCTTTGCTTTTTTGGAGCGAATTGAGCCGATTGCGGCCGCATGCCCCATCGAAAGCCTGCCGGCGCGCCTTGCAAGGCCGAGCATTGAAAGAATTTTATCCTTTTGCATTTGTGATTTCTTCTTCCATTTTATCATAAACCGCGTCTTCTATTTTCATTGAGAAGGCGCGCTCTATCGATTTTCTTTTTCTTGCCTTTTTTAGGCATTCGGGATTGTTGCACACATATGCGCCGCGGCCGTTTTTCTTGCCCGTTAAATCAAGGCTGACTTCGCCCTCGGGGCTTTTAACAACTCTGATAAGCTCACGCTTATCAAACATTTCGCCGCAGCCCACGCACATACGCTTAACTTCTCGCTTTGCTTTCATTTCGATTACTCCTGTGAGCCCTCATAGAATCCCGATTCGGGCTTGATATCTATTTTCCAGCCTGTGAGCTTGGCGGCAAGGCGAACATTTTGACCCTTGTTGCCGATTGCAAGACTGAGCTGATCATCCGGAACCGTTGCACGGCAGAACCTTGCATCCTCATCAAGAATTTCAACACTGCAAACGGAAGCCGGTGCAAGCGCTGCGGAAACAAATTCCGCAACATCATCGCTGTATTTAACGATATCGATTTTTTCTCCGCCGAGAGCGTCAACAATATTGGAAACGCGCTGACCTTTAGGGCCTATGCATGCGCCGATGGGGTCAATTTCGTCATCCTTGCTGTAAACGGCGATTTTCGTTCTGGAGCCCGCTTCACGCGAAACGGATTTGATTTCGATGGTACCGTCGTAAATTTCGGGAACCTCGGTTTCAAACAGCCTTCTTACAAGACCGGGATGAGTGCGCGAAATCATGATCTTGGGGCCTTTGCCGGAATCCTTAACATCCACAACAAAAATTTTAAGACTTTCGCCCTCTGTGATAACCTCGCCGGGAATTTGCTCCATTTTGGGAAGCACGGCAATTGTTTTGCCGATTTCAACCGTTGCACTGCCCGTTACCGGATCAATGCGATTTACCTTAGCCGTTACAAGCTCCTGATTTTTGCTTTGGAACTCCGCAAGCTGCTTGCCGCGCTCCGCCTCGCGAATACCCTGGCGGATAACATGCTTTGCGTTTTGCGCGATAATTCTGCCGAATTCTTTTGTTTTGAGCGGGATATCGATTGTTTTGCCCACCTTTGCGGATTTGCGGATTTGCTGTGCCTCTTCAAGGGTTAAATCCGTGTCCGGATCTTCAACTTCCTCAACAACATTTTTGGTTACATAAACCTTGATTTTTTCCTTTTCGGGATCGATATCGCAGTGAACGATATCCTTGCCGTTGTAATCGTGCTTTGCGGCAACAACGATAGCCGCCGAAATTTTATCATAAAGATAATCTGCGGGAATACCCTTTTCTTGCTCAAGCATTTTCACAGCTTCAAAAAATTCTTTGCTCATTTTTCCTATCAACCTTTCTGTTATTTATTAAAATCATTTATATCAAAATCATCCAGCTTAACATAGGATGTTTCTTTTTTATCCGCGGTTATATCATTGCCGTCCTGCAGCGTAACGGTGATTTTGCCGCCGTCATAGCTTTTGAGCGTGCCGGTAAAATCGCGAACGCCGTCTATCGGGCGAATGGTGCGCATCATAACGGCGGCGCCGATATATTTAAGGAAATGCTCTTCCTTTTTAAGTTCTCGCTCTATCCCGGGAGAAGAAACCTCCAAAGTGTATGAATGTGAAATAAGATCCGCCTCATCAAGCGGCTCGGTGATAAGGTGCGTTAAATCAACGCAATCATCAACGCTTACGCCACCCTCTTTATCGATGAAAATGCGCAAATACCAATCCGTGCCTTCTTTTTTAAACACGATATCCCATATTTGCAGTGAAAGCTCATCGGCAAAAGGCTTAACGATTTCAAGCACTTTATCGGAAATATTCTGTGCCATATCTGCTCCTTTCCCGGTGGATTTTCCGCATTTCGCAAAAAAGCCGCCAACAATAATATGAGAGCGGCATTGCTGCCACTCTCACCTTTCGTTTATATCTTACGCTAATACTATAATATATAAATTATTTATTGTCAAGCATTATTTATCACTTAATTTTATAGAGATTGCCCTCAAACGGCCTGAGCATATCGCAAGTGCCGCCCCTTGTGGAAAGAAGCAAATCAAAATTTGAAACATCACACGGTCGCTTTTCAAGCTTTTTGCCGAGATTCAGCTCAATATAATAAAGCTCACCGTTATACTCGCGGTAATAACAATAAACCGGTTCCTTTGCAAGTTCCATGCTTTTAAACACGCCGTATACAAGCGCAGGCGTGTTTTTGCGCAAAGCGATTGCTTTTTTATAAAAATTCAAAACGCTGTCTGCCCTGTTTTGCTCATCCTCGGCATTATAGCGTCTATAATCGGAGCTGATTTTAAGCCACGGCTTGCCCGTTGTGAAGCCTGCGTTTTCGCTGTCGCTCCACTGGAGGGGACTGCGTGCGTTGTCGCGAGTGCCCGTGGCGGCGCGCTTAAAGGCTTTTTCTTTGTTTTTGCCTTTTTCAACAAGCTTTTTATAGAGATTTACCGCCTCAACATCATTTAGTTCGTCGGCAGAATTAAAATCAACATTGCCCATTGAGATTTCCTGACCCTGATAAATATACGGCGTGCCTCGCAGGGTCATTTCGATAAGGGCGCATATTTTTGAAATATCCTCTCTGTAAGCATCCGTTTTATCAACCTTGGTAACGATTCTTGGATTGTCGTGATTTTCAAAGAAAACGGCGGGCCAGCAGTGATTTGTGTATCTTGTTTGGAATTTTTCAAATTCCCGCATCACCTTATAAAGGCTGTAATCAAAGGTGTCGTATTTATCGTGGCCCTGATTTATGAGAAAATCGAAATTGAAAACGGTGTCCAGCTCCTTGCGATAATCGGCAGTGAGCATTTTATCCATTTCAATGCCTGCGCCGCCGCATTCGCCCACAGTGTAAACATCATAATCACCGAATGCTTTTTCGCGCATTTCGTGCAGATATTCATGCAAACGCGGGCCGTAAAAATAATACTCGGCGCCCTTATAACCCGTCAAAATTCCGAGGAAAGCATTGGCATCCGGCAAGCCGGGAGTTTTGCTGATAAAGTTGATAACATCCATCCTGAATCCGTCTATCCCCTTATCAAGCCACCAGCGCATCATTTCATAAACACTGTTTCGCACATTTTCGTTTTCCCAATTCAAATCCATTTGCTTTTTGGAGAAAAGGTGCATTGCCCACTGATTTAAATTTTCATAATAATTCCAAGCGGGGCCCTGGAAAAGCGAAATCCAGTTATTCGGCGGGGTTTTACCCGCATCCGTTGCATCCTGCCAAATATAATAATCGTGATAAGGATTATCCTTTGATTTGCATGCTTCCTTAAACCATTCGTGCTCATCCGAGGTGTGATTGACAACCAAATCGATAACAAGCTTCATGCCGCGCTTGTGGATTTCGGCAAGCATGGTATCAAAATCCTCCATAGTGCCGAATTCCGCCATAATCTTTTTGTAATCGCGGATATCGTAGCCGTTGTCATCGTTTGGCGAATCATAAAAAGGCGAACACCAAATCGCCGTTACGCCCAAATCCTTCAGATAATCAAGCTTTTCGGTTATGCCGTTTAAATCGCCGATACCGTCGCCGTTACTGTCGTAAAAGGAGCGTGGATAAATTTGGTAAATAATTGCCTCTTTCCACCATTTCGGCTCAAGCACGCCCTCATCGGTGATGATTGCATCCTGCTCCAAATTAAACATATTGCATATTGTTTGCACGGTTTTTTTATCAAGCAGACCGAGTGTAAAAGTGGTGAGCGCACTCAATTTCAAATTGGCAACTGCCGGCTTTTCAAGAGCTTCGGTCGGCAGCCGAAGTGCAAGCATAAGCTTTTCGAGCATATCCTTTGCCATTGGGTTTTTCATTGCTTCTTTTAAAGTGGTGCCGGGTGTTATTTTAGCCATAATCTTCTCCAACGAACACACGGCATATGAATCGGCATATGCCGTGTGATTTTATATTATCAAAAACGCTAATTTTATAAAAAACAACTCAATAGATGCCCTGGGCCATCATCGCTTCGGCAACCTTTTCAAAGCCCGCGATATTGGCGCCGGCAACCAAATCATAGCCGAGGCCGTATTTTTCGGCAGCTTCAACGGAATGTTTATGTATATCGACCATTGCGTGATGAAGCTTTGAATCAACCTCTTCGGCGGTCCACGAAAGCCTTTGGCTGTTTTGGCTCATTTCAAGGCCGGATACGCAAACGCCGCCCGCATTAACGGCTTTTGACGGCGCAACTATAACACCGGGCGCCTTGATAAGATATTCCTGAGCGTCCGCCATTGTGGGCATATTCGATACTTCCATATAGTATTTAACGCCGTTTTCAGCGATTTTCTTTGCATCCTCAAGGCAAACTTCATTTTGCGTTGCGCACGGCATAATAACATCCGCATCTTTAATTCCCCAAGGCCTTTCGCCGGGAACGAATACCGCAGACGGGAATTTATCGCTGTAATCCTCCACCCTGTCTCTGCCGCTTGCGCGCATTTCAAGCAGGTAATCGATTTTTTCGGGAGTGCAAATGCCGTCCTTATCATAAATATAACCCGTAGGTCCACTGATAGTAAGCGGTACGGCACCCAGCTCATTAAGCTTTTTAACCGCGCCCCAAGCAACATTGCCAAAGCCGGAAAGAGCAACTCTTTTGCCCTTAATTGTGTCGTTTTGATGCTTCAAAACCTCACATAAATAATATACGGCGCCGAAGCCTGTTGCCTCTGGACGAATAAGCGAACCGCCGTAAGAAATGCCCTTGCCGGTGATAACACCGTTTTCAAAAGCATCCGTAATTCTTTTATATTGACCGAAAAGGAAGCCTATTTCTCTTGAGCCCACACCGATATCGCCGGCAGGGACATCGATATTCGGGCCTATATGCCTGTAAAGCTCCGTCATAAAAGCCTGGCAAAAGCGCATAATCTCACCCTTGCTTTTACCGCGCGGGTCAAAATCCGAGCCGCCCTTTGCGCCGCCCATGGGTAACCCCGTGAGTGAATTTTTGAAAGTTTGCTCGAAGCCGAGGAAATACATTATACTTGAATTAACGCTTGGGTGAAAACGCAAGCCGCCTTTATAAGGGCCTATTGCGGAGTTGAACTGAACACGATAGCCTCTGTTTATCCTGGTTTTTCCCTGATCGTCCACCCATGCGATTCTGAAGGTGATAAGTCTGTCCGGCTCCACCATTCTGGTGAGCAAATCATCATCAACATATTCGGGATGAGCCTCAATAACCTTTTCGAGCGAACCGAAGGTTTCTTTAACCGCCTGAATATATTCCGGCTTGGCGTTATCACGCCTTTCAACCGTTTTTATAACACTGTCTATATAAGCATTCATAAAAAAATGCCTCCTTCTCTATAATCAATTATAGTTTAAAGGAGGCATTTAATCTATGAGCAGATTTTATAATATTTAATTATTTTTTAGTACATTGTGCACAAGCAATCTTATGTATTCTGAAATTATTTGTTGAATTTTTGCCAATCTATCTTTTTATCTTTGAAATAATATTCCTTATCGCGCTCCGAAATCGGGCGCATAACGCGGCACGGATTGCCAACGGCAACCACATTTGCCGGAATATCCTTTGTTACAACACTGCCAGCGCCGATAACCGTATTATCGCCAACGGTTACACCCGGAACTATAACAACGCCCGCGCCGATCCAGCAGTTTTTGCCGATTCGCACCTCGGCATTGTATTGAATTACCTGCTCGCGAAGGCATGGAATAATAGGATGCCCCGCCGTTGCAATCGTTACATTCGGCCCTATCATAGTGTGGCTGCCGACATAAATGTTGGTATCATCCACCAAGCCGAGATTGAAATTGGCATAAACATAATCGCCGAAATGAACATTTCTGCCGCCCCAAACCGTGCGCAGCGGAGGCTCGATATAGCAGCCCTCACCGCATTCGGCAAACATTTCATTTAAAAGGCGTGTTCTTTCCTCAAGCTGAGAGGGGCGCGTGGCATTGAAATCATAAAGCTTTTCCATGCATTGGCGCTGGGCCTGCATAATTTCATCATCACCGGGATCATAAAGCTCGCCAGAATGAAGAATTTCATCAAGATTCATAATCAATTTCCCTTTTCGATACTGATTTTATCAAAAATTTCAAGCAAATCTTCAACCCTGGCATTTTCCTTTTCCTCGCCTTTAATGTCAAGCACGGCTTTGCCCTCGTGCATCATCACAAGGCGATTGCCGTACTGCACGGCGAAGCGCAGATTGTGAGTTACCATCAGCGTGGTGATTTCGTTTGCTTTCACAAGTTTATCCGTGAGCATCATTACTCTTTCGGAGGATTTGGGGTCAAGCGCCGCAATATGCTCGTCAAGAATAAGCAGTTTAATATTCGTCATATTTGCAATGATAAGCGCAAGAGCCTGGCGCTGGCCGCCCGAAAGTGTGCCAACCTGAACGCCGAGTCTGTCCTCAAGCCCCATTTCGCATTGTTCAAGCAGGGATTTATAGTAATCTATTCTTTTTTTGTTAACGCATTTGCCGAGACCGAAGGGCTTATTTTTATTATCTGCAAGCGCCATATTTTCAAGGATTGTTAAATCCGGGCAGGTGCCCGCCTTCGGATCCTGAAAAACACGGCCGATTATTTTTGCTCTTTTGAATTCGGAGATGTTTGTGATATCCTTGCCGTCAAAAAGAATGTTTCCGCCGTCCGGCTTATAGGAGCCGCAGATAAGATTGAGCATAGTTGTTTTGCCGCTGCCGTTTGAGCCGATAACGGAAACAAATTCGCCCGCGTTTACCTTAAAATTAAAATTATCAAACACCGTGGATTCATCGGGAGTGCCGGCATTAAAACGCTTTGTTATATCAACGAGATCAAGCATTCTTTTCCCTCCTTTTAAGCTTTATTTTTCCTGTTTTGCCGAAAAGAATAGCAACCACAAAAAGCACTGCCATCAGCAGCTTATTATAATCGCTCGGAAGGCCGATAACAACGGCGATTTGCAGGCAGGCTTTATAAATCACCGTGCCGAGAATAACCATTGTTGTGGCTTTCATGAAGCCGACGCGCTTAAAGAGTGAAAGCCCGATTATAACGCTTGAAAGCCCGAACACAACCATGCCCACGCCCATTTGCGTGTTTGCGGATTCCGTGCTTTGCGCAACAACTGCGCCGCTGAGAGCCGCAAGTCCGTTTCCGATTGCAAGGCCTAAGATTTTTGAAGCACCGGGATTTCTTGCAAGCATAACAACATACTGCTGATTTGAGCCGGTGGCGCGCAGCAGCATACCGGATTTTGTTTTAAGATAAAGATCGATAAGTATTTTAATGAGCACAACAAATATGAAAAGCACGATAAGCTTTCTCACATTAAGGCCGCCGATATTTGACGGCAACACATTTGCAACGCCGCTGTTAAATACATTATCCCTGCCGAAGGTGGAGGCTATAGACTGACCACCCGTGCCAAGCTTAACCAGCACAAGATTTATCGAAAGCAGCACCGTGTAAACCAAAATTCCCGAAAGCAGGGGCTGAAGCTTAAGCTTAACATGCAAAAGCCCCGTTAAGCAGCCTGCGGCGAGCCCGCATGCAAACGCAACCACAAGGCTTATCCACGGATTAACGCCGTGCAAAATAAGAATTGCCGAAACGATTGCGCCGAGCGGCATTGTGCCGTCCACCGAAAGATCCGGGAAATCCAAAATGCTGTAAGAGAGATAAACGCCGAGTGCCAAAATGGCATATTTAAAGCCCTCTTCAAGCACAACCTTCAGAATATTCATAAATTCCATAATAACAAATCACCTTAGCGGGCAAAGCCCGTTATTTTAAATATCATATAAAAGCACACAAATCGGCACGCAAAAATTGCGTGCCGACGAACAATTTAAATATGTGCCGACCGACGCCGGGCAATTATTGCGCGGCGGAAGTTGAAACTTTTTCGGCGTCATTCAGCTCTGCGGGAATTGTGATACCGAGAGTTGAAGCAACATCGGGATTAACAACAACGAATGAATCCGAAACGGTAACAACCGGATATGTTGCCGCCGATTTACCGCCGAGAACATCAACGGCGATTTGGCCTGTTTTTTCACCGAGAGCAACATAATCTATTGAAGCCGAAGCAAGGCAGCCTTTTTTAACCTGCTCGATTTCGGAGCCGTAAATCGGAATACCCTTTTGATTTGCCTGCTCAAGAACAACGCTCATATTGTCAACAACATTATTGTCGGTTAAATTTGTGATGGCATCCACCTCATTCACAAGGGACACGGCAACAGCCTGAAGCTCAGAAGCCTCATTGATGCCCTTTTGAACAAGATTTATTCCGTTTGCCTCGCACTCTGCTTTAAGAGTTGCAAGCTGGCTGATTGAATTAGCCTCGGTTGTGGTATAGATAACGCCGAGATTTTTAATATTCGGCTGCATGGTTTTGATAAGTTGAACCTGGCCCGCGATATCAACCGCGTCGGCTGTGCCCGTGCAATTATTACCCGGTGCGTCAAGTGAATTTACAAGACCTGCCGAAACGGGATCGGAAACCGCGCAAAAGATAACCGGAATATCGGACGAAGCATTGCGAACGGCCGAATAAGCGCTTACCGCAGCGGGAGTTGCAACGGCAATGATTGCCGAATAATTGCCGGAAGATGCCATTTGCTCCGCATAGCTTTGGCAATCCGTGTCTGCGCTGCCGCTTGAACCGATTTGAACATCATATGCGATACCTGCTGCATCGAGCGCGTTTTTAACACCCTGTGTGCAATTATCAAGGCTTGAATGCGGCATATATTGCAAAATCGCAACTTTTTTGCCCGAGGTGCTGCCGCCCGAATCCTTGCCGCTTGCGGAACAGCCCGCAAAAGCAGCCGCAATAAGAAGCACGGAAAGCAAAACCGCAAACAGCTTTTTTGCATATTTCATAATGATTTCCTCCTATAAAAATTATATTACTTTGATAATAATTATACCATAAAGGGCATATCTGTCAACAAAAAAATCATTTTGTGCCGCTTTGAGATTTTTTCCATTCGATAAATTTCATAACTTCATCGCAATCCTCCTGCGAAAGGCCGCGCAATTTGCTGACAAAAGCCGCTTCTCTGTCGGAAAGCTCCATGATTTCACAGCTGCTTCTGTACATACTGCCATCCGCAAGGCGATATTCCGATTTCGGCACCTTGCCGCTCATTAAAAAATCAACCGTAACGCCGAAAAAATCCGCAAGGGCAAGGTAAATACTGTCCTTCGGCTTCGTATCTATTTCATAGCGGCGGTACGTAGCGCTTTTAACACCTACTGCCTCTGCCACCTGATCGGAGGTTAACCCTCTCTCTTTCCTAAGCAATTTAAGCCTTAAAGCCAAGTCCGACTTTGCATGCATAGAATCACTCCCCCTCATGTGTGCATTTATGTGATTATTATACACAAGGCAAATTGAACCGTCAACACAGTTCACATTTTTTTTACTATTTTTAACAAATATTTTCATTATTATGCTCTTTTGTAAATGTTTTCCCCTTTGTTGACAAACAACATCCTTTTTATTATAATGCAATTATGGTGATGTACTTTGTGCAAAAGCGCAAAACACACCTGAAGCACATATAATATAACTCAATTCGCGTCTGCAATAACGGAGGATAACATATGAAAAAACTCAAAAAGCTTTCAAGCCTGCTGCTTGCAACTGTAATGGCGATTTCGGCGCTGTTTATTCCCGGCACGAGCTTTGCCGGCGACTACGAAGCAAGCCTTGCAAAGGCGGGTTTTACTTCATCCTACATAGCTGCGCTTTCAAAGCTGCACAGTAAATATCCGAATTGGAATTTCGTGCCGTTGGAAACAAATCTTAGCCTTGATGAAGCCGTTTCAAGCGAGCGAAAAAAGCACAGCCAGCAGCTTATTCAAAAAACGGAATCAAACGAAGCAAAAGGCTATTTGTGCCGCTGCTCCGATTGCTATGTAAACGGCAGCTATGTTATCCGCGAGGGAAAGACCTGGGTTTCCGCCTCCGAAGCGGCGGTTAAATACTATATGAACCCGCTTAATTTTCTTGACGAAAAATACATTTTTCAATTTGAATCCACATCATACGAGAGCGGCCAAACAACCGCGGGAATAGAAACGATTATTCAAAACACATGGATGTATAATTCATACATATCCTACAAGGATTCAAGCGGCAACACACAAAAATACACAAGCCGAGCTTACCCGAACGGAGTAAAATATTCACAGGCAATTTTGGACGCGGCAAAATACAGCGGTCTTTCGGCATACTATCTTGCATCGAAAATAGTGCAGGAGGTTGGCGGAAAATCACCCACCGCGGCAGGCGCAAGCGGCACTAATTCAAAATATCCCGGAATTTACAACTACTATAACATCGGCGCAAACACCGGCGCGGAGGACGGGCTTAAATGGGCTTCTTCGGGTGCAAGCGGATTTGCAACAAACACCGACAATGTGCGCTTAAGATCGCAGCCAAACACCTCAAGCAAGATTCTTGCCAAGCTGCCCAAAAACACAAGTGCCACGCTGATTTCAACAACCGAAAAGCAAAATGACGGTTATGTTTGGTACTATGTTAAAGTAAATTACAACGGAAAAGCATTAACGGGCTATATCCGCAGTGATTTGCTCGGTGAGCAATACGGCAGACCGTGGACAAATCCTTATCGTTCGATTTACAACGGCGCAAAATACATTTCAAATAATTTCACAAGCACGCAAAACACGGGCTATTTGCAAAAATTTAATGTAAACCCCGCGTCTTCAAACAGATTCGGCCACGAATACATGGCAAATGTGCAGGCAGCCGCTTCCGAGGCTTCAAACACATACAAGGCTTACAGCAGTGCAAATCTGCTTTCCGCCGCAAAAACATTTTATATTCCGATTTACACCGGGCTTGACAGCAATATTGACGGCTTCACCGTTACCGGCAGGGGCGACGGCGGCAAGTCACTGTGGCTTGATTGGTATGATGTTGCAGGCGCGGCAAAATATATTGTTTACGATGTTACAAACGGCGCAAACACATTAAAAGGCACGGTTACGGCATCCGAATTTAAATTTACGGATTTAACCCCCGCATGGGAATACGATATCAAGGTGATCGCATATTCGGCTGACGGAACGATCTTGGCGCAAAACACATCTTACAGAATTTGTGCTGCTTGCTCGCCCGTGAGCGGAGTGAGCGCAACCGTTTCGGGCGCAAACGAGCTGAGCGTTTCATGGAGCGGTTCGGTTTGCCATGGATATTACATTCAATGGAGCACAGACGGCAACTTTAAATCCGACCTTCACGGCGAATGGATAAGCGGCTCGGCAACAACTTCATATAAAATAACAACAGATTTAAACGCAAATAAATATTTTGTTCGCGTTCGCGGATGGAAAACCTTCCAAGGCACCACCATTTACGGCGACTTTTCCGAAATTGCCTCGGCAAAAGGCCTTTTGCCTCCGAGCGGCTTCGCGGTTACCGGCCGCGGCGAGGGCGGCAAAGCGCTGTGGCTTGATTGGAACGATGTTGAGGGCGCAACGCAATATGAAATTTATGATGTTACAAACGGCGCAAGCACACTTAAAGGCATAACCGAGGGCGAAAGCCGCTTCACCTTTATTGATTTAAACCCCGCCTGGGAATACGATATTAAGGTTGTGGCAATCGCGGCTGACGGCAACACTTCAAACGCAACCTACAGAATTTGCGCGGCATGTGCGCCGGTGCAGAATTTAGCCGTGTCCGTTAAAGGCACAAACGAAATCGAAGCCACATGGAATTATGCCGTTTGCCACGGCTATTACATTCAGTGGAGCACCGACCCCGAATTTAAATCCGATGTTCACGGCGAATGGATAAACAACACATTTACCGAAAGCTATGCAATCGCAACGGACGGCCCCGCAAACAATTATTATGTTCGCATTCGCTGCTGGAAAAATTATGACGGCGGCAAAATCTTCAGCGATTTCACAAGCGGCGTTAAAGCCGGCGGCATGCTGCCTCCCACAGAATTTGCCGTTACCGGCAGGGGCGACGGCGGCAAGGCGCTGTGGCTTGATTGGAGCGATGTTGACGGTGCCGTTAAATACGAAGTTTACGATGTTACAAACAACACAAACACACTAAAGGACACCGTAACGAAAAGCGAAGTTAAATTCATCGATTTGAACCCCGCCTGGGAATACGATATCAAGGTTGTGGCAATTGACGCAAACGGCAGCACATCAAGCGCAACCTACAGAATTTGCGCGGCGTGCGCGCCGGTTGAAAATCTTGTTGCAGTTGCAACGGGCGATTATGAAATCACAGCAGGCTGGGATTATGCGGTTTGCCACGGATATTATATTCAGTGGAGCACCGACCCCGAATTTAAATCCGATGTTCACGGTGAATGGATAAACAACACATTTACCGAAAGCTATGCAATCGCAACTGACAGCCCTGCAAACAATTATTATGTGCGCATTCGCTGCTGGAAAAATTATAACGGCGGCAAAATCTTCAGCGATTTCACGGATGCCGAAAGAGCCATGGAAATCATTCCGACGGAAAGCTTTGCCGTTACCGGCAGAGGCAGCGGCGGCAAATCCCTTTGGCTTGATTGGGCAGATGCGAAAGATGCGGTTATTTACGGCATTGTTGATGTTACAAACGACGAATACACCGAAGTGGGCACATCGGAGGAGAGCAATTTCACATTCACAAATCTTAATCCCTCTTGGGAATATGATGTTGTGGTTGTGGGATTTGACAAAAACGGTGACGCCTGCGCCATTAGCGATTCTTACAGATTTTGCGCGGCATGCCCGCCGGTTGAAAACTTTAAGGCAACCATTACGGGCAACAATACAATTTCGGCAACTTGGGATTACGCGGTTTGCCACGGATATTATATCCAGTGGAGCACCGACCCCGAATTTAAATCCGATCTTCACGGCGAATGGATAAACGACACATTCACCGAAAATTACACCATAAATACCGACAGCTCTGCCGAAAACTATTATGTTCGCATACGCTGCTGGAAATATTATAACGACGGAAAGATTTACAGCGATTTTTCCGCACCGATTCTGCCCGAATAGCACAAAGTCAATAAAAAAATCAACGCGCTCTTTTGCAAAAGCAAAGGGGCGCGTTTTATCTGCTTAAATCAAACAAAAGCTATGGATTTAAAAAAAGAAATATGCTAAAATATGCGAAGCCACACCTATAATGGAGAATTTTTAATATGAAAATCAACTACAAACAAACGATTAGCGCTTGCTTTATCGGCTATATAATCCAGGCAATAGTTAATAATTTTGTGCCTTTGCTCTTTGTTACATTTCAGAAAAGCTATTCAATCGAGCTTTCAAAAATCACCGTGCTGATAACGATAAATTTTGTTATTCAGCTTTGCATTGATTTGGCTTCTGCTTATTTCATTGACAAAATAGGCTATCGTGCCTCGGCGCTGATTGCGCACGGCTGCTCCGCCGCAGGGCTGATACTGCTCACAATTTTGCCCGAGCTTTTGCCGAGCGCATATGCTGGAATAGTGATTTCCGTTATCATATATGCAATTGGCGGCGGCTTGCTCGAGGTTCTTTTAAGCCCAATAATCGAAGCCTGCCCCACGGGAAACAAAGAAAAGGCCATGAGCCTTTTGCATTCGTTTTATTGCTGGGGGCACATGGGCGTTGTGCTGCTTTCCACCGCGTTTTTTGCAATTTTCGGCATAGAAAATTGGAAAGCACTTGCTTTGATTTGGGCTGCCGTGCCCGTTTTTAACGGAATATTTTTCACCCGCGTGCCTATTTATCCGCTTGTTGACGAAGGCGAAAAAGGACTTACATTAAAGCAACTTGCCGCAAGCAAAACCTTTTGGATAATGATGCTGATGATGGTTTGCGCAGGCGCAAGCGAGCAATCGGTGAGCCAATGGGTTTCCGCCTTTGCCGAGGAAGGGCTCGGCGTAAGCAAAACGATCGGCGACCTTGCAGGCCCAACGGCATTTGCCGCGCTGATGGGAACATCAAGGCTGATTTACGGCAAGCTCGGCCACAGAATAGATATAAACAAATTCATGGGCTTCAGCTGCGTTTTATGCATTGCGGCATACTTGTGCATTTCAATTGTGCAAAACCCTGCGATTGAGCTTATCAGCTGTGCCGTTTGCGGCTTTTCCGTGGGTATACTTTGGCCCGCCACCTTCAGCAAAGCTTCTGCCTCAATCAAAGGCGGCGGCACCCTGCTTTTTGCAATGCTTGCCTTGGCGGGCGATCTCGGCTGTTCCGCAGGCCCCACTCTTGCGGGCTTTGTTTCCGGAAAATTCGGCAACAATTTAAGAGCCGGAATTTTGGCGGCGATCGTGTTTCCTGCTTTACTGCTTTTGGGGCTTTTGCTTTCAAGAAAAAACTCAGGCGGCAAAATCAAAAAGGCCTGAACAGAATTTTCGGAAAGCGTTTTACCGGCAGGATTTAGTTCGCAGGCTCATCATATTTAAGCGCAAAAAACGGATGCATCTTAAGCGACGCATCCGTTTTGCATTATGTTTACCGGTGATTGGTTTACACACGGCATTTTTTATATTTTATTGAAGCACTGTTTATTCGTCGTTTTCTCGTTCCTCAAGTGCTTTGCGGCGGCGAGCCTTGCGTTTTTTTGCATTGCTTACGGCCAAGGTGATATAAGCCGCAAGGCCGATAACAACCACGGCGATAACGATTTTAACCGCTGTGAGCGAGAAAAACGCCTTTATCGAATTAAGCACTTTCAGCAAAGTGGAAAGCTCCACATCATCGGCGGCAACAAGCGTGGTTGTGGCAACCACCTGATCGCCGTAAATTATATCCGCCGTGCAGATTTCATCACCCTTTTTAACGGGGGCCTTAATTTCCTCGGGCTTATTTTGAACCTTGATAATGACGGTGGATTTATCAAGCCCAACGGGCACAATCGCCGTTACATCATCCTTGGCAACAAGGCGAACGGTGTCGGCATTTTTGCCGTTTTTAACCGGCACTTCATCCACAACCTCACTTTGCTCAAGCACTGTGGAATATTTAAGCTGTGAAAATGCCCAATCAAAAAGTGTGGCAGCGTCTATAAACGAACATTTTTCAACATAGCCGTCCTTATTATAATCTATCACGGGCGCGCCCAAAACAACAGCGAGGTAATTATATCCGTCCTTACTTGCCGTTGTGATAACACAGTAGCCCGCCTCTTCGGTTGAGCCTGTCTTAACACCCTTTGCATACTTATAATAATAAGAAACATAGCCCTTTCGAAGCATAAGATTTGTGTGATAAAACTTTTTGCCGTTATATTCATATTCAACGGTGTTGCAAATCTTTGTGAATTCCGGATTTTTCAGCGCCGCCAATGCGATTTTGGACATATCGGACGCGGTTGTGTAGTGATTTTCATCGTGCAAACCGTCCGGATTAACGAAATTGGTGTTTTCACAACCGAGCGATTTGGCATATTCATTCATTTTTTGAACAAAAGCAGCTCTTGTGCCGCCAACGAATTCGGCAAGCACCTCGGTGGCATCACAAGCGGAATGAACCATCGTTAAATAAAGCAATTGCTCAACGGTGAGCGTTTCGCCTACTTTCAGCCCGGCAACCTGAGCACCCGTGCCGAGCAGAATATTAAATGCCTCTTTGGAAACGGTTACCTCCTGCTGCAAATCCTGCACATTTTCAATGGTTACCATTGCTGTAACGATTTTGGTGAGCGACGCGGGATACATTTTTTCATCCTGATTTTTTTCCGCCACAACCGGGTAGGAATCATCATCCATATTTATAAGCATATATGCCTTTGAATAAAGCGTAACATCCGGCGTGTATGTTGCGGCAGATGCCGAAATATCGGCAAAAACAGAAATAATTATTAAAACCAACGCAGAAAAAAACGCGGCAAACTTTTTCATACTCTTGACACCTTTTGCAATAAAATATATTATATAAATAACGCACCTTTTGGCACACGCACAAAAGAATGCGATTAAGTGCACACTTCGCTGCGCAAATATTATTTTAACATTTTTGCGCAGCGTTTAAAAGGGCTATTTGAATAAAAAATATTAAGATTGAGTAAAATTCATATTAAACGAAAGGCTCGGCGAATTTTATGGTTTATATCACTGGCGACACCCACGGCGATATATCGTGGTTTAAAAATCCAAAACTAAAAAAGCTTGGCGAAAAGGATATTTTAATAATTTGTGGCGATTTCGGCTTTTTATGGAATCCGAAAAGCGAAGCAGAAAAGAAAAATTTGGAAATTCTTAAAAGCAAGAAATACACTATTTGCTTTTTGGACGGCGCACACGAAAATTTCGACATGCTGGATGCTTACACCCCCTACCGCTGGAAGGGCGGAAACGCTCACAAAATCGCAAACAATATTTTCCATTTGATGCGCGGCGAAATTTTCACACTGGACAATAAAACATTTTTCGTTATGGGCGGCGGCGAAAGTGACGACCGCGACATGCGCGAGCCGGGCGTTTCCTGGTGGGAGGAAGAAATGCCGAACGCCGAAGAGATCAAAAACGCCGAGGATAATCTTAAAGACGCAAATTATAATGTGAACTACATATTATCCTACGAAGCGCCTGCCGTTGCAAAAGACTTTTTAAAGCTGCACTTAAAAGAGGCGGCGAAAATATCACCGCTCAACACATATTTGCAGGAGCTTACCAAGAATGTTGATTACTACCATTGGTATTTCGGATCGCTTCACACCGATTTGCAAATAAGCAAAAAGATGACGGCGGTTTTCAACGAAATCCACGAAATACGATAAAATCGAAACAGCAATATAAAATTTCACAGAAAATATGCAAAAGGGGCTGCACGGCATCACGCCGCACAGCCTCCTTTAATTATGCCTGTATTTACTTATTCAGATCGGCAAGCTTCTTTTTTGCGCCGCCTCTTTTAAAATTTGCATTCACCGCATATATGCCGATGCACACAAGCAAAAGCGAAGCAAGGCTTTTTAAATTAAACGCCTCGTCGGTTTCGCCGAGCACAAGTGCCGAAAGCAGCACGCCGAACACGGGATTCATAAAACCGGTTACGGCAACGCGGGAAACCGGATTGTGCTTTAAAAGCAAACCCCAAACTGTGTAGGCAACAGCGGAAATAAGCGCAAGATAAAGCAAAATCAAAATGCTTTTAACGCCTGCCTGCATATGGATTCTGCCGCCTAAAGCAAAAGCGAAAGCGCTCATTATAATTCCGCCGGCAAGAAACTGCCAGCCGGAAAGCGCCACGGGATTATCCGTTTGCGAAAACCTTTTGATAAGCACGCCGGATATCGAATACGCCAGGGCGGAGAGAATAATTGCGCCGTCTCCGTTCAAAGAAAATCCGCCGAAGCCGCCGGATTGAAAATTTATCAGCACAACACCGAAAAAGCCAACAGCAGCACCTATTATTTTTGCCGCCGTGAGCTTTTCCATTTTAAAAGCCAATGTCGAAATAATAAGCGAAAGAAAAACACTGAGCGAATCAAGCACGCTTGCCTTAACGCCGCTTGTGTGAGCAAGGCCGATATAAAACAGAGTGTATTGCATAACGGTTTGAAAAGCGCAAAGTATAAAGCAATGCTCTATTTGCGATTTGCCGCGAAGCACAAGCGGCTTTTTGGAAATCGCAGAGCCGAAAATTATAACAAGCGCACCCGCAAGAGTAAATCTTATTCCCGCAAAAAGAATTTGCGCCGCCGTGTTTGCAGATGAAACGGCAAAAAGCCTGTATCCTATTTTAATAACGGGAAATGCCGAGCCCCACAGCAGGCAGCAAAGCACCGCAAGCGGAAGCATTACACCCGGCTTTGAAAGGCTCGATTTTTTTGATTCACTCATTTATTTTAAACACTCTTTTATATATTATTTCCACATCTGCCGAGGAAAGCGTTGTGGGGTTATTAAGTAATCTGTCCGGATTAACGCTTGCGGCGAAGCCCTCAACAAGCGATTTTTCGGCATGCGGAGAATCAAGGCTGAATTCATCAACCAGTGCCCTGAAAGCCGCCGCGCCGCCCGCGGAATTTTCCGCGCCGAGCATAACGCCAAGCTCATCAAGCGTTTTAAGCACATATTCCCTGCCGCGCTTATCGTTTACGGCGGAATTGTTGTGATTCATATAATCCCAAATCTCTGCCAGATTAACGGCAACGGAATGGCCGTGAGCCGTGTTGCAGTTTATTGTGATGTTATAGCACATGGCATGCGCCGAAGTGGTGGAGGTTATGTTTATCGCCTTGCCCGCATAATAAGAAGCAAGCAGCATTCCGCGGTTTGCCTGCGGTTCATTTACGATATATCCCAACTTGTTTTGCACAAAAAGCTTTATTGCCCTTGCGGCATATTCCTTGCTTTCGGCATTGCTTTTAACATTCCAATAGCTTTCAATCGCGTGACAAAGTGCATCCATGGCCGTGCACCTGCGCTGATAAGGCGGCACGGTTGTTAAAAAGCTTTCGTCAAGCAGCACCAAATCCGGCAAAAAGCCGCTGTGAGTGATTGAATGCTTTTCAACATCGTTTACATAGAATATCGAATACCGTGTTGCCTCCGACCCAGTGCCCGAAGTGGTGGGAATCGCAAAAAAGCCGATATCATTATCCTCCATCGGCTGAGTGAGCGCCGTTTTCGGATTATTTGTAATAAGCAGCTTTATCATTTTTGCCGAATCAAGCACCGAGCCGCCGCCAGCGCCGATTATGTAATCGCACCCCGCGCTTTTATAAAGCACGGCGGCCGCAAGCATATCCTCAAACCTCGGATTCGGGCGAACGGTGCTCCAAACGGTTAGATCAAACTCGCGGGAAAGGAATTTATAAGCATCTGTTTTCATAAAGGATTTTCCGCAGCATAAAAACGGCTTCGTGCAATCCGCAAGCTGTGCAAATTCCCGCAAATCCTTTAAAATATATCCTTTATTCGGCATTGGCAAGCCACTCGTATTCGGAAACATAAATTCTGGTTTTATCCCACGGATCGCCGTCTATATGCCTGATAAGCCAAACATAATACATTTCATAACCCGGTGCCACAACCTGCTCGTGTGCATTGCCGCCCCTTATGCAAAGGCAATCGCCGTCCTGCGTTTTATAGGGAGTATCGCCCTCAAAACCGACACCGAAGCCCTCGGGTCTGCTGAAGCGGTAGTAATAAAGCTCCGGCTGAGGATGGTGATGCGGCGGATATGACGACCATTTACCCGGCTGATTAAACACCTCGCCCATAACCATATTTGAATAAGGCGCATTATCAAGATCAAACATTGTGGAAACGATTCTGTGCCCCGCGCCGCCCCACTGGCCCTTGCCGAATTCCTGGTAAAGGCAATTTTGCGGATTATAAAAAACGGGCTGCCATGATTTTTCGTTATCGGTTTGCTGCACAAGCACCTCGGCAGGCTCAATTGCGGTAATGCGCGCCGCCGTTTCCCTTGAAAAATGAACGGCATAGGGCTTTTTTTCAAAGGGATTTTCCCTTTGGCAAATTTCGTTTATTTCGCCAACCTCAAAATGCACCTTGCCCGAAAGCAATAAAACGGCGCATTCGTTTTTATCCTCGCAAATATCAAGCACTTCGCCCGCAGCAAGCTTTTTAACATAAATATCCATATTCATTTCTGAATTTACGCCGCCCATTTCGCAAAGCACTTTTTTTCCGTTTTCATCGTATTTTGGCCTTGAAAGCATAAAAGCATCTCCTTAATCTCGGCAATTCGCGTCTAAAAACGCATCTATATATTCATAAACTTCCTGTTTGTTTGTTTCGTTCAAAATCTCGTGGCGGCAGCCGGGGAAAAGCTTAACAGTAACCCTTGAATGCCCCGTGGCTTTAAGCTTTTCGCCGATTTCGTTTATACCCTTTGAATATGCACCTACGGGATCATCGGCACCTGCAACAACCAAAATCGGCAAATCCTTTTTAACCGTGTTATACCACTCGGCGCTGTTTGCCCAAATATTGAGCATAACCAAATCATTCATGCCCTTTGCCGAAAACAAAAAGCCACAATATTCATCGTTTATGTAGTTTTGAACAATCGATTCATCCCTTGTGAGCCAATCAAACGGAGTTTTCTTTTCCGTTTTTTTATTATAGCTGCCAAAAGTCATTTTATCGAGCATTTTTGATTTATATGTGCTGCCCTTAACGGAGGCAATCAGGTTTGAAATCGCCTTACCCATTCCCGCGGCGGGATTACTGCCTCCCGTGCCCATATAAACGGAAGCCTCGCTTGCACCCGGATAAGCGCAATCAAAGCAACGCACGATAAACGAGCCCATCGAATGGCCGTAAACAAATATTTTTTTATCGGGAAATTCCTTTTTTGCAAGGTCGTAAACGGATTTTAAATCCTTAACAAGATTTTTATAACCGTCCTTTTCTCCAAAATAGCCCAGCAATTTCGGATCTTGATTCGATTTGCCGTGATTTGCCATATTGTGCATAAAAACGGCATATCCTTTTTCGGTTAAATGCTGCACATAATCGGCATATCTGCCGATATGCTCTGCCATGCCGTGATGAATTAAAACAACGGCCTTAACATCGCCCTCGGGCAAAAATTCCGTGCCGTTTATTCGGCACACACCCGTGGCTGAGCTGAAAGAAAAATCTTTCGTTTTCATAAATAAAACCCCTAACATAAATTTTATATCTGCCGCGGCAGAGTCCGTTAACTCCCCGTCGCAGCGAATTTCAGTAAAAGCGGCGTTATAAAACGCCCGTGAAATCAAAAGGCGGAATAAATTCCTTGCAAGCGGAATCGCGCTCCTGCACAAAAATATTTTCAAGCCCCATATCAATTGCATGGGAAACCACCTTTTCATATTCGCGCTTTGTGATTTTTCTGTTTATTTCCGCGCAGGAGGATAAATCGCCGCACGGAGTATATTGCGCCATAAGGCTTAAATAAGCCCGCGGAAAATTCTTTGCCGCATAATCTATGATTTCGATTGCCGAATTTGTGTTTTGCGGCAAAATCAAATGGCGAATTATAACGCCCTTTTGCATGATATCGCCGTTAAATTCGCACTTCGGCTGCTGGCGTACCATTTCGGCAATCGCCGCTTTTGCGATTTCGGGATAATTCTTTGCCCTGCCGTATCTTTGCGCCTTATCCGCCCTGATATATTTAAAATCCGGCAAATAGATATCCACAAGCCCCTCAAGGCTTTTCAGCACGGAAACATTTTCATACCCGCCCGAATTATAAACAACCGGCACGGGGCACTTCCATTTTGAAAGCACATCGGCAATACGCAGCGCATAATGGGTGGGATTAACAAGATTTATATTATTAGCGCCGCTTTCGATAAGCCTTTCAAATATTTCGATAAGCTTTTCATCCGAAACGGGCGTGCCTTTGTTTTCAAGGCTGATTTCGTGATTTTGGCAAAAAACGCATTTAAGATTGCAACCGCTGAAAAACACCGTGCCGCTGCCGTTTTTACCGCTTATGCACGGCTCTTCCCAATAATGAAGCGCCGCCCTTGCAAGCCTGAATTCAGGCGGCGAATCGCAAAATCCGCGACTTTCGGCTCTGTTTACCCCACACATTCTGGGGCATTGATAACAAATCATATTTCGCTTTCAACAAGCTCCTTGTAAATATCCGATTTTTTAAACGGCGTGGTTGCCGCCACCTCTTTTGCGGCGCGGCTCATCGTCATTCCCGCCGCCACAAGCTCTGCGGCTTTTTTCACGGCTTCATCAAGCGTAAATTCCTGAACAGGCTCTTGCTTTTTGCCCTCTATAATCAGCACCATTTCGCCTTTTAAATGCCCGTCGCAGTAAAGCTCGTTTGCCTTTTTAAGCGTGGTTTTGATAACCTCTTCGTGAATTTTTGTGATTTCTCGCACGATTGCGATTTTTCTGTTTCCGAGTGCGGCATATAAATCCCTGAGCGTGTTCACAAGCTTGTGCGGCGCTTCGTAAAACACCATTGTTCGTTTTTCGTCCTTAATTTCATCAAGGTGCTCAAAGCGCGATTTTTTTGAAACGCTTAAAAAGCCTTCAAATGTGAAGCGCCCCGTATCCATGCCCGATATCGCAAGCGCAGTTGCAAACGCCGTTGGGCCGGGAACGGAAACAACCTGTATTCCTCGCTCGTGGCACTGTTCCACAAGCTCCTGCCCCGGATCGGAAATCGCTGGCATACCCGCATCCGTAACTATTGCGCAGTTTTCGCCCGCCGCTATTCTTGCGCAGATAAGCTCGCCTTTTTCGCGCTTATTGTGCTCATAATAGCTGACTGCTTCTTTTTTTATACCAAAGTGATTAAGTATTTTAAGAGTAACTCTTGTGTCCTCCGCGGCTATAAAATCCACATCGGCAAGAGTTTGCACGGCACGCGGCGAAAAATCGGAAAGATTTCCGATCGGCGTGCCGACAACATATAATTTTCCGCTCATTTATCATACCCATCGGCATAAGAACCGTAAATTTTAAGCATTTCATCGGTAAATTTGCCGTTTTCTTTTTTTATTTGCAGCAGAGGCTCTATGCGTATAAACGGCTTTGCGTTTTTTTTGCCCTCCACAAGAAAGAGAAACGGCTCTTCACCGCTTTTATCAACCACAAAGCGAAGCCGTTTAGGCTCAAGGCTGTGGTGGCGCATAATTTCCAGTGCATCCACAAGCCTTTCCGGACGGTGACACATACAAAACCTGCCGCCGTATTTAAGAAGATAGTTTGCGGCAAGCACCGCATCCTCGATATTGCAGCAAATTTCATGGCGGGCGATTTTTGCGCTTTCGCCGAGGGATTCAATCCCCGTGCCCACCGGCTTATAAGGCGGATTCATCGTAACAAGCGAGAATCCCTCTGCCGGAAAGCTTTGCCTGATTTGTCTTAAATCGCAGTGATGAACGGTTAGGCGAGCCTGAAGCGAATTATGCACTATGCTGCGATTCACCTGATCAACCGCATTTTGCTGAATATCAAGGCATTCTATTTTTTCGGGCTTCGGCTTTCTGAGCCACAAAAACGGAATAATTCCGCAGCCCGTGCCCATATCCATTGCCTTATCCTTTTCCTTCGGCGCGGCGAAATCCGCCAAAAGCAGAGCATCTGTGCCAAAGGTGTGTTGAGGTGTTACCTCTATATAAACATCATCGGAAAGTCTTTCGTATTTTGCCATAATTTGAAAAGATTAACCTTTCGCAAATTTATTTATCATCATCTGAAGAAAGCTTAAGCACGGCCATAAACGCCTCCTGCGGCACCTCAACCGTGCCGAAATGGCGCATGCGCTTTTTACCCTCTTTTTGCTTTTCAAGCAATTTTTTCTTTCGAGTAACATCGCCGCCGTAGCACTTTGCAAGCACGTCCTTACGAAGCGCCTTAACGGTTTCCCTTGCAATAACCTTGCCGCCGATTGCCACCTGAATGGGAATTTCAAAAAGGTGGCGCGGTATATGCTCTTTAAGCTTTTCGGCGATTTTTCTTGCGCGGGGATAAGCTTTATCCGCATGAATGATAAACGAAAGTGCGTCTATCACATCGCCATTGAGCATAACATCAACCTTAACAAGATTGCTGCGCCTGTATTCCGAAACCTCATAATCAAACGATGCATAGCCTCTTGTGCGCGATTTGAGCGCATCAAAGAAATCATAAATTATTTCATTAAGCGGCAATTCATAGCTGATATCAACTCTGTCGGGCGTGATATAAGTCATCGTTTTGAATATGCCGCGCCTGTCCTGGCACATATCCATAATCGTGCCCACAAATTCGCTGGGCGCATAGATATTGGCATTGCAAAACGGCTCCTCGCAATAATCTATCAGCGCGGGATCGGGATAATTTGTGGGATTATCTATTTCACGCATCGTGCCGTCTGCCATATGAATTTTGTAAACAACGCTCGGCACGGTGGTAACAAGATCAAGATTATATTCTCTTTCGAGCCTTTCCTGAATTATTTCAAGATGCAAAAGCCCAAGAAAACCGCATCTGAAGCCGAAGCCGAGCGCACCGGAGGTTTCCGGCTCAAACGAAAGCGAGGCATCGTTGAGCTGCAGCTTTTCAAGAGCATCACGCAAAGCCTCATAATCCGCACCGTCTGCCGGATAAACACCGCAGAACACCATGGGATTTATTTTTTTATAACCAGGAAGCGGTTCTTCTGCAGGGTAAGAGGCGGTTGTTACAGTATCGCCGACACGGGCATCATGCACCGTTTTGATTGACGCCGTTATATAACCGACCTCGCCCGCCGTAAGCTCCGGTGCCTTTTCCATATATGTGGCACGCATATACCCTACCTCAACAACGGTGAACTCTGCTCCGGTTGCCATCATGCGCATAGTATCGCCGGCCTTAATTTTGCCATCCATAACGCGCACATAAACAATAACGCCTCTGTAAGAATCATAAACGGAATCAAATATCAAGGCGCGCAAGGGCTTTGAATCGTCGCCTTGCGGGGGCCTTACCTCATTAACGATATATTCTAAAATTTCGCCAACATTTTCCCCTGTTTTTGCAGAAACACGAGGAGCATCAAGGCAAGGAATGCCTATAACCTCTTCAACCTCCTCTGCAACCGCCTGAGGATCTGCGGCAGGCAAATCAATTTTGTTTATAACAGGCAAAATATCCAAATCGTGATCAAGGGCAAGATAAGTGTTTGCAAGCGTTTGTGCTTCAACACCCTGAGATGCATCAACTATAAGCAAAGCGCCCTCACAGGCAGCAAGGGATCTTGAAACCTCATAATTAAAATCCACATGGCCGGGAGTGTCAATCAAATTAAATTCATAAAGCTCGCCGTTTTTTGCTTTGTAATCAAGCTTAACCGCATGAGCCTTAATTGTTATTCCGCGTTCACGCTCCAAATCCATATCATCCAATATCTGATCCTGCATATCACGCTTTTGAACAGATTCGGTAAGTTCCAACAATCTGTCCGCAAGAGTGGACTTACCGTGATCTATATGAGCAATTATTGAAAAATTTCTTATATGTTCTTTGTTTACAGACAAAATTATTTATCCTCCGAATAGTTATCTTTAAGTTCTTTCAGATCATTCATCATAACCTTTTTATTATGCTTATATTTATCAAACAAACGATATATATAATAAAACGGCAATAAAAAAGGTTTTTTTTCAAGAACCTTATATTGCGCCTTCATTTCGCTTTTTTTCGGAAAGAGCCTGTGCATCAACCAGCCGAATTTGCCGCCGTAGCTGTTTACCTCTTCGGTGATATTGCGTTCGAATTTACCGAAAACGCCGCCGTCAAACATTTTTGAAAGCAATGCTTTTTCTTCTGCGCCGGGTTGCTTTTCACCGAAAACGCAATCCGCAAGCGAAAGCACAATGCGGTGAAAACCCGCAAGCCCGAATTCGGCGAATTTTGAATTTATATAATCCCAATCAAGCTTATCCTTGCTGTGCGACAGCAAATACATATCGCAAAGAAAGCGCACGCCGCAGCCGTGGCCGCAGGTATAGTGCTTATACATATGCGCAAGCGCATAGATGTAATTATCTTCTCGGCTCATTTCAAAACGACAGCCATCAATTTTTTTTGCATGCTCCCATGGATTAAGCCCCGGGCAAAATTCCGAGCCTTCAAAAAACAAATCTCTGTGCATTTCAAACGAGCAATAGGGCTTTTTGTAAAAATCATCTGAATTTTCTGAGGCAGTTCCCAAATAAAAGCCGCGGTGCTTCATGATTTTAAGCAATTTATCGCGCATTGCTTTATCGTACAAAATATCGTTATCGCTCATTTGGCGCATAAAGCTGCTCGGGTAATATTCCCTTATCACAAGCCCTTTCAAAAACATATATTTAATTCCGGCCTCATCAAGCATGGCACATATCGCCGCGCGTTCGTTATTCACAACAATCGTTCGCCTAAGTTCGGAAAGGCGGCAATCGTTCCACGCCGATTCCTCGGCAGCGGTTAAAATACCGGCATTTTGAAGCGAGGGCAAAATTATGTTGTAAACCTGCTGCTTATTCGCCAAATCAAAAAGAGCCTTATGATTTATTTCCTTTTGCGGCAGCGGCACATCGCCGCCGAGCAGTGAGCATTTTAAAAGGCAAAGAAGGTAATCCGCCTCCGCATTTTCCGTTTTTATCATATTATTTCACACATTTCGGGCGGCAGGCATAATCGGCATTGCCGCAAATATATTTATTCGCCGCACGGCGAAATCAAAGCAACAGTTTCTCGTTTACTCCTCAAGAATACCCGCCTTGCGGATCGTTTCGATAACCTCGCGCACATCCGCGCGAACAACTTCCTCGGGTGCATCGTATTTTTTGAGCATGGCGGCAACAATGCTGTCCTCCGTTTGCTCCGTTTTAAGCAAAGTAAAAATATAATTTGCCGTGGGATTGTTGTTTATAATTCCGTTAAACGATTTTGAAAGATTGCCCGTTGCAATGGCAAAGTCTTTGCCGTCTATATTACCGAGCATTATATCTTTATTGAGTTTCATTTTATTCAACGCCTTTCGCATTAAAATTATATTGCTTTATATGTTTTATTTTTCAATCAGAGCCACGCATTCGATATGCGGGGTGCGCGGGAAAAGATCAACCGCTTTAAGCCGCTTTGCATTGTACCCCGCCTGCGAAAGAATTTGCAAATCCCTTGCAAGGGTGGCGCTGTTGCAGGATATATACACTATTTTTTTAACCCCAAGCCCTGCAATGATATCAAAAATCTCTCTTTGGCAGCCTTTTCGGGGAGGATCCAAAATTACGACATCGGGGCGCACGCCTTTTTGGGTGAGTATTTTTGCGCCCTCATAGGCATCCGCACAAATAAATTCCGCATTTGAAAGATTGTTAAGCCTTGCGTTTTCGATTGCGTTTTCAACCGCCTGCGGAACAATCTCGATTCCGCAAAGCGATTTGCATTTATCGGAAAGCGAAATGCCGACGGTGCCGGCGCCGCAATACATATCAAGCACGGTTTCGCTGCCCGAAAGCCCCGCAAGCTCCGCCGCCGCGGAATAAAGCTTTTCGCACTGCGCGTGATTAACCTGATAAAAGCTTTGCGGCGAAATAATGAATTTTTTGCCGAGAAGCATATCCGTTATTTTTTCACTGCCCCACAGCAGCTTTGTTTTTTCGCCGAGAATAACATTTGTTTTATTTTTGTTTATATTGAGCACAACGCTTTTCAGCCCCGGCAAAGCCGACTGCAAAAAAGAAACCAGCATTTGCGGTTCGGGCACGGAGCTTCCGTTTATAACGGCGCACGCCATAATCTCTCCCGTTGCAAAGGCCTTGCGAAAATAAATATGCCGCAAAAGTCCCCTGCCGCTTTTTTCGTCAAACGAAGAAACATTCGCCGCAAGCGCCCATTTTTCAAATGCCTCAACACCCGCCTTAAATTCCGCAGGCTGAAGCAGGCAATCCGCCGCCGGCACGATTCTGTGGCTTTTATATGCGTAAAAGCCCGCACAAAAGCCATTTCCTTGAATGCAAACGGGATATTGCGCTTTGTTTCGATAGCGTAAAATATCCGAAGCACCTATAATCTCCTCGCACCTTATCGGCAGCTTTGCGATGCGCTCCATATTGCCGTTTACAAAATCAAGCTTGCTTTGAAGCTCTTTTTCATATGTCATGGAGCGAAAGGTGCAACCGCCGCATTTATCCGAAACAGGGCAATCGCTTTCGATTCTGAAAGGCGATTTTTCGATTATTTCCTTTATTATGCCAACGGCATAATTTTTGGAAACCTTTATGATATGCGCCTCAACAACATCGCCGGGCACAGCGCCGAAAACAAAAACGGCAAGCCCGTTATATCTGCCGAGTGCGCTCCCCTCGGAGGTGACGGATTCGATATTAAGTTTTATTTCATCGTTCTTTTTAAGACTCAATATAAACCACCACTGTATATAATAGCATATATAATTAAAAATATAAAGAGAAATTGCGCAAATTTAAAATAATTCCCTCACGATTTACGAGCTTTTAACTGTGCGGGCAAAGCCGAATACACCGTAAAAACGTCATAAGAAAATCCGCTCTTTAGGGGCGCACTCCATAAAAAATAATTGCTCAATAAATCAAATAAACGGCAAAATACTGCGTTAAAATTGCAGTGAAGGCGGCAGCCTGCTCTGCAATTTATGCCTTGTCTTTTATCCGTTTCTTTGATTTTTGAGTGCGAAGCAGTTTAAGCGAACTGATTTTGTTCGTGGTGCATTAACAAAAATCTGCCAATACTTGCGTATTGGCAGATTTTTTTAATAGTGCAACGGGCAAAACTCAGAAAGCTTAAACCACATTCTTCTTTATGAAGTGCGCCCCTTGGTTTATTCCCTCGGAGCGGATTTATTATTTGCTTTATTGCTTTATTTACGAATATATCATTTGCCGATTTTGCGCTGAATAAGCTTAACGATTTCCACAATGGGGATAACCGCAAACGCAAGCGCAAGCGCAATGACATATTCAAGCGCGGAAACAGCGGCAAAGTCAAATGCCCTTGCAAGGAAGGGAATATAAATCACCGCCGTGCAAAGCACAAGGCTGAGCACCGTTGCGCCGTATAAAAGTTTATTGTGCGATTTAAGCGCAAAAACGGATTGGCGCCTTGAGCGCATATTAAACGAATGGAAAATTTCCGCAAGCGAAAGAGTCAAGAAAGCCATCGTCATTCCGTTTTGATGAATAAGCTCGCCGCTGCCTGCAGCAAGGTGAATGCCCGCATAATACGAAAGCAAGGTGAGCACGGCTACCATAATGCCCTGCCATGCAACATCAAAGCCCATACCGTTTGCGAAAATTCCGTCCTTTTCGCTGCGCGGAGCGCGCTTCATAATATCCGGCTCGCCCTTTTCAACGCCGAGCGCCATTGCAGGGAAAGCATCCGTAATCAAATTTATCCACAGCAGATGAACAGGCTCAAGCACAGTGAATCCTATCAAGGTTGCGGCAAAAATCGTGAGCACCTCGGCAAGATTTGAAGAAAGCAAAAACTGAATTGATTTGCGAATGTTATCGTAAATGCGTCTGCCCTCTTCAACCGCAGAAATAATGGTGGCAAAATTATCGTCTGCCAGCACCATATCCGCCACATTTTTAGTAACATCCGTGCCGGTAATGCCCATGCCGATGCCGATATCCGCGTTTTTGATTGACGGCGCATCGTTTACGCCGTCACCCGTCATGGCGGTCACCATGCCCTTTGAACGCCATGCATTGACTATTCTGACCTTATGCTCGGGCTGAACACGGGCAAAGACTCTGTAATTTTCAATATTTTTATCAAGCTGATCATCGCTGAGCTCGTTAAGCTCCGCACCCGTTATAACCTCCGACGGCTTTTCTGCAATGCCGAGGGTTTTGGCGATAGCAAACGCCGTATCCCTGTGATCGCCCGTTATCATAACGGGCTTAATGCCCGCCTCTTTTGCTTCTTTAATTGCATCGCAAACCTCGGGGCGAACGGGATCGATCATTCCCGCAAGACCGATATAGCAAAGCCCTGTTTCAAGAGCGGATGAAACCTCGCGCGGCATAAAAGCATATGTTTTCATTGCAACACAAAGCACACGGAGCGCCTTATCCGCCATTTCTTTGTTTTGCGCGGCTATTTCTGCACGAAGTTCATCGGTCATCGGCTCTCTTTTGCCGTTTTTAAGGGCAAAATCGCAGTTTTTCAAAACGATATCTGGCGCGCCCTTTGTATATTGCACAAATCCGTTTCCCTCGGCCGAATGAATTGTCGTCATCATCTTGCGCGAAGAATCAAACGGCACCTCATTCACACGCGGAAAGTCGGATTCAAGGCGCGTTTTGTTCATATCAAGGCTTTGCGCCCATTCAACAAGCGCTGCCTCGGTCGGTTCGCCCGTTACTTTGCCGTTTTCAAAAGCCGCATCCGAGCAAAGAGCCATCGCCTGAGCGGTAAGATTTTCGGAATCGCCTTTTGTTTCCGTTACCGTCATTTTATTTTGAGTGAGCGTGCCGGTTTTATCCGAGCATATAACCTGCGTGCAGCCGAGAGTTTCAACCGCGGTAAGCTTGCGAACAACGGCATTGCGTTTGCTCATTTTCGTTACGCCGATTGAAAGCACGATTGTAACAACCGTGGCGAGCCCCTCGGGAATTGCGGCAACGGCAAGAGAAACGGCAACCATAAAGGTGTCAAGCATGCCGTTAAACGTTACGGCATTGCCGGTAATTACGGTTCTTAAAACATCAACGCAAAAGATAACAACGCATATTCCGAGCACAAGATAGGAAAGTACCCTTGAAAGCTGATTAAGCTTTTTTTGAAGCGGTGTTTCGCCGTCTGTTGCATCATTTATCGCGGTGGCGATTTTGCCCATTTCGGTTTTCATGCCCGTTGCCGTAACAACGGCTTCGCCGTGGCCGTAAACGATATTTGAGCCCATATAGCACATATTTTTTCTGTCTCCGAGCGGCACATCGCCTCCGTCTGCCGCAGTTATCTCATCGGCAGATTTTTCAACGGGCACCGATTCACCCGTAAGCGCAGCCTCCTCCGCTTTCATTGAAGCCGAATGCAAAATGCGGCAATCGGCAGGCACGCTGTCGCCCGCCTCAAGCGCCACCACATCACCCGGCACAAGCATGGAGGAATTTAACAAAACCGTTTTACCTCCGCGCTTAACGCGGCTTTTGGCTGCCGCCATTTCTTTAAGCGCATCTATCGCCTTTTCGGCCTTTGTTTCCTGATAAACCCCCAGCACGGCATTTATCAAAACAACAATCATAATAATTATAACATCCGCAGGAAATTCGCGATTATAAGCGGAGGTTACGGCGGAAACGATAGCGGCAACGATAAGTATAATTATCATGGGATCCGAAAACTGCACAAGGAATTTGTGAAAAACGGATTCCTTTTTGCCCTGTGCCAGCCTGTTTTCACCGTGCTCTGCAAGGCGTTTTTCCGCCTCGCTTTGCTCCAAGCCCGCTTCGGACGAATTAAGCTCTGCCAGCACATCTGACGAATTTTTAAGATATTCTTTCATTTTCAATTCCCTTTCGCAAAAGAATATAATGCGGGAGCATCGATTTTGCCGTTTTTTTATTAAAAAAGACCCGTATATAGTATTTCTACCATATACGAGTCTCATTCTTTAAAATTAAACCAGCTCTATATGAGCACGATGTTGATTTAATCAGCGCCGTAAACGGCACGGAATTACTCCCTCATATTGCCTGTATTATACCACATTCGGTTGTGATTTGCAATTATCAAAAAGCGAAAAATGTAATAATAAATATAAACAATCGGTAAACAATTCCTATAAATCAAATCACGCGAGTTAAATTACTTCTTATTGATTTCCTTGGAATATTTAGCAAGGTAAACCGTTCTCATAAGGAAGCATTCTGCTTTGGGAACATAGTGCGGGCGGTTGAAGATATCAACATCAACAACGGCTTCACAACCCTTATCCATAATGATTTCAAGAGCCTGCATATCGCCGTCGCTGTTACCGAAAGCAAGCGCGCCGTTGCCGGCAATAAGAACGGCATTTCTGCCTGCTGCGGCCTTGCCGATTTTTGCAGCGCAATCATCGGTATCGCCGTCTATCCAAGAGCAGTTTTTAACATCTACGCCGACGATTTGAGCAAAGTCGTCAATCATCGGTCTCATATCCTCACCCGTGCAGGAAACCGCAACAACATCGGGCTCGGTAAGGTGCTTAATGATGGTAACATCCTGATTTTCATAAATAGCCTTATGAATTTTTGCGCATTTCGGAGCCACACCGTTTACGGCAAGGCAGGTTTCCATATCAACATCATATGTTTGATCGCCGACGGTAAGTGTGAACATATTGCCGTTTCTTACGGAAGAACCGAGATCGCAAATGGAAGCGGGCATTGCGCCGCAATCCTCTTTTTTAAGGAAATAATTTCTTTTATCCTCGTCCGAATAGGATTTTGCCCAGGAATGGCGAAGATAGTTATCCTTAATAACTCTTTCACAGCAGGTTTCGAGAGCACCCGCGATTTTGAAAGCATGCTCATAGCTGTCACCCATGCAAAGAGTGCCGTGGTGCATAAGCATAATTGCGCGTGCCGAAGGATTCATCATTATGCAGGTTTCAACCTTTTTGCGAAGCGATTCGGTGGTTGACATGGCGTAATCGGCAACCGGAACTTTATCGCCGAGAACAGGCTGCAAATCACTGTAAACATTTCTGATTTCCATGCCGGTGATGCTTACGATTGTTGCATATTTCTGATGAGTGTGGATAACAAAATCAACCGTTGGATGGTGCCTGTATGCAGCAGCATGAACACCTTTTTCGGATGAGGGCTTAATATCACCATCATAAGAACAATCTTCGATATTAACAACAACAATATCATCCGGAGTAAGGGTTTCATACGCCCTGCCTGACGGTGTGATAACAAACTGAGTTTCCGAAATACGAGCGGAAACATTTCCCCATGTGCGTGCAATAAGGCCTGTTTCTATAAGCTTTTTACCTGCTTCAACCACAAGTTTTTTTGCTTCTTCAATTTCATATGCCATAATTTTTCCCTTTCAATAGTGCAATAAATTTAATATACACAAAAAGGGCGGAATCGGTAAATTAAAAATTTGCCAATTACCGCCCAAGTTTTAATTAGTAATCAATCTTTTCGCACTTGGAAAGCACTTTATCAAAGCGGCGGATACATTCATCAATATCCTCTTCGGTGTAAGCACTTGAAGTGTAAAGACGAGAGCCTGCAAGAGTAACAAGGCCTTCTGCCATGTAAGCAGCGCCCATATACTGCATTTCGGTTTGGCGAATACCTGTTTGCTTAAGAACATTCGGAATTGTCCACGGCTTCTTCCAGTTGATGCTAAACTGCATTGTTGCAACTGTGTGAAGCTGGCAAATAGAACCTACATTGTAGCAGATAAAGGGAAGATCATACTTCTTGATGGATTCATTGATGCCCTTTGTAAGACGATCTGCCATTTGACCTGCAACCTGGCAAGCATTTCTCTTTTCAATCTCGCAGATAACGGTGTAGCCTGCGCAGCAAGAGATAGGTGTGGCAGCCATGGTGCCGCCGCACATTGCCTTATGTATTTTCTTACCTTCGGATTTATCAAGGCCTGCGCCGAGATACTTCATAACTTCTCTGTGGCCGCCGATGCCGCCTGCACCCGGATAGCCGCCTGCGATAATCTTACCGAAGATGGTGATATCGGGATCAATGCCGTAATAGCCCTGAGCACCGGAAAGACCGATACGGAAGCCTGTTACAACTTCGTCGCAAACAAGAAGTGCGCCGTACTTGCGGCAAAGAGCCTGAACGCCCTTCGGGAAATCTTTATCAACCGGGCGTGTTGCTGATTCGGGGCCGCAGGGCTCGATGAATACAGCAGCCGTGCCGCCGCGGAATTTATTGAGAATGAGCTTTCTTTCAAGGCTCTTAAGATCATTCGGGAAGAATTCCTGAGTGTGCTTGAATACGAAAAGCGGAACACCGTGAGACTGAAGATTAAGTGTGCCGGGAACACGCATGCCCCATGCAAGCTGATCGGACCAGCCGTGATAAGCACCGCCCATTTTGATAACATTTTTATGGCCTGTTGCAAGACGGGCTACACGAACCGCGCACATGCAAGCCTCTGTGCCCGAACCGAGCATACGAAACATTTCAACAGAAGGAACGCATTCGGAAATTTTCTTTGCAAGCTTATATTCATAAGGATGGAAAAGACCTGTGGAAGGGCCGCAATCCTCAAGGAGCTCAATAACCTTATCTCTTACAACATCGTCGTTTGAGCCGATGATTGTGGGGCCGCCTGCCTGAAGGAAGTCATAATATTCATTACCGTCAACATCATAAAGCCTGTTGCCCTTTGCCTTTACCATAACAATCGGGAAAGGATAGTTGAAAGCAAGATTGTGCTGAACGCCGCCGGGAATGATTGTTTTAGCCTCTTCAATCTGCTCCTTAGACTTTTTGCACTTCTTTGCGAAGTACTCTTCCTCATATTCTTTAAGCGCAGATCTGCTGATTGAGTAAATCGGCTTTTTGATAAGCGCATCGAGTTCCGCATTAAGCACTGTTGCATCGGGATACTCTGTGATTGCGAATCTTGTATCCATTAGATAGATCCCCCTTGAATTGATTTTAATATAGTATTTTAAGTGAGCAGCGCCGCCTGCAATGCAGGTGTGAGCGATTACTCACAATAAGTACATATTTAGTATATCACTTTTCAACGATTTGTCAAACCCGTAATCAATATTTTTTGTTAAAATTTCTTTGAATTGTTGCAGGATTATTAAAATTATGATAATATACTGTTTAGTATTTAGACCATATATTTTGCGAAAGGCGGTTTCCTTTGTTTGAATTGCACAAAAGCAAGCAAATTGCTTTGTGCAAGCTTACAAAAATAATTAAAATGACAAAAAAACACAACAAAGAAGCGTTTGACAGAATTTCTCCCGAAAGGCAAAATGAAATTCTTGAAACTGCCATTGAAGAATTTTCCTCCAAGGGATATAAAAACGCAAACATAAACATAATTTCAAAAAATGCAGGCATAAGCATCGGCCTTATGTATAAATATTTTGCAACGAAAGAAGACCTTTTTTTAACCTGCATTTCAAAGGGAATGGTGCTGCTGCGCGAAACGCTTGAAGAAATAATGAAAAGCCACGATAAGCTGCTTACCAAAGCCGAAAAAGTTATCCGCGCAAGCTGCGAGCTTTCAAGAGAATATAAAAATTACATCAAGCTTTACAATGAAATCACCGCCGAAAAAGACGGCGAACGCGCCGTTGCCTTTGCAAGGGAAATAGAAAGCCACACAAGCAGAATTTACATAACCGCAATTGCTCAGGCGCTTGCCTGCGGCGATGTGCGCCAGGATCTTGACCCAAGACTTTTTGCCTTTTTCCTTGATAATCTGCTTACAATGCTTCAGTTTTCCTACACCTGCGCTTATTATAAAGAACGCCTCAGCATTTACACCGGTGTGAACATAGACGAGGCAAACGACGATGAAATTGTTGCCCAGCTTCTTAAATTTTTAGAATCGGCATTCACCTTCACAAAATAATAAAACAACCGAAATCGTAAATCTTGCCGGCATGCCGGCTTTGCGGCAAAATCACATTGATGTCATTTGCGATACAAGCCGCCAATATCGCCATTGGAATTTGCAAAGGCATATTTGAATGGCCGAACATTCATCACACCTTGCCGGGCTACAGCAGGGGCACCGTGATTTATATTTATGTAGCCGGAAAGGCAAACACTATGGCAAAATATGTTATCACCTACGATATAGGCACAACGGGAATCAAAACCTGCCTTATTGAAATTGACGAATCAATGAAAATCCTTGCTTCCTCAACTGCGGGCTACAATCTTTATGTTGACGATGAAACCGGAGTTAAAGGCGGCGCAGAGCAAGATGCGGATGAATGGTGGGAGGCTATGTGCACAACCACAAAAGCCGTGTTAAGCAAAACGCCCCACGTTACCAAAGAAATGATAGAGGGCATCAGCTTTTGCTCTGCAATGCAGGGGCTTGTGCTTGTTGACAAAGAGGGTAATTGCATTCGCCGACCCATGACATATATGGACCAAAGAGCAAGAGAAGAGCTCAAAAAAGGCATTGCCCACGGTGTGCAGGTTGCCGGTGCGGAGGTTACAAAGCTGCTTAAATACCTCCGATACACGGGCGCGGTAAGCTCCTCCGTTAAAGACCCGATTTGGAAATATAAATGGGTTGAGGCTCATGAGCCCGAAAACTTTAAAAAGATTTACAAATGGCTTGATATTAAAGAATATCTTATTTTGCGCGCAAGCGGCGAATTTGTTATGACACAGGATTCCGCTTTCGGCACACTGCTTTATGACACAAGAAAAGGTCACGAAGGCTGGTGTAATCCCGTTTGCAAGATGGTTGGCGTAAACATTGAGCACATGCCCACCATTAAAAAGAGCACCGAAGAAGTGGGCAAAATAACCGAAAAAGCCGCAAAAGAGCTTGGCCTTGCAGAGGGCACGGCTGTTTACGGCGGAGGCGGCGACGCTTCGCTTATCGGCGTAGGCGCAGGCGCAGTTGAAATCGGCGACACTCATATTTATTCCGGCACATCGGGCTGGGTAGGCACCGTTGTGCCCGAGCAAATCGTTGACGCAGGTGCGATGATGGCGGCGATAGTAGGCGTTGATCCCGAGGCTTACAATTATTTCGGCGAGCTTGAAACATCAAACAAATGCGTAAGCTGGGTTAAAGATCACCTTGCACTTGACGAAATCGGCGTGTTCCTAAAAAAATACGGCAATGCTTCGGACAGCTTTGAGCAGGTTGAGTTTAACCTTTACGATTACCTTGAAGAAGTTATAGACACCATTCCCGCCGGTTCCAACGGAGTTGTGTTTACACCGTGGCTTCACGGCAACAGATGCCCGTTTGAAGACCCGAATGCGGCAGGTATGTTCTTTAACATTCGCCTTGAAACCGGCAAAACAGAGCTTATCAGAGCCGTTGTTGAGGGCATTTGCTTCCACATGAGATGGATGCTTGAAAGGCAGGAGCAAAAGGTTAGCAAATATAAGAAAGAGGATACCGTTCGCTTCTGCGGCGGCGGCGCACTCGGCGAAACCACCTGCCAAATTCTTTCCGATATTCTTCAAAGGGATGTTGTTGTGGTTGAATCACCGCAAAACATCGGCGCAGTCGGTGCTGCTGCCTGCATTGCGGTTGGCATGAAGCTTATTCCGACAATGAAGGATGTTAAAAAGCTTATTCCTGTTAAAACAATATACCACCCCAACAAAGCAAACAAAGCCGTTTACGACAGAAATTTCCAAGTTTTCAAAAATCTTTATAAAGACAACAAAAAGAACTTTGAAATTCTTAACGGCTGATTATAATTCAAAACAGATTATAAATCACAAGCACCCGAACGAAATGTTTGGGTGCTTTTTTGTGCAATTAACACGGTAGAAAACAGCACCTCTTGCCAAAAAACAAGAGGTGCTGTTTATTTAGAATATTGCGTTGATTATTTATCCAAGTCAACCGTGTAAGTAAGCTTATCGTCGCTGAAAGAAATAAGCTCGCTGATTTCAAGTTCTATCTGCGTTGAATCATCCCTTAAAATATAAACCTTTGAAACTTCCTTTGTTGTGCCGGGCTTAACCTTAACATCCCAGCCGAGTTCATCTGAACCGCCGTCAAGGAAAGAGCTTTCAAGTCCGATACCATCCTGATAAGCATCATCTTTAAGAGCCACATCGAAGCTTTGGGCTTCTGATGAATTATTCGTGAAATTATAGGTGATTTTAATGGAATTTTTTCCTTCCCAGTTTTTGCACTTTTCCGCGGATTTAACCGTGCAGATATAATCGCCAATTTCGCCCTCCGTTTTTTCTTTTTCCTGCGTTGCAACCGAGTTTGTTGCTTCCGAAGCCGCGCCGGCCGTTGTTTGAGCACCCGAAGACGAATCGGAGCCGCCTCCCGCCGAGCCTGCGATGGCGATGATTATGATTATTCCGACGATAACCGCAAAAATAATCAGCCTCTTTTTCTTCTTCTTTTTCTTTTGCTCATCAAGTGCCTGATTAACCGACTGCTGCACCGCGGCGTTATTATCCTGCGGATTTTGATATTGGTTTTGATTTTGATTTTCCATAAATTTTACCTTCCTTTGTAAATATACCGTTTTGGGATATTTTAATAATACCATTTTGGTATAGTTATGTCAAGGTGATTTTATGAAATTGAAAGAACTGCGAAAGGAAAAAGGCATTTCCCAGCTGAAGCTTGCCATGGATTTATCCATGAATCAAAACACAATCAGCAGATACGAAACCGAGGAACGCCAAGCGGATTACGAAACGCTTATTAAAATTGCGGATTATTTCAATGTTTCCATAGATTACCTTTTGGGGCGCACGGAAAACAGAACTTTTTTTAAATAGCCTTAAAAGCATAAAAGCAGCCGCGAATCTTTTGCGATTCGCGGCTGCTTGCATTATATTAAATTCAAATCAGGCACTTATGCCCTGGCAACCATTTCGCCGTATTTTTCTTTGCTTTCCCTGATGAATGTTTCCACCTGCAAAGCGGATGGCATTGCATCCGAGCAACTGTGAGCCGAAACAAGGATTGAAGCCGAAGCAGAGCCGAATTCAAGGCAATCGATAATATCCTTGCCATGAAGCAGGCTGTAAAGAAATGCGGAGCCGTAGCCGTCTCCCCCGCCGAAGCCTTTAAGCAGATTTGCGGGGAAAGGCTTAATGTTATAAAATTTGCCGTCGTTTGTGTAAGCGGTTGAGCCTTCTTTGCCGTGCTTAATAACGCAAATCGTTGCACCGAAGGACTGCCAATATTCCGCCGATTCTTTATCGGAGGATTTAATGCCCACTATGCCCTCGGTGAGGTCAAACTCCTCGCGCGAGCCCATAATGATATCGGCATTTTGAGCCGCAAGGCTGTAATAAACGGCGATCTCATCCTTGGATTTCCAGGTGTATTCGCGGTAATCAATGTCAAAAACAATGCGCACATTGTTCTTTTTTGCAAGCATAATCGCCTTGAGGCACGCTTCGCGGCTGGGGCTTTTTGCAAGCGCCGTTCCGCTGATAACAATTGCCTTGGCAGATGCTATATATTCCTCGTCTATATCCTCGGGCGCGAGGCAGAAATCCGCCGCATTATCGCGATACATCAAAATCGATGATTGCTCTTTTGAAAGGATTTCCGTAAAGGTAAGGCCGATGCATTCGCCGTTTTTTGCGCGGGTTACATGGCTTGTGTCTATTCCCTCTTTTTCAAAATAATCAACAACGAAATCGCCGAATTGATCGGCGGAAACACAGCCGGCAAAGCCCACCTTGCAGCCGAGGCGCGCAAGACCCACAGCGATATTTGCAGGCGAGCCGCCCACATATTTGTTGAAATTCGAGGACTCGGAAAGAGGCCTGTACATATCCGTCGGATTAAAATCTATCGCAATTCTGCCGATCGGAATAAAATCGAGCGGCTTGCTCATATCAAATTCAATGTATTTCATAATTTTTACTCCCCTGAAAATATATTATGCCTTATTGTTGCTGCCGAAAATCAAAATATGGCGCTTTGCGTTTTCATAAGCACCCTCAACCTCCGCCGCCTGCAAATCATAGTAGCCGGAGATTGCATTTTCGGAATATGCCCGCCTGACGGATTGCTCAACGCAATCAAAGGTGGCCGTGGCGATGTTTATTTTTTTAATACCTGTTTTTGCGCATTTAACAAAATCATCCGGGCTGATTCCCGTGCCGCCGTGCAAAACAAGCGGCGTTTTAATACTTTCGGCGCATTGCTTTAAAATATCAAATCTGAGCTTCGGCTCAAATTTATAATTCCCGTGTGCATTGCCGATTGCAACGGCAAGTGCGTCAACATTGGTTTCGGCGGCAAATTTTACGGCATCTGCGGGATTTGTGCAATTGATTGCGATATCCTCGCTTCCGTCCTCCGAGCCGCCGACACAGCCGATTTCGGCTTCAACGGCAGCGCCGTATTCTGCCGCTTTTTTCATAACCCTTTTTGTTTCGGCAATATTTTCTTCAAGCGGGAGACCGCTTCCGTCAAACATAACCGAAGTGAAGCCGAGCTCCAAAGCGCGGAAGATTTTTTCCTCTGTTTTGCCGTGGTCAAAATGAACGGCAACGGGCACCTTTGCGCCCTTTGCGGCGGCAACCATAAGCGGGCCTATAACATCGAGCGGCGATTGCTTTAGCCTAACCTCCGCAATCTGAATTATAATCGGAGCGGAAAGCTCCTCTGCCGCTTTTATGATTCCGAGCACCATTTCCATGTTTGCAACGGAAAAGGAGCCGACGGCATAACCGCCCTTTTGAGCGTTTGCCAAAAGGCTGCGCATATTAACAAGCATATTAAATTAACCCCCAAAGCATGCAGTTAAAGCCTGCATAAGCAAAGCCGCGAACTTCTTTTTTGAGCCGCGCAAGACGCTTTGCTTTATTAAAATGCGAGTTGATCTGTAAGCCGAGTTCTGTTGTAGGCAATTATCTATCTCGACGCACCATTGCTGATGCGCTCCAGCCACATTTCGGGATTATGTGCCGAGCCGGCATCCTCCCCTTCTGTGTTGCAGCGGATAGGGTTTACATGGCAGCGGATGTCTCCACCCGCTCGGTGAGCTCTTACCTCGCCTTTCCATCCTTACCGCATAAGCGGCGGTTTATTTCTGTTGCACTTTCCCTAAGGTCACCCTCGGCGGCCGTTAGCCGTTATCCTGCTCTGCGCTGCTCGGACTTTCCTCACACCGCATAGAAAATACACGGTGCGCAACTGCCCAATCAACTCGCTAATATATTGTAAAATATAAATTAAGAAGTGTCAATATTTTTATAAATGTTGTTGCAAATGACTTTTAAATATTGTAATATCATAATAGAAAATGCTGAGATGAGGTGATTTTGTGCCCGATAATTTTAATAATAATGACGAAAGAGACAGAACCGTTCCTCCCGAGGAGGATTATTACGGCCGCGTTCGCCCCGATTTGGATTTCAACGCAAAAGTATCACACCGCGGCGAATACGGAATAAATCCAACAACAGAATATCAATATTACCAAACAGAGAGCGGGCTTAATCGCAAAAATCAAACCCCGCTGCCTCAAAACGGCAAAGAGCCAAAAAAAAACGGCAAAGCAAAGAAAAGAGGCAAAGCAATCGCCATTGCCGTTGTTGCCGTGATTCTTGCCCTGGTGCTTGGACTTTTCGGCTCGGTTGAATCCGTTTTGGGCAAGATAAATTACGACGATAAAACGCAAAACGAATATATCGCGGCGGACAAACTTACCTCCTCCGACAAGGTTAAAAACATTTTGTTGCTTGGGGTAGATGCCCGCTCAAACGATAAGGACGAAGCCAGCAGGGCAGATACCATGATGCTGATTTCTATAGATAAAGCCCACGGCTGCATAAAAATGACATCGTTTCAGCGAGATTCCTGGGTATATATTCCCAAAGCCGATAAAAAGCAAAGGCTCAACGCCGCTTGCACCTACGGCGGATACAGCGGCGTTGTTGAGACGATTGAATATAACTTCGGCGTAAAAATCGACGGCTATGTTGTTACCGACTTTGAAATGTTTAAGGTTATGGTGGACAGTATCGGCGGAGTTGAAGCCGAGATTTCCGAAAAAGAGGCAAACGAGGTTACAAACCACCCCGGCAGATACGGCAATGTAACGCTTAAATCAGGCAAATACAAATTAACCGGCGAGCAGGCGCTTGCCTATTGCCGAATCAGAAAGATAGACACGGATTGGAAGCGCACAGAGCGCCAGCGCACGATTATGCAGGCGATACTCAAGGGCGTTGTCAGCTCCGGCCCGATAAGCGCAATTAAAACGGCAAAAGCCGTTGCGCCGTATATTCAAACAAATCTTTCAAAAAGCGAGATCAAAAGCATTGCCGCAAGCGCACTGGGCTGCGTTTCGGGCGGCTTTGAGCAAGCCTCCTGCCCGTTTGAGGGCACATGGAAATACGCCAATAAAGGCGGCGCGAGCGTTATCACGCTTGATGTGGATTCAAATAAAGAAAAGCTGATTGATTTTATCTATAACAGCGATAAAACAGCCGATTCCGCAGAGCAGTAAATTCCAATAGCGATATAACAGAGAAAGAGGGTAAGTTAATCTTACCCTCTTTAATTTTGCTGTGTCGGTGCTTGTAGCATGGTTTTAATTTTTGGTATCAACACAAAATTTCATCAATAACATCAATTATACCCATTGCTTGAACTTCATTTGTTTTTTGTTGGAGGTTATCAATATTATTTAACTCGCAATGCTCTGTTGTAATGTCCCATTTTTTACACATAAAACATAATAAAATTTTTTCTTATAGATTCAACAGGACTACCATTATTGATGCTTACGAAATGTTTTTTCAAAAGATTAGCGTCCACATATATGCGCTACATAATTATTATGACGATAATGATATTTCTCTATGGTAATCTAATTAATAAGCTAACAGGATAAGCAAAATTGTTTTAATAGTGCAAAAGATTATTCATAATTTTTCCACTTTATAAATTACATAACCTTCGTTATTTACGGTTCTGATAAACGCTTCAAATTTCTCGCTTGTCACACTTTCAGAAGAAAAAGATTGAATTGCTGTGTTACCTTTTGCGTTCGGATCGGCCTTAATCATATTTATTAAGTGTTTCCTATAGGTTATTACTTCGCTAAGGTGTCCATGCCTATACTGAAAAATATACTGCTCATTTTTTGCATTTTCTTTATATATTGACATCGTTTGTTCTCCTGATTATGTTACTTTACTCTTGTATAATAATATTCTCCGAATATTAAAGTATCTCCTTCGACTGTGTATCCATATGTTTCTTTGCTATTATCAGCAAATGTTACTGTAACGGTGTTATTATCAATTTTATAGGACAATTTATCATCCACAGCACTTGAAGATCGAGCAATCATATCTCCATTGTTTTTGAATGTTATTGATATTGACGAATCGCGTTCTGCTCTCCAAGTGCCAACCAGGTCACTGTCAACTCTATTATTAAAACCGCTGATACCCACTATCAGTGCAATAATAACCGCCGTTACTGACAAACAAATAATACCAAGCTTGTTTTTTGACGATTTACTTTTGTTTGTTTGATTATTTTGAGCATTTTTTTGTTGTTTCAATGCCTCTTGCTTTTCGTGTTTTTTTATATCCAACAATATTTCATCGTTTTTTTCGTCATCAGTGATTTTTTCGGGCGTAAAACCTGCTGCCATAGATATAAACTTTTCATTATCTGAATTGTCGATAAATTTGCGAAATCCTTCTTGTCGTAAATATTTCTTATAGGTCTTTTCACTTTTTATATATTGCTTGATTTGTTCAAATTTTCGATTGTACTCGAAATTTATATTTTCAACATCCTTTTTAAATTTGAAGTTAAAAGAACGTTGCCAAATTACTCCTGCCAACAATAACAACAAAGAAAATATTATTGATGGTTCACCGTAATTCCACCATTTAAGCAGCAAAGGAATCATAGGAACAAGAACTATTAACCAGCCTATTCCTACAACGATTTTTCTCGCATTTGCCTTTTTTTCTATTTTTAATTGCTTTTGTTTTTTAGCATCTTCTAAAATCAAATCATGTTTTTCTTTGTCATCAGTCTGAACAGGAAAATCTACGGCTACATTGGTACTATCGCCGTCTAAAGCATCAAACGCAAAATTGTAGTCTTGCTCGTTATACTTATACTGACCCGTAACAATAGGGTATAAGAACATTTTAAATGATTCTAATTTAAAATCTGCCGTATCACGAATATCCTTAACATGATCTCCGGGTATATTATATAAACCGTGTGATGATTCAGCTAAATAAATAGCTGTATCTTTGATTTTAGGTATACTGTTTTTAAAATCTACATATAGTTGTTTTCCGTTTTCTTGATCTTTGTATACTTGCCATAATGATAATGCATTTTCTTTTTTCCTGACGGCGTTTGAACCAATATGACTTCTGAAATCTCTGTCTTCTTTTGAAAAATGGTTTGTATCAACAACGAAATGAGTAAAATAGTATTTGCTTACTGTTCCGCTGGCAGGACGCCAGTCTGTAACAATCCTTGTTTTAGTTACTGGTTCTTTATAGTATCTGGTTTGTCCGTTAATCGTTTCGCTTTTTTCTACGTATTCAGTATAAGTTTCTTCTCTGTCATATCCACTTGAAGCAGTCCAATGATAAGTGATTGGACCTCCGAAGACGGCAATAAGAGCATATGCATTGCGTGATTCATGGAATTGTAGATTGTCGAATATATCGTCAGCTACATAATCAGCATCTCGCAAATGCTCTAATACATAATACTGAGCTTCGTCTATCCCTTTTTGGGGCGAAAATTTAAATATTTCATTATTTGCTTCTACTAAGTTGTCAGTAAGATCTTTAAAAGCATCTGCTACTTCACTGACCGCTTTCGTGGCAGATTTAACTTCTTTAGAAATATCTTTAATCATGCGCTTTGCTTCGTCGACTGAATATTTGCAACCGCATGATTGACAAACAAACACACCATCTTGTTTGATAAGATCTGTGCTGCCGCACATTTCGCATGTTAATTGCTTCATTTTTCTTCTCCCCTTATTTCGATAATCTGCATTTTTTATTTCTGTCATTTACAAGAATAATCAGCTCATTGCCGATAGATTCGGCGAGGGGTTTATTATCCTCAATCACTGCATTTGAGAATTCGTTGAATTTAATTGTAATTTGAGATTCAACAGATGAAAGAGCGTCATTTGACATTGGGTCGCTGTAACGAATTGCCTCATAAACCTTTTTGGCTATTGCCTTTGTTTCGTCAGATTCTGATTGATTCAAAAGACTTTCGGCATCTACTGTGAGCGATTTAATAAACATTGTTTGTGCTTTGACTTTTTTATCAATATTTTCTATTGTATCTGCCGCCGCTTTTGATGAAATAATTGCGATTGCATAAAAAGCAACTATCAATACATCAAGAACAATACCTACCCAATAAGGTATAAACGGTACAGCCATTGCAACAGCACCGACAATTATTGATACAATAAGTGCTGTATAGCTCAAGCTGATAATGGGAATATTGAGAAATCTTTTATCGTTATTATCTTGTTTAAAAAATACAATACTGCAAGCAAGTTGAGCGATAAACATCAGCGTAATAAATGCGTAGCCTATCCAAAAAGACGACATGAACTTATTAACATTAACCGTAATCGGTACGGCAAATGCGATTACATTAAATACTGCAAGTGCGATTGCCCAACAAGGAGCATAAAATTTAATACCTTTTTTCATTTCTTTCTCCTCCTACATAATAGATGACAAAAGCTGTTGCTTCATATTTGCAAATTCTTCATCAGTCAGCATTCCCGAATCTTTCATCATTTGAAGCTTTTGTATTTTTGCCTGGAACTGTGCCATATCGTCTTGTGGCTGTGCCGGTTGTTGTTGATTTGCACTGTCAAGAGCATTACTTACGGCATTGCCGACAACTCCGCCGACTGCACCGCCTACTCCCGCCATAGTGCCGAAGCCTACGCCCATATTGGTAAACTGACCGACAGCCTCGTTTTGTGCCACATCCTGTGCAACATCAAAGCCACGCTCCTGCTGATAGGTATAACCCTCCTGCTGACGCTTTGTTGCCATAGCCTGCGATTCAATTACGGTACGCTGTGCCTGTGTTTCGGCATCAATAACCGCCGTTTGCTGACGGATTTTAGCCTCGGCAATATCTGCATACTGCCTGAAATGAAGTGATTTGAATTTTTCGTAAGTCGATTCACCGTCAGGCTTAACAATAGTAGTTACAAAAAATCTTTCGAGCGAAATACCATAGTCCTCAAAATCAGGTTTTAACATTTTCAAAAGAGCGGCTGACATATCGTTAATATGCTCGTCTATTTCAAAAATGCTGATTTTTTGCTCACGAATCACCTGTGCAATGTACGACTTAACCTTAGTCATGAGAAACGCACGGAAATACCTGACAAGATTATCCTGACCCAAGAATTTTTCTGTGCCAACAAGTTTAATGAGCAGTTTTCTTGAATCCTCTGCACGCAGGCTCATTTCACCGCTTGCACCGATAGAAATAGGGAAATTATATGTAGGCTCCATAAACTGAACCTTGCTGTCCGTACCCCATTTAATTGCCATTTGCTCGGTTTTGTTGATGAAATATACCTCGCAATGAAACGGCGTTTTGTCGCCGGTAGTCTTATTTATGTACTTTGAAATGAGCGGAATATTCTGCGTTTCAAGTGTATATTTGCCCGGACCGAACAAATCAAGTGCCTGTCCGTTCATCATAAATATTGCTTCCTGCGACTCGTGAACGATGAGTTGAGTAAGCGAATTGAAATCTTCAAGCGGGTGCTTCCAGATGAATGTGCTGTTGTCACCCTCGTATTTTATTACTTCTGCTATTTTTGACATAAAACATTCCCTCGATTCATAACTTTATATTTTATAAACGCACTTTAACAAATTTATTTTAATATATATCCGTCGTGAAGTCAACTATGTTAGTACTTACAATCAACCATTACGATACAATTATTCGGTAAACTATATTTGAAGTGGAGGTAGCAAAATGGTTGATTTTGGCAGTAATTTAAAGGAATTGAGATTAAAATATAAAATGACGCAAAAAGAGCTTGCGGATAAAATCGGCGTAACTAAATCGGTTGTTTCATATTACGAATTGCAGGAGCGCTCACCCTCGCCCGAAATTTTAATTAAGCTTTCGGGAATATTTCATGTAACTACCGATTATCTTCTCGGAATAGAGCACAAACACGCGATTGATGTTTCAAATTTATCGTCGGATGAATTGGCGGTAATTGAGCAAATGATTAAGGTGTTGGAAAACAAAAAATAAAGAAACGGCGCAGTTTAAAACTGCGCCGTTTCTTTATATCATTCTTTTTTGTATGTATTTATCACTCAACGCCGTTTTGGATTTTGGCGGCGGTGAGAGTGTTTTGCATAAGCATGGAAATTGTCATGGGGCCTACTCCGCCGGGAACGGGAGTGATGAACGAGCACTTGGGGGCAACGCTTTCAAAATCAACATCGCCGCAAAGCTTGCCGTTTTCATCCCTGTTCATGCCGACATCGATAACAACCGCACCGGGCTTAACCATATCGGCGGTTACGAATTTTGCCTTGCCGACCGCTGCCACAAGAATATCCGCGCTTTTGGTTACATCCGCCAGATTTTGAGTTTTGGAATGTGCAATTTCAACCGTTGCGTTTTCATGAAGCAGCAGCATTGCCATGGGCTTGCCAACAATATTGCTTCTGCCGATAACAACCGCTTTTTTGCCGACGGGATCTACACCTGCAGAATGGATAAGTTCCATTATTCCGGCAGGAGTGCAGGGCAAAAAATGATAATCGCCTATCATAATTGCGCCCACATTAACGGGATGAAAAGCATCCACATCTTTTATCGGATTTATGCGGGCAATAACCTCTTTATCATCAAGATGAGCGGGCAGAGGAAGCTGGCAGAGTATGCCGCTGATTTCGGGGCGGGCATTAAGCTCATCCACCAAATCATTTAATTCTTTTTGCGTTGTGCTTGCGGGCAGAGCGTATTTTTCGCTGTAAAAGCCAACCTCGTCGCAGGCTTTTTCCTTATTTCTTACATAAACAGCCGAAGCGGGGTCATCACCAACAACAATAACGGCAAGACCGGGAGTAATTCCCTTTGCCTTGAGCTCGGCAGTTTCTTGCTTAACGCGCTCGCGAACGGAGCGTGAAACGGCTTTTCCGTCTATAACAACCATAATTTTAACAACCTTTCGCCGCATATTATTTAAATACATACGCCTTGCCGCGGCAGGCAAAGCGCTGCGCAAAATTTGCGCCGTTGCTTGGGATAATAACCCTTATTTAACAACCCTGAAGAAGAAATCTCCATCGGGCTTTGAAGCGCAATTTGAATATTCATAAGAGGATTGCGTATCCGTATAAACAGCCACAACCGGCGCGGGATTGATTTGATACCTGCGCGGCAAGGTGCCTTTTTTCAGCTTAACAAGCATTACGATGAGCCATATTGCAAACACAACCACAACCGCGGCGGAAAGCACCTGGCTTACGCGAACGGTGGTGCCCAAAAAATACAGGCTGTCTGTTCGCATGCCCTCAACAACCGCCCTTTCAAGGCCGTAGCCTATGCCATAAAGCAAAAATGCCTCTCCTTTAAATTTGCGGCGCTTTATAACAAAGAAGTGCAAAATCAAAAACAGCGCAATACACCACACGCTTTCATAAAGAAATGTTGGCTGCACGGCAGTATTCGGATCAACCGATAAACCTTTTTCTGCCAATGTTCCCTGATTTGCAATTATGTTATCCCTTATTTTTTCGGACCACATACGGAAAAGTGCCGTATCGGTATTCATACCGAAGGCCTCTTGATTAAAGAAATTGCCCCAACGACCTATTCCCTGCCCGATAAGCAGACCGAGTGCTCCCATATCAAGCAAATTGTAAAAATCTATTTTGCCGATTTTGCAGCCTATCGCCGCGCCGATAATTGCGCCGATAATTCCGCCGTAAATCGCTATGCCGCCGTTCCAAATTTGAATAATCTCGCTTGGATGGGCGGAAAAATAATCCCATTCAAAAATAACATAATATGCCCTTGCGCACACAATTCCCAAAATCGTGCCGCAAATAAGAACATCCGTCATTCCATCCAGGCTCATTTTCCATTTATAGGCAGTTCTGCCGCCGTAAAGCACGGCAAGCGCAAAGCCGAAGGCAATTATAATGCCGTACCAATGCACCTCATAACTGCCGATTGTGAAGGCGATCGACGGCACATTGAAGCTGATGCCGAGGCCGTCAAAAAAAACTGTTGTTGAATTTTCCATAGTTTGCTCCGTTAATTTTCTTTTGATTTCACAACGGACAAAGCGCTGTATTTTTCATCAAGCTTTTCTGAAAGAAGCTTTTCGATATCGCTTTTTTTAACATTTTTATAAACATCCAATGCATCAAAAGCGCCGAAACCGCCAAAGCAGCTTGCAATTATTGAATTTGCAACGCCGTCAATATCGTTGTATGACATTATTTCCTTGCCGTAAAGGCTTCTGCGCGCAGCTTCAAAGCGTTCATCGGAAAAACCGTTTTTACGCAGATTTTCAACCTCTGCCTTAATCGCCTCGGCAACCTCGCCGGCATTGTTGCTTTCGCCGTCAAATATAACGGATTCATAGCCGTTTCCGACGAAATATTCCTTTGAAAACGAGGAATTTATAAGCCCTTTTTCAAAAAGGCCTGTGTAAAGCGGAGAGGTTTCGCCCGCCAAAATTTCGAGCAAAACATTCATTTCAACAAGCTCTTTAACGGTGCGAAGCGGGGTTTTGCAGGCTTCTTTGTAGCCGAAAGAAAAAACAGGCATGCCCACGGAAAGGTAATATTCATCGTAAGGCTTAACGATTTCACGCGGCTCCGGCTCAAATGCGCGCTCGATTTTAACATCGGCGGATTTTTTAAGCACTTCGTCGCACACGGAAAGCACCGATTCAACATCAACATTGCCGACAACCGCAAGCGCCATGTTATTGAGGTTATAAAAAGTGTCGTAGCAATCATAAAGGAGCTTGTCCGTAATATGCGAAATAGATTCAACCGTGCCTGCAATGTCAATGCGAACTGGATGATTTTTATAAAGGCATTTAAGGAGATTAAACGTGCTCATCCAGCCGGGCACATCGTAATACATTGTGATTTCCTGCCCGATAATGCCCTGTTCTTTTTCCACGGTTTCCTTTGTAAAATAAGGGTGTGTAACGAAATCAAGCAAAATGCGCAGGCTGTCCTCAAATCTGTCGGTGCACTGAAAAAGATAACATGTTTTATCAAACGAGGTATAAGCGTTTGCCGAAGCGCCCGTTTCAGCATATCGGGTAAAAGCATCGAGTTCCTCGCTTTCAAAAAGCTTGTGCTCAAGGAAATGGGCGATTCCCTCGGGCACGGTAACGAAATCCTCGCGGTCGCTGCGCTTAAATTTAGTGTCTATCGAGCCATAGCGCGTGCCGATAACGGCATAAGCAGAGCTGTAATGTTCTTTGGGCATAACAAAAATTTTAAGCCCCGATTTATGATCTATCTCGTAATATTTTTCATGAAGAACTGCCGAATCAACTGTTTTCATCATTCTGCGCCCTCCTCTGAAGAATTTGTGCAAACAAGCTTATAAACAGTGTCAAGCTTAATTTTATTTGCGCAATCTATGATTTGCTGTTTTGTAACGCCGTCATTAAGCGCGGCGCTTTCAAGCGGGGAAATATATTCGCCGAACGGAGCCTGAGCCGTGTACCACACCTCAAGCGATTCCGGAGCATCGCAAACGGAGCGAAGCGCATCCGAAAGCCCTGCTTTTGAGGAATTAAATTCATAATCGAAATTGCCTTTTTTGATTTCCTCAATCTGAGCCAGAATTTCCTTTTCCGCCTTTTCCATATTAGGCTCTTCACAGCCGCTTTGCACCATAATAAAGCTTTTCTGCTTAACAAATCTTGCCGAGCAATAATAGCAAAGGCTCATTTTTTCGCGCACATTGGCAAAAAGCTTTGAATAAGGACCGCCGCCGAAAACATCGCAAAACGCACGCATTTGTGCGGCCGCTTCGGCGTTTTTCGGGCTGCAATCGGCACGAAAGCCGATAACAAGCTTACCCTGCTTAATATCAAGCGCTTCCTCGGCACGCTTAACCTTCGGCACATCAAAAGCGATTTTTGCATAATCGAGCGGAATATAATTTCTTTCGATTTTATCGATGTATTCGGCAAAATCGGCTTTAGCGGACTCAACATCCGCGTTGCCCACAACGGTGAGCACGATTTTTGCCGATTTAAGAATATTTTTCCACGCCGCCGTGGCAGACTGTGGAGTTATTGCCGCAATTTGCTGCCTTGTTCCGTACTTGCCGACTGCATACGGTTCGCCGGCAAACATAAGCTCCTCGGCCTTTTTAAGCACATAAAGGCGCTTTTCGTTTTCATCGCTTTCGATTTTTTCAATAAGCACCTGCTTTTCGCGCTCCGTGCGGTCTGCCGGGAAGCAGCCGTTTTCATCAAGCAGCGGATTAAATGCCATAGAAAGGAGCAGCTTTATACACTGCGCCGTAATCTTTTCACCGTCAAGCGAAAAACGATCGTCAAGGCAAGTCATACCGAGTTTAAGCTGCTGAATTTCGCCGACTTTGGAAACGGAGGCCTCTATAACGGCTCCGTAAAGCGAAGCAAGCTTGCGATTTAAGCTTAAAATGGTGGGATACTGCATTGAATTTCTTGAAAGCAGCATCGGCACGGCCGCATTTACCGAAGCTGTTTCATCCGAAAGCGGCATAAAAAACGAAATTGAAAGTTCGTTTGTTTTAAATCTGTCGGCAGGCACTGCAACGATCTCTGCGCCCGCGCCGACGGTTTCAATCTTATAATCTGGCATTTTTTACCTCCTGCAAGGTGCAAAATCGCAAAACTTTGCACTTACTCAATTAAATATAATAGCACAATATTACAATTATTTCCACATATTATTTATTTAACAATTATTGAACATTTCAATTTCAATTTAAAAAAGCAAATAAAGCAGCGCGAGCAGCAATTTATCATCTGCCCCGCCCTGCGAAATCAAAATCATCAATATTATTAAAATTAGCGAGGAATCATCGCTTTCCCTTTTTATTTCCTCGGTTTTATCATCGTGCGGCAGGCTCTTACCCGGCGGCTTATCACGATTTAAACACGAATTTGAGCTTTTATCTTCTGCATACCGCACCTGCTCTGCATCAGGCTGCAAATATGAGGACGCCCGCGAATGCATTTCGCGCACGCGGCGCTTTGCCTCCTCTATTTCACTGCGCGAAAATTCTGCCGTTTAAAACAACTCCTTTAAATAAGGCAAGGCGTCAAAAAGGCGAAGGATTTTAATTGCCGTGTCTGCCTTATTGCGATTTTCGGGTGAAAGATGAGGTTTGAGCGCCATAATCAAATCCGTGTTTTTATCCGACGCTGAATTCATTTTATCAAATATTTTTTTCGCCTTCATCATCATATTTAAATCAGCTGAGCTTATACCAAGCTGCGCCGGCAGATTTTGCACCGGAGGTGCATTTTTTCCCGTGCTCTGCCGAGTGCTTTGCGCCGCATCGCCGCTTTGTGCAGCTTGATTTTGCTCGCCATCGCCGCCGAGGATGGACTGCGCCACCCCCTTTAGCATTTCAATATCATCCTGCGAAAGTCCCGAAATAATATCATTTATATTTTCCATCACTTATCAAGAAGCTTTTTTAAAAGCTCCTGAGCCTCCTTGCTTTTAATGATTTTTTGCGCTGTCTTTTTATCTGAAAGTGCAGCCTTAATCTTTTCGCCTGCATCTGCGGAAAGATTTTGATTTAAAAAATCGTTCAGCCTGCCGCCGTCCGCCGCCTGTTTTAATTTTTGCATATCTATTCCCGATTTTTTTGAAGCTTTATTCATCATCTTTTGCAATTCGTTTTTATCAAAATTAAAATCATTCATTGTATTACCGCCTTAAATAAAGTATAATTATAATTATGAATTTGCGGGAGGGATTATGAATGAGGATGATTGTTACTTCAGACAGCCACGGAAACAAAAGCGGATTTTTCGATGTTGTTGAAAAGCATATAGACGAAGCAGAGCTTTTCGTTAATTTGGGCGACAGCAATTCCCAAAAGGATTTGGAGGATGCGCGCCTTTATTTCGGTTCAAAATTGAACCTTGCCTGCGTTGCCGGCAACTGCGATTGGAGCAGCGATTTGCCGCTTACCTCGTTTATAAAATTCGGCGGCAAAAATGTTTTTATGTGCCACGGGCACACCTTCAGAGTAAAAACGGGCCTGCGCGATTACCTTGCCGCGGCAACGGCGTGCAAAGCGGATATTGCGCTTTTCGGTCACACCCACTGCCCGGTTTGCAAAGAGATGAACGGAATATATTTCTTTAACCCCGGTGCTTTGGCAGACGGCAGCTACGGAATTATTGATATTGAAAACGACATCGTGAACTGCAAACACGCAAGAATAGAATAACAGAAGCAATAAAAAAACAGCGCCCGTGCCAAAACGCACAGGCGCCTTTTTATGAAGTTTTAACAAAGGGTCAGCAACCGCAACCGCAATCGTTGCCGCAACCGTTATTAAAGCCACCGCAGAGGAGAAGGATTATAATAAGAATAACAATCCAAGAAGAACCACCGCAGCCGTTGTTACAACCGCAACCCATAATCGAACCTCCCTTCGCTTTTCTAAAACATACTATGAAAAACGAAAAGAAGTGTTACAAATCGCAAATCAAACAACAATTCCGCCGGAAACGGAAATATCCTGCCCCGTTATATATTTATTTTCGGCAAGAAAAAGCACGGTTTCGGCAACCTCTTCGGGCGTGCCGAGCCTTTCAAGCGGTGTTTCCTCGGCAAGCTCTGCTTTGTCAAAAGCGGCGTTCATACGAGTGTCTATAATCCCGGGAGAAACACTGTTTACCGTTATTCCGCTCGGTGCAAGCTCCTTGGCAAGCGCCTTTGTAAAACCGATTACTCCGGCTTTACTCATTGAATAAAGAGTTTCGCACGACGCGCCTACCTCGCCCCACATTGAGGCTATATTCACAATTGCACCGCTGTGTTTTTTTATCATTCTGAGCGCCGCTTCTTTGGCGCAAAAATAAACTGCGCGGGAATTAACCGCCATAAGGCTTTCGTAATCCGCAACCTCGGTGTCATTTATCATTTTGATAAGGCTGATTCCGGCATTGTTTACAAGCACATCAAGCCTATCAAAGCGATTAAAAATTGCTTTAATATTTTGAACGCTTGCCAAATCGCATTTAATTGCCGTTACGCCCGGAATACTTTCGGCAGAGGTTTTGTTGCAGGTGATATAAACATCATAACCTTTTTCGGCAAAAAGCTTTGCGCAGGCTCTGCCGATTCCCGTGGCACCGCCCGTGATAAGAACATTTTTCATAAATTCGCTCCGATAAATTACTGAATGCATTACGCACGAATATATTAGCACACATTATTGTTTTTTTCAATAAAATATGATATCATATGCCTTACGGCACTGCCGAATTCTAAAACGGATGTGATTACAACGGAAAGAGAATTTTATACTATTTCGGTTTATGTGGATAAGGACGAAAATTTGATCGGCATTCCCTGCGGCGAAAGCGAGCAATACGGCATTGCGGATATAGACACGGTGCTTGTGCTCAAAGCACCCTATACCGAGGAACAGGCAGAGCAATTCATCGAGCAGGTTTTTGACGCCTGCTACACCAAAAAGCACAACGACGCAAACCCGGTTTCCACCATTGAAAGATACACAAAGAAAAAGGGCTTTGTGGCTGCCACAAGCGAGCTGACGCTGATTTCGCTTGTTAAAACAAAAAACACATATTCGATTATGCCCACTTTTAACGATTACGAAAAAGGCCCTCTTTGCATTGATGATGACGAGCGCACGCTTGCAAATCCGTACAAGCCCGGTGAAATGTTTGAGCAGATAAACGATATAATCATGGTTTATTTAAAGGCAAATGCGTTTTATAAAGAGATTGCCATGGCCGAAGAAAACAAAAAGACAAAAGGAAACCGATAATTTTAAAAAAGCATAAAGAAAAAGGCGTGATTAGGCAGTTAAATTGCTTAATCACGCTTTTTTCGTTAATGTAATGTGCAAACTCGGCAAGCTTAAATCAAATTTTTCTTTATCGAGTGTGCCTTTTAATACCATTTTGTTACCCAGCCCTCGGAATCGGCGGCAGGTTCTTTTGCTTTGGAAGTTGTTGATGTTTTGTTCTGCCTGCGGGTGGTGGAGGTTGTGCCTTTACTATCGGACGCGGTTGAACCGCCACCGAAATCCACTTCGTTATCGGCGGATTTGCCGTTTGCCGCAGAAGAAGTGCTTTGCTCTTTTTCACTGCCTGAGCCCGATTTTTTATCAGAATTGTTTTTGCCCTTTTCGGCGGTACCAGATACGTCGGAATCATTTGCCGCGGCGGAATTTTCCTCATCAAAAAGCTGCTGCGTTGAAGAAGCGGTAATTCCGGACGAAGCCTGCTCCGTGCCTGCGGTTTTATGCGAGCATGCAACAAAAAGCATTGCCGCCAAAACTACGGCGGCAACACAAATAATATACTTTTTCATAAAACTCAGATTAAGGAAACGAAATTATCGTCGCCGTCTGCCGTTTGGATTTTTGCATCCGTGAAGCGTTCTATCTGAACCTCGGGTTGAATATACTGTTCTTTCATATAAAAGCTACCCTTTCCGGCTGTGAATTTATAATGCAAATTCCGCGCAGCCAAGCGAAATCACATTCGGCATTAAAGCCGATAAAATGTTTTTAATTATGCGTTTACCATTGCGCGAACGGAATCCTTTGTTGCATCGTCAACATCTGAATCCGCAAGCACTGCGTTTGCAACATCATTGAAGCAATAGGATGCAACATCCGAATAAAGCACTGTGCCGTCATTAAGAACAACATAGGAGCGTGAATAAATCTTTGTGGAATAATTCGCACTCTTAATATTTACGAAAACAAGGTTAAAGCTTGTGTAATCGCCGTCTGCATGATAAAGGTAATTAGTTGCAACCTTTTTATAAACGCCGTTTGAACCTGCGGATTCGATTTTCATATCGTCTGCCGAAACAGTTTCTTTGCTGTAAAGGAAGCCGTATTCTGCAACATCGCTTTAAGCGGCATTGGTTGTGAAGCCGAAACGAAGACCCGCCTTATCGCCTACTCTGATAGAAGCGCCGATTGATTCGGTTTGCTTAGACTCGGTAACAACAAGCTTAATGCCGTCTATCGTGCCCGCATACTCCTTAGCGGTTTTATAACCCCAGTTATCTTTTTTCATCTGGTATTTATAAGAGAGGCTGATAGTGTAAATGCCTGCCGCAAGATTGGCGGTATCAACCGTGAAGGTGGTTGCTATGGATTTATTGTTCTTATATCCGCCGTAATTACTGTCGCCGCTGTAGGTTGTGGAACCGAATCCCGAAACGGAAGCGGTTACGCCGTTGCCAGTAAGAGTGAAAGCACTGTCTGTTGCAATGCAATATTTGTTTGATGCTCCGTAGTGATAAGAGCCTGTTGCGTATTGCGAAAAATCAACATTGGGATATGTGGCAGATTCATAAGTGCCCGCATTTAAAACGAATTTTGCCGTTTCGCCTTTTTCAACGGTTTGGGTTTTATTTTTATCCGCACCCTCAAGCACATTGGCAATATAGTCATCGCCGTTATAAAGGGTAAAGGAATAATGATTTGTGTTAATACCGGTGCTGTCGGTAAAAGCAAGCGTGTCCGCCGCCATAGCGGAAACCGGAACTGCGCAAACAGCCATCAATGCCGCAAGCATTATTGCGATAAATCGCTTTTTCATAAATTCTTCTCTATTCGTGCATAAATTATGCACTGTTTTAATACAGAGATGCTATACATACAACGCGGCATAAAAGTCAATAGCAAACAATGCATATTGTGTTAAGAAAATGTAAAAAAAAGCGCCTCCCTATTTGGGAAGCGCTCTGAATTTAAGCTATATTTTAAACAAGCTCAATGATGCACATTTCTGCTGCGTCGCCGCGGCGGGGGCCTGTTTTAATAATGCGGCAATAACCGCCGTTTCTGTCGCTATACTTAGGAGCAATCTCAACAAAAAGCTTTTGAACAACATCTTCCTTAGTTACATAAGCAAGAACCTGTCTTCTTGAAGCAAGAGTATTTTCCTTGCCGAGAGTAATCATTTTCTCGGCCATAGCGCGAACTTCTTTAGCTCTGGTAACGGTTGTTTCGATTTTACCGTTTTCCAAAAGGTGAGTAACCATTCCTCTGAGCATAGCCTTTCTGTGATCGGTAGGCCTGCCCAATTTTCTGGTACCTGGCATAGAAATTCCCTCCTTTAGTCGTCTTCATGACTGAGTGAGAAACCAAGAGATGCAAGCTTATTAACAACTTCATCAAGGCTCTTGCGGCCGAGGTTTCTGACTTTCATCATATCTTCTTCGGATTTTCCGATTAAATCTTCTACGGTGTTTATACCTGCTCTCTTTAAGCAGTTGAAAGAGCGAACGGAAAGATCAAGCTCTTCAATAGTCATTTCAAGAACCTTTTCTTTGCCATCCTCGTCCTTTTCAACCATAATCTCCTGATTGCCGACCTCTTCGGAGAGATCAACGAAAAGCTTAAGATGGTCGTTAAGGATTTTTGCGGCAAGCGAAGCAGCTTCGTCCGCGGGGATTGTTCCGTCTGTTTCAACATCAAGAACAAGCTTATCAAGATCAGTTTGCTGGCCGACACGAGTGTTTTCAACCGTGTAATTAACTTTAAGAACAGGAGTGTAAATGGAATCAACGGCGATTGTGCCGATGGGAAGATCCATAAGCTGCTTATTGCGATCGCAGGGAACATAGCCTCTGCCGCTGTCTGCAGTGATTTCCATAATAACTTCTGCACCCTCATCAAGATACGCAATGTGAAGATCCGGATTAAGAATCTCTACATCGGCGCCGTGCTCGATATCACCTGCGGTGATTTCGCCTTCGCCGCTTGCTTTGATATAAAGGGTTTTCTGGCTTTCATCATGTATTTTAAGAATAACATTTTTAAGATTGAGAACAATCTCGGTTACATCTTCTTTAACATGAGGGATAGTTGAAAATTCGTGCAAAACACCATCAATCTTAACGGAAGTGATAGCATAGCCCGGAAGTGAGGAAAGAAGAACTCTTCTCATTCCGTTGCCGAGAGTTGTGCCGAAGCCTCTTTCAAGGGGCTCAACAACAAATCTGCCTACGCTTCTGCTTCCTTGGGTAGATAAATCTACTATCTCGATATTCGGCTTATCAATTTCAATCATTTAAAAGCCTCCTAAAAAATATTTTGGATACTAAATAACAGAAATGATCAACTATTATTTAGAGTAGAACTCAACGATCAAACGCTCTTCAACAGGGTAATCGATATCGTCGCGATCGGGCACTGCAACAACCTTTGCAGAAAGCTCTGCTGCATTTGATTCAAGCCACTTGGGAGCGTTTGCATAAGCGCCCTCTTCCTTAACGAGCTTAAATCTGCCGTTATCCTTGCTGTTTTCAGCAACTGCGATAACATCGCCAACCTTAACGAGATAAGACGGAATATCAACTCTTTTGCCGTTTACGGTGAAATGGCCGTGAGTAACTGCCTGCCTTGCTTCGCGGCGGGTTTTACAAAAGCCGGTTCTGAAAGCAACGTTATCAAGACGTGATTCACACATTGTGAGAAGGTTAATACCTGTTTGGCCTTCAGCCTTGGCAGCCTTTTCATAATAAGTGTGGAATTGCTTTTCAAGAATACCGTAAATGAACTTAACTTTTTGCTTTTCGTTAAGCTGCATAGCATACTCGCTCTTTTTGCGGCGAGCTCTGGTGTAGGAATTTCTGAATGTTTCCTTATTTGTATAGCCCATAACAGCCGGCGAAATGCCGAGTGCTTTACAGCGCTTTGCGATGGGCTCCATATTCTTTGCCATATATTACACCTCCAATAAACTATACGCGGCGTCTCTTAGGCGGACGGCAGCCGTTGTGCGGGATAGGAGTAACATCTTTAATAAGAGTAACCTGCAGGCCAACCGTTTCTAATGCTCTGATAGCAGATTCACGGCCCGAACCCGGTCCCTTAACATAAACTTCAACAGTTTTTAAACCATGCTCCATAGCTGCTTTTGCTGCGGTTTCGGCAGCGGTTTGTGCAGCAAAGGGAGTGGATTTCTTTGAGCCCTTAAAGCCCATTTCGCCGGCAGAAGCCCAAGAAATTGCATTTCCCTGCATATCAGCAACGGTTACGATAGTGTTGTTGAAGGTTGACTGAATATGAACTGTACCACGCTCGATATTTTTCTTATCACGGCGTTTGCGTGTAGCTGTGGTCTTTTTAGTAGCCATATGTGCTGTTTCCTCCTACAATTATTTCTTCTTGTTTGCTATGGTCTTCTTCGGACCTTTTCTTGTGCGTGCATTGTTTTTGGAAGTTTGACCTCTTACAGGAAGGCCCTTTCTGTGACGAATGCCGCGATAGCAACCGATTTCTATAAGTCTTTTGATATCAAATGCAACATCTCTGCGAAGATCGCCTTCAACAGTTACATTCTTTTCGATATAATCACGAATTTTGGAAACTTCATCCTCTGACAAATCTCTGCAACGAGTGTCCGGATTGATTCCCGTAGCTTCGATAATCTGAGTAGCGGTTGTTCTGCCGATACCGAAAATATAGGTAAGGCCGATTTCTACTCGCTTATCGTTTGGTAAGTCAACACCTGAAATGCGTGCCATTTTACAGTTTACCTCCGATTATTAGTTCAGGATCAGCCCTGACGCTGTTTATGCTTTGGATTTTCACAGATAACCATTACTTTTCCATTGCGTTTTATAACTTTGCACTTATCGCAAATTTTCTTAACAGAAGGTCTTACTTTCATTTGAATATCCTCCTTAATTATTACTTTGAGCGCCAAATTATGCGGCCTTTTGTAAGGTCGTAAGGTGACATCTCGATAGTTACCTTATCACCGGGAAGAATTCTGATATTATTCATTCTGAGCTTTCCGCTGATATGGGCTAAAATAATGTGGTCGTTTTGAAGTGTAACCTTAAAAGTTGTGTTAGGCAATACCTCAACCACGGTACCTTCAACTTCAATCATATCTGACTTAGACATCATTTTACCTCTCTGTATTCATAGGAATAAGATGTTTAATTTAACTGGAATCACATCGCGGCGTAATCGCCTGCAATTGATTTTAGCTTCAGACTTTTGTCATTATAACCGGGCCGTTGTTGGTTATTGCAATTGTGTGCTCAAAATGAGCGGCAAGCTTGCCGTCTGCCGTAACCACGGTCCATCCGTCCTCAAGCTGTTTTACCTTATAGGTTCCCTGATTGATCATCGGTTCAATTGCCAATGTCATTCCGGGTAACAGTCTGATACCACGCCCTTCGTGCCCGAAGTTGGGTACACTTGGATCTTCATGAAGCTTTGTGCCAACGCCGTGACCCACAAAATCACGAACAACGCCGTAACCGCGCTCCTCGCAATAGGTTTGCACAGCGTGGCCTATATCGCCGATTTTGTTGCCGGGTACAGCCTGTTCGATGCCTTTATAGAGACTCTCGCGGGTTGTATCGATCAGCCGCTTTGCCTCGGGAGAGCAAGTCCCTGCAACAAATGTGGCAGCATTATCGCCGTTATAGCCATTCTTCGCGGCTCCGAGATCAATGCTTACGATATCACCCTCCTGGATGATACGATGCTTGCTCGGAATGCCGTGAATAACTTCATTGTTTATAGATATACATGCAGTGGCGGGAAATCCGTAAAGGCCTAAAAAGTTCGGAGTCGCTCCCCTTTTTTTAATAAGGTTATAAGCGATTGTGTCGATTTCTTTTGTGGAAATACCGGGCTTAACTGCTTCGCCCGCCACCATTAATGCTTCAGCGGAGATTTGGCAAGCTTCTTTCATAAGCTCAAGCTCTCTGCTGCTTTTAAGCACTATCATGTTAATCCTCCAATGCTTTAAAGACGAGTGCGGTTGTGTCCGCAACCTCTTCCTGGCCCTCAACAATCACAAGCTTGCCGAGCTTCTTATAGAAATCTTTAAGAGGCTCTGTCATCTCGTGGTATTCTTTAAGCCTTGCCTGAACCGTTTCCGGTGCATCGTCTTTACGCTGAATAAGTTCGCCGCCGCAAGCATCGCAAACGCCTTCCGTTTTCGGCTTTTTATAAAGCAGATGGTAGGAATTTGCACACTTTGAACATACGCGGCGACCGGACATTCTTGCGGTGATTTTTTCATCCGGCACTTCGATATCGAGCACCTTGTCAATATCCACACCCATATCCTCAAGAGCCTGAGCCTGAGGAATGGTGCGCGGAAAACCGTCAAGAATAAATCCGTTTTCGCAATCTTTTTCTTGAAGTCTGTCCTTAATTATACCGATAACAACATCATCGGGAACGAGCTGTCCGGCATCCATAAAGGATTTGGCCTTGAGTCCCATTTCCGTGCCTGCTTTAAGAGCGGCGCGAATGATATTGCCGGTTGATACTGCGGGAATACCGTACTTTTCAACTATTTTTTCAGCCTGAGTGCCTTTGCCGGCACCCGGAGCGCCGAGAAGTATCAATTTCATATCCACAAAACCTTTCTTAATCAAGGAAGCCTTTATAATGGCGCATCATCATCTGAGATTCAAGCTGACGAACCGTTTCAAGAGCAACACCGCACATAATGATGATTGAAGTACCACCGAGTGTTACGGAGAAGCCGCCGTCTGAACCGCTCTCTGTGAGAGGAGGAATAGCAGCATCGCAAATGAGAGACCAAACAATCGGAAGAAGAGCAACAACGGAAAGCATCAAAACGCCGATGAGCGTGAGCCTCATAAGTACTCTCATAATATAATCCGATGTGGGCTTGCCGGGGCGAATACCCGGAATTGCGCCGTTGTTTTTACGAAGATTGTTTGCCATTTCAATCGGGTTGTACTGAATAGTACTGTAGAAATAAGCAAAGAAAATTATAAGAATAAAGTACATTCCCGCATACCACCAGGAATCGCTCTGGAAAGCATTAAAGAACTTTTCCCAGAAAGTGCCTTCGTACTTATCGGATGAAATAAACATCTGAACAGTGCCGGGCAGCGAAAGGATGGATGATGCAAAGATAATGGGAAGTACGCCGCTCATATTGATTTTAATCGGCATATGAGTGGACTGACCGCCATACATTTTGCGGCCCACAACGCGCTTTGCATACTGAATGGGAAGTCTTCTTTCGGCATTATCCATGAACACGATGTATGCAATCATAAGAAGGAATACAATGAAGATGGCCGGAACAAGGAATTTATAAACCGTGCGGCCCGTGTTCAGATACTGGATATATTGCTTAATGATTGTGGGGAATCTTGAAACGATACCTGCGAAAAGTATAATTGAAATACCGTTGCCGATACCGTCGATTGTGATTTGTTCACCGAGCCACATGATAACGGCCGTGCCCGCGGTAAGAACCACAACGATAACGATTGCCTGGAAAACAGCCGCAAAGCCTGTGAAGGCATTGCCTGCGGCATCCTTCATAAGATAATCGTTTGCACGAAGGAAGAAGAAATATGCAAGGGATTGAAGAAGACCGAGCACAACCGTAACTATACGGGTGATGGAAGCGATTTTTTTTCTGCCCTCTTCGCCTTCCTTTTGAAGCCTTTCAAGTGCCGGAATGGCAACTGCCAACAGCTGCATGATAATGGACGAGTTAATGTACGGTGTGATAGACATAGCGAATATCGTGCCGTAAGTAAACGCACTACCTGTCATAAGACTGAGATAGGTAAGAATCGTATTACCTTTGCCGACATCAATTTCATTAACGATGTTAAGAAACGGCACAGGAATCATTGATCCGATTCTGAAAATGAGAATAACAAATGCCGTGAAAAGCATTTTCTTTCTGATTTCCGGAATTTTCCACGCATTAACGATGGTCTTTATCATTTAAAGCACCTCCACCGTGCCACCTGCAGCTTCAATTTTTGCTTTAGCGGATTCACTAACGGCATTTACTTTTACTGTAAGAGCCTTAGTGATTTCTCCGTTAGCGAGAACTTTAACACCGTCGAGTTCCTTGCGAACAAGGCCGCAAGCCTTGAGGCTTTCAACATCAACAACGGCATTTGCCTCGAATTTTTCCTCAAGAGCGCCAACATTAACTACTGCATATTCTGTGCGGAAGATGTTGTTGAAGCCTCTTTTGGGAACGCGTCTTTGAAGGGGCATCTGACCGCCTTCAAAGCCGGGACGGCGGCTGTAACCCGAGCGTGCCTTAGCACCCTTGTGACCCTTGCCGGCAGTTTTGCCCTGGCCTGAGCCTGCACCGCGTCCGATTCTCTTAACGGCTTTCTTTGAGCCTTCAGCAGGAGAAAGTTCATGTAATTTCATTATCTGCACCTCCTCTTATGCTTCTTCGACCTGAACAAGATGGCAGATCTTTTTGATCTTGCCCTTTGTTTGATCGTTATCCGGCTGAACCGTAACATTGCCTATTTTGCGAAGACCGAGAGAGTGTGCCGTGGCAATCTGATCTTTCTTGCAGCCGATTAAGCTTTTTGTAAGTTTGATTTTAACATCTGCCATGATTGCACCCTCCTTAGCCTAAAATCTTTTTAACGGACTTGCCGCGGATAGCAGCAACCTCTTCAGCTGTGCGAAGCTGAGAAAGGCCGTTAATTGTTGCGCGAACAACATTATAAGGATTGTTTGATCTGATAGCCTTTGTGCGGATATCACCGATACCTACGGTTTCAACAACCGCACGAACGGGGCCGCCTGCGATAACGCCGGTACCCTTGGGAGCGGGCATAAGCAAAACTTCGCCTGCGCCGAACTTGCCGGTGATTTCGTGAGGAATTGTTGTTCCTCTTAAAGCTACCTTGATAACATTTTTCTTAGCGTCTTCTATGCCTTTGCGAATGGCATCCGGAACTTCGCCGGATTTACCAACACCAAAGCCAACAAGACCGTTTCCGTCTCCTACAACAACAAGTGCCGAGAACTTGAAAATACGACCGCCTTTTACGGTTTTGGAAACACGGTTGATGGTTACAACTCTTTCTTCAAGTTCCATTGAAGATACGTCAATCTTTGCCATAAAGTATTTTCCTCCTTCGTTAGAACTTAAGTCCGCCTTCACGGGCACCGTCTGCAACAGCAGCAACACGACCGTGATAGATGTAACCGCCGCGGTCAAATACGCATTCTTCAATGCCCTTTGCCTTGGCTCTTTCCGCTAATGTTTTACCAACGGCCTTAGCCGCTTCTACGTTTCCGCCGTAACCGGCAAAATCCTTTTCAACTGTTGAAGCCTGTGCAAGAGTTACACCTGCTACATCGTCTATAAGCTGAACGTAAATATTGCTGAGGGAGCGATATACGTTAAGTCTGGGACAATCAACAGTACCTGAAACCTTGCCACGAACTCTTGTGTGGCGCTTCTGCCTTGCTTTGTTAGCATCCTGTCTTGAAACCATTGTAATTCACTCCTTCCCTTATTTCTTACCTGCTTTGCCTTCCTTGCGGCGAATATGCTCTTCGGCATATTTGATACCCTTGCCTTTATATGGCTCCGGAGGTCTCTTTTCGCGAACCTGAGCTGCGAACTGACCAACAGCCTGCTTATCAGCACCGGAAATTACGATCTGGTTAGCAGAGGGGCATTCAATTTTAACGCCTTCGGGGGCTGTCATTATAACCTGGTGAGAGAAACCGAGGTTCATAACAAGGTTTGCGCCCTGCATCTGAACACGGTAGCCGACACCGTTTACTTCGAGAACCTTCTTGAAGCCGTTTGTTACGCCTTCAACCATGTTGTGGATAAGCGCACGGGTAAGACCGTGAAGCGCTCTGTTCTCTTTTTCATCATTGGGTCTTGATACGTTAATCTCGTTGCCTTCAACTTTAACACCGATAACAGGGGCTTTATCCATGGTAAGAGTACCATTGGGGCCTTTAACGGTTACAGTGTTGCCGTCGAGCGTTACATCAACGCCGGCAGGGATTACGATCGGCTTTAAGCCTATACGAGACATCCTACTGCACCTCCCTTACCAAATAAACGCCAGAACCTCGCCGCCAACATTCTGCTTGCGAGCTTCTCTGTCTGTCATAATGCCTTTTGAAGTTGAAATGATTGCAACTCCGAGGCCTTTCATTACCTTGGGCATATCCTCAACATTTGAGTAAATACGAAGGCCGGGCTTCGACACTCTGCGAAGACCTGTGATTACCTGAGATTTACCCTCACCGTATTTAAGAGTTACGCGGATAACGCCCTGTTTATCATCATCAATAATTTTATAAGCTTTGATATAACCTTCATCAACAAGAATCTGAGCAATTGCTTTTTTCATCTTTGACGCAGGAATATCTACTGTATCGTGCTTAGCCGAGTTAGCATTACGAATTCTCGTAAGCATATCAGCGATAGGGTCTGTAATATGCATTGATATTTCCTCCTTATTATTTTAGCAATTCTCGGTTCTTACCAAGAAGATTTTGTTACGCCGGGAATTTCACCCTTGTGTGCGAGCTCTCTGAAACAAATACGACAAACGCCATACTTACGAAGGTATGCATGAGGTCTACCGCAGATTTTACATCTGTTGTAAGCTCTTGTTGAATACTTAGCAGGCTTTGCAGCCTTAACTTTCATAGATGTTTTTGCCACGATAATCCCTCCTTATTCTGCAAAGGGAGCGCCCATAAGCTTAAGGAGCTCTCTGCCTTCTTCATCGGTTTTGGCTGTGGTTACCATAATGATATCCATGCCGCGAACCGCATCAATCTTATCATATTCGATTTCGGGGAATATCAACTGCTCTTTGATACCCATGGCATAGTTGCCGCGGCCGTCAAATGAATTGGGGTTGATACCTCTGAAGTCGCGTACTCTGGGAAGAGCGAGATTGAAGAATCTGTCAAGGAATTCATACATCTTGTCTCCGCGGAGAGTAACTTTAACGCCGATGGGCATGCCTTCACGAAGTTTGAAGTTAGCAACAGACTTCTTTGCACGGCAAATGATCGGCTTTTGACCTGTGATGATGCCGATATCGTTAACGATAGCATCAACTACTTTTGAATTTTCACGGGCTTCGCCGCAACCAACATTGAGAACAATCTTGTCAAGCTTCGGGATTTGCATAACAGAGTCGTATTGAAATTTCTTCATCAATGCAGGAGCAACTTCGCTCTTATAGGCTTCTTTTAATCTTGCAGCCATTGTTATGATCCTCCCTTACTTAAAATTCATTACCGCATTTGTCATTTTTACAAACGCGTTTACCGTCTTTATGACCTACACGGGTAGCCTGACCGCATTTGGGGCAAACGAGCTGAACCTTTGATGCATAAAGAGCGGATTCAACCTCAACGAGGCCGCCCTGATCACCCATCTTACGGGGCTTAACATGCTTGGTAACTACGTTTACGTTTTTAACGATTACTTTACCCTCTTTGGGGCTTACGGCGATAACTTCGCCCTTAACGCCCTTTGATTTACCGCTGAGAACCACTACGGTATCACCGGTTTTAACAAACATTTTACTCATTATCACGCACCTCCATTAAAGTACTTCCGGAGCGAGAGAAAGGATCTTCATATAATCCTTATCACGGAGCTCTCTTGCTACCGGTCCGAAAATACGGGTGCCACGAGGAGTTTTATCCTCTTTGATAATTACGGCAGCATTTTCATCAAAACGAATGTACTGACCGTCGTCACGACGTACACCTTTAGTTGTACGAACGATGACTGCTTTAACAACTTCGCCTTTTTTTACAACGCCGTTCGGCGCAGCCTTCTTAACGGAAGCAACGATAACATCGCCGATGTTGGCATATCTTCTTCCTGAGCCGCCGAGAACACGGATACAAAGAATTTCCTTTGCGCCTGTGTTGTCTGCAACCTTGAGGCGACTTTCCTGTTGTATCACAGCTTTTTCCTCCTTCGTACTGCAAAATAACACTTTGCATCTTGCAGTTATTATTTTATTAAACTAATTTTAAAAGCTTGTAATTCGCAATGATTACTTTGCCTTTTCAATGATCTCAACCACACGCCATCTCTTATCCTTGCTCATCGGGCGGGTTTCCATAATAAGAACCTTATCGCCTACGCCGCAGGTATTTTCTTCGTCGTGTGCTTTATATTTAACCGTACGGTTAATGATTTTGCCGTAAAGCGGATGACGAACCTTGTCTTTAATAGAAACAACAACGGTTTTGTCCATCTTATCGCTTGATACTACACCAACTCTTGTTTTTCTGAGGTTTCTTTCACTCATTACAAACTACCTCCTATCTTAAGAATTTGAGCTTGCAAGCTCGATTTCGCGCTCAACTGTTTTGATGCGTGCGATATCTTTTCTTACAGCTTTAATTCTCATCGGGTTGTCGAGCTGATTGATAGCCTGCTGAAAATGAAGATTGAAAAGCTCTTCTTTAAGCTCTGCAAGCTTAGCTGCGCGCTGATCTGCGCTTAAAGCTTTGATTTCTGCTGCTTTCATTACTGCTCGCCTCCCTCTTCTTTAACTACGAATTTGCATTTGATAGGAAGTTTGTTGGCTGCAAGACGCATTGCCTCACGAGCCATACTCTCTTCAACGCCGCCGAGCTCAAACATAACTCTGCCCGGCTTAACTACTGCTACCCAGTAATCAACGTTACCTTTACCTTTACCCATACGGGTGTCGGCAGGTCTTGCGGTGATCGGCTTATCGGGGAAAATCTTAATCCAAACCTGACCGCCACGCTTTGTGTAACGCGTCATTGCGATACGGGCTGCTTCGATCTGAGCTGCCGTGATCCATGCAGGCTCTGTTGCCTGAAGGCCATACTGGCCGTATGTTACTTTATTACCTCTTGTAGCCTCACCGGTCATACGACCTCTGTGCTGCTTACGGTGTTTAACACGCTTTGGTAAGAGCATTATTGATTTCCTCCTTCCTTACGTCTGCTTCTGTTGTCTCTGCCGCCGTTGCGACGAGAATTGCCGGATCTTCTTTGGGGCTTATTTCTGCTTTCGTGAAGAACTTCGCCCTGATAAATCCAAATCTTAACACCGATGCGGCCGTAAGTTGTTGCAGCCTCTGCGGTGCCGTAATCAATATCCGCACGAATTGTTTGAAGCGGAATTGTGCCTTCCTTATATGTTTCGGAACGTGCGATTTCCGCACCGCCGATACGACCGGAAACCTGAACCTTAATACCGCGTGCGCCGAGCTTCATTGTGTTTCTGATAGCCATTTTAACCGCACGACGGAAGGAAACGCGCTTTTCAAGCTGAGTTGCGATGCTCTGAGCAACGAGAGTTGCATTGAGATCAGGCTGCTTGATTTCGATGATGTTAATGAAAACTTCATCGTTCTTTTTGCCGAGCTTCTTAGCGCAAATTGCTTTGAGCTTTTCGATTTCAGCGCCCTGCTTACCGATAACCATACCGGGCTTTGCACAGTGAATGTTAATTCTTACACGCTTAGCGTCGCGCTCGATTTCTACTTTGGGAACACCTGCACTCTTGAGAGATTCAAGAAGGTATTTACGAAGATTATAATCTTCAACAAGCGTGTTGCCGAAGTCTGCCTTCTTTGCATACCAGCGGGAGTCCCAGTTTTTAATAACGCCGATTCTTAAACCGGTAGGATTACATTTCTGTCCCATTCAACTTTCCTCCTCGCTTAGTCTTCCGTTTCTTTAACGGTGATTGTGATATGAGATGTTCTCTTATTGATTCTGTATGCTCTGCCCTGAGCTCTGGGGCGAATTCTCTTAAGAGTGGGGCCCGCAGTAACATTGCAGTAGCTTACATATAATCTTGAAGTATCCATATTGTTGTTGTTCTCCGCATTAGCCATTGCAGATTTAAGAACCTTTGCAAGCGGTTCGCAAGCTGCCTTAGGTGTGTGCTTGAGAATAGCCATTGCCTTATCGCAAGGCTGATTTCTTATAAGGTCAAGAACGATTTGCACCTTTCTGGGAGAAATACGAACATATGTTGCTTTTGCTGTTGCTTCCATAGTTAATTCTCCTTTCATTACTTCGTGGTCTTTGCGCCTGCGTGACCGCGGAACGTTCTTGTGGGGGCGAATTCGCCGAGTTTGTGTCCAACCATATCCTCGGTAACATAAACCGGAACATGCTTTCTTCCGTCATGAACAGCAAATGTGTGTCCTACGAACTCAGGGAAGATTGTTGAACTTCTGGACCAGGTTTTGATAACCTGCTTGTCGCCCTTTTCATTAAGAGCAACAACTTTTTTATAAAGGCTTTCTTCTACATAAGGGCCTTTTTTAGTACTTCTACTCATTTAATCTTCTCCTTTCTGATTATTTACCGTTACGACGTCTTACGATCATCTTATTGGATGCTTTCTTCTTGTTGCGAGTCTTATAGCCGAGAGCAGGCTTGCCCCAAGGAGTAACAGGACCGGGACGACCGATGGGTGATTTACCTTCACCACCGCCGTGGGGGTGGTCGTTCGGGTTCATAACAGAACCGCGAACTGTGGGTCTCCAGCCCATGTTGCGCTTGCGGCCTGCTTTACCGATTTTAACATTGGCGTGATCGGTGTTGCCTACAACGCCGATTGTTGCCATGCATTCAGCGGGAACATTGCGAAGCTCGCCCGAAGGAAGTCTGAGAAGTGCATAAGCACCTTCAAGAGCCATAAGCTGAGCACTGTTGCCTGCGGAACGAGCAAGCTGAGCACCTCTGCCGGGATAAAGCTCTACATTGTGGATAACTGTGCCGACCGGGATATTCTTAAGAGGAAGTGCATTACCTGCAACGATATCTGCGTTCGGGCCTGCTTCAACGGTTGCGCCCACTTTAAGGCCTTCCGGAGCAATGATATAGTTCTTTACGCCGTCCTCATACTGAATGAGAGCGATGTGTGCGGAACGGTTGGGATCGTATTCGATAGACTGCACTGTTGCAGGCATATCAAATTTCTGTCTCTTAAAATCAATAACGCGGTATTTTCTTCTGTTGCCGCCGCCGCGATGACGAACGGTGATTCTTCCGTAAGAGTTACGGCCTGATTTTTTGCTGATGGGAACAAGCAAGGATCTTTCAGGGGCAACTTTAGAGAGGGAAGAATAATCGGTAACCGACATATTTCTTCTTGAAGGGGTAGTCGGCTTAAAATTCTTAATAGCCATTATTATTTTTCCTTTCTGAATAACTTTGCGAAGGGATGGCACCCTTCATACTTCATCATCCGAAATATCTCTTTTGCTATACTATATTATATAGTAGCCGTTACATCATATCGTTGAAGAATTCGATTTCCTTTGAATCCTCGGTAAGAGTAACGATTGCCTTTTTCCATGAAGGAGTGTAGCCCTTGTTTACACCCTGACGGCGCTCACGGCCACGAACATTTATTGTGTTTACCTTAGCAACTTTAGTGCCGGGGAAAACCTCTTCAACGGCTTTGGCGATTTCGATTTTGTTTGCGTCTTTAGCAACCTTAAAGGTATATTTTTTCATCATAAGGCCGGTCATTGATTCCTCAGTGATAATCGGCTTAACGATAATGTCATGAGCAGTTTTCATTATGCATATACCTCCTCGATTTTCTTAGCTGCATCTTTAAGAACAACGATTTCGTTGCAATTAAGGATGTCATATACGCAAAGGGTGTTTACGGTAACAACCTTAACGCCCTCAATGTTGCGTGCGCTCTTGTAAACAACTTCGTTGTTCTCAGGAAGAACGAGAAGAACCTTTTTGCCGGTTTTGAGCTTAGCAAGCATTTCGGCAATTGCCTTTGTTTTGATTGCTTCAAGCTCAATCTTGTTTACAACAAGCATTTCAGACTCTGCAACCTTTGTTGAAAGGGCTGATTTCATAGCGAGTCTTTTAACTTTCTTGTTGATATTTACAGTGTATTTTCTTGGCTTGGGGCCGAGAGCAATACCGCCGTGTGTCCACTGCGGGCTTCTTGTGGAGCCCTGACGAGCACGGCCTGTGCCCTTTTGCCTCCAGGGTTTTGCGCCGCCGCCTGAAACCTCAGAACGAGTGAGAGTTGACTGCGTGCCCTGGCGCTGTGCAGCAAGATAGCTGACAACTGCAAGATGCATTGCATATCCGTTCGGCTCAATACCGAAAACAGAATCTGCAAGTTCCAATTTTGAAGTCTTGCGACCTTCTTGGTTATAAACCTGAACCTGTGCCATTTGTATCTCTCCTTTCGTTAAGCTTTAACAGCGTCTGCAATTACAACGATTCCGCCCTTAGGACCGGGAACCGCACCCTTGATTGCAATAAGATTATTTTCTGCGTCAACCTTAGCAACCGTGAGGTTTTGAACTGTTACTGTTTCGTGACCGTAATGACCGGCCATCTTTCTGCCTTTGAAAACTCTTGACGGGCTTGAGCACGCACCGAGTGAACCCTGGTGACGAGCATTCGGGCCTGTGCCGTGAGATTCACGGAGTCTTGAGAAATTCCAACGCTTGATTGCGCCGGCAGTTCCGTGACCCTTTGATGTGCCCTTTACATCAACGATTTCGCCTGTTTCAAAAGCATCAGCCTTAATGATGTCGCCAACATTAAGAGCGGAGCAATCTTCAAGGCGGAACTCCTTAAGAGTTTTCTTGGGAGCTACATCGTTCTTTGCGAAGTGACCCTTCATAGGCTTGTTGAGCTTATTGACTTTAACATCGCCGAAGCCCACCTGAACAGCCTCATAGCCATCGTTTTCGATTGTTTTTTTCTGGGTAATTACGCACGGACCTGCTTCAACAACGGTAACGGGGATAACCTTGCCGTTTTCATCGAAGATCTGGGTCATGCCGATCTTTTTACCGATAAGACCTTTTTTCATATTTTTCCTCCTTGGTTATTGGTTGGTTTCCCAACTTGACCTCGTCAAGCGCGATTATAATTTGATTTCGATTTCAACGCCTGCCGGGAGCTCAAGACTTGTCAGCGCTTCAACGGTTTTGTTTGAAGGTCTGAGAATGTCAATGAGTCTTTTGTGTGTTCTCTGCTCAAACTGCTCACGGCTGTCCTTATACTTATGAACAGCGCGAAGGATCGTAACAACTTCCTTTTCGGTGGGAAGCGGAATCGGGCCGCTTACCTGAGCACCGGTAGCCTTAGCTGTTTCAACGATCTTTTCGGAAGCCTGATCAACAAGATTGTGATCATAGCCTTTAAGTCTGATGCGGATCTTAACTTTGCTTGCTGCCATTTACTTTTCCTCCTGAAAAATATTGGTGCGAGTCTTAACCTTTGTTTTTCCACCCACCCGTGTGTTTCAAGCCTGCTCTTTAAAAAAGCCGAATGACGCAGCATCATTCGGGCAGACCTTATGCAGGTTGCGAACATACGCAAGCTATTCGCATAAGGAAAATCAAAGGTATAATTTCGCCCGGTTTAAAATCGGACATACTCCGCCGAAATTCCCGCTTTGAATCAAGCGCCACCTCCGGCATCATCGCATATCTTGGTTGTGAGAAAACCGCATATATAAATAATTATAATATACGCCTTTTCACACGCTCGCTTATTATATATTAAAAGCGAGGGTTTGTCAATATATAAATTCAAAAAAAATAAAAGTTTTTTTCGTTATTTTTCACAAAGTTTTCATTCATAATTTTGTAGAGTTGCACAGTAAATTTATTTTCGTAAAAACAAAATAACGCACTTTCCGATTGCCGAAAAATGCGTTTGAATATTTTATAAATATTTTATATTCATTAAAAATGTAAAAAACGGCGGCGAAGCACCGTAGCAATGCACATAATTCGCCGCCGCGCCAAATCAGGTTGCAAGAAGCCCGGCTGCACGCAGATTTGCAAGCAAGGCGTTAAATTCTTCAACAATATCATCGGTACCCGTCGCATCCGCAACCGCAGCCGCCGGAGTAACCGTTCCCGCAGGACCGGTTGCACCAACTTCACCTTGAATGCCCTGAGCACCTGTGGCACCTGTTGCACCTTGAGGACCCGTAGCGCCTGTGGCTCCGGTTGCGCCGACTTCGCCTTGTATGCCCTGAGCACCCGTGGCGCCTGTTGCACCTTGAGGACCCATAGCACCCGTGGCACCTGTTGCGCCCTGAATACCGGCGGGTCCTTGTGCGCCTACCGGACCTTGGGGACCGGTTGCACCTGTAGCTCCCGTGGCACCCGTAGGACCGATCGGTCCGCCTGCGGGTCCGGCAGGGCCCGTCGGCCCTGTCGGGCCGGTAACGCCTTGGCAGCAGCACGCCGCAGGTTTGCAGGAGGTCACATTCATTTCACAGTTACAAAAAGAATTTATATCCGTTCCTCTGTAATAAGTCATATATTTTACCCACCCTATCATCATATAAGATACATAAAGTATCTAAATCATTATATTCGTGGCGGGAATCATCGGTTACCCACTTTTTGCTCAAAATATTTCTTATTGTGAAGATATGCAGAAGAAGCAGGGCGATATCCGCCTGCGATTTCGTTATATTTTTCTGCCGATTCATAATCACCGAGCGCGTCATAACAAACGCAAAGCCCGATTGCGGGCAAAAAGCCGTGGGAATCCGTATTCACAAACCCACCCTTTTCGGCATTTTCGTTAAGCGACAAAGCCGAACGAAACCAGAAAAGCGCTTTATCATATTGCATTTGCTCCAAAAACAGATTGCCTATATCACAGCAAATCTCCGCCCTTGCGGGAGCGTAAAAAAACGCGCCGAGCAAGGCAGAAAGCGCGCCGCCGAAATCGCCGAGCGCTTTTTTGCTATGCGCACACACTCTGCACGCCTCGATATTGTTTTCAAGCCATCCCCGGCCCGATTGCAGAAAATTTTCAAGCACCGAAGCCGCCTTTTCATATTGCTTATTATAATAAAGTTCTCTGCCGTAATAAAATTCATCGCGCGGTGAAAACGGCTCGCCGAGCGCAAGCTGCTTTTCGTAAATCAGCAAATTTCTGTTTGAATATTCCGTTTTAACCGATTTATGAGTTACTGCAATATCACAATATTCAACGGGCTGTGGGCAGGCAATTGCCTCATGCACCCTGCCCCGCCATTTTAAGCCTGCATTGTTTTTAATCAGCCTTTCACGGTAATACCAAAAAGTGGGATTGCCAAGCTCATCAAACGCCGTGTTATAGCGCATATAAAAGGCATTAACGCTCTTTTCGGCACTCTGCTTTAAATCAATCAGCTTTTCAAGATCGGGCGGCAGCAGAACATCATCCGCATCAAGCCACAAAATATAATCCCGTTCGGCTTTTGAAAACGCAAAATTACGCGCCGCCGAAAAATCATCGCACCATTCAAAATCAAAAACCTTGTCGCTGTATCGGGCGGCAATTTCTTTTGTTTTATCCGTGCTGCCTGTATCTACTGTTATAATTTCATCCACAGCCCGCAAAGCGCTGTTCAGGCAGCGTGCAAGCACGCGCTCCTCGTTTTTAACTATCATACACAGGCTTATACCAATCAAATCAATCACCCCATATATGATATGCAAAACGGGCGCAAATGTTAAAAGCTGCGTATTTAAAGCACAAAAACGGCATGCCAAAAGACACGCCGTTTATTTAATAGGATATATAAAATAATGTTATTATTTACTGCTGCTCGCCCGAAAGCTGTTTCCAATGGATTTTGCAATATTCTTTGCCGTCTATCGGAGGATATTTTGAATCATCGGTTTTTGCTTCATTATAGCAAACGTATTCGCCCGAATAAGCACAGCGTTTTACATCGCCTCCCTCCGAAAGGCCGGGGATAAACGCCGCAAGGAAAACAGCAGCCACGGCAACGGTAATAACCGCTGCGCCGGCTTTGCCTTTTGTCCACCCAAGGAATTTAACCTTTGCCAAATCGATTTTATCGATTTGCTTAAAGAGCTTAACATTTTCCGCCAAACGAATATAGAGCTTTGCGATGAAATAGCCGCAAACGCCCGCAAGCGTGCCGATGAGCATGCCGCCGATAACATCGGTGGGATAATGAACCATAAGATAAACACGGCTGCCCATTGTGCAAACTGCAATCACGGGGAATATCCACGAAAGCTTCTTTTTGCCGTCTTTCCTAAACATAAGGGCAAGAGCCATTGAAATTTCAAATACGCCGGTGGTGTGACCGCTGGGGAAAGAATAATCGCTTTCGCTCAGCGCGCCCGCGCCGATATAGGCTTTCCAATAAAAATCAACGTCCTGAAGTGTGTTATACGGTCTTATACGCAATACCGCGGGCTTTGCGATAACATTCGTTACCAAAGTGCCTATCACAATTGCGCTCACCAAAGCAACGCCGTATTTTCTTGTTTTTTTGAACAGCAAAAGCACAAGAGCAATGACGGCTATCGGAATTATAAAATTCTCGTCGCCGAATGCCGTAAAGAACTTAGCCACATAGGTTAAGAATGTGCACTGAATTGCTGCGAAGAATTTGAATATGGCTATATCAAAGCCGTAAAAGGCTTTATCAAGGCTTTCGCCCACAGTCATCAAAATCAAATTCATATAATCGCTCCTTTATAAAAAAATTAAGCAGGCAAAAAATGCAAAAGTGCCGTGCCGCACCGATTTATTTATATCGGATTTGGCTTTTGCCCGCTTGCTATAAACATATATTACCAAAACCGGCGCCGTTTTTCAAGTTTGGTTTTGCGGATTTGTTACAAGTTATTAACACTCTTTCAATAATTCTATGATACCTTGTATGATAAATTCAAGATAAATAAAGGACTAACACGAATTAAACCCGATTGCATTCATTAAAATCGGCAAAAATATTAAGGAGATTTATGATAACAGATCCGTATAAAGTGCTTGGGGTGCCGCACGGCGCATCCGAAGAGGAATGTGCCAAAGCATACAGAAAGCTTGCAAAAAAATACCATCCCGACCTTAATCCCGGCGATGAAACCGCCGCTAAAAAAATGGCAGAAATCAACGCCGCGTTTGACCAAATAAAAAGCGGCAACGCCCCGCAGGCGGGATATTCCGCACGCTCAAGGCGCGGCAGCTCCGATTCCGCTTCCGATTATTACACGGCGGCTGCCAGATTTATAAACAACCGCCAATTTAGGCAGGCAATAAATCTGCTCGGCGGAATTGAGGACAGAACCGCGCATTGGTACTACCTTTCCGCCGTGGCGAACTACGGCGCGGGAAACAGAGACATTGCGCTTTCCCACATTCAGCAAGCCTGCGCCATGGAACCGGGAAATTACACATATTCCGCCACATACGAGCGAATCAGGCGCAATGCTTCGGGCTATGCAAACCCCTTCGGCGGCTTCGCGGATTTCAGCGGCTTCGGCGGTTTTGACGGTTATGACGAAACTGACGATGAGCCGAGAACGCACACCGTTTTCACCACAAACGGCGGCTGCCTCACAAGAGTGCTCAAAATCATTTGCATAATCGTGGCAATACGCATTATTATTTGGCTTGCGCTTTCGGCGATTTCGGCAATAAGCAGTTCGCGAAACTACAACCCCGGCAGGCAGCCTTCAACAAGCTACAGCCAAAGCTACGGCGGTTCGTATTCGGGGCAAAAAGATTCGCAAAATTCCGCCGATAATTCTTACGAAAGCTATTTCGGCTCCGCTTCGGGCGATTCGCGAAGCGGATAAAAGTCGCAAGAGCACAATCATCACAACAAATCAATCATATCGGATTTTGCACCGCGCAAAGCATCAACGCATGAACAATTCGGCAGTGCAAAATAAAAAAGAGGCTATATAGTGTGAAAAATCACACTAATCGGATTATATTGCCTTCAAAATTTGCCGGCGGCATAATTTTGAAATGGCTAAAATCACCATTTACACCTGTTCAGGCAACGCAGGATATAAAGGTGATTTTTAATAAACTATTTGTTGCCTGAAAGGTTATGGTGATTATTATGAAAAAATTTTTTAACAATACAGCCGTAAAACTGCAAAAATTTATGTACGGCAGATACGGCACCGATTCGTTATACAGAGCGCTGCTTTGGATTTTTATAGCAATAACACTTCTTGCGGCAATACTCGGCAGAACGGTCAATTCAATTTGCTACACCGTGCTTTCCGTTATCGGCTGGGTTGTTATTATTTATGCATTTTACAGATTCTTTTCAAAAAACATCGAAAAGCGCCGCGCAGAAAATGCGAAATGGCTTAAAATGACGGGCGGAATACGCAAAAAATTCAAGCTGCTCGGCAACAGAATAAGATTCCGGAAAACGCATGTTTTCAGAACCTGCCCCGGATGCAAGGCCGTGCTCAGAATGAAAAAGGAAAAGGGAAAGCACGAGGTCACATGCCCGCACTGCGGCACAAAATTCAAATTCAGCGTTCGTTTTTAACTCGGCGGCTGTTGAAATATTGAAATTTCGGCGCGCATATGTTAATATATAACCAAATGAGGTGAGCGTATTATGCAAATTAAAGAAAGCGCCGAAAATTATCTTGAAACAATCCTTGTGATTCACACGGAAAAAGGATATTGCAGATGCATCGATATTTGTAACAAAATGGGATTTTCAAAGCCCTCCGTTTCGGTGTATATGAAAAATCTTAAGGACGACGGCTATGTTTTGATAGACGAAAACGGCGATATCACATTAACCGAAAAAGGAAAAGGCATTGCCGAAAAGATTTACGACAGGCATAATGTTATCGCAGGCTTTCTGATGCAGCTCGGCACACCCGAAAAAATTGCATTTCAGGATTCCTGCAAAATAGAGCACGATATCAGCGAAGAAAGCTTCAGCCTGATAAAAGAGCAATATCTTAAAAATTTGGGAATCAAGTAAAATTAAGTCAAGACCTCCGGCTTAGCCGGAGGTCTTGACTTTGATGCATATTGATTTTATTATTTGCTTTCACACCAGCGAGCCATTTGCTTTAAATACATATTTTCGCTGTTATCAGACATAACTGACTTAATATAATTTCTTACTTCGGACTTGTACATTTGAAGTTCAAACGTATCAATGTTATTTTCATCTGTACTCAGATAATTAACCAATGATAAATAATATTCCATACAAAAATTATTATATAATTGAGTATCAATGGTACCACCACCAAAATTGTTTTTTAATGATGCTCTTTCTTTAAGCGTTAATTTTAACCATTTTAATGAATCATCTTCACCTAAATATTCTTTAGCTAAAAAAAGATTTCTATACACATATGCCTTTAACAATGAAATTAAGCCTATTTCGTCATTATTTTCAACGCAAGGAGTTACTTTTTTTAGTTCTTCTATGCAATCAAGCACTTTCATTGCATATTCTTTCGATTTATTATAAAGCATTTTTGTTATATCTGTTGAATTGGTTTCGTTTCGCGCAAAAAGCATAAATGCATAATTGAGGTGCTCATATATAAATAATTTTGCCCATTCATCAAAAGTACCTATATCATCATCAATTATTTCGGCATAATAATTGGTATATTCATTTTTAAATTTCCAAAATGTATCCTGGTCAATATACACATCGTTTAATGCTTCACTGTATTTTATATTGGTAAGCATATCAAAAAAAGATAAGCACATGTTTATTGCAATCGACAACTCATTGGAAAACTCGTAATTGTGTTGCTGTTTGAAACGAGAAATTTCCTTTCTTGTTTTCTTCTCATCACCGAACATGTGTGCTGCCTGCATATAGAAAAGAATATATTGAGCCAATTCATAATCCGAACATTTTGAACCCGATTCGGAATAATGGGAAACTATTTTGTCGTGTATAATATAACGATTGTTAATGAGGTACATTTTGTTCTCATTGATAGACATTTTTTGTCTGCTGATGAAATATGAAACAATGTTTTTTGCAAATGCCTCATCATCGCCGCTTTCATTAAGTGTTTCTACGAATGAATTATCAAAATCAGATGGTAAGATAACTTCTTCGTTTTTTCGTTTAACACAATGAACCTTTTTCATTCCGTACATTGCCATTACATATCCCAATTCAAAAAACAGATTGTTGCTTACGGATCCGTCTCTTCTGTTTTGAAATATAACAATAGCTTGGTTACAACTTTTGATTTGTTGAATAACTGTATCTCCTACGGATGAAAATTTAGAATTGTTATCTGAATTTCCGCCAATTGAACACACATAGTTGTATTTCTTTTCCAAAATCGATTTAACACGAAAAGCTATTTCGTTAGAGCCGCTCCATGCAATAAATACTTTATCTTTCATTTATTTTCCTCCAAAAATGATAAACAATTCAATTCATCCTGAATTTTACTAACAAGTTTTGCAATATGTATTCCGTCAACCAAGGCGTGGTGCGCCGAAACATCAAAATTCATCTTAATGTTTTCATTGTCATAATAATATTTTCCCCATGTAATTCGCGGAATACTTGATTGCTCTTTATCATTAAAATCATATGGATTTGTTACCGAATTAAATTCAATCCAAGGCAAACATGAAACATAAATACAGTTGTTATCGTTACATACATTGAAAGCGGATTGAACAGTTTTTCTTGTTACCTCTATATCGTTTTTTACACTTTTATAAAAAGAATAAAAATCATTATCAAACAATGTTCTGTGTGTTCTTAATTCATCATTATCGCATAATACAACATAACTCGGGTTAACACGGTTGTATATAACCGGTTTATCATTTTTTATTCGTAATTTCATTTCATCAATACTGTTTATGCATTTTGTAACAATATACAAATAGCATATAAAAAAAGACATTTTATTCGATTTGCAATATTTTACAAGATTTGTTACATCCAAAGTGGTGCACACGGATACTATCGGATTTGAATAATGTATAAAATTGTTATATTGGTTTTTCCTCCCATAGTTTTCAAGATCAATATATTTCATTATAACAGTCCTCCAAATATTTTTAGATTAAGTATAAAAAATCATTAGACAAAAATTATTCATCCAGATAAAATGATCGCTGTTTATAGCTTATAAAACTAATGTACTATAAATGTAATATAATGCAATTATACCATACGAATTGTTGCTCTTCAAGAGTATAACGATTTACTTTTTAAGCCGTATTATCTTTCTTTATAATATATGAATTTTCTTATGTAAAAAAGCAAAAGCGCAGCGGAAATAAAACCGCTGCGCTTTCTTGCTTTTATCAGCCTTCATCAATTGCCGAGTGTGTGAAGCCGAAAATTTTTCGCCGTTTCCCGCCCCCGATACCGGGCTTAACGAGCGCATGGTGCAAAAATGCAACCGCGGTGCGCTCCTTATTATTTTAAATCCCTGATATATCTTTCTTTTTTGAAGGTTTTGCTTTGGCGGCAAATATAATTTTCGATTTTAACATTTTCCGCATGGCGGATGAACAGCCCGTAGGCCGGCAGATTTCTGAATCTGTTTGCCTCGGGATACACATTTGCGTATTCGGGAATGAAAAGCCGCCTGTCAACCACATAGGGCCTTTTTGTGTTTGTGATATCTATATTTTTAAGCACCACATTTTTAACGCGCTTTGTAACGCCGTGTTGGCGATAGCCGCAAATCATAATCGGAATTTCCGCTTCGGTTGCCTTAAAGTTTTCAACCACAATGTTTTCGATTCGGCTTTTATGATTAAACCTGTTTTTATCCGCACAGGGCTTGTTTTTAACAGACTCTCCGAACTCTATTGCCCGCGCGCTTTGAGCACTCACCTTTGCCGCTCTGTTTCTGTTTCCGAGGCGAATAAACAGCGGGCATTGGCAGCGATCCGCCGTGATATTTTTAATCGTAACATTTCTTAAAGCCGTTCCGTCCACCGCTTCAAGCGCTATAGCGCTGACTGTGCCGGGATACAGATCCGTCATAAAAAATTTGCAGCTTTCAATCAGCACATCCTCGATATCATGCGTTGTTTCCGTGCCGATTTTAATTGAATTTGTGCGCGAAATGATTTCGCAGTCGGCAATTTTAATATTGCGCATTGCAGAATCGCAGCCCTCCCACAGGGCGTTTTTGATAACGATTCCGTCATCTGCCGTGGAGATGAAGCAGTGCCTGATATCAACATCGCTTGAACCCACCATATCGATTCCGTCCGCATTGGCGGCATTGCGATTATTGTTTATCACCAAATCATATATTTTAACATTTTCGCATTTATCGAGGCGAAAAGTCCAATACGCGCTGTTTTCGATAATAAAATTATATGCTTTTATATTTTTGCAGTTTTTAAGCACGATCGGCCCGCCGTATTTGCTTTCGTGTGCAAATCGAAGCTGTGCCCTGTAATCGCGGCGCGTTTCGATTATATCCACATATTCGGGCGGAGCTGTCATATTTTGAGAAAGAACAGGCTCTCTGCCGAAATAATTGCCCATGCCGTTTATTTTTCCGCCGCCGGTGATAACGATATTTTCAAGATTTTCGCCGTAAATCATTGTTTTATTCGTATATCCCCTGCCGCGCTTATCGGCGCAAATCGCACTGCCGTGCTCAATAAAAAGGGTTACATTGCTTTTAAGAAAAACCGTTGTGGCAGTGAAGCCGCCGCCGCTCACGAGCACAATGCCTTTTACCGAAGACGCTGCATCGATTGCCGCATTTATCGCCGGCGCATTATCCGCATTTTCATCATTCGGAACCGCACCGAAATCACGGATATCAAACACATTTTCGCTCGGCACTTCGGCAGGCAAGACATAATCGGATTCCGGATAATATGATGAAAAATCATAATCCCTCACCGCCGAATAAACATCGCCGCTTGTTACCCTGATATCCTTGCCGAAAAGCAGGGTTTTAAGTTTTTTTCCGACACCGCGTTTATAAACGGTTTTCATACAGCTTCACTTCCGATACAAAAAATATCAATTTAAATAAATATATATAAAGAAAAGAGCATCTGCCAAAGCAGATGCTCTTATTATGGTCGGAGTGACAAGACTTGAACTTGCGACCCCCAGACCCCCAGTCTGGTGCGCTACCACCTGCGCTACACCCCGCAATCAATTGCTTTAATACTATAACATAACATTTAAAGAAAATCAATATAAAATTCAAAATTATTCAAATTTATTTTGGCTGAAAAAATGCTCTTGAAAGAAAAGAGCATATGTGATAAAATTATTGCAGTTTTTAATATCTCAAAGGGAGTTGTTATATATGAGCGGACATTCAAAATGGAGCACCATTAAAAGAAAAAAAGGTGCTAACGACGCCGCAAGAGCAAAAGTTTTCACAAAAATAGGCCGTGAGCTTGCCGTTGCGGTTAAAAACGGCGGCCCCGACCCCAATGTTAATTCAAAGCTTAAAGATGTTATCGCAAAGGCAAAGCAAAACAATGTGCCGAACGATAATATTGAAAGAATGCTTAAAAAAGCCTCCGGCGAAAGCGGCGGAGCGGATTACGAAGAAATCATCTATGAAGGCTACGGCCCGAGCGGTGTTGCCGTTGTGGTTGAAGCTCTTACGGACAACAGAAACCGCACCGCAGGCGAAGTTAGGCATTATTTCGACAAAGCAGGCGGCAATATGGGCACAAGCGGCAGCGTTACCTTTATGTTCAGCCGTGAGGGTGTTATTCTGATCGAAAAAGAAGATGTGGATGAAGACGCACTTATGATGGACGCGCTTGACGCAGGCGCAACCGATTTCATCACGGATGACGAAGATGTGTTTGAAATCCGCACCGAGGCAAACGATGTGGGCGCAATCCGCGACGATCTTGAGGCAAAGGGCTACAAGGTTATCTCCAGCGAGCCTGCATACATTCCCGCCACATATACCCGCCTTGAAAACCAAGAGGATATGATGAAAATGAGCCGCATGATTGATATGTTTGAAGAAAACGAAGATGTGCAGGCCATTTGGCACAACTGGGAAAACCCCGATGATTACGAGGGCTGAACCTCTTTTTAAAAATAAAATCAAAACCTAACGCCGCGTATCAAAAATCCCTTTCGCGGCGTATTTTTTTACAAACAACCTTATTCGGGAGGTACTGCAATATGATAAGCCGTAAAGATATAGACTGCGGCAAAGAGTTTGACTGGGGACTGACAAGTGAAAATTATGCAAAATACAGAGATATTTACCCCGCCGAATTTTACAAAAGCATAGTTGAACTCGGCTGCGGCACCAAGGGGCAAAGAATGCTTGAAATCGCCACTATGAAATTGATACCATTACAAGATATGCACACCACGAGAAAGTGCTTGATATAAGGGGTTTTGAGAACAGACCGATTTGAGGTCTTATTTTTTTTCCCTGCAAAATCTTTGAGGATAATTTACAGAGTTTCACAATGCACAACGCTTGAACGATTGCTTATGAAAGTTATCGTTCAGAAGTAAAGTGAAAAATGTCTATCGTTCAAGTATGCACACCGTATCTGTCAGAATTAGTATAAAATTAAATTATACATAATTAATAATAACATGCCAATAAATATATAAAAAATTTACATCTGTATTCACTATTACAGATTGAAATTGCACACCATCTTATGCTATAATATTAAAAACCCTGATTAGAACCATATCTAATGTGGATTAAATAATGATGGAGGAGACTTATGAGCAACAAAGGAACGAAAAACTATGGTAGACCTTGTGGGAAAGTCAAAACTGCCAAAATTGAAATAGCCATTGAGCCAGAAATCAAAAAAGAATTTATGCAATTATTAAGTGAAGAAGGCAAAAAAGCATCGATAGAAATTGGCGTATGGATTAGGGAATACATTAAAGAGAAAAATCAAAAGGAGTAATATCAATGAGAGTACTATCCCTATTTTGTGGTTGTGGTGGTTTGGACAAAGGATTTGATGAAACAGGCTACAATATTGTATGGGCTAATGATTTTGATAAATATGCAGTAGAAACATATAAGGCAAATTTTGGCGATAATGTCATATTGGGCGATATAAATGAAATTGAGTTGAACTCTTTACCTGAGTTTGATGTTTTGATAGGTGGATTTCCGTGTCAGCCTTTTAGCATGATGGGGGCTGAAAAAGGATTTGAGGATACGAGAGGAACACTTTTTTTCAGAATTGCTGAGATTTTAAAATATAAGATTGATCAAGGTAGAAAACCGAGAACTGTGATTCTTGAGAATGTTAGATCGTTAAGAACACACAATAAAGGAAAGACATTTAAAACTATAAAAAGAGTTTTAGAAAACGAGCTGAATTACAAAGTGTTTGATCAAGTTCTTAATACTGCAGATTATGGAATCCCTCAGACTAGAAATCGTACATATATAGTGTGCTTTGCAAATGATAATGCAGAGTTTGAATTTCCAGACAAACAAGAATTAAATCTGACATTGCAAGATTTATTAGAGACAGAGGTGGATGATAAATACTTCTTATCCGAAAGAATATTACCAACTATTTTATCTGACGGTACTGGAGGGTACAAAGCTAAATCGGAAATAGATTTGAAAATAGCAAGACCATTGTGTGCAACCATGGCCAAAATGCATAGAGCATGTCAAGATAACTACGTTACTCAGAATAATCGTGTTAGAAGATTGACTCCTCGAGAATGTGCAAGATTACAAGGATTTCCAGATGATTTTGTTATCCCTGTATCTGATTCCCAAGCTTATAAGCAGTTTGGAAATGCTGTAACAGTTAATGTTTCTAGAGCTGTTGCTGCGAAAGTTAGACAAGAATTAGAAAGGTTGGACGAATGGAATGATGAATAATTACAATGATGAAATAGCAGAAATTACATCTATTTTGTCAGCGTCATATGAAGGTGTAAATGATTATGATAAAGAACAGGCAATAAGCGTTGCAGAACGAATGGCATTGTCAATCGGCAATGAAATGCTTGATGGCAGAACATCAGAGTTTAAGCAAAAAGTTAAAAAATCATCTAAACTACAGAAATATCTTACAAGGCTTTATGATGAATGCTGCAGAGATGGTAATTGCGATTCTTGCCCAATAAATAAGTATTGTAATTCTTATATCAAATCAAGAATAGAAAGCTATGATAGAAATGCTCCTGTCATGATTGATTTGTTTTGTGGAGCAGGGGGTTTATCATTAGGTTTTACTCAAAATGGATTTATAACAAGCTTAGCTAACGATATTGAACCTTGTTGCGTTGATACTTATGCACATAATCATCCGGATACGCCTCGGGAAAACATTATCTTAGGAGATATTAACAATGTTATAGAAAATATCACTGAGCTTCAAAGATTCTCAAGTGTGGATGTAGTTGTAGGTGGTCCTCCTTGCCAGGGATTTAGTATGGCAAATAGACAACGTCTTATTGATGATCCAAGAAACAAGCTCTACAAGAGTTATGTGAAAGTTGTAAGCATTGTTTCTCCGAAATTTTTTGTTATGGAAAATGTTAAGGGCATGAAATCTGTATCTTCTCAAGTTATAGAGGACTTTACTAATATTGGATATAAGGTATCATGTAGAATTTTAAATGCAAAAGATTTTGGTGTTCCACAGAATAGAGAAAGATTAATTTTCATAGGTAATAAACTTGGAATAGACAATGAGGTTTTATTTGATGAAATAGAATCTCTGTCGAAGACAATACCGGATTATAACCTTGCAGATGCATTGTATGGGTTACGTTCATTAAGGGCTTCAAGGAAAAGAAATTCTACCGAGCTTGATTCAGAGGTATCGGGAAGAAAGATAGAAGGCGCAGTAAATACAGTTATGACGCCATACCTTGCAATGATTAATCAGAATAGAAACTGCAAGGTCACATTTAATCACAAAGCTAGATTTAATAATGATAGAGATATCGAAATTTATGGAAGATTGAATCAAGGTGATAGGTCGGATGATCCTAAAATCGCTGATATAATGCCATATAGTCGCAGAAACGGAATATTCAAAGACAAGTATTTTAAACTTGAAGAAAATAAAGTTTGTAAGACTATAACAGCACATATGAAATTTGATTGCAATATGTATATTCATCCAACACAAGCAAGAGGATTAACACCGAGAGAAGCTGCAAGGGTTCAATCGTACCCAGACGATTATTTCTTTAGGGGTGCTTATACAAAAACATATATGCAGATAGGCAATTCAGTACCTCCTTTATTAGGAAGAGCAATTGCTACGGTCATAAAAAAATATTTATAAGGAGGAATAGCAAATGGATTTTAATTCAGCAGTTTCATTGGTTGTGTCTGTGCTTGATTCTACGGGAACTATTATTGATTCGAATGATTATGACGGGTTAATAATAAAGAAATTAGAGGCTTCTAATACACTTGATGATAATAGAACAACAAATCAAACACATATTGCTATTACTGGAAATCAGATGGATATTTTTCCTTATTTGAGGTCTGATGGGTATTTTAACAACATCGAGTCAGATGCAACGTTAAAAAAATACTTTATTACCCAAGTTCCCATGTTTTTATATGAGAGCAATATTAAATATTTAAGTGGTGATAATCAGACAGAAATATTCTTCAGTGATGCAAAAAAGAAAAGTTGTACATCAATTGTAAGAAGTCGAAGAAAGAATCAAGCAGATCAAATACAAGTTTCCTTGATAAATTTTGATGGGGAAGATTTTGTCAGCTTCAGAAAAATGATTCATGCGGGTTCGTATTTGATTATTATGAAGAAAAAGACTCAGTTTAGTTACGATGTATTTGGCGTAATTCCTAATAGAGGCATTGATGGAGACGGACAGTTGTCTTTGCTTAACAATCAGTTTTTCAAATTGGCAACTAATACACCTGTAAATGTTGAGGAATTACAAGGAAATGGTACGGATGGACTTTCTTATGCTCAAAAAGAGCAACTTAGAAAAACAAGTGGCGAAAATATTCTTTTATATGGTGTTCCTGGTTCTGGAAAGAGTTGGACAATCCAGCACGAATATTGTGATGTTGAGGAGTGTATGGAGCGTTTAGTTTTCCATCCAGATTATATGTACTCTGATTTTGTGGGTCAAATTCTTCCTGTTGTAAAAAAAGATGACGAAGGCAAGGAAAAGGTGCGATACGAGTTCAAACCGGGACCATTTACCAAGATTTTAAAGAAGGCATATGAAGACCCACAAAGGTCATATTATCTTGTCATCGAAGAAATTAATAGAGGTAACGCACCGGCTATCTTTGGTGAGATATTCCAGCTGCTTGATAGAATGGATAAAGATAAGGATGGCTTTAAAAAAGGTACAAGTGAATACGGAATTACTAATGAAAATATTGCTTTAGAGGTATATGGTGATTCAGAAAGAAAGGTTCGTATACCTGCTAACCTCTCTATTCTTGGTACAATGAATACATCTGACCAAAATGTTTTTACTCTTGATACAGCTTTCCAACGCAGATGGATTATGAGAATGATAAAGAATTCTTTTGTTAAGCATGAATATGCTGACAAACCGATTCTTGATACTACTGTATCTTGGAAACAGTTCTGTGAGGCAATTAATGAAGAAATCCTGCGTAGAAATAATGTGACGTCTTCTGAAGATAAGCGTTTAGGTGCTTACTTTGTATCTGCAGATGACTTAGCTTATGTTGAAACACAAGATGGGGATTCTGAGAAACAAATCATAGAGGCTGAACATAAGAATGCTCGATTTGCAGAAAAGGTAATTAAATATCTTTGGGATGATGCATTCAAATTTTCTCATCCGGATACATTTGATACTCGCAGATATAAGAGTCTTGAAACGGTAATTGAAACATTTAATGCTTCAAAAGGCAATGATAGATTTAAGGTATATCATGAGAATTTAAGAAAGCTGATTATTGAAGGTGTAGATGAGAATAATTCAGTTTCTGATGAAGATAACGAATAATTACGAAAGGAGGAAAACCGATGGACTTAGGATTGAATTTGAAAGTCAGATGTCATGTTAATAAAAATGGTGATGGCGACCGCTTTGTTGGAGTAAAAGCTGACACAAATAATGCTATGGTTTTCTTCCCAATGGGTTATCGTTTGCCAGATAGTGAAGAAGATATAAGAGAAGATATTCTAAAACTTATAGAGGTAATATCTACTTTTAATGATTCGAAAGATAGACTTTTAGCTATGGATGAGTTTGCAGCACCACAGTCTGTAAACTTTCCTGTAAATGCATATATGAATATTATCCGATACTTTTTGGAACAGAGTGATTACTACAAGGAGAGAGAACAGGTAAGGAAAACTGCTGACCGAGGGAAAATAGATTTTCCTGCATCTCTTAGAAAAAATGTGAAGTTTTTTCAAGAAGATGGCTCGCCTTTCTTTGATAGATATACTGTAAAGGGCTCCAGTCCAAATGAGAAAAATCTGATTACTCAAATCCATAAGTACTGCGTATATGAGGCTTTTAGTACATTGGGGTGGTTGTTTACACCGCATCTTCCTCCAGATCCTCATATTACATTAGAATCAGAACGCTTTTTATTTGCTTTGAGAAAAAAACTTAGCGTTACTCATAACGACAAGGATAAGTTGTTATTTCAAGCGATGATTCAGATGCTGGAATACTTAGATACAGAGAATGATAATAAACAGTATTATTTTGGAACAGATAGATTTGAGTATGTCTGGGAAAAACTCATAGATGAAGTTTTTGGAATCCGGGGAAAAGAAGAATTCTTCCCAAGAACCAAATGGAATCTCAAATTTAATGCAAATAAAGACAATCACGCATTAGAGCCGGATAGTATCATGATATGTGATGATAAAATTTATGTTCTTGATGCAAAGTATTATAGATATGGTGTGACTGGTGAGCCAAGGCATCTTCCAGAATCGTCATCAATAAATAAGCAAATTACATATGGCGAATACATTGATAATTGCCAAGAACTTAAAACCAAGTATGGAGATTTGCCTATATACAATGCTTTTTTAATGCCATTTAATAGAGGCGAGAATCCTTTTAATGTATCTGATGATTATTTCTTGAATATCGGTGAAGCAACAGGTGAATGGAAAAATGATGCTAAATTATATGAGCATGTTCAAGGTGTTGTTATTGATATACGATTTTTAATGAATAATTATACGGGGTCGCATAAAAGCAAAATTAGAAAATTGGCCAAGGTCATAGATGAAAAGTTGGCTAAAAATAATGGTTCTTTGCCAGAGGTAGATTAATCTAGAAACCAAGACAAGTGGAATTATCCGCCTGCCTTGGTTATTTTTTTTGTCTAGAGCGATAGTCTCGCTGATTACTTGCATTCCTACAAGCATCACAGCAATACTTTTTTCTGCTATTTGATGTTTTGACAAGGAAGAAATTGGTGCAAGAAGGGTTTGCACATTTTCTATATATTTCCGATTTTGGTTTCATGTAGAAGAGAGAAAAATATAAAGCAGTCAAGAGATTAGGAGCCTTCCATGAAGGTTCTAATGTTACTGGATTATATATTGGTTTCATTCGAGAAACATGGTGATTGATTTCTTGTGACAGCACATGTTTAGCAATAATTAACAGTGCTTTTTTCATTTTATCATCAAGATCTAAATTTGATGTTCCATAGAATTCTATGCCCAAATCAAATGAGACATTCTTAATAACCCCATTAGAATTCATAAAATGAAAAAGAAAATCAATTAGCAACCTTTGAATTTTGGATACATGATGGCAATTCTTATAGGCTACTGTAATCTTCCTGTATCTTGAGTCATCAATGCCTGGATAAGAATACATAAATTTTTCTCCAGTTGAAATGTCTTCATATTCATCAACACGCAAGTTAAACGATTTCCCATATATGATGTCCGGAATACTATAATAATCTTCATTATCTATTGTGATATAGTCAGAACTATCATTTATTGTAATTACAGAATCTAAAGTTTTAAATACAGAATCATGATATCCGGTATATGTTTGTTTTTCAGTAATTTTCATTTCTATTGGTGGTGCTAGTAATAAAAATAGGGTTAAACGAAGGATCTCATCATAATTGATTGTGACATTTTGTAATTCATTCATGAGTAATAATGCAGCTTTGATGTGGTAGGTTACTTGTATAAGATGGCTAAAATCTACAATATTAGTTTCATTAGGTGGCATTTTGAAAAAGTAGCCGTAGTTTTCAAAAAACTCCAATAAGGCTTTTGCATTGTTTGAGGGTAATGATAGAAATTTTCCTAATATATTTTTATGAATGATTGATCCAAATTCAGTAGTTAAACATAGCCCATCGTTTCCGCTAAAGGAAAAAAATAGTTGTTCATCACTATCAGAGACGACGGTAAGAATATTTTTTGAAACGAAATGTGGATTGTCATTTTTTTGGATCTCAAAATGACATTTTTGTCCAATAAATGAAAAACAATCTGTTCCTAAATTAAAAAAATTTTCAGCATCTATCATATAATATGCTCCTTAATTAAGCTCTCCTGCATAAAGGGGGAGCTTTTTTATGTGTAATAGTAAGTGAAAAATAATTGAAATATAGTTTTTACTACTTACTATTATATATCTTATTTGCAGAAATACAAGTGTAAACCCTCAAAAGTAAGTGATAATGTTAGAAATTTACTTACTTATATGAAATGACTAAAATAAGGGCATAAGCAAAACAAAAACGAGGTGATTTCAATGGCAAATATCCGTGATTCCGATTACATTGCAAGCATCATGCAGTCAGTTTCTGTTATTAGCTCTGAACTTGATAGTCGAGTAGCTGAGTCTGTGTTTGAGAAATATGGGGCTAATAGCGTTTATGACTTAAACCCAACCTACCTGCCAGATGTATTTTCGGAGCTTTACGCAATCGAAGCCGATCTTCGATAGGAATACTGCCCAATCTTTTTTAATTATCACAATCGTTATATATAACGAGGACGTCCTTTTTACGTTTTTTCGTGGCTACTAAGTAGAGGAATATGATTTGGACAACCAATCTTGAACCATACGGTTCGAAATTAAAGGCTTCTTTGTATAAGACTACAAATTAAAGTCTTCCCTTTAGGGGAGAACCCCACAAATAAGAAATAGAAAATCGTGTCGGAGTGCGCAATCAGACAGGATATCTCATAGGTTTCGATTCACTGTGATAAAGACAGTGGACGAGCCGTGCAGAGATACCCTTACTTTGTTGCGCTCTTTTTAGGCTTAACGGGTCTGTGTGTATCTCTACAACAGACCTATTTTTATATCTTGTCATGATTGCCTTCCGAGTTAGGAGGCAATTTATGAAAATTTTTAAGACAAATACCACAAAAAGAGGAACTTACACTTACACATTTACAAACGTAGATGGAAACGAAGAAAAGGTGACACTTCGTCCCGGTGAAAACGGAATAACAGAGGCAGATATTAAAATGCTTCATTCCTTAGATGACAGCGAGGTTTACTACAATCTCAAAAATCTTAGACCGGAAAGAACTGCAGAAGAAAAAGCAACTATTAAGGCTTGGACAGAAGAGTACATAAAAAAAGAAACAGCCTATCGTGGATATGCACCATGCGATGATGAAGTTAAGGCAGCAGTCAAAGAGGCATTTCCGAGCAATTACAATCTTTCACTTGATTATCGGTTTGGTGATGATGAATCGGATACAGATATGAGTAAAAGCAAAATCTTATTAGAGGTAGCGACAACTATAGAAGAAAAGGAAGAAAGTCCAGAAACATTGCGTGTTCGAGAACTTATCAGTCAGCTGACACCGAAACAAAGAGATGTTGTTCAAAAGGTGTGGTTTGAAGAAATGTCATTTACTGATGTTGCTAAGGAAAAAGGGACATCTCCGGCCAATATTAAACAGACATATGACAGAGCCATTGAGTTCATCCGAAAAAACTTTTAAAAATTTTTCGGTAAAAGTTAAAAAAGCGTTATTTTCCTTTGCCTGTTACTTGTAAGGGAGAACGCCTTACAGAAAGGATGGTGCAGATATGGCATTGAAACACAAAATCACAATCAATGTTTCAGACTCCAACGGTAAGAAAGCCAACGTCCTCAGAGCAGCGGATATGCGATTGCCGTCAAGAATTGCAAGATTCTTATTCGGTGACTTCACACAGGTATATTTGCTTGCTCCCGGACAGACGGTTGAATCCGTGGATGTAAGAGAAATCAAGGAAGGAGGTAAGTCTAATGGGAAAAATGAAAGAGTTAGCTGAACAGGTAACAGAACTTAAAAAATGTGGTGAAATTCTTATTGGTATTTCAGAAACACTGACTGAGATGTTCTCGGCAGCAGATATAGAAAAGCCAATAAAAGATGAACCTAAGCCGGAATCAGCAGAGAAAAGACCACTGACATTAGAAGAAGTTAGAGCAGTACTCGCTCGTAGGTCAAGAGATGGACATACGGAGGAAGTAAAAGCGGTTATTTCTAGCTTTGGTGCAGATAAGCTATCTGCGATTGACCCTTCACAGTACGAAGAATTACTTAAAAAGGTGGAGATGATCTGATGGCGGCACACGCAATACTTTCTGCATCAGCAAGCCACAGGTGGTTAAACTGTCCGCCTTCAGCAAGGCTTTGTGCAGATAAGGAAGATCCGGCAAGCGAGTATGCACTGCAGGGTACCGATGCCCATACGCTTTGCGAACATAAGCTGAAAAAAGCAATCGGTATGAAAAGCAGAAATCCGACAAACAACCTTACTTACTACGATGAAGAGATGGAACAGTGTGCTGAAGAATATGCACAGTATTGTTCCTCTGTAGTAGAAGATGCAAAGAAAATCTGCAAAGATCCGGTGGTGCTGATAGAACAGAAACTTGATTTTTCCAAGTATGTTCCAGAGGGGTTCGGAACCGGTGACTGTGTCATTATCGGTGACGGTACTCTGTATGTGATTGATTATAAGCACGGAAAGGGTGTGGAAGTTTCAGCACAAAACAACCCACAGATGATGTGCTATGCACTTGGTACTTTGAATCTCTTTGATGGAATTTATGACATCACGGAAGTATCCATGACAATCTTTCAGCCGCGCAGGGAAAATGTGAGTACCTTCGTTATGAAGAAAGAAGATTTATATTCCTGGGCAGATACCATTCTTGCTCCGACCGCACAACTTGCATTTAAGGGCGAAGGTGAATTTAAAGCAGGAAATCACTGTCAGTTCTGTAAGGCCAAAGCAACCTGCAGAAAGCGTGCTGAGTACAACATGGAACTTGCAAAATATGACTTTGAGATGCCATCCACTTTAGATGACACAGAAATCTCAGTCATTTTGGAAAAGGCAGATGAGCTTGTTGCATGGGTAACAGATATTAAAGAATATGCTCTTGCACAGGCAATGAACGGAACACACTACGATGGCTTCAAAATAGTCGAGGGACGTTCCAACCGCAAATACACCGATGAAGAGAAAGTGGCAGAAACTGTAACAAAGGCAGGACACAATCCATATGAACAAAGGCTGTTAGGGATTACAGCAATGACTTCTCTTCTCGGCAAGACAAAGTTCAATGAACTTTTAGGCAATTTGGTTTATAAGCCACAGGGCAAACCAACACTCGTTCCGGAGAGTGACAAGCGTCCAGAAATGAATACAGCAAAAGACGATTTTAGTGAAAATTAGGAGGAATTTATATTATGGCAAAGTTTAATAATCCAATGAAAGTAATAACAGGACCTAACACAAGATGGAGTTATGCAAATGTGTGGGAACCTAAATCAATTAATGGCAGTACACCGAAGTACAGTGTCAGCCTTATCATTCCGAAGTCAGATAAGGTAACCGTGGAGAAAATCAAGAAAGCAATTCAGGCTGCATATGAGGAAGGTCAATCGAAATTAAAAGGAAACGGCAAGACAGTACCGGCACTTTCAGTACTTAAGACTCCTCTTCGTGACGGAGATTTGGAGCGTCCGGATGATGAGACATATGCAAATAGCTACTTTATCAATGCAAATTCTGCAACAGCACCGGGCATTGTAGATGCAGACAGAAATACCATCATTGATCGTAGTGAGGTTTACAGCGGTGTATACGGCAGAGCATCTATCAATCTTTACGCATTCAATTCCAATGGCAATAAGGGTATCGCCTGCGGGCTTAACAATCTTCAGAAGATTAAGGACGGAGAACCTCTTGGCGGCAAGTCTAGAGCAGAGGACGATTTTGCAACTGAAGACGATGATGATTTCTTGGCTTAAGGAAAGGAACGGTGACAAGTTATGACAACAAGTGAATGGATTTTTATGACATTGTTGGTGGTGATTTGGGGTTGTTTTGGTATTTCGATGCTTATTTCAACCATTCAAGGTTTCATCTATGACAAAAGACGTGAAAAGCGTGAACTGGAAAGAGATGCAAGAAACCGTGAATACCACGAGGAACGAATGAAGAACTTGAAGTAACACATTGACGTGGCGGCAGAGAATTCCTTTGCCGCCTTTGTCTGCTATGGAGGAATATTATGAGTCAAATTAAGACAATATCAATTGATATAGAAACTTATTCGGATGTGGATTTACAGAAGTGTGGCGTATATAAATATGTTCAGTCTGACAGCTTTGAAATATTATTATTCGGATATTCCGTGGACGGTGGTGAGGTTAGTGTTGTAGATTTGAAACAAGGTGAAAAAATACCTATGGAAATCATAATGGCATTGACCGATGAGAATATAACAAAATGGGCATTTAATGCTAATTTCGAGAGGGTGTGTTTGTCAGAATACCTCAGACGCTTTTATCCTAAAAAGTTTGTAAGCTACAGCATCCCAGAAGATTCGGTTGGTAATTATCTTGATCCATCATCATGGAAATGTTCTATGGTGTGGTCTGCATATATGGGACTTCCTTTGTTACTTGCAGGAGCGGGTGCTGTTTTAGGACTTGAGGAACAAAAACTGACAGAGGGCAAAGAACTCATCAGATACTTCTGTGTTCCATGTAAACCTACTAAGGTCAATGGCGGAAGAACCAGAAATCTACCGCAGCACGATATGATTAAGTGGGAGATGTTTAAGAAATATAACAAGCGAGACGTAGAGGTGGAGATGTCCATCCAAGACAAACTACGTCACTTCCCTGTTCCAAATTTTGTTTGGGAAGAATATCACCTTGACCAAGAAATCAATGACCGAGGCATTACACTTGATATGGATGTAGTAACGAACGCAATCGCTTTTGACGAAAAATCAAAGGCCGTTCTGGCGGATAAAATGCAGGAAATGACCGGTCTTGAAAATCCAAACTCGGTACAGCAGATGAAACAGTGGCTCAGCTGTAACGGCTTGGAAATGGACAGCCTTGGCAAAAAGGAAGTGGCAGCAGTATTAAATACTGCACCGGAACCATTAAAGACTGTATTAACACTTCGTCAGCAGCTTGCAAAATCATCCGTCAAGAAATATCAAGCTATGGCAAATGCAGTGTGTTCTGACGGGAGAGCAAGAGGAATGTTTATGTTTTATGGTGCAAATAGAAGTGGAAGATGGGCCGGAAGGCTCATTCAGTTACAAAATCTGCCTCAAAACCATATGTCTGATTTAGAAGAGGCTCGTTCTCTTGTTAAACAGGGAAATTACGAGGCAATGAATATGCTTTATGACGATGTTCCGGATACATTATCACAGCTTATTCGTACTGCTTTTGTGCCGCGAAAAGGGATGGAATTTATTGTATCGGACTTTTCTGCAATTGAAGCAAGAGTTCTTTCACACCTTGCAGGAGAAAAATGGAGAACAGATGTCTTTGCTAGTGGCGGTGATATTTACTGTGCATCGGCAAGCCAGATGTTTAAGGTACCGGTTGAAAAGCATGGTGTGAACGGTCACTTAAGGCAAAAAGGAAAAATTGCAGAACTTGCACTTGGTTATGGCGGATCTGTTGGAGCCTTAAAGTCAATGGGGGCTCTGGATATGGGACTTGAAGAGGATGAATTAAAACCGCTTGTAGATATGTGGCGTGAGGCAAACCCCAATATCGTAAAGTTGTGGTGGGATGTTGACAGAGCCGTTAAAAAAGCAGTAAAGCAAAGAGAACCATCAAGCATTGGTTCTATCACATTTTCATACAAAAGTGGAATGCTATTCATTGGACTTCCCAGCGGCAGATGCCTTTCATATGTAAAACCTAAAATGGGAATTAATCAATTCGGTTCTGAATCTGTTACTTATGAAGGAGTCGGAGGTACAAAGAAATGGGAGCGAATTGAAAGCTACGGACCTAAGTTTGTTGAAAATATCGTACAAGCAATCAGCCGTGATATTTTGATGTATGCTATCAGAACATTATCACATTGCTTTATCTGCGGTCATGTCCATGATGAATTGATTATTGAGTGCAGTAAAAGCGTGTCATTAGATGTTATCTGTGAACAGATGGGTAGAACACCACCTTGGATTGAGGGCATTTTACTTCGTGCTGATGGGTACGAAACAGAATTTTATAAAAAAGATTAATTTTTTTCTGGGCGAAGTTAAAATCTCGCCCTTTTTCTTTGCCTGTTACTTAGAGGGATACACCTCGAATATCTAACAGGAGGTAATTCATATGAACGAATTACAAATTTTTAAGAATGCGGAGTTTGGCTCAATCCGCACAACAACAATCAATGGGGAGCCATATTTTGTAGGACGTGATATTGCAGAGATTCTCGGCTATAGCAATACCAAGGACGCAATTTCAACCCATGTAGATGAGGAAGACAGAACTGTAATCCAAAGGTCGGAAAACACGACCTTAGAAATTCCCAATAGAGGATTAACGGTTATAAACGAAAGCGGTCTTTACAGTTTGATTCTTTCAAGCAAAATGCCTAATGCTAAGAAGTTCAAACACTGGGTGACATCAGAAGTTCTTCCGGCAATCCGAAAACACGGAGTATTTGCAGTTGATGAGGTGCTTGCAAATCCGGATGTTCTTATTAATGCTCTTATGGAACTTAAGAAAGAACGAGAGGAAAAATCAGCATTGCAGCAGATTGTTGCGATTCAGAATCAGCAGATTATAGAAATGAAGCCGAAAGCCAGTTATTACGATGTGGTTCTTAATTGTAAGGATTTAGTAGCAATCTCGGTTATTGCAAAAGATTATGGTTGGACAGCAAATCACATGAACCAGTATTTGCACGAAAAAGGCATTCAGTTTAAGCAAGGTAAGAAAATTTGGCTCTTGTATAAGGAATATGCGGAAATGGGACTTACATCAACTAAGACACATACTTACAGTGGTTCTGACGGTTCAGCTCATTCCAAGCCTCATACTTATTGGACACAAAAGGGTCGCTTATTCATTTATGACCTTTTAAAGAAAGATGGAATATTACCAATCATGGAACAGGAGGATTAACGGATGAATATCGATAAGAAAAATTTAGAGGGATACATAGATATGACATCCTTCGGGGCAATTTCAAATATCAAAAAGAAAGAAAAGGCGGTCCAAAAGGCTGCCAACTTCTGCTTGTATGACGGGTATAGACCACTTGTATATATCTGCAGTCCGTATCGTGGAGACATTACGAAGAATGTCGAAAAAGCAAGAAAGTATTCACGCTTTGCCATTGAAAATAAAGCAATTCCTATGACTCCGCATCTTCTGTATCCACAGTTTATGGATGATAGTAATCCGGAAGAGAGATACCTAGTCACTCACACAATTAATTATGTCCTTCTAGGCAAATGCAGTGAAGTGTGGGTGTTTGGAGAAGATATATCGGAAGGAATGGCTCGTGAGATAGCATTAGCAGAAAAACGCAGAATGAAAATCAGATATTTTACAGAAACGATGAAGGAGGTAACAAGATGAAGTTGACTATTTTTAGTGCAAACTGCGTAGGAAATGCGGCAAATGCACTATATCCGAATAAAGCAGAAATTTCAAATGCAGATGACATGATAGCGGTTATTGCCAGAGATCATGTGTGCGCCGAATTTAAAAGGTTTCATCGTTCTGTGGATGATTTTATTTATTCAGATGTTGAAGTGATGGATTGTGATAATGACCATAGTGATAATCCAAAGGACTGGATTACTGCAGAAAAATATGAAGAACTCTTCCCGGATGTATCGTTCATCTTAGTTCCAAGCAGAAATGATGGAAAGGTAAAAGGCAATAGGTCTGCAAGACCAAGACATCATATTTACTTTCCTCATGGCAAAATTACATCTGCCGATGAAGTAGTAGGCATTAAAACAAAACTTCAAGAGTATGCTCCATTTTTTGATGACAATGCACTCGATGCAGCAAGGTTTATCTTTGGTCATGCTCCGGACGATATTGTTTGGCATGAAGGAAGCAGGACCATAGAGGAATTTTTGGATGAACTGGACTTTGCCGAATATGACAAAGCTACGCAGGGCATTACCGAAGGTTCCAGAAACAGTACCATGAGCCATATTGCCGGAAGATTGATTAAGAGATATGGCAATACAGAAAAGGCACATGATATTTATCTGGAAAAGGCGCAGCTTTGCAATCCACCGCTTGAAGACAGTGAACTTGCTCTGATTTGGAGCAGTGCTGTTAAGTTCGGAAAGAAGGTGCAGTCACAGGTTGGCTATGTGTCACCGGAAGAGTTTAATAAGGGATTTAGTCTAAAGCCGGATGATTACTCAGATATTGGACAGGCAAAAGTGTTGTCTCGTGAATATGCGGGTGAACTTGTATTTACCGATTCCACAGATTATATGCGATATGACGGTACGCATTGGGCAGAGTCAAAGCAGATGGCTGTGGGTGCCTGTGAGGAGTTCCTGGATGAACAGCTAAAGGAAGCAATAGCCACAGTGGAGAAAGCAAAGAAAATGCTCCTTGATGCGGGCATCGATAAAGATACTGTTATGGCAGGCGGCAAGGCACTGGAAAAAGCTATTGATGAAGGAAGTGAAAAAGCATTCAAGGAATTTGTGATTGCATCAAAATATTATGCCTTTGTTATGAAACGAAGGGATATGAAGTTTGTAACTTCTGCACTTCAGGCAGCAAAGCCAATGCTCCTTAAGAAAATCGCAGATTTTGACAGCCAGGAGTTCCTCTTAAATGCTCCCGATGCTACTTACGATTTGCAGGACGGAAGCAGTAAGGAGCATGCGGCAGCAGATCTGATCACGAAGATGACTGCAGTTTCTCCAAGTACAGAGGGCATGGATTTATGGAAGGATGCCCTGGACAGCTTTTTCTGCTGTGATAAGGAACTGATCGATTATGTGCAGCAGATTGTGGGACTTTCAGCTATTGGAAAAGTGTATGTGGAGGCATTGGTAATTGCCTATGGCGAAGGAAGCAACGGTAAGAGCACTTTCTGGAATACCATTGCCAGAGTACTAGGAACATACAGCGGAACTATTTCCGCAGATGCTTTGACCGTGGGATGTAAGCGTAATGTAAAGCCGGAGATGGCAGAACTGAAAGGTAAGAGATTAGTCATTGCTGCCGAACTGGAAGAAGGAATGCGTCTGAATACTTCTATTGTAAAACAGCTATGCTCCACAGATGAAGTGACAGCTGAAAAGAAATATAAGGATCCATTCAAATATGTGCCGACACACACCCTCGTGTTATATACCAATCATCTCCCAAGGGTGGGAGCCAATGATGATGGCATATGGCGAAGGCTTATTGTGATACCGTTCAATGCTAAAATCACTGGCAGCAGTGACAGAAAAAATTATGCTGATTACCTTTATGAAAATGCAGGAGGTGCCGTACTTACATGGATTATTGATGGTGCTGCGAAAGCCATCAAAAATAAGTATAAGCTGAAGACTCCGAAGGTGGTGGAAGATGCCATCAATAAATATCGTGAGAATAATGACTGGTTTTCTACGTTTGTTGAGGAATGCTGTGAGGTGGATGCCACTTATACGCAGAAGTCGGGCGAGTTCTACCAGGAGTATCGTTCTTACTGTGCAAGGACGGGTGAATATACGAGAAGTACCACTGATTTCTATACGGCACTTGAGAATGCAGGCTTTAACCGAAAGAAAACAAAAGGCTGCAACTATGTGCTTGGAATACGCTTAAAATCAGACTTTTTAGAAGATTAATGTTTTTAAGGGTGGAGGTCGTAGGAGGTCTATGTATAAAACCCCTTTAGGGCAGAATTTTTGGCAAAAATCTCTCTATATAAAGTTTTAGAAATGACTTCATCGACCTCCACCATAAAAGAAATTGGAGGTACTTATGCGAGAAAAAGAAATAGAAAAAAGACTTGTGGCAGAAGTTAAAAAGAATGGCGGTATTTGTCCTAAGTTTGTATCTCCTGGATATGCAGGTATGCCGGACAGAATCATTCTGCTTCCGAAAGGCAAGATTGCTTTTGCAGAACTTAAGGCACCGGGGCAGAAACCGAGGGCTTTGCAGGCCGCAAGGCATAAAATTTTGATGGGACTAGGGTTTAGAGTATATGTCATTGATGGAACGGAACAGATTGGAGGTGTGATTCGTGAAATACAATCCACATGATTATCAAAGGTATGCGACAGAATATATTGAATCACATCCGGCAGCTGCAGTCTTTCTTGATATGGGTTTAGGAAAAACAAGCATCACGCTGACTGCACTTAACAATCTGCTGTTTGATTATTTTGATGTGCATCGCATCTTAGTAGTAGCACCGCTTCGTGTGGCAAGAAATACATGGTCGGATGAAATTGAAAAATGGGATCATCTTCATAATCTTACCTTTGCGATTGCAGTTGGAACAGAAAAAGAAAGAATTGCAGCACTAACGCAAAAATCGGATATCACAATGATCAACCGTGAAAATCTGCAGTGGCTGATAGAAAAGAGTGGACAACCCTTTGAGTATGACATGGTGGTAATTGATGAACTGAGTTCCTTTAAGAATCATCAAGCAAAGCGATTTAAGGCACTGATGAAAGTAAGACCCAAGGTCAAAAGAATCGTGGGACTTACAGGAACACCAAGCAGCAACGGTCTTATGGATTTGTTTGCAGAATTCAAAATCTTAGATATGGGAGCAAGGCTTGGACGATTCATCGGTCAATATCGCAACTCATATTTTAAACCGGATAAGGTGAACGGTCCTATTGTTTACAGCTATAAGCCTCTTCCCGGAGCAGAAGATGCGATTTATCAAAAGATATCTGACATCACGATTTCCATGAAGGCAGCAGATCATTTGAAAATGCCGGAACTCATAAATACAAAATATATGGTGCATCTGTCAGATAAGGAAAAGAAAAAGTATGAAGATATGAAAGCAGAACTTGTTCTTGCACTTCCGGAAGGTGAGATTACAGCAGCAAATGCAGCATCTCTTTCAAATAAGCTTTCACAGATGGCAAACGGTGCAGTCTATGCAGATGATGAGAGCATTCTGTCCGTCCATGAAAGAAAGCTGGACGCTTTGGAGGACATTATTGAATCTGCCAATGGAAAACCTCTGCTGGTTGCATATTGGTTTAAGCATGACCTTATGAGAATCGAGCAACGTTTGAATGAAAAGAAGATTCCGTTTCAAAAACTTGATACAGATGCCAGTATGAAAAGATGGAATAAGGGAGAACTTCCTGTGGCACTGATTCATCCGGCATCAGCGGGACATGGACTTAATCTTCAAAGTGGCGGTTCTACACTTGTATGGTTTGGAATCACCTGGAGCCTAGAACTTTATCAGCAGACCGTAGCAAGACTTTATCGGCAAGGTCAAGAGAGCAGAACAGTAACCATAATTCATATCCTAACTCAAGGTACGGTTGATGAGAAAATCATGAAAGCACTGGCTGATAAAGACAGCACACAATCGGCACTGATCGATGCAGTAAAAGCAGAATTGTAAATCAAAGACAATCAGAGTCAATCCGAGGGAAATTTAAATCTTCGGAGGTTAGGCTTATGACAGCAAGAGAATTTTTAAACCAGCCGTTTGAATTGCAAAGGGTAATTAGAATAAAAGAAAAAAGGATACAGTGCTATCGAGAACTGGCAAGCAGTCCGTCTTCCCCAAGTTTGGAACCACATTATTCAGCTACCAGAAATACAAAAGCACCATTTGTGAGATATCTTGAAAAGATTAATGTTTTGGAAGAAGAACTGATAAAAGATTATTTAAAGTTAGAAGATTTAAAGCATATGGTAGATGTAGCAATTGATGGCATGGAAGATCCGATGGAAGAACTCGTACTTCGATATAGGTATTCCAAACTTATGAAGATTGATGACATCGCAAGAGAAATGCAGTATTCAGTCAGATGGATTAAACGTGTACATGCCAGAGCATTGGTGCATTTTGAAAAAAGCCACCCTAGTTCACCCTCAGGCCACTGTTAGTTCCAGTGAAAATGCAGTAAAATGGTATTGTAGAAAATTATATAAAAACGACAGAGCCTTTGTAGGAGCAATCCCGCAGAGGCTTTTGTTATGTCTGGAAGGAGGTGCAGGTGTGCCAAGAAGACCAAAGAGTCCCTGCAGTTATCCTGGCTGTCCTAATTTAACAGAGGGTAGATATTGCAAGGAGCATGAGAAACTAATGAACCAATCCTACGAGAAGTATGGCAGAGATAAAGCTGTACGCCGTAGGTACGGAAGAGCATGGAAACGAATCCGTGACAGTTATGTTAAGGAACATCCTTTCTGTGAGATTTGTTTTGAAAAAGGAATCATTGTTCCGGTGGATGAAGTTCATCACAAGCTGCCGCTGTCAGAGGGTGGCAATCATAACAAAGATAATCTGATCTCTCTTTGCAAATCATGTCATGCAAAGATTCATGCCGAGCGTGGTGATTATCAAGGTGGCAAAAAACATCGAGTTTACGGATATGATGACTGACCCCAGGGGCGGTCAAAATCTCTGACACCGGGACCACCGGGGAACGGCGTGGGGTCTTGCGTGTAAAAAAGGCGAAATCAAAAGGGTAATAAAGGAGGGACATGAGACGTGCCTACAAAATCAAATAACATAGGTGGCCGTGGCGGTGCCAGACCTGGTGCCGGACGTAAGAAATCGGCTGTCAAAGAAAAAGCAAATAACGGAAATCCGGGCGGAAGAAAATTAGAAGTTCTGGATATCCCGGAAGTAGAAGGTGTGGAGATGCCAAAGCCACATGATTTCTTATCGGCCGAACAGCGTGACGGTTCGCAGCTGCAGGCATCCGAGATTTATGAAGAAACATGGCAGTGGCTTAAGAAAATAGGATGTGCAAGCAAGGTATCGACACAGCTGATTGAGCGATATGCAATGTGTTCTGCTCGTTGGATTCAGTGTGAAGAGATGACAAATAAGCTGGGATTTCTTTCCAAGCATCCGACCACACAGAAACCAATCCCATCTCCGTTTATCAATATCGGCATCAACTATATGAACCAAGCCGTAAGGCTGTGGAATGAAATATTTCAGATTGTCAAAGAGAACTGCAGTACCGATTATGACGATGCAGCTCCACAAGACGATTTGATGGAACGTTTGCTCAGGGCAAGGGAAGGAAGGTAAAGATGATAGAAAAAGTAAATCCAATGCACCCAGATAAAATTTGTGACAGAGTAGCCGGTGCGATTGTTGACATGGCATATAAATTACATGATAATCCAAAGATTGCTGTGGAAGTACTTATCGGACATGGGTACGGACACATCATTATTGAAACAAATGTAGATTTTGAAAAAGAAGATATTGCAATGATATTTGAACGTATCGCAGGCGGTAAGAATGAGATTCGCTGTGATATACGAATTTATCCGCAGGACGAGCATCTTTCAAAAAATCAAGAGGACAAAATACGCTGTGGTGATAATGGCATCTTTAAGGGAATGCCGCTAACGGATGAACAGAAAGAATTGTCTAAGATTGCAAGAGAAATCTACACTTCTTATCCGTTTGATGGAAAGTACATTCTTGATGGTGACCGTCTTATCATCTGCCAGAGCAATGCAAAAACTACAGATTTGAAATGCACATATCCAAACGCTGAAGTAAATCCACTTGGCGATTGGACTGGCGGCACAAATGTAGATACCGGAGCAACAAACAGAAAACTTGGTTCTGATATGGCTGATTCAATTACAGGCGGTGGCCTTCATGGGAAAGACCTATCCAAGGCTGATGTGTCCGTTAATATCTATGCTTTCTTAAAAGCACAGATTACAGGTAAACCTGTGCAGCTTGCCTGTGCGATTGGTGATGAGTTTATTGACGGCAGACCTTATTCTGAAATCGTGGAAATCGCAAGAGAATATATTCATTCCATCGGTGGATTTGAAAAGTTCGCTGAGTGGGGATTGTTTTAGGAGGCAGCTATGAGCAAGACAACAACAGAAATGCAGCTTGTAGCTGTAACAAAACTTATTCCTTATGTAAATAATGCAAGAACTCACTCTGCAGAACAGATTATGAAGCTTCGCTCCTCTTTACGTGAGTTTGGTTTTATCAATCCGGTCATTATCGACAGAGACTATAACGTGATTGCCGGACATGGAAGAATCATGGCTGCCAAAGAAGAAGGAATCAAAGAAGTACCATGTGTATTTGTAGATTACCTTACCGAGGCACAAAAGAAAGCCTACATTCTTGCAGATAACCGAATGGCAATGGATGCAGGCTGGGATGAAGAACTATTAAGAGTTGAAATCGAGGCTTTGCAAGATGCTGATTTTGATATTGGACTCACAGGATTTGATGAAAATGACCTTGCTGATTTATTTGGAAATGATGATACATCCGATGTAAAAGATGATGAGTATGATTTGTCTGTCGCACTTGAAAAAGCTGCTTTTGTAGAAAAGGGAGATATCTGGACGGTTGGCAGGCATAGACTTATGTGCGGAGATGCTACATCAATTGAAGATGTGGATGCACTTATGGACGGTAAGAAAGCCAATCTTGTGATTACAGATCCTCCATACAATGTTGCCTTTGAAAGTTCAGATGGACTTTCCATCAAGAACGATAAAATGGCAAATGATAAGTTCTATGAGTTTTTGCTGTCTGCATTTAAGAATATGGCAAACCATCTTGAAAGCGGTGGCTCTGCTTATGTATTTCATGCAGATACAGAAGGTTTGAATTTCAGAAGAGCCTTCATTGACGCTGGATTTCATTTAAGTGGATGTTGTATTTGGGTAAAGAACTCGCTTGTTCTTGGAAGAAGTGATTATCAGTGGCAGCACGAACCTGTGCTATATGGATTCTTACCCGGTAAACATTACTGGAGCAAGGCGGCAGGCAGAAGTCAGACTACGATTTGGAACTTCGATAAGCCAAAGAAAAACAAAAATCATCCGACTTCTAAGCCATTAGATTTACTTGCTTATCCTGTGGGCAATTCAAGTCGAGAGAATGCTATTATTATCGATACTTTTGGTGGTAGTGGCTCAACCCTTATGACCTGTGAAAAAACAAACCGTATCTGTTATACGATGGAACTTGATGAAAAGTACGCATCGGTTATCTTACGAAGATATGTGGAAGATACGGGTGATGCAGAGAATGTATTCGTTATTAGAAACGGAGAGAAACTTGCTTACTCCGACCTTGTAAAAGAGGTGGAGGGAGCGGATGGAGAATAACAATTTAACACTTGGGAGTCTGTTTGATGGTTCAGGTGGATTTCCTTTAGGAGGCTTGATTTCCGGTATTACCCCTTTGTGGGCATCGGAGATTGAGCCTTTTCCTATTCGTGTAACAACGAAAAGACTGCCGCAGGTAAAACACTATGGAGATATCTCTAAGATGAACGGAGCAGATTTGAAACCTGTCGATATCATTACCTTTGGCAGTCCATGCCAGGATATGAGTATTGCGGGCAAGCGTGACGGCTTATCCGGTTCCCGTTCTTCCCTGTTTTATGAGGCAGTCAGAATCATAAAAGAAATGAGGTGTAAGACAAATGGACAAAAACCAAGATTTATCGTCTGGGAAAATGTCCCCGGAGCATTTAGCTCCAACAAAGGCGAAGACTTCCGTGCGGTTCTCGAAGAGGTCTGCAAAATCAAAGACGAATCAGTGTCAGTGCCTAAACCTACAAAGTGGAACAGCGCAGGAAAGATCATGGGAGATGGTTACTCCGTTGCCTGGAGACAGTTTGATGCTCAGTTTTGGGGAGTACCCCAGAGAAGAAAACGTATCTACCTTGTCGCAGATTTTGCAGATTGGTGTGCCGGAAAAATATTATTTGAGTCAGAAGGCTTGTCTGGGTATTCTCCGAAGAGCATCCGTTCGTGGCAAAGTTCTGCCGCCACTTCTTCAGAAAGCACTGGAGATGCAGGCATCGGCTTAATGTTTGAAAACCACGGACAAGACAGCAGATACACAGGGCCACTTGATGTATCACAGACAGTTTTATCAACCTATGGAACTGGTGGCAATAATCAGCCGTTTATTGTGGAAGATGTGAAAAGTTTTGATGTAAGACTAACCTCCGAAGGTACAAGAAATGCAAGAAATAATGTATATGAAACAGATACATCAAGAACCATTGATACCGGCGGTAATTTTCCGGACTCCAATCAAGGCGGAGTGGCAGTAGTTGCTTATGGCATCTGTTCCAAGGACAGCAATTCCATGAAATCAGATAATCCGAACAGCGGATTTTATGAAGCAGATACAAGCAGAACGATTGATGGCAATGGCGGAAATCCTGTCTGCAATCAGGGCGGTATTGCTGTAATTGAAGGAAACGGTACTCGTCCTTCTCATAAGGGTGACGGGTACAAGGAATCGGATGTCATGTACACGCTGAATGCGACAGAACAGCACGCAGTGGCATTTGCAGATGTTCATGCAACCTTATCTGCTAATGACGGACCTAAAGGACCATCTTCTCAGATGTTAGGAACTCCGGAAGAAAACTTTGTCGGAGAACCTGCCTATGGTATCGGCAGACCTGCTATGAACCAAGGCTACAATGCAAAGTTCAGTTTTCAGATTGAAGAGGAAGTTGAGCCGACTATTGTTGCTGCAGGTGCAAGTGGAGTGGCGCATCCGGTGTACTGCACAAGCAAAGCATCTTTCCATACGATTGCAGAGGAGAACCTAGCCGGAACACTGGTGGCAACGGATTACAAAGATCCTCCGATTGTAAACGAGCCAAGGTACATCGTAAGAAGACTCACGCCTACGGAATGTGCAAGACTGCAAGGGTTTCCGGATTGGTGGTGTGACGGTCTTGAAATAGAAAATCCTACAGATGAGGATATTTCTATGTGGAGAGAAATCTTTCAGACACACGCTGACGCACTCGGAAAGAAGACAAAGCCTAAGTCTGATAATCAAATCAGAAAATGGCTTAAGAATTCACATTCGGATTCAGCGGAATATAAGATGTGGGGCAATGGTGTGGCACTTCCTAATGTTGTATTTGTGCTTTCCGGCATAGCCTATTATGCACAAAAGGAAGCAGAATAAATCGGTCAATATTCTACTTCGATATTCACAGATATCGCTTGATATATATGTGGTTTAGAGTGATTAATACAGTACCGAAAAATAAAGGAGGTACTCAGCATGAGAGTAGAATTTAACAGAACAGGTGCAGAAAGGAAAGTGCTAGTTACAACCATTTCTGAAATTCTTGGAACAAAGGCAAAGTACATGGGAATGCCAACTGCGGCATATGACTTTGGAGGTCTTATCGTTGATAAGACCGGAGCATTAGAGTTTGACGAGAACGTTTTTCCAAAGGATATCAAAGATCTTTTGCAGAAACTTGCCGACAGAGGCTTTGCCGCAGAGGATAATGAAGTATCTGAAGAGCAGGAAGAAACGCCACAGGGCGAAGATGTGGGGCTTACGGTGGCGATTCCAATTGAGCATGTTGGAGTCGGTAACCTTACAAACCTTCTGGATGCAAAAGGTGATCTCATTAAAAAGGCACTTGGCATCAAAGATACTCCTATCGAAATTACAGAAGAAACAATTTCATTTCCTTGGTTTGAAACTCTGCCAGACTGCGATACTGCAAAAGCCTACACCGATTTCATTTCTGCACTTTGTAAAATGAGCAAGGAACAGAAGAGAATCAATGCCACGGAAAAGAAAGCCGATAATGAAAAATACGCATTCAGATGTTTCCTTTTAAGACTTGGATTTATTGGAGCGGAGTACAAGTTGGATAGAAAGATTCTGTTGCAGAACCTTGAAGGCTCATCCGCATTTAAAAATGGTGCAAAGAAGGAGGCAGCAGGCGATGAGATTTCCGAGTAAAGAGATTGTGGCAAAGGTACTTCAAGAATATCCGGTCGGTTGCCGAGTAGAACTTACCCATATGGATGATGTGCAGGCACCACCGATTGGAACAAAAGGAACAGTTATTGGTGTTGATGATACAGCAAGTATTATGGTCGCTTGGGATAACGGTTCCGGCTTGAATGTGGTTTATGGAGAAGACAGATGCAGAAGGATTGAGGAATAAGCCTATGGATAAGAAGATAAAAGAACAGATTTTATATATCAGATCCACCGGCCTTACCAATATGTTTGATGTTCCTATGGTGCAGAGACTTGCGAATGAATATGGTTTCTATGAACTTGTGGTATTTCTGGAAGATAATCGTGCGGATTATGTCCATTTTATCCTTTACGGTGATGACTAAAATACACAGATTTTTTCTGAAATAATTGTTACATATATGCCAGTAATTGACTTGCTATTATGTGCTTTTAGAGTGATATATAGTACTACCAAAAGGAAAGAAAGCAAGGAGGTACACGAATATGTGGAAAGAAGGAACAATCGGAATTCCTAAGAAGGACGGCGGATACAAGAGCGTCAAATACTGGGTGAAACATTTTGAAGAGCCTAGCGAAGACTACGGCATCAACGGTGGCAAGATTTCAAAACTCAGCCTTAAGATGGATGGCGTGTGGATTGCCAACTACGACAGAGGATGGGATATCAAGCCGACCTGCGAAGAAGCAGAACTTGCCCTTTGCATTTTGCTGAACGATTTTAATTAAAGTGAATAACGAAATGTTATCGGGAACGGAAGCTGAAAGGCTTCTGTATCTCGTATAGGAATATTTATTGTTGTCACCAATGATGGTGGCTATTTTTATTTACGGAGGTGGTGTGATTGCGAAAACTAAAGAATTACAAACCGACAGAGTTCATGGCAAAGATCTCCCACTATGATGAAACAATGGCAGATTATGCTGTCAGCTTTATTGAACAGCTTTGTCATACCAAAGGAACATGGGCGGGAAAGAAGTTTGAACTGATTGATTGGCAAGAGCAGATTATAAGAGATTTGTTTGGGGTACTTAAGCCAAACGGATATCGTCAGTTTAATACAGCCTATATTGAAATACCTAAGAAACAAGGTAAGAGTGAGCTTGCAGCTGCCGTAGCACTGCTTCTTCTCTGTGGTGACGGAGAAGAAAGAGCAGAGGTTTACGGATGTGCAGCAGACAGAAACCAAGCAAAGATTGTATTTGATGTGGCGGTTGATATGGTTAAATTCTCCCCTGCACTGATGAAGAGGGTGAAAATCCTTGAATCACAGAAAAAGATTATTTTTAAGCCAACCAATAGTTCTTATCAAGTGCTTTCTGCCGATGTGGCCAATAAGCATGGATTTAACACACACGGTGTTATCTTTGATGAACTTCATACGCAGCCAAACAGAAAACTGTATGATGTTATGACACAAGGTAGTGGTGATGCCAGAATGCAGCCACTGTATTTTCTGATTACTACAGCTGGAAATGATACAAATTCTATCTGTTACGAAATTCATCAAAAGGCACTGGATATACAGGCAGGGCGAAAGATTGACCCTACCTTTTATTCTGTCATATATGGAGCAGATGAATCGGAAGATTGGACGGATCCAAAAGTTTGGGAAAAAGCCAATCCATCACTTGGCATTACAGTAGGAATTGATAAGGTTCAGGCGGCATGTGATTCAGCAAGGCAGAATCCGGGAGAGGAGAACTCTTTTAGACAGCTGAGATTGAATCAGTGGGTGAAACAATCGGTACGATGGATGCCAATGGAAAAGTGGGATGCTTGTGATTTTAAGGTTGATGAAGATGAACTGGAAGGTCGTGTCTGCTATGGTGGTCTTGACCTATCATCTACAACCGATATCACGGCATTTGTATTGGTATTCCCGCCTACGAATGAAGAAGATAAGTACATCATTTTGCCTTACTTTTGGGTGCCGGAAGATACGCTTGACCTAAGAGTCAGACGAGATCATGTGCCGTATGATTTGTGGGAGAGAAAAGGCTATCTGCAAACTACAGAGGGAAATGTAGTTCATTATGGGTATATTGAGCAGTTCATTGAATCGTTAGGTGAACGATTTAATATCCGAGAGATTGCTTTTGACCGTTGGGGTGCTGTTCAAATGGTACAGAACCTTGAAGGCATGGGATTTACAGTTGTTCCGTTCGGACAGGGATTTAAAGATATGAGTCCGCCGACCAAAGAACTGATGAAGTTAGTGCTTGAAGAAAAAATCGCACATGGCGGACATCCTGTACTTAGATGGAATATGGATAACATCTTTATACGGACAGACCCTGCCGGAAACATCAAGGCAGATAAAGAAAAATCAACAGAAAAGATAGACGGTGCTATTGCAACGATTATGGCACTGGATAGAGCAATCAGAAATGGGAATGTCAATACGGAATCTGTATACGATAACCGAGGCATTCTTTTTATTTAAGAAGGAGCGTGAGCAGATATGGGTATTTTAAGCGGATTATTTCATTCAAGGGATAAGCCGAAGGACAGTACAAATGGCAGCAATTATCGATTCTTATTCGGTGGAACAACCTCCGGCAATCGTGTGACCGAACAATCTGCAATGCAGATGACAGCAGTATATGCCTGCGTGAGAATTTTATCCGAGGCAATCGCAGGACTTCCGTTACACCTTTATCACTACACAGAAACAGGTAGTAAGGAAAAGGCAATCAAACATCCGTTGTATTTTTTACTTCATGATGAGCCAAATCCGGAGATGACATCATTTGTATTCAGAGAAACGATGATGACACATCTTCTCCTTTATGGAAATGCCTACTCACAAATTATTCGTAACGGCAAAGGTGAAGTTATCGGTTTATATCCGCTCATGCCAAATAGAATGACGGTGGATCGAGATGATAAAGGTCAGATTTATTATCAGTACCTAGTATCCGATTCAGATGCGCCGACTATGAAAGAAGGAACGGTTAATCTTAAAAAGGAAGATGTACTTCATATTCCCGGTCTTGGATTTGATGGTCTTGTTGGATATTCACCAATTGCAATGGCTAAGAATGCGATTGGACTTTCCATTGCCACAGAAGAATATGGTGCTAAGTTCTTTGCTAATGGTGCAACACCCGGAGGAATCTTAGAGTATCCTGGAACAGTAAAAGACCCGGACAGAGTAAGGGAAAGTTGGAATAAGGGGTTCAGCGGAAGAAATTCTCACAAGGTTGCCATCTTGGAGGAAGGAATGAAATATACTCCGATTTCCATTTCTCCAAATGAAGCACAGTTTTTAGAAACAAGAAAATTTCAGATTGATGAGATAGCTCGAATTTTTAGGATTCCTCCCCATATGGTAGGTGACCTTGAAAAGTCGAGCTTTTCTAATATTGAGCAGCAGTCACTGGAGTTTGTGAAATACACGCTTGAGCCGTGGCTGATGAGATGGGAGCAGAGCATCAACCGAGCACTTCTCTCACCAAATGAAAAATCCACATACTTTGTCAAGTTCAATGTGGACGGACTTCTTCGTGGTGATTATCAGAGCCGTATGAGCGGATATGCCACTGCAAGACAGAATGGCTGGATGTCAGCAAATGATATCCGTGAACTTGAAAACCTCGACTTGATTCCGGTCGAGGAGGGTGGAAATTTATACCTCATCAATGGAAACATGACAAAACTTGCCGATGCGGGAATCTTTGCAAAAGGCGGAAAGGAGCAATCAGATGAAGAAGTTCTGGAAGTGGAAGAACCAGACGAATCAGAAGGAACAGACAACGGAGAGGACGTTGTTTCTCAACGGGACAATCGCAGAGGAAAGCTGGTTTGATGATGATGTGACACCTCAGCTATTCAGAGATGAACTGAATGCAGGAAGTGGTGATATCACGGTTTGGATCAACTCTCCGGGCGGTGACTGTATTGCGGCAGCACAAATTTACAACATGCTGATGGAATACAAAGGAAATGTCATAGTTAAGATTGACGGCATTGCAGCAAGTGCAGCCTCTGTTATTGCTATGGCAGGTACAAAGGTTTGTGTATCCCCTGTTTCAATGCTGATGATCCATAATCCATCAGCAGGAATTTATGGAAATACAGCGGTAATGCAAAAGGCAATTGAAATGCTGGATGAAGTAAAAGAGTCAATTGTCAATGCCTATGAAATTAAGACCGGCATGAGCAGAGCCAAGATTTCTCACCTTATGGATGCAGAAACCTGGATGGATGCCAACAGTGCCGTTGAGATGGGATTTGCAGATGAAATCTTACAGAGAAGTGTGACAGATGAAATCGAAATTCCACAGGTCAACATGGTTTATTCGCAGGTTGCAGTTACGAACTCACTTATGAGCAAGATTGCAAAGAAATGCAGGATTGAACCAAAAGCAGAAGAAACAAAAACAAAAGCCGATTCACTTATGGATCGCCTAAATTTAATGAAAAATTGGAGGTAATTATACTATGACTATTCAGGAATTAAGAGAAGCAAGAAACAAGGCATGGGAAGGTGCTAAAGCATTTGTAGAAAGCAAGCGTGATAAAGACGGATTGCTTTCTGAAGAAGATGCAAAGACCTATGCCGAAATGGAAAAGAAGGTCAAGGATTACAGCCTTGAAATCGAAAGAATGGAGCAGATGGATGCGCTCGAAAACGAGATGCGTAAGCCTATCAATACTCCAATCGTTACAAAGCCGGCAACTGATAAACCAAAAGATGTAAGAACAGGACGTGCATCTGATGAGTATAAGGAAGGAATGCTTAAGGCACTTCGTTCCAACTTCAAGCAGATTACAAATATTTTGCAGGAAGGCGTAGATGCTGACGGCGGATATTTAGTACCGGAAGAATATGACAATAGATTGATTGATGTACTTGATGAAGAAAACATTATGAGAAAACTTGGTCATAAGATTACAACTTCCGGTGAACACAAGATCAACATTGCAGCTACAAAGCCTGCAGCTGCATGGATCGAAGAAGGCGGCGCATTGCAGTTTGGCGAGGCAACATTTGATCAGATTTTGCTCGATGCTCACAAACTCCATGTTGCCATCAAAGTAACAGAAGAGTTGTTATATGATAATGCATTCGGTCTTGAAAATTACATTATCACTCAGTTCGGTAAGGCACTTGCAAATGCCGAAGAAGATGCATTCCTTAATGGTAGTGGTGTCGGTCAACCGCTTGGACTTTTCGCTGATAAGGGCGGTGGTACTGTAGCAGGAAGTACGACAACACTCAAGGCGGAAGATATCATCAGTCTCGTGTATTCGTTGAAACGCCCATATAGAAAAAATGCATCTTTCATAATGAACGATCAGACAGTTGCATCCATTCGTACTCTTAAGGACAACAATGGTGCATTTATGTGGCAACCTGCACTTACACAGGGAGAGCCGGACAGACTTCTTGGCTATGCCGTTTATACATCTCCGTTCTGCCCTGTCGATGGTATCGCTTTTGGTGATTATCAATATTACAACATCGGTGACAGAGGTACTCGTTCTTTCAAACAGCTTACAGAACTTTTTGCCGGAAATGGCATGATTGGTTTTGTAGCAAAGGAAAGAGTCGATGGTAAGCTTATCCTTCCGGAGGCTGTTCAGATTCTTAAAGTAACCGGAAAGGCTGCTTCTAAGGCAGGAGCGTAACGTAAATAAATCAAGGCAGTGCTGTTTATAGAACGGTACTGCCTTGGATGTAATTAGAGGTGGTGATTGAATTGATTGTAGGAATTGATGAGATGAAGGGATATCTTCGAGTTGACTTTGATGACGATGATGAGTTGATTGGACATTTTATTGTAACAGGTGAAAATCTCTGTGCAGATATTGCCAGATTATCAGTGGAAGAATTATCCGAGATACCATCGTCAAAGATTGCAGTTATGTATGCTGTTGCTTATTTATATGAACATCGAGAAGATGCAGACCACCATCAGCTTACAATCTCCCTTCGCTCACTGCTTGAGGGTGTAAGAAGGAGCGTGTTCTGATGGATATAGCACTTCTAAATGTAAAAATCACAATACAGAAAAGTGAAGTCATTACTGATTCCATCGGCAATCACAAGAATGTATGGACTGACTTTTATTCTTGCTTTGCTACAGTTAGCGGTGAGGGTGGTTCAGAAAAAGCAGTTGCAGGACTTATTGTAGATGATTCGGATATTTCCTTTACGGTCAGATACTGCAAAAAGCTGTCTGATGTCGATTCCACCAAATGCAGAATCATCTTTGACAGTAATGTCTATAACATCGTATCAATTGACCATATGAATTTTAAGAGGAAATCTCTGAAATTCAAGTGCGAGAAAGAGAGGCAGAAGTAATGGCAAATACAAAGATTGATAACCTTGCCAATGAGATTATGGAAGGCTTGAAAGAATATGCTGACCTCGCTTCTGATGATGTGAAAAAGGCAGTCAGAAAGGCAGGCAATACCGTCAGAAAAGAAATTGCTGCATCTGCTCCCATTGATACCGGAAAGTATGCGAAGTCATGGAGTGTGAAGAAAACCAAGGAAACATCAAATTCTTTGGAAGTAACAGTTCATTCAAAGAACAGATATCAGCTTGCTCATCTTCTGGAGCATGGTCATGCAAAACGTGGCGGAGGCAGAGTTGCGGCAAGACCCCATATCGCACAGACAGAACAGTCTGCCGTGGAAACACTGGAGTCTGAAATAGCGAAAGCACTGGGAGGTCACTGATGAATAAAATATTACAGATGCTTAAGGAGATGGACATTCCTTTTGCCTATGACCACTTTGCAGAAGGCGAAAGTCCGGATCCACCGTTTATTTGTTACCTCATTCCCGGCTCTGATAATTTTTCAGCTGATGGAAGAGTGTATCAAAAAATAAATGAAATTCATATTGAACTTTATACTGATTTCAAGGACTTGTCGGTAGAAAGTAAAGTAGAATCCGTGCTTGATAAGTATGGCATTTTTTATGACCACACAGAAACGTGGATAGAAAGTGAAAAGATGTACGAAGTCCTATATTCATTTGAAATGGAGGCATAAAGCTATGGCTAATAAAGTAAAATACAATCTAAAAAATGTTCATGCCGCAAAGCTGACAAAAGGTGAAGATGGAAGTTATTCGTATGAAACACCAAAGGCAATCCCCGGTGCTGTAAGCATCAGTTTGGATGCGGAGGGTGATTCTTCTCCGTTCTATGCGGATGGCATTGTATATTTCCGTTCTGTATCTAATAACGGATACAGCGGTGATTTGGAAATTGCACTTATCCCGGAATGGTTCAGAACGGAAATCTTGAAAGAAGAACTTGATAAGAATGGTGTTCTTGTTGAGAACTCTAATATTGCAGAAACAGAGAAATTTGCACTGCTATTTGAATTTGACGGAGATGTGAAGTGCATCCGTCACGTTTTATATAATTGCTCTGCATCTCGTCCTTCTATCGAGTCAGAAACAAAAGAGGATACGATTGAACCAGGAACAGAAACATTATCTCTTACGGCAGATCCTAGAGAAGATGGTCTTGTAAAATCAAGAACTGGGGATACCACTACTGATGCAACCTATAACGATTGGTACAAGTCTGTATATGTTCCAGTAGCAAAAACTGAAGCTGCAAACGGAGGTAAATAATCATGCTGAAGAAAGTAATTAAAATCGGAGATAAAGATGTGGCTTTCCGCTCTTCTGCAACGGTGCCTCGTCTTTATCGTGCAAAGTTTAAACGAGATATCTTTAAGGACTTAGCAAAACTTGAAAAATCATATAAAGGCAGCAAGGATGATGGAGAGGAATTTGCCATTGACGATTTGGAGATTTTCGAGAATGTGGCATATATCATGGCATATCATGCGGATAATACCATTCCGGATAATATTGATGACTGGCTTGACCAGTTTGAGATGTTCTCAATTTATGAGGTACTGCCGGAGATTCTTGCTTTGTGGGGAACGAATCTTATTACTGATATTGACTCTAAAAAAAACTTAAACGCTCAAGCCGTGAGATGACAACTCCCCTGTTCCTGCTAAGATGCCTTGAAATTGGCATTTCGATTACAGACCTTGATTATCTGACTATCGGGATGGTGATGGACATTTGGACGGAGAAAGCAAATGACTCCGTGAAGTATGACAGTTTAGCTACGCAGGAGGATTTTGATAAGTTCTAATACATTGAATTTTTTGGCTTATGGAGATATAATATTAGCGAAGATTTTTACACTAGATGTAAAAATTGTTCTCCAACCTTGCATTTTGATTAAATGCAGAGATAATCCTTTTCAGGATTCAGCTAAGAAGGTGACGTAGTGTCCGCTATCTTGTGCGTAATCATATATTAGGAGTCAAGGAGAAAGGAGAAACGTTCATGGCAAAGAAAAAAGGAGTGTCTGCAAAGACACATACAAAACAACAACTTGATGATTATGCAAATCAGAACAATCCAAACAACAAAGCTTACAAGGCCAGAATGTCAAATGATAAGATGACAAAGAAAGTCTCTCGTAAGCAGGATGCTAAACGTCAAGCCAAGCGTCAAGCAGAATTTGAAGCTGAGCATGGTGTTATGTATCCGCTTGATTGGATGTGCTATAGCAATCCTTATGATTTTGACTAATCATTAAATATGAACGAAAAGAGCATCAATCAGAAATGGTTGGTGCTCTTCTTATGCTCGGAAGATACCGGGCTTTTATTTTGCAAATTTTTAAGGAGGTAGACGCCAATGGCAAACAGAATCAAAGGTATCACTGTCGAAATTGGCGGTGATACTACCAAGCTGCAGACTGCCCTTAAGGGAGTCAACGGACAGATTAAAAATACGCAGTCTGCATTAAAGGATGTTGAAAGACTTCTAAAACTAGATCCTACAAATACAAATCTGCTTGCTCAGAAACAGAAACTGTTAACGCAGGCTATTGGTGAAACCAAAGAGAAACTTGCTACATTAAAAACTGCCGCAGAGCAAGCAAACGAACAGCTGCAAAAAGGCGAGATTTCACAGGAACAGTACGATGCCCTTCAAAGAGAGATTGCAGAAACTGAGGCAGAACTCAAACGACTGGAATCCCAGGCATCTAAGACTAATCAGACTCTTACAAAAATAGGTGAGGTCGGTTCAAAGGTTGAGTCTTTCGGTAATGGAGTTACGAATGTCGGCAAGAAAGTATCTGTTGCATCGGCAGCGGTAACTGCGATGGGCGGTGCTGCAGTAAAGACTGCCGCTGATTTTGAATCTTCCATGAGCCAGGTACAGGCTACGATGGGAATTACCAAAGATTCCATGTCCAAGGTAAATGGTCAGTCTGTTAATACAATGGATACATTGTCCGACCTTGCAAAGACGATGGGTGCAAAAACAGCATATTCTGCAAGTGAGTGTGCTGAGGCTTTAAATTATTTAGCACTTGCCGGATATGATACACAGCAGATGTGTGACACGCTTCCGATCGTTCTTAACTTAGCGGCAGCAGGTAATATTGATCTTGCATCTGCATCGGATATGGTAACGGATGCGATGTCTGCTCTTGGTATGGAAGTGAAAGATGCCGACAAGATGGTTGACCAGATGGCAAAAACTGCATCAACTACCAACACCTCCGTTGGTCAGCTTGGTGAAGGTATTCTTACAATCGGTGCTACAGCAAAATCCGTTAAAGGCGGAACAGCAGAACTTAACACTGCACTTGGTATTCTTGCAAACAACGGTATTAAAGGTGCAGAGGGTGGTACGCATTTAAGAAACGTTATTCTTTCACTTCAAAATCCTACTGACGGTGCATCGAAACTCATGAATCAATTAGGTGTATCTGTCTATGATTCCGAAGGAAATATGAGGAGTCTGAATGATATTCTTGGAGATTTGAATTCTTCAATGGATGGCATGACCTCCGAAGAAAAAGCAAACATCATCAGCAAGATTTTTAATAAGACCGATCTTTCATCAGTAAATGCACTGCTTGCCAATACAGGGGATACCTGGACGGATTTGCAGACTGCTATTGAAAACAGTGGCGGAGCGGCACAGCAAATGGCTGATACGCAGCTTGATAACTTAAAAGGTCAGCTTACCATTTTAAAGTCGGCAGTTGAGGGATTTGCCATTTCTATCGGTGAAGCACTCATGCCGATGATAAAGAATATCGTGGCAAAGGTTCAGTCTTTCGTAGATTGGCTGAATAACCTTGATGAAGGTACAAGGCAGGTCATTGTAAAGATTGGTCTTTTTGTAGCTGCACTGGGACCGGTACTTGTAATTCTTGGAACGGTCATATCAAAAGTCGGTGTGGCCATGCAGGCGTTCAGTAAGTTTGGTTTGAAGATAACAAGCCTTATTTCTAATGCCGGAGGACTATCCGGTGTTATGGGAAAGGTTGGTGCGGCAATTGGCGGCATCTCCGCACCTGTCGTTGCAGTTGTGGCGATTATCGGAACATTAGTTGCAGCTTTTATCCATCTATGGAAAACGAATGAGGAGTTCCGTGACAGTATTATTGCTATCTGGAATCGCATCAAAGAAATCTTCAGCGGATTTGCAAAAGGCATCACAGACAGACTCAATGCATTAGGCTTTGATTTCCAGAACTTCAAGGAAGTTGTATCTGCCATTTGGAACGCATTATGCAGTTTCCTTGCTCCGGTGTTTGAAGGCGTGTTTACGCAGATTGCCAATATTCTAGAGGGTGTTCTTGGAGTTATCACTGGAATCTTTGATGTATTTATCGGTATCTTTACCGGCAACTGGTCGCAGGTATGGGAAGGTGTCAAAGGCATCTTCGGTTCGGTTTGGGATTTCATCAAGAATACCTTTACCAACTATATGAATGCAATAAGAAATATTGCAGATGTAGTGCTTGGATGGTTTGGCACATCGTGGAATGAAGTATGGACAGGCATTAAGGATTTCTTTGTCGGCATCTGGACGGGTATTTCCACCTTTTTTACAAACCTATGGGAAGGCATCAAGAATACCGTCCAAACAGGGATTATGTTTATTGCATCTATCCTTGAGGCGGCATTTGACATCATCACTTTGCCATTCCGATTTATTTGGGAGAACTGTAAGGAAATTGTTATTGCTGTTTGGGATGCAATCAAAGAAAAGGTTACAACCGTAATCAATGCAGTTTCGTCCGTTGTCAGCACCGTGATGAATGCTATCAAGACAGTATTTACTACGGTTTGGAATGCCATAAAGTCGGTTGTGACAACGGTGGTGAATGCTATCAAAACAGTTGTAACCACAGTATTTAATGCAATCAAAAACACAGCGACTACAGTATGGAATGCGATAAAGACTGCCGTTACGACTCCGGTTAATGCTATTAAGAATACGGTCAGCACAGTATTTAATGCTGTGAAAAGTACGGTATCCTCTGTGTTTAACAGCATCAAGAGTACTGCCACCTCTGTATGGAATGGAATCAAGTCGGCTATTATTACACCGATTGAGGCGGTAAAAAATAAAGTCAAGAGTGTGGTTGATGCCATTAAGGGATTCTTCTCCGGCATGAAACTGTCACTTCCTAAGATTAAGCTGCCGCATTTCAAAGTGACAGGCAAGCTTTCTATTGCACCTCCGTCCGTACCGCATCTTTCAATTGATTGGTATAAGGAAGGCGGTATCATGACAAAACCGACTGCGTTTGGCATGAACGGTTCTTCTCTTATGATGGGAGGAGAAGCAGGAGCAGAGGCGATACTTCCGCTTTCCGGATTCTATAAACAGCTTGAGTCAATGCTTGACAGCAAACTGAATATGAGCGGTATGGAAAAGTATCTGGCCATTATTGCAGACAATAGTTCTAAGGGAATTTATCTGGAAGATGGAACGCTTGTAGGACATTTGCTTCCGGCCATTGATGACGGACTTGGAAAACAGCAGAAGATAACAAGGAGGCTTGCACTATGATACCGGATATTTATATTGATGATGAATCCATGCTTAAGAATGGATGGGTAAGAGAAACGGTCGATTTTCCGATACCGCAGTCACAGGCAGAAACGGTTACTGTACCAGGACGCAATTCTCCTATCCGATTTAACGAGGCTCTTGGCTTGGTATCTTTCAAACCGAGAGCCTTTACTTTGACATTCTCTATGCTTGGAACAAGAGTAAAGTTTGATGAACTTACTGCCAAGATGAGTAATCGCTATGCCGGAAGACTGTGTAGAGTAAGGACGAGCGAAGAACCAAATCTTTATGCAGTGGGAACTTTGCAGCTGTCATCTTCCTATGATCCGCTTACCGGAAAAGGTCAGCTTGTGATGGAAAGCAGTGATGCAGATTCCTATAGATACCATGTGGATATGACGGAGGTTGTTTTTTCTGGAAGCGGAACAGTGGTGCTTGTAAGTGATTATATGCCTGTAGTTCCTACTGTGATAACAACAGCTGATACAGCACTTTCATGGAAGATAGGAACAGATACTTTTCATAAGACACTGAGCAGCGGTACATGGGTGATTCCGGAGCTGCAGCTAACTCACGGAAATAACAGCATCAAGGTTGAAAGCAGTGGCAATACCACATTCCGCTATAGGGAGGGATGCCTATGAGTGTATTCAAAGTATATGTGGACGGTCAGATTTTTTATCATCCTAATTTATCAAAACTTGCTATTACGCAGGCAGTAGTCAGTGAAGATGCAGAAAACATCGACAGCTTTACACTCTCTGCCCCATTTAATCATCCGTACATTGATTCCATTAAACCGATGGCGTCTGTGATTCAGTGCAAAAAGGATGACGAGGTGGTATTTGAAGGAAGGGCACTTGATGATGGTTCAGATTTTTATAACACTCATACCTGGACTTGTGAATCAGCACTTGCTTATCTGAAGGATACCTTGCAGCCACCTTTTTCATATAAAGGTACGCTGAGAGGATTATTTGAACAGTTTATTTCCGTTCATAATAATAGTGTGGAAAAGCAGAAACAGTTCAAAATCGGGAATGTCACTGTAACCGATGATAATGACTATGTTTCTTACAGCAGTTCCGATTATACCGTTACATTGGATGCTATCAAGAATAAGCTGATAGGTACACATGGAGGTTATCTGCAGGTGCGATATGAAAAAGACGGAAAGTACATTGACTATCTTGAGGACTTCAAATTAAAGTCACTGCAGACCGTAGAATTTGGCAAGAACATCATTGATGTCAAGATTACCAAAGACCATACGGAAAGAGCGACTGCACTGATTCCTCTTGGAGCAAAGAAATCAGTTGTTGACGAAGAAGGCAATGAAACGGAATTAGATGAACGGGTAGATATTACTTCTGTCAATGATGGCAGGAACTATATCTATGATGAACTATCCGTTAAAGAAATCGGCTGGATATGGGTTACGGAAGTCTGGGATGATGTAACACTTCCCGGAAATCTTCTAAGGAAAGCAAAGAGCCGCCTTTCCGATATGACTCAGGGAGTCACAAGCATTGAACTTGTCATTGTAGATGAATCTGATGCAGGTGCGGATATCGGAGATATACGGGCAAGGATGTATGTGGAATGCATCTCAAAGCCACATGGCATAAACGGAACATATCTTGTTGTCAGCAAAACAAGAGATTATCTAAATCCTGCTGGGAATACAATAACGATTGGTGCAAGCGGCATTACATTGACATCGCAGACAGTAAAGCAGGATAAAAACATCTCAGCACTGGAAGATGACCTCCTTGGCAAGACCTATCAGATAGAAAGCATTCATGGGGAGATTGATTCCATCAATGCAAATAAGATGTACAGAACTGAACTTGTTGTGAATGGAGTAAACATCTTCAAAAACAAAGGTCAGAAAAGCACGATGCTGTGTAAGGTCTATTCCTGGGATAAAGACATAACGGATACTTTATCGGCAGAATGCTTTATCTGGCATAGAAAGTCCTCCGATGAAGAGGCAGATGCCGAGTGGGATAAGAACCATATCGGTATGAAACAAATAACGATTACTACCGAGGACGTATATGACAATGCGTCCTTTTATTGTGAAGTAAAAATTTAAGGAGGAATTTTCAAATGGCAACCATTTTAACATCCAGTCAGCAGACCTTTGTTGACATTACGGATCAGAGAAAATTATCGGCATATATTACATCCAATCTTCCGAAGACGCAAAGTGAAGATCCAAATGTACTGCCGCATACTTACGCTCCTAGCTGGGCAAGCACGAATCTTGTACTGACACCTGTGCTGTTCCTTGACCAGACAAATGTATCTCCGACAGCAAGCGGCGTAACGATTTCATGGAAGAGAAAAGATGGTGTATCTTCTGAAACAGCATTGACAAGTGGTGAAACAGTGAAAAATGGAGTATTGACGGTCAATCAGAATAAGCTGTCAGCATCAAGCTCCGGCATGATTACCTACATCTGCTATATCAGCTACTATGATTCTGAAACCAAGAATACGATAAACATTACTGCCGATATTACCTATACCTTGGTGAAGAATGCGGCAAATGCAAAATTATGTACCGTAAGCAGTGACACTTATGTCTTTAAGTATGATACTTCACAGGCTCTTGTTGGTGCATCGCAGGCAACACTTACTGCACAGGTGCAAGGTGTAACTGTTGCCAAATGGCAGTATAAAAACAATAGTGGAACATGGACGGATTATCCGACAACTTCCGATAATACTTCCATTACAGGCGGAACATTGGTAGTAAAGCCTGCCCATAATATTTTTGTAAACAATGTGGCACAGATTAGAGTAACAACTTCAGAGAGTGATGTATTCGATACTATCACAATTACGAAAATCTATGATGGTGCTAAAGGTGATAAGGGTAATCCGGGTTCTGCCGGAACAGGAGGTCTATCTGTTGTTCTTGGAAATGAAACACAGTCGATTGCCTGTACCTCTGCTGGAAAGACAGCAGCTGCAAGTACGATTTCCATTCCTTTTACAGGATATGTCGGTATTACACAGACGGCTTGTACTTGTGCTGTGGGAACACTTCCTGCAGGCATCACAGTCAAAACCAATACAGCATCTACAGCAAGTGCGGCAGGAAAGTTAGAACTATCAGTAGCGGCATCCTCCGACCTTGGAAATGCATCAGTACTTTCAGGTGATATTACACTTACATTCACTATTTCCGGTAAAACCATCACAAAGGTGTTTACATGGATAAAATCCAAAGCAGGAAGCAATGGTGCATCTGCAGTTGTATTTTCTGTTTATGCACCCAATGGAACAATCGTACAGAATCAATCTGGAACTATTCAGCTTGCAACATCTGCCTATGTGGGTTCATCTGTTATTACAAGTGCCACATATCAATGGGCAAAATACTCTGGTGGTTCATGGACGAATATCAGCGGAGCAACAGTGGGTACGCTGACTGTCAGCGGAGCAGACATCGTTAATATTCAGTCCTACCGATGCACGATGACCTATAGCGGAAAGAATTATGTTGATGTTATTACAGTGGAAGATAAGTCAGACCCTTATGTATCGGAGATGCTCTCTATCGGAGGGTATACAGTTAAGAATAATCTTGGTGGTTTAGTACCGTATATTATCGTTCGTACCAATCAGAAAGAAGTGGATCCATTGCTCGGAAATATCAGTGAAACTGCACCATCTACTCCGACAAGCGGAATGTTCTGGTATAAGGTCGACCATACGGCAAAGACAGTAACCTTGATAAAATATAACGGAACAACGTGGGTGAATGCGACAGAAAAGCAGAGCCTTACTTACACCTGGTACGCACAGGATAAAGACGGTAAAGAAGTGACCTTTTCCAAGACGGGTAAGGTCATCTATCTTTCGGCAGAAGATATCGACAGCTTACTTACATTGCAGTGCGATGTTTCAAAATGATGGGAGGTGGTCTGAATGGCACTTCTTACATCATGTCAACATACATTTCAGAGTGTTGCGGCTTATGAGGATGCCTTGGGTGATGTAGAAACACTGAAAGTTCAAGTGCATGAGTGCTACTCTGAGATTACCAAAACATCCAATGAAATATTAAGTTCTGTAAAGGATACCTATATAGAAAAATCTGATATGGAGAAAATTCAGCAGGACTTTCAGACAAGCATTACACAAAACAGCAGTGAGATTCGTATGGACTTCACTGCTGTTACTGATGAAATTAAAAATAACGTGGCTTCAAACCAAGAACTTTTAGAAGAGTACATCAGATTTAAAGGAGCACTTATTGAACTTGGAAAAGTCGGTAATGCATTTACAGCAGAGCTTTCTAATAATGAACTTGCCTTTAAGGAGAACGGACAGAAGATTGCTTACATTTCGAATCAGAGTCTTGTTATTACGAATGCAGAAATTAGAAATAAGCTGTCTCTTGGAAATGACTCTAGGGGATGGTTTGATTTTATACCAAGAACTAACGGAAACCTTTCAATCAAGTGGAGAGGGCCGGCATCATAAAGGAGGATTAATTCATGGCTTCAAGCGGAAGTATCACAACAGGACAAAAAGAAGGCCGTTCCATTACATTATCGTGGACGCTTTCCAGTCAGAATATAGAAAAGAATACATCTACCATTGCCTGGACACTAAAAGGTTCGGGAGGAAGTACTACTTCTTGGGTTATGGCAGGCGGGTTCAAAGCTGTTATTAATGGTACAACGGTATATTCGACTTCAACGGATAATCGTATTAAATTGTATAACGGAACGGTAGTCGCATCCGGTTCAACTACGATTACCCATAACGCTGATGGTACAAAATCCTTTAGCTTAAGCTGTGAGGCGGGCGTTTATTCCTATGCGGTCAGTGTGTCTGCAAGCGGTACACATACGCTCAATACAATTCCCAGAGCATCTTCGGCATCAGCGACTAATGTAAATATGGGTAGTGCTGCAACAATTACGATAAGCAGAGCATCATCTTCTTTTACGCATACATTGACCTATAAATTTGGAAGTGCAACAGGTACGATTGCAAGCAAGACTTCATCAACATCGGTATCGTGGACACCACCTATATCGCTAGCAAATCAAATACCTTCTGCCATATCCGGTACCTGCACAATCACTTGCGATACCTATAGCGGCTCAACGAAAGTTGGGTCAAAGACCTGTACGCATACTTTGACAGTTCCGGCATCGGTAAAGCCTGTTATTGACAATTTGTCAGCAACAAGAGTAGATGGAAGTGTTCCGTCAGCATGGGGAATCTATGTGCAGACAAAATCCAGGGCAACATTAAAAATTGAAGGAGCAGCCGGAAGTTATGGTTCAACGGTAAAATCTTATAACATCAGTGGTGGTGGATATTCTGGAACAGCTTCATCGCTTACAACGGGCTTTTTAAATTCGTCCGGGACGATTACTTTCACGGCAACGGTCACTGATTCAAGGGGAAGAGTATCTGATGCAAAAACCGTGTCGATATCAGTAATTGCCTATTCTGCCCCTAGTTTTTCAAGCTATCAATCACAGAGAGCGACCAGCAATGGAACTGCAAATGATGATGGAACATATGTCAGAGGTCTTCTATCTTACAGCTTTGCATCATGCAGCAGCAAGAATACAGTGACAAGAAAAACAGAATACCGTAAATCCGGCACTGCAGAATGGACGAATGCAAATGTTTCATTTAGCAGCGGTACTGCCTTTACCTTTGGCGGAGGCAGTATTTCAACAGAAACGTCATATGAAATCAGATATACCATTACCGATGCTTTCTCATCCATATCTGTTGTTGATGTGGTTTCAACGGCCGCTGTAGTAATGGACTTCAAAAGCGGAGGAAAAGGCGTAGCCGTTGGCAAGGTGTCTGAAACAGACAACTGTTTTGAAGTATCTGAAAAGTGGGATGTAAAGGTTTATGGAAAGCTGCTTAAAAAATTCATTATGGAACAGATGTATCCAGTTGGAAGTATTTATATGAGCGTCAGTTCCACAAATCCGTCCACTTATTTTGGAGGAACATGGACTGCCTGGGGAACCGGAAGAGTGCCTGTTGGTGTCAATGCAAATGATACAAATTTCGCTACAGTTGAAAAGACCGGAGGTGCAGCAACCGTAATACTTACGACAGCACAAATGCCATCACATACCCATGCAAAAGGTACGCTTGCAACAAATGAAACAGGTTCACATACACATAACCTTAAGAATCAAAAGACAACTTGGGGTGCAAGCAGTGGAAATAAAGTAATTATTGATGCAACATCCGGTTATACAGCCATTACAAACAAGGCAACAACCAGTGCGGGGGCTCACTCTCATACAATTTCCGGTTCAACAGCGTCTGCCGGAAGCGGAAGTGCTCATAACAACTTACAGCCATATATCACCTGTTATATGTGGAAACGCACAGCTTAATATTTATTGCTAGATCAAGCGATTGCTCAAATGGGGGCAGTCGCTTTTTCTATACAAATTTTTAGAAACGGAGGAATTATTAATGAAGGAATTTTGGAACATGATTCAGTTTGTATTTGCCGGAATCGGAGGGTGGCTTGGCTACTTCTTAGGAGGATGTGATGGCTTACTTATCGCTCTCATTTTATTTGCAGTCACGGACTATATCACGGGAGTGATGTGTGCCATCTCAGATAAGAAACTGTCAAGTGCAGTTGGCTTTAAGGGAATCTGCAGAAAGGTGCTGATTTTCCTGCTTGTCGGGATTGCAAACATTCTTGATGTGCAGGTGATTGGTACAGGCAGTGTCCTTAGAACAGCAGTAATCTTCTTTTACATTTCCAATGAAGGTGTGAGCCTTCTTGAAAATGCAGGACATTTGGGACTTCCTATCCCGGTAAAAATCAAATCAGTATTGGAACAGCTCCATGACAGAGCAGAAAGTGAGGAAAAATAATATGGCTTATACAAACAGCAAAATGGTGTCCTACACCAAACTTAGTCCGAACCATTCCGGACAGAGAACACATTCCATTGATAGAATCACACCGCATTGTGTGGTTGGTCAGTGCAGTGTAGAAACTTTAGGAAATATTTTTGCACCTACTTCAAGACAGGCAAGCTGCAACTATGGTATCGGACCTGATGGCAGAGTCGGAATGTATGTAGAAGAGAAGAACCGCTCTTGGTGTTCATCTTCTAATGCCAATGATCAGAGAGCCGTCACGATTGAGTGTGCATCCGATACAAAACATCCATATACGATGAACAGCACGGTATATGCAACTCTTATCAAACTTTGCACAGATATCTGCAGAAGAAATGGCAAAAAGAAACTTTTGTGGTTTGGAGATAAAAACAAGTCACTGAACTATTCGCCAAAATCTGATGAGATGGTACTTACAGTTCACAGATGGTTTGCGAATAAGTCCTGTCCGGGAGACTGGCTTTATTCAAGACTTGGTGATCTTGCTGCAAAGGTTACTGCGGAACTAGGCGGTTCATCTTCCGGTGGAACTACAGCGACAGGATTGTACCGAGTAAGAAAGACTTGGGCAGATGTCAAATCACAGAAGGGCGCATTTAAGTCATTGGAAAATGCAAAGAGATGTGCAAAGGCAAATCCTGGATATTCTGTATTTGATACAAATGGAAAAGTAGTATATGGAACTTCTGCCTCAAGTACCAAAACGGTAGACGAGCTTGCAAGAGAGGTCATTCAAGGCAAATGGGGTAACGGAGCAGATAGAAAGAACAGACTTACCAAAGCCGGATATAACTACGATGCCGTGCAGAAGAGAGTGAATGAACTCTTGAGATAACTGAATAACTCAGCAATCATTATGCCCGTTGGAGATTAATTTCTCTGACGGGCATTTTTTTGCGTGAAAAGTTAAAATTTGAGCCATTTTCTTTGCCTGTTACTTAGGAGGTGGTTCTACTTATGAACGATATGAAAAAATCACAAATTATAAATATGAGGGCAGAAGGTCTTGGATATAGAGTAATTGCAAAGGAACTTAATATTTCAGAAAACACCATCAAGTCTTTCTGCCGTAGAAACAACCTTGCTAAGTCAGAAACAGTTGTGCCAGCAACAATTCCTAATTGCTCATCAGAGAAAGTCTATTGCAAGAATTGTGGAAAGGCGGTGCCACAGAATGATAAGAGAAAGAAAAAACAGTTCTGCTCAGATAAATGCCGTATGACGTGGTGGAACTCTCATCGTGAAGAAGTTCATCATAAAAATATAACGACAAAGGTATGCCCAGGTTGTCATAGGAAGTTTCAAGTGTATGGAAAGGTTGATAGAAAGTACTGTTCCCATGCTTGCTACATCACCGACAGATTCGGAGGTGGAAGCAATGAGTAAGGAGCAGATGAAACAGGAAAAGCTGTATCAGATAACCATGAGTATAGCAAAAAAGATGCTTGATGATGGACTTATAACTAAGGAAGAGTACACCATAATTGATACAAAAATGCAGGAAAAATATCAGCCAACTTTGGGTACATTATTTGCCGATATTGACTTGATATAAGTGGGCTTTAGAGTGATATATGTGTAAGGAAGGAGGTTGATTTCATGCGTACAATTACCAAGATTGAGAGTACGATACCAACTATAAAGAAAAGAAAAAAGGTTGCTGCATACGCTAGAATTTCAATGGAATCAGAGCGAATGAATCACTCGCTTTCTGCACAGATAAGTTACTACAATAATTTCATTCAAAAGAATCCGGACTGGGAATTTGCTGGAGTATATGCCGATAATGGTATCAGCGGAACAAGTACAGTCAAGCGTGATGAGTTCAGACGAATGATTGCAGATGCTGAGCAAGGAAAAATTGATATTATTCTTACAAAGTCAATACAGCGATTTGCAAGAAATACAGTGGATTTGCTTGAAACAGTAAGACATCTAAAAAATTTAGGAATTGAGGTCAGATTTGAAAAAGAGAATATCAATTCTTTAAGTGGTAATGGAGAGTTGATGCTTTCCATACTTGCTTCTTTTGCTCAAGAAGAGAGCCGTTCTATATCGGATAATGTGAAGTGGGGCATTCGTAAAAGGATGCAGGAAGGTATGCTAAATGCAAGTGGACACTTCAACATCTACGGATATGAATGGCAAGGAGATGAGTTAATCATTGTTCCGAAAGAAGCAGAGGTGGTAAAGAGAATTTATCAAAATTTTCTTGATGGAAAATCAAGACTGGAAACGGAAAGAGAACTTGAAGCTGAGGGTATTCGTACTAGGCAAGGCTGCGTGATGAGAGATTCTAATATCAAGAAGATATTAACCAACATTACTTATACGGGTAACATGCTTTTTCAGAAGGAATTTATATCAGACCCCATCAATAAAAAGCGTAAGCAAAATCGTGGAGAATTGCCACAGTATTGGGTGGAAGATACCCACGAGGCAATTATTGACCTTGAGACATTTCAGTATATACAAGATGAAATGGCAAGACGCAGACAGCTGGGAGCGTTGGCAAATAAGAGCCTTAACATTTCTTGTTTTACGGGAAAGATTAAATGCCCTTACTGTGGTGTCAGCTATATGCATAACACCAGAAAGCCACGAACTCCAAACGGAAAAAGATTAGAGTTTTGGGTATGTGGTTCAAGAAAGAAAAAAGGCGGACACTGCGAAGTAGGAGCAAGTATTAACCAGGATAATATGAAAAAGGTTCTTGCCGAGGTTCTAGATATTGATGAATTTGATGATGAAGTTTTCCTTGATAAGGTAGACTTTATCAATGTTCCAAAGAGGTATACTCTGGAGATTCATTTGCAAGATGGAACTATTGTTACTAGGCCTTGCGAGAATACGGGTCATCAAGATTGTTGGACTAAAGAATATCGAGATAAGGTGTCTAAGCAAAGAAGAAAGAAGAATACAAATCCAAAAGGTGCATCGGTATTTACAAGTAAATTAAAATGCAAGCATTGTGGCTGCAATTATAGGCGATGCACTCAGCCATCAACTTCATCGGAAGATGGCAAATTTTATTATTGGCGATGTGCTGAAAGAACCGCTTGTAAGGCACAAGGACTAAGAGAAGATTTTTTGAAATCTCAGCTTGCAGAAGTTCTCGGAATGGCAGAATGGGACGAGAAGGTTTTTGCAGAAAAAGTAGAGCAAATAAACATTGACGGCTATCAGCTAGAAGTTGTTGGAAAAGATGGAATAGTAACACCGATGACCTTTGAACCACCGAAGCGTGGCGGCAGGCATTGCTCAGAAGAACAAAAAGAACATATGCGACAGATTATGAAAGAAAAATGGACACCGGAGCGTAAGGCCGAGATGAGTCAGCGTATGAAAAATATGAGGAAGGAGCGTGGCAGAAATTGGCGAAAAGAAAAGTAACGCAAATACCTGCAACCATCAATAAATTTACTGCCAAGCCTGTGGACAGTAAGAAAAAACGAAAGGTTGCAGGATATGCCCGTGTAAGTACAGACCATGAGGATCAAACTACAAGTTATGTTGCACAGGTAGACTATTATACAAATTATATAAAAGGCAGAGATGATTGGGAATTTGCTGGACTATATTCTGATGAAGGAATCAGTGCAACAAATACGAAGCATAGAGATGGCTTCAATACTATGATTGCTGATGCGCTTGCCGGAAAGATTGACCTTATTATTACAAAGTCAGTCAGCCGATTTGCAAGAAATACTGTTGATTCCCTTTCTACCATCAGAAAACTAAAAGAACACAATATTGAATGCTACTTTGAAAAAGAGAACATATGGACGTTTGACAGCAAGGGAGAACTACTACTTACCATTATGAGTTCTCTTGCACAGGAAGAAAGTAGATCCATTTCGGAGAATGTCACATGGGGACACAGAAAGCGTTTTGCAGATGGAAAAGTCAGCTTTGCCTACAGCAGATTTCTCGGCTATGATAAAGCCCCAGATGGCAGTCTTGTAATCAATGAGGAACAGGCACAAACGGTAAAACTGATTTATAAGCTATTCTTAGATGGACTTACAATGCATTCCATAGCAAATGAATTGACAAAGAGAGGATTGAAAACTCCTGCAAGTAAAGATAACTGGAGCCAGTCAACAGTTCGCAGTATTCTAACTAACGAAAAGTATAAGGGTGATGCACTTTTGCAGAAGTCGTACACAGTGGACTTTCTTACGAAAAAGACTAAAACCAATGAGGGTGAAGTCCCACAGTATTATGTAGAAAACAATCATCCGGCAATTATTGAACCGGAATTATTCGACTTAGTACAAGCTGAAATTCAGCGAAGAGGCAAAGGAAGTACAAGGTACAGCGGAGTGTCAATCTTTTCTTCCAAGGTGCAGTGTGCTGAGTGTGGTGGTTGGTATGGCAGCAAGGTTTGGCATTCTAACGATAAATACAGGAGAATTATTTATCAGTGCAATAACAAGTTCAGGCACAAGACCGGATGCTCAACTCCACATTTGACGGAGTTTGAAATCAAAGAATATTTTGTAAAGGCGATGAATCAGCTTATTACAGAAAAAGCAGAAATCCTTGATAATCTTCAACTGATACGAACTACACTTTGTGACAAGGCAGACCTTGTTAAAAAGAAAGAATCCTTGGAAGAAGAGATAGCTATTGCGGTGGAAATGACGCAGAATATTGTAGCGGAGAATGCGAGAGTGGCTCAGAACCAGGACGAGTACAACAAAAAGTATAATTCCTTGGTAGAGCGATACAATAAGCTAAAAGAAGAATACGATACTGTCTGTACTACAATATCTGAAAAAGATGCTAAGTACGAGCAGATGGGTAGATTCATCACAGTTCTCAACGGACAATCGGAACTGATAACCGAATTTGACGAGGCACTTTGGAGCAGCCTTGTGGAAAAGATTGTCGTAAAAAGCAAGGAAGAAGTAACAGTAGTTTTCAAGGACGGGACAGAAATTAAAGTTGAATAAATACAGTAGAGTTGCACTCAGACCTGTTGGTCTGGGTGCTTTTTCTGTTTACGGAAATGTAACATTTCAGCAATTGAAAAATTACGCATTATATGTTAGAATAAATTATCTTATTTGTGCAATAAATTCATAAGCACGAGGAGAGTGAATATGCTAAAGAACAATATAGAAGTAGATGTAAAAGTTAAATGTATAGAAAACGGAATTACACAGGCTCAGCTTGCAGAGAAATCCGATACATCAAGTCCATATGTTAATCGAATTATCAAAAAGAATGATGGTGTTGTTAACAAGACATTCATTCGTATGATGGAAGAACTTGGATATGATGTTGAGCTTACTTATGTGAGGAAAAAGGAGGAATAAATAATGGCTTATGAGTCACCATTAACTATAGCAGAGGTTGTAAGGGATATATCAGCTAATAAGTATGTACTCCCATCGATTCAAAGAGAATTTGTATGGAATACTTCACAGATAGAGAGACTTTTTGATAGTGTAATGCAAGATTATCCGTTTGGTGCATTCTTGTTTTGGGAACTTGATAGAGAACAGAATACTCTTTATGAATTTTACTCTTTTTTACAAAATTATCATGAAAAAAATGCTAGACATAATCCAAAAGTGAATCTTACAGGAAACGATAATGTGATGGCGGTTTTAGATGGACAACAGAGGCTGACATCTATATTTATTGGATTAAAAGGCACATATGCATATAAAATGCCATTCAAACAATGGAAAAATGAATCTGCATTTCCGGAAAGAAAACTGTATTTAAATATAGTGGAACCTGCAGACAGTGAAACAGATAAATATGAATTTTCATTTCTTACAGCAGAAGAAGTGGAGAATGACAATAGTCACTATTGGTTTGAAGTAGGAGATATTCTAAATATGACCGAATTAGGTGATGTCATGGATTTCCTTATGCAAAATATTGCATTTTCAGGTATTTATACAAAGGAACAGAGTGTTTTTGCAAATGCCACATTGTCGCAGCTATTTAAGGTAATACATACACAACCAAGTATCAGCTATTATAAGGTTAGATCTAATGAGTTGGATAAAGTACTCCAAATTTTTATACGAGTAAATAGTGGTGGCACAGTGCTTAGTTATTCTGATCTTTTGTTATCCATTGCTACTGCACAGTGGGAAACTTTAGATGCCAGAAAAGAAATTACAGAGTTTGTTGATTATATTAACGCTATTGGTTCAGGGTTCAATGTAAATAAGGATTTTATTTTGAAAGCAGCGTTAGTTCTTACCGGATTCAGTAATATTGCATTCAAGGTAGACAACTTTAACAAGCAGAACATGCTCATGATAGAGCAGAATTGGCATACAATTAAGACATCAATCACTCAAGCATTTCTGCTTGTATCAAGTTTTGGATTTTCAAGAGATAGTTTGAAATCCAATAATGCGGTTATTCCAATTGCATACTACCTTATGACGATAGGTAATCCAAATAATTTTGAGGTTTCATCAACAACTGTAAGCAATAGAAAGAAAATAAAGAAATGGCTCACAATGTCCTTAATAAAACGAACCTTCAGTGGTCAACCAGATAATGTTCTTAGACCTTTGCGTGAAATTATAAAATCAAATGGAAACAAAGAATTCCCACTGGATGAGATTATTAACAAGCTGAGGGGAACAAGTAAAACTATTGTATTTACGGATGATGATATTGAAAACTTGTTAGAACTTCAATATGGAAGAGCAGATACCTTGATGGTTTTGATGATGTTATATCCTTCTTTGGATTACAATAATAAGTTTCATATTGATCATATATATCCAAAGAGTAAATTTACAAGAACAGCTCTAGGGAAAAGAGATGTGCCAACTAATCAAATTGATGAATATATAAATCAAGTAAATGATTTAAGTAATCTTCAGATGCTTGCAGCCATTCCGAATATAGAAAAACAAGATAAAGATTTTTCTGACTGGTTTGAATCCAATTACCTAACTGATACAGATAAAATCCAATATAGAAAAATAAATTATCTGCCGGAGATGGATTATACTTACGGAAACTTCATTAAGTTTATGGAAGAGAGAAAAAAATTATTGAGGAAACAATTGGAAACAGAATTGCTTTAATGAAAGGGTGATAAATTGTGTATGAGAGTTTAATAAAGTACTTACCGTTGTTATCAAGTGATGGTATAGGTGACTGGGTAATTGATAAAGAAAATGATGGAACATCTGAGCATCCTATCCAAATGCCATATGTGAATTACTCAAAAATGGTGCATCAGTTTATTGACGATCTTTATTCATTTATTGATAAGCATCCAGAAATGAAATTGAATCATTATTCAGATATTCTTAATGAGAATGGAATCAAATGGGAATCAAAATCTATGACTGATGCATTAGTAGATGATTTGGATGGAAAATGTGTAATGGCATTACTTGTAGGAGCTGTAAGAGCAGAGAGATTTTGTGACGGTGCTTTATTATCTCTTTTTAAAGACGGAACTATTGCAAAATGGCTCAAAAGACTAAATGAACTTAATTAATGTGGAGAAATATTCTATGAATGAAAATGATAAAAAAGATGAATTGGAAAATATTCCACATAAGATTATAGTTGAAAGAAAGCCGCTTGTAATATTTAAAACTGACGCAGATATTTATGGTAGAAACATATCAGAGATGAGTAATTTCTTTGATGGATATGTTCAAAAAATGTCCCTTGCTATTCGTGAGTCAGATGGACTACAAGTAATAACGGATTTACCCTTTTCAGATTTAAATTTAATAGGCGAGGCAATAAATAAAGCAGATATTATTATAAACGGAAATGTTACATTGTTGCCGGATTTCGAGAGCTTGCCTTCAGATGTACGAAGTAAATTGAAAAAAGGAGTATACTCTGTTGGTGAATCAAAGCAAGTAGATGGAAACATGAGAGCAGTAATACTTGACGAGAATGGAGTTCGAGTAAAAGATATTACACTAAAAAAGGCACTTAATAGTCCTGCTAATATCGAAACTATGCGCAGTATAGGTAATCAGCTACAGATGAGGCAGATTTATGCCAAGTTGTCAGATATCGAAGAATTTCAGACATATCAAATTGAAAGAGATCGTGACAGAGATATTATTGTTCCATTTTTAGATGCTCGATCTCTTGTCCTTGAGGCAGCTACTAAAGAGTCTGAAACTGAAAGAGTACAAATGCTTAAAGAGGCTGATGGCAAAATTCGTTCAGCTTTGAATTCTGTTTATCGTGATATTGAAACAACATCAAAAAGCTTTGCTAAAAGAGTTAATATACCATTCTTAGGATTTGGAAAACAAATTAATACATATATGAGTTATATTTCTGATGACTTACAGATTGCAACCAAATATGTAGGAGTGAGGATGCAAATATTAGAGTATTTGGGGGAAAGCAAAACAGCCAAAACTATTTTACAGCAATTCAACCATACAATGCTTGATTTTATAGAAAAACCAATAACCAGAAAGGGATTATCTGCAGCAACTCTAATGCAGGACTATTTTCCGTATAACAATGAGAATGTTGATTGTTGGTATAAGTTTTCTAAAGAGATGAAACCAGCAATAGAATCAAGCATGAAGCAATTGGAACTTGAAACGAAGGATTATAACAATCAAGAGATATATGTAGTATCCGTGGAGGATGGAAATAATGAGTGAGAATCTAAAAAAATGTAAAGTATGTGGTAGAACAATCACTGATAAAAATAACGTAACTGGTTTGTGCCCTAAGCACCAAAAAGCTGCAAATACGGGAGCTGCTGCAGTTGGGCTAGCTGGTTTAGGATTTGCCATCAAAAAGTTTGGTCCTAAAATGGCCAAAGCAGCTTTGAAAATTATTAAAAAATAATTTTTGGAAAAGGAGGCCTCTTGTATGGTCGCACAAGTTAATCGTTCAATAATGCACCCTGTGCAAATCGTTCAAGGGGTTTCAAATGCACCCTGTGCATACCGTTCATTGGTGCAATGGTTCGATTGTATCAATTTTGTAAGGGCAATAGACCTTGCCACGGGCACGGGTGTTTTGCCTCGCGGCATGCAAAAATACGGAGCAAAATGGACCGGCGCCGATATTTCCGAAAACCAAATCAAATATGCGCGCCTGCTTTCCGAAGCCTCGGGAGCGAATATTGATTATATCGCTTCCCCTGCCGAAGAACTTGACTTTGAAGCGGAAAGCTTTGACGGCGTTACGGCGGCACAATGCTTTATGTACTTTAAGCAGACGGGAATCGAACACAATAAGGTTTAAAGCAACCGATTTCTGCGTGTGCTGCGTTAAAATACTCGTTAATCCGAAAGGATTAACTGCGTTTTATGCCTTGCCCACACAAAAATCGGTTTGCTTTAAACTGCCGGCACCTAAAACGGTGTCGGCGTGGATGAATTTTTGCTTTTGCGTCCGCAGTCGTGCTAACGCACGGCAAGGACAAAAATGTGAAAAGTCGCCACGCCGCCCCATTTTAGGCATATCGGGTTCGACTTCCGACTGCTTAATCAAGAGGTGCTTTTGCCGAAAATTCACAAATGGCTTAAACCCGGCGGGCATTTTTTAATAACGATTATGGACTGGCTGCCGTTTGAAAGCGAAATCGCAATGAAAAGTGAAAAACTGATTTTGAAATACAACCCCGCCTGGAGCGGCTGCGGCAGAAAACGAAGCACACCGAGTGTGCCGAAATGCGCCGAGGGGCTGTTTGACGCAAAAAACATTATTGCATATGCAACGGATATTCCGTTTACATCGGAAAGCTGGAACGGCAGAATTAAAGCATGCAGAGGGATTGAAGCTTCTCTGACCTCAGCCGAAATCGAAAAGTGGGAAGCCGAGCACAAAAAAATGCTTGCCGAATACCCCAAAAGCTTTAAAGTTCCGCATTTTATAACAATTATGGATTTGGTTAAAATATAACAAAAAGGAGTATCATCGGATACTCCTTTTTCTTATTTATTAAACAGTTTACGCAAAGCGCGCCTTATTTTGGCAAAAAGCGATTCGTGCATTCGCTTTTTCAGGGCGGAAATTTCTTTATTCTTTTCCGATATAACTTTTTCTTTTTCGGAAATTTGATCTTTAAGAGCATTTATTTCTCCGCCGCGCGATACCGCTTTTTGATTTATTTCACGCTTGCGCATAAGCAGCTCATACCTGTCTGCCCAATATTCATTTGCAAACGAAGCGAGCAATGCGGCGCCGTCAATATTTTTTGCTTTAATAAGTTCAAGCACTGCCATAATCATTCTGAAAAGCGCCGGATTATCAAACGCGCTGTGCGGATCCGGCTCGCCGCAGGCATAATACTGCCAAAGGCAAAGATTATCCATGCAAGACAACCCGTATTTCAAATTCGCCCCGAATTTAGCGGAAAGAAAATTTATATCAATATCATAATCGATTTTTGACGCGGCATTTGAAATAATCAAAAATGTGTTTTTCTTATGTTGCTTAATTATATTTTCAAAATTATTACGCTTTAAGAAAGCTTCATCCGATTTATTTATGCCCGTAATCGGAGTGAATTTTTCATTATAAGGATATTTTGCAATATCGAGCTGCGGATTTATTGCAACTGCGGAGCTTTCGGAAATAAAGCCGCACACGGCTATAGCCGCCGTGCCGCCGCCGGAGCGGCCGTAAAGCGTTATATTTTTGTTTTCAACGCCGAGCAGGCGTGCAATTTCGCACACAAGACTTGCAACATATTCCCTGTAATCTTCCTTTTCTGTGCCGTTAAACCAGCCGAGCGGAAGCGCGGGATAATTATAAAACATGGGGTCATCTATGCAAAGCACGCTTGCATTTGTTTCAGCGCACCAAGACCATGAGGAAAAAGTGGGAAACGGAGCCAGATCTCTGCCGCCGTTTCTTGTGCGCGCGCCGCTGAAAAACACCACAAGCCTTTTTGCGCTGCCTCGATTGAAAAAGCATTCAATGCGGGCAGAGCCCAAAACCGAATAAAAGCGCGACGGCGGCAATTCCTTGCCGCCGAAATCAAACCGCACGGATTTTGCATTAACGAGTGCAGGATCCGCCTTTTTATTTATTATATTGTTTTTGCAAGCCTCAACAGCCTGCTCGAAATCCGCCTGCAATTCAAACGAATTTATATCGGCAGAGCCAAACAAGGTTTCAAGTGATTTCATAATCGCTCCAAGCAATATTATTCAGCCGAGGGCGCCTCTGCAGGCTTTTCGGCTTCGGTATTTTCCGTTTTAGGCTTTGCCGCAACAACTTTTTTAAGGATTTCTTTTTCCTCTTTCATTGCTTTGGCTTTACTGTCCCTAACATCGCGGGTCATTTCATCGTAAATATTCGAAACGGTGTCAACATCGCCCTGGGCGATAATATTGCCGTGATCAAGCAGAATTGCCGTGTCGCAAATTGCCTTAACCTGATCAATGCTGTGTGAAACGAAAAGCACGGTTACGCCCTTTTCAAACATGGATTGAACTTTTTTAAGGCTTTTTGTGCGAAACTTTGCGTCGCCTACGGAAAGCACTTCATCAAGAATAAGCACATCGGGCTCAACCGCGGTTGCAATTGAAAAACCAAGCCTTGCCTTCATGCCCGATGAATAGTTTTTAAGCGGAACATTTATGAAATTGCCAAGCTCGGAAAACTCAACAATTTCATCATATTTTGATTCGATATATTCCCTTGAATAGCCGAGAATTGCGCCGTAAAGGAATATATTTTCCTTGCCGGAATAATTGGGGTCAAAACCCGCGCCGAGTTCCAAAAGAGGGGCTATAACGCCGCATTTTTCGATTTTTCCGGTTGTGGGCTTATAAACGCCTACTATGGCTTTCAGCAGGGTACTTTTACCTGCACCGTTAAAGCCGAGAATTGCAAGATGCTCGCCCTTTTTAACATCAAAGGTGATGTTGTTAAGAGCGTGAAATTTTTTATATTCCAGCTTATGAGTTATAAGCTTGATAACATATTCCTTCAGGTTATCGACTTTCTCTTTATTCAGTTGGAAAGACATTGTTACATTCTGAACGGAAATTGCAACATCATCACGCATAAATATACCTGCCTTATTTTAAACTTTGCAACTTATGCGGCAAAACCGAAAGCCGGGTGTGCCGCGGAGAAGCGATAATCAGTCCTCAAAAACAGCGCCCTTGGCACCGCTTGTAACATGCTGAGCATATCTTTTAAGATATCCCGAAAGATTTTGAACCGGAGGCTGCCATTTTGCTTTTCTTTCGGCAAGCACTTCATCGGAAACATTAACCTTAAGCACTCTTGCCGGAATATCGATTTCGATTTCATCGCCGTCCTCAACAAGTGCGATCGTGCCGCCCTGAGCCGCTTCGGGGCTTACATGGCCGATGGAAGCGCCTCTTGTGGCACCGCTGAAACGGCCGTCAGTAAGCAAAGCAACAGAGTTGCCGAGACCCATACCGATGATTGCCGAGGTGGGAGAAAGCATTTCCCTCATGCCGGGGCCGCCTTTCGGGCCTTCGTACCTGATGACAACAACATCGCCGGCAACGATTTTGCCGCCGTTGATTGCCGCAATAGCCTCCTCTTCGCTGTTAAAGCACTTTGCAGGGCCTTTATGCTGCATCATTTCGGGCGCAACAGCACCCTTTTTAACAACGGAGCCTTCTTCTGCAAGATTGCCCCAAAGCACCGCGATACCGCCGTCCTTGGAAAACGGATTGTCAAGCGTGTGGATGATTTCTCCGTCTGCGTCGGGGGCGTTTGCGATTCTGTCTGCAACAGTGCCGTTTACGGTGAGTGCGTCTGTATTTATCATGCCGCCCTTTGCAAGCTCTTTAACAACGGCTTGAATGCCGCCCACATCGTTAAGATCCGTAATAAACACGGAGGAAGCGGGATTAAGCTTGCAGATTTGCGGAGTTTTTTTGCCGTATTCATCAAGCATTTTAAGGTCTATATCATGGCCTGCCGCATGGGCAATGGCGGTTAAATGCAAAATTGTGTTTGTTGAGCAGCCGATAGCCATATCGGTGCGAATTGCATTTTCGATTGATTTTTCGGTGATGATATCGCCGGGCTTAATATCTTCTTTAAGAAGCTCCATAACCCTTTCGCCCGTTCTTTTTGCAAGGCGCAGTCTTTCGCTCATAACTGCGGGAATCGTGCCGGATCCAGGAAGCGACATACCGATTGTTTCGGTTAAGCAGTTCATTGAATTTGCAGTATACATACCGCTGCATGAGCCGCAGGTGGGGCAAGCCGTGCAAGCGCAGCTTTCAAGATTTTCAAGGCTCATATTGCCGGCAAAATACTTGCCCGAATATTCAAACATTTCCGAAAGGCCGATTCTGTTTTCCGTTTCGGTGCTTTTGCCCGGAAGCATCGGACCGCCGGAAACGAAAATACACGGCAGATTAAGGCGGCAGGCAGCAAGCAGCATGCCGGGAACGATTTTATCGCAGTTCGGAATAAATACGATTGCATCAAGCGGATGCGCAGTGAGCATAACCTCAATCGAATCCGCAATAAGCTCACGGGAGCAGAGGCTGTATTTCATGCCCTTATGATTCATTGCGATACCGTCGCAAACACCGATGGTGTTGAATTCAAACGGAACGCCGCCGGCATTTCTGATTCCCGCTTTAACCTGCTCTGCAATTTTATCAAGGTGCATATGACCGGGAATATAATCGCTTTTTGAATTAACAACAGCAATGAACGGCCTTTTCATTTCAAGCTCATCAATGCCGAGCGCCCGCAGAAGCGAGCGGTGTGCAGCCCTGGTGGGGCCCTCTTTAATCAAATCCGATCTCATTAAAACATCTCCCATTTTTGCGCAAAAAAGCGCTGTGTATCAGATAACAATTATTAAAACAAGCTGTATACCGCCGCAAAATCGCGGCTTTATACTCGATACATTATAACATCATATATATTAAAATTCAATCACTTTTTAAACTCGTTAATAATTTGTTACTTTATATAAATACTGTGTAAGCTTTTGCCGTGCGGCGGCGGATATAATTAAAAATCGGCAAAACAAAAAGCGGATATCAAGCGGCGCTTTATCCTTTACAGAGTGTGCCGCGACTGTCCGCTTTATAATTTATTGTTTTCATTATTCACGCAAGCGCATATCCGAGCCAAGCGGCGCCGTTGTGATATTCCACACCTAATTCCTTGCTGTAAACAGAAATTATATTTTCACGGCAAGCGATTTAAAATTCAAAATAATTTAATCCTTGCAACATGAAAATCGCAGCAATCATCACCTCTTGCAAGCATTTTTGTGCGGTGAAGCAAGCCACCGTCGTTTCGATAGCTGCGTTCGTCCATATTGCAAAGGCAGGGAACGAATTCAAAGCAGCCTTTCCTTTTTCCGAGCTTGCAAATGCCGCAAGCCTTGCAAGCGCAGGCTTAAAGCAGAGCAGCTCAACGGCCTTTGCGTAAATTCCGTATTTCGGCATTTAATCATTCTTCCCTTACGGCTGAATTTCAATTTGCAAGGCGGCAAATCGACTCCGCCGCCTTTGATTTTATTATAATCCCGCATTAACTCTAGTCAAACAAGCGCACGAATTTTATTTATTTTAAAAGGAAAAATTACGCTTTCAGCTTTCACGATATTATCTTTTTTTATATAAAACAAGTTCGGGATTTGTACCGTTTGCCTCATATGTTGAAACCAAAATAAAATCTGAATTTGCAAGAACGCCGAAGCACCTTTCTCCGCCGAACTCACATTCAAGCTGATTACCGAAATAAGTGGCGTTATCATCTAAAAACTTCACTGCATTACCGTTTGGGAGCCTGTATTCCAAATTGACATAGTTGCCAACGAGTGCGTTAAGCCTTTTAACCTCGGGCATACCTTCGATGTTCAAGGCATTGATTTCATCAAGCAAAGCGCTTTTGAATTTTTCAACCGCTGCGTTGCCGCCGATTTCCCTGTATCGTTTCCAATAATTCAAGGTTGGAAGCGTTTCATATAAATAAGCTCGCACAGCCTCTGCCGAATGCTCCGAATTCGCCATGCTTTTTACGCACACCTCCACAAGTTCCTCCATGTTGCCATACATATATTCACCGTTTGCATAGCACCATTTGCAATACTGCTCATTAAAAAATCCGTCCTTTTCCCTGCTTATAATTCCGTCGTCAAGCGGCATTCCGCAGCACTGGCATATAAGCTTTTGCGGCTCGCCCAAAAGAGTGTTAATAGAAACATTAAACGCCTTTGACAAAAGCTTTAAAGTTTCGGTATTAGGCACGGTTTCACCGTTTTCCCAGCGGGAAACCGCCTGCCTTGTAACAAAAACCTTTTGCGCCAATTCATCCTGCGAAAGATTATTTTTTGTTCTCAATTCAAGAATAATGTCTTTAGTGTCCATAGCTTTGCCTCCTGCTTGAATTATATTATAAATGCATGGCAGGCGCAAGCAACCCGCAGTTGCCGATAAAGCTGATATTTACCGAAGTGCCTCCCGTAACCGGCTTTCATTTAAGCTTAACAAACCACAGCCGACATAAAAAAGCCCTTTGAAAGCGGATTTCCCCGCTCTCAAAGGGCAAGTTGGCAAACCGGAATTCACTTTAATAAATATTTTTCAAACGCTTTATGATTATCAAAGTGGATTTCTCTAAAAAACAGAACTAACCAAATAATATAGGTTGGTATAGCTATATATGGGGTTAAAAAGCAGGATAATAATGCTCCTGCCAACATTATAATAGCCCACATAAAGCACTGATTTCTTATATCACGAGAGATATGAGCTTTATCATACAATGCCTGTTCTTCTTTAGAAAATGAATTAAATCCTGAAACAAATTTTGCTGCTTTTTCCTTAAAAACCGCAAATAACACACCTATAATCAGAAATGGTATTACCAAAATTATACACGACCAAAATCCTATATTCATAATACATACCTCCGCTTCAAACTCCGATTTGTATTTCTGTTTGTTTTAAAAATGGGCAATCCCGATTGGAATTGCCCATTGCGATTATATATTATTTATCAAGCGGTTTCATTGTGGGGAAAAGCAAAACATCGCGAATGCTGTAAGAATCCGTGAGGAGCATAACAAGCCTGTCTATTCCGATACCGAGTCCGCCGGTGGGAGGCATACCGTATTCAAGCGCGGTAACGAAATCATGGTCTATCATATTAGCTTCGTCATCGCCTGCCTCGCGCAGCTTCATTTGAGCCTCAAAGCGCGACATTTGATCGATCGGATCATTAAGTTCTGAATAAGCATTGCCGTATTCGCCGCCGAGAATGAAAAGCTCAAACCTTTCGGTGAGCACGGGGCAATCGGGCTTACGCTTTGTGAGCGGGCTTACTTCAACGGGATAATCCATAATAAAGGTGGGCTGAGTGAGATTTTCCTCAACAAATTCCTCAAAGAAGCTGTTAAGAATATCTCCCCAAGTTGCCTTACCGGGCTGAATTTCAATGCCCTTTTCATTGGCAATTGCGATTGCCTTTTCATTATCGCTCATAAACTCGGCAAAATCAACGCCGCTGTATTCCCTAACCGCGTCAATCATAGTGAGGCGGCGGAACGGACTTTCAAGGTCAATAGCCGTGCCGTTAAATGTGATATGCAGACTGTCGCAAACCTCGCTTGCGGCATTGCGGATAAGCGCCTCGGCAATATCCATCATGCCGTGATAATCCGTGAACGCCTGATAAAGCTCTATGCAGGTGAATTCGGGATTGTGGCGAACATCCATACCCTCGTTTCTGAAGTTTCTGCCGATTTCATACACTCTTTCCATGCCGCCCACGATAAGCCTTTTAAGATAAAGCTCCGTAGCAATGCGAAGATACATATCCATATCAAGAGTGTTGTGGTGGGTGATGAACGGCCTTGCGGCGGCACCGCCCGGAATTGTGTTCAAAATCGGGGTTTCAACCTCGATAAAGCCGTGATTATCAAGATAATTCCTGATGGAGGTTATGATTTTTGAACGCTTAATGAAAGTGTCCTTAACATCGGGATTCATTATCATATCAAGATAGCGCTTTCTGTAGCGCGTATCCGTATCCGTTAAGCCGTGGAATTTTTCGGGCAGCGGAAGCAGGGATTTTGAAAGCAGCCTGATTTCCTTTGCGTGAACGGAAACCTCGCCCGTTCTGGTTTTGAACACATAGCCCTTGATTTCAACGATATCGCCGAGATCCCAGGATTTAAATTCTTTAAAAGCGTCCTCGCCGATATCATTCATTCTCACATAGGCTTGAATTCTGCCGTTTCTGTCCTGCACATCAATGAAATTGGCCTTGCCCATATCGCGCCATGTCATAATTCTGCCGGCGATAACAACATCTTGGTTTTCAAGCGCTTCAAAATTCGCCTTAATATCATCCGAGTGGTGGGTCTGCGTTGCAAGCGTGATTTCAAAAGGATCCTTGCCGCTTTCCTGCAAAGCCCTGAGCTTATCTATCCTGATTTGCTTTTGTTCGTTTTCGGAAAGCACAACCTCGGCAACAGCCATGGGAGCTGCATTTGCGTTATTACCTATAAACTCGATATTTTCAAGAGCCTCGGCCTCTGTTTCGGCAGAGCCTGTGCAGGCAACGGCGCCCGTTTGAAGAAAGAGAGTGTATTTTACCTTATCGCCGTCCTGCTCAACAAGAAATTTGGGGTTTGTTTTTTCTTCATCGCCCGCAATAGTGTTTTGCACCTTCATACGGCTGTTTTTCTTAACTGCTTTTACGCCTCTTTTGCACTCATCCTCTTTTTGAAAAACGGGTGAAGCGGCGTAAATCTTGTCCTCATTTTTAAATTCAAAAGAGAAAGTGCCGTCAGCAGCCTTGCTGATTTCAAACTTTCCTGCCATAAAAATACCTCTTTAATCAATCAATACTTAAAATTTCATATTCCAAATTGCCGATTGGCGCTTCAACAACAACCGTTTGGCCTGCCTTTGAGCCTACAAGCGCTTTGCCCACGGGGCTTTCATCGGAAATTTTGCCGTTTGCCGGATCGGACTGAGCAAAGCCTACGATTTCATAGGTTGCCTCAACGCCGTCGCTCAGGCGCTTAACGGTTACTTTTTTGCCGATTGAAACGGCATCTGCATCCTCAACATCGATAATTTCGGCATGATCAAGCTGATATTCAAGCTCGTTAATTCGAGCCTCGATTTTAGCCTGCTCGGACTTTGCCTCATCATATTCGCTGTTTTCGGAAAGGTCGCCGTAAGAACGGGCAACCTTAAGTTTTTCCGCAATATCAATACGGCCTTCTGTTTTAAGCACTTCAAGCTCTTTTTCAAGCTCTGCTTTGCCTGTTGCCGTCATCTTAAAAGTTTTTGCTGCCATAAAGAATCTCTCCTTATTTAGATTTTTAATCAACTAATTATATATTATTATAATTTTAATGTCAAGCAAATAACAAAGAGCCGAGAACAAATCTCTCGGCTCTTTGAAAAATCGCTGATTAAATCAGTCGTTCGGGATAAATGCTTTGTGAACGGCTGCAACGGCTCTGTCCGCATCATCGGCTGCGATAATAACGGAAATTTTGATTTCGGAAGTGGAAATCATTTGAATGTTGATGTTTTGAGCATAAAGTGCCTCAAACATTGTTGACGCTGTGCCGGGGTGAGATTCCATGCCTGCACCAACGATTGAAACCTTTGCCACATCGGTGGAGCACTTAATTTCCTTATCGCCGATACCGTCCATCTCTTTAAGAACATCAACGGCAACGGGGCCGTTTTCCTTGGAAACGGTAAAGGTGAGATCCTTAGTGCCGTCTCTGCCGACGGACTGAAGAATGATATCAACATTAACATTCTTTTGAGCAAGCTTTGCAAACACTCTGAATGCAACGCCCGGGTTATCATCTAAGCCAACGAGTGAAATAATAGCAACGTCTTTATCTTTTGTTACGCCTCTGATAAGCATTTTTTCCATTTTAACTTTCTCCTTAACGATAGTTCCCGGAACGGGATTGAGTGATGAAAGAACTTCAAGTTCAACAGAATATTTTTTAGCCATTTCAACCGAGCGGTTATTGAGCACCTGCGCGCCGAGAGTGGCAAGCTCGAGCATTTCGTCGTAAGTGATTTCATCAAGCTTTTGAGCACCCTCAACCTTGCGGGGATCTGCGGTGTAAACACCCTCAACATCGGTGAAGATTTGGCATCTGTCCGCATGAAGGGAAGCTGCGATTGCAACGGCGGAGGTATCCGAACCGCCGCGGCCGAGCGTTGTGAGGTCGTCATATCTGTTAAGCCCCTGGAAGCCTGCCACAACAACGATGTTGTGCTTTGCAAGCTCTGCCTGAAGGCGATTTGTTTTTATATTTTTAATGCGGGCGGAACCGTAAACCGAATTGGTGTTGAAGCCCGCCTGCCAGCCGAGAAGAGAGATAACGGGATAGCCAAGCTTTTCGATAGCCATTGCAAGCAATGAAATGGAAATCTGCTCGCCTGCCGTAAGCAACTGGTCAATTTCTCTTTTAGCGGCATTGGGATTGATCTCCTGCGCTTTGGCGATAAGATCATCCGTTGTATCGCCCTGTGCGGAAACAACCACAACAACATCGTTGCCGGCTTTATAAGTATCCGTAACGATACGGGCAACATTCATTACCCGAGCGGCATCCGCAACGGATGAACCGCCGAATTTTTGAACAATAAGTGCCATTTAATATTTTCCTCCGAATCAATAATTTGTTACCTTGATAATGTTAATAACATTTGCATCGCCAAGCTTTTCGCGAAGTTCGTTTTCCGTCATGGCATCGGTGATGAATGCTACCTCGTCGGACGGCTGACCCTTTCTTGAAAGGAATTTAACATCATCGAATTTATTGAGAACTTCCTGCGCGGCCATTTTTGCCCTTACATAGAACGGCATTGAAATGCTTGATTTATAATCAACAACATAATTTTCGTCGCCGGGGCCCCAGCCGAAAATCTTGCGCCTGTTCATATGCTTAATGCAATCCGCCATATCCGCAACAACGGCGGAAGCCGTGGGAAGCTTGCCTGCGCCGCGGCCGTAGAAGCAAACATCGCCAACAGCGTCGCCGCGCACAAGAATGGCATTGAAAACATCACGAACGCTTGCAAGCTGGCTGCCGTTATAAACAACTGCGGGGCTTACAAACGCCGCGATTTTATCATCGCTGATATATTCGATTTGGCCGAGGAGCTTAATAACGCCGTTTGCCGAATGAATATATGAAACATCTTCAAGAGTTATATTTGAAATGCCCTCGGTTTCAACCTGAGAGGGATAAACATGCTTTCCGAATGCAAGCGAAGCAAGAATGCAAACTTTTCTGCATGCATCGTGCCCTTCAACATCGGCGGTGGGGTCTTTTTCGGCATAGCCGTTTTCCTGCGCCATGTGAAGTGCATCCTCAAAGCTCATATCATCCTCTATCATTTTGGTGAGGATAAAGTTTGTGGTGCCGTTAAGAATGCCTGCAATGCCCATAATATTATTGGCTGCAAAGCACTGTGAAAGCGGCCTGATAATCGGAATACCGCCACCGACGCTTGCCTCAAACAAATAGTTTACGCCGTTTTCCTTTGCTGCCTCCAAAAGCTCAAGCCCTTTTTGAGCCACAAGCTCTTTATTTGAAGTAACTACGGATTTGCCGGCTTTAAGAAGCTTCATCGTGAAATCAAAAGCGGGATTAACTCCCCCCATTGTTTCGGCAACAACCTTGATTTCCTTATCATTAAGAATATCGTTGAAATCCTTGGTGAGCGCGGCTTCGTGCTTATCGCCGGGGAAATCGCGCAAATCAAGAATTCTTGCAACCTCCATATTTTCGCCGCCTGTGCTTTTTGCAAGGCTTTTTTCATGAGTGTCTATAACCTCGGCAACGCCGCTGCCGACTGTGCCGTAACCCATAATAGCTATTTTCATAAATATATACCTCCTGTTTATTTTATACTTACGGCGCTAACGCCGTTTATTTCACTCAGTCCTGCCGAAAGTGCTTCAATATCGGCTGTCATTTCCGCCGTGAACACTGTAAGAGTAACTGCGGCAACTCCGTTTTCCGGCACGCTTTGATTGATTGAAAGCACATTTGCTCCCAAGTGATAAAGAAAACTCAAAACTGCCGAAAGCACGCCTTTATTGTCTTTTAATTTAAGCGAAAGAGTAAGCATTTCGCCGCTGTTTTGCGGATTGTATTCAAAAACGCCGTCTTTATATTTATAATATGCCGATCTTGAAATGCCTGCCATTTTTGCCGCCTGCGTGGCATTAGGCGCTTCACCGGAGGCAAGATAAGCCTTTGCGGCAATAACCTTTGAATAAACCTCCGGCAACAGAGATTCGTTTACAAGCAAATATTTTAACTTTGGCAATTTGTTCACCACCCGCGCACAATTGTGTTGCCGTGAAATACACTTGTGATATGATACCACTAATCGAAAAATTATACAAGAGGGAAAATGAAATTTTTAATAAAAACCTTGAATATTTGTAACTGTTGAATTATTATTGAATAAAGTAGAATATTAAGTTTATATAAAATACTCAAAACCAACAGTTAAAAAGGTGATTAAAGGAGAAGCCTATGAACGCGAAAACCGAAAAGCGCAAAGATTTTTTGATTGATTTGCTGTTTATAGCGGCCGTTTTAGGGCTTGCTTATGTTTTTTTTAAATATCTGTTTTGGCCGGTTGCGCCGTTTATGCTTTCTTTTTTATTTGCAGTGGGCTTGCAAAAGCCCGTGAATTGGCTTACGAAAAAATGCAAGGGCAAGGGGCGCGGCGCTTGGTCTGTTGTGTTGGTGCTGCTTTCCATTGCAATAATTCTTGTGCCGGTTATTTTGTTACTCAACAGCCTTGTAAATCAGATTAAAGATTTTTCAAAATATTTGATGGGGCAGCTTTCGGATTTTCCCCAATTTATGAGCGATTTGCAGGCGTTGCTTCTTAAATGGCTCAGCTTTTTGCCCGATTCGATTTACAGCACGGTTTCCGAAAAAATAACTCAAGCATTTGCTCATGCCGCAAGCGATTTTGATTTCAGCTCCATCGGACTAACCGCCGACACGGTTAAAAGCACCGTTTCCACGGGCGTAAGCGGAATTTACAGTGTTGCGAAAAGCGTGCCCTCGGCAATTTTGGGCGTAGTTATCGGCATCATTGCTTGGATTCTTTTCACTAAGGATTACAGCAAGGTTGTAAACTTCATCAAGCTTCAGCTGCCCGAAAGCAAAAAAAATCTGCCTTCGGAAATAAAAAAAGTTTTTTCAAACACAATATTAAAAATGGTTAAGGCTTACGGCCTTATAATGTTTATCACCTTCTGCGAGCTTTCACTTGGCTTCACAATTTTAAGTGCAGCCGGAATTATGAGCAACAATTATATCTACCTTATTGCCCTTGCGATATGCATTTTTGATATTTTGCCCGTTGCGGGCTCCGGCGGTATACTAATCCCCTGGGCGATCATATCTATCGTTATGGGCAACACCGCTCAGGGCATAGGGCTGTTTGTTATTTACATTGTTATAACGGTGATTCGCCAATATATCGAGCCGAAAATAGTAGGCGATTCGCTTGGAGTTAATCCGCTTATCACACTCGGCGGCTTATATTTCGGTTTGAAACTTTTCGGCTTTATAGGAATGTTTGTTGTGCCGATCACGATAATGACAATTAAGGCATTTAACGACACAGGCAGAATTCATCTTTGGAAAACATATGAAACAATTGATATAGACCATATTCCGCCGCACGAGAAAAAGAGCGGCAACAACATCGTGGCAAAGCTTTTCAAGGGCAAAAAAGAAAAGCAAAATAAAAAATAAAATCAAAAGTAATAAAAAGCGCCGTGTTCGGTTAATTCCGTTCACGGCACTTTTTGTATTCTTATTCAGTTGTTCAAACGATCAAACATTGATAAGTTCAAGCACCTGCTGCTTATCAATGTAGCCAACGCTTTTATTAACGGTTTTACCGTCCTTAATAACAATCAGCGTGGGAATAACCTCAATGCCGAACATGGAGGCAAGCTGTGCCTCTTCATCAACATTAACCTTGCAAACCTTAACGGAATCCGTTTCCTCTGCCACTTCGTCAACGATGGGCGAAAGCATTCTGCACGGGCCGCACCAGGTTGCCCAAAAATCGATAAGCACGGGCTTATCGGAATTCATAACTTCTTCCTTAAAGGTTGCTCCTGTTAAAGTTATAACAGCCATTTTAGTTCTCCTTCTTATCCTTATCATTATCTTTAGATTTATAATAAAGCATACAGTGGCAAAAACCCTCAAACTCGGGATCTGCAATTTGCTCTCTGAATTCTTTGCAAATGCACTTATAGTCCTCCGTTCGCTGAACTCGGCATGGGCAATAGCCGCCTGTGCGCTTTAAGCCCTCTCTAACGGACTTGACGATTTCCTTATCCGGATTAAGCTTAACCGCCATAAAAATCACCCCTCATTATATTTTTTTACGGCACATTTATATTATTTCTCGTATGCCTGCAAAAATTCCTTCGTGCGCTCATGCTGTGGGTGCTCAAACACCTGCTCTGGCGTTCCCTGCTCGCAAACAACGCCGCTATCCATAAACATAACACAATCGGAAACATCGTGAGCAAATTTCATTTCGTGAGTTACTATAACCATTGTCATATTATCGGCCGCAAGGCTTTTGATAACCTTTAATATTTCGCCTGTAAGCTCGGGATCAAGAGCCGAAGTTGGTTCGTCAAAAAACAGCACCCTCGGCGAAAGGCAAAGCGCCCTTGCAATCGAAACGCGCTGCTTTTGTCCGCCGGAAAGCTCGCAGGGATAAGCATCTTTTTTTTCCGAAAGCCCAACCTTTTCGAGCAAGGTGAGTGCCTTTTGCTCTATTTCCTCTATCATATCCTTTTTATCCGTTTTATAGCGTGGGTCTTCCTTTGCAAGCAATTTGGGCGCAAGCACAAGGTTTTCAAACACGCTGTATTGCGGAAAAAGATTGAAATCCTGAAAAACAAGCCCGAAATTAAGCCTGTTTTTGCGAATTTCCTTATCGGAAAGCTTAGCTTTGTCGGAAGCGTTGAAAATCACCTTGCCGTCTACCGAAAAAGTGCCGCAATCCGCCGTTTCAAGGAAGTTCATACAACGCAGCAAGGTTGTTTTTCCGCTGCCCGAGGAACCGATTATCGAAAGCACCTCGCCCTCTTCGAGCGAAAAAGAAATGCCTTTTAAAACCTCATTTGAGCCAAAGCTTTTTTTAACATTGTTTATTTCAAGAATTGCCATAATTATCAGCCCTTATAATAATCCATTTTCTTTTCAAGCTTGCCGAAAAGAAGCGTGAGTATTCCGCAGAAGATAAGATAAAACGCGCCGGTGTAAAACAGCGGCCAAATAAGGCCTTCAAGCTTAATATAGGTTTGCGCCGTCCAAATAATTTCATAAACGGCGATTATGCGCGCAAGCGAAGTATCCTTAACAAGAGTGATGATTTCATTGCTCATAGGCGGCACAATGCGCTTTATAACCTGAAACAGCACAACCTTAAAGAATATTTGCGATTTTGTCATTCCGAGCACCTGCCCGGCTTCATACTGGCCGCGCGGAATTGCCTCAATGCCGCCTCTGTATATCTCCGAAAAATAGCAGGAATAATTTATTACAAACGCAATCAAAACGGCGTCGAATCTTTCCATTAAATCCCAATGAAAAATAAGCCCGGGGCCGTAATAAACCACAATAAGCTGAAGCATAAGAGGTGTGCCCCTGATAATCCAAACAAACGCTTTGGTAAGCAGCTTCAGCGGCTTAAACTTGCTCATTGAGCCGAAGCTGATTATAAGCCCCAGCGGCAACGAAAACACAAGGGTGAGCGCGAAAAGCTTTAAGGTCATCCCAAAGCCGCCGAGCAAATCCTTTGTTACCGAAAGGAACATATTCAAATCCATATTTATAAACATAACATTTACCTTTCAACACATTTAAGCCGCACCGAGATACGGCAAAGAGCAGAGGGCCGCAAAAGCCCTCTGCCCGCAATGATTATACATAAAAGAATCAAATTATGCAAGAGTGAGATTATATTTATCGGCAAGCTTTTGAAGAGAGCCGTCTGCCTTCATTTCCTGAATAATCTTATTTACCTCGGCGGTAACATCGGAATCTTTTCTGAAGCCCACGCCGTATTCCTCGGAGGTGAGGGAAATGCCCTGAGCAAGATCTGCATAGCTTGTGCCTGCGCCCGTCATGGCGTTTGCCATGGTGTTGTCTATAACGCAAGCCTGAACAGAGCCGCTTTCAACCTCCATAAGCGCATCCGACTGAGCGGAAACGGAAGTGAGCTTTGCGCCAAAGCCCAAATCCTGAATTGCGGCTTCGCCTGCGGAGCCGGATTCTGCCGCGAAAGTAACATTTGCAAGATCGCTTGATTGCTTATAGTTATTAACCACATCTGCCTTCATAACAACGATTTGCTCGTTTTTAACATAAGGCTCGGTGCAGTTCATTGAAGATTTAACTTCATCGGTAAGAGTCATACCGTTCCAAGCGCAATCGATTTTTTTGGAATTAAGCTCAAGAATTTTATTATCCCAATCGATAACGATAAATTCGGGAGTAACGCCGAGCTTTTCGCAAACAGCCTGAGCGAATTCGGTGTCAAAGCCCGTCCAATCGCCGTTGGCATCTTTATAGTTCATGGGTTCGTATTCTGTGATTCCGATAACCATTTTGCCTTTGGATTTGATGTAGGCGAGATCGCTTTCGGATTCGCCGCTGTTTTTGCTGCACGCCGCAAACATACCCGTTACAAAAAGCACGCAAAGCACAACAGCAAGCACTTTTTTTAATGATTTCATAAGATATCCTCCGTTTGTTGAATTATGATGTGCTCATTTTATCACATTAGCGCGCTAAAGTCAATACCAAAAAATCAAAAAAATGCGCAAAGGTCTTTTGCCCTTGCGCATTACTGTTAATCTATACGGAATTATATTTCGGCCGTTATGCCTAAGCGGCATTAAAGACCCGCCGTTTCCCTGATGTAATTTCTGGCCTTAACGGCATATTCAAAGGGGTTTGCTTTCGCCGGATCCTGCTCAGCCTCAACAACAACCCATCCCTCATAATCATTATCCGAAAGAATATCGAAAATCGGCTTAAAATCAACATCGCCGTCACCGGGAACGGTGAACACACCGGCGCGCACCGCATCAAGGAAAGACATATGCTCCGGCACAACCTTATTGTTGTAAACATCAAGGCGCACATCCTTTAAATGCACATGCTTAACGCGGTTTACATATTTTTTAAGCACAGGAACGGGATCTATTCCGGCAAAGGTGAGATGGCCGCTGTCAAACAGCAGATAAACAAGTTCGGAATCGGTAAGCTCCATAAGCTTATCTATTTCCTCAGCTGTTTGCACACCCGTGCCCATGTGATGATGCACGGTGAAAAACATGCCTTTTGAGCGTGCATATTCGCCCATTTCATTAAAGCCCTTTGTTACGATTTCCCACTGCTCCTCCGTGTAGCACGGCTTTTCATCAAGAATAGATTTGGTTAAATCGCCCTGAATTGAATTGCCCTGCTCCGAAGCGCCGATAACCTTTGCGCCGAGAAAATGCAGCTTATCGCAATGAGCTTTAAACGCTTCTATTGTTTCTTCATAAGGCTTTGAGGTGAGATAAGAAGAAAACCAGGCATTGCAAACACTCAGCCCTCTGATATCAAGATATTTTTTGAGCACGGCGGGGTCTTGGGGATATTTGTTGCCGATTTCCGTGCCCTTAAAGCCGGCAAGCGCCATTTCGCTTATGCACTGCTCAAAGGTGTTTTCACTGCCGAGATCGGGCATATCGTCATTTGTCCAGCCGATAGGTGCTATGGCAAGCTTAACTTTATCGGGATTAAGCATAAATTTTTACCTTTCTGTATTTAAATCGTTAATAATCGAATGTTTCTTTAATGTGCTTTTGCATATCTGCATAAGCTGCGGCAACCGTTTCGCTTTTTGAAACCTCGGCAACACCCACGCGCCACCAGGATTCAAAGCCGGGGGTCATGGTTTTGGGAAGCACTTTTATGTCAAACAAAACGGAGCGGGTTTGCTTTTTTGCGTCCTCAAGTGCGGCGCGCAATTCATCCGATGTGCGGATTGTGTAGCTTTTTGCGCCGTAGCCCTCTGCGATTTTTGCAAAATCAACATCGATTTCATCGCCGTCAAGCATGCCCGTTTTCGGATTTCTGGCTCTAAACACCGTGCCGAAAGTATCCGTGCCCTGTGCATTTTGCAGGTTTTCGATACAGCCCCAGCCCATATTATCGAAAAGGCAAACATTTATTTTAAGATTTTCCTGAAGCGCGGTATAAAGCTCCGAATGACCCATAAGAAAAGAACCGTCGCCGCAAAAGGTGTAAACCTCGCTTTCGGGGCTTGCAAGCTTTGCGCCGAGCGCTCCGTTTACCTCATAGCCCATATTGGAATAGCCGTATTCCATATGATAAGTGCCTCTGTTTTTCGGCCTGAAAAGCCTTTGCATATCGCCCGGCAAAGAGCCTGCCGAGCCGAGGGCAATATCATTATCCGCCATAAATTCATTTATTATTCCGAGGGCAAGAGTTTGATTTAATCCGCCCGGAAGCTCAGTTGAATAATATTTATCAACAATTGCATCCCACTCTTTCTTTGCCGCAGCTATTTCATCCGTGTAATCGGATTTATAGCCCTTGCAGCTTACGGAGAGGGCGGAAAGTGTTTCCCTTGCGTCCGCAACAATCGCTTCGGCATCCATTTTATATGCATCAAACGGGCAGATATTTATGCCGAGCACTTTTCTGTTTTCGTTAAACAACCATTTTGACGAGGTTGTGAAATCCGAAAATCTTGTGCCCACGCCGATAATCAAATCAGCGTCGCGGCCGATAACGTTTGCCGCTTTGCCGCCCGTTACGCCGATGCCGCCGAGGTTGAGCGGATGATTCCACGGCACTATGCCCTTTCCCGCCTGAGTTTCGGCAATCGGAATATTATATTTTTCTGCAAATTCAATAAGCTGCTTTTCGGCGCCGCTGTATCTTACGCCGCCGCCGCAAATCAAAATCGGCTTTTTTGATGATTTTATAAGCTCGGTAGCCCTGTCAAGCTGAGAAAAGCTTACGGGGCGCCTGTCTAAATGCCAAACGCGTTTTTTAAGAAAATGCTCAGGATATTCATACGCTTCACCCTCAACATCCTGCGGCATTGCAAGGCAAACCGCGCCGGTATCCGCCGGATCGGTGAGCACGCGCATTGCGTTTAAGCAAGCCGTCATAAGCTGCTCGGGGCGCAAAATTCTGTCAAAATAATGGCAAACGCCCTTGAACGCATCGGTAACCGTTCTGCCGAAATTATCGAAAAACTCCGCCTGCTGAAGCACAGGATCGGGCTGGCGGCAGGCAAAAGTGTCGCCCGGGAGAACAAGAAGCGGAATCCTGTTTGCCGTTGCGCAGCCGCATGCCGTAACCATATTGGTGGCTCCCGGTCCTATTGACGAAACGCAGGGAATTATTGCTTTTCTGTCCATCTGCTTTGCATAGGCAACGGCGGCAAGCGCCATATTCTGCTCATTTTTGCCCTGATAAAATTTTAAATTGTGACCGCCCTGCTCCAGAGCCTGACCAACGCCCACAACGCAGCCGTGGCCGAAAATTCCGAATATGCCGGAAACGAATTTTGTTTCTTCGCCGTCGCACTCGATATATTGATTATCAAGAAATTTTACGAGCGCTTGGGACATTGTTAATTTTTCTCTTTTCATTGTTATGCCTCGATTTCCGAAAGCTTAACCGGTCTGTGCTCGGCAACGGACTTCTTTGCAGCAAGGCCGAGACGAAGCGCCTCAAGCCCATCATAAACCGTGGTTTGAGTGGGCTTATCGTTGAGCACGCAATCGATAAACTGAGTCATTTCATCGGTGAAGGACTGCATATATCTTTCAAGGAAGAAATAGAGCGGTTTATCGGAAACATTGCCGTTTTCATCAATAAACAAAACATTGGTGGGGGTGTCGTTGCCTGCCGTTGCCTGCCCTTTCGAGCCGAAAACCTCAAGGCGCTGATCATAGCCGTAAGACGCCTTGCGGCAGTTGTCAATAACGCCGACCGCACCGTTTTTGAATTTGAGCGTAACAAGCGCCGTGTCAACATCGCCCGCCTCGCCGATTGCGGGATCAACCATAACGGTTGCGTTTGCATAAACCTCTTCAACCTCGCCGCCGATAAAGCGCGCCATATCGAAATCATGCACTGTCATATCAAGGAAAATGCCGCCCGAAACCTTAACATATTCGATTGCCGGAGGTTCGGGATCGCGGCTTGTGATTTTAATTGTTTGAAGCTTGCCGATTTTACCGTCCTGCTCAAGCTTTTTGATTTGCGCAAAATTGTGATCGTATCTTCTGTTGAAGCCGATTTGAAGCTTAACGCCCGCTTTATCCACGGCTTCGATAACCTTTTTGATTTTTGCAACTGTAAGGTCAACGGGTTTTTCGCAAAAAATATGCTTGCCTGCGGCTGCCGCCTCACAAGCGATATCGGCATGTGTGTCCGTTGAAGAGCAGATAAGCACCGCGTCTATATCGGGATTTTCAAGAATTTTGTGATAATCCTTATAGTAAGCCGGGATTCCGAGCTCGTTTGCAACCTTTGCGGCACCGTCCTCATAAATATCGGAAATGGCAAGAATCTCTGCCTGCGGAATGTGATAGGTGATTGATTTGGCGTGAACCTGCCCTATTCTGCCTGCGCCGATGATGCCCACTTTTAATTTCTTCATAAATTTTTACCCCTTAAAAATAGCTTTTGCGCACCGAAAAGGCGCAAAGTGCCTCTCGGTATTCAATTAAATAATATCACAGGGAAAATTCCTTTTCAAGATGACGGGCGGTAAAAAAAAGCAGCATAAATTTGTAAAACTTTAACAAATAGTTGTTGAAATCAGCGTGCGCATTTATTATAATTATAATAGTTTATACTATAATAAAATCCATTCGGCGCTGAAGCAAATCGCCGGCAACCTTTACATCGTCGAATGATTACGATGACAATAAGGAAAATAATGAGGAGAATATTATGTACACATTAAAAAGCAACGCCCTTGAATGTGAGTTCAACACATCCGAAGGCTGCCTTTACACGGCAAGAATAAATAACCTTCTTTCCGATTCGGCTTTTATTCCGGACGGAAGCGGCTGCGAATTTGAAATAAAATTTGCAGACGGCACCACGGTATCCTCAAAAAATCTGCCCATAAGCGAATATGCAGAAAAAGACGGCCAGCTTTTTTTCAGATTTAAAGAGGAAAATCACACCACCGCAACCATGCGCTTCAGAGTCGGCAAGGACGGCAACACAATCGAGAAGCAACTTGTGCTTACGCAAAGCAAGCCGGAGGTTATCGACTGTATTTTTCTTGAAAACATAGGCATTATAAATTCAAGATCATCCTACAGCGTTCCCGGCGGCGAAACGGATATTGACGCTTTTTATTCAAATCTCGGTCAGCCGTTTTATATTGACAGCCTTTTCTTCGGCTGTGATTTTCCGATAACCAAAAACGGAATTTTCCACGGCAGAGGCCAGGTTATATATTATTTGGGCAAGGCCGTTGAGGGCGAAAAGCTTGTGTGCCCCACCGTTGTTATCGGCGGCGCAGAGGGTCACCTTATGGCAGATCTTCGCAAAGCGTTTTTCAAATATATTGAAAGCATTTCTCTTAAAACGCCTTATTATCTTATGTACAACACCTGGTACGACAGAATGCTCAACATTGACGCAGACTGCATTACCGAGGATTTTTACAAAATTGAAAAGCAACTCACGGGGCACGGTATTCCCCCGATTGACGGCTATGTGCTTGATGACGGTTGGCCAAACTACAAAGACGATTTTTGGAGCATAAACAAAAAGCGCTTTCCTAATGATTTCCTTGATATAAGCAGCCTTTCAAGAAGATTCGGCAGTGAATTCGGGCTTTGGCTCGGACCGCGCGGCGGCTACAATTTTACGGCAAAGCTTGCAAAGCGCATTGAAAAAGGCGGCAACGGCTACCACAATGCAGAAAGCAACGACATTTGCGTCGGCTCAAAAAGATATCTTGAAAAGCTTGAAAGCTTTTTCCTTACAACAATGAAAGAAAACGATATTTCATATTGGAAGCTGGACGGATTTTGTCTTAAGCCCTGTAAAAACGCCAAGCACGACCACATTACGGGCGGCGACCACGAAATGTATTTCTACACCGAAATGTGGACACGCTGGATAAAAATATTCAAGGATATGCGCGAGCTTCGCAGAAAGCAGGGCAAAAATCTTTGGATAAACTTTACCTGCTATGTTACCCCCTCACCGTGGTGGCTGCAATATGTTAATTCGATTTGGCTTCAAAACAGCAGTGATATAGGCTTTGCACAAAATTATCCCGAGGGCGAACAAGCTCAGGTTGACTCCGAAATCACTTACAGAGACGGCATATATTATGATTTTGCCGTTAAAAGAGGGCTTCAATTCCCGTTTTCAAACATTTATAACCATGAACCGATTTACGGTCGTGAAGCCCACCTTGATTACACGGATGCGGAATTTGAAAAGGCTTTTTTCTGGAACGCATGCCGCGGCGCAGCTCTTAACGAGCTTTACATTTCAAGCAGCATGATGAACGAGGAAAAATGGCAAATTCTTACCCGCGTTATAAACTGGCAGAAAACGAATTACCACATACTCAGAAACGCAATGTTCATCGGCGGCAACCCCGTTGAAAACAATGTTTACTGCTATGCTTCGTGGACGGAGGACGGCGAAGGCGTTATTGCACTTCGCAATCCCACTCACGAAACAGCTCCGCTTACGCTTACGCTTAATAAGCTTATGGGTTGCCCCGAAAGCTTAAACGAGGTGCACAGATACAATGTGCTTAACAAAAGCGGAGCGGATACAGATGAAACATATAACTATAACGACAAGATAAACCTTACTTTGGCACCGTTTGAAATTAAGATTTTCCAATTTGGAAAAACAGACAACAGATATTCTCGGCAAAACGAGCCTAATCCGTTTACAATTTCATTTGACAGCACGGGTGAGGACGGAATTGTTTGCAAAAACGACGATATTGAAATTTCTGTTCAAAAAGGTCTTGTTTGCGCGTCCATGGGCGGCTTAGTTCTGAAATCGGAAAACAGCATAAGCGGCAGCAGCCACAAAATCACCGTTGTGCGCGAGAAAAACGGGATGATTAAGATTTATGTGGACAATGCCCTTGACTGCTCCGGCTATTCGCCCGCTATGAAGCCGCAGCTTTCCTGCGAGCTTTCAGGAAGCGCCGCAAGCTTTAAGGTGATTGAAAAAGCTTTGCCTTATGACAAGCTTGTTGAAATAGAGCATCTTATCAAATCAAGAAAGAGGCGCAATTAACCCAATGAAATGCAAAAAATGCGGATTTGACTGTGCGCAGGAGGACGGCGATTGGATCACCTGCCCCAACTGCGGCGCAAAATATTTTAACACCGCCATCAACCCGGAGATGAGTGCCACAAGGCAAATCTCCGAAATGGAGCGGCAGCAAAGCGCTGCGCCCGCAGAGGCACAGGCGGCCGAGCCCGAAGGCGATGAAAAAAAGAAAAAATCAAAGCTGCGCGAAACGATTGATTTTATGCTGCCGATAGTTATAGCGGTGGTGATTGCACTGCTGCTTAAATCCTTTGTTTTCGCCAATGCCGTTGTGCCCACAGGCTCAATGATAAACACCATCAACGAGGGCGACAGAATCATTGCAAGCCGTGTGGCATACATAAAAAGCGACCCGCAAAGATACGATATTATTCTTTTCAAATTTCCGGACGATGAGAGCCAAATATTTGTTAAAAGAATAATCGGCATGCCGGGTGAAACGGTTACGGTTGAAAACGGCATAGCGTATATCACGGACGAGAACGGCAACACCGTTGAAACAGACCAATCATTCGTTACAAACGAAAAGCCGGAGGGCAATTACGGTCCGTACTATATCCCTAAAGAGGGCGAAAAAATCACCGTAAACGGCACACAATGCATTGCCGAAAACGGAATGACGGTCGGCTCGCTTGAATTTCTTGACAAATATTGCAAAAAGGACGAAAGCGGAAATTACACCGTTTCCGAAAAATGCTATTTTTGCATGGGAGACAACAGAAATAAATCCCATGATTCAAGATTTTGGAACAACACTTATGTTGCCGAAAACAAAATCTTAGGCCAAGCCGAATTTAAATACTATCCGGGATTTGAAAAGTTGAAATGATTGAAAGCCGATTTTTAAAATAAACAGCGGCAAATTAAGCGCCGCAAAAAAGCAAATATATTTATGTGCAAAAGGCCTGCATCCGAAAAAATGCGATGCAGGCTTTATTTTTTTTGAAAACAAAAAGATAACCGAGATCGCTTTAGCAATCTCGGTTATTTTGCTTATATTACATTTTAAAACGATTTGCGGATTTCTCGCAAAAATCAGTCTTTCTTAGGAGCGTAATATTCAACGGTGCGAAGAAGATCGTTATACTTCTGAACAGCGTTTTCCGCAGCGATATTGAAGAGCTTATCTGCCTTTTCGGGGAAGCTTCTTCTGAGAGCCGAATAACGGGTTTCACCGTTAATGAACTCAATATAATCGGAAGTCGGAGCCTTTGAATCAAGGCTGAACGGATTCTTGCCTTCTTCAACAAGAGCAGGATTAAACCTAAAGAGGTTCCAATAGCCGGCCTCAACTGCCTTCTTTTGCTCTGCCTGGTTAAACGGCATCTTGATACCGTGGTTGATACAGGGAGCATAGCAGATAACAAGTGAAGGACCGTTATAAGCTTCTGCTTCTTTCATTGCCTTGAGGCACTGATTATAATCTGCACCCATAGCAACCTGCGCAACATAGATATAGCCGTAAGACATTGCAATCTTTGCAAGATCCTTCTTCTTTGTGATTTTACCGGAAGCAGCAAACTGAGCAACCGCGCCTGTGGGAGTTGACTTAGAAGCCTGGCCGCCGGTGTTTGAATAAACCTCTGTATCAAATACAAGAACATTGAGATCTTGATTCTGAGCAAGAACATGATCAAGTCCGCCGAAGCCGATATCGTAAGCCCAACCGTCGCCGCCGAAGATCCACTGGCTCTTCTTTGCGGCATAATCCTTATCCTTAAGGAAGTCCTCGGCAGCAGCTTTAGCTTCGACATCAAACTCTGTGTTTTCAATAGCGGAAATAAGAGCCTTTGCAGGAGCATCGTTGCCACGGGTTGAATGGAATGTGTCAAGATATTCCTGAACTTCCTTGCCAACGCTTGTTTCTTTAAGAGCAATAGCGTCTTCGGCAAGTCTTGAACGGATTTGAGCCTGAGCAAGGAACATACCAAGGCCGAATTCAGCGTTATCCTCAAACAAGGAGTTTGACCAAGCCGGTCCGTTGCCGTGCTTATCAACCGTGTAAGGAGTTGAAGGAGCAGAGCCGCCCCAAATTGAAGAACAGCCTGTTGCATTGGCAATATACATCTTATCACCAAAGAGCTGAGTTGCAAGCTTAGCATAAGGTGTTTCACCGCAGCCTGCGCAAGCACCGGAGAATTCAAGATAAGGCTTAAGATACTGAGTGGAAACTACAGTTTTATCAGAAGCAACCTCTGCTTTGGGATCAATATCGCAAAGAGCATCAAATACGGGCTGGCTGTCAAGCTGAGAAGCTATGGGCTTCATAGTAAGTGACTTTGTGGGGCAAACATTTGCACATGATGCACAACCTGTGCAGTCGAGTGTGGAAATGATAAGAGCATATTTAAGGCCACTGTTCTTAGGAACTTTAAGATCAACAGCCTTTGTGTTTGCGGGAGCAGCTGCAAGCTCATCTGCCGTGAGGGCAACAGGGCGAATTACAGCATGGGGGCAAACCATTGCGCATCTGTTACACTGAGCGCACTTTGTGGGATCCCATTCGGGAACATCAACGGCAATACCGCGCTTTTCAAATGCGGAGGAGCCTGCCGGATACACACCGCTTGCCATATCAACAAATGTTGAAACAGGAATAGTGTCGCCCTTTTGATGATCAACGGGGCTGAGAATTTCCTTAACGAATTTCTTCATTTCGGGACGGTCTGTTTTGATTTCTTTCTCAACAATCTCGTCCTCTGCTGTTTTCCAGCTTTCTGGAACTTCAACCTTAATAAGCTCCTTAGAGCCTCTGTCTATACCCTGATGGTTAGCTGCAACAACGGCATCGCCCTTCTTTGAGAACTTAGCTGTTGCCTTAGCCTTCATAAGCTCAATAGCCTGATCAACGGGAAGAATTCCGGAAATTGTGAAGAATGCAGACTGAAGAATTGTGGAAGCTCTGCCGCGAAGGCCTACTTCCTCTGCAATCTTAATACCGTTTATAATATAGAAGTTAATATTGTTGTTTGCAATATATCTCTTCATTGAAGCGGGAAGCTCTTTATCAAGCTCTTCGGGGCTCCAAATGCAGTTAAGAAGGAATGTGCCGCCCGGAACAAGATCCTGAACCATATCATACTTTGTTACATATGACGGGCAGTGGCAGGCAACAAAATTAGCCTTATTGATAAGATAAGAAGATGTGATCGGGTTTACACCGAAACGAAGGTGAGAAACCGTGATGCCGCCTGATTTCTTTGAATCATAGAAGAAATAACCCTGAGCATACATATCGGTGTTGTCGCCGATGATTTTGATAGAGTCTTTATTAGCGCCGACAGTACCGTCTGAGCCGAGACCCCAGAACTTACAACTTGTGGTGCCTGCGGGAGTTGTATCTACATGATTGCCTGCAGGAAGAGAAAGATTCGTAACATCATCTGTGATGCCGATGGTGAAGGTTTGCTTAGGCTCTGCTGCTTTCATATTATCATAAATGGAAATAATATGAGCGGGAACAGTGTCCTTAGAGCCGAGGCCGTAACGGCCGTTATAGATAGGAGTTGTTTCAAACTGAGAGCCCTTAAATGCTGCAACAACATCAAGATAAAGAGGTTCACCGATTGAGCCGGGTTCTTTAGTTCTGTCGATAACGGAAATCTTTTTAACCGTTGCGGGGATAACATCGATAAGATATTTCGGAGAGAAAGGTCTGTAAAGGTGAACCTTAACAAGGCCAACCTTTTCGCCCTTTGCATTAAGATAATCAACGGTTTCTGCGATAGTGTCGCAAACAGAGCCCATAGCGATGATGATATGCTCTGCATCAGGTGCGCCGTAGTAATTAAAGGGCTTGTAATCGGTGCCGATTTTCTCGTTTACCTTATTCATATACATAACGGTGGTTTCAACGGCATCGTTATAATATTTATTGCAAGCCTCTCTGTGCTGGAAGAAGATATCCGAGTTTTCCGCCGAGCCGCGAAGCGTGGGGTGCTCAGGATTAAGTGCACGCTCACGGAAGCGCTTAACATCATCCATATCAACCATATCTTTAAGATCTTTGTAATCCCAAACTTCAATTTTTTGGATTTCGTGAGAAGTGCGGAAGCCATCAAAGAAATGAAGGAAAGGAACAGAAGATTTAAGGGTTGAAAGATGAGCAACCGCACCGAGATCCATAACCTCCTGCGGGTTGTTTGAGCAAAGCATTGCATAACCCGTTTGGCGGCAAGCATAAATATCGGAATGATCGCCGAAAATGTTTAACGCATGGGTGGAAACGCAGCGAGCCGAAACGTGAATAACAGATGAAAGAAGTTCACCTGCAATCTTATACATATTCGGGATCATAAGAAGAAGACCCTGAGAAGCCGTATAAGTGGTGGTGAGAGCACCTGCGGAAAGAGAGCCGTGAACGGCACCTGCGGCGCCGCCTTCTGATTCCATTTCCTGAACTCTTACGTTTTGGCCGAAAATGTTTTTGGCGTTTTGGGATGAAAGAACATCCGTAACCTCCGCCATAACGGACGAAGGAGTGATGGGATAAATAGCGGCTACTTCCGTGAATGCATAGGAAACATGAGCAGCGGCATTATTACCGTCCATCGTTTTCTTTTTTCTTTGTACCATGTGAATAAATTACCTCCTGAGAACCGCAAAGTTCATAATTTACACTTAACAAGTGACGAGGAACATTCAGGCGGCGCAAAAGCGCGCCGATCAAGTGCCGTATATGCACTTAAACAGACACATTGCTATGCAAGGCGCCTGAAATTCTCTCCCTCAATCAAAAATGGGCGCAATTAACCCTTTTGTGATTTGCCAATATTTTAACACAAAGCTTTTTATATTTCAACAAACAATTTAATAATTATTATTTTTTTTAGAATTTGTGCTTTTTTGTAAAAAAATAAGCTCTTGCGGCAGCTTTTTGCCGAAAGAGCTTTTAATTTAAAATTCAATATAGCCTTCCTCGGAACGGTTAAGTCCAAATTTAACTTCGATATTTGTGTCGTTAATACCGGACTCCTTCGTTTCGGTTCTATGATATTTTTCAAGTGTTGCCTCAACAGTAACAGCGCCTTTATATTCTTTTTCTGTGTCAAATGCAAAAACACTGCCGTCCGTTTTAACAACATAGCCGTAATCATCTCTTGTGCCGCCCGAAAGATCAAGCTGTTCGCCGTTTACATAAACAAAAAGCACATCCTCCTGTGCGCCATCATTGGGCATAGTGATTTCAATATGCAGCTTTCTGTTTACGGGAACAATTTCATTGTTATTTGAATTGTTTCCGCCGCCGTTTTCATTGCCGTTTCCGCCGTCTGAATTTGAATCCGATCCGTTGCCCGAATTGCCGCCTGAATTTGAATCTAGCGAATTTGAAGAACCGCCGCCGGATGACGAATTGCCGTTTTCTTTCGTAGGAGCGATGATTTCGCCGTTTACGATTCCCGGCTTTGCGGAATCGCCCTGCGAATCGCCCGCTGTTGTTGAAACGGGCTTTTCCGTGTATTTTTCCTTGCCGCCCGAGCTTACACCCACGATTATTCCCACAACAATCGCAACAACCGCCACGGCGGCAGCAATGCCGATTATAAGCTTTTTATCGGGCTTTTTCTTTCCCGTGTTTTTCTTTTCTTCCGAATTGCTATCGGGAAGATTGTTTTTTTCATCTGCCATAAATTTCACTCCATTATATATTAAACAAATATATTATTTGCACAAATCAAACGAATGCGTTAAACGAAGCGTCGCTCGGCATGCGCCAGTCGCCGCGAGGAGAAAGCGAAACCGAGCCGACCTTCGGCGAATCCGGAATACAGCTGCGCTTAAATTGGCTTATAAAGAACCTGCGCATAAACACGCTTGCCCATTTTTCAATCACCGCGGGCGAATATTTATCCTCAAACGCCTTTTGTGCCAGCATTATCAGCTTTTCCTTTGAAAAGCCAAATCGCACAAAATTATAAAGGAAGAAATCGTGAAGCTCGTAAGGGCCGATATTTTCCTCTGTTTTTTGGGCGATATTTCCGTTTTCATCGGGCGGAAGCAATTCGGGAGAAACAGGCGTGTCCAATATATCGTAAAGCACCGCCGCAGTTTCCTTATCGCTTACCGAAGCAACATATTCCACAAGATAGCGCACAAGCGTTTTCGGCACAGAGGCATTAACACCGTACATGCTCATATGATCGCCGTTATAAGTGCACCAGCCCATTGCAAGCTCGCTCAAATCGCCCGTGCCCACAAGCAACATGTTATGCTTATTTGCCATATCAAAAAGGATTTGCGTGCGTTCTCTTGCCTGGGTGTTTTCATATGTTATATCGTGAATTTCAGAGTTGTGCTCAATATCGCGCATATGCTGTTCGCACGCCGCTTTTATATCTATTTCTTTGATTTGCACGCCGAGTCTGCGCATAAGCTCAAGGGCGTTATTATATGTTCTGCCCGTTGTGCCGAAGCCCGGCATTGTGATTCCGATTATATCGGCAGCGCTTTTACCGAGCCTTTTCATCGCCTCGGCGGCAACAAGCAGGGCAAGCGTTGAATCAAGCCCGCCCGAAATGCCGACTATTGCACCGGCAGAGCCGACATGTGAAATTCTTTTTGCCAGCCCGCAGGACTGAATGGCAAAAATCTCACGGCATCTTTCGCGGCGCATTTCATCATCCGCAGGCACAAACGGATGAGGGTCAACAAAGCGGTGCTTCAAATCGTTTTCATTATTTTGCACGGGCGCGCTTACGATTTGCACAGTGCCGATTTTGTTTGAAAACGACATATTGTTTCTGCGCAGCGCGGAAAGCTTTTCAATATCCAAATCGGCATAAACGATTTGATTTTTAAAATCAAATCTGTTTCCCTCGGCGGCAACCGAGCCGTTTTCCGCAATCAGCGTTGCGCCGCTGAAAACAAGATCCGTGGTGCTTTCGCACGGACCCGCTCCGGCATAAACATAGCCGCACACACAGCGCGCCGATTGATTTTCAACAAGGCTTTTTCTGTATTGCGCCTTGGAAACATATTCATCGCTTGCCGAAAGATTTGCAATTATATTTGCGCCGCTTTGCACAAGCTGCGAGCTCGGCGGAGCCGGCACCCACAAATCCTCGCAAAGCTCAACGCCGAGCATTGCCCCGCCGCCGAGATCAAAAATTTGATCGCCGATTTTAACATCAAAGCCGCAGATGCTTATATCCTGCACGGTTTCAAAATCAAAGCCTGAGGCAAACCAGCGTTTTTCATAAAACTCGTTATAATTTGCAATGTGCTTTTTTGGCACGGCACCGATTATTTTGCCGCCGCGCACAAGCACAGCGCAGTTATAAAGGCTGCCGAAAAACGGCACCGGCATACCGAGCAAAACTGCGATGTTTTTGCCCTTTGTGGTGGCCGTGATTTGAGCAAGTGCGTCGTTTGCGGCATTTTGCAGCGCAAAGGTAAAAAACAGATCCGCGCAGGTGTAGCCCGTTACGGAAAGTTCGGGAGTAACAAGAAGCCTTGCGCCCTCTTTTTCCGCCGCCTCGATTGCATTTATTATTGAATTTTTATTATACTGCGGGTCGGCAACCTTTAAATTGAGCGAGGCCGACGCCGCCCTGAAAAATCCGTAATTCATATTTCACCTAAATCAAAGTAATTTTAAACTTAAACGAAGCCTCTTCGCCGGGCTCAAGCACTGTCATGCCGCGTTTTTTCTCAAACTCGTCTGATTCATCCGTGCAGGTTGAAATGCCCGTCCATGGCTCGAGGGCAACGAAATTGCCGCCGTTTGCAGAGGACCATATCAAAAGATTTTCAAAATCCTGATAATCGAGTCGCACTCCCCTGCCGCCCGCGGAAAGAGTGGCGGATTTTGCTTTAATTCCGTCAAACACCATAGCGTCGTCCGTAAAAAGAGAGTGATCCATTTTAATTTCATCGCTGTTTGAAACAACATCATATCGCTTTGAAATATCGATTATGCCGCTGTGAATATCGGGACGCAGGCAAGGGTGATTAAGCACCTTGTCAAACTTAACCGAATAATCCTCAAACCTTTCGCCGCTCTCAAGCGGGCAATTAAACGCCGGATGACCGCCGATTGCAAACGGAAGCTTATCCGCGCCGGTGTTTTTAACCGTATATTCCGTGGTAACGCTGTTTTTCAGCACGGTATATTTTATTTGAAGCGAATAATCAAAAGGAAATTCCTTTTTCGTTTCGGGGCTTGAATTTTGAACAAACGAAACGAAATTCGGCCCCTGCTCTTTAATCTCAAAGGGGTTTATTCTTGCAACGCCGTGCCTTTTCATATTACACGGCTTGCCGAAAGCGTTTGCTTTACCGTCCTTCAGCACGCCGACGATCGGGAAGCACACGGGTGCCTGACCGCCCCAATACTCTTTATCGCCCTGCCAAAGATATTCAACGCCGTCCTTAACAAGAGAATGAAGCATTGCGCCCTCCTGCAGGCAAAGCACGGTAACATTGCCGCTTGATATTTTAACAGCCATAAGCTCACCTTTTCTTAAAATTTATATATTATTTCATATCATGCTTATTAAAGATAATTATATATCATTATAAAATTCATTGCAATATTGAAAATGTAAACATAATGCGTTACAATATAAAAAAAGATTTGAGGAGAACACACAGAATGAACATTGATTCCTACATTTATGAAGCGATTTTTGAGGAAAAGCCCAAATTCAAAGTGCTTTATGAGCTTTTTTGGGAGCAGTTTAAAGAGGACGGCTTTGTGATTACCGACGAATCGGGCCACGAAACGGACGCCGTTTTTAAAGCAGTGGCATTGCAAAACATTGTGGGCGAATTTAACTATCGCATGTATGACGCCGTTAACGAAACCGGGCTTGAAGATGTTATCGAATATCTGCAAAACATCGGCGAAGACGAAAACGATATTCTTGAATACTGCAAGGCAGAGCCTGAAATTGAAATTGACCCGGATGATTTTGACGCAACGGTTAAAAACGCACTTGATTATGTTACGGAGCTTGCGGCAAACAAATTGCTGGAAAATTATTCCGCCGACGATGTTTTTGACTACATCTTCACCGCCACATATGATTTTGAGCAGGATTTCACCTATGATTTTGAGGACACAGATGAGTTCCTTGCCTTTGTGGATTCAAACACGGAAAGGCTTGATTCCTACAAAGAAGAATATCCCTCCGTTATGAATTGGATTGAAAACGGAATGATTTGCTGATTTTTCGCGCAAAGCACAAACCCCAAAGCTTTTAAGGCTTTGGGGTTATTTTCTATCTTATTTATTTAAAATTTTTTATTTAAACTTTGAACAATTATTTTGCCGCCATAATCAGGCGATTGAATTTGGGTATTTTATAGAATAAATACGAAACAGCCGCACTTATGACAAACACAATAACACAGAACACGCTTGTTTTTATAGGATCGGAAGCAATCACTTTATCCGCAACATTACCGAGATAATAAATCACAACCTTGTGAACAAAAAAAGTGCCGAAGCTTGAAACGGATATTCCCGTGGCAAGCGGAGCAAGTTTTTTTGCGAAAGCAGAGCTTTCGTTCATTCTTGAAAACAACTCAAAAACAGAGCAGGAGGCAAGCATCACGCCTATAAAATCATACCACATTCTGATTGGTTTGCCCACTCTGATTGAAAATGTGAAAAACCAAATAGCTGCCGCACTTGCCGCCGCAACAAGGAACCACAAAACACAGGATGGCACTTTCTTAAAAGAGCCCCGCTTGCAAAGAACACCAAAAAGGATATAAAAGCCGTAAGTGCCGCCCAAAAAGCTTATATCAAGAACTGCCGAAGCCTGAAAGCTCCAACCGAAAACAGATTTGAGCTGCGAATAAAAGCAAAAAGCAAAAACGCTTACACCCAAAAGCACAAACGGCACCGCAAGTGCTTTCGTTTCAATATTTCTTATTGCGTTTGCAACAAAAGGCAAAGCAACATAAACGCCGATTATCATGGGCATATACCACATATTGCCCATTTGATTTGTTTTAAAGAAAAGCAAATCACGAATAAGCATATCAAAATCAAATTTTCCGTTTCCGATAAAAATAACGGCATCATAAATCAAATTCCAAATTTCCGTTGTGATAATAATAGGCAACAAATTATGTTTATAAAATCTGAAAATTTTATCGGCAGAGGAATAATCCCTGTCAAGCAGTAAATAGCCGGTAATTGCCAAAAACACGGGAACGCCGAGCCTTCCGGCCACAAAAGCAATATTACGAAACAAAAGCGACCCTGCGGAGAGCATTGCCGTTTGCTGCGCATCATAAGCATATATTCTTTCAACGCCGTGAATAAGCACAACGCATATTATTGCAAAACATCTGGCATAATCAAGCCAAAGAATTCTTTTTTGTTTCAAAGCGGACCTCCGAAAAATAACTTTTATGCACAACATATTATACATTATCGCAAAAGATATTTCAATGCCAAGCCTAAAACCGCCGATGCCATCCCGCCGAAAAAAAGAAATTCATGCAAAATCACAAAATCAAGCACTTTTGCAAACCAATCCAAATTGAAGTGCATCAGATTTGTTCTGCCGTTAAAACTCCATAATCATCAAACGCAAAAACATATTGACTTTGCAAGATCTCTCCGTTTTCAAAGGAAACGGTAACTGTTATAACATCACCGGGTACATCGGAAAAATTCTCATATTTCGCATCGTCCGAAACGGCAGGGGTCCAAACGAGCGTTTCGATAATATTTTCATTTTGCTTATTTATGTTTTCAAACTCGGCGAATTTTTGATTGAAGCCAACGCATTTTTTATATGTTTCCTCCGCCAAAATGCCTACGCCGACGGGATTTTCCTCCTCGTCATAAACAAGCTCGGCCGTATAATAATCCCCTGCGGATTTTTTTTGAATATCCGCCGCCTTAAAATAAGAATCGTAATCGCCGTTTTCGATATGAGCAAGCATTGTTTTAAGCAATGCGCTTCTGCTGCCTCCCGCCGCTTGATATTCGCCGTCGTAAGGCACAATGATATCATAATATTTGCCGCTTTTTTTCAAATAATTTATCAAATTCAAATCCGTGTAATCAAAGCTGCCGTTATCGCACGAAAATTTAACGGATTTTATGTTTTCACCGCTCACATCAAACGAATTATCGGCCTTTATGTGCAAATCGCCGTATTTGTCGTAAGAAAGGCAGTAATCCGGCAAAGCGGTTTTTGAAGTGCCGATTTGAATTGTTTGCTCAGATTCCGCCGCCGAAACGCAAAGCACAAAGCTGTTTTCCGCACCGCTAATTACGGAAGAATCGGCATCGCTGCCGCTCTGCGGCTTTTCCCTGCCGGGATAAAAAGCCATGGTGCCCGCCGCAACGGCAAAGCACATAACGCAGCAAATCGCCGCCGTGATTCGCCTTTTGGCATTTCTTTTAGGCTTTGCACAAGCGATTTTTTCACTAAGGCGCACTTTCATGCAGGCATCGGGCTTTATTTGAGAAACTGCATTTTTAATTTCATTTTTCATTTTCATAATCCCCCAATTTGCTTTTTAATATTTCCCTGCCGCGCTTTAGCCGCATTTTTACTGCCGAATTGCTTATTTTCAGTGTTTGTGCTATCTGCGCAACCGAGTAATCATAATAGTAATAAAGAATTATGGCTGTTTTTGCCTGAGGCGGCACGCTTTGAATTGCGGAAATCACATCGGCTCTTCTTTCGGCTACGCCGAAATCGTTATCCGCAGCAACTTCATTTTCGTTTGCAGGCACTTCTTTGCATCGTGCCGACCTGAGCATATCATGGCATTTATTCTGCATTACCCTTATGAGCCATGCCTTTTCGTGCTCGGAATTTTTAAAAGGCAATGTTCTTGATAAAAGCTTTATAAAAACCTCCTGCAAAGCATCCTCCGCATCGGCCGGGTTGCCGAGATAAAGATAGGCTATTTTATAAAGCATATCGCCGTAAAGATTATATTTTTCCTCAAACTGTTCTTTAATTTCGTTTTTCGGCATAGAGCTTTTCCTCCGTGCATTTTTTGCTTTCGATATAACAACGATTCAAAAGCCGATTCGGTCACACAAAAAAGCCGATGCAGTGAAAGCTTCACTGCATCGGCACATTTAAAATTTGAATAAAATCATTCGGCGTCAAAATTTAAAATTGTTGAAAGCACAATTTTATACCCTGTTTCGATAGCTTCGGGCACAAGGCGGTCGTAATTATCTCTGCGGTTATGATAATAATCGCCGGGTGCCGGATCCATAGCTGCAAGGCAGGTTGCCTTAATGCCGGCCTGAGAGAATGCGGCGGCATCGGATGAGCCAAAGAAAACGCTTGCGAATTTTGCGGAATCATATCCGGATTCCTTTGAAGAATCCAAAACGAGCTGTGAAAATTCCTTGTCGTTTTTAACTGTTCCGGACATATCTTTTGAATAAACATTGAAATAATCCATATCCGTTAATGTATCCACGCAAAGCACGGCGGTTTTAACATCGCCGGAAGTATATTCATCATGATGTGCTTTGGCAAAAGCCTTAGCGCCTCTGAGGCCGGCTTCTTCGCCGTCCGTAATCATGGCAACAACTTCGGTGTTTTCAAATTCAACACCTGCCATGTCAAGCATACGAAGAGCACAAACGGCTGCATAAGTGCCTGTTAAATTATCATTTGCACCCGGTGAAATTCTGCGAAAATCAACGAAGCAAAGCAATGAAATCATAAAGAGTGCTGTGAGAACATGGAAATAATACGAATAATTAACCATAAAATCACCGAAAGCACCCATATTTACATTATCGGCAATAACCGCAACAACTGCAACAATAACGGAAATTATAGCGCAAACGATTGTGCCGCCCATAAGAGGGCCCATGCCATGCTGCTTAAAATAATAAATGTGGCGCCATTCATATGCAGCATCAATATGGCCGCTGATAACGATTCTTTTCTTAACCTCACCGGTTGGCTTCCTTGTGGCAACAAGGTTATGGCCGGTTACTTTTTTATACATACCATCCATAAACTGCTTATACATAAGAAATTCCATAACCGTAATGAAAAGGCCGATTGCAACCAAAACACCCACAACGCACTGCGCAATCATGAATGAAATAACATTCGTGAACACCAAAGCAAGGCAGATAACAACCGCCGCCATTATAACGGAAGACACGATTTTTGTGAAATGCAAAAACGCCTTGGGAGCCATTTTGTATTCCTCAAAATGGGTTTCATCCGAAAACTGATCAAGCTCCTTTTTCAGATGCTTTTCCGCATCGAAGCATGCGGCATTTCCCGATTCACGGGGACCGTACTTTTTGATAACATTTGTGATTTCCTTAACCGTGTAATCAACATTTTCTTTGATTACCGCACTCGGAAATTCGCTGATTTTCATTTTCATTTCTCCTTTTGTTTGTTATTTTCGCGAAACTCAAGATCGGGATCGCCGAAGGTGAATTTACGCCTTATATGAGCACGTTTAAGCAAATTCTTAGGCATACAAATTGAATCTGCCGCAAAATTTATGCCAAGCTGCTTATACACACTCTTGTAACCTTCATATCTTGCACGGAAATCATTAAAATCACGGCTGCTTTCCGGAGTCCATGCAACCTCGGCTAAAGCCTCCATTCTCGGATGAAGCATAAACTGCATTTTGCTTACGGACGGCACCCATTCCGTCCACATCTCGCCCTCAACGCCGAGCATTTTGTTTTTATCGTTAATGCCATATTGAGAGGGCTTGAAAGCATATGTGTTTTTAAGCGGATATTGAGCATAAGTCATATCGAAATAAAACGATTTATGGTTGCTCATTATGATTTTGCCGCCGATTTCGGCAAAATGCCGTGTGTGCTTATCCTGACCGGGAAGCCATTGCTGCACAACCATATCGGTATCGAGCCTTTCCGTGCCCTGCCTGAGCACATCGTTCCAGGCTATCATATGCTTGCCCTTGGATTTAAGATATTCACAAAGCTCATTTGTTAGCTTTTTTTGAAGCTCTCTTTCGTTTGCAAATCCCATTTCTTTCATTGCTTTTTGGCAATCCGGGCATTTTTTCCATTCGGAAACATCGGCTTCATCGCCGCCCACATGAAAATATTCAAACGGGAAAAGCCCGCAAACCTCATCATAAACATCAAATATAAATTGCAGGCTTTCTTTTTTGCCGAGGCAAGCGGGTCTGTTCCAATCTCTTATTCCCTTTAGAGTAAAAAGCCTGCCGCCCATTTCGCCGAAAACCCGGCTTTGAATATTTCTGCATGCAAGGTGCGGATAAGCTGCAAGCGCTGCGGCAAAGTGCGCCGGCACATCTATTTCCGGCACTATCGATATGCAGCGCCGGGCCGCATATTCAACAATTTCTTTGATATCTTCCTGAGTGTAATACCCGCCGTGAGGAATATCCTCCGTTTTCGAGCTGCCCCAGCCGCCGACCTGTGTGAAGCTGCGCTTTGAGCCGATTTCCGTGAGCTTCGGATATTTCTTGATTTCTATTCGCCAGCCCTGATCATCTGATAAATGCCAATGAAAAACATTAAGCTTCAGGCGAAACATATCGTCAAGCAAATCCTTAACGGCTGCTTTATCAAAGAAATGACGACTCACATCAAGCATTTGACCGCGCCATTTATATTGCGGCTTATCGCTGATTTCAACAAAAGGAACAAGATTTTTGCCCTCATCAAGCCTGCCGAGCATACGCACGGATTGAAGTGCATAATACGCGCCCGCCTTATCGGAGGCTTTTATAACAATGCCTGCCTCGCCCACCGAAAGACGATATTCTTCTTTATCAAGGCTTGCGTCGACATAGATTTTAACGGGCGAATTTTCGCCGCCGATATTTTTAACGAGCGGCAAATCGATTTGCGAATAAACGGCAGCGCCCTTTTCAAGCTTAAAGAAGCCCCTTTCTTCCTTAACCTCTGCCGGTTTTGGTATAAGATTCAACATAAATTTTCCCCCGAGCCAAAGCTCATTTATTTATGCAGGTGGCGCGCAAAATAACTCTGCGCCGCCGCGAAACACTGATTTGCAATATTATAACATAAATTTTGATTGACAACAACACTTTTAAGGTAGTAAAATAAAAATTGTTACATTTCGGAAACGCTCCATACTCATCTGCCCGTAGCACAATGGCTAATGCATCTGATTCCGATTCAGAAGATTGGGGGTTCGAGTCCCTTCGGGCAGACCATTTTAATTTTGCAGAAAACAAAATTTTCGAATATCTCGGCGGAGCATGCTCCGCCCCGCGGGAGAACGCCATGAAGCTTAATTTCAAAAATGACGAATTTAAAATAATGCAAATTGCAGACACTCAGGAGGGTTCAAAAGTCAGCCCGGACACGCTTAATCTTATCAACGCGGCAATTGAGCGCGAAAAACCCGATTTAATCGTTTATTCGGGTGATCAAATTTGGGGAAAATCAAGCTTCGGCGGCAATGCCGAAAAAGTTGAAAGGGTTTTAAGGGCACTCACCGAGCCTGCATTTTCGCGCAAAATTCCGTTTGCGGTTTGTTTCGGAAACCATGACAGACAGGTTGGCCTTTCAAACGAGGAGCAGTTTGAAATTTACAAAAAATTCGATTGCTTCATCGGCAAGAGCACACCCGGAATCGACGGCTGCGCGAACCAGGTTATTGAAATTTGCAGCGGCGAAAGACCTGCATTTTTGCTTTATCTTATAGACAGCCACACAAATCTTAAAATCGGCTATGACAATGTGCATCAAAACCAAATCGAATGGTATAAAAAAACGCGCGATGAATATGAAAAGCAATACGGCGCAACAGTGCCCTCAATAGTTATTCAGCACATTCCCGTGCCCGAAGTTACGGATTTGCTGATCGAGGTAAAAAAAGGCACAAAAGGCGCAGTTCAGGGATTTAGAAATCATGCAGGAAAATGGTATATTCTTAATCCGGACAAGGTAAACAAAAACGGCTTTATGAAAGAATCTCCGGCAGACCCGATGGAAAACAGCGGCGAATTTGCCGCCATGGCCGAAAAGGGCGATGTTAAGGGCATTTATTTCGGCCACGACCATAATAATTCCTTTAACGGCAAGGTTTGCGGAATTGACCTCGGATACACGCAGGGTGCGGGATTTCATGTTTACGGCCCCGGCAAGGACAGAGGCGTTCGCATGATAAACCTTAAAAAAGACGGCTCTTATTCAACATATGATTTAAGATACCGTGACATCATCGGCAACAAGGTTAAAGAGAAAATCAGATTTGCAATTTTGCAGATTATGCCCACCAATGTTTATGACGCGGTGAGCAGGGGCTTAAAAATTGCCGCAGTTTTGCTTGCCGTGATCATTGCCGCAATTCTTTTGAAATTTTTATTTTAATATTTGACAGCCAAATATTATTTTACGCCGCAGCGGATTCCAAACCATTTTCGCAGCGGCGTTTTTATTTTGTAGTAACACCTTGAATTTCAAAATTGAAGCGCAAAACAGAGGCGATTTTTTCAACCGAAGCAAGGCTTTTTGAATTTTTTAATCTGTATCGGTTGTTAATTTCAAGTTCATCATATTGACACAAAACATTAAACTTTATATAATTGTATTTATATCTATATTATTAAGGAGGCGTATCATGAAAAAAAAGATTACGCTTGACACGGGCAAAAAAGTTTTCCCGCTGATCGTGATGGTTATAGGCCTTGCGCTTATGCTTGCCATGTGGATTGTGCGCTTAAACATGGTTGCAATCGTGTCGGTAGGATATTGCTGCATAGTTTCGGCAATTGTTCTTTTGGGGTTAATATGCAAAAAAAAGGTTTATGCTCCCATCATTTACGGCTATGCCGCCGCTTGCATCGGCGTTATAGTTTACTATGTTATTTGGGGCGCAGATGCCGGCTTCGGTGCTTTCACAAGCGGCCTTGCGGGCTTTAATTCCGCAGACCATCCGCTTATGACGGGCAGCGGCAACTTCGGCACAAGGCTTTTAGGCAACATTTTGCTTGGCCTGCCTGCCGCAATTTGCCTTTGGGGTTTATACTTCACCGCAAAGCACACCTTCAAAAAAGAGGGCGTTAAAAAATTCCTTTCCGCTGTGCTCAGCCTTTTACTCGTTGGCACAAGCATCACTTATGTGCTTACTATGAATATGCGTTCAAAGCCAAACTCTGAAAGATTGTGGGAAGGCCAAGACGATTATCTCGGAAAGATAGACAAAACCGCAAATTCGCAAAGCCCGAATGTGCTTTTTGTGCTTATGGATGACCTTGGCTACGGCGACGTTTCGCTTAACGGCTCTATTTTTGACACACCGAATATTGACAGCATAGGCGAAAACGGACTTAATTTTGAAAACTTTTATTCATCATATTCCGTTTGCTCTCCCGCTCGCTTTGCCTGCATGACCGGCAGATATCCTTACAGAGGATTTGCCGATAATGTTATTTATCCCACGGTTGACAGCACTTCCGTCTTTGCTTCCACAAGAGTTTTCAACTCCGTTGAGCTTGGCGGCAACGCAGACGGTATGCTCGGCGATGAAATTACAATGGCAGAAACATTTAAATCCGCCGGCTATACCACAGGACTTTTCGGCAAATGGCATCTTGGCGACTACGGCGAATATCTGCCAACAAATCAGGGCTTCGATTATTTCTACGGCAGCCATTATGTTAACGATATGAGCCCGTTCTATCATGTTAGGGAAGAAAACGGCCAATACACAATCGCTCGCGGCACGGATGAGCTTAAAGATCAATCCAACGCCACAAAGTGGATTCATGATGAAATTTCAAATTGGATCACCGAGCAGGCCAAATCCGATCAGCCGTTCTTTGCTTGCTACACTTCACCGTGGCCGCACGCCCCTGTTTTTGCAGGTGATGATTTTGACGGCACAACAGGCATGGGCACATATGTTGATTGCGTTCATGAGTTTGATACATATCTCGGTGAATTGTTTGACACAATGGAAGAGCTTGGCGTGCTTGAAAACACAATTATTGTTTTCACAAGCGATAACGGCCCTGCGCTTCAAGGCTCCACAAACGAGCTTCGCGGCGGTAAATATCTTGCATATGAGGGCGGCCAAAAGGTTCCCTTTATGATAAGATGGGACGATGCTAACGGTGCTCTCGGCCAAACGGGCACAACAAGAAAGCAATCCGCAACACTTGTTGACCTTTATCCCACTCTTGTTGAACTTTGCGGAATTACCGGCGAGGGCGGCACGGTTAAGAATTATATGCCGACTGACAGAGTTATCGACGGTATTTCAATGACTCCCGTTCTTAAGAACGATGAAGTTATCCACACCAAAGATCACCCCATTCTTCATATGAAGAGAGAGGATATTAAGGCTATTCAATACACCGTTTCCACCGAAAGCGTTAAGGAGCAATATCCCGATTACAATTTCGATGTGCTTAACGACAATGAATATATAACCTTTAAATATTTCGACAGAATCCAGAACGATAACTCTGCATTCTTCGATAAATACCGCACAAATTGGCTGCATATTCTTACCGATGATTCGGGCGAGAACTACAACAGAACAACGGTTTATCCGGAAGTTGCGGATGAATTCCATGCAAAGCTTGATGAAATTCAAAAGGACTTCAAGGAAAACCGCCGTGGTATTATTGATAAAAACGAAAAATAAATTTACGGGAATGTGATGATATGCCACCTATATCTCTTATGATAAAACCGGCGTCATCGCTGTGTAATCTTTCCTGTGAATACTGCTTTTACCGGGATGTTTCCGAGCACAGGGAGCATCTCGGTTTCGGCATTATGGAAAGAGATACGGCGAAAACGCTGATTAAAAAGGCTCTTGATTTTGCAGACGGCCATCAGGCTGCGTTTGCATTTCAGGGCGGCGAGCCGACATTGGCCGGAATTGATTTTTTCAAATATTTTGTGCGCACCGTTGGGGAGCTTAACACAAAAAACAGCCCCGTTTTTTTCAGCATTCAAACAAACGGCACCATGATTACGGAGGAATGGGCAAAATTCTTTACCGCAAATCATTTCTTGGTTGGTTTGAGCCTTGACGGTGATTATGAAAGAAACAAATTTCGCAAGCTGCCGAATGGGCAGAATTCTTTTTATAAGATTCTAAAGGCAGTAGAATGCTTTAAAAGAAACGGCACGGATTTTAACATTTTAACCGTTTTAACGGGCTACTGTGCCGACAATGCCGAGGATATATACAGATATTTCAGATCAAAGGGCTTTGGATACTTACAATTCATTCCGTGCCTGCGCCCGTTTGACTCACATGAGCAAAGCGAACTTTATATGACATGCGATCAATATGCGGATTTTTTGATAAAGATATTTAATCTTTATGTTAAAGACTATGTGCGCCACAGATATATCAGCGTGCGCCAATTCGATAACTGGGTGCGCCTTTTCCTGCGCCAGCCCACCGAGCAATGCGGAATGATGGGGCACTGTTCGCACCAATTCGTTTCCGAAAGCAACGGAAATATTTACCCCTGTGATTTCTATTGCACGGATGAATATTTGCTCGGCAATATAGCGGAAAAGGACTTCACCGAGCTTGCAACCTGCAAAACGGCGAAGGATTTTATTTGCGAAAGCATTGAAGTGCCGCAGCGATGCAAAACCTGCCGCCTTTATCCGATTTGCCGTGCCGGCGGATGCAAGCGCACACAGTTGAGCGAGGATTATTGCGAGGCATACAAAAAGTTTTTCACGGCGTGCCTGCCGCTTTTCAGAGTTTTTATGAGCGAAAAGCCGCCGCAAAACGGAGCGCAATAGCCTTTGAAAGCAAAGCAAACAAAAAACGGTTTCGGCTTTTCAGCCGAAACCGTTTTTCATTGTGCCCGTAAATCTTCATTGTGATTCACGAAAATAAAATCATAATTAAATATATTTCGCTCAGCCTGCATTTGCAACAGCGGTTGTGCCGCCGTCCAAGCCGAGGATATAGTCTGCGGAAACATCAAGCTTTTGGCAAAAACGAACAAGATAGTTGATGGGCATTTGCCTGAATCCGCGCTCATATTCACTGTATTGCTGTTGTTTGATATCAAGCATTTCGGCAACTTCCGCCTGCTTGAGCGATTTATTTTCCCTTACATACTTTAATCTATTGTTATAGCTCATAACAACACCCCTTTTCATCTTTTCATCAATATTATATATCATTGCATTTCTTTCATTCAACAAAAACAACCTTTCTTTTGTGTGTTTTGCCAATTAACCCTATTTCGGTGATATTCTGCCCTGTTTCGGTGATATTCGACGGTGCCAGCTGAAAAGTTTTCATAAATATTCACGATATGCAATAATTATTCGCCGAATTTCACCACTTTTTTGAAATGTTTGTTATAATTTTATCAATTTCAAACCGATTTTCAATTACGAGTACACTATTTCGGACTCAAATCAGGCGGCACTTGTTTTAAAGCAAAGTATTTGATATAATCATTTAAGCAACTCCCCCCTTTCCGTTGAAAAGGGGAGCAAAAACGCCCGAATGAAAATTCGCATAAAAACAAGGCGTTTAAAACACAAACCGAAACCGATATTTAAATTTGCAAATTCGGCTGTTAATAAAAACGGAGGAACAATTATGAATATTATAATTTGCGTGCTGCTTGTGATTTCTATAATCATTTCCGCCGCAGCGCTTATTACGGGATTAAAGGTCAAACAGGGCAACGACATTGCCTTGCTTGACCAAAAAATAGACATAACCGCCAAAAGGACGGATGAGGCACTGCACAATGTTTCATTGCAAATGCAGGCTCTTACGGAAAAAAACTATGAGCAAATGCTCAAAATAAACGAATCGCTGAGCGCCAATGCGGAAAAGCAATCGCAAAAAATCGGCGATGCGATAACCGGAATGCAGCAAAGCAACGAAAAAAAGCTTGACGAAATGCGAAACACCGTAAACGAAAAGCTTGACGAAACCTTAAACCGCCGCATAAGCAGCTCTTTCAAAACAGTTTCGGAGCAGCTTACGCTTGTTTACCAAAGCCTCGGAGAAATGAAAACGCTTTCCGCAGGAGTTACAGACAATGTTAAAGATTTGAACAGAGTTTTAACCAATGTTAAGGCGCGCGGCACATGGGCAGAGGTTCAGCTCGGAAATATACTTGACGAAACTATCCCCGGAATGTACGAAACCAATGTGCAAACCAACCCCGCCTACAACGGCAGAGTTGAATTTGCCGTTAAAATTCCCAATTCACAAACGGACGACATAGCTTATCTTCCCATCGATTCAAAATTTCCGATGGAGGATTATATCAGGCTTTGCAACGCCTCCGAGCAGGGCGACTTGCCCGCGATGGAAGCGGCAAGAAAGGATTTGGAGCGCCGCATAAAAGATGAAGCAAAGCAAATAAAGCAATATGTTTCTTCGCCCTCCACAACGCCCTTTGCGATTATGTATTTGGCTACGGAAGGGCTTTATGCCGAAATTGCATCCGGCAAGAGCGCACTTTCCGAGCAATTGCAGGCGCAGGGCATTATGATTGCAGGCCCAAGCACGATAACGGCACTGCTTAATTCGCTTGCCATGGGCTTCCGCACAATGGCAATAAACAAAAAAGCCACCGAGGTTTGGAAAATTTTGGGTGCTGCCAAAACGCAATACAACAAATTCGGCGATTTGCTTGCAAAGGCGCGCAAAAAGGTGGATGAAGCAGGCAAAGCGCTTGACGAAGCAGACCACCGAAACAGTATTATCCAAAAAAATCTGCGCAATGTGGAGCAGCTTGAAAGCACCAGCGCAAACGATATTTTGGGGCTTGAGGAATAATTTAAAATTGCTTAGGCATAAAAAAATCGGCAGTTCAAAAGAACCGCCGATTTTTTTATTAACGCATTATTTTATTCCCAAATAAACGAAATTCTTGTAACAAACAAATCAAGATAAACGGATGAATATTTGCCGATATATTTTGCAAAAAAGGTTTGCACGCCGCTGCCGCTGATAGTTGTGTTTAGCATATCAAATTCCAGATCGGGCGCAATAATAACAAATTCACGCAGAGAAAGAATTTTGGTTTTATATTCATTGTGGCTGTTTAAATCCGTTTCCAGCACCGCGCAGCTTAACCCCATGGCATCCACAAGTTCATATTCAACGGTGCATTTTTTAAACGCTTTATACTCCTCATAATTATCGGCAACGGAATAATCGTTTTTATCAATATCTATATTATCAAACACAAGGCTTAATTTGTTGCCGGCCAATGAAATATTAGTCATCTTCTTATCATGAAGAATAGCAAAATTCACATCAAAATCACGATAAATAAAGTTGCCTGTTTCGATATCAAAGGTTGAAACCATATAGTTGCTTCCTTTCCAAAATCATAATTATTGCAGCCGTTTGCCCGATAAAATGAACACAAATGCACAAAAGCAGCAAAACGGCGGCACAAACATATATAATATATTCAGAACTTCTCAATATCATTCAACGCCTAATTTTACCATATCAAAAATATTTTGTAAAGACAAGCAATTGTAAACATTATATGTAATGCTTGTTGATAAATGGTAAATATCGTGATAAAATATCATAAAACACAGTATTGCGGCGAAAGGAAATCAAAATAATGGAAAAAGCATGGGCAGCCAATTTAAGAAACATTGAGCCATATGTTCCCGGCGAACAGAGCAAGGAAAAGAATATAGTTAAAATAAATGCAAACGAAAACCCGTATCCGCCCTCTCCGCTTGCGGCAAAGGCAATAAACGAATTTTGCACAAATAATTTAAGATTTTATCCCGATGCAAACGCGACTGAATTTAAAACTGCACTTGCCGAATTTTACGGAGTTGAGCCTGAAAACATTTTTATCGGCAACGGCTCGGACGATGTGCTTGCTCTTGCATTTCAGGCATTTTTCAACGGTGAAAAGCCGATTGCTTACCCAGATATAACATACAGCTTTTACCCGGTTTGGTGCCGCCTTTTCAACATAGCGTGCAAAACATATCCCCTTGGAAAAGATTTCAGAATCAATGCCGAGGACTACAAAGAGCCTAACGGCGGCGTTGTTATTCCAAATCCGAATGCGCCCACTTCTCTTGGTGAAGGCGAAGAATTCATAAGAAAAATTATGGATTATAATCAAGACAGCATTGTTATTATTGATGAGGCATATGTTGATTTCGGCGGATATTCAAGCGTTTTATTAACAAAAGAATACGAAAACCTGCTTGTTTGCGGCACTTTTTCAAAAAGCAGAAGCCTTGCAGGAATGAGAATAGGCTTTGCAATAGGAAGCAAGGCTTTGATAAGCGTGCTTGAAGCGGTTAAGAATTCCTATAACAGCTATACCGTAAACAGCATTTCAATGGCGGCCGGCACTGCCGCAATCAAAGATACGGATTATTTTAAAGCAACCGTTTCAAAGGTTATTACCACAAGGCAGCGTGTTACAAATGAGCTGAGAAAGCTTGGGTTTACGGTGCTTGATTCGCAAACAAACTTTATTTTTGCAACACACGGCAATAAAAGCATGAAAGAGTATTTTGAATATTTAAAAAAGCACAATGTGTTTATAAGATATTTCAATTTGCCGAGAATAGATAATTATGTGCGCATAACAATTGGCACGGATGATGAAATGGATATTTTTCTTGCCGAAACAAGAAAATTCCTTGCAAAATAATTTCAAAGCTAAAAATTATTACATAAACAAAATAAAAGCACAGAGCAGTTTAATAAACTGCTCCGTGCTTTTTGTTTTATTATTCTTCTGGCACTTCGCCGTTAAAGGTGAATTTATCATCTTTAAAATCAACCGTGCACTTATCACCGTCCGAAACTTTTTTCTGAAGCATAAGCTCGGAAAGCGGATCCTCTATTTTGCGCTGAATTGCTCGGCGAAGAGGCCTTGCTCCGTAAACATTATCAAAGCCCGCATCTGCAATTGCACAAATTGCCGCATCTGTAAATTCAAGCTTGATATCCATTTCTGCAAGGCGCTTTGTAAGAGTTTTGAGCATTCTTGCCGCAATTTCCTTAATATCATCTTTCTCAAGGCGATTGAAAACGATAATATCATCAATTCTGTTAAGAAATTCAGGCTTAAAGGTCTTTTTAAGATCTTCCATAACAAGATCCTCAATGCTCTTGTTTGCATCATTATCATCACCGCCAAAGCCGAGGGCCGACTTGCTGCTGATAATTTTTGCGGCACCCACATTAGAGGTCATAATGATAATTGCATTCTTAAATGAAACCTTGCGGCCCTTAGAATCGGTGAGCACACCGTCCTCAAGAATTTGAAGAAGAATATTGAAGACATCCGGATGCGCCTTTTCGATTTCATCAAACAAAACTACCGAATAAGGCTTTCTTCTGATTTTTTCAGTGAGCTGACCGCCCTCATCAAAGCCGACATATCCCGGAGGCGAACCGATAAGCTTAGATACCGTGTGCTTTTCCATATATTCACTCATATCAAGCTTAATAATGGCATCTTCGGAGCCGAACATTGCCTCTGCAAGGGATTTGCAAAGCTCTGTTTTACCTACACCGGTTGGGCCGAGGAAGATAAACGAACCGAGAGGTCTGTTGGGATTTTTGATTCCGACTCTGCCGCGCCTTATTGCCCTTGCAACGGCAGACACAGCCTTATCTTGACCCACAATTCTTTCATGAAGAATCTGTTCCATATTAAGCAATCTTTCGGATTCCTCTTTTGTGAGCTGTGTTACGGGAATTCCCGACCATGAAGACACAACATTGGCGATATCCTCAGTGGTGACTTCTTTAATATCCCTGCCTGAAGAATTCTTCCATTTTTCTTTTTCTTCATCAAGCAGAGTTTGCAGTTCTTTTTCCTTATCCCTGATTTTGGCAGCCTGCTCAAAATTCTGGCTTTTAACCGCAGAAGATTTTTCCTGCTGCAGGCGCTTGATTTCCTGCTCCATACTCTTGAGATTCGGCGGAGCGGTGAACGCTTTAAGCCTTACACGGGAAGCCGCTTCATCAATAAGATCTATTGCCTTATCAGGCAAAAATCTGTCTGCAATATATCTGACGCTCATTTTAACTGCGGTTTCAATTGCTTCATCGGAAATTTTAACCTTGTGATGAGCCTCATATTTATCACGCAGGCCTTTGAGGATTTCAATTGCTTCTTCCTCCGTCGGCTCGCCCACATTAACACTTTGGAAACGGCGCTCAAGAGCTGCGTCTTTTTCAATGTTTTTTCTGTATTCCTCTATTGTGGTGGCGCCGATAACCTGTATCTCGCCCCTTGCAAGAGCCGGCTTCAGAATATTTGCCGCATCAACCGCGCCCTCTGCGGCACCAGCGCCGATAAGCGTGTGCACCTCGTCAATAAACAGTATAACATCCTTGGCCTGCTTAACCTCATCCATGGCCTTTTTGATTCTTTCCTCAAAATCGCCTCTGTATTTTGTGCCGGCAACCATTGATGTTAAATCAAGGGCAACAATCTTTTTGCCCTCAAGCATTTCGGGCACCTCGCCCTTAACTATCTTAAGAGCCAAGCCTTCCGCAATTGCCGTTTTACCGACACCGGGCTCGCCGATAAGGCAGGGGTTGTTTTTTGTTCTTCTCGAAAGAATTTGAATAACCCTTTCAATTTCTTTTTCTCTGCCGATAACGGGATCTATGCCGCCGTTTCTTGCTTTTTCGGTTAAATCAGTGCCGAATTCATCAAGAGTAGGCGTTGAGCTTTTGCCCTTTTTACCGCCCTTTGAGCCTCTGAATTCGGATTCCGGCCTTGAGAGGTCGTTAACGAGTTCCTCCGTGAAAGCATTTTCATCAACGCCGCAGGCATTCAAAATCTTAACGGCTGCCGAATCGCTTTCACGAAGCAATGCAAGCAGCAAATGCTCTGTGCCTACAAAGGAATTTCTCATTCCCCTTGCAAGCTGAAATGCAATTTCAAGAATTCTTTTTGCAGTTGGTGTGAAATCATTCGGTGAAAGCGCAGTGGGGTTACCAACCCCCGTGTTATCCTTAATGATCTGCTCAACCGATTCAAGAGCTATGCCCTTTTCAGAAAGCAGCTCTGCTCCGTAGCTTGTGTTTTCTTTAAGCACACCGATAAGAATATGCTCAGAGCCTATATATGTGTGGCCGAAATTCTCGGCCGATTTAATTGCAAGATTTAAAACATCATTTGCTTTTTGAGTAAAACTGTTGAATCTATACATAATTATTCCTCCTTTAAAACGCAGGCAAGCCTGCGAGCCGCAAATTAAACCGAGCGAATAATCATTTAAGCTCCGCGAAAGCGGATTTTATGCCATTGATGCCGCATATGCGAAATCAAAGCCTTTGTTTTCGGCAGGATATGCCGTAAAACCGCTTAGTTTAATTCGTTTCTGACTCTTTCCGCCCTAAGCTTAGAAACGGAATCCGGGTCGCCGCAATCATCGGCGGCAAGTAAATTACCGTCTGCCGATGTGTGAATAAGCGCCGTTACGAGCGCAGGATCAAAATCAAAGAATCCAAGCGCCGCACCGAGCCTTACATCCGAAGCAAGAGCAATAAATTCGGCATAGCTTAAACGCCTTGCCATCTTAAGAGTGCCCATACTTCTGTATAATTTATCCTCCCAAATCTCGCTGCCCTTCATTGTGGCGCGCAAATTTCTTTCGCGCATAACGATTTGCATTGCAACGGAGGCAATATTTTCAACCGCCTCTTTCTCCGTTATGCCGAGGGTGACATGATTGGTGAGCACATAAAACGCGCCCGATTCGCCATAAAGCGGGCGAAGCGTGAAGCCGAGTTTGCCCACGAGCGAGGCTAATTTGCCTATGCCGCCCGCATACTCAACGGCGGGCAGATGCAAACCGACGGAGATTTTAAGCCCCGTGCCCAAATTAACCGGACTTGCGGTGAGAAAGCCGAGCCTCTCATCAAATGCAATCGGCAGGCGGTCAATAAAAACATCATCAACCTTATTTGCCTTTGCATATGCGCTTTCGGGGTCAAGACCCGGCGCAAAAGCATTTATTCTGATATGATCCTCCTCGCAAAGCATTACACAAACGCTTTCATCGGGAGAAACAAGAAACGCGCCTTTTTCCTTTGCAAATTCGGGACTTATAAGCTGCCTTTCGGCATATGCAGCAGCCTGAGCAGGCGATGCTCCCTGTAAATCAACAAGTGTGAAATCACCCGCCAATTCCGAATTTTTAATGCAGGCATAAAGCTTTTTAACCGTGTTTCGCTTTATTTCGCTGCTGAGCTTTGATTTAAAAGGCGTGTCGCTTAAATTTCTTGCAAGCCTTATTTTTGAAAAAAGAACCACATCATTATCCGCGCCGCCTGTGCCGTACCAATTTTTCATAACTTACTCCTTTTCACCGAGTTCCTTGATTTTATCTCTTATAACCGCCGCATCCTCAAATCTTTGCTCTTTGATTGCAAGCTTCATATCCTCTTTAAGCTTTTCAAGCTCCGATTTAGGTTGCTCTGCAGCCGCCTCTTCTTTGCTTTGAGGTTCATCGGGAACCTCGGTGTAAGTAATGTTTTTGCCCACATGCTTTGCGTTTCCGTGAAGCTTAAAAATCGATGGCTGAAGCTTATCGGCAAATTTATCATAGCAATCCGCGCAGCCGACCAAGCCGCTGCTTACAATATCGTTAAAGGTTGAACCGCAGCTGTCACATCTGTCAATACCGGAAAGGATATTCATTGCCGGTATGCCTGCGCCGAGCAGATTGCCGAGGAATGTGTCCGCAAAGAAATTTTCTGCGCTGAAATCATTCATCAGCCCAAGCTCCCTTGCGCAATCCTCGCAAAGATGCATTTCCGTTACATTGCCGTTTATATTTTGTTTGAAATAAGCCGTGGCTTCATTTTTATTACAATGCTGGCATTTCATAATAAATATCATCCTTTCATTTATTAAATCAACTTATATACGCAAGCAGCATTTGCTTTAACTGCCTTGCGCGAACGGCGTTTTTAATTTCCTGCGAAACGCCCTTGAAATTGCTTTCCGCCATTGCGGCGTCAAGCATTTTTGCGCTTTTTGAATCTATCAGCTGCTGATAATTTAAATTATATATATTTGCTTTTGCGGAGCGTTCGTCTATCTCGTTGCCGATGCTGTTTATAAACGCCATAACGGCGGTATTTTTTGAATCGGCGCGCGTGATATAAATACACCCTCCGCCGCCTCTGCGGCTTTCGATTCTATAGCCCTGCTCGGGCGTGAAGCGCGATGTGATAACATAATTTATTTGGCTGGGAACGCAGCCGATTTGCGAAGCAAGATCATTGCGCTTGATTCTGACGGTTGAATTGTTTTCATCAAACATATCAAGAATCATTCCGGCTATAATATCCGTCATATTCACTTATCACTCACTCCTTTTGGCTTATATTTTATTTTCGGCCTTATGTTTTGTCGAAGTACTATTATTGTTTCTGACTTTGACTTTCCTTGACCTTGATTACATATTAGCACGAAGGTCAGAGAAAGTCAATACTTTTTTATGATTTTTTTAAAATTTTTTAGCACGATTTTTCCGCTCAACTGTGCGGTTTTTCGAGATTTTCATTCAAAAAGCGCAAAAAAATTTAAAAAAATCTTTTTTACTTTTTGCTTTTCATTTATAATAAAGGTCAAAGACAAACAACAAAATTGAAGCGTCTATGTATGGTGAATAATATGAAAATAACAAATAATATGATAGATTCCGATTTGCGCCTGTGCGGCGAAATGATAAGGGCGATAAATCCGCTCGGCTCTTACGGCATGCAGGGAATAATGGGCAGAATTTCAAAAATCGCGCTCGGCGCATTGCCGCTCAGGAGTATGAACTGCACAAAAACTGAAATTTGCCGCAAAAACGGCACATATTTTAAAGCCTGCATTTTCAAAAGCAAAAATGCAAACGAAAATGCAATAGGCATACTTTGGCTGCACGGCGGCGGATATGTTATGGGTGCGCCCGAAATGGCGGTTATGACCATGCCCAAAGCACTGCTTCAGAAATTCAATTGTGTTATAATCTGCCCCGACTACACACTTTCAACCGATGCTCCCTACCCTGCCGCTGTTGAAGATGCATATCGCACCCTGCAATGGATGAGCAACAACAGAAAAAAGCTGGGAATAGGATATGAAAAATTTGCAGTGGGCGGCGAAAGCGCGGGCGGAGGACTGGCTGCCGCACTTTGCATTTATGCGCGCGATAAAGGAAATGCTTCAATTGCCTTTCAAATGCCGCTTTACCCCATGCTTGACGACAGAGTAACAAAAACCTCCTGCTGCAACGATGCGCCGCTTTGGAACACGGCGGCAAACACCGCGGCTTGGGAAAGATATCTCGGCCCGCTTTACGGCAGCGACGGAGTGAGCGCATATGCCGCTCCGGCAAGGCTTGACAATTTTACAAACCTGCCGCCCGCAGTTTCCGTTATCGGCACGATCGAGCCGTTTTACGAAGAAACGATTAAATATTTTAAATCACTTTATTCCGCAGGAACGGAAGCGAGGCTTCAAATCGAAAACGGCTGTTTCCATGCCTTTGATATGGTTGCTCCAAGCTCCGCCGCGGCAAAAAGAGCACGAAGCTTTTTGCTTTTGGCATTTGAGGATTACGCCGAAAAATACATAAAAGCGAAAAAATAAAAGTTATCCTTGACTAACCGCAAGGTTTAATGTTAATATTACCGCACAAATTAAATTCTCGCTGAGGGAGTAGTTTGCGCATTAAATTTAAAATGTGCGGCAAGTCAACAGACTGACCGTTATGGTCTGGCTTGCCTTAATTAACGAGACTCATGCACACCGCCGGCAGGTATAACGCCTCGGCATCTGTGCATAAGTCTTTATTTTTTTGGCTTATGCACGGCACAATACCGTGTGTGAGCTTTTTTATTTGTAAAAAATTCACCGGCTTTGCCGGGCAGGAGGAAAATATGAGGGAGTTTTTAAGAAGCAAAGAAGAATTGCTCAAAGAATTCGGCTCAAACCCGCAAACGGGGCTGACAAACGATAAAGCCGCCGAAAACAGAGCAAAATACGGCGAAAATTCGCTTACGCGAAAAAAGCAGGATTCATTGCTTAAAAGGCTTTGGGACGCGGCCACCGAGCCGATGCTTTTGATGCTGATTGCCGCAGGACTGATTGCACTTGCGGTAAACATCGTTCGCAGCGTAACGGGCGGCGAAGCGGATTTTCTTGAATGTGTGGGCGTTTTTGTGGCGATTGCGCTTTCCGTTGTTATCAGTGTTGTTATGGAGGGCAAAAGCGCCAAGGCGTTTGAAGCGCTTTCAAAAATAAACGGCAACATAACCGTGCGTGCAATCAGGGGCGGAAAAGCAATTACCCTTGAAAGGGATGAAATATCCGTTGGCGATATTTTGCTTCTTTCCGCGGGCGACAAAATTCCCGCAGACTGCCGATTGATTGAAAGCACTGCACTTACGGTTGACGAATCCGCGCTAACCGGCGAAAGCTTCCCGGTTAAAAAAGACGCCGATTTTCAAATTGCAGACGAGAAAACGCCGCTTGCCGAAAGAGCAAATATGATTTACAGCGGCACATTTATAACCGAGGGTCATGCAAAGGCCGTTGTTACCGCGGTGGGCGATTCCACGGAATTCGGCAAAATCGCAGGCGAGCTTACCGGTGCGGACAAAGCAAGCACGCCGCTACAGGAAAAGCTTGCAAGGCTCGGCAAAACCATCACGGTTATCGGCGTTATCGCCGCGGCAATAGTTTTTATTTCGCAAATCATTTCATTTGCCATTCACGGCACAATTTCGCTTGATGCGATTACCGAAGCTTTTATAACAAGCATCGTTCTTATAGTTGCCGCCGTGCCCGAGGGGCTGCCCACCATCGTGGCGGTTTCCCTTTCAATCAACATCATCAAGCTTTCAAAGCAAAATGCGCTTGTTAAAAAGATGATTGCCTCCGAAACCATCGGCTGCATAAGCGTTATCTGCTCCGATAAAACAGGCACATTAACCGAAAACAAAATGACGGTGCGCGGTTTTTACGACTTTGAAATGCACACCGACGCAAGCAAGCTTACAAACGAATATTTAACGCATAACATCTGCCTTAACACCACCGCCGATTTGGGCGACGGCGGCGAATTTATCGGCAATCCCACCGAATGCGCAATGCTGAATTTTTACGAAGCCTCAAAGGCGCACGAGGATTGCGGCAATTCATATAAAGACGAGAGAAACGACCACGAGGTGCTTTTCGCATTTCCTTTTTCCTCAGATCTTAAGCATATGACCACCGTTTCAAAGGTGGACGGGCGTATTATATCCTATGTTAAAGGCAGCCCCGAATGTGTGCTTGCCATGTGCGGCATCAGCGGCGAGGAGCGAAAAAAGGCCGAAGCCGCAATCACAAATGCCGAGGAAAATGCCATGCGCGTTATCGCCTTTGCACACAAAAAGCTCGACGGCATGCGCGATTACGAAGAAGAAAAAGAGCACACACAAATGGAAAGCAACATGGTTTTTGACGGCTTTGTTGCCATTTCCGATCCGCTTCGCGCAGATGTTTACGATGCGGTTAAATGCTGCCGCAGTGCCGGCGTGGGAGTTAAAATCCTTACCGGCGACAATATAATCACAGCCTCCGCCATCGCAAGCGAGCTTGATTTGCTCGGCGAGGGCAAAGTGGCGCTTGAAGCCAAAGAGATAGAGGAAATGAGCGACGACGAGCTTTGCAACATTTTGCCGCAGATAAGCGTTATTGCGCGAAGCACGCCGAGCGTTAAGATGAGAATAGTTAAGCTGCTTAAATCGCAGGGCAATGTTGTGGCTGTTACGGGCGACGGAATTAACGATGCTCCCGCGCTTAAAAATGCCGATGTGGGCATTGCGATGGGCATTTCCGGCACGGAGGTTTCAAAGGAAGCAAGCGATATCGTGCTGCTGGACGATTCTTTTGCCACAATAGTTAAAGCCGTTGAATGGGGCAGAAATATTTATGAAAACTTCAAAAGATTTATCAGCTTTCAGCTCACGGTTAATTTAGCTTCCGTTATCTGCGTTTTCGTTTCCGTTTTGCTCGGACTGTCGGCACCTTTTACGGCGCTTCAGCTGCTGTGGATAAACATTATTATGGACGGCCCACCGGCGCTTACGCTCGGTCTTGAGCCGAATTACAGCGATTTGATGAATCGCAAGCCCACTGCGCGCGGCGAAAACATTATTTCAAAAAACATGTTCACTCGCATAGGGCTTACGGGCGTTTATGTTTCAATCGTTTTCCTTTGCCAATACAAATTCAACTTCCTCGGCGCGGCAGAAGGCGAAATGCGCACGGTTTTATTCACGCTTTTCGTTTTATTCCAGCTTTTCAACGCTTTCAACTGCCGCGAGCTGCACAGCGAAAGCATATTCAAGCACCTGTTTAAAAACAAGCTTATGTTGCTGATAGTGGGCTGCACCTTTGCACTTCAGATTTTGATTATTCAATTTGCGGGTGCATTTTTCGGCACAGTTCCGCTCGGAATCGAAATGTGGCTCAAGCTTTTCGGAATGTCTGCCACGGTGATAGTGCTTTCCGAAATCATAAAGCTATTTATAAGGCTCTTTTCCAAAAAGAAAAATGCATAAAGCCTTTGCCTGATTAAAATATTAAATCAACACATAAGCAAAACTGCCGGCACCTTTTCGGGTGTCGGCAGTTTTTTATACAATAATCTGATTTTAAATTTTAATGCTTTTATTCAGTCAAGCAGCCCGCACACATCTTCGGCAATCTGCTCTTTTGTAAGCCTGTTTTCGACAAGCAAGGCATTGTGATCATAGCGATCCTCAAACTCCTTTTTAAGGCCGTAATTGAGTACTTTAACATTGTCCCTGCCGTAAAATCTTGCGATTTTTTCGCCGAAGCCGCCGTCAAGCACACCGTCCTCAAGAGTAACAACAACACTGTGCTCCTTCATCAAATCGTAAAGAAGTGCATCATCCGTTCCCGTGATAAAGCGCGGGTTAATTAAAGTGGGCTTTTTACCCGTTTTGCTTTCGATTTCCTTTGCCGCTTCCTCGCCGAGCCGATAAAACGAGCCGAGCGCAATAATTGCAACATCGCTGCCGCTTTGGGTGATTTGATATTTATTCAAATCGCCGTAATCCTTATCAAATTCCCTGCCCGTTGTGACAACGCCGTTTTCGGGCACACGAATTGCAACCGGATATTCATTTTGCTCAATGCTCCAATCAAGCATAGCAAGATATTCCTCCTTGCATGTTGGCGCAAGGTAAACAAGATTTAAAATATTTGAAAGCATGGGAATATCATAATAGCCGATATGGCCCGCATCGTTCATGCCGAAAACGGAAGCGCCGTAAAGTACAATCGTTGCCGGCTCGCTGTTGAGGCACAAATCTTGAGCAATTTGATCGTAAGTGCGCTGAATAAAGGTGCTGTAAGTGCCGTAAACGGGCTTGCCGCCGTTTTTGGCAATGCCGGAAGCAAGAGCAACGGCGTGCTCCTCTGCAATGCCGACATCAACAAATTGACTGCCCGCCTTATCGCGGCGCGCCTTATCAAAGCCCATGGAAGTGGGTACTGCGGAGGTGATTGCAACCACCTTTTTATCCTTTGCCATTTTATCAAGCAAAAATTCAGCCGTGATATCGCTGTAATTCTCCCCGCCGAAATCAACCGTGGGCTTTCCGGTTTCAATGTTGAACGGAGCGCAATAATGCCAATTTTCCTTGTTTTTAACGGCGGGAGCATAGCCTTTGCCCTTTTCCGTTACAATGTGCAAAACAACGGGATGATCAATATCCTTAACAGATTCAAAAAGCTTAATAAGGCTTTGAATATCGTTTCCGTTTGCCTCAAATTTGTAATCAAGCCCCATGGAGCGGAAAAGATTGCATTCGCATTTGCCGCCGCTTTCGCGAAGCATGCGCAAATTTTTATAAATGCCGCCGTGATTTTCCGCGATGGACATATCATTGTCGTTCACAAGAATAATCATATTGCTGCTTTGCTCGCCCGCAAAATCAAGGCCCTCAAGCGCTTCGCCGCCGCTGAGAGAACCGTCGCCGATAACGGCAATGATGTTTTCCTTGCCGCCGCAAAGATCCCTGCCCTTTGCAAGACCGCACGCAAGGCTTACGGAGGTGGAGGTGTGGCCGATATTAAACATATCATGCTCGCTCTCAAGCGGATTTGTATATCCCGTTACATCATCATATTTTGCAGGATCCAAATAAGCGTCCTTTCTGCCGGTGAGCATTTTATGCGGATAGCATTGGTGCGAAACATCAAACACGATTTTATCCTTGGGTGAATCAAACACATAATGAAGCGCAACGGTTGCCTCCACGAATCCCATGTTCGGGCCGAAATGGCCTCCGTGCACGGAAAGCCTTTTCAAAAGGGCTTCGCGCATTTCAGCGGCAAGCACTTCAAGCTGAGCGAAATCGAGCTTTTTAACATCCTGCGGTGAATTGATATTTTCAAGATACATATTTATTTCTCCTTTATTGACAAATTTAATAAAAATATTTATACTTTTTATTACACGAAGATTATACAAGTTAAAGTAAACTTTAAGTCAAGCGTTTTTTTAAAATTTATCCGCAAAGCGAAAGGGTTGAAAGCATTATGAATTACACGGTAGGCGAAACGGCAAAAATGATGAATTTACCCACATCTACTTTAAGATATTATGATAAAATCGGCTTGCTTCCGTTTGTTAAGAGAACGGAAAGCGGAATCCGCATGTTTCAGGACGAGGATATGGAATGGCTCGGCATTATCGAATGTTTAAAAAAGACGGGCATGCAGCTGACCGAAATCAGGGAATACATAAACATGGCAATGCTGGGCGACGAAACAATAGACGCCCGCCTGCAAATGTTTTTGCGCCGCAAGCGGGAAACCGAGCAGCAGATAAAGGAACTGCAGGAAACGCTTGAAACGATTGACTATAAAATTTGGTTTTATGAAACGGCAAAAGAAAAAGGCACCACAAAGGGCGTTGCCTGCGAATGCAGCGATGTGCCGAAAAAATACAGAGAGGTTAAACAGCGCCTGGCGAAAATATCATAATAAAAAACAATATAAAATCTTTAAAAAATCTGCAATCCGCGACGCCCAAAAAGGCAACGCGGATTTTTTGCCTTCTTGCACGGAATAATTATTCCCGTTTTTCACACAATAACAATAAATATAAAATAAGCGTGGAAATTTATATCCGCTTATGATATAATAAAGAAAAGTTTTGTGCTTTTTGCATAAAATATTTGCTTTTGCGAAAATATTTTTTATTCATTTGAGAGGAATAATGCCATGAGCAACTCAAAAACAAAGCCTTTCGGCATACGGGATAAGCTGGGCTATATGTTCGGCGATTTCGGCAACGATTTCACATTTTTGCTTTCTTCAAGCTTTTTGATGAAATTTTACACCGATGTTATGGGCGTGGACGGCTATATAGTGGGAATCATAATGATGGTGGCAAGATTTGTTGACGCATTCACCGATGTTGCCATGGGCCGAATTTGCGACAGAAGCAAAATGACCTCCGTGGGCAAATTCAAGCCGTGGATTCGCAGAATGTGCGGGCCTGTTGTTATCGTTTCGTTTTTAATGTATCAAAGCGGGCTTTCGGGCTTGCCCCAATGGGCTAAAATAGTTTATTTAACAATAACTTATATTTTATGGGGCTCTGTTTTCTACACTTCAATCAATATCCCCTACGGCTCAATGGCATCTGCCATTTCCGATGACCCCGGCGACAGGCAATCCCTTTCCACCTTCAGAACAATGGGCGGAATGTTTGCCGGCGCATTCATTATGGCTGGCGTGCCGCTTATGATTTATGATAAGGTTAACGGCAACGATGTTTTAAACGGCAAAAGATTCACGATAATCGCAGGCGTTTGCTCGATTTTGGCATTCATCTGCTATATACTTTGCTATTCGCTCACCACCGAAAGAGTTAGAACCGAAGCTTCTGCCGACGCAATGAGGCAAAACAGCGTGGGAAACATGCTCAAAAACGCACTTAAAAACAGAGCGCTTATTTCAATTATAGTCGCTTCCGTTTTCATGCTGGTTTCGCAACTTACCATTCAGCAAATGGCAAACTATGTATTCCCCAATTATTACGGCAATGCAAAAGCACAAAGCCTTTCAATGGTTGTTATGGGCGGCGGAATGCTTGTGGCGGCACTTATAGCGAAGCCGCTTGCAAAGAAAATCGGCAAGGCCGAAATGAGCGTTATCGCAAATATGCTTGCAGGCGTTGTTTGCATAATTTTGTATTTCGTAAGGCCGCAAAATGTTTGGGTTTATGTGTCCTTCCAATTTCTTTCCTGGTTTGGGCTCGGTGTTTTCTCCATGGTTACCTGGGCACTTATCACGGATGTTATCGATTATTCCGAAATCAAAAACGGCATCAGGGAGGACGGCTCTGTTTACGCGCTTTATTCCTTTGCCCGCAAGCTCGGTCAGGCGGCTTCGGCGGGCCTTACCGGCGCACTGCTTTCGCTTATAGGCTACGACCAATCAACGGCATTTATGCCTGAAGTTAAAGAGGGCATTTTCGATATTTCAACACTTGTGCCCGCAGCAAGCTTTATCATTCTTGCGCTTATACTTTGGTTCTGGTATCCGCTTCACAAAAAGCAGGTTGAGGAAAATGTTGCAATCCTAAGAGAAAAGCATTCGAGCGGCAAAGAATAAGCCCGAGCTTTAAATCACAAATCAATTTCACACAGCAAAAGCCCTTGAAGCGTTTAACGGCTTCAAGGGCTTTTATCATATTAAAATATTTTATTTGCAAATAAGAAATTCGGCAGCGGAGCAAAGCACCTGAACAATCGAAAATCCAAAAACAACCTGTGTGTCCGACCAGCCGTGATTTTTACGCATTTCATCATGGATGGGAGTACGAACATTTTTAAGCACTTCGATCTTGAAAAAGCGCTTTAAGAAGATTTTAATAAGACCCGCAATTCCGTCCACAAGCAAAACGGCGGAAAGCAGAATATATGAAAGCGGATGACCGGATTTTAAAATCATAATCACAATAATAAGCCCAAGCGGCCTTGAACCCGCATCGCCCATAAGCTGAGAGCTGGGGCTTGTGTTAAAGCAAAGATATGCTGCAAGCACGCCGATCATAATAAAGCCAAACACCGAATACGGTGCCGCGATTTGCTTTGAAAACACAAATATAATGCTGAGCAGTGATATTGTGCCGAGTGAAGCGCAAAGCCCGTCCACCCCATCGGAGCAGTTGGTAACATTTATACCGATCCAAAGCAATATTGTGGAAAGCACGGCAAAAACCGCGGGATGAACGCTGAAGCCGTGATTAAAAATAACAAACGATGTGGAATTATTGAGAACAAACACAACGGAAATCAAAATGCACACAATCAAATCGATAAGGCCTTTTTTGTAATCCGACCAAGGCTTATCGGAAGCATCGTCCAAATAACCGCTGAGCATTTCAATAAAAATCAAAACATCATAGCATATCAGTTCGGGCGTAACCGGCATTAAAAATACGGAGCAAAGCACAAACACGGCAATCATTACCAAGCCTACTCCCCTGATTTTGCCCTTTGATTTTTCTCCGTTTACGGCAAAAGCCCTGCCCTTATCCTTTGGCAAAAACGGCAATTTGATTTTAAGAAGCACAAAGCAGATCGCAAACGCCGCCAAAAACGCGCACGCAATATATTTCGCCGAGCCTGCGGCATTGCCGAGAATATGATAAAACATTTTTTAACCCCGCTTATTTTAAATTTTAATTTAAAACATTATATTACAAAATTTTGCCGCAGTCAACAAAATGCGCCAAACTGCGTGAAATCGCCGCACGGGTTATGTTAAAATCCGGCCGGATATTCCGTTTCCGCTTATCACATATCGCATTCGGCTTTTGCTCGCTTAAAGCCAAAAGAAAAAAAGCGCCCCGCCTCGCACGATATGCGATACATCGAAGCGCCTTTTTATTACAGAGTAAAGAATTAAGCTTTAAGCCTCAACTGATTTTGCGTTTTCGCTTTCTTCATTTTCGGCAAGCTCACTGCCCTTTTTACTTTTAACATAGCTCTTAAACGAATTAACAACAATGATAAGGCCGAGCGTGATAAGCAAAACGGCAACAACAAGCTGAAGCGCAGAGCCGAAGATATCCGTGCCTGCGGCAATAGCCTTAACAAGGGCGATAACACGCTGAACAAGTGCCGTGAAGGTTACGCAAAGCATAATGATCATCGGCGGGAACAGCATCTTATTGCTTCTGCCCGTTACTTTAAGGAATACGCAAAGCGTGATAAGAACAAGCGCGCTGAGCAGCTGGTTTGCGGAGCCGAAGAGCGGCCAAACCTTTTCATAGCCGATTTTCGTGAGCACAAAGCCGCAAAGAAGCGTGAAAATCGTGGCGAAATAAGGATTGCAAAGCACCTTGCGCCAAGGCTTTGCATGCTCCATATCATCAACGCTGAAGATTTCCTGGAACGACATTTTGCCGATACGCGCAACGGCGTCAAGCGTGGTGAGCGCAAGAGCGGAAACGCACATCGTCATAAACACGGTTGCAACCTGAACAGGCATGCCCATTTTTTCAAAAAAGCCCGCAACACCGCGGCTGAAGATTTGGAACGGAGTGCCGTCTGCCGGGGTGCCGTCCTTAGCCGCTGCCGCGCCTGCAACGCAAAGCGCAAGAACCGCCAAAACACTTTCAAGAATCATTGCGCCGTAGCCGACTTTAATCATATCCTTTTCATTTGCTATCGTTTTGGACGAAGTGCCCGAGGAAACAAGGCTGTGGAAGCCCGAAACCGCACCGCAGGCAACCGTTACGAAAAGAATCGGAAACATTGTGCCGAGCTTTTCATTTGTGAAGCCCGTGAAAACAGGCAAATTCATTGTGGGGTGGCCGATGATAAGGCCGACCGCCGCACCGAGAATCATACAAACAAACATAATCGTGGTCATATAATCACGGGGCTGTTTCATAAGCCAAATCGGCACGATTGCGGCAACAAAAATATACGCAAAAACGATATAGCTCCAGCCGTCCTTACCGAGAACGATGGGACATTTGATGCCGATTGCAAACGAAGCTATAATGAAAACAACACCGATAAGAAATTCTTTCCAGCCGGAAAAATTGAATTTCTTTTGAATAAGGCCGAAAATAACGGCAAAAAGCATGAACATGATCGAAACCATGCCGGCAGAGCCGTTTGTGCCCGCCGTGGCAAGCTTTGCGCCGGTGGTGGCGTCAAAGGCATTAAATGTGCCCGAAACCATATCGGCAAAAACAGCTATGATAAGCAGTGAAAACAGCCAGCAAAAGATTGTGAAAAGCTTTCTGCCGAGCTTTCCGATATATTTTTCAATCAGCATGCCCATTGATTTGCCCTGATTTTTAACCGAGGCATAGAGCGCGCCGAAATCCGTTACCGCGCCGAAGAAAACGCCGCCGATTAAAATCCAAAGCAAAACGGGAAGCCAGCCGAACACGGCGGCCTGAATTGCGCCGGTTACGGGGCCTGCACCCGCGATTGACGAAAATTGATGGCTGAAAACCGTCCAGCCGTTTGTGGGCACGTAATCCTTGCCGTCGTTATATTTAACGGCGGGAGTTTCCGCTTTGGGATCAATTCCCCATTTTTTTGCAATGCGGCGGCCGTAAAGCACATAGCCCGCACCGAGAACAGCCACGGCGATTAAAACAATTACCAATGTGTTCATAAAATCTATCTCCTTTTCTTATTTCAAACAGCCGCCGGCAAATAAAAAAGCCCCCGCTTTGCACAAATCATCAAAGATTTTGCAAAGGCGAAGGCATCAACTTAAACATAAAGTTTAACTGCATCCGTGTTACCACTTTGCTTGCCGGCACGAATCCGACCGCTCAATCACCGCCCAAAATCCGCAGAAAGCAAAATTTCGGAAAGTGTTTCCATATAACGGTGGAACCCGGCTTTGCCTACTGATAGCTTTTCAGCAAAGCTGCTTGCAGGTGAGGGCCGAACGCGCCTTGTTACCGCCTTCCACAACCGGCGGCTTTCTGTGAACGGTGCTGCGCAGGGTCATTTCCTGTTCATTGCATTTGGCTGTTTAATTTATAACTTAATGTTAGTACTAAAATTAAAATTTGTCAAACAATATTAAAAATTTCGTAATTTAGCCCAAACGGCAGCGCAAAATTAAGCCTTGCTTTGGACATATTTTAACATTTTATGAACAGAAAAACTCTTATTGGCTCAATATGCAAAAGGACTCCGCCGCATCAAAACGGCAGAGCCCTTTTTACAAAGACAGAGAGTGCAGTGAAAAGCACTGCAAAAAATCGCCTGCGCCGCAAAATAATTTAGAAATTATCAAGCAGGGATTTGTAAAACTCGCAATAATCTGTTCTGTTTTCAGCTGTAAAAGCCATAGCCTCGCGCGGATGACGGTTGAGCTGACCCGTGAGCATATATTGCACCTCGTAGCCCCATTTTACGCCGCTTTCCTTGAGCGGAATCATGTAATTTTCAAGGAAAGTAAGCAGACTATAAAGATTATATTTCGGATTTTTAAGGAATCCGAGCAAAAGCTCCATTGCGCAGTTGCCCGCTCCCCTTCCCATGCCTGCCGCCGTGGCATCAAGATAAGAAACACCGTAAGAAAGAGTTTCAATCGTGTTTGCAAAAGCAAGATTTTGATTGTTGTGCGCATGAAAGCCGATTGCCTTGCCGTATTTTTCGCCGATTTCAAGATATTTTTTTGCAAGTGCGCCCGCCGTTTCGGGGTAAAGCGAGCCGTAAGAATCCACAAGATAAATAACATCAACACTTGATTGGCCTATCATTGCAAGAGCCTCTTCAATCTGCTCGCTCGAAGCCTGGCTGATCGCCATGATATTACAGGTGGTTTCATAGCCGAGATTATGAAAATATTCAATCATTTCAAGTGCCGCCGGAATTTGGTGAATATAGCAGGCAACACGCACCATGTCTATAACCGATTCGCTTTTCGGCACGAAATCCTCTTTAAAATCGCACCTGCCGACATCAGCCATAACCGCAATTTTCATATCCGAAACATTATCTCCGACTATGCTGCGAATATCCGCCTCATCGCAAAACTTCCATTTGCCGAATTTATTAACATCAAACAGATTTTTGGAGGCACGATAACCGAATTCCATATAATCCACGCCGCTTTTAACATTCGTTTTATAAAGCTCGGTAACAAATTCATCCGTAAATTCAAAATTGTTGCAAAGGCCGCCGTCTCTGATTGTGGCGTCAACCACCTTAACATCGGCGCGCACGGTCATCATATTACCTTTTCTGGGTGCCATAATATCCTCTCCTGTTCGCAGTAATATCGCTTTATCGCTTTAAAGTCCCATCGCTTTAAAGCGGATTAGTGGTATTATAACAGGTGCGCTTTCCTTTGTCAACAGAAAATCAAAAAAAACAAAGCGGAAATGCAAAGCATTTCCGCCTGAAAAGCATATTAAAACCGCATATACGCGTATATAATATGGTTTTATATTATTTAATAACGCGAACTCTTACAACGCCGGCAATTTTTTCGATATCGCCGAGAACAACACCCGGCACATCCGAATCAACATCCAAAATGCTGTATGCTATTTCGCCGCGGTTTTTGTTTACGAAGTTTGCGATATTTATTCCGTCCTTACTGATTGTGTCGCTTATGGTGGCAATCATATTCGGCTGATTTTTATGAATAACGGTTATTCTTGCCGCGCCGCATTTCGGGCTGGAAACCGCAGGCATATTAACGGAATTTATGATATTGCCGTTTTCAAGAAAATCTATCAGCTCAGCGGCGCCCATTGTGGCGCAGTTCTCCTCGCTTTCGGGAGTGGAAGCACCAAGATGGGGCATGGCAATAACGCCGTCAACCCCGATAAGATCGGCAGACGGGAAATCCGTTACATAAGCCGCCATTCTGCCGTCCTCAAGAGCAGAAACGACATCCGCGGAATTGGCAAGATCGCCTCTTGCAAGGTTTATAATTCTGACCGTATCCTTCATCTTTGCGATGTTTTCGGCGCAAATCATTTCCTTTGTTTCGGGAGTGAGCGGCACATGCACGGTAACATAATCAGCCTTCGGGAAAATCTCATCAAGCGAATTTATTATTTGCACATCTTTTTTAAGCGTTTCGGCCGCGGCGGGAGAAAGAAACGGATCATAACCGACAACCTTCATGCCGAGATCAACGGCGGCGTTTGCCACCAATCTGCCGATTGCACCGAGGCCGATTACGGCAAGGGTTTTGCCCTTGATTTCGGGTCCGGAAAAAGCAGACTTGCCTTTTTCAACGCTTTTGCCGACATTTTCATCGTTTTTAATCGTTTTGCACCATTCGATTGCCTTGGTGATTTTTCTGCTTGAAAGCAAAAGCGCGCATATAACAAGCTCCTTAACCGCATTTGCATTTGCACCGGGGGTGTTGAAAACAACAATGCCGTCCTGCGTGCAGCGGTCTATCGGAATATTATTAACGCCTGCGCCGGCTCTTGCGATTGCAAGCAGTGACTTCGGCATTTCCATATCGTGCATGGCGGCGGAGCGCACCATAATCGCATCAGGATTTGCGATATCATCGCCGTAAGCATATTTTGATTTATCAAATTCGGCAAGACCGACGGATGAAATCTTATTAAGAGTTTTAATATTAAACATTATTTATGAGCCTCCTCAAATTCCTTCATGAATTTAACAAGCTTTTCAACACCCTCAATCGGCATTGCATTATAAATGGATGCACGCATGCCGCCCACTGTTCTGTGGCCCTTCAGATTAACAAAGCCCGCAGCGTCCGCCGCCTTAATAAATTCGGCATTGAGTTCATCGCTGCCCGTAACAAACGGAACATTCATAAGCGAACGGTATTCCGGCACGACGGTGCCCTTAAACATTTCGCTTGAATCAAGAAAATCATAAAGAATTTTTGCTTTTTTCTCATTATGAGCCTTCATGCCCTCCAGATCGCCGTAGGTTTCCTTGATCCATTCAAGCACAAGGCCGCAGATATAAATGGTCCAGCACGGAGGCGTGTTATAAAGCGAATCCGCATCCGCCTGCACCTTGTAATTCATCATAACAGGGCAGATATCCCTTGCGTTGCCGAGCAAATCCTCGCGAATAATTGCCACAACAAGGCCTGCGGGAGCAACATTCTTTTGAGCGCCGAAATAAACCATGCCGAATTTTGAAATATCAAGAGGCTCGGAAAGCGCGCATGAGGAAACATCGGCAATAAGCACCTTGTTGCCGACGGGAGGCAAATCGCGATACTTCGTGCCGTAAATGGTGTTGTTCATGCAAATGTAAACATAATCGGCATCCTCGCGGAAATCCTCTGCCTTTGTTTCAGGAATATATGTAAAGGTTTTATCTGCCGAGGAGGCAACGGCTTTAACATCGCCGTATTTCTGCGCCTCCTGAAACGCCTTTTTAGCCCACTGGCCCGTAATGATGTAATCCGCCTTGCCGCTGCCGTTCATAAAATTGAGCGGAATTGCGGAGAATTGAGCGGAAGCGCCGCCCTGCAAAAAGAGCACCTTATAATTATCCGGCACTTTGTAAAGCTCGCGCATAAGCCTTTCGGCGTTTTTGATAATTTCGTCAAAAACCTTTGAGCGGTGACTCATTTCCATAACGGATTGACCGCAGCCGCGGTAATCAAGTATTTCCGCGCCTGCCTTTTCGAGCACGGACTCCGGCAGGGTTGAAGGACCTGCGCTGAAATTATAAACTCTGGACATTATTAATTGCCTCTCCTTCGCATTTTTAATTGTGATATAGCTAATATTATAAAGATGTTTAACTTTTTGTCAATGCTTTAAGCAAAACTTTATCGGAAAGAAGCGATTTTTGTTAAATTTTTAACTATTCTTTTCAAGCTTATTGCTTCATTCCAAAATAAAATCACCCAAAAAGTTTTAAACTTCGTTGGGTGATTAAATCATCTTTATTATATATGCCAAACACGCGCAGTTTATCGCTGCTGATTGAGTGCATTCTGAAGTATGCCTGCATTTTTCTTCTTTTTGGGTTTATACGCGGGCGGATTTGCAAGCTTTTTGGTGAGCCTGTTGCTTTTTGCCATGATTTTATTTATTTCATGCACGGGGCCTGCCATATATTCCGTCATATACTTATCGGCAACGGCCATCATATCGGGATCGTTTTTCATTTCGCCCAAGATCGTTACGCCGATAACATCCTGCACTTCGTTAGTGCCATCCTCATAAACATCGCCGAGCATTTTAAAAAGCTTTTTTCTTTCCTGCTCGGTGCCGTTTTTGATAACATCAAGCACTTTCTGCGTGCCCACTTCCTCAAAAAAGGTTTCGGGCAAAAATTCGCCGTAATCGGAAATGTTTTGCTTAATTGCATCTTTATATTCGGGATAAAGCGTGCCGAAGCGATTTGCAAGCGAATCAACATCATAACTGATTACGCCGTTTTTCGCTTTTGAGCGGGAAACCGCCTTTGGCATTTTGATTTTATCCAAATCCTTTTTCTTATTTGTTTTAAAAAGCGGCTCGAGCTCGTAGGCAAATTCGTTTGCGGCGGAGCGGCAATCCCTTTCATCCGCATCGGCAAGAGTGAAAAGGGATTTTGAAATAGTTTCATATTCCGTGGATTCACCCTTATCTTCATAAGCACATTCCAAGAGCAGAATATTGCTTTCTTTTTCGTATTTAAATCTAAAAAGGCCTTTTTCACTTTTATAGTGAACTGCGGCTTCATCCTCGGATTTGACCTTTGAAAAACCGAGCGGCTGAATACGCGGTTCAAGATATTTATCTATAATTCTGTAAGCTTCGATAAGTTCCATATTTGAAAACTCCTGTTTTATACATATTTACTGTTTCGATTAAGTATTATAACATCTTGCAAAGCATTTGTCACTATCTAATTTGTTAAATAACTGTTATAAATAATATGCTTACTGTTGAATTTATTATTTTTATATGATACAATATAGCGAAAACTCGGTATGCGATAAATTTAAGGCGGTGAATTTTACGGATAAGGTTTTGGTGGAGGTTAAAGCCACCCAGCAATACGGGCACGATACAGATGTTACCGATTTAACAACATACGGCACCCTGCGCGACGACGGCGCCGCCTACATAATCAAATACAACGAAGAGCTTGAAAACCCGAGCGAAACGGTTTGTGTTACCGTGCGCGTGCAAAAGGATGAAAGCTTTGTTGAGATGACGAGATCCGGCAGAAGCCATGCCTGCCTTACGATCGAAAAAGCAAAGCGCAATCTTTGCAGTTACGGCACGGATTTCGGCAACATACTCATGGGAATATACGGCAAGGATATCGAGGCAAATGCCGAAGACGGGCTTTTCAATTTTGAATACGATATTGATTTTAACGGCTCTGTTTCATCGCAAAACAAGGTGCGAATGAAGCTTACAAAAACACAAAGCCCGAGAAAGATTAAAGAAGTAAAGGCCGAGCAATAACGGCAAACATAAAACGCGGTTTTTTCAGCAAAGCCGCAAAGCTTAATATACGGGAGCAAATCAAAAATGTCATTACTTGTTAAAGAAACTCAAAAGGAATTAAGGGAAAAAATATTGGACGCACTCGGCAGAGCCGTTGCAAACGGAGAACTGCCGGCAGAACCGTTGCCGGCATTCAACATTGAAAAGCCGGCGAACAGCGCAAACGGCGATTTTTCATCAAACATTGCGCTTGCGGGAGCAAAGGCGTTCAAAAAAGCACCGAGAATGATTGCCCAAAGCATTGCGGATAACATTGATTTGGAGGGCACGCTTTTTGAAAAGGTTGAAATTGCGGGACCGGGCTTTTTGAATTTTTACCTTTCGCAAAGATATTATTCGGAAATAGTTAAAGATGTTATAACCAGGGGCGAGGATTACGGTGCCTCGAATTTCGGCAAAGGCAAAAAAGTTTTGGTGGAATTCGTTTCCGCCAATCCCACAGGCCCCATGCATATAGGCAACGCACGCGGCGGTGCAATCGGCGACTGCCTTGCCGCAGTGCTTGAAAAAGCCGGCTACAATGTCAGCCGCGAATTCTATGTTAACGATGCCGGCAACCAAATCGAAAAATTTGCCACTTCGCTTGAGGTGCGCTATCTTCAGCTTTACAAAGACGGCATCGAAATGCCCGAGGACGCTTATAAGGGCGCAGATATAACCGAGCACGCAAAGAGCTTTGCCGCAGAATACGGCGATAAATATGTTGAGGCAGAAAGCGGCGAAAGGCGCAAGGCGCTCGTTGATTTTGCGCTTCCCAAAAACATTGCAGGCCTTGAAAGGGATTTGCTGCAATACAGAATCAAATATGATAATTGGTTTAAAGAGAGCACTCTGCACGCAGACGGCTCCGTTACAAAAATTATAGAAAAATTCAAAGAGCTTGGCGTAACATACGAGCAAGACGGTGCGCTTTGGTTTAAGGCGTCCGAATTCGGCAATGATAAAGATGTTGTTCTTATTCGTGCAAACGGCATACCGACATATATAGTGCCCGATATTGCATATCATTATAACAAGCTTGTTACAAGAGGCTATGACAAAGCCGTTGATGTTTTAGGCGCAGACCACCACGGATATGTGCCGAGAATGAAAGCGGCACTTTCCGCCCTTGGAATTGATGAAAACAGGCTTGACTGTGTGATTATGCAGATGGTTCGCCTTGTAAGAGACGGCGAAACAATTAAGCTTTCAAAGCGTTCGGGAAAGGCAATAACTCTTACCACCCTTTTGGATGAAATCCCGATAGACGCAGCAAGATTTTTCTTTAATCTGCGCGAACCGAATTCGCATTTTGATTTTGACCTTGATTTGGCGGCTCAGGAAACAAGCCAAAACCCCGTTTATTATGTGCAATACGCGCACGCAAGAATATGCTCTATCCTTAAAAAAGCACAGAGCAGCGGCATAACGCTTCGCACACCTACCGATGAAGAACTCGATCTTTTGAATTCGCCCGAGGAAACGGAGCTTATCCGCCACCTTTCTTCGCTGACGGACGAGGTTATCACCGCCGCCAAAACATACGATCCGGCAAGAATAACCCATTTTGTTATCGAGCTGGCAACGCTTTTCCACAAATTCTACAATGCACAAAGGGTTATTGCCGACGACGAAGGCCTTATGCAGGCACGCCTTTATCTTTGCGTTGCGGTAAAAGACACCATTAAAAACATTCTTACCATGCTTAAGATTTCCGCTCCCGAAAGCATGTAACAATAATAAAAGCACATAAACGGCGAACAAAAATGAGAGTGAGGAAAAAACATGGCATCTTTTAAAAGCAAAGTGCTTCACTCGGTTGGCAACAGTCTTTTTAAATACATTTACAAAAATCCTCGGCGCAATATGCTGAAGCTTGTTAAGCTCGGCAAGGTGTTTGCAGGAAAAATGTATCCCGAAAGCACTTTCACTAAGCCAATTGAAATAATCACGGATAAAACAAACATTTGGCATGAATTTCTTTTCAGAGGAATTGATGAGGTTAATCATGATTTGCTGCGAAGAGCCGTGCTGACTTTCGGCATTGACTTAGGACTTATAGGCACATCAACGCTGAGAAAAAAGCGCGACGAATTAAAATGCAACATTCCGTGGGTTGTGTTGCTTGATCCCACTTCCGCCTGCAACTTAAAATGCAAGGGTTGCTGGGCCGCTGAATACGGCCACAAATCAAGCCTCACCATGGATGAAATGCGCAAAATAGTGAGCGAAAGCAAAGCGCTCGGCACTCACTTTTTCATGTTTACCGGCGGTGAGCCGCTCATCAGAAAAAAAGATATAATTACGCTTGCAAAGGAAAATCCCGACTGTATGTTTCTCGCGTTCACTAACGCAACGCTGATTGACGATGAATTTTGCGAACAGCTTATAGAATGCGGCAACTTCGGCCTCGCGCTTTCGATAGAGGGCACAGAGGAAACGAACGACGGCAGACGCGGCGACGGCGCTTACCAAACAACGATGAACGCCATGAAAATGCTTAAAAAGCACGGCTGCCTTTTCGGCACCTCTGTTTGCTACACAGCGGCAAACTACGCCGCCGTAACAAGCGATGAATTCTACGATAAAATGATTGAAGCGGGTGCAAAATACATGTGGTATTTTCACTATATGCCCGTTGGCGCAAATGCCGACACTTCCCTGCTGCTCACTCCCGAGCAGAGAGAGCATGTTTACCGCGCAATCCGCGACAGGCGTGATTCGAAGCACGGCAAACCGATTTTCACGGTTGATTTCCAAAACGACGCCGAATTTGTCGGCGGCTGCATTGCCGGCGGCAGAAACTATTTTCATGTTAATTCCGAGGGCGATGTTGAGCCCTGTGTTTTCATTCATTATTCGGATTCAAACATAAGAGAAAAATCGATAATCGAATGCTTAAACTCTCCTCTTTTCAAGGAATATTACAAGGGCCAGCCCTTTAATAAAAACATGCTGCGCCCCTGCCCGATGCTGGAAAACCCGCAGGCACTGCGCAAAATGGCGGCACGAAGCGGCGCAAAATCAACAAACCTGATTTGTGAGGAAAGCGCAGAACAGCTTTGCTCGAAATGCGATGCATACGCCGCTGCCTGGGCGCCGAAAGCAAAGGAAATCTGGGAGGAAAAAGAGCGTTTCAAGCCGTTCACCCAGTATTACAGAGACACTCCCGAAGGCAAGCTTAATTACCGCCCCGAGGACTATTGATTAAAAAAAGCATATGAATTTAAAAAAGCGACCTATCGGAACAAACTCCGAACAGTCGCTTTTTTTGCTGTGTTATTTTGCCGAAACGGCATTATTCGTCAAGCAAATTGTTTTCGCGAAGCATATCAAGAAATTTATCAATATCCTCGCTTGCTTTTTGCTCCGTTACCTCATATTCCAGAAGCACTTTGCTCAGGAGCTGCTCTTTTGTGCAGCCCTCCACAAGGCAATCCCAAAAAAAGCCGCCAGATTCATTAAGGGTTATCATTCCGTTAAATTCCATTGCTTTATTACCCACGGGCACGACGATTTCGGAGCCTGCAATATTTCTTTTTGCAAATCCGCTTTTTATTTTCATGGCAAACAATTCCTTTAAAAGATAAATTTATAAAAATATTATAACAATATGCACAAAACAATTCAAGCTATTATAAAAAAATAAGAAAATATAACAAATTTTGCGTTCTTGCTCTTGCAGAACGGAGCGGCAATAGGTATAATATCAGTGGTAATTCATTAAAATTATCAGTTTGTACGAAGGAGAGTATTTAATATGGTTTATTCACGCGAAGTTGAAACAATGTGCCCTGTTGCTCAGGGTGTTGCTCACGGTGCTGCTCCGATTCCGGAGGAAGCAAAATGGGTAAAGGCAAAAGAAATTAAAGACATTTCCGGCTTCACACACGGTGTAGGCTGGTGTGCTCCTCAGCAGGGCTGCTGCAAGCTCAGCCTTAATGTTAAAGGCGGCGTTATTCAAGAGGCTCTTGTTGAAACAGTCGGCTGCTCAGGCATGACACATTCCGCAGCTATGGCTGCCGAAATTCTTCCCGGCAGAACAATTCTTGAGGCTCTTAATACAGACCTTGTTTGCGATGCAATCAACACCGCAATGAGAGAGCTTTTCCTCCAAATCGTTTACGGCCGCTCACAGAGCGCATTTTCCGATGACGGCCTTGCAATCGGCGCAGGCCTTGAGGACCTCGGTAAGGGTCTTCGTTCTCAGGTCGGCACAATGTACGGCACCCTTGCAAAAGGCCCCCGTTATCTTGAGATGACAGACGGCTATGTTACCAAGATTGCTCTTGATGCTGACAATGAAATCATCGGCTATAAGTTTGTTAACTTCGGCAAGATGATGGACTTCATCAAAGCAGGCGACGATGCAAACACTGCATTTGAAAAGGCTCAGGGCCAATACGGCAGAGTTGCAGACGCCGTTAAGCTTATCGACCCGAGAAAAGAATAAGGAGGAGAAGAATAATGGCTTTATTTGAATCATACGAGAGAAGAGAAAAGCAAATCCTTGAGGTTCTTGCTCAATACGATATTAAATCTATCGAAGAATGCAGAGATATCTGCCAGGCTAAGGGCTTTGATCCTTACAAAATCGTTGAAGGCATTCAGCCGATCTGCTTTGAAAACGCAAAGTGGGCTTACACCGTAGGCTGCGCTATCGCAATCAAAAAAGGCGTTAAATCCGCTGCTGAGGCCGCTGCCGCTATCGGCGAGGGTCTTCAGTCCTTCTGCATTCCCGGTTCAGTTGCAGACCAAAGAAAAGTAGGTCTCGGCCACGGCAACCTCGGCAAAATGCTTCTTGAAGAAAACACAGAATGCTTTGCATTCCTTGCAGGCCATGAAAGCTTTGCAGCCGCAGAGGGTGCTATCGGTATTGCCGAAAAGGCAAACAAGGTTAGAAAAACTCCTTTAAGAGTTATTCTTAACGGCCTTGGCAAAGACGCCGCTCAAATCATTGCAAGAATCAACGGCTTCACCTATGTTGAAACCGAAATGGATTATTACACAGGCGAGGTTAAGGAAGTATTCCGCAAGGCTTATTCCGACGGACTTCGCGCAAAGGTTAACTGCTACGGTGCAAACGATGTTACCGAGGGTGTTGCAATCATGTGGAAAGAAAATGTTGATGTTTCCATCACAGGTAACTCCACCAACCCCACCCGCTTCCAGCATCCCGTTGCAGGCACATATAAGAAAGAGCGCCTTGAAGCAGGCAAGAAATACTTCTCAGTTGCTTCCGGCGGCGGCACAGGCCGTACTCTTCACCCGGATAACATGGCAGCAGGCCCCGCTTCTTACGGCATGACCGATACCATGGGCAGAATGCACAGCGACGCTCAGTTCGCAGGTTCTTCCTCCGTTCCGGCTCACGTTGAAATGATGGGTCTTATCGGCATGGGCAACAACCCGATGGTTGGCGCAACGGTTGCTTGCGCGGTTGCCGTTCAGGAAGCTATCAACGCTTAATTGAATATAACCGATATTATAACAGAATCCGGCAATACTTTCGTATTGCCGGATTTTTTGTATAAACAAAAAGCGGCACAGAGAATAACTCTGTGCCGAAATGTTTTAAGAATATTCAATTATCAAATATGTAAAAGCTGAACTATTTTGCGCTTATAAGCAAGGAACTCATCGGTTAAATTAAAATCATCGCGCCGCGGCTTTTTTTCATCGATAACGATCTCGTTTGCGATTGTGCCCGGCGTGCCGGAGAGGATATAAATTCTGTCCGACAAAATAATGGCCTCGTCGATATCGTGGGTTATAAACACGGTTGAAAGGTCTATCTGCCCCATAACATCAAGATACCATTTATGAATTTTGGTGCGCGTAATTGTATCGAGCGCCGAAAACGGCTCGTCAAGCAGCGCAACACCGTTTGACGAAAGATAGGTGCGCAGCAAAGCGGCTCTTTGCCGCATGCCGCCCGAAAGCTGATCGGGATATTTAAATTCCGTGCCCTCTATATCAAACACCTTAAAAAGCGGCAATGCCTTTTCGCGCGCCTCTTTTTTCTTTGCGCCGTTTATGATAAGCGGCAGGCACACATTATCTATCACCTTGCGATAGGGAAAAAGCAAATCCTTTTGCAGCATATAGCTGACCTTGCCGGGTTTGCCCGTGATATCCTCGCCGTTAAGATAAACATTGCCCGTATCCGCCTTATAAATGCCCGAAAGGATATTAAAAAGCGTGGTTTTGCCCGCGCCGCTCACACCGAGCAGGCTCACGATTTCGCCCTTATTCAGGGTGATGTTTACATCGCTTAAAACCTGCTTTTCGCCGAAGCTTTTGCTTATGTTTTGCGCTTTTAAAATTTCCATAACTGCCTTTTACTGAAGATAATCGTTTGAATAGCCCGTGCCTGCCGGAAGCTCTTTATCGATAAGCTTTTGATCATAGAGCCATGCATAGAAGCCGTCCCATCTTGCAGGGTCGATATAGCCCCATTTCTGAGCATCGGCAACATATTGATCTGCAAGCCATTTTTGGCTGGCAACAACAAGCTCCTCCGAGCCTACAAGAGATTTGGTGTCATCGCCGTCTATCAAAATCTGAGCGGCTTTTTCGGGATTTTCAATCGCATATTCATAGCCCTTTTTGGTTGCCGCAAGGAAAGCCTTTGCCGCGTCGGGATTTGATTTAAGAAAATCGTTGTTTGCGATAAGAATGGGAGTGTAATAATCGAAGGTGCTGTTAAGATCTTTAAAGAAGAAGAAATCTGTGTCTATCTTATTAACCTCTGCATTTATGCCGCCCCAGCCATAGAAAACCCAAATGGCATGATCGGGATTTTGCTTAACATCCTGTGCCTCATCCGTTACAGCGTTTGGAATTCTTGTTACCTTGCTCCAATCGCCGCCGTCTTTTTCAACAACATTTTGCATCATTGCAAGCTCAATCGGCGAATCCCAGGTGAGATATGTTTTGCCCTCAAGGCCCTTGGGGGTGTCCATGCCCTGACCCTTTGATGAGATAATGCCCGAAGTATTGTGCTGAATAAGCGCCGCAACGGCAGTTACCTGCATCGGGGTATCCGATGTAAAGCCTGCTGCCAAAGTGTCCTGCGCGTCGATGGCAAACTGAGCCTGGCCTGCGGAGCAAGCCTCCGTTGCGCCGTTTTCGGGAGGCTGAACGATTGAAACATCAAGACCTGCCTCATCGTAATAACCGTTTGCAAGAGCCACATACATACCTGTGTGGTTTGTGTTCGGAGTCCAATCAAGGCAAACCGTTATTTTTGTTTTCTCTTTATTATCATTGCCGGAATCGTTTCCTTTTTTGCTGCAAGCGGCAAAGCTGAAAACCAAAACGGCTGCCAAAAGAACTGCCAAAGCCTTTTTAAGATTCTTTTTCATTATATATTACCTTTCCTGTGAACATAAATGTTTACTTATTTTTGGCATGCTTCCACGGGGTTGCCGCTCTTTCAAGCAGATTAACAAGCCCCATAAGCAACAGGCTGATTACAGAAATAAAAACTATAACGGCAAACATTTTATCAAACGCATATGCTTTTTTTACCCTCGTCATATAAACGCCGAGGCCCTCAAAGCCGCCGAGCCATTCGGAAATTACCGCGCCCACAACGGCATATGAAGCCGAAACCTTGAGCCCGGAAAAAAACGAAGGCATTGCATTCGGAAGCTTAACATATTTAAAAATCTGATATCTGTTTGCACCCATTGCCCGCATAAGATTTATCGCATCGCCGTCTGCCCCTTCAAAGCCGCCGAGCAAGCCCACGGCTATCGGGAAAAATGTGGTGATAACAACAAGCGTTATCTTAGGAGCCATTCCAAAGCCCATCCACAGCACCAAAAGCGGCGCAACGGCAATGGTTGGAATTGTTTGCGTGATAACAAGGATGGGATAAATCGCTTTATAAAGAAAAGCAAATCTATCCATCAGCGTGGCAACAATAAACGCAAGCGCCACACCTATCAAAAGGCCGTAGCAAGCCTCCTGCAAGGTAACAGCCGCCTGCTTCATCATAACCGAAAAATTATCAACAAACGCTTTAACCACATCGTAGGGCGACGGCAGCATGTATGCCGGCACCACTTCCCTGTCCGAGCAGATATACCAAATTAAAATTATAACCGCAACCGCGATAAGCGGCGCCGTTTTATTGGTGATGCTTTGTAACTTTTTTGTCAATGGTAAGTACCTCGCCCTCGGGGTTGTAAACCACCTTAATGTATGCGCTTACGCTTTCACAGCCTGCTTTGATGGCAACCTTTTGGCAATTTGCCACAATCTCCATAAGCTGATCATAGCTTTCGCCCTCAATGGTTGTTTCAAACGGGCCGACATAGCAGTTTAACCCCGTGCTTTTGATATAGGCAATAACCTCATCAACGATGCGGATAAGCTCGTCCTCATCCTGCACTGACGGCAAAACCTGAATGGCCACACTTGCTTTCATAATAATTACTTCCTTTCATAATATTTCTTAGTAAGCCAAAAGAAAAACCCCGCACGCAGCGGGGTATAGAACACAATGTTATGTCTCCGCTGTCCATACTAATGCACAGGTCGAAGGGTATAATCTCAGCCGTTCGGCACCCCTGACTTATTAAGTTATACCTATTATATACAACGGCAAATATTTTGTCAACGCCAAACGGCAAAATGCTTTTATTGCCGCAGCAATAAAAACAAGAGGCAAAACCGGTTCCATAAAGCGGCGCGAAAATCCGCCGCATTTATAAAATCAAAAGCAGATAGAAAAACTGTTCGTAAATATTATACTTTTTGTACTGTCAATATGTAATATTTTGGTGCAAAAACAGGTTGAGAAACTGCGCAGCGGCGGCAAATTTCGCTATATTACACAGCAAAAATCAGCCAACGCAAAAATCTACATATCGTTTATTTTTTCGCGATTTAAATTTTTCAACACAAGATATTGTATTTTTTCCGATTTTGGTATTGACAGTAACACGGGATTTTGATATTATGTAAAGGCAGTAGTTAAACAATGTAATATTTTTGTAACATTTATTCGGCTTTTGTTACCGAATCAAGGGGTGTAAAAGAAATGAAAATTATCAAAAGAAACGGCTCCGAGGCGGAATTTGACCTTGCCAAAATCGTGGCGGCCGTTACAAAGGCAAATGCTGCCTGCGAAAAAGAAGAGCTGACGGCTTCGCAAATCAGCGATATTGCCGAATATGTTGAATTCAAAATCCAAAAAGCGGCGCGTGCCCTTTCGGTTGAGGAAATTCAGGATATTGTTGAAAACCAAATTATGGCTCAGGGTGCATTTGAGGTTGCCAAAAGATATGTTAAATATCGCTACAACCGCTCACTTATCCGTAAATCCAACACAACCGATGAGCAGATACTTACGCTTATTGAATGCAATAACGAAGAAGTTAAGCAGGAAAATTCAAACAAAAACCCAACCGTAAACAGCGTTCAGCGCGACTACATGGCCGGCGAGGTTTCAAAGGACCTCACAAGAAGAATCCTTTTGCCGCAGGACATTGTTGAGGCGCACGAAAAAGGCATAATCCACTTCCACGACGCGGATTATTTTGCACAGCATATGCATAACTGCGACCTTATCAATCTTGAGGACATGCTGCAAAACGGCACCGTTATCAGCGGCACGATGATTGAAAAGCCTCATTCGTTTTCCACGGCATGCAACATTGCAACGCAAATCATCGCTCAAATTGCCTCCAGCCAATACGGCGGCCAAAGTATCAGCCTTTCGCACCTTGCGCCTTTTGTTGATTTAAGCAGAAAGAAATTCAGAAAGGATGTTAAGGCAGAACTTGAAGCGGCAGGCATTGAGCCTACGGACGAGCAAATCAACAAAATCACCGAGGTTCGCGTTAAGGACGAAATCAACCGCGGCGTTCAGATGATACAGTATCAGGTTATCACGCTGATGACGACTAACGGTCAGGCGCCTTTTGTTACCGTTTTTATGTATCTTGACGAAGTGCCGGAGGGCCAAACGAGAGACGACCTTAAGCTTATCATAGAAGAGGTTTTGCGTCAAAGAATTCAGGGCGTTAAAAACGAAAGCGGCGTTTGGATAACTCCCGCATTTCCCAAGCTTATTTATGTGCTTGACGAAGATAATATAACCGAAGGTTCAAAATATTGGGATGTTACCTGCCTTGCGGCAAAATGCACGGCAAAGCGCATGGTGCCCGACTACATCTCCGCAAAGAAGATGAAAGAGCTTAAAATCGATAAAAACGGTAATCCCGCAGTTTACACCTGCATGGGCTGCCGTTCCTTCCTTACCCCCTATGTTGACCCAAAAACGGGCAAGGGCAAATATTACGGCAGATTCAACCAAGGCGTTGTTACTCTCAACCTTGTTGATATCGCCTGCTCCTCCGGCGGGGATATGACCAAATTCTGGAAAATATTTGATGAAAGGCTTGATCTTTGCTATCGCGCATTGATGTGCCGCCACAACAGATTGCTTGGCACGCCGAGCGATGTTGCGCCCATTCTTTGGCAATACGGCGCTCTTGCAAGGCTTAAAAAAGGCGAAAAAATCGATAAGCTGCTTTTCGGCGGATATTCCACAATTTCACTCGGCTATGCCGGCCTTTACGAATGTGTTAAATATATGACGGGCAAGAGCCACACCGACCCCGACGCAAAAGACTTTGCAATCGCCGTTATGCAAAAGCTTAACGACGCCTGCAACACTTGGAAAAAGCAGGAAAACATCGACTTTTCCGTTTACGGCACTCCGCTTGAATCCACAACCTACAAATTCGCTAAATGCCTGCAAAAGCGATTCGGAAAAATCCCCGGCGTTACAGATAAAAACTATATCACAAACAGCTATCATGTGCATGTTTCCGAAAAGATTGACGCTTTCAAAAAGCTTGAATTTGAAGCGGAATTTCAAAAGCTTTCTCCCGGCGGTGCCATCAGCTATGTTGAAGTACCGAACATGCAGGATAACATTCCCGCTGTTTTATCCGTTATGCAATATATTTACAATCATATCATGTATGCCGAGCTCAACACAAAGAGCGATTATTGCCAGGTTTGCGGATATGACGGCGAAATCAAAATCGTTGAAGAAGAGGGCAAGCTCGTTTGGCGCTGCCCGAACTGCGGCAACGAGGATCAAAATAAGCTTAATGTTGCCCGCCGTACCTGCGGCTATATAGGAACACAGTTTTGGAATCAGGGCAGAACGCAGGAGATTAAGGACAGAGTTTTACATTTATAATTTAAGCTTGAAAAAGCAGGAACCGACGGCTCCTGCTTTTTCCGCACCAAAAGGCTTTATACAAAAACACAAGTGTGATTAAAGAGGAGATAGCAATGAAAAATTCAATCAAAATGCTTTCGCTTGTTTTGGCGCTTTTGCTTTTGCTTTGCGGCTGCAGTTATAACGGCAATGCAAACAATTACGATTCAAATACCGATAATGATACCTCAAATGATTTTTACGACTCGGAAGAGCAAGATGACGCACGGATAAGTGAAACCGCAACCGATGTTCAATCCGAGCTTGCGGCTATTAAGCGCGCCGGCTATTACGGTGCCAAAGGTGCCGAGGGATCAACGGTAACCTTCGGCTCTTATGAGCAGGATGGCAACAAGCTTAACGGCTCCGAGCCTATCGAATGGTATGTGATAAGTAAGGATGGCAACACAGCATATTTATACAGCGTTTATTGCTTGGATTGCAAACCGTACAACAACTCCTCATCCTCTTATTCCGTAAATTGGAGCAATTGCTCGCTGAGGGATTGGCTGAATGATGACTTTTATAACAAAGCATTCAGCGATGAGGAAAAGCAATATTTATGCCTGACTGCCGTGACAGGCAACAAAACAAATGATATTGACAAATCAACTTCCGCTTATGTGCAATTGCCTAATTCCGTTAATATAAGCCTTCTTTTAGGCGAGGGAGAAGATTGCGTCGGCGAATTTACGAATTATGCAGAGCGCAAGATGGGATTTTCGGATAACAAGGGATATTGGACCGCCGACACAGCCGAAGAACCCGGTGATGGATATGGCACAATAATCGATTCAAACGGCAAAATTTTAGGCAGTTCTTATTACTGGTTGGCAAGCAATCCTACCGACGGAATTTCAATGTCGGAAAGCCATGGTGTAAGACCTATGATTGCGGTTAAGTATTAAACGCATTGATATTTTATTCAGCGATGCTCATTACAGGGTGCCGTTAAAAGCGTGAAAGGGGTTTTAGTATGAATATTGCCGAGATTAAAACAAACGATATTGCAAACGGCGAGGGTGTTCGCACCTCGGTTTTCGTTTCCGGCTGCCGCCATCACTGCCCCGATTGCTTTAACGAAATCGCATGGGATTTTGAATACGGCAAACCATGGAACACGGAAACCGAAGAATTTATCTTATCCTCCTGCGCGCCGCCGTGGATAGCGGGCTTATCTTTGCTTGGCGGAGAGCCGTTTGAGCCCGAAAATCAAGAGGGCTTGCTTTTGCTGATGCGCGATTTTAAAGAGCACTTTCCGCAAAAAAGCATTTGGTGCTACACGGGATTTACACTTGAACAGCTCACCGGCAAAATTCAAAGCCGCGCCACCGGCGAAACAGCGCGCGAAATGCTGAAATGCATTGACATTTTGGTGGACGGCAAATTTGAAAAAGAGCTTAAAAACATAACGCTCAAATTCCGCGGTTCGGAAAACCAGCGCGTTATAGATATGAAAAAAACGCTTGAAAGCGGCAAAATAACGCTTTATCTCGAATAACAATTACACAAAAAAGCGGCAAGCTGTTTATTTGAACTGCCCCGGATTGTGCAGACAGTACGATAGAGCAGACTTGAAGCAGAAAATTAAATTTTAGGCAACAAGCTGATTTCGCATTTCAGGCGGAGTCAGTTTTGTTTTAGTTTGAATACGGCAATTGTTGCAGAAATTGATAACTTCTTGCCATTAAAAATCCCTCCTGATGTATAACATCGGGAGGGTTGATTTTTTCTATCATGCATTTCTTACATACTTATTCGCTTTTATTTTTCACATAATATCGATTTGCATTTCGATTTTATCGGGCATAAAAACAGCCTTAACGCCGTTGCAATCGGCGGTGGTGTAAATTTCTGCATCAGTATATTTTTTCAGCCTATGCATAACGGAGGCATGAACGGCGCGTTTTTCGTTGCAAATAACATCGATTTGCGGACTGAGATTTTTCAGCCAAGCGGCCGTGGAGGATCTGGCATAGCCATGGTGCGCCACTTTAAGCAAATCCACCCTACCGATTTTTGCGGAAATTTTCTTTTCCGCGCTGAAGCGATAATTCAAATCACCCGCAAGCACCGCCCTTTTGCCGTGCACTTCAAGCAGCACAACAACCGAGCTTGTGTTTTCACCGCTTTTGCGGGCATTTTCCGCCCTGCTGCCGTTAAAAAAGGTTATTTTAAAATTTCCGAGGGTTGTTTTTTCACCCTCAAAGTTTTCGATAATCGGCACGCTTTTTGCCTCAAGTGCCGCCTTCATCTGCCTGTAAACCACATCGTTATCCCAGCGTTTGCGTTCATACAAATTGGTGCAATCATCGCTGTACGGCTTTAAATAAGCCTTTTTAACCGTTATCGCGGGATTGGCAATAACCGTGTCAAACCCGCCTATGTGATCGGAATGAGCGTGCGTGCCCACCACAAAATCAAGCGTTACAGAGCCGTTTTCATCAGCGCAGTTTTTAAGCAGATAATCGCAAACCTCTTTTTCATATCCCTTGCCTTTAAGCCACGGCATATCGGCGGGATATTCCGTGTCCTCTGCCGCATCAACCATGGCAAACCTGCCGCAGCTTTCCAATATAATACAATCGGAATGGCCTGTATTTAAAAAATGAACAGCATCCATGTTACTTACTTCCGTAAAATTTATTTTCCGCCCACAGCATAATATTTTCGTCATTGCTGCAAGCAATACCCTTGCTTATTTTTTTGAGCTCGGGGCAGGCGTTTGAAACCGCATAGCTGTTTTCAATCGCCTCAAACATTGTGATATCGTTTTTACTGTCCCCAAACGCAACAATATCATTTAAATCATATCCCGCAATTTCGCACAGCTTTTTAATCCCCGTGCCCTTGTTTACGCCCTGATTCATAACCTCCAAATTATTATCGAGCGAGGTTGTTATTTGAAAATCGGGAAATTCGGTTTCAATCCTGTTTCTGCATTCTGCACGCTCTTGCATGCTTGCAAAAAAAACATCAAACATTTCTATATATGCCGCATTTTCAATCATGGCAAGATCTAAATCTTTAACAGGAATTCGGCTTCTTTTGAGTTCGGGCAAAAACTGCTTTGAAATTTTATAGCGCTCAAATCCACAATCGCAAAACTTTGCCTGATCAACAAGGGGTTTGCCATTGGTATAAAGCTCAATAAAGGTTTCATATGAACTCAAAATATCATATATCTTTTTTGCATCTGCCGCAGGCATACAATTTGAAAAAACAAGTCCGCTGCCCTGCTTATAAATGCAGGCGCCGTTTGAATAAACAAAATAATCTATATAAGGGCAATCGGTAAGCTGAGGCAGAATTTCATAAAATGTTCTGCCGGTTACCAAAACTATGTGCGCACCGTATTCGGAAAGGCGCTTTATTGCACCGAGATTTTCATTTGAAATTGATGTGTCACTTGAAATCAAGGTGCCGTCTAAATCGGTTGCAATAATCATTGCAGACCCTCCGTTTCACACTGCCTCTGCGACAGTTATTTGCGGCACTGGCTTTTTGCGCTTATGAATAACAAATCGGCTGAGAGGATAGGTCCACAAAGTCGGAACAGTCATAACCAAAAGCTTTGTGAGCATTTCAACAATAAAGTTATCATAGCCGCTGTTTTTAACAAGCGTGCCGAGAAAGGCGCCAAACCAAGTGTTAAACGCTATTGTGCAGGCAACCATTACTGCATAGGCAACGGTTGAAAACACGGGATTAACATCAGCCTTAAAGGTGAGCTTGCGATTCATAATATACGCCGCCGCATATCCGATGATAGCAGAAATTGAATAAGAATACAAGTAGCCCTTATACTCTATTTTCAAAAATGAAAGCACTGCATTATCGGTTACGGGCACATTGTTTAGATTTTTAAACACAACATATTGCAGCAATGCAAACACTGCAAGTTCAAGCACGGATGTGCTGGCACCGGTGAAGGTAAATTTGATAAATTTCCAAATTTCGGAATGCTTTGTAATAAACGATTTAAATTTTTCTTTCATCTAATCATCTCCTTGCCTGATATTATGCTGTTCCAACATCAAAAAAAGATGATTTAAATGCCAAATTTATGCTATTTTTTTAGCCGATTATCAAATTTATGTTTCAATTATCGATTTTGCGCAAAAAAACGCCCCATGCACAAAGTGCACAGGGCGTTTAATCGCAATCTTAAATTATTTGCCGAGGAATTCTTTTGTTTCCTTAACAATATTTTCTGCCGAAAGGCCGAATTGCTTGAGCAGATCCTTTGCAGGGCCGCTGTGGCCGAACACATCGTTTATACCTATGCGTTTAACCGGTGTTGGGCAAGACTCTGAAAGAGCCGAGCAAACAGCCTCTCCGAGACCGCCGATAACATTATGTTCCTCCACTGTAATAACTTTGCCTGTTTTCTTTGCCGATTTAACAATGAGTTCCGTATCAAGAGGCTTGATGGTGGCGATGTTAATAACCTCGGCGTCAATACCCTGAGCTTTAAGCTCTTTTGCGGCATCAATTGCCTCGGCAACCATAAGTCCGTTTGCAATGATTGTTACATCGCTGCCCTCTTTAACAAGCTCGCCTTTTCCGATTTCAAATTTATAATCGTCATTGTGGAAAACGGGCACAGCAAGCCTGCCGAAGCGAAGATAAACAGGACCGTCGTAATGATAAGCGGCAATAACAGCCTGCCTTGCCTCAACATCGTCTGCCGGGCAAATAACAACCATTCCGGGAATTGAACGCATAAGCGCAAAATCCTCGCAGCACTGGTGGGAAGCGCCGTCCTCGCCGACGGAAATGCCGGCATGTGTGGCGCCGATTTTAACATTAAGATGAGGATAGCCTACAGAGTTTCTGATTTGCTCAAAGGCTCTGCCTGCGGCAAACATTGCAAAGCTTGAGGCAAAAGGAACATAGCCCATTGTGCTGAGACCTGCCGCAACGCTCATCATATTTGATTCCGCAATGCCGCAATTGATGTGGCGATCCGGAAAAGCATTTTTGAAAATTGCCGTTTTGGTGGCTGCCGAAAGATCGGCATCAAGAACAACAAGATTATCCGCGCCGTTTTGCGCAAGCTCCTTTAAAGCATTGCCGTAGCTTTCTCTTGTTGCAACACATTTAACCTCTGCCATATCTTACGCCTCCAATTCTGCAAGAGTTTCATTAAGCTCTGCCATTGCAATTTCATATTCTTCCGTGTTGGGAGCTTTGCCGTGCCAGCCGACTGCATTTTCCATGTAAGAAACGCCCTTGCCCTTAACGGTTTTCATAATAATGGCAAAAGGCTTATCACTGTTGTGGAAAGCATCAAAAGCTTTTTCAAGCTCATCAAAATCATTGCCGTCTATCGTGATGCAATCGAAGCCGAAAGCCTTAACCTTTTCATCAATCGGCTCTGCACTCATAACCTCGCTGCATTTGCCGTCTATCTGAAGACCGTTTACATCAATGATAACGCAAAGATTATCCAGCTGATACTGAGAAGCAAACATCATAGCTTCCCAAGCCTGGCCCTCTTCGATTTCGCCGTCGCCGAGGATGGTATAAACTCTGATATCGTTTTTGCCGAGCATTTTTGCACCCTTTGCCATGCCGCAAGCCGCGCTTACGCCCTGGCCGAGAGAGCCTGTGCTCATATCAACGCCGGGAACGGTATTCATATTCGGGTGACCCTGAAGATATGAGCCGATATGGCGAAGGGTTTTTAAATCCTCAACAGGGAAAAAGCCCTTGTAAGCAAGTGCGGCGTAAAGAGCCGGTGCAGCATGGCCTTTTGAAAGAACCAATCTGTCCCTATCCTCCATTTTAGGATTCTTTGCATCATATTTCATTTCCGCGCCGTAAAGATAAGCCAAAGCATCTGCCGCGGAAAGGCTTCCGCCCGGATGGCCCGCTTTTGCATTATATGTGCCTTCAATTATGCCGATTCTTATTTGAGTGGCATAAACGGACAGTTCTCTTTTTAATTCGCTGTTCATCAATTGAGCCCTTTCTGCTGCATTTATTTTTCACGGGCCTCCCGCAGCACTGAAAGCCGAAATTTAAGCCGCAAGCGGCAACATTAACTAACCTGCTGATAGAAGCAGTTGAGCACGATTTCCATAACGGAATCGCTGTCTGCATAATACTCGGCAAAAACATCCTCCGAAACCTCGGAAGAAGCTTTCATTTCACCGTCTATCGTATATTGGTTAACCTCCGTTACTCCGTGCTGAAGCACAACGGAAGCAAGATAAGTTACATCGCTGAGTGAAATATTCGTTTGGCTGTATTTTGAAGCCGTGTTATACAAATTTGAAATGGTTGAGAAATCGCTTGTAACGGCTTTTCTGAGTTGCTCGGCATACGCCTTGATATATTGCGACTGACGCGCTGTTCTGTTAAGTGAAGCATTGATCGTGTTTGTATCTCTTTTGCGAACATAGGTTTCGGCAAAATCGCCCATAATCGTTACCTTATCGCCCTTTTTGATATTTTGATCTGGAAAATCATAAAGCGATTCCACGGTCACTCCGCCGATTGCGTCATTAAGCGGAGCAATGCCCTTTAAATCAAGCACGAAATACTTTTCAATCGGCACATTTGCAAGAATTCTGCTGAGAGCCGTGGTTGTGTTTTTGCACGAGGATTCTGCGCCGTCACCGTAAGCATAAGAAAGGCAAACCTGCATATTCTCGGTGCGCAGGAATTTACCGTCCGTCGAATAAAGGTCTATATCAACCATTGTGTCTCGCGGCACGGTTATGATGCTTACCTTTCCGGTAGCGGTGTCAACAACGGCAACCATATCCGTATCCGCCTGACCCGATGTGCCTATAAGCCCATCGTTTTTGCCAACCTTTTCGCTGTCCACGCCTATAAAAGCAAAGGCAACCTTGTTTTTATCATAAATATATGTGTGGCCGTTATATTCAACGGTTTCTTCATATTTGGGATTTGCCTGCTCAACCACAAGATCATTCTGCCCTTTTTCACGAAGCCCCAAATATGTGCCGCCGATAATGGCAACCGCAGCAAAAAGAATTGCAAAAATTATTATAAGAACGCGTGCCCAAACGGGAATTCTTCTTTTTGAATGGTGATGGTGGTGATGATGGCGGTGATGGTGCCGGCTGTGATGATGACTGCCGTGTGACGAGCCGGATGAATGATGATGGCTGTGAGAACCGGAGGAACTGTGATGATGATGCTGCCCATCGGCAGAAAAATCACCGGAAGACGAAGCTTCATCCGCTTCACTCTCTTGAATTTTAAAAGGCTCGGTGCTTTCATGAGACTCTGCCAATGGCGCTTCCTGCGCGCCCATAAAAAGAAGTTCATCGGCACTGCCCGATAAATTTGGATCAATTTGTTTTCTCATCTTTTACAAGTACCCCGCAAACAAGGAATCTGTTGCTTTTTTGATTCGTAATACATGTAGATAATACCACAATTTTGCTGTCTTTATCAATAGTTGTGTCAAGATTTGTGCGAACATTTTTTAAAGCGGATGAAGGATTGGTGATTTCCGCTTGAAAATTCGCCAAGTCATTTTCATCATAAAAATTAAACGAGTTCATAATATGCCGATCGTCATATTTAAAAGCCGAAATAATTTGATAAGTCAGCTTATGCTGCGGCATATAGATATAAAAATATTCGTGCGAATTAAAGAAATCGGAATCTTCAAATTTATGAAGAGTTGTAAACATGGTTTCTTTATAACCGTTGTGGCCGTAAACAACCGTTATCGGATCGGTAAAATCCGTGCGGTTTACGCCTTGTGTGTAAATTGCGCCGCTTGAAAGATACTTTTTATCAAAAGCGCTGTGGCGCAAATAAAAATCATCATCACTGCCGCTTTGCACTATCGGGTAATCAACATCGGTGTCATCAATCTTAATCCAAGCATAGATTTCGCTGTTTTGGGATTGCAGCGAGGCAAAATCAACGGGGTTTTCGGCAAGCGGCCCCTCTGTGGTTTGAGTGGTTTGCGGCGCAGAGGTGGTTTCATTTTCCGCCGATTTAACATTATAAAGATAAAAACCTATATAAACACAAGCGCAAACAAAAATAATTACGGCAATAATAAGCAAAACCGTTCTTGCCTTGTTTTTATTGTTCTTTTTTTTACCGGCATCATTCTTATTTTCCGGTATTTGATTATTATTTATATTTTTTTCATTCATAATATCACCGCCGATATAGTGAATCGCAAATTCTTGCACGGCAGGCTTTCATTTGCCGCACACAGTAAAAAAACCTGTTGCCCGGGGGAAACAGGTTTTTAAAAATCATTGTTAAAAATTATTCAGCGTCTTTCTTCTTTGCAAGAGCAATAACTGCAATGCCTGCGCCTGCTGCCGCAACGGATGCTGCTGCGATTGAAACCGCACCTGTGCTGGGAGACTTAGAAGAATTGTCCTTTTTGCCTGTTGTGGATTCGGATTCGCCGTTCTTAACTTCAACATTAGCATTTACGGTGTAGCCGTCCGGAGCCTGGAAAGTATCAAGATTGGTGATTTCGATAACAAGTGTATTGCCTTCCTGGCTGATGATTCTGCAGCTGTCTGAAAGGGAAGCAAGAGAAACCTCTTGACCTGCACCGTTTACAAAGCTCCAGCCGAGAAGCTTGGAAGAACCGGAATATGTGAAAGTGATAACCTTGGAGCCGGGCTCTTTTTGAGCGCCGGTAAGCTGATTGGAAGGTTTCTTGTTAACAAGCGGATCGTTGATTGAGCAAATGATTGCAACACCCTGAGGACTGTAAACGCTGATTGCAGCCATTGCCGGAACAGCAAATGCAGTGCAAACGGAGATTGCAGCGATAACAGAAATAACTGCTGCCAATAACTTCTTTTTCATAATTAACACCTCATAAATATTTTTCGAGATAATATTCTCATTTACAATTCATATGAATTATAACATTAAAGCGAAGAATTGTAAAGCGTTTTTAAAAAAAACTTTTAACAATTTATTAAAATGTTTATTACACAGTTATTACAATTATTCATTTTCAGGCACTTTTTTTGAATATGTGTGCTTCAAAATCAGGTGAGCTGTGCCTTGCCCGTGCAAAGCTCGTAATATCTGCCATTAAGCTGCAGCAAATCCTCGTGATCGCCGCGCTCGGTAATTTCGCCGTTTTCAAGCACCATAATTGCATTTGAATTGCGAACGGTTGAAAGCCTGTGAGCAATAACAAACACCGTTCTGCCCATCATAAGCCTATCCATACCGTGCTCGATATGAAGCTCGGTTCTTGTGTCTACGGAAGAGGTCGCCTCATCCAAAATCAGCACAACAGGCTTGGCAACCGCGGCTCTTGCGATTGCAAGAAGCTGGCGTTGACCCTGCGAAAGATTATCGCCGTCGCCGCTGATTTGGGTGTTATATCCCTCGGGCAGGCGCCTGATAAACGAATGTGCCGAAGCAAGCTTGGCCGCCTCAATGCATTCTTCGTCCGTGGCTTCAAGCCTGCCGTAGCGGATATTATCCATAACGGTGCCGGTGAACAAATGCGTATCCTGAAGCACGATGGAAAGCGTGCGGCGCAAATCGTCTTTTTTGATGCGTTTAATATCAATTCCGTCATAAGTTATCGTGCCGCACTGAATATCGTAAAAGCGGTTTATAAGGTTTGTGATGGTTGTTTTCCCTGCACCCGTTGAGCCCACAAAAGCAATCTTTTGTCCGTGCTTTGCATAAAGGGAAATATCTTTAAGCACCGGCTTTTCGGGAACATAGGAAAAATCAACATCATCAAAAACAACGTTGCCCTCAACAGGGCTGATTTTGCCGCCGTCGTTCCAAAAAAGCTTTCTTTCGCCGTTTTCAAGCTTTTCTTCAAGAGTAACGGTGCCCTCGTCAACTTCCGGATCCATATCCATTATTTCAAACACGCGCTCTGCGCCCGCAAGGGCAGAAAAAACAGTGTTCATTTGGTTTGCGATTTGGTTAATCGGCTGAGTGAATTGCTTTGAATAGCTGAGGAAGGTGAAAAATGTGCCGATATCAAGATTGCCGGAAAGGGCAAGAATACCGCCCACAAGAGCAATTGTTGCATAGCTTGCATTATTGATACCCGTGGAACACGGACCCATAATGCCGGAGAAGAAGTTTGCATTTGTTGCCGCCTTGCGGAAATTTTCGTTTGTTTCGGTGAAATCGGCAATCGCCTGCTCCTCGTGGTTAAAGACCTTAATAACCTTCATGCCCTCGATGGATTCCTCGATGTTGCCGTTCATTGCTCCCAGATTTTTTTGCTGCGCCCTGAAATATTTTCTTGACTGCTTGCCGATTTGCGAAACGACTATCATCATAACAACAAGGAAAATAAGAGCAAAGCCGAAAAGCATGGGGCTTAAAACAATCATCATCGCAACAATTCCCACAAAGGTGAATGCAGATGAAACAAGCTGAACCATGGATTGCTCCAGCATCATCTGAACATTATCCACATCGTTTGTGAAGCGGCTCATGATTTCGCCGTGCGTTTGTGAATCAAAATAGCGAAGCGGCAGGGTTTGCATATGGTCAAACAAATCCTTGCGCAAAAGATTTGTGGTTTTATACGCCACCTTAACCATTATTTTGCTTTGAATAAATGTAAAAAGCGAAGCGCCGATATAAAGTGCGGAAAGGCGCGCAAGGTTTTTGATAAGCGTGCTCACGCCGTCGCTTGCGAAATTGCCTGCTTTGACAGAAGAAGCCACATCGTTTAAAATCGGCTTCAAGCAATACGAAGCGCCGATGCTGCACACGGTGCTGAGAACGAGCGAAACAAACACAACCAAAAGCAATACCTTGTTTTTGCCCATATATTTTAAAATTCTGCCGAAGGTCTTTTTTGCATTTTTCGGCTTTTTAAAATCGCTTTTTCCCGGAGGTCCTCCCATTGGCATTATTCGCTCACCCCTTTCTGCTGTGTGTTGTAAATTTCCTGATAAATTTCGTTTGTTTTCATAAGCTCATCGTGCGTGCCGGTGCCTTTGATTTCGCCGTCGTCCACAACAAGGATTTCATCCGCGTCCTTAACGGATGAAATTCTTTGAGCAATTATAAACACGGTGGTGTTCTTAAATTCGTTATAGAAGCTTTCCCTGATTTTTGCCTCCGTTGCGGTGTCTACCGCACTGGTGGAATCGTCAAGAATAAGGATTTTCGGGTTTTTAATCATTGCGCGGGCAATGCAAAGCCTTTGCTTTTGACCGCCCGAAAGGTTAAGACCGCCTTGTGAAAGGTTTGTTTTATAGCCGTCCGGCTGCTCGGTGATAAATCCGTCTGCCTGTGCAGCCTTGCAAACGCGAACGATTTCTTCCTCCGTGGCATCCTTTTTGCCCCATCGGATATTATCCTCTATCGTGCCGCTGAAAAGAACATTTTTTTGAAGCACAACACCCATCATATCGCGAAGCGCGGTAAGATCGTAATCCTTAACATTAACGCCGTCAACAAGCACCTCTCCGCCGGTGGCATCATAAAGGCGGGGAATAAGATTGACAAGGCTTGATTTGCCACAGCCCGTACCGCCAACTATGCCCACGATTTGCCCCGGCTTTGCCTTAAAGCTTATATTTTGAAGCACATTATCGCCGTGATCCTGAGTGTCATATTTAAAATCAACATTTTTAAATTCAACCTCGCCCTTGGGATTTTCGGGAACGAATGCATTTTTCGGATTAACAATATCGATATCCGTATCAAGCACTTCAACAACACGGTCACCGCAGGCTTTTGCTCTTGCAAGCATAAGCAGCATCATTGAAATCATCATAAGATTCATAAGAATTTGCACGATATACGAAGCAAAAACGGAAATTTGACCGACCTGCATTGTGCCGGCGTTTGCCGAAAGCGCACCTTTGTAATAAACAAACACTATAACGGCATTAAAAAGAAGCATCATAACCGGCATAACCGTTACGATAAGCCCCGATGCCGTTGCGCCCTGCTTTGCAAGCTCGTCGGACGCATCGTGGAATTTATCCTTTTCGTGATCCTCGCGCACAAACGCCTTAACAACGCGCATGCCGATAAGATTTTCCTGCACAACGCGGTTAACATTATCAACTTTTTTCTGCATTTTCTGAAACATCGGGAAGCCGAACTTCATTATAAGCGCCACAATAACAACGATTATCGGAAGCATAACAAGAAGAATTGCAGACATACCCGGATTGATTCGAACGGCAAACACCGCCGAAATTATGATAAGCGCCGGTCCCCTTACAAGAATACGAAGCGACATCATAACGGCGTTTTGCAGCATGGTGATATCATTCGTCATTCTGGTTGTGAGCGAAGCCGTTGAGAACTTATCTATGTTTTTAAACGAAAATCTGCTGATTTTTTTGTAAACATCATTTCTGAGCCTAAAGGCAAATTTCTGGCTTACAATGGCAGAGCTTTTCATCGTGGCAAGGCCGCCGCACAAGCCGATAACGGCCAGTGCCAGCATGCCGAAGCCCATTTTAAGTACATAGACCCGTGTTTCCTCAGGCGTGGTGGAAATGCTAACATTATTATATATATTGTTTGCAAGGGTTGGCATTGCAAGCTCGCAAAACGCCTCGATAATCATACCAAGCACACTGACAATCGAAAGCCAACCGAGTCCTTTCATATATTTGCCTAATTTTTTTATCATTTATTTTCATCTCCTTCAATATTATCGCCGCCGGCAAGGCATTGCCCGCTTTGCTCGCAAAGATTTTTAATTGCAAGCTGCAAATAGGACGAAAACCGCAAAACATCTTTCCCGCTCATGCCCGCGCAAAGCGTTTCTTCAAGTGCGTTCATTTTATACCTTATGTTTTCGGGAAGTGCCCGTGCCTTTTCCGTGGGATAAAGGCGGCTTATTCTGGCGTCATTTTCATCCGCTTTTTTAATTATGAAGCCCGCTTTTTCCATTCGCTTAACGGAAACGCTGATTGTGGCTGCCGAAACGCCCGCCATAGAGGAAAGCTCGCTTGAGGTAACGCCCTCATTATCAACTATTGCAAATAAAATATCCTGCTGGCCGGAAAACAAACCCTCCTCCGCAATAACCTCGTTGAATCTGCGGCGAACAAGCCTTGAAAGATAATTAACTCTTGGGCCTATTATACCTTCGGGAGGCGGGTCCTTGTGTTTACAATACATTTTATCACTCCGATCCGATAGAAAAATCGCCTTTCGGCTTAAATGTTAGCCAACTAACATTAGCCGACTAAGCAACATTTTAGCACAATTTAACAATTTGTCAACAGAAATATTGTAAACTGTTTTTTTATGTGTTAGAATAGCACCGCCAAAGGGAAAAATGGGCCTTCTGCGCCTTTTTTTCATTATATAATACATCATATTAAACATGCGGCTTTTTATTATTTGAAACGGCAGGTAAATTATGAATCTTTATGATATAAACACCGTGAATAAAATATTATCCCGCCACGGCTTTACATTTTCAAAAGCACTTGGGCAAAACTTTTTGATAGACCCCGATGTGTGCCCCGAAATGGCGGCAAGCCTTAACGCAAACAATCAAACCGCCGCGCTTGAAATAGGCCCCGGAATCGGCGTGCTCACAAAAGAGCTTTGCAAGACCTGCGGCAAAGTGGCATGCATTGAGCTTGATAAAAGACTTTTCCCCGTTTTGGATGAAACGCTCGGCGAATTTGATAATTTGCACATTATTGAGGGCGACGCACTTAAAATGGATTTAAAGGCGCTGATTGAAACGGAATTTGCAGGAATGAGCAGCGTTAAGGTTTGTGCCAACCTGCCTTACTACATCACCTCTCCGCTTATTATAAAGTTGCTTGAAAGCAAGCTCCCTATTGATGACATTGTGGTTATGGTGCAAAAAGAAGCCGCAGAAAGGCTTTGCGCGCCGATAGGCTCAAGAGAATGCGGAGCGGTTACCGTGGCTGCAAACTACTATGCCGAGCCGCAAATGCTTTTTGAGGTGGGCAAAGAATCGTTTATGCCCTCTCCAAAAGTTGACAGCGCCGTTATGCGCCTTAAAATCAGAAAAGCACCGCCCGTTGAGGTTGCGGACGAAGCAAAATTTTTCAAGGTGGTTAAAGCGGCGTTTTTGCAGCGCAGGAAAACCGCGGCAAACTGCCTTTCGGCGGGACTTGGAGTTCCGAAAAGCGAGGTTTCGGCGGCTCTTTGCGAAATAGGCCGAAATGAAAAAGACAGAGCGGAAAGCTTTACCATGCAGGAATTTGAAGCGCTTGCGCGCATTTTGCCGATTAAATAACTGATTAAAACAAACGCGGGACGCTTTTTGCTCGCCGTTTTCCGCTTGTATCGGGAGAACATTTTTACATTCCGGCGAATATAAGGAAAGGACGATAATAATGGCATCAAAAGAAAAAAGAGAAAAAATATTTTCATCATACCCTATACCGAAAGCCGTTGCGGCGCTTGCGTTGCCGAGCGTGCTTTCAAGCATAGTTAACGTTATATATAATATGGCAGACACTTATTTTGTGAGCCTTATGAAAAACACAAATGCAACCGCCGCAGTTTCGCTTACCATGCCCGTTTTTCTGTTTTTTGTGGCATTCGGCAACATTTTCGGCGTGGGCGGAAGCGCCTATATTGCAAGATCCATGGGCGAGGGAAAAAAAGACAGAGTTAAAAAAATAAGCTCCTTTGCGATTTTTTCCTCCATCGTGTGCGGCGCGCTGCTCATGGCGGCGATTTTGCTTTCAATCAACCCGCTTATCAAATCGCTCGGCTCAACAAGCGAAATCGTTACCGAATATTCAAGAGATTATTTAAAATATATTGCAATCGGCGGTCCGATGATCGTAACCTCCATCGCGGCAAGCAACCTTGTGCGCGGCGAGGGCGCAGCCAAAGAATCAATGACCGGACTTATGATAGGCACGATAACAAATATTGTGCTTGACCCGATTATGATTTTGGCGCTTGATATGGGAGTAGGCGGTGCGGCAATAGCCACCGTTATCGGCAATGTGGCATCCGTTGTCTATTATGCATTTTACCTTATCAAGGGCAATTCCATTCTTTCCTGCAACCCTAAAAAGTTATCTTTCGGCGACGGAATTTTGAAAAATGTTATCCCCATAGGCATACCGGCCGCCATAAACAATTTGCTTATGAGCTTTTCAAACATTTTGCTCAATAACTATATGAAGGATTACGGCGAAGCCGCCGTTGCCGCACTCGGAATAGCAATGAAGGTTAATATGCTGATTGCATTTGTGCAAATGGGCATAGGAATGGGCGTTCAGCCGCTTATAGGATACTCCTATGGCGCGCGAAACGCAAAGCGCCTTAAAGGCACAATGAAATTCACTATGCTGTGCACATTTATCATAGGCACCGTGCTTTCGATTATTTATTTGATATTCGCCTCTCAAATCATAAATGTTTTCAACGGCGAGCACGACCCGCAGGTTACGGAATACGGCGTTAAAATTTTAAGAGCACTTATGATTTCCGGCCCGTTCCTCGGCATAATGTTCACCTATAACTTTGCATTTCAGGCAATGGCAAAGCCGCTGCCCAGCCTTATAATCTCAATCGGCAGGCAGGGCGTTGTGTTTTTCCCGCTCGTTATCCTTATGAATTCGCTGTTTCAATTCAACGGCATTATATTCGCCCAGCCGGCGGCAGACCTTTTCTGCGTTGTGCTGGCAGCGCTGATGTTTGCCATTATTAAAAAGAATCTGAAAAAAGACCCGGATTTCAATATGGAAGTTCAAATAAAATAATTTGATTGCAAAATCGGCCAAAATATATTATCATAATAAATGTAATAGTCGATTATTAGTTTAATTGGCTGTTAAATCAGTAATTTTGAAAGGCTGAATTAAGCATATGAGTTCCCTTGAAAAGGCAAACGGAGAAATTCTTGTTTCCAAATTTTCAAGAATACTTTTGAAAGACCCGTATTTTATGTTTCTTTGCCCTGATTTAAACGGCAGGGCAAAATTTATAAGCAAATACTTTTCCTACTACATAAATATTTGGCAAAAAAACGGCGAATTGTTTTTTAGCAAAAGCAAAAACGCCGCCGCAACACTGATAGATTCAACAGCTTATAAATTCAGCTTTAAAGGCAAAAAAGGTCTTTCGCTGAAGATCAGCAAATATTCCCGCAACATTCTCATTCACCGTGAAACCGTGCAAAGAATATCCGAAATAATTTTGCCGGAGCAAACAAAGCGCAGGGTGATGACAATTTATGCCGCTCCGCAGGCGGAAAATGCCGATATTGCCGAGCTTATAGCACAATCTAAGGCAAAAGCCGAAAAAGAGGGCTTTGCCGTTTTATACGAAACCCTTTCGCGCAGGCTTGTGCCGGAATTTGAAAAAAGCGGCTTTGAAACCGTTTATGCCAAGCAATTTATAGGCACCCAGTATTTTCAAACGGTGATGGCATACAATATAAAATAATTTTTGTTCAAAACAAAATTTCGCAAAAAAGAAAACAACATTCCGCCTAAAACAAACCAAACACAAACAATGCACGCAAAAGCGGCGTACGGATATAACTTCCGCACGCCGCTTATTTTTAGGCACATTTCGCAAAGGCAAATGCCTTTTAACTTTATTTAGTTATCGCCGAGGCTTACCAACTGCTGCCTCCTCCGCCGCCGACACCGCCGCCGGAAAATCCGCCGCCCCCGCCGATAAACGAGCCGCCGCCGAATGACGAACCGCCTTTTCCGCCGAAGCCCTCTCCGGAGGGAGGCGTGAGCATTGCGTTTGTTGCGCTGCGCATTGTGGAATCCACAAAGTGCCAAAGCATTACATTATTATATGTATAAGCTCCTCTGTACCATTGCGGCGGAGCAACCGCTATGCTTTCAAACTTTTTAATCCATTTATCTGAAACGCCGAGCACATAGGCATAGGGCAAAATATTATAAAAATATTTAGGATCTTCAAACACAAGCTGCTCCAGCTTTTCTTTTTCCGCCGTTTCAAGAAACATTTTAAAGCCGTGAATTTGCTGCTTTATTTTGGCTCCCTCATCCGTTCTGCGGCGAACAAAAAACGCAAAGCCGGCAGCCGCAGCGGTGACTGCAATCGAGCACGCCAAAACAGCGAAACGTGCCTGATAGAAGCAGGCATTACAAATAAGAATTTGGCCGAAAATGCAAAGCGCGCAAACAACCCAACACATTATTCGCATAACAATCGAATTTGAAGCAAACACTCTGCTGTGCTTATCAAGCATATTATATTTATCCGCAATAAAGCCGATCACATCGCAAATCGATCCTTCCATATCGGCGCGGTAAATTTTACTTTTGCCGCTTTGGAACAGCGCGTTAAAGAAACGCTTTTTATCCTCGTCCGTTCCGTCATATTCTTTAAGGCGAGCCACGGCATAATTCGAGTTCATCGAATCCGCGGCGTTTTCCTCAATTTCTATATAGCCCTCGTTTGCCAATTCAATAAGAAGCGGCACAACATCCTTGCTCGACGCCGAGCCCTTATACCAATATGCAAGCTCAACGCAATTCATATTTTCGGGCGGGTAAAATTCAACTATATCGAGCATCTTTTTATCCCTGCCGAATTTAACCCATGCAAAAGCGGTGAACAAAGCGGCAAAAAGCGCAAGCACGCCGATTGCGGCAAGCCTGCCGTATTCCGCTTTCTCGTTAAACACAAAATAGCCGTTCGGCAGTTCAAGGCGCGCAGTAACGCCCTCATATGGATAAAGCGTGCGCAAAATCTTGCCGGTGATTGTGTTTTCCTCTGCAGAATAGGAAATATTCGTTGTTCCCTCCGCACCGTAAGACCCGGTTGAAAACCCGAGCTTATCCGAATCAAATTCCTTGGGCATTGTGATTGTGAACGAAGCGTCCTCAATATATGTATCCCACTCCGTGCCGATTATGTTGTAATAAAATTCATCGGCATCGTCAAGTGTGTCCGCTCCCAAAACATAATCATACGAAATCACATAATTAACCGCGCCTATCACGGTTTCGTTTTCATCGCCGATTTGAAGCGAGAGCTCGCCGTTTGAATAGGATTTTGAAAAATCCTCGTTGCACCTGACATTTTTTATTTTCGCCCTGACGGAAGCAGAAGAACCGTCTGCCCGCCGAATCGTGTTTTTATAGGGTATGTTTCTTATAATTCCGTGGCGATATTCGTTAAAATTCGCGGAAATATATTCCGTGATATGATAGGTGTTGTTTTCCTCCACCTGCATTTGCACATCGTAGTGAGAAAAATAATAAGGCTTATCCTCCTCGGCGGCATATGCGGGAGAGGCAAAAGCCAAAACCGCAATCAGCGCCGCAAGCGCGGCAAAAATCCTTTTAAAAAACGGCATTAAAATTCCACCTTTACTGCCTCTTTTTCCTCGGGCTTTTCAATATTAAACATCTGCTTTTTCTCAAATTTAAACATTGAGGCCACTATTGAGGACGGGAACAGCTGCGTTTTATTGTTGTATTTTTTAACAACGGCATTGTAGTATTTTCTTGCGTTTGCGATATCTTCCTCGTTCTTTTTAAGCTGCTCGTTTAAATCGAGAAAGTTTTGATTTGCCTTAAGCTCCGGATAACGCTCTGCCACCGCATTTATGCTGCCGAGCGCCCTTGTAAGTTCGCTGTCGGCGGAAATCTTTTGCTCTGCCGTCATATTTGAATAATTGCCGTTTCTTGCGGCAATAACATTTTGCAAGGTTTCGGCTTCGTGCTTTGCATAGCCCTTAACGGAAGCCACAATATTGGGAATCAAATCCCATCTTTTCTTTAAATAAACATCCATGGTGGCAAAAGCCTCCTCCACGGAATTTCTGAGCTTAACAAGCGAATTGTATGCCGAAACGATATAAAGCGCAATAAGCACAACAACCGCCACAATGATTATAATTGAGATTTTCATATAAAACCCAAACCTTTCCGACCGCCGTGTTTAAAGCCCTTGAGCACAAGCAAAAATTCGCTTTTCATGCTCGCAAAATATATCGCGGCCTCTGATTTTAATTTAGCATAGAAATATATAATATGCAATATTTATTTGAATTAAGCAGGAGAAAAGCACACTTTTAAGGCGCAAAACCGCAGCGAAAAATCCTTCCTTACGAAATCTTAAGATTAAATTAAGGCAAACTTAAGAATACTGTGTTATTATAAGGTTAGAAACAAATAAGGAGAATTTTCCCATGAACATAATTGAATGCAAAAACTTAACAAAGGAATATATCAGCGGAGACAACACCGTTAAAGCAGTAAACAACATTTCCGTTTGCTTTGAAAAAGGCGAGTTTTGCGCAGTTACGGGGCCGAGCGGATCGGGCAAATCAACCTTTATTCATATGCTTTCAAGCCTTGAATACCCCACCTCGGGCGAGGTTATATATGACGGAAAATCGCTTGGCAAATTTTCAGACGATCAATTATCCATTCTTCGCCGCAGAAGATTCGGCTTTGTGTTTCAATCCTATAATCTTGTGCAGGAGCTTACGGGATATGAAAACATTCTTTTGCCGGTAATGCTTGATAAGAAGAAGCCCGACGAGGAATATTTAAACGACATTATAAAAACGCTTGGGATTTCAAACAGAATAGATCATTTGCCGTCTGCCATGAGCGGCGGCCAGCAGCAAAGAATTGCCATAGCCCGTGCGCTCGCAAACAAACCATCCATTCTTTTTGCAGATGAACCAACGGGCAATTTGGACGGCAAGAGCGGCAGAGAGGTGCTTTCCTTGCTCAGCGAAACAGCCTCAAAATACGGCACAACGCTTATTCTTGTTACTCATGATTTGCATGTTGCCGAGCAGGCGGAAAGAGTGTTGACCATTGAGGACGGCATAATAGTTTCGGACAGCAAAGGAATTGCCGCCCCTGTTGTGAAAGCATCTGTTGCGGAGGTGTGAGCCTTGAAAAAAAGAAAACTGACGGTTAATACCATTGCCGGCAGCAACCTAAAGGTGCGCAGGCGGCAATATATCACAATGATAATAAGCATAATACTTGCCATGTCTTTCGGAAGCAGCATACTGTTTTTTGCTTCAACGCTTGTTTCTTCATTGAAGCAAAGAAACATTGATATGTATGGCAAGGAAAACATGATCATATGCAATCTCGGCAAAGAAACCGTTTCCGTGCTTAACGATTCAGAGCTAATAGGCGAATACGGCTTGTCTTATATAACAGGCTATGCCTGCAATGATACTTCCGGCACAAACAACGGTGTGGCAATTGCAAGGCTTGATGATAAAGGGCTTGATTTTGCAAGCATAAAGCTTTTGGAAGGCAAATACCCCGAGGCAGACGGCGAACTGTTGCTTGAAAAATCATCACTTTTGCGCTTGGGACTTGACGATGCAAAGATCGGCGACAAAATCACACTGAATGTTTACACCCCAAACGGAGAAAACGATTATTTGCAGGCACCGATTGAAAAAACCTTTACGCTTTGCGGCATTGCGCAAAACAAATTCACAAACATTTCAAACGGATATGATATAAGAAAAGATAATCTGCAATCGGGTTATGTTTACAGCGGCGCTCAAGCAGCCCCCGGAGGGAAAGAAAAGCTTGCGCTTTACACAAAATTTGACTACGGAAGCAGAAAAAACGATTACGACAATTATTCAAAGCTGCACGATTTATTAAGCAAAAACGGCGGCGACGATTCAAGAATAATCACACTGCCCGATTCGTTTTTATCAACGCTTTCTTCTTACGACGAAGGAAACAGCTCAATGGTGCAAACGGTTGCCCTTGCGGCACTGCTTGCAGCGGTTTTGATGGTTGCCTCCTGCGTTGGAATAGTTAATGCATTCGGCACTAATTTGAACGACAGAAAGCAGCAGATAGGCATGCTGCGCACGGTTGGTGCAACAAAGCGGCAAATCATAAGCATATACGGCAGAGAATCAACAATTTTAACTCTGATTTGCGTTCCCGCAAGCCTTGCCGTTTCATTTTTTGCGGTTAAGGGAATAATCTCTTTGCTTGGTAAAAATTTTGTATTTATTCCAAATTTTGCAGTGCTTGCCGCAGGCGGAGCATTCAGCATTATATGCGTTTTGATTGCGGCATTTATACCGCTTTCCTCTGCCACTCGGATTTCACCCGTGCAATCAATCAGGGATGTTGAAAAGACACGCAAGGTTAAAACAAAGCACATAAAAACCAAAAAAAGCTTTAACACGGCAAGCCTGCTTGCGCAAAGAGATATGCTTTTCAACAGAAAAAAGCAGGTTGGCGTAAGCTTATTTTTGGCAATAACCGTTTTCATCTCCTGCATGGGCTTTTCATGGCTTAAACAAACACAATTCAATTACGACCCGGGCTATGATTATTCGCTAAACATTTCATCTTATTCAATATATTCAGGCTCGGTTAATTTCCCGGCATACGAAAAAGGCATAAGCTCATCCGGCATTGCCAGACTGCAATCTTCCCCCTATATAAAAGAAGCCTACGGCTGTGCAAGCTGCAATGCGTTTTTGGAAAGCGACTCAATGTTTTCGGACTATATTACAACTGCATACGGCCGCCCGCTTGATATTGCGTTTGACAACGGCTCTTACGATGAAATCGGCGCTTATGCGGATAAAATAATTGCAGATAAAGCAAATTTAAATTCGGTGCTCACCAAAGCAATTTCCGATAAATGCGCAGATGCAAAGCAGCAATTCGGTTTATCAAGCAATTCGGCAAATATAAATGTTGCCATTATGGATTATGCGGGAATTGAAATGCTTGCAAAATATGCCGAAAGCGGTGCGCCGAACGAAGCTGCCATGGATTCGGGAAACGAGGTTATGGTGATTGCGCCCAAGGAAATAGGATATGCAATTGAAAAAATAGAATCAACCGCTTCCGAATACACCGAAAGCACAGACTTTATAAAAAAGCAGGAAAGCGAAAGAATGCATTTGCTTAAAGCCGCAGAAAGAGACTTTTCTGTTGGAGACAAATTAAAGCTTGCATTCATATCTTCAAACGAAGATCCGGAAAAGCTAACCGCAGAATATCCGTCCGACTGCAAAAAAACGGAAAAGGAATTCACAATCGGCACAATAATCAACGAATTGCCGGAAAACTGCAACATTCCAATTGAAAAAGGCATGGAATCTTCGCCGATAACAATAATAACAACAATGGCGGGAATAAGAAATTATCTTCCAAACCTGCCTTATAAAAATGCTTATGCATATTTGAAGGAAGAATGCACATCGGAAGCAAACAAAGAAATAACCGCCATGCTCAATGACATTGCAGCTGCAAGCGGCATTGAAAATCCGAGCATCTATTCAAATTATGATTTTGTGCAGGAAACAAGGAGCAACTATAATGCCACGCTGACCGCTTTGCTTTCGGTTATTATCTTGATGCTCAGCATCAGTGCCGGCGTTATAAACAGCCACCTCAGCGGCGAAATTCGAGAGGGCAAGCGAGCGATAGGCACAATGCGTGCAGTCGGCGCAACTCATTCTTTGATTGCAAAATCATATATCCTGCGATTTCTTTCCATGTTTATATGGGGCTGTGCGGCAGGCTTCGGAGCATATTTGATTGTTTTCCTGAGCATGTTTGCACAGGCACACGGGGAAATGCAATCCATGCTGCTGGGCTTTGAAATTTGGCAAACACTCAGTGCCTGCGTACTGCTGTTTATAATTTGCTCCGTAAACCTGGCATCGAAAATCCGCAAAGAAACGAAAAACAGCATTATAGACAATATAAGAGAATTATAAGGAGGCAGAATATGAAAAGAATTTCAGCAATTTTACTGGCATTTTTGCTTTGCATAATTGCAGCGTTTCCTGCATTTGCCGCAGATGATTATGAGGCGCCGACCGAATCGGAAACACAAACCGAGGAAAAGCAAAACACGTCACAGCCCCGCTTTATGGTTACTGCTTACGACACCGGCGGCAACATAACGCCAAGCGGGAAAAGCACATTAAAGGTTACAATAAAAAACCAAAGCAAAGATAAAAAAATTCAAAACATCAAGCTTGCCGCTTCCGAGGACAGCGGCGAAATCATAATCAGCGGCACGGGCACTCAATATGTGCAATCCGTTAAGGCCGGCGGCACATACACATGGAATCTTGAAATAACCGCAACAAAAGCGGCACAGGCAGGAATTCACAAAATTGCAATTGCTTCAGAATATGAGGATGAATACGGCACTTCTTATTCGGCAAGCGACAGCCTGCCGATCACCGTTTCCCAACCGGCAGAGCTTGATTTTTCAAGCGCGCAGCTGCCCGCAAGCGTTTATCAGGGCGACACACAAACTCTTGCCCTTAATCTTATGAACACGGGAAAAGGCAAAATTTCAAACTGCAAAATAGACTTTGAATCCGATTCAATGAATTCGGGTGGCACGGTTTTCGTCGGCGACATTGCCGCAGGCGAAAGCAAAAGTGCAAACCTGAATCTGAGAATATCAGCCGACAAACTTGGCAACGCAACAGGCACAATAAAGATTTACTGCGAAAACGAGCTTGGCGAAAGCGTTGAAAAGACGGCGGAAATCAGCACTTCAATTGAGGAAAAGCCACAGGAAACCAACACAAGCGAAACGGAAAAGAAAGAAAAGAAAAACCCGCTTTGGTGGTTGTTTGCTCTTTGCGGCGCAGCTGCCGGAGGACTTTGCGGCTGGGGAATTCCAACGGCAATCAGAGCAAGAAAGCAGCGCAAAGAGGATGAACTGAGGCTGTAATCAGCCGAAAGCGCCGCGCCTAAAAGCTCTAACACGATGCAAAAAGGCAAAAGCAATCATAAACCGGCGATTTGCACAGACCCTATAAGGGCCGCCTGTCGGATTGCCGACTGAAAATCGCTGCCGCCAGTTTAACCTCGCATTGCTTTTTTCAAGCAGCTCCACCGGAGGGGCTGCTTGTTTTTGCTTGCTTTTTCTTACCCGCAAACGGTAATACATGCTTTTTGCGAATTCGCTTTTTCACTTGTGATATCTCATAAATAATGCTAAAATTATATAAAAGGTTTAATTTTGCAAACATGAGTATAAAACAACAATTGTTTATCTTATGTTTTAAAGCCGCTGCAAAGCGGAGAAGGTGCAATCTAAACACTCTCTGCAAATAAATCGAAAGGTTATAATGCTAATGAAAAACAAAATTCTTATCGGTTTTTTGAGCACGGTTTCAATACTTATGCTGATAATCTCCGTTTTTATGTACGGCAGTATAAACACCATCTTAAATGCGGATAGCAGAATAATCAATTGCGAAAAATATTATATTTTGCAAACACCCGAAGAAACATATTATCAGGTTTGCAACGAAAACAGTATGTTTGATAAAGATACGGTTAGCCGTATCGGTAATTTTTCTTCTTTGGAGGATTGCCGGAATCTGTCGTTTTGCGAACTAAACAGCGAGGATAACATCTTTTCAAAAATGTTTCTCGGAATAAAAAATTCTGATGAAAAAATCACAATATACGAAAGCAATAAAAAAGCGGTAATATTTTCACGAAACAACTGCAATCAATATTTTGCAAGCAAAGATTTTTCGCTTCCCGAAATGACAGCCGATAACATTGAGGCTATTGTGATTTCGGATTCAACCGATTACAAAAACATTATTGAAAAGCACTCGGATTATTCGGACATAAAAAATATTCTTGAAAATAAAGAAGACTTTTTCGCAAGCGCAAACAATAAGTATTCTAAAGCGTATGATTGTTATATTATTTATAAAAATTTTGATTTAATTGAATTCTTTTCTGAATAGCAGGCTAATATCTTGTATACAATTAAACCGGCAGCTTTTTCTTTATCAAAAGCAAAAAATAAGGACCGCGGCATAGCCTCGGTCCTTATTACATAAAAAATATGAATTTCCGCATAATAAAAAGCCGCTTAAAAACGGCTTTTTTATTACTTAATTATGCAGTACGAAATTATTCGTCAAGAGCGGGTGCACCTACGGGGCAAACACCAGCGCATGCGCCGCATTCAATGCAGGTATCTGCATCGATTTCAAATTTACCGTCACCTTCCGAAATCGCACTTACAGGGCATTCTGCCGCACAAGCACCGCAAGAAATGCAATCGTCTGAAATTTTGTATGCCATTCCAAGACACCTCCCATCATTATTACCGAAAGCCATGTTTCAACTTTCACTAATACTATAACACATAATTTTGTTTTTTCAAGAGGAAAAGTCGGTTAGCATACGCTAATTTTTTTGCGTTTATTCCTTGAATTTCGGGGCTGTTATTCGGAATTTTTGGATGGTGCGCGGCGCTTTCCCGGCTCTTTAACAACAACGCATTCTTCCCTGTTTACAACAACGGGAGCAGCACCTTCAACAGAGCTGTCAAGAGCAACCTTAAGCTTGCCGGCAAGCAGAGAAACATCAACAACAACACCCCTACCCTCTTTGCAATCAACAATACTGCCCCTTTTAGGAGTTATCTTATTTAAATATTCATATGAATTTTCTTCATATTGCAGGCAGCACATAAGCCTGCCGCAGGTGCCGCTGATTTTGCCCGGAGAAAGGCTGAGCCCCTGCTCCTTTGCCATTTTGATTGAAACGGAATGAAAGTCATTAAGAAAAGTGGAGCAACAAAAAGGTCTGCCGCATATTCCGAGTCCGCCAAGCATTTTAGCTTCATCGCGCACGCCGATTTGGCGCAATTCGATTCTGGTGTGAAAGGTTGAGGCAAGGTCCTTAACGAGCTCGCGAAAATCCACTCTGCCGTCTGCCGTGAAAAAGAATATAATCTTGGAGCCGTCAAACGCATATTCAACTTCGGAAAGGCTCATATCAAGCCCGTGATCCTCAATCTTTTTAACGCAGATTTCATAGGCCTCTCTTTCCTTTTGTTTATTCTTTTCAAGGGTGGCCTTATCCTCTGCCGTTGCGATTCTTAAAATCGGTTTAAGCGGAGAAACAAGCGAATCATCCTCCACAAATCTGTTTGCGGCCGCAACCGTGGCACATTCCACGCCCCTTGCCGTTTCAACGATAACATTATCGCCTATTCTTACTTTAAGCCCGTTTGGGTCGAAATAATATACTTTTCCCGCGTCTTTAAAACGAACGGAAACAATTTCTGTCATCAAATGATCCTCCTATCTGCCTGCCGCTCTTCGCAGCGAATAGCAGATTTTTGTTGTGAGCAATGCCGAATTGGCATTTTTATTTGCCGCCTGCTCAAGCTCCTGCGCGGCATTATAAAGCGCAAAAAGCTTTTGCTTTGAGAATTCGCCTTTAAGTGCATCCACGGCATTATCAAGGCCTGAAAGCCTTTTGCCGCCCGCCACTGCATCGCGAAGCACGGTTTTAAGCATGCCGAGCACCGCCGCGGTATCCTGCCGATTGCCCGTGAGCGGGGCAACCGCCTTAAGCAAATCGTATTCATTGTTTGAGGCAAGCTTTTGTGCAATATCATCCACCAAGGCGGTTAATTTTTGCAGCCTGCCGCCCGCAATGCTTTCATAGGCCCTGCCGATATTTCCGCCGAGTGCGGCAACGGCATTATAAGCGTCGTTATAATCAACATCTTCGTTAAGCCCGGTTATAAATTCGGCGCCGAATTTCGGCGAAACGCCCTCAACGGATATAACAACCGCCCTTGAAAGCACGGTTTCAAGCAGAGCGGAGCGATTTTCCGCAGTTAATATAAACACGGCATAGCCCGGCGGTTCTTCCAATATTTTAAGCAGTGCATTTTGCGCATTTTCATTCATACAATGCGCGTTGCCGAGAATATAGATTTTATAATCCGCCTCGTTGGGGGTTATATAAACATCGGCAATAATATCTCTGATTTTATCTATGTGAAACGAATTCGCACCACCCGGAGCACTGTATTCATAAATATCCGGGTGCAGTTGCTTTTTTGCCTTTACGCACTGGGAGCAAACGCCGCAGGGGTGCTCGCTCTCGGCTCTGCACACAAGCGCCTGTGCAATATCCCTTGCCAGTGTTCGCTTGCCGAGCCCGGTTTCCCCCTCAAGCACAATTGCATGCGGGAGCCTGCCGGATTCATAAAGATTTGAAATTTGCTGCTTTGCTTTTTCGTTTCCGATAAAATTATTAAACAACATAAGCTTTAATTAAAACTTTTTAAATTCCTCAACATCAATAACAAATGCCACGCCGCCGAATTCCTCAACATCAACCGGCTGCTGCAACAATGTGCCCTGCAAAGTGCTTTTAACACCGTGCTGGCGAACAACTCTTTTTGTTACGGCGCCCTGAAGCACCTCAAAAACCTCGTCCACCTTGGAATCCTCAACACCTATAAAAAGGCATGAATGACCGCCCTCAAGGAACAGACCCGTTGTGGACACTCGTGTGGCGCTGAAACGCGCATCGCTTAATTTATCAAGTACATTTTCCGTGTCTTTATTCGACACGATAGTTATTATCATTTTCATAACCGATTCATAGCCTTTCCCCCGCAAATTCAAAACATTCGCCGCGGGCAAGCGAAATAAAGGAAGATCATGCATTGTCTGCATATCAAATTATAGCTTAACCGGAGGAATTTGTAAGTTATTTCCATATAATTTTAAATAAAATTTACAAATAGGATAAATTTATATTCCAATTTGTAAAATCTGTTAAAAAGAATATTCCGCGCATTCATATTTTAAGAACAGAATCAAGCTTCATTGCTTGTCAATACCGTTTTCAGCGCCGCACAAACGGCGAAAAGCCCGGTAAACAGGAAAGAAACAGATGAAAAATCCGCCCCGACAAGCGGCAGACCTGCCGCCAGTGCCGCAATTCGCGGAACGGAAAGTGAAATCGCAAACGAGCCGTAAACAAGCCCTGCTGCCACAAGCGCAGGAAGCGCGGATTTATCCTTATCCTCGCCGAGCGCAAAAAGCAAAAAGAAAACCACCGCCGCAATCATGGCGGCATATTTTAAAAAGGTTTCCTCGGCAAAAAACACATCATCGTAAACAGTGAGCAGTGAAAGCAGCCCCGAAATCGCCCACATAACGGGCGAGATATACAAAAACCAAAGGCTGCTCATTTGATATCGCGTTGTTTTAAACGAAATTCCGAGCGCAATAAAAAACGCCGCAGAAAACAGCGCAAATATCGCCGTGCATATCATCGGAGTCAATCTGTTTGCCGCCGGGTGCTGCGTTGACGAAACATAGTCAAAGCACAAAATGCAGCGATAAACAAAATCATAAAACATTCCGGCGCCCGATAAAAGACAAAGGGCAAAAATGCTTTTTCCGCGCATTCGATTAACCGCAGAAAACGGCTTGCATTTAATAACGGAAAGCGCGAAGAATACCGCCGAGGCGGCAAGCAACGAATAAAACGCCGCAACGCTTTCCGAAGCGGATTTTAACACATGCGCGGTTTCGTAATCCGTGTATTTAAAAACCTGCACACAGCGAAGCGCCAAGGCCGCAAATGCCGCTGCACAGGCAAGCCAAAAGCAAAAAGCGCCGCATACCGAAAAATTGCTTTTTTTCATTATCTTTTTTCTATCGGAGTATAAATTCTTCTTTTGGAAACGCTCTTATACGCCGGGCGGATAATTCGCTTGCTTGAAGTGAGCTCTTCAAGCCTGTGGGCACACCAGCCGGCTATTCTTGCGCTTGCAAAAAGCGGAGTATATAAATCCTCGGGAATACCGAGCACCTTGTAGCAAAGGCCGGAATACAAATCCACATTGGCGCAGATTTCCTTATCGTCGTCCTTAATTTCGTGCAAAAGCTCCGGAGTTACTTCTTCAATATTTTCAAGGGTTTTAAATTCCTTTTCAAAGCCGGAACGATAAGCAAGCTCCCTTGCGCTGTTTTTAAGAATAACCGCACGAGGATCTGAAATCGTATATACCGCGTGACCCATTCCGTAAATAAGACCGAGGCCGTCGCCGGCTTCCTTGTTCAAAATTTTAACAAGATAATCCTTAACCTGGGATTTATCCGTTGAATCGGCAACATTTGCAATAATTTCATTCATCATTGCAGAGGTTTTAAGGTTTGCACCGCCGTGGCGCGGGCCTTTAAGCGAGCCGACGCCCGCGGCAATCGCCGAATATGTATCCGTGCCGCTTGAGGTGAGCACTCTTGTGGCAAAGGTGGAATTGTTGCCGCCGCCGTGATCGGCATGAAGCATAAGCATAATATCAAGCAGCTTTGCCTCATCATCGGAATAAAGCTTATCGCTTCTTGTTTGCCTTAAAATATATTCGGCGGTGGAAAGCCCTCTTTTAATCGGATGCAAATACATGGACTTTCCGTAAAACGCCCTTCTTTTAACCTGATATGCCGTTGTCATTATGGTTGGGAACTGCGCCACGAGCTGAAGGCTTTGGCGCAAAACATTCTGCACGGAAATATCATCCGGATTTTCGTCATAAGAATAAAGCCCCAAAATGCTGCGCGCAATTTTGTTCATAATATCCTTTGAGGGATTTTTGATTATCATATCCTCGATAAAATCATCGGGCAAAAAGCGGCAAACATCGATAACCTCGCAAATCGAATCAAGCTGGTTTGCCGTTGGCAAATCGCCGAAAAGCAAAAGCCAAACAACCTCTTCAAAACCGAAGCGGTTTTCTTTAACGCAATTGGAAACGATATCGTTTATATCATAGCCTCTGTAAGAAAGCTTACCGTCCTTGGCAACCTTTTCGCCGTCTAAAATATAATATCCTTCAACCGAGCAGATTCGAGTAAGGCCCGCCATAACTCCTGTGCCGTCCTCATTCCTGAGACCGCGCTTAACATGATATCTTTCAAAATCACGGGGTTTAATTGAGTTATTTTTTTCAAGCTCGCCGCATAATCTTGAAATGGCATCCATTGATATGGGCGAAATGTATTTTGATGACATAGTTTATCAACCCTTAAGCTTAATATAAATTATAATTAAATCAAAAGTTATTATACTATATTTCGGCACTTGAAGTCAAGGCGGCGCGAAAAATAAAACAGTGCCGCGCAATCGGAAAGGACACGTGAAGCAACATGAAAAAAGCGGCGATAATTTTTGTGATTTTATTCGTTTTGACTCTTGCCGTGCCCGCGGCGGCCTCCGCCGCAAAAAGCAGCGGCGGAACAAATGAGCTTGTAACGATTTTTTCGGCGCAAATCGGCGAAGCCCGGGCTTAAGCAGTCAAAAATCGGCTGTTTAAAGCTGCTTTTTTAACTTTTGCCCGCTTTCGCAAATCATTTGCCGTTTGAATTTTCGTTCATCTTTTTAAGGCGACCCGAGCAATCGAAATCAAGCACGGCGTTTTTTAGATATTTTTCCCAATCATCGCTCATTTTTTCATAAGCGGCGGGGTCATACTTTGCCAAATTTTCGCCCACTCGCAGGCAATCGCTTCTGTTTTTCGTGCAGGCATAAAAAGCCTTTTCGCAGTCGCGCCGAACGGCGTTTTCAACCTCTTTGCCGATTTCGGCAAGCTCTGCATCCGAAAGCGACTCCTTTGTGCCGTTTTCAATTTCGTCTATCGAGAAAAACAGCTTAACGCCCACCTTAAAATGCACGGTTTCGCCCTGCGCAAATGCCTTTGTTTTTGACGAAGCGCCGATTATTCGCACGCCGATATTGCCGTATTTTTCGCTTTCAAGCTCCATATAGCCCGATTTGACTTTATCCTTTAAAAAGAGCAGACCGACCGTTTCATCACCGGATAAAACGCCCGCGAGCCTGCTTTCCGAAAAAATCGCGATACCGCTCGTTCTGGAGCTTTCATCGCCGGCGGTGATTACAGGTAAGCAGATATCGGAGGTTTTATCCTTATAAAGATTGAGCATTTCGTTTACGCTAACATAAAGCGAAAACCCCGAATTTTGACCGTTTTTTAAAAGCTCGGCAACAGCCTGTGCGGGCACAAGTGCATCGTTTTGCCCGCAATCAAGCAGCTGAGCGGCGGTGCCGGATGAAATGCACACAGGCACATCGGGGCGCGAATTTTCACTTCGCATAAGATAATCAAAGCAGGTTGCAAGATCATTTACCGCCACATCCATGCCGAAAACAAGCAGCTTATTTTGACCGAAAAACAAATCCTTGGACAGACTTTCCGCAGCTGCCGCCGCAGCAGAGGATATATTCCGCCCTGTGCCCGCGGTGTTAAGGGTAACATTTCCCGAAAGTGCGGCGGTGCCGTTTCCCGCTTTCGCAAGATTAAGCGTTTGCACCGTTACGCGTTTTCCCTGCTCGGCATTATCAATTCCGAGCCCCTCGGCAACGCTTAAATCCTTAAGATTTTTTCTTGCCGAGCAGCCGCAAAAGCAAAGGCAAACAACAAGCAACACTGCAATTACTTTAACGCCTCTCAAACCGATTCCCCCTTTTGTGAGTTAACGCATAGACTGCGGGTAAAAAAGCGCCGAAAACCGCAAACGGAATATAAACAAGCAGGCCGTTTGCCGCCGAGTAAAGGCGTGTGTATAAAATCAGCGCCGTTGCCCCAAGCATCGCAAGGCCGCAGGCAACACACTTTTTGCGATTTTGCGTTTTGCCGAAGCAAAGCGCCGCGCAATAAAGAAAAACGGAGATTTTCAAAAACACGGCAAAAATCCAAAGCGCGGTAAAAACCGCTTCCGGCCTTTCGCCTGTGCCGAGGCGCGCAAGCTGAGAAAGCTCAAAAACGGGATAAGCCGAAACGGAAGCCATGTTGCCCAGAACACCGCAGGCCACAACGGCAATCAAGAGGCTCAGTAAACATGAGAGGACGATTGCAAAGCAAAACGGCTTGCCCGCCTTTCCGTTTACCCGCGGTCGCAAAGCAAAAAGAAGCGGAATTTCGCTTGTGCTGCACAGGGAATACGCTGCATTTTTCAGCACCGCGGCACTGTCGTTTTGCATAAACGGAAAAAGATTTATTGATTCAAATTTGTTTGCCGAAGCCGCGGCAATTCCGAAAACGCCGATAACCGTGAGCACAAAAACAAGCGCAGAAAAGCGCGAAATCGCCTCAAATCCGAGCGATGCGGCATAGGTGCAGGCGGCAATCATAAACGCACCAAGCAAAAAGGTGCTTGCCTCCTGATGCAGTTCGGCAGAGGAAAAAAGCGCAAATTTGCTTATTGAAAGCGCGCCTGAAAACAGATAAAACAATCCGTAAAGCCGCCGCAAAGCCGCATTATCAACCACATTTTTACCGTTTTCAAGCATTTTTATCACCGCACACGATAAGCAAAGTGCAGCAACAGCAGCCGCAGCGATGCTGATTGCTATATCGGCGCTGTATTCGGTGCCGAGCACCGCCGAGCTTGCCGTGAAGCCCACCAAAAGTCTGCTTACAAACACAATAAAAAACAAACTCACGGGCGGGGCCGCTTCCCTTTTAAATTTATTTTTCGTCACTGATATCCGCACCTCGCAGGCTTTGAACGGTTATATTTCTTTTTGCCATTTTCCTCCAATTTTGGCGATAAAACACATCGCCTATGCTTTTTTTATTAAGCGGCGAAATCGGAGCGGAATAAGGCACACCGTAAGGATTTATGGCGGTTATATTCACGCACAGCACACACATTCCGAGCACAACGCCGTAAATGCCCGTGTAACCGCCGAGAATGATAAATCCGAGCCTCAGCACGGCAACGCTTTCATAAAGCGGATAAATCACATAAGACGATATTGCCGTAACCGCCACCACCACAAGCATGGGCGCACCGACAAGCCCCGCGTTTACGACCGCATCGCCGATAACAAGCGCACCGATTATGGACACGGCATGCCCTATGGCACGCGGAAGGCGCAATCCCGCCTCGCGCATGATTTCATACAAAATCATTATCATAACCGCCTCCTGCATAAGGGAAAACGGCGTTGTAATTTCCGCTGCGGCAATCGTATACATAAGCGATGTGGGCAAGAGCTCCTGATGAAAAGTGCCCACGGCAACATAAAGCCCGGGAAGCACAACCGAAATAACAAACGAAAAATATTTAAGCAGGCGATTCATGCTTGCGTAAACGGGCCGATTGTCATAATCATCCACAGTGGAAAACGAATCGGTAAAAAGGCAGGGCACATAAACGGCAAACGGTGAACCGTCCACCAGCACGGTAACGCGCCCCTCGTATAATTTTGAGCACAGAGTGTCGGGGCGTTCCGTGGTTCCGTAAGCCGAAAAAACAGAGCCGACATCGCTGCCCAAAAACGCGGCAAGCTCGGCATAATCGCAAACACGGTCTATATTTGCGGAATTTATGCGGTGCTCAACCTCGTGCACAAGCCTTTCGCTTGCAATGCCTTTTATATAACAAATCGCAACGGAGGTTTGCACCTGCCTGCCCACTTTTATTTGCTTCATTTTAAGAGCCGGGGTTTTTATGCGGCGGTGCAGAGTTGCCTTATTATCGTTTAAGGTTTCCGTAAAGCACTCTCGCGCGCCCTTGATGTTTGCCTCCGTTGCAGGATCGTCTATTCCCCTTTTTTCAAAGCCCTGTATTCCAAGCACAAGGCATTTTGAAACGCCGTCTATAAAAACGGCGGCAAAGCCCGAGGAAAGATAAAAATAAACATCTTCAAAATCCTCGGCATCGCTCATTTCAAGCGAATTTACCACACGCTGCTTAACGGTTTCGTAAAACAAAGCCGGGGTTTTGCATTTTTCTTTAAACGAAAGCAGCGGCGTCATTATCATCTGCGAAAGCTGAAGCGAACTTATCATTCCGTCCAGCACACAAACTATGCATTTCCTGCCGCTCACCTCACATTCACGAATCAAAAAATCAGAGCAATCGGCATAATCGCGCCTAAGCTTATTTTTATTATCAGCGGCGGAGGAATAAATTTTTTCCAAACAATCACCTTTTAAAGCAAAAATATTTCTAAAATATTTTTTCAATAAAACTGCGGCTTATGCAAAAAATATAAAAAGCAAAAAACACACGAAAGGGTGCGCAGACAAAATGAGCATTGTTTTTATAAGAGCGGTAATCATTTATATAACCGTTATAATATCCCTGCGAATAATGGGCAAAAGGCAGATCGGCGAGCTTACGCCGCACGAGCTTGTGATAACCATTCTTGTTTCGCAAGTGGCGATAATTCCGCTGCAGGATAACGGAATGCCGCTTGCAAACATGGTGGTGCCGATTTTAATATTCGTTTCGCTTGAAATTCTTGTTTCCGCAATATCGATGAAAAGCCTTACCTTTCGCAATCTTGTTCAGGGCAAGCCGATATTCGTTATCAGAAACGGCAAGCTTGACGAAAAGCAGATGAGGCGCCTGCGCCTTACGATAGACGATTTAACGGACGCCGTGCGGGAAAAGGGATTTTTTGATTTATCTTCGGTTCAGGACGCGGTTATAGAAACAAACGGCACGATTTCCGTGCTTCAAAAAGCGGAAGAAAGCCCCGTAACACCGAAGCAGCTCTCCCTTTCGGTTGACGAAAATTCCACTCCCGTGCCTGCGGTTACGGACGGAAAACCCACGCCCGAATATTTCGGCGAAAACAAAATCAAGCTCAGCGAAATCGAATTGCTTATTAAAGAGAGCGGCATTGAAATGCACAAAATAATGCTGCTTACAGTCGATTCCGCGGGCAACATTTTTATGATTCCCAAGGAGGCAAAAAAGTGAAAAGACTTTGGTTTTCCGCGATATTCATGCTTGCCGCACTTTCGCTCTGCTTCGGCGAGCAAATTTATATAAGCAGAGACTGCCGTGAAATGATCACCGCCATAAGTGAGGCGGAGGAATGTGAAAGCACGCCCGAAAAGCTTAAATACTGCGCCGAAATTTATGATATGTGGAGCGATTACCACAAAAAAGCCTCTTATGTTACGGATCATTCCGTGCTGCAAAGCGCGGATGTTTCCATGGGCACGCTTAAAAGCCTGCCGCCCGATTCAAGCGCAGAAAGCATAAATGAGCTTTTGGCGCAGGCAAAAAGCGAAACGCAGCAAATTTACGATAATTCCCGAATAAGCCTTTCAAATATTTTATAACAGAAAAAAGCGGCCGCTTTCAAAAGAAAGCAGTCGCCTTTTTTAAACAGCCGAAAATTATTTCACCTGCTTGGCACAAGCATTATGCGCCTAATATTTTTTTGTCAAGATTTCTTTTTATGATAACATAATAAAGCAAAGTTCCGAGCACAGCCATAACGCCTATCTCCCCTGCGGCAACAAGGCCGCCCTGAAGCAGGAAATCGCCGAATTTAAACGAACCGCTTATCATAAAGGTTTCGATTTCCCAGCCGATAACAATGCCGTTCCAAACAGCCGGCATAAGCATTGAAGCTGCGGGATAAGACTTAATTTTCACATTGCGCAGCAGATACATGCAAACGGATGAACCCAGCGTGGCAAGCGAGCCGAATATCAAATCGAGCGGCAGACCCGAACCGATATTGTAAATATTCGAGAGCATGCAACCGAGAGTTAAGCCCGGAATTGCGGCGGGGGTAAACAGCGCAAGCACATTAAGCGCCTCGGAAACGCGAAACTGCACGGCGGCCGAGGTGGTGCCCGGCAAAAGCAGATTCTGCGCATAAGTAAGCGCCGCATACATTGCCGCTATAACTGCGGTTTGCACAATGAACAATACCTTTTTGTTTTTCATGATTCAATTTTCTCCTTAGTTTTGTTTTTAGAAGCCTGTGGGATGCAGACTGGTCAGGATTTTGCGAACTGACGATTTGTATTATAAATGATAATTAACCTAAAATCAATAAAAAACTTGAATAAATTATGCCTCTTTGATACAATGAATTTATAAATACAAAATTTGCATTTTATGCAATGTTTTATTTTAAGGGGAATTTCTATGGAAAGAATGTCTTTGGCAGGCAAATGGATTTTGCACATGGACAAACAGAATCGTGATTACGAGGCGGATGTGCCCTGCTCCGATTACGGCACATTGCTGAAAAACGGTGCAATTGACGATCCTTTTTACAAAACGAACGAACACAAATGCCTTTTTATTGCCGAAACAGGCAAAAGCTTTAAGCGCAGCTTTAAAATTTCGCAAGAGCAGCTCGAATACAGAAAAGCGCTTTTGCGCTGCCAAATGCTTGACACACTGGCGCAAATTTATATAAACGGCCAAATGGCGGATATTTCAAGCAATGCATATGTTTGCAGCGAAACAAATATCACTGATTATTTACACGAGGGCGAAAACACAATTGAAATTCATTTTCTTTCGCCGATAGAATATGTTAAATCAAAGCAATCGGAAGCGCCGCTGCCGCCGAACGCAAACGGCATAGACGGCGTGCCCTATATCCGCAAGCCCGCCTGCCATTTCGGCTGGGATTGGGGCATAAACATGCCCGTTTCAGGCATATTCGGCAACATAGAAATTCTGTTTTACAACAACGAAATCCGCGATTTTTGGGTGCGCCAGGAGCATTCGGAAAACGGCGAAGTCAAATTATATATCAAAGCAAACAAGGCGCTTGACAGCAGCGGCCAAATAATAACCCCGAACGGTGAAAGCATTGCTTTCGGAATAGAAAAAGGCAATGCCTGCGTAACAATTAAAAATCCGGAGCTTTGGCAAACGCGTGAGCTTTCCGGCAAGGAAAAGCAGCCGCTTTACACGGTTTGCGTGGCAGGGATAAAAAAAAGAATAGGTCTGCGCACAATAGTGCTTGACAGAAGTGAGGATGAGTACGGCTCAAACTTCCGCTTTATTTTAAACGGCGTTCCGATTTTCGCAAAGGGCGCAAATGTTATCCCGCCGGATGCCATGGCAGACAGAATCGGCAAAAAAACGGCAGAGAAAATCGTTTCTGACGCCGTTCATGCCAATTTCAATATGCTGAGAATTTGGGGCGGCGGCTACTACGGCTCGGACGAGCTTTACGACCTTTGCGACGAATACGGAATTTTGGTTTGGCAGGATTTCATGTTTGCCTGCCTTATGTATCCGTTTTACGATGAAGTGTTTCTCAAAAATGTGCTCGACGAGGTTAAATACAATGTTCGCAGAATATCGAGCCATCCGTCGCTTGCACTTTGGTGCGGCAACAACGAGATCGAATTTATGTTTCAACATCTGCCGTCAACGCTTAAAATCGTTAAATGGTATAAAGAATTTTTCTACGAAATTCTGCCCGGCGAGCTGAGAAGATACGATAAAGACACACCTTACATAGAAACCTCGCCGATAGGAAGCGGCTTCAGAAAAGACATAACAGCAGATAAATGCGGCGACACGCATATGTGGCATGTTTGGCACGGAAGCAAGGATTTAAGCTATTACGGCAAGCGCTACACAAGATTTTGCAGTGAATACGGGATGGAATCCTTCCCGAGTGAGGATTGCATTTTGCAATTTGCAACGCAAAAAGATATGCAGCTTAAATCCGATGTTATGCAAAGCCACCAGAAATGCGCAAGCGGCAACGACAAAATGCTGTTTTACCTTTATGAAAAATTCAACAAGCCCGCGAAATTTGCGGATTTGATTTACTTAACCGGGCTTACCCAAGCGGAATGTGTGGCAAACGGAGCCGAGCATTGGCGCAGAAACAAGGGGCGCTGCAACGGCGCGCTTTGGTGGCAGATGAACGATTGCTGGGGCGCTCCGAGTTGGTCCTCGGTTGACTATTTCGGCAAATGGAAGCCGCTTATGTATGCGGGCAAAAGGATTTTTGCCCCGATAGCGATTTCACTCAGGCAAGCGGACGGAGGCATTGAGCTTTATGTGCTTAACGGCACGCAAAAGAGCGAGGAATACACCGCCGTTATAACCTTTAAGGATTTCACCGGCAAAGAGCTGCGAAGCAAATCACTGCTCATCAAATCCCACGCGGGCGAATCGCAAAAGGCGTTTTACATTTCTGCGGGCGGTCTGAAAAAAGCCTCCTGCTTTGCACAGGCAGAGCTTCTCAAGGGCGGAAAAACCGTTCTCAGCCGCACGGCGGTGCTGTTGCCCGAACGCAAGCTCAAATTACAGCACGCAAAGATAACGCTTTATTTAAGCGGCAATGAAATGACCCTTGAAAGCAACACCTTTGCAAGATCCGTTTTTGTGGATATCAAGGGCGAAAGCGCTCCGCTTTCAGACAACTGCTTTGACCTTGTGCCCGGGGAAAAGAAAACAATCCGCCTTGAAAAAGATTGCAAAATAGATCCAAAATCAATCAGCGTAAAATGCGTTAACAACATCACTTACGCAGGCGGCGATGCCGAAAGAACAAGATTTCGCATGGCGTTTTCCGCACAGCCGATGAACATTGCAAATAAGATTTATTATTCCATAAGCTGATTTTTTGCGGCAAGTGTTTCAAAGCACAGGATTTTAATCTTTTAATCGAATGCATGCGGCGGTATTTAAACAGAAATAAAAATAAGGACGGCGGAATTTAATCCGTCGTCCTGTTTTTATGCGCAATGCAAAATCAATCGTAATACTTATCAAGCTCGGTTTCACATTTTTCATATTTTTTAATTTTCGGATTCTTATAAATCTTTCCCCTTGCCACAACCATAAACGGCTGAGAAAGAGCTCTGAAATCATCGAGCGGGTTTGAATTCGAAACAAGAATATCGGCGCATTTGCCCTGCTCTATGCTGCCCGTAACATCATCTATTCCAAGAATTCCGGCATTAACAAGCGTTGCCGTGTGCAGCGCAAACGAAGCAGAAACACCAACATTTTTTTCAAAATAATGAAGTTCTCGCCACATATTGTAATGAGTTGTATACGGGCAGCCCGTATCGGTGCCGAGCCCAACGGTTATGCCGTTTTCAAGAGCGGTTTTCGAGCCGATAACCATATTATTGAAAACAACATTGGAATTATATTGAACCGCCTCTGAAATGCCGAGAGTTTCCCTTTCAAATTTTGCCATCGGCAAAGCAGGCGAAAGAGTGCAAACCATTACGGCACTATGCTTTTTAAAAGCGTCTATTTCTCTTTGAGTAAGCGTTGAACCGTGCTCGATTGAATCAACGCCGTTTTCAACCGCGGTGCGCACACCCTCCGGGCTTTGCACATGCGCCGCAACCTTCAGTCCGTATTTGTGAGCGCGATCGCAGCAAGCCTTAATCATATCCGCCTGCATCATCAGCCTGCCGGGCTCGCCCTTAACCTTGGCATCCATAACACCGCCCGTTATCATAAGCTTTATTAAATCAACACCGTGTGAATTCAGATCATCCACCATCTTGACTGCCTCTTCCGGGGTTTTCGCCGCTCTTGCAACAGAGCCGACCATATGCCCGTTTGGCACACCGATTGCGTAATCTGCGGCAAGAATTCTCGGCCCCTCTGCCTTACCCGCATTTATTCTGTTTCTGAGAGTTGTGTCAAAATCACCGAGACCGCCGACTGCACGCACCGTGGTTACACCCGACATAAGCCCCTGCATTGCATAATCTTGGCAAATTTTTATAACAATTTCCCTCATAAAGGAAGACGAAAGAGCAAGCTTTGCAAGCTTATCTGCTTTAAGCGGCTTGTTTTTCGGTTTGCCGCCCGCCGGCAGGTGCACGTGCAAATTTATAAGACCCGGCATTAAATATTTACCGGTTAAATCTATAACCTCATCGCCGCTTTTCGGCGCAATGCTGCCTATTTCCGTTATTATTCCGTTTTCGATTGCCACATCCGTGCCCGGCTTCGGCTGCATATCCAAAGTGCCGTCAAGCAGAGTGCAATTTTTAAAAACAGTTCTCATAAAATCCCCCTCATATAAAAATCAAAGTGTTTTTCTTATTCACGCATAAAATGCATATCAAATAAATTCAAGGAATTCGATTTCTAATTTATTTTCGCAAATTCTTTCAACAACCGCCTGCTTCTGTATTTCAAATATCCGAAATCGATTTTGCGCTTGCTCCCCTGCCGATTTTTTCAAAGCCGAGAATGCGGCAATTCAGTTTTTCTTCAACAAGCAAAGCAACTTCGTTTTTCACTCGGCACCGCCTTAAACCAATATATTTCAATTCTACACAATCGGGTGATAATTGTAAATTGAAAAAATGCACAAAAAAGCACCCGAAAATTAGGCAACAAAGGCTGTGATTTGTAAGCAAAAATCCCGAAAGAACGCAATATTCTTTCGGGATTTAACTATACATATTTTTATTTAATTTTCTGGGAAATCCTTGCTTGCGGTCAAATTACTTAATCCGAAATTAGAACCAGTCCCATAAAAGCCGCCTTTTCCTTGACCGTAAAATTTTAATTCTAACTTTTGAATACCTGTAACTGAAAAGCTGACATTCTGCGGAAGCACATTTTTTGTAATCTTCGGCGAAGTATAGATCAATTTTCCGTCTCCGTAAGCTTCAAAATATCCGGTATCAGAAGCATCTTTGTTGTTTTCAAATAAATATATAACACCGGACACCGTGTCATATTTTCCGGAAAGATTATATGTTGCAATTATCGATGCGGTAGAATCATTATTATTGTTATACCAAGTTAAGCTGTGGTTCATATCCTTATTGTCATTTGACTTTTTAGTTTTATCAAATTCAAGAATGCCCCAAAAATGATCATTTTCTTTTGCAACACTTAAGCAATTTTCTTTCACATATAAATTAAACGGTATATACATTTCATATGTGTCATTTTTTGTTTTATAATCCGCGTTATCCGGAGCAAGCTCAATTGCCACTTCTATGTTTCCGATTGCACCGTTAACATCCTTGTTATTAAAGCAATCTTCTGCTTTTTTTGCATATGTTTCGGCATACTTTACTTTGGTTTCCTTTAGTTTTTGTTGCACCGTATCCGAATTCAGCCCTAATTTTTCAAGATATGTATTTATGCTTTCTATCTTTGACAAAGCATCGGAAATGTTGCCGTTATCTATAAATTTTTGAGCCTCGGCAAGTGTTTGCTCAACATACAAATCAACGCATTTTGAAATTTCATCATCAACTTTTTGATAAAAGCTGTCTTCTTCGGTTACATTTTCAAAACATTCAATCGCCTCTTTAGGCTTTTGATAATTATCTCTGTATGCAACACCGCTGCAATACTGCGATCTTGAATCGATTATTGCCTGTATTATATCCCATGCATGCTGATTATAGCCCGACACACTCGGTTTGATTGTGTCACCGTTCTCGGAATAAATCAAATCGCCCCAATCATCACTTAAATCGCGATAAACAACAGTATAACCGTTTTGTTTTAAATCATCATCATTATAAGTTTTGTTGTTTAAATCATTTTCAACTTCATTTAAAAAAGCTGCTATTGCTTTGTCATATTTTTCGGTTTTCTTTGAATTTCCGCTTGCCCGGCTGTATAAAGAATTTACTTCATAGGCACTGTGCGTATCCAAAGCCTTATCCATTTTTTTGACCGCCAAATTTGAAGTTAAAGCAAAAAGAATAAGTATAACGGCAAGAATCGAGGCTATTGCCGCGCCTGCAGCAATCAGAACTTTTTTCTTTTGACCGCCAAATGATAATGCCGAACTTGCAGTATCAACAACATTTGCAGAGGCAGAATAAGAATAATCAATTTGAGGAGTTTTGTTGAGCGTTTCTGTTTCACTTGCGCTGTGATTATCATTTTCTGCCGTTTCATTATTCTGTTCCCGAATATCGATGCCGATATTTTGTTGCTCAGTTTGCGAATTTTTATTATTATTTTCAGCGATTTTATCTTCATGCACGGGCTCGGCAATATTATTTTGAACGACCATGTTTAAAGCGTTTTCCGCTTCATTTTCCGACTCACATTTGCAACCGCAAAAAGCGCAGAATTTTGAATCTGATTCTATATTTGCTCCGCAATTTTTACAAATCATTTTATATTCTCCTTATTTTGCATCATTAGCATATGAAATATTAAAATTCCTCATGCATTTTTCAAATGTGCTTGATTTCTAGTGTCATACATAATCACAACTACGACATATAAATTTATCGGAACTTACGGAAAATCATATCCGCCGCCGTTTATATTGCAGCGTTTCAAACGGCATATTCCTTTTTTCAATCCTTTAATCAGGCCGTATTTTTCTATAGCGAGTATCATATATTCCGAACAGGAAGGTTCAAAGCGACATTTATTTCGCTTTGAATCCGGCGCGTATTTTTGATACAGCTTGATTGCAGAAATACACACCTGCTTTGCCGAAAAAAGAATATATGCCGTTAAAATTGCAGCCACCGTTATAACAATGCCGATTTTGGATATATTAAAGTAATTCAGCAAAAGTATAATTGAGGCAATAATTGCCGCAGGCAGTATTATGTATAACAGTAATGTTTTAAATAAGCTTATTTTTGGTCTGTTAAGCTTTCTTACATAAGCCGAGCTGCGAGGATCTTTTTCATCGTTGAACAATTTATCGCCTATATCATTCAGGTTTTTAAATTCCTCTTCCAAAAAAACAATCTGCTTCAAAACCTATCCTCCGAAATATATGAAATCTCACACATAAGCTTTGCCAAATTCCAGATTACATATCCCTTTCAAAAATCAGCATATAATAGTTTGTGGGAACAGGCTGCTTCAAACAACCCGGTTTTTCCGTTACCGTAATTGTTTCCATTGAATGATATTCCCAACCATCCACTGCTTCACTATTTATGAGATTTGCAAAAGTGTTAAAAGCGGACTGTGTATTGCCCTTATCCACATTTATGTTTTTAGGTCCTGAAACTGCTTTATATTGCTTCATATTATTACCTTCCTTTCTTTGACAACACATACTTATGTGTGAGTTTTCAGTTATTTAATTAGTAGGAATAAAAATCATTATAACATTCTTTACAAACCGTTTCGCTTTGGTCAAACCAAGTAATTTTATTCTCTTTTCCCACATAGGTTTTTCCACACTCTTCACAAGTATGGAGGTTTGCCACAATTGCGATAATTATAACCACAATAGCAATTACCGCACCGATAATAATTCCTTTTTTCTTGTTCATATTTTTTCTCCTTAATAATAAATTTGTTTACATTATATAGAAAAAATAAGTTTATTTCTATATGCCGTTTGAGTACAAAATAAAAAAACGGTTGTCCTTACGGACAACCGTTTAAAAAATTGTTGTTAACTATTAGCCAAGCTCTGAGAAGTACTTGATTGTGCGAACCATCTGAGAAGTGTAGCTGTTTTCGTTATCATACCAAGAAACAACCTGAACTTCATAAGTGTTGTCGCCGATCGGAAGAACCATAGTCTGAGTAGAATCAAAGAGTGAGCCGTAGCGCATGCCAACGATATCGGAAGAAACGATAAGATCGGTGTTGTAGCCGAAGGATTCTGTTTCCTCTGCCTTCATTGCTGCATTGATTGCATCAATTGTAACTTCCTTATCTGTTTTGATAACAGCAGTGAGGATAGTTGTTGAGCCTGTGGGAGTGGGAACACGCTGAGCAGAGCCGATAAGCTTGCCGTTGAGTTCGGGAATTACAAGGCCGATTGCCTTTGCAGCGCCTGTTGAGTTAGGAACGATGTTAACAGCACCTGCACGAGCACGACGAAGATCGCCTTTTCTCTGAGGACCGTCAAGAATCATCTGATCGCCTGTGTAAGCGTGAATTGTGCACATGATACCGCTCTGAATCGGAGCAAAATCATTAAGAGCCTTAGCCATGGGAGCAAGGCAGTTTGTTGTGCAGGAAGCAGCGGAAATAACAGTGTCTTCCGGCTTAAGAGTTTCGTGGTTTACATTGTAAACGATAGTGGGAAGATCGTTGCCTGCGGGAGCAGAAATAACAACCTTGCGAGCACCTGCCTGAATATGAGCGGAAGCCTTTTCTTTAGAGGTGTAGAAACCTGTGCATTCAAGAACAACGTCTACGCCAAGCTTGCCCCAAGGAAGATCGGCAGCGTTGGGCATTTTGTAGATAACGATTTTTTTACCGTCAACTACGATATAGTTATCTTCGCCTTCACCTTCGTGGAAGTCTACAGTGTGGCCCTGAGCAACATAGTTACCCTGAGATGAATCGTACTTAAGAAGATGAGCAAGCATCTTTGCGCTTGTAAGATCGTTGATAGCAACAACTTCATAGCCTTCTGCACCGAACATCTGACGGAATGCAAGACGGCCGATACGGCCGAAACCGTTAATAGCAACTTTTACCATTGGATTATACCTCCGAAAAAATTAAATATTAAAATGTTGATTGACAACATTTTGTCGATATCTATTCTATACTGTTTTGCCTCGAATATCAAGCAATTTTTGCCATTTGAAAAACTTTGTTAAATCTAACCAAAAAGGCGTGAGTTAAAAGGCCTTATTATATTTATTTTTTGCTTTACGCCGCATACAGCGTTCACTATATGTAAAAATGTGAAAAATCCGTTTGCAATCACTATTCGGTATCTGCCGCCTGCGCCTTGCGCCGGCTGTGCAAAAGCACGGCAATCGGAATCAAGGAAAACACCGCCACGGCTGCCGCCGCAAGAAAAATATTTGGGGTTGGAATTGTTTTAACAACGCCGAGTTCCTCATAAGTTTGATTATTGTTTGCAATAACAGCCGCGCCGATATAAGGGCCGGTTATCATTGGAATCAGCACCTGAAACACCATCCGCACACCCTGAAAAAGGCCAACCTTGTCATTGGGCGTATAATCTCTGATTGTGCCGCAAACAGCGGCAGATGTAACGAGGAATGCACTCATCATTATTATGCCGATAATTATGAGCAAAGCCATATTTTCGCCGTTAACAAAATACATCAAAACAAAACCTGCGGTTAATATAATTGCTGCAGGCAGCAAAAACTTAACCTTGCCCACCTTATCGATAACGCCGCCGAGCAAAACCGAAACGACTGCCGAAACAACAAGAATTGCGCCGAGCGGAATTGCATAATTTTCTATTCCGAGTGTTTTTTCGAGATAAATTATAAGATAGGGCATAAAAACCTGATAAGCAATATTAAAAATACAAAATGCCGCAAATGCCACATAGAGCATTTTATTTGCTTTAACGGTTGATGGCTTAAAGCCATATATAATATTTTTAAAATAGTTTTCGTTGTTTGCTTTGATTCCCGGCTTATCTTTTAAGAAAAACAAGCCTAAAACGCCCACAACAGTGGTGGTGATGCCCACAATAAGGAAAAATGTTTTCCATTCGCCGCGCTGCTTATAGCCATCCAAAAGGCCAAAAACAACAAGAATTGCCAAAAGCGGCAGCGCCTGCATAACCGTTTCCGCCCTGCCGCGGTTTGTGTTGTCAGTAACATCGGTTACCCAGCTGTTGAATGCGGCATCAAATCCGGTTGAGCCGAAAAAGGTCATAACGCAATCCATTATGATTATAATGAGCGATGCTGTGGCAACAGCATTTGCGGAGTGAAACAGCTTTTCCGTGTTTCCAACGGTTATAAAGCCGAATGATGCAGTAACAATGCCCCAAATTATGTAGCCGACTGTTATAAACACCTTGCGCTTTCCGAGCTTATCCGAAAGCGCACCCATAATAAGCGTTGTAAGCGCTGCAGTTACTGCGGAAGCGGCAACCATGGCTGCAATGTCATTTGCCGTGCCGCCTACGGCATCAAACAAATAAACATTGAAATACATATTTTCAATTACCCAAGCAAGCTGCCCCGCAAGACCGAAAAACAAAATACTTACCCAAATTCTTGCACCGAGCTTAGTTGATTTAGCTTTTTCCATAAAATCACCTCTATGCCCCAATTATTGCACAATTTACAAATTTGTCAATACACACAAGCGATTTTTTGTACAAATTTTGCATGAGCAATCTAAAAGAATCGTATTTTAAGCTTGTGCTATACTCAAAAAAGTCATTCGAGTCAGGGCAAAGCAATGCCGACCTGATGCTCTTAACAAGCTTATAAGGAAACCGAAAGCAAAAGCTCGAGCGATTAAGCCAGAGCAATAAACAAAAAAAGACCCCGACAATAAAAGCCGGGGCGTGTCACAAAAGCAATATATAAGCCGCACGGGTGGTACTTGCCGCCATCCGTCAACCGCTTATATATTGTAAAAACAATATAACACATTTAAAACAAAAAGGCAAGAAAAAAAGAGCGTAACCCCCCGAAATAATGGAAAGAAAAGAGGAAAACGCTCCCGGAGCTAAAAGAATGTTAAAACCCTTTAGCGTTAAGCATTTTAACACTTTTCGCGCTCCGTGCATGGGTTTATATTAAACGCGCCGAAGCCGGGATAGCATGCAGAGGCGCCGAGCCGCTCCTCTATGCGAAGCAGGCGATTGTATTTTGCAACCCTTTCGCTTCTGCTCGGTGCGCCCGTTTTGATTTGCCCCGCATTGGTTGCAACGGCAAGATCGGCTATAGTGGTATCCTCCGTTTCGCCCGAGCGATGCGAAATCACGGCGGTGTAGCCCGCCTTTTGGGCAATTTTGATTGCCTCCAGCGTTTCCGAAACAGTGCCGATTTGATTAAGCTTTATCAAAATCGAATTGCCACAGCCGAGTTTAATTCCTTTTTTCAGCCTTTTTGAATTGGTAACGAACAAATCATCGCCCACAAGCTGAGTTTTTTCGCCGAGGGATTTCGTCATATGCCGCCAGCCCTGCCAATCTTCCTCATCAAGCCCATCCTCCACGGAAACGATGGGGTATTTTTTGCAAAGACGCTCCCAATGCGAAGCAAGCTCGCTTGAAGTGAATCTTTCGCCGCTTTTAGGCAGCACATATTTACCCGGCTCGCCGCCCTTCCATTCGCTTGAGGCTGCGTCAATCGCAAGCACAAAATCGCGCCCCGGTTCATATCCCGCCTTTTGAATTGCCTCCAAAATATATTCGATCGCCTGCGAATCGGAGGAAAGATCGGGCGCAAAGCCGCCCTCATCGCCAACCGATGTGGCAAGCCCGTTTGCGCCGAGAATGGACGCAAGCGAGTGAAACACCTCCGTACACCTGCGAAGCCCGCCCTTAAAGCTTTCCGCGCCCGCGGGCATTATCATAAATTCCTGCACATCCACCGTGTTTGCAGCATGTGCTCCGCCGTTTAAAATATTCATCATCGGCACGGGCAAGCGGTTTGCATTTGCACCGCCCAAAAATCTGTAAAGCGGAATATCATAGGCGTTTGCCGCCGCTCTTGCCACGGCAATCGAAGCCGCCAGAATTGCATTTGCACCGAGGCTTGATTTATCCTCCGTGCCGTCTGCGGCAATCATGGCTGAATCCGCGGCGTAAATATCCGCCGCATTTTTGCCGCAAAGCGCATCGTTTATGGCCGTGTTCACATTTTCAACGGCCTTGCGAACGCCTTTTCCGCCGAATCTGGCAACATTGCCGTCCCTAAGCTCCAACGCTTCAAATTCGCCGGTTGAAGCGCCGCTCGGTGCCGCACCGATACCGTGCGCGCCGCATTCAAGCACAACCTCTGCCTCAACAGTGGGATTGCCGCGCGAATCTATTATTTCCCTGCCGTGCACACTTTTGATAGATAAATTTTTCAACCGAATCTTTCCTTTCCCCGCCGCAGTTAAGCATGCTTTTTAAGCGCCGCAAAGCACTGATTTTTAAATATTATTTACCGATTTTGCCAAAAAGATACGCATAAATAAAATTTGCTCTTGTTATTTTAGGCAAAAAGGTGTAAAATAATTTCTGCAATTAAACATTCGGGCGCGTAGCTCAGTTGGGAGAGTGCTGCATTCGCATTGCAGAGGTCGAGGGTTCGACTCCCTTCGTGTCCACCATAAAAAGCAGTCTGCACGGACTGCTTTTTTTATATCCGCCGCATTTAAACAATCGGCACAAACCCGATACAGACAATCTTATCCGTGTAGACAATCTTATCGGCATATGATATAATTAATTTAAAAGAGTTAAAACAAAGTGCCTCCGCATGGTATACATAGTTTGAGAAATTCTCAGTTATTCAAAAGAGGGAAAGAAACAGCATAATGACCGAAGTTAAATTTTACGACAATACAAATGACAATTTGTTAAAATTTGCAGTTATTATTTCAAAAGCAAACGGGAAATTTGTGCTTTGCAAGCACAAGGAGAGAAACACTTATGAAATACCCGGAGGGCACAGAGAAAAAGGCGAAACCGTTTTAGAAGCCGCAAAGCGCGAGCTGAAAGAAGAAACAGGCGCGATTGATTTCACAATTAAGCCGGTTTGCGTTTATTCCGTTAAAGGAAAAACAAGAGTAAATGAAAATATAGACAATGAAACATTCGGAATGCTATATGTTGCCGACATTTTTTCTTTTGAAGAAATCCACAGCGAGATTGAGAAAATCATCATCACCGATAAATTGGAATACGATTGGACATATCCGTTAATTCAGCCGAAATTGATGAAAGAAGCGCAACGAAGAGGGCTTTTATAAATAAAAAAGAGGGAGTTTCAGCGATAAATTCAAGCCGCAAACAATCGCCGAAGCACGCAAAAGCTTAAACCGCATTTTCCTTTGCGGATTGTGCCCCAAACTTGCACAATTTTACTTTTCTTTATTTTCTCTTAACGGAATAACAAAATATTTTTTATATAATATTGCCAACACTTGAATTACGGGGACTGCAATATGAAAAAGAAAAGCAAAATAATTATCAGAATAATACTTGCTGCGGCAGCGGCTATATTCACCGTTCTTTACATAGGCCCCGTTATCACAACAGGGCAAATAAACATAGGCATTTTAACAGGCTTTGCGCTTGCGTGCGCGGCACTTATTTATGCCGCCTTCTTTGATAAAATAAACGCGGTGCTTTGCAAAATCACGGCAAACAAAGCCGGCAAAATCATTACAGGCGCAATTTCCGCGGTGCTTGCATGCTGCATAATCGCCTCAGGCGCGGCATTCGGCTGCGTGCTTTACGGAAGCACAAAAAGCGAAGCGCAATCAAACACGGCTATAGTGCTTGGCTGCAAGGTAAACGGAGAAAGCCCGGGCCCTTTTTTACGCAGCAGAATAAATGCGGCTTATGATTATTTAAGCAAAAATCCGGAGGCGGTTGCGGTTTTAAGCGGAGGGCAAGGAACCGGCGAAAATATCTCCGAGGCCGAATGTATGTTTAGAAGCTTAACGGAAAAAGGCATTGATCCGAGCCGACTTTTTATTGAAGATAAATCAACAAACACTCAGCAAAATTTCAATTACTCGCTGAAGATTTTGCAAGAAAACGGAATCACGGACAACAATATCACCGTGATAACAAATGATTTCCACGAATACAGAGCCGGCAAATTTGCCGAGAAATGCGGTTTAATCCCCCACTCTTACCCAAGCAAAACGCCGTGGAACGGATATATGCCATTTGCTTCAAGAGAAGTTTACGGCATACTTTATCAGGTTTTTCTCTAAACAAAATCGCCGAAGGAGGGCTTAAACTTCCTTCGGCGGTTTTTATTTGCACATAATTCAGCTAGGCAGCATTGCGAGCGTGCCGTAAAACAGCGACTTATTGCCAAATCGCAAAAACAGCGCTATAATCTAATCATAAAATTCTGCAACAAGTTTGATTTGCATCAAAAAAAGGGGTGCTGTTCATGTGGGTTATTTATGCATTCGGCTCGGCTTTTTTTGCCGGAATAACCGCAATTCTTGCGAAATGCGGAATTAAAAAAACGGATTCGGACGCTGCAACCGCCGTGCGAACAATCATTGTGCTTGCCTTTTCATGGCTGATGGTGCTTATAGTTGGCTCGGCGCACACAATCGGCGATATTTCCGCAAAAACATGGATATTCTTGGTGCTTTCCGGAATTGCCACGGGCGCATCTTGGCTTTGTTATTTTAAGGCATTGCAAACAGGCGATATAAACAAAGTGGTGCCGATTGACAAATCAAGCACGGTGCTTACCATTTTGCTTGCCTTTATATTTTTGGGAGAAAAAATAACTGCCGCAAAGGGCATTGCCGTTGTTTTGATTGCTGCCGGCACCTTTATGATGATTGAAAAAAAAGAAAATGATTCAGATAAAAAAGGCAGCAAAAGCGGCCTGATTTATGCGGCACTTTCTGCAATTTTTGCCGCGATGACTTCTATTCTGGGTAAAATAGGCATAGACGGCGTTGAATCCAATTTGGGCACGGCTATTCGCACGGGCGTTGTGCTGATCATGGCATGGCTTATCGTTTTTATAAAAGGCAAAGGAAGCACCCTGCGCAGAATTCCAAAAAACGAGCTTGGCTTCATTTGCCTTTCCGGGATTGCAACAGGAGGCTCTTGGCTTTGCTATTACAAAGCACTTCAAGGCGGGCTTGCCACGGTGGTTGTGCCGATTGATAAGCTGAGCATCCTTGTTTCAATTGCATTTTCCGCAATTGTCTTTAAAGAAAAATTAACAAAAAAAGCCGCACTCGGCTTGGCTTTTATAGTTTGCGGCACACTTTTAATGCTTGTTAAAAGCTGAGGCTTATCGCCGAAATCCGTTTTGCACACATAAAATCAAACAACGCAACAATAAAGGGCAGTTCTTGCGAACTGCCCTTTAAGTTTATTCTGCAAATTATTTGGCTGCGGAAACGGGGCTGCAGAAATCGCTGTAAATATAGCCGCCCTGATAGTTTTTCCAGCAGCGAACGCGAACATAATATTTATCCGCGGAATCACTTGTTTTGATTGTGTAATTTGTGGAATAAGTGCCGTTTATCCAAGCACCCTGGATTTTGCTTTTATCCGTGAATGTGGGGTCGGTGCTCCACTGAATATAATAGCCGTGGCACGCAACATATTCCCAGCTTGCATTTATTGTGTTTGAGTCGGAAACGGAAACGCTTAAATTTTTTGCAGGCTCGCAGGCAGCACAAACATTTTGTGCCGCACCCCAGGCAATCAAATTGCCGCTTGCATCATAAGCAAGCACAAGGAAATCATATTCCCATGCGGGATTTAAATCCGTGAAGGTGAATTGGCTTTCATAGCATGAACCCTTTAATGTGTTTTTATGATCGGTGATATCAAAAACGCCGTATACGGCGGCGCCGTAAACATCACGCCAATCAAGCCACAGTGATTTGCCGCCGTTGCCTCTGCCGGTTACTTTCATGGAAGCCGAGAAATTAAACGAAGCCTTAACGGGTTCCGAAAAATCGCTGAAGATTTTGCCGCCCTGATAGTTTTTCCAACCGCGAACGCGAACATAATAATCAGAGGCATTCGGGCCGACATATTTAACGAATTTTGTGGTGTAAGTGCCGTTTATCCATTCGCCGTGAACATCCGTTTTAAAATTCGGATCGGTGCTCCACTGAATATAATAGCCGTGGCACGCAACATAATCCCAAGCCGCGCTGATTGAATTTTCGGCACCGATATCATCGGCCATAACAACTATTATTTCCGGCGGCTCGCATGCTGCGCAAACCCGATATGTTGCATTGCTTGTTTTGCCGTTTTTATCATATGCAACAACTTTTATATCATATTCCCATGCCGGGTTAAAATCGTGGAATGCTATATCACTTGTTTTAACATCGCCTTTTAAAGTGTTTGCACCGTTTGTAACATCATAAACCTTGTATCCGACAGCGCCCGCAACATCATTCCAATCAAGCCACAGGGATTTACCGCCATTGCCTCTGCCCGTTACCGCAAAACCGGTGGGAGCATCCATATAGCCCAGGATTGACGAATCCGTAAAATCACTGTAAATATAACCGCCCTGATAATTTTTCCAGCAACGAACACGAACATAATACTGCTTTGCAGGCTTGCTTGTGTTGATGGTGTAGCTTGTGGAAAAAGTGCCGTTTATCCAAGCACCGTTTTTATCAGTTTGGAAAGTTGGGTCTGTTGACCACTGCAAATAATAGCCGTGGCACGCAACATAATTCCAGCTTGCCGAAAGCGAATAGGTGCCGTTTGCCGAAATTGTGAAGTTTGTGGGAGGCTCGCAAGCCGCACAAACACGGTAAGTGGCATCTGCCGTATCACCGGTGCTGCTGATTGCAACAACCTTTATATCATATTCCCAAGCAGGGTTAAAATCATGAAAAGCTATATCGCTTGTTTTAACCTCGCCCTTAAAAGTGTTTGCGCCGTTTGTAACATCATAAACCTTATAGCTTACGGCATTTTTGCAATCCGACCAATCAAGCCACAGAGATCTGCCGCCGTTGCCTCTGCCCGTTACTTCAAAATTTGCCGGAGTTGACGGCTTAACGGCTTCATTTGCAAACTCAACCGAAACGCTGTATGTTTGCGTTGCGTTTGACGGAATATCAGAGCCGTAATATGCGCCGCATTTAAGGAGATAAGTTGTGCCGGCGAAAAGCTTAACTGTTGTTTTGCATTCATTGCCCACATATTCTGTTTTTTGATTTTGAACCTCTTCCTGAGTGGTGGATTCAAGCAAAAACCAATGCGGCTGATATTTGATATCATCAGAATGTGATTCAAAAACATAATTTGCCGTTTGAGTGGGTTTAAAAGTTAATGTGGCAAATTTGCTTGAACTTGAAACGGAAACATAAGCGGGAGAGCCGACATCAAGCACCGTTTTGCCCGCATCTGCATTTTTAATATCATAATCTGCATGAATATATTTGCTTTTTCCGTTTTTGCCGATTGCAACAGCCGTGAGCGAAGTGCTTTTGCTTAAAGTAACCGGCCCTGCCAGCGCATTGCCGTTAGTTAAAGTAGGCACTGTGTTATCGGTTGTGTACATAACAGTTGTGCCGCTCGGAGCGGTTGCTGAAACGGTGATTGCGGAAGAATAACTGCCGCTTGACTTACTCAGAACGGGAGACTGAAGAAGCGCATCCTCATATAATGCAGAGAAATTCAAAATGCCTGCGCCGCACCAATTTGTGCCTGTGTTATCATTTATCGGGAAAGCAGCGGATTTTATTTTTGATTCAAGCTGACTTGCTTTAAGGCTGCCGTCCATTGAAAGCGAGGTTGCCGCAGCCGCACTTACAAACGGAGTTGCAAGTGAGGTGCCGCTTACATCTCTTGTGTAGCCGCCGCCCATAATCGTTGTGTAAATATGAGTGCCGGGTGCTGCAATATCAACAACGGAACCATAGTTTGAATAAGAGACCTTGTTATTATCCGAATCGGAAGCCGCAACGGTTATTACCTGCGGAATTGATGCAGGAAAATAACTTGAGGCATCTTCATTTTTGTTTCCTGCTGCCGAAACAATTGTGCAGCCTTTTTTATCAAGCTCAGAAACAACATTTTCAAAATAATTTCTTGTGCTTGTTGAATCGCCCGTAACATTAACCACCAAAGACATATTAAGGATTTTCGGCGCATTTTGCTCCGAAGCAATTGTGTTTAATGCGGAAACAATATAACTCATTGTGCTGTTGCCGTTTGAATCCGCAATTTTATATGATTTGATTTTAACATTATTCGGTGAGTTTTGAACAATAACTCCTGCAACCTGGGTGCCGTGCCCATACTGATCTGCTACGGTGTCGGAATTTGTGAAATCTATACTGCCGACAACTCTGTTTTTAAGATCGGGATGAGTATCATCCACACCGGAATCAATAACGGCAACCGTTACATCATTAAGCTTTTTGCCGGAGCTTTTTATTGAATTTATGGTTTCCTGCGATTCAACTCTTTCATTGCCCCAAGTTTCAGATTTATATTCCGTTGCATTTACATCTGCGGTTTTTGCAATCAAGTCGTAATCGGCATCATACCCATCTGCCGAAAGAGACTTTAACGCACTTGCGGCGGAAGCATCATCCGCAAATTGCAGCACGATAACTCCCGACGAGCTGACTTTTTCAATCTCGCCGTAACTTTTTGAAAGCTTATCGGCATAAACCAAAATTCTGTCCTCAACCGCAAGCTGAGTACTGTTTTGATTAAGGGCATAATCCTCATCGCCGTCGTATTCACTTACAATGCGATTAACGCTTTTTGAAAACGCAGCAACGCTTTTTCGATTTGCGTCTGCCGCAAACACGCTTTGGCACGGCGATAAAACACCGCAAGCCATAACGGCAGCCAACAATAAACCGATTGCCTTTTTCATATACTTCTTTCCTTTCGTGAAATCGCCTTTTGCAAAACATGCATCAAAAAACGACTCCATAATTTGATTTTATTATACAATATTCACTTGCTCTTTGGCAACACATCAAAATTTAGCAAATCACAGCTTTTTGCACACAAAAACATTCCAACCCTTTTCGGAGCGTGTTTCTATAATATCAAAGCCGTTTTCCTCAAGCGAATGCTCAACCTCGGCCTTGCGGCTGTCTATAATTCCGCCGGTGATATAAACGCCGTGCTTATCGAGGAATTTGCCGGCATCCTTATTCAGCTTCATAACAACATCGGCAACGATATTTGCGATTATTATTTTATATGTGCCGCTTGCACACTCCGAAAGATCGCCTTTTTCGGCGGTGAAAACAGGCAGCTCAAAGCCATTTTTCTTTGCGTTTTCAATCGCCGTTTTAACAGCCAATTCATCAATATCCGTGCCGAAAGCGCTTTTTGCGCCCAAAAGCAGGGCGGCAATCGAAAGTATGCCGCTGCCGCAGCCGATATCAAGCACGGTAGATTCGTCGTTCACATATTCCTCCAGCATTTCAAGGCACAATCTTGTGGTTGGATGGCTGCCCGTGCCGAATGCAAGACCCGGCTCGATATTCAGAATTATGCGCCCGTTTGCATCATAATCTTTTTCCCATTCGGGCCTGATAAGCAGCTTTTCGCCTATCGGCATTGCATGGAAATACTGTTTCCAATTATTCACCCAATCCTGCGCCTTGCAATCCGCAAGCGAAATTTCACAGGGAATGTTTTCCGCATCAAGCCTTTCTTTAACAAACGAAACTGCCTCAGCGGGGTTTTCGTGCGGATTTATATAAATGTGGATAATTGACTTTGTGCGGTCTTTTTTCAGCAAATCCTCATCAATCAAATCAATATGGGCAATCTGCAAGGTTTCCTCCACCAAATCGGAATAATCCTCTATATAAATTCCGTAAGGCACGGCCATATTTGCTATATTGCCCGCCGTTTCGGTGTTTTTTGAATCAACGGTGATTGCCACTTCCGTCCAGCTTTGCTGCTGAAAATTCTCTGCCATAATTATTCTCCTTTTCAAACTGCTGTGCCTTAATCATTCAAATTAACAATATGCTCCGTGCCGGAAAGGCCGTGGTTATAAAGCTTTCTGTTATCGAGCGACCATTGCCTGTCCGTAAACTTGCCCGGCTCAACCTTTGCCGTTGCGCTGTGGAACTCAAAAATTTCCGCATCAAGAGTATCGAGTGCGGAAAGAATTTCCGCCTCCAAAAACATGGGCCTTATCGGCGAACCGTATTCGGGCACACCGTGATGGCTTAAAATCATATGCTCAAGCAGAGCAACCTTTTCGCTTTCTATGCCAAGCTCCTTGGCGGCATCTGCAACATAATAAGCGCCCTCAACCAAATGGCCGATAAGCTCACCCTCTGTTGAATAACCCTTAACAAGGCCGCTTTTTGCAAAAGTGAATTCCCAAGTTTTTGCAACATCATGCAAAATCGCACCGGAAAGCAATAATTCCCTGTTTATATTTGGATAAATTCTGCAAATTTCCTCTGCCATGCGAACTATTGACATGGTGTGCAGCATAAGCCCGCCGAGCATTGCATGGTGAAGCCTGAAAGCCGCGGGGCAGGTTATAAGCAATTCTTTTTTATCGTTCATAATTTTTGAAACGATTGCTTTAAGCTCTGCGTCTTTAAAGGCATTTACTCTTTTCATAAGCATATTAAACATATCAAGCCCGCCGACATCGGATGAAGGAACAAGCTCTGCAAGATTATATTCATCGCCCGAAGATGCAGGCCTGATTTGAGCGATTCTGAACTGATCTCTGCCGTTATATTGCTCTACATTGCCGCGAACCTTAACAACCATTTCCTCTTCAAAAATGCCGCTTGCATTATAATCCCACAGCTTTGCAGGCAATTCGCCGCTTTTATCGCCTATAATCAAATCCAAATAAGCTGCGCCGTTTTTGGTTTTCTTTTCTTCACATTTTTTTATGAGCACAAAGCCCTCTGCCATACCGTTCGGAAGCGGATTGAAATTCATATTTCTACCTCGTTTCTACAAAAATATATTTTAATACGAATACAATTATATAACAAAATGAATTATTTATCAATTGCCTGTAAAGATTATTTATATGCCGCTTACCCGTTCTTGACAAAAAAGCATTTCATTGTTAAACTATAATTTAATAATTATAAAATTTAAACAATCCAATTTACACGATTTTAACAACGGAGGCATTTAAGTGAACTTCGACAATTTATGCATGAATTGCTTTGAAAAGCTTACGCAAGGCAGCGTTTGCGCAAACTGCGGATTTGATAACGATTCAGTTTCGGATATGCTGTTTTTGCCGCGCAAAACCCTGCTTGCGGGCAGATATCTTGTGGGCAATTTTCTTTCGCAGGAAAGCGACGCCGTAACATACATCGGGCTTGACACCGAAACAAACACAGTTGTAACGATCAGGGAATTTATGCCGGCCGGCATTGCAAACAGGCTTGAGGGAAACCTTAATGCCCATGTGCGTGAAAAATATAAAAAAACATTTGACGGCTGTAAAAAATCCTTCATTAAGCTTTGGAGCACGCTTAAAGGGATGAATTCCCTTTCGGCAGTCATTCCCGTTTTGGATGTGTTTGAGGAAAATGAAACCGCATATGCGATTTCCGAAAGAATGATAACCGTTTCTCTGCGCGATTTTCTCATCAGAAACAGCGACAACATAATTCCTTGGGACAAAGCTCGCCTTATGTTTATGCCCGTGCTTACAACGCTTGAAAAGCTGCACGAAAACGGCATTATTCACGGCTGCATAAACCCCGACAACCTTGTGCTGTGCAAGGACGGAAAAGTGCGCCTTGCAGGCTTTTGCATAAGCGAATGCAACACGGCAGGCAGCGAACTTGAGTTTAACGAAAACGAAGGCTACACCGCGCTGGAGCAATATAACAACAATCACAAGATTTGCCCCGCAACAGACATTTATGCCTTTTCGGCTTGCATTTACAGAGCATTGGTTGGCACAAACCCGCCGAGTGCGCTTTCAAGGGAAACGAACGATAAGCTGATGATTCCGAATGTGATTGCGGAAAAAATACCCGCATATGTTATCAAGGCGCTCGGCGCAGGGCTTCAAATTTATCCTGAAAGGCGAATTCAAAGCGTTTATGATTACAGAGAGCTTTTAAACGCTGCACCGTCCGTTGTGGCCAAAGCCGCGGAAATTCAATCCACCGAGCAACGCGGCACGGCGTCTGCCGAGGAAAGGCGCGAAAATCACGCAGCAAAAAGCGAAAAGCCTCAAAAAAAGAGCAACAAAGGAAAATTGATTGCAATTATATTGGCTGTTGTTGCCGTTTTGGCGGCAGCGATTTATGTGTTTGGTTTTTCCGGACTCATAAACGGCAAGGAAACAACAGCGCCGCAAACGACGGCAGCACCCGTTACGGTGCCCGATTTTTCAACACAGGGCTACACCGAATCAGACATTAAAAACGGAGCGGCATGGAACCAGCAATTTAAAATAACCTTTAATTATGAATACAATGCCGATTATGAAGCGGGCACGGTTTATGCACAAAGTGTTAAAGCCGGCGAAACCGTTCCGCAAGGTTCGGCAATCGTGCTTACCGTAAGCAAGGGCACCGAGATGGCAACCGTGCCCGATGTTGGCACTTTAACGGCAGACGAAGCCACAAAGCAGCTTGAGAATTTGGGCTTTAAGGTTAAAACCGTTTCCGTTTACAACAACGGAAACTATACACCGAACACCGTAAAAAAATCGGGCGGCACAGCCCCGGCGGCAGGCGAAAGCGTTGCAAAGGGCGAAACGGTTATTATTCAGGTTTACGGCGAGGTTGAAACCACCACCGAGCCCTCAACGCAGGCAACAACCGCACAGTAACCGAGCATTTTTCCGTATCAAATAAAAGCAAAGCTCCCAATCGCTTTGTTTAAAACGGTTGGGAGTCGGAGCACACTCTTTTTTGCGGAGTGTGCTTTTTTTATGCCCTGTTATTTGATAACCGCTTGCGGAAGAAACGCCGCCGCAACGCACACAACAACGCTGCAAACGGCATAAAGAATTGCAATTGCCGTGCTGCCGGATTTAAGCAGCTGCGCCGTTTCAAGAGAAAATGTTGAAAATGTTGTAAAGCCGCCGCAAACGCCCACTTTAATCAACAAAATCAGGCGGGGATCCAAATTATCGTTTTTTGCGGCAAGCGCGGCGATAATTCCGATTGCAAGCGCGCCGAATGCGTTTATAAGAAATGTGTTTACCGGAAATCCCGCGGGATTTTTTATGGAAACAAGCCCTATCAAATATCTCAGCACCGCGCCGATAAACCCACCGATGCCCACAAATAAGCAATTAAGCATAACAAACCTCCAGATTATATCGGATATAAACTAACCCGATATAATATAAATATTCCGAAATTTATAAAAGCAATATAAATAAGTATATCAAAACGCCGCCTATCGGGCAAGTGTGCATAACTTTCGTCAAAAAAATAATAACAAACGGCCTTTTGAGCATAAAAACTCCCCACAGAAATGCCTGCGGGGAGTGATTTTTTATGAAAATGATTTTGCCAAAATGCTGTGGTCGCGAACATTTATATATCCGTTTGAGTCTGCATCAAGCGAAGAATCATAATTTGAATCGCCGGTTTTACTGTTGAATGCGGCTTTCAAATCAGCCGTGTGAACATCGCCGCAAACAGAGCATTTTTCGGTGAGCACATAATTTGAATAAGACTGCACTTCATAGCTGTGGCTTGCCGCCCAAACGGCATAAATTTCCGTGTCGGCGGTTATATTTTCCGCAGCGGCACTCCAATGCGGGCAAACCAAACCGGAGGGAGCCTGCGGAAACTGCACAGCGGAAACACTGCCGCCGGATTTAACATAAGAATAATCCAGCACATTACCGCCTTGCGATTCATTGAAGCTTACCTTATAAAAATCTTTTGAAAGATTGATATGAACGGTTAAATTCTGAGCACCCGTGCATGAAACATCATAATCGTAATCAATACCCGAAGCAATAAGCGAATAATCGGTAAATTCAAACGCAGAAGTTTCACCGTTATAGCCGGTATAGCCCTCTTCATCATTTTCATTAGGAAGGCTTGAAGCTACAACCTTATCGGCGGAAAGAGAAACGGGCACCAAAAGCGTTTTGCCCGAAAATGCCACCACGGCATCTATTGTTTGATTGCCGATATTATAAGAAGTTACTTTGTTTTCAAGCAAAGGATTTGCGGAAAGATCCAGCGCCGCAATATTGTTATGAGAGCAGTTTAAATCCGAAAGCTGAGCATTTGCCGAAAGATCAAGCGAGGAAAGCGAGCTGTTGGCGCAGTTGAGCTGAGCCAAATTTGTGCACTTGCTAACATCAAGCGAGAAAAGCGCACAGCCATCGCAAAGAAGCTTTGTTACAGAGGGAGATAATGCTAAGCTTGAAAGATTTTCATTATCCGAGCACACAAGATCGGTGAGCGCAGTGTTTTTTGAAACATCAAGCGAGGTTAAATTATTGCCCTGCACATAAAGCTTTTGCAAATTGGAAAGAGCGGAAAAATCTGCCTTTTCGATTTCCAAACCGCCGGCATAAATCTGAGAAAGCGATGTGAAATATTCTATGCCCGTTAAATCATGAATTTGATCGGCATATAAAAACAATTGCATATCTTTAACCTTAGCAATTTCAAAATCGCTTAAAGTGCCGCTTGAATCAAGGTCAAAATTTTCAAGCACAACATCCCTGAAGCTTTTATCCGGGAAATGAGCGGCGTCAATCGCCACCACATCCTGCGCGCTTGCGCTTATCAGCCCCGTAAGGCTGACAAGCGCAAGAATGATTGCCGATAAAACGGAGATGAATTTTTTAGTTGTTTTTGCCATTTTAACTCCTCTCCGTTATCTGCCGACTGTGAAAGATACCGGAATAGTATTTGTGATTTCGGAGCCGTCGCTCAAGGTTACCGTGCAGGTAACGGTGGCTGAGCCGCCGAATACCGCCGTGCACTTAACAAGGCCGCTTTGATCAACGGTGATCTTGCTGTTGTTGTCACAGCTCCATTTAATTGATGTGTATGCCTCTGCCGCTTCGGGATAAGTGTTTATCGAAAGCTGAACCGTTTTATTTGCAACAACGGCTGCTTTATATGCAACACTTTCCGTTTCCGCTCCGTTATAAACAAACTTGAAGGATTCAATAAGCTGAACCTTATCGGTTATCTTAATATTCTTTGTTACGGTTGATTCGCGGCCGTAATCATCCACAACCGTGTAAGTGAGGTCAACCGAGCCGAAAGCGGCGTCGTTATCCTTGGTGATTGTGGCGGTGTTGCCGGAAACCGAAACACTTACCGAATTTGCATTCGCATAAGTGAGCGTGGAGGATTTAATCATTGCGCCCTCTGCGCACGACGCACTTACAACAACTTGATTTGCCTCGTTTTTAACATAAGTTGCGCCGTTTGCAACCTCTTCGCCGTTTACGGCAAAAGCAAGATTGCCGGCAGCGATAAACGGATGATCCGCAAGCTCGTTATACGCTGTTTGAAGAGCGGCAAAAGCGGAATCAATAGCGTCTTGAGTTGAAAGGTAATCATTGTTTACCTTAACCGCATTTTCATAAGCCGCCTTAAACGCCATGCCGTAATCATACGCATAATCCATATAGTTTACGGAAGCATATTCCTTAACGGCGGCATCAAGAGCCGTGTTATCGTTTGTGGTGATTGCCTTTACGGAAGCGGAAACGCCGCCGTCCACCGCATAAGCGGTAATTGTGCATTCGCCGGCCTTGATAAAGGTTACAACGCCTTCCTCATTAACCGTGGCGATATTTTCATCCGATGATTTATAAATGCAGGTTCTTACCGTAGGAACGGTGAGAGCCCCGGTGCCGGAAACAGTTGGGCTGAGAGTAACCGTTGTGCTAGGTGCGCCGTGAATGATTTCCTCCGAGAAGCTTACGCTGTTTACAATATTGCGAACAAACGAAACATAGATTGAGCTTTCTGCCGTGTTGCCCGCTTCATCCGTGGCGGTGGCAGTGATAAGCGCATAACCGCCGGTAAAGGAATTATTTGTTACCGTGCCGTTTTCATCAACGGAAATACTGCTGTTTGAAGATTTCCATTCAACGGTTGCGCCGGTGCTTTCAGCCGGATCAAGCGTTGCGGCAAGTTCAACGGATGCACCGTTAATGGAACTTTCGCTGTATCTTACAAATCCGGGATTAAGCTCCGTGCCGTTTGATCCCTCTGCAAGAGAAAGACTTATATTTTTAACCGGAAAGAAAATAACAAGATTGTTATAAGCATCATTGAGCTTTTCAATCATCTTTTCAACATCCGCCTGGCTTGCCTTAGCCTCGCTTATAACGGAGTTTGCAAGATCTATATTCGTTTTAAGAACGGCAAGTGAAGCATTTGTGTAGGTGTGAGTATCTTTTGTTTCAAGATAGAAATCGTTATACTGCTGATACAAAGCCGCAAGCTTTGTGTAATCCGTTGTGAGGGTTACGGTGCAAGAGGCTTTATATGCGCCATCGTATGTTTCGGCGGTAATAACAGCGGTGCCGTTATTATGAGGAGTTACGGTGCCGTTTTCATCAACGGTGGCGATACTGTCGTCGCTTGAATACCAAATAATATCCTTAACTTTAGCGTCGCTCGGGCTTACGGTTGCCGTAAGCGTAAATTCGCCTGCATTTGCAAACTGCTCAACGCTTTGCTTATCAAGCGAAACGCCTGTTACCGCGGCCGTTGCAATAACAACCCTAACCTGCCTTACAACGGTTCTGCCATAGGTGTCAACAGCCGTGCAAAGCAATGTTGCCTGCGCAGTTGCACCCGCGATATTGCCAGCAACCGTTACCGTTTTATCGCCGAGTTCAATATCGGTGCCGCTTGATTTGCTGACAACAGTCCAGCTGAGAGAGGTGTAGTTTTCTGCCGCCGCATCGGGAATCGAAGCGGTAAGAATCGTTCTGTTATAAAGTGCTTTCTTGCCCTGATAGGAGTGAGCTGCAGCATCGGATGCCAAAGTGCCACTTCCTTTTGAATCGTAACTGAAAGCACCGCGTGTTTGATCGTCGTAAGAAACATTGACGGTTTCCGCTTTAACAAATTCATTGCCCGCAAGAGCCGCGCCTGCCGCATTAAGCTTTGCCGCTGCCGCGTTGATTTCATCCTGCGTGAGCGTGTTATCCGTGAGGGCTGCCTGAGCCTCCTCAAGCGCAGCCTTAAATGCCATACCTACCGAATATTTATAATCCATGTAGTTGACATCTTTATATTTTGCAACAGCTTCGTTAAGCGCGGTTCTGTCGCCGTCCGTTGAAACGGCACATTCCGCAGTGAAACCGCCGTCCAGGGTGATAACGCGAATTTTGGTTGCGCCTGCGCCGGTAAAGGTTACAAGGCCGTTATTGTCAACCGTTGCAACTTCCTCGTTATCGGATTCCCATTTAACAGCTTTAATACTTGCCGAACCGAGCGCACCGAGCTTTGTGCCGGTGGGTTCGATTGTGGGAACAAGCTGAAGGGTTGAGCCCACGCTGCCCGTTGCGCTTTCCTGATTAAGGGTTACACCCGTTACGGTATAATATGCAAAGGAAGCCCACACATCATCGCTGTATTGATTTCCGAAATGGTCTGTTACGGTGCATGTGATTTTGCCGTAAACGCCTTTATCTTTAAGAAGATTTGTTTTATTTACGGGCTTTACAACGCCGTCCTGCGAAACGGAGATTTCATCGCTGTTTTCCGAAGTCCATTCAACGCTTTTATAATCGGCGTTGTTGGGATAAAGCCTTACTTTAAGATCAAGCTCTGCTTTGCTGTAATCCGTTTCACCCTTAAGAAGCTGCAAATTATATTGATAATAATCGGAAGTGGGTTCGCCGTCTTTATAAAGCTCAATCTTTTGAACAAAGGTATATTTCTTAAGCCCTTTATATGCCGCCTCAAGCTCGGCATACATCTGCTCTACCTCATCCTGAGTGGAGGCATTTGCCGCTATCATATCCTCTGCTTCTTTAATTTTGGAGGTGTAGGCCTCATAAGTGTCGGGATAATAATTTTCTTTTTCAAGAGCAAAGCTGTTATAAGTGTTTACAAGCTCTTGAAGCTTATCATAGTTGGTAACAACATTTACCTTGCACTCGGCAGCAAAACCGCCGTCTGCCGTAACGGCAGTGATAACGCAATCGCCGCCGTAATTAAATGTGAGATTGCCGTTTTGGTCTACACTTGCAACCTTATCGTTGCTTGAATGCCAAACAACATCCTTGATATCAGCCGTTGAGCCGATCAAATTTTTGGGAAGCACCGTGGCTTTGATTTGCTGAGGCTCGCCGACCTTGGCACCGGTGATGCTTTCGGCAGAAAGCTCAATGCCCGTTGCCTGAGTTTTTGCAAATGCAACATTAACACTTTCGGAAACGGTTTCTCCGAAATAATCCGTTACCGTAACAGTGATTGTGGCGTGGCAAGCCGAATTTGAAACGGGCTTGCAAAGGCCGGTTTTCTCATCAACCGAAACCGCATTCGGATCGCTTGAGCTCCATTCAATTTTGCTGTACATGGCGCTCTTTGGCTTTAATTCATATTTGAGCTGGCATTTTGCTTTTTTATAATTTGCCGCTGTGCCAACCTTAACGCTTATATAATCGCCGACTTCCTCTGCCGAGCTGTTTAAAATTTTAACGCCGCCGAGGCCGACATAACCGCCGAGGCGATAGAAGATATAAAGAAGCTCATCGGAATAAGTGTCAACCATATTTTGAGCGGCAAGCGGAGCTTCATTAGAAAGATAATAGCAATAATTAAGCTTTCTCATATACTCTTTGTATGTTGCCGCGTTATCTTTGGTCTTTTTAATTATGGTGTGCTCGCAAAGATCAAGAATTTCGTTGAGCCTTGCTTTATCGGGATAGGAGGTAACGGTGGTGCTGTCCACAATTGCACCGTCTGCCGAAACGCAATAGAGCGTTACAACGCCCACATCATTTGCGCTTATGATTGCATTGCCGTTTTCATCAACCGATTCGATTGAAACAATATCAGGATCGCTTGAATACCAATTTGTGTGATAGCATGTGTATGCAGGGCCGGTAAAGCCGGCTGTGTAGCTTGGCTTCAGGGTGTGCGTGACTTCCATTGTGGTGCCGTTTGTGATTGAAATATCTTTAGTATCAATCGTGTTTGATTCGGCATAATTTCTTGTTACCGCAATAGTGAGCACATCACTTTTAACCGTGCCGTCATCGGAAACGCAATAAACATTAACGGCGGTTGCCTTTTCAACGGCTGCTTTCATTTTAATTTCTGCCGTGCCGTCTTTGTTATCTTTTAAAATGTAATCCTCTTGATTATCTATAACCCAATGAACGGTTTTATTTGTTGCATTATCGGGAAAGATTGTTGCCTGAACAACACAACCGTTGCCGGCAAGCCCGTCTGCAACAGTCTTTTTAACGGTGACATAATGATATGTTGTGCCGTTTATTTCAACATCCTTGGTTGTGAGCGTGCCTCCGCTTGTTGTGGCTGTGGCTGCGATTGTGATGCCGCTTACCGGCTGGCCGTTATCAATCGTTGTTTCGCCCTTTACGGAGGAAATTTCATAATAATTTGAGCCTACCAAAGAATAGCCGGTTTTAGCCATGCAGGCAATGCGGCTTGTGCCGCCCGCAACGGCGGTGTAAAGGCCGTTCTTATCGATTTTTCCGATTCCGTCCGAAACAGAGCCGTCGTTCATAACGGGATTTCCGCTTTCATCGGTGAGCAAATTGCCGTTTTCATCCGTTTCCTGATAAGGTGCCGTTGCCCATTGATACTCGGTTTCGCCTGTTTCGGAATTAATGGTTGCAACGCCCCATTCAAGCGAAAGATATTTTGAACTTTGCGCTCTTTCCGGATAAACCGTGGCGCTGAGCTGCTGAGTTTCACCGATATTTACGGTGCTCTTTTCCTTATTTATCACAACATCGGAAAGCTGATTATCGCCCGTTTTACCGGTTACTGTGATTGTGATTGTTTTTTTAACATTGTTTGCCGCAGAGGTGGCGGTGATATCAACAGTTTGCTGTGAATATTGGCCGAGTGAACCGCCTGCGTCCCTGCCCGTTACCGTGCCTGTGAGCGGATCAACCGATGCAACCTCGGGATTTGAAGATTCCCAAGTAATATCTGAGGTGTTTGCGGCTTCGGGCTTTGCATTTTCTATCGAAAGATAGATTTGCTCGCCCTCTTTAACCGTGTTTACACCTTTAATATCAAAGTTTGTGCACGGCACACCGTCAATAACCGTGAATGTGATTGAATCGTTAGTTGTGAACTGCAAAATAAGGTTTGCAATAATCTTAATTGCCGTGGCAGTAAGCTGAACGGCATCTGCCGAATCGCCCACTATATCCTTGATTGCAAAGCAGGCATCAAGAATTGCCATAAGCACATTTCGGTTTATATCAAGACCGAGCTTAATAAGAATATCGGCTATTTTACCCGTATCTATCGTGCCTGTGTTTTGCAGTTTATAGAGATAATTTATGTATTTAAGAATATTTTGAATAAATCCGTCCGTATCCGGCGACACAAGGATCGTTACGGTGCCGGTGTTTTTAAATGTTACAAGCCCGGAATCCGTTACCGTTGCAACAGCCTTGCCCGAGCTGAGAACAGACGAATTTTTAACCGAATAAATTACGCCCATATGAAGCCTTGTGGGTGTGGTGCAGGCGGAAATTTGCTGCGTTGTGCCCTTTGCAACGGTTGTCGGCAGATTTTGCTTATTTGTGATGTGAGTGCCGTTCGGAAGAAAATCGGCCCAATATTCCTGGCTTTTTTGAACGCAAACCTCAAAGCTGTCTGTTGCAAGCACTTTACCGTCACCGTCATAAAGCGTGCAGGAGATAACCGTGTTTACCTTATCAAGATATTTTCTCAGCGAATCAACAAGCTCGCCCTTATAAGACTCAATGTATTTTGCCAAAACGGAGTCCGAACCGAAAGCGGCCTCAACAGCTGCAATGATTTCATCGGTGTCCATAGTATCAACATTGATTTTATCGTTGAAGAGTGCTTTTTCAAGCGCCTTCTTCATAATTCCGCCAACAAGCGGAATTGTGGCAACCTCATTATCAATCCAAAGCCTTACTGCGGCGCCCTTTGAAGAGTCAAAGGCACGAACAAGACCCTCCGGCGTTACATCGCACACCGTTGGAGTATCACTGTCCCACTTAACATAACCGTTTGTGGGAATTTCGCAATCCTTCAGCTTATACTGAAACTGCTTTTTGTCTGCCTCATACATATACTCAATGTACTTGGTTTTGCCGTCTTCCTGATAAGTGGGAACGAGTGTGCCGTCCTCATAAAGAATTTCAAGCTCGTAAACGGGTATGACACCGCCGTCCCCTTCTGCCGCAACAGCCGCAAAACCGGGCGAAACAACGCCTATAACGGTTACGATTGCAAGCAGAACGCTCAAAATCTTTTTTCTTACGGAAAATGCTTTCATAAAATTTCCTCCGTTTCGATAAACAACTTCATCACACACAGAAAAATCCGCGCACGGGCGCAAATATTAAAATATGCTAATTATATTATATATAATTACAGAGCTTAAAACAATTGCCATTATTTACAAAAAATTCAATATTCGTTTGGTGAATATATCTAAACAAAGCGAGGCCTTTCTCATCAAATTAAATATGTTTAATTTAAACAAAATTAAACAGTAAATTTTGTGACATTAAACAAAATATTTTATGTGTAAAAAGTGCAGTTTCAAAAATCTGATCGGCAGCATTTTATAATTTACGATTGTTTTTTAAATGATTTTGACACAAAAAAGCACCGTGCATTTTGCACAGTGCTTTGGTTGCATTTATAAATTGTTTTAACATATTTAAGAGAGCATATTCTTCGTTTTGCGATTCGGTTTAATAAAAATCATCAAACACGTCAAGCTCGCAAATCGTTGCCATAGAGCCGTCTCTTTGCGTGATAAGCTTTCTTGTTTCCTTCACCTTTTTCGGCTGAGCGCCCTTGGGGCTGATTTCGTAATAAACCTCGCTGCAGCCCTTTTTAAGAAGGTCGGCATGCATTTTTTCGGCGATTTTATCACTGTTTCCGATTATGATTTTTGAAAGATCGCCGCCGAAGCGCTCAAAAAATTCCGAGCGCGGATAGCCTGTGAGCTTAACGAAATCGCCGCTTATAACCTGGCATTCAAACAAATTATCCGTTTTGGTGAAAAAGAATGCGCCGCTTAAATTTTCAAGCAGGTTAAGCAATCTGTCATTAGCCTCGTCCGCCTTTGCCTCTGCCGCTTTAACCCTCGTTATATCAGTGAAAACGGCGTGAAAAATCGGGCAGCCGTCGTCATCCGTTTTATGCACGGCGGCATTGAATTTGCACCATCTGTATTTATCCTTATGCTGCTTTATTCTGCACACCAAATCAATTTCATCGCCCGTTGCCATAGCGCTGCCGATTGCCTGAAACACAAGCGTTTTATCCTGCGGGTGAATCAATTCGTCTATTCTGTAAACCTGCTTTTGATATGTATCCTTATCCGTTCCGAAAAGGCGGCAGGCGCTTTCGTTAAGATAAAGCACTTCAAAATGCATGTTTTGGGTTACTTTGAAAAGGCAAACGCCCCCCGTTACAAGGTCTATCAAATGATTGATTTCCTTTGCTTTTTCCTTTAAGCGCCTGTTTTTTTCTCTGCTTTTTGAAACATCGGCAAACACAAGGCGGCAAAGCGGCGAATTTTCGTAATTCTGCGCCGTGCAATGCACATAAACCGGCTCACCGGATTTATTCGCTATATCAACATCCGTATAAATATAAGGCGAATCCTTTTTGCATATTTTTTGAATAATCTGCTGGCGGTCTGCTGGAATAACTATATCCTGCAAAAACAGCTTTCCCTGCTTGATTTTAGACGGGTGAACACCCGTAAAATCCGAAAAATGGCTGTCGCAATCAACAATCTTAAAATTATCTTCTTTATCCACTACGCAGTTTAAAAATTCAACTTCGTAGGCTCTGTCCTCATTTGTTTCGGTCACGGCGAATAAACTCCTTTCAAAAGCTTTGCCGCAGGGAGAATCCCTGATAATTTTCTAACAATATATTATATCGTCATTATAGCACAAAAATAATAGAAAAGCGAATTTTTTGTTAATTATTCTGCCGAAAAATAAATTTTACTATATGCAAAGGCAAAACAATGTGTTATTATACTAATGATAATTTTTTATGATATCATAATCATATAAAAAAGGAGAATCATAATGGCAAAGGTACATCGAGTTTATGTTGAAAAAACAAAGGAAAATGCCGTTGAAGCAAGGCAGATTATGGAAGACCTTATTTCAAATGTTGGCATTACCGGGCTGGAGGATTTGCGCCTTATCAACAGATATGACGCACAGGGACTCAGCGACGAGGAATTTGAAAAAGCATCAAGGCTGATTCTTTCGGAGCCAAACCTTGATAACGTTTACGGTGAAATCAATATTCCCGCCGATTGGAAATATTTCGTTACGGAATATCTTCCCGGCCAATATGACCAAAGAGCAGACAGCGCAGCACAGTGCATTCAGCTGCTTACCGCCGGTGAAAGGCCGCTTGTTGCAAGCGCAAAGGTTATTGCCGTTAAAGGCGATATAACAGATGCCGAATTTGAAAAGATCAAATCATACATAATCAATCCCGTTGAATCAAGAATTGCATCCGAGGATTTGCCGCAAACACTTGATATTACGGCAGATTCCCCCGCGAATATCATTCGCATAAACGGCTTTATTTCAAAAACAGACGAAGAAATTGCCGCTTACCACGCATCTATGGGCTTTGCAATGAGCGTTGCCGATCTTTGCTGGGTAAGAGATTATTTTAAGACAGAGGGCAGAGATCCGAGCCTTACCGAGCTTAAGGTTATAGACACCTATTGGAGCGACCATTGCCGCCACACCACTTTTGGCACAAAACTCGATGAAATCACAATAGAAAAATCAAAATACGGCAAGGCTGTTGAAGCTGCCTTGGAGCAATATTTTGCACTTCGCCACGAGGTTTACGGCGAGCGTGAAAGCAAAAAAGATGTTTGCCTTATGGACATGGCTTGCATCGGAGCAAAGGCGATCAAAAAGCGCGGCGGACTTCCCGACCTTGATGAAAGTGAAGAAATCAACGCTTGTTCAATAGAAGTGCCTGTTGAAATAGACGGCAAAACCGAGCAATGGCTTGTTCAGTTCAAAAATGAAACCCATAACCACCCAACCGAAATAGAGCCTTTCGGCGGCGCTGCAACCTGCCTTGGCGGTGCAATCCGTGATCCGCTTTCCGGCCGTGCATATGTTTACCAAGCCATGAGAGTTACCGGCTCCGGCGACCCGACAACGCCGTTTGCCGAAACGCTTGACGCAAAGCTTCCTCAAAAAAAGATAACAACAGGCGCCGCGCAGGGATATTCAAGCTACGGCAACCAAATCGGCCTGGCAACCGGCCAAGTTACGGAGCTTTATGATGACGGCTATGTTGCAAAGCGAATGGAAATAGGCGCGGTTATCGGTGCATCTCCGAAAAAGAATGTTGTAAGAGGAATTCCGCAGGAGGGTGACATAATCGTTTTGCTCGGCGGCAGAACAGGGCGCGACGGCTGTGGCGGCGCAACAGGCTCCTCCAAAGCTCACAACAGTTCTTCAATAGAAACCTGCGGTGCAGAGGTGCAAAAAGGTAACCCGCCCACAGAAAGAAAAATTCAAAGGCTTTTCCGCAACGAAGAGGTTGCGCAAATGATTAAGCGCTGCAACGATTTCGGCGCAGGCGGTGTTTCCGTCGCCATCGGCGAGCTTGCAGACGGCCTCGACATAGACCTTGATAAGGTTCCGAAAAAATATGACGGACTTGACGGCACAGAGCTTGCAATTTCCGAATCACAGGAAAGAATGGCGGTTGTGCTCAACAAAGAGGATGTTGAAAAATTCATTTCTCTTTCAAATGCAGAAAACCTTGAGGCAACTCCCGTTGCGGTTGTAACTTCCGCAAACCGCCTTACGATGACATGGCGCGGAGACAAAATCGTTGACATCAGCCGCGATTTTCTTAACACAAACGGCGTTACACAGCACGCAAACGCCGAAATCACGGCAATTGACGATTCTGCAAATTACAGAAATATTATTCCTGCCGAGGTTGAAGGCAAAAGCGGCTCCGAAGCTCTAAAGGCAAACCTTGCAAGGCTTGAGGTTTGCGGCCAAAAGGGCCTTTCCGAAAGATTTGACTCTTCCATCGGAGCGGCAACGGTTAACATGCCGTTTGCCGGCAAATATCAGCTTACTCCCGAAGAGGCAATGGTTGCAAAGCTTCCGTTGCTTAAAGGCGAAACAGACACGGCAACTGTTATGGCATATGGTTTTATTCCCAAGCTTTCAAGCTGGAGCCCGTTCCATTCTGCTGCATTTGCCGTTACCGAATCTCTTGCAAAGCTTGCTGCGGTAGGCTGTGATCCAAGCAAAGCAAGGCTTACATTCCAAGAGTATTTTGAAAGACTTAACAATGACCCCAAGCGTTGGGGCAAGCCGACTGCAGCATTACTCGGCTCAATAGACGCACAAATCGGCTACGGCACGCCATCCATCGGCGGCAAGGACAGTATGAGCGGCTCATTCAACGAGCTTGATGTTCCGCCGACACTTGTTTCTTTTGCAGTAGGCATGAGCGAAGCTTCAAAAACAGGCACGGCTCTTTTCCAAAGCTCCAAATCAAAGGTTTATATGCTTGAGGTGCCCACCTGCTCAGAAACGGGAATGCCGAGATACGGCGAAGCAATGAAGATGATGCAAAGCGTTTGCAAGGGTATTCGCAGCGGTGAAATCCTTTCTGCAAGCGTTGTTAAAGAGGGCGGCGCGGCAGCCTGCATATGCAAGGCTGCATTCGGCGAGAAACGCGGCTTCACCTTTGCGCAAAATCTTGACTATGAAACTCTTTTTGCCGCAAAGCAGGGCAACATTATTGTTGAAATTGCAGACGGCGATTGCATTGGCTTTATAAACGGCGAAGAGGGCACGGGCAAGCTTATCGGCTCAACAAATTCAAACGGCGTTTTCATTTTGAACGGCGATGTGCTTACCGTTGATGAGCTTATCGAGGCTTGGAGCGGCAAGCTTGAAAAAGTGTTCCCAACAGACAGCGGCGTTAAGGCAGCAATGCCTCAGGAAATTGAGCTTTACAACGAGCGCTCCATATTTATTTGCAAAAACAAGGTTGCAAAGCCGAAGGTATTTATTCCGGCGTTCCCCGGCACAAACTGCGAGGTTGATTCCGCAAGAGCCTTTGAAAAAGCAGGCGCAGAAGCCGAAATACTTGTTGTGAACAACCTTTCCCCCGCTTCAATCAACGAAACAATAGACAAAATGGTTTCCCTTATCAACGAAAGCCAGATCGTTATGCTGCCCGGCGGATTTTCCGGCGGTGACGAACCGGAGGGTTCGGGCAAATTTATTGCCACAACATTCAGAAATCCCAAGGTTAAAGAGGCGGTTGACAAGCTGCTCAATTGCAGAGACGGCCTTATGCTCGGCATTTGCAACGGCTTCCAGGCTCTTATAAAGCTTGGCCTTGTTCCTTATGGCAAAATCGTTGAAATAAACAAAAACGACCCCACCCTTACATTTAACACAATCGGCAGGCACATATCCTCCGTGGCATACACAAGAGTGGCAAGCGTTAAATCCCCGTGGCTTGCAGGCACGCAGGCAGGCGATGTTTTTGCCGTTCCGATTTCACACGGCGAAGGCAGATTTACGGCAGACGCAGAAACAGTTAAACGCCTTGCGGAAAACGGGCAAATAGCGACACAATATGTTGACCCGAACGGCGAGCCCGTTGCAGAAATGCCGTTTAATCCCAACGGCTCAGTTTGCGCAATAGAGGGCATTACTTCGCCGGACGGCAGAGTGCTCGGTAAAATGGGTCACTGCGAAAGAAAAGGCGAAAACCTTTACAAGAATGTTCCGTTTGAAAAGGATATGAAAATTTTTGAAAGCGGCGTAAATTACTTTAAATAATATAGAAACGCCCCGTTTCCGCGGACGCGGGGCGTTTTTGCGGGTGAAATATTCGGATTTTTTAACGAAGCATGCAAAAAATCACCCGCTTATATACAAAACACACAGAAAGAGGATTGCTTTTAATGAAATATGTTGTTGTTTTATATGATGGGATGGCGGATTACCCCGTTCCGGCACTCGGCGGCAAAACCCCGATGATGGTTGCAAAGAAGCCGAATCTTGATTACCTTGCCCAAAGAGCAGAGGTTGGCTTGGTGCGCACCGTTGCACCCGGGCTTAAACCCGGCTCAGATGTGGCAAATATGAGCGTTTTGGGCTTTGACCCGATGAAATATTACACCGGCAGAAGCCCGCTTGAGGCGGCTTCAATGGGAATAGACATGGCACCGAGCGATGTTTCGCTGCGCTGCAACCTTGTTACCCTTTCGGAGGACGATAAGCCCTACGAAGAAAAAACAATCGAAGATTATTGCGCCGATGATATTTCAACCGAAGAGGCGGCAGAGCTTATTAAAGCCGTGCAGGAAAAATTCGGAAACGACACATTTCATTTTTACCCCGGCGTTTCCTACAGGCATTGCCTTATTTGGAAAAACGGCACAACCGATTTGGGCACTATGACCGCGCCGCACGATATCACGGGCAAAGTTATAACGGAGCATCTTTCAACCTCAGAAAACGCAAAGCCGCTTATTCAGATGATGAAAGATTCCTATGAGCTGCTTAAAAGCCATCCGATAAACCTTGCCAGAAAAGCGCGCGGCAAGCGCCCGGCAAATTCCATTTGGCTTTGGGGTGAGGGCACAAGGCCCGCCATGGGATCATTTGAGCAAATTCACGGCATAACGGGCGGCATGGTTTCCGCGGTTGATTTGCTTAAAGGCATTGCAAGCTGCGCGGGCATGGAGGTTGCCGAGGTTCCCGGCGCAACCGGATATATAGATACAAACTTTGAGGGCAAAGCAAACGCCGCGCTCGATATTTTAACAAGGCGGGATTTCGTTTACATTCATTTTGAAGCAACGGATGAATGCGGCCACAGAAACGAACCCGAAAACAAGGTTAAGGCAATTGAGATGATAGACAGCCGTGTGCTTCCCATTTTGTTTGAGGGCCTTAAAAAATATGATGACTACAAAATTATGGTGCTTCCCGACCACCCGACCCCGATCGTTACCCGCACTCACGCTTCAGACCCCGTGCCTTATCTGATCTATCACAAAAACGGCGAAGTTGAGGGCGTTGACACAATCAACGAGGAAACCGCAAAAGCGACGGGCAACTTCATTGATTTCGGCCCAAGCATTATGACTCATTTCATCAAGGACTGAGCATATGAGAAAAATAATCATATCGACCGCAGCGCTTATTGCTGCGGCGGCAATGCTTTTTGCCGGATGCTCGGCTCAAAGCCCCGCAGGCAGCGAAGCATCAAGCGAAGCGGCAACACAAACAACTGTTATCAAAAGCGGTGAAACCGTTTCATATGTTATTTCGTCCGACGATGCAAAAAGCACGGCATATGCCGAATTACAAAAGAAAAGCGCCTCCGGCGAATACGGCGATATAAATAATTTTACATTTGCGGGAGTTGAGCTTTTGGGCGCAAAGCAGGGCATTTACGCCTACAATATGGGCTACGGCACCGATTCCAAAAGCGAAAACACGAGCGGCAATCCATATTACTGCGTTTGCTACAATTATGACCCCGAGCTTTGCGACACCGCCTATTTTTGCATAGACGCAATAACGGGCAAGTTGCTTTTTTCGGGATATATGGGCGATTGATTCGCCGAAAGTGCGCAATGCACCAAAACAACAAATCAGCAAAGAAAGGGAAAATTTATGAGGAAAGACACTATTTGCGTTCAGGGCGCGTACAAACCTAAAAACGGCGAGCCGCGCGTTATGCCGATTGTGCAAAGCACAACCTTTAAATATGACTCAAGCCAAGAAATGGGCGACCTTTTTGACCTAAAGAAAAGCGGCTATTTTTATTCACGCCTGCAAAACCCCACCTGCGATCTTGCTGCGGCAAAAATAGCCATGCTTGAGGGCGGTGTGGCAGGTATGCTCACATCAAGCGGCCAGGCGGCAAATTTTTATGCCGTTTTCAACATTGCAAGCGCGGGTGATCATGTTGTTTCCAGCGCAGCGATTTACGGCGGCACTTTTAATCTTTTCAATGTTACAATGCGCAAGCTCGGCATAAATTTCACCTTTGTTTCCCCCACGGCAAGCGAAGAGGAAATTCAGGCAGCGATTCAGCCGAACACCAAATGCATTTTCGGCGAAACAATTTCAAATCCGAGCCTTGATATTATGGATATTGAAACCTTTGCCAAGGTGGCTCACAAAAACGGAATTCCGCTTATTATAGACAATACCTTTGCAACCCCCATAAATTGCAGGCCGTTTGAATTCGGATGCGATATAGTTACCCACTCAACCACAAAATACATGGAAGGCCATGCCTCCACAATAGGCGGCGCAATAGTGGACAGCGGCAAATTTGATTGGGAGCAAAATGATAAATTCCCTGGCTTAACAACTCCCGACGAAAGCTATCACGGCTTAACCTACACCAAGGATTTCGGCGAGGCGGCATACATCACCAAGGCAACGGCACAGCTTATGAGGGATTTGGGTTCCATTCCCGCGGCAAATAACGCATGGCTCGTTAATTTAGGGCTTGAAACGCTGCACTTAAGAATGCCCCGACACTGCGAAAATGCAAAGAAAGTGGCGGAATATCTTAAAAACAATGAAAAAATCACTTGGGTGAAATGCGCAATGCTGGAGGATGACCCTCAGCACGAAATCGCAATGAAATATATGCCAAACGGCACCTGCGGAGTTGTTTCCTTCGGAATTAAAGGCGGAAGAGAAGCCGCAACCGTGTTTATGGACAGCTTAAAGCTTGCCGCAATAGTTACCCATGTGGCAGACGCACGCACCTGCTGCCTTCACCCCGCATCAACCACTCACCGCCAGCTTACGGATAAGGAGCTTGAGGAATGCGGCGTTACTCCCGATTTGCTTCGCTTTTCCTGCGGAATTGAGGATGCGGACGATATTATTGAGGATATTCAGCAGGCGCTGGATAAAATATAATTACGGCATTTGCCGAAATTTATAAAAAAGGTTAAAACGATGTTTGTAGATATAGCAAAAATTAAGATCAAAGCCGGCGACGGCGGCGCGGGCGCAGTTGCGTTTCACCGTGAAAAATATGTTGCTTCCGGCGGTCCGGACGGCGGCGACGGCGGCAAGGGCGGCGACATTGTTTTCGTCATTGACGACAATCTTGCAACGCTTGCGGATTTCAGATACAAAAGAAAATATGCAGCAAAGAACGGCCTGCCCGGAGAGGGAAACAAAAAGCACGGCAAAAACGGAGCCGACCTTGAAATCAAAGTTCCCCGCGGCACAATAATCAAAGAAGCAAACAGCGGTGCCGTTATGGCGGATATGAGCAAAACAGAGCGCTTTGTGGCCGCCAAAGGCGGCAAGGGCGGCTGGGGCAACAGGCACTTTGCAACGCCTACAAGGCAGGTGCCCCGTTTTTCAAAGCCCGGTGTTCCCGGCGAGGAATGGGAAGTCAGCCTTGAGCTGAAGCTTTTGGCGGATGTGGGGCTTTTGGGCTATCCATCCGTGGGCAAATCGAGCCTTATTTCCGTTGTGTCACAGGCAAAGCCGAAAATCGGCGACTATCATTTCACAACACTTTCACCTAATTTAGGCGTTGTTTCCATGGGCGAGGGCAATTCCTTCGTTATTGCGGATATTCCGGGATTGATTGAGGGCGCAAGCGACGGTGTGGGACTCGGCCACGAATTTTTAAAGCATGTTGAGCGCTGCCGCCTTTTAATTCACATAGTGGATGTGAGCGGCTTTGAGGGCAGAGATCCAAAAGAGGATTTCAAGCGCATAAACGAGGAGCTTGTTAAGTTTAACCCCGAGCTTGCAGAGCGGCCGCAAATAGTGGCCGGCAACAAAATAGACATGGCTACCCCGGAGCAAATTGAAAATTTCAAAAATTGGATTGAAGCTCAGGGATATGAATATTATTCAATTTGTGCGCCTATTTCAGAGGGCACACAAGAGCTTATGAATGCCGTTTGGCATAAGCTGCAAACGCTTCCACCCATCAAAGAATATGAAACAGAGGAAATTCCGCTTGAGAGCCTTATGAAAAATGACGAAGGCTTCAAAATCACCGAGCCTGAAAAGGGCTATTTCGTTGTGGAAGCATCTTGGTTCCCCCGTGTTTTGCGCGGCATAGATGTTGAGGATTATGAAAGCCTGCAATATATGCAGCGCGTGCTTCAAAAAAGCGGAGTGTTTGATGCGCTTGTTGAGCGCGGCATAGAAGAGGGCGACACGGTTTCAATTTATGATATAGAATTTGAATATACACCGTAATAAACAACATAAAAGAGGATTTGCTTTAGCAAGCAAATCCTCTTTTTCATTATTATAATACCTATTATATGCATACAGTTTAATTTTGCAGTGACTCAGAAAACATCTGCGTTATCTTATCCGCAAGCGGAGCGTATTTCGGCAAATCAAGCCTGAAATCCTCCGCCAAAATATTATCCGCACATTCGCGGCAAAGCGCAAGCATTTCCGTGTTTGAAAGCATATCGGCAATTTTGAGTTCCGGCAAACCGTGCTGCCTGTTGCCGAAGAAATCACCCGGGCCGCGTTGCTTTAAATCCTCGTCGGCAATTTTAAAGCCGTCGCTGTATTTTTTCATTATTTGCAGGCGTTCGCGCGCTGTTTCGCTTTTACTGTCCGACACAAGCACGCAATAAGATTGCGCCTTTCCCCTGCCGACTCTGCCTCTCAGCTGATGAAGCTGAGAAAGCCCAAAGCGCTCGGCATTTTCGATTATCATAACGCTTGCATTCGGCACATCGACGCCGACTTCAACAACGGTGGTGGCAACAAGAATCTTAATATGACCCGAGACAAACCCTGCCATAACCCGCTCTTTTGATTTGGAATTCATTTTGCCGTGCAACACACCAAGATTTATCCCTTTGAAAGCGCCGTTTGCAAGCTGCTCGGCATATTCCTCTGCCGGCAGCAAATCACTTTCTCCGGCTTCAACAAGCGGGCACACAATATATGCCTGCTGCCCTGCCGCAATTTGCTTTTTTACAAATTCATAAAGGCGTTTATGATAGCGTGAATCAACCACATCCGTGCGTATTTTTTGCCTGCCGGGCGGCAATTCATCAAGAATTGAAATATCAAGGTCACCGTAAATCATAAGTGCAAGAGTTCTCGGAATCGGCGTAGCGCTCATAACAAGCGAGTGCACCTCACCGCCCTTTTCCGCAAGGCTTGCTCTTTGATTAACTCCGAAGCGGTGCTGCTCATCCGTTATTACAAGGCCGAGATTTTTAAAATCCACATCCTTTTGAATAAGTGCATGCGTGCCTATTGCAAGCTGAGCCTCACCGGCCGCAAGCTCTGCCTTAATTCGCCGTTTCTCCGCCGCAGAGGTGCTGCCCGTGATCAGCCTCACCGTTATCCCCGCAGGCTCAAGCATTTTTGAAAGCGTTTCAAAATGCTGATTTGCCAAAATTTCCGTCGGCGCCATAAACGCGCATTGATAGCCGTTTTTCGCTGCCGCATATATAACGCCGGCCGCAACCGCCGTTTTGCCGCTGCCCACATCGCCCTGCAAAAGCCTGTTCATCGGGTATTTGCCCTGCATATCCGCAACGCAATCCTTAACTGCGCGAAGCTGAGCGCCCGTGGGCTTAAAAGGCAAAAGCTTTAAAAAATCTGCCGTGTAATCGTGTGAAATACTTATATGGCTTTCACGGCGTTTTTTACTTTTAAGCTTCAGTAAACCGAGCTGCAATATTAAGAGTTCCTCAAAAATGAGCCTTTTTCGCGCCGCCGCAAGCAAATCAAAGCTTTCGGGAAAATGAATATTGCGCATTGCCGCCGTTAATTCAATCAAGCCGTATTTTTGCCTTATATCGCGAGGCAGCGTTTCTGCAAATTCGCCGTGCTGCTCAAGAGCCGCTTTCATAAGCTTTTCAATCGCCGCCGAGGATAATTTTTCCGTTGCGCGATAAATCGGGTGAATACCGGCATTGTCCTTCGCCGGCAGAATTTGGGGCGAGCTCATTTCAGCAAATGAAAGCCGCTTTTCTATTTTGCCGAAAAGAATATAATCCTCATATATTTTGAGAGATTTTGCCAAAAATTTCTGATTAAAAAGCGTGGCGTGAATAACCGTTTTTCCATCCGTAAAATCACATTTATACAAGGTCATCCCGCGGCGAATCATATGCTCTTTAACGCTGCTGATAAGCGTTGCCTTAATGCAGGCATTTTCGCCGCTTTCGCAATCCGAAACAAGCATTTCGCGCGAAAAATCGCGATAGTCGCGGGGATAATATTCCAAAAGCTGCTCTATTGTGAAAATGCCGAGCTTATTTAAAAGCCCGGCTCTTTTTTCACCCACACCCTTAAGGTATCTTATATCCTTCATATTACTCCACAGAAATAATAAAGTAGTAAATCGGCTGGCCGCCGTTTACAATGCTGATTTCAACTTCATCGCCGTATTTTTCCGCAAGCCTGTTTTTAACCTCTTCGGCATCCGCTTCGGTGGTGTCCGCTCCGTAAATCACGGTGATTATGCTGCTTTGATTTTTCTTAAACACTTTAACGGCCGATTTATAGGCAATGTCTTTAATATCATTGCCGGTGTATTTGATTTTGCCGTTGCAAAGGCCCATAATTTCGCCCTGCTTGATCGGCACGCCTTCAATTTCGCTGTCTCTTGCGGCAAATGTTACCTGTGCGGTTTCCACATTTTCGGCAGCTTCCATCATCGCCATTTGATTTTCGTTTGCATCTGCCGTTTCATCAAACATAAGCATGGCGGAAATGCCCTGCGGAATGGTTTTTGTTTGCAGCACACGCACTTCCCTGCCCTCGGCAAGATTTATGGATTGCTCTGCCGCCATAATGATATTTTTATTGTTCGGCAGCACGAAAACGGTTTTTGCCGGCGTTGCCATAACGGCATTTAAGATATCGTCGGTGGAGGGATTCATAGTTTGCCCGCCGCTTACAACAACATCCGCGCCGATATCCTTAAATAGCTCTTCAAGCCCTTCGCCCGCGCAAACCGCAACAAAGCCGTATTTATTGACCGGCTCCGCCTTGGGCATAACCGGAGCTTCGCCCTTTGCCACGCCCTCGTTTGCGTTTCTGTGCTGATAGCGCATATTATCTATTTTTATATTTATAAGCTGGCCGTATTTAAGCGCTGCCTGAATAACATTGCCGGGTTCGTTTGAATGAACATGCACCTTAATTATATCGTTATCATCAACAACGACAACACAATCGCCGATGGATTCCAAAAACGCCCTAAGCTTCAGCGGATCTTTTTCCTTGGCGCCGCTTGCCTTTTCGATTAAAAATTCCGAGCAATAGCCGAATTTAATATCATCCGAGGCATTGGCAACCGTGCTTTTGGACGGAACCGAAACAGGCTCAACACCGCTGCCCTCTATCGGCTGAACGATAACGCCGTTTGCCCACACACTTTGAATGCCCTCAAAAATGAGCACCAACCCGCTGCCGCCGGCATCCACAACGCCCGCCTGCTTGAGCACGGGCAAAAGCTCCGGCGTTTGAGCCAGCGCCTCTTTTGCGGCTTTGAGTGCTTCAAACGAAACCTCAAGCGGATTTTCTTCCGTTTCCGCCGCCTTTGTTGCGGCTTCGGAGGCTTTTCTGATAACCGTTAAAATAGTGCCCTCAGTGGGCTTCATAACAGCCTTGTAAGCCGCCTTAACACCAAGCTCAAAGGCATTTGCCACGGCTTTTGAATCTGCCGTTTCAAGCCCCTTAAAGCCCTTTGAAAATCCCCTGAAAATAAGGGAAAGAATAACGCCGCTGTTGCCTCTGGCGCCCCTGAGCAGTGCCGAAGCGCACCTTGCGGAAGCATCGCCGATTGTGCAATCATCCGGCAGCACGGCCATTTCCTTTGCCGCCGCGCCGATGGTCATGCTCATATTTGTGCCCGTATCGCCGTCCGGAACGGGAAAAATATTAAGTGCGTCAACCTCGCTGCGGCTGTTTGCTATATTGTTTGATGCGGAAATTACTCCGTCACGAAACATCTTGCCTGTAATCATTTCAGAATAATCTCCTTTAGTTTATAGCGTCCACAAACACATTGACTTTGGACACTTTCAAATCGGTAACAGTTTCCACCGAATAGCGCACCTTGTTTGTGATGCTGTTTGCGATTGCGTTTATATTAACGCCGTAGGAAACTGAAATATGCAAATCAATAACAAGGCTGCCGTTTACGCTTTTAACAACAACGCCCTGATTATAGTTATCGCGATCCGATTTATTCATTATTATTTGCTTAATGCTTTGCATGGGATTGAAATTATTAACCATTCCCGTAACGCCGAAGCACGATTGAGCCACCTGGCCCACAAGCTTTTCAAAATAATTGTTTGTGATTTCGATATATCCGTTTGGATTTTCAAATTTAATCATATCGGCTCTTAACCTTTCCGGCCGAAAAGCACGGCCATTTTACCGCCCCTTTTGGGGACGCTGTTCCTAAATGATTATAATATATTTTTTTGCCTTTATCAATATATAATAGTTCTTTATTGATTTTCCGACTTAAAATACCAATTTTCGATATTGGCAAAGCAATCGTAATAACTGCTTTGCACATCGCCGTTCATCGCCTTTGTGAAGCAAACCATGCCTTTTCTATAAAGCAAAGGGATATACGGCATCTCATCCGAAAACGCAAGCAAAAATGTGCCGAGCTGATCATCACCGCTCATATAGCTTGCGTATGCTGCGGCGCTTTTGCCGCTTTCCGTGTCTATACCGAAGTGCGTTGAGCCGCCCCCATCAAAAAACGAGGTAAGGCTCATATCGGGCGGAAGCTTTGTTTCGCCGATATAAAGATTAAAGCTTTCGCTTTCAACAAACTGCCTGTATCTTTCGTTATCCTGCTCCTCATAAAGAGAAACATAAAAGCCCACGGCTTCAAGCTCCTGCTTGATAAGCTTTGCGCAGGAAAGCCTTTCGCTGTTTGACGAATTCACCAGTATGCTCAGCGACGGCGAACCCACGCCGCTTTTTGCAAGTGCCTGCGTTGCCGCGTCCGTGTCCGCATCCTCATCAAACAGCTTTGTTTGCGACAGCTCAAACTGCGGATTGAAAACGCCCGTTGCCGCCTGAGCAAACCCGCCGTAAGCACTTTTAACAAGCGTGTTTCTGCTGAGTGCAAGCGAAATTGCCTTGCGCACATCGGCATTGGCGGTTACTCCGCTTTTATTATTAACGCCTAAATAAACAAGATTATTCATATTAAGCAGCTTTTTATTGGCGGTTATCTTTTGCGAGGTATTCACACTTAAATCCCTAAACGCAAAGCTGATGTTGCCGATATTAACGGCATTATCAACCGAATCCTGCGCAGCGATGTTTTCAAGGTGAATAGCCGTTAAATGCGGCGCAATTTCGGAAGTTGAATTTGCTTTTAGCACGGTTTCGCCGTTTTCGCTTGCAAAATAATATCTTCCGCTGCCGACCGGATAACCATCCTGCGTTTTGCTGCTTTCAATCGGGAAAACAAGCAAATTATGCGCATAGCTGTTTGGATAAGCCAAATAAAAGGTTATTTCCGAATCCGATGTTTTTGAACAGGATTTTATGCCCGCAAGCGAATTGCCCCAAAAAGGAGACTCTTTTGCCGCATTAAACGAGCTTACAACATCCGAAGCCGTAAGCGAATCGCCGTTTGAATATTTAATTCCGAGGGTTATACCAACCTTCAGCGTTTCACTGCCTGTATATTCATAGCTGGAAGCTATGTTGAGGCTTGCTTTAAAATTTTCATCCAGCTTAAAAAGCGGTTCAAACACAAGCTGCGAAAGCACCTGATTATTCAAGGTGGTGCATTTGAGCGGGTCCAAGCTGTCCGACTGAGTATAGCTTAATTTAAAGGTTGTGCCGTCCTCGGGAATAACGGCTTCCTTTTCGATAACGGCAGGCGAGGTTGTGGTTTCATCGTTTGCCTTGCCGCTGCATCCGGTTAAGGCAAACGCCGCAATCGAAATCGCAATAAGCATCGCAACTATTCTTTTTGCCATTTTTACCTCCTGAAAATCTCCGTAAAAACGGTTTTGCCCGTTTTATTATCCGTTTCAAAAAAGCAGCCCTCAACAACGCAAGGCCCGTCCTCATTTTTAAACCGAACGGGAAGCCCCGTGCGAAATTTTTCTATCACGCAGTGCGGCGCAACGCCCAAAACGGAATCGCGCGGCCCCGTCATTCCGATATCGGTTATATACCCCGTGCCGTTTGGCAGAATTTGGTTGTCCGAGGTTTGCACATGAGTATGCGTTCCGAAAATCACGGAAGCCTCGCCGTCCAGATAAAACCCAAGCGCTCTTTTTTCGCTTGTGGCCTCGGCATGAAAATCAATAATTATCGTGCCTGCACCCGCTTCACGCGCTTTTGCGATTTCTTCTTTTGCACATTCAAACGGATTGCGAATGGCATCAAGATACACCGCGCCCTGCAAATTTATAACGGCGGCCTTTGCATAGCCCTTATCCACAATCACCGTGCCGCGTCCGGGTGCGGAGGGGTGGTAGTTAGCGGGGCGAACAATATATTTTTCGCGCTCCAAATAATCATAAATTTCAGGTCTGCGAAGTGCATGGTTGCCGAGTGTGATAACATCCGCTCCGGCGTCAAACACACTTTGAGCCGATTTCGGAAGCACGCCGTTTCCTGCTGCCGAATTTTCGGCGTTTACAATCGTTAAATCCGCCGAATAATCGCGCTTTAGCTTCGGCAGAGTTTTCATTAAATAATCGCATCCGTATGGCGACACAACATCGCCGACAGTAAGTATTTTCAAATTTACACCGTTTCTATATAATGGTTTTTATATATTATACAATATTAAATCCTCAAAAACAACAACCCCGCCGCGGCGTTTGATAAAATTAACAATATTTTAATAACAATGCCGAGCGCATTGTTTTTGCCGCAAACGATTTTGCGATTGATTACCGAAGCGCAGGCGTGGTATAATCAAATAAATTATTTCCGAAGGGAATTTAGTGTGAAAAATCACACTATCAAATTATATTGCCTTCAAAATTTGCCTGCGGCATAATTTTGAAATGGCTGAAATCACCATTTACGCCTGTTCAGGCAACACAGGCCAATCAGGTGATTTTTAATAAACTATTTGTTGCCTGAAAGGCTATGGTGATTATTATGAAATATCCGCAGCTGATAAACACCTTGGTTTATAAAAGGCTTAACGGCAGCACTTATCGCGTTTTGGATTGCCTTACAGACAATGAATACGAATTGGGAAGCGAAATCGTCAGATTCGCCAATATGCTTGACGGCAAAACAGATCCTTACGCCACCGATTCATCGCTTTCGGACGAGCAAATAACCGAAACGCTTGAATGGTTTAAGGAAAACGGGCTTACACGCACAAGCAAAATACAAAAAAGAAGCTTCCTTACATATAATATCGATCTTTTTAGAATCAAACCCACCGCCACTAAAAGAATCCTCGCAAGAATATTGAATTTTGTCTTAATAATTTTGTTTGTTCCCGCGCTTATCGGAGGCATAATCACGGCGATAAATATGCCGAATTTGGCGGATGTGGATGCGATTCAACAGTTCATCGGCCTTATCATCGGCGGTGTTATCGGAACAGTTTTTCACGAAATTGCGCACGCGCTTGCCGCGCTTGGATATAATGCGCATGTGTTTGGCTTCGGCATAACAATCGGCCTTTTGCCGGGAGCATATGTGCAGGAGGACGATGAATTTATCAAAAGCGCATTGAAAAAGGCGCAGATAAGCTTTGCCGGAATTGAAATGAATTTATTTCTCTGCGGCATTTCGCTGATTTTTATGGGCATATTTCAGTCCGCAAAATCCGTGTTTTGGGGCATAGGCGCCATAAACCTCCTGCTCGGGCTCAGCAACATTCTGCCGCTTCTTTCGTATGTGGACGGATTACACACCGTTTCCTATCTTGTAGGCGGGGATTTTATTCTTTATGCCTCGGAACTCGCTTTCAATAAAAATTTCCTTAAAGCCGCCTCACACAGGGGCATTGAAGGCTTTGCCGAAATTTTTGTTTGCTTTTGGGTGCTGATATCGCGGATATCCTTGCCCGTTTTTATAATTGCAAATATTATTTATATCAGGAGCGTTTTTTAAATGAAGCATATAAGCAATTTAATCAATATAATAATTTTATTCACGCCTTGCATATTGATGAGCTTTGCCGCCGCAAAAAAATCCGTTGTTTTGGGCGTGATTTCAATAATTTTCGTTTTTTTGTTCGTTTTTCTTGCACCGATTGCAAAGAAAAAAGAAAATTTTTGGATGTTTGTTATTTCAACAATAACGCTGCTCCCCGCCAACATAAAAATCGCCGTGCTCGCATACTCTTACATATCCGAATCAAAAATTTTATCGGTTTCAGTGGCGATTTTGCTGTTTTTCCTTTTAGCAGGCACGGAGCAGATTTTATTGGGATTTATAACAAGAGCAATCAAACGCAATCAAAGCGAAATTGAAATTGAAGAATATTTTTAAAAAGTATTGGGCCGAAAGCAATTGCCTTCGGCCCGTAAATTTTGCGTTTTGCTTGCAAGCCTCTGCCATATTTTCGGCATATCGGTCTACTTTCGCGCTTTTATTTTGCACTGCTCCACTCGGTTATCGCTTTTGCTACGCGGCGGTCGATATCAATTCGTGTTTGCTTCATATATTATGCCTCTCGATTTTAAAAGCAAAACCTTTTAAATTCAGCCGATTGATTGACACGATATTTGCTTTTGTGCTACAATATCGGTTAGGAAAAGCTAACCGTCTGCCTTTTAAAAACCGCCGCAAAAACCGCGGCAGCTGATTTATATTTTCATTATAATATGATTGAATTTTTATGGCAACGCCGTATTTTAAGCCTTTGCCGAAATACCCGTCGGCACGGCAAAGCGAAAATGCTGAAAGCATATGTATTAAGGGAAATATCGCCATGATTGTTTTACAGCTTATTTTATACTGCGCGCTGTTTATTTTTCTTGTGAAATGCGCGGCAAAAAGCAGCGGGCTGAACTGCCTTTATTTTTACCCGAAGGAGTATATTGACGAAGCGCAAAAAAGAGGGCTTGCCGATAAGAAAGCCACAATGAAAAAGGGCAGGCGCTTTATGATCCCCTTTTGCATAATCATGCTTGCCGCCCTGCTCTTGATTACGGGAATTTGGAACCGCGTTTCCGATTTTAAAACGGCATATCTGCAAACCTGCCTTTTTCTTGTGGCTATGAACTGGTTTGACGGCATTGTGATAGACACAATTTGGGTGCGCCGCGGCAAAATTTGGAAGATAGACGGCATGGAGGGCGTTTCCTACACCAAGCCGCTTAAATCCGTTTTCATAAAGCGCGGCGTTGCAACAATCATTTACCTTGTTTTGGCACTGCCGCTCGCAGGACTTGAACTGCTTATCGCAAAAATTTGATTTTCCGCGGTATATAACCGCATATTGAAATTTTAAAATGCAAAAGGTGGAACCGAGCTATGAATGAAAAAATCACGCTTTCGGGTGTGCCCGAAACCATGCTGCAAACCGTTTATGCCCGCGCAAAGGAAAGCAAAACCCGCGGCGTAATCAGCGATAAAAAAGCCGAGAAAATCATTGCCGAGCTTGATTATGATTTTTCAAAGGCAGATAAGGATTCCGCCATGAGCAGCGGCGTTATCGCCCGCACCGTGCTGCTGGACAAAATGACGACGAATTGGCTTTCGCAAAATCGCGGCGGCATTGTGGTAAACATTGCCTGCGGGCTGGACACCCGTTGCTACCGCATACAGGGCTTTTCTCATTGGTATAATCTTGATTTGCCGGAAACAATTGCCGTGAGGGCAAAGCTTTTGCCAGAAAACGGCGAAATATCGCAAATTGCCATGTCCGCAACAGAGGATTGGGGCGGCAAAATCGCCGAAACGGGTGCGCCCGTGCTTGTTATTATAGAGGGCTTAACCATGTATTTGAGCGAGGGTGAGGTTAAGAAAATTTTCAATGTTATCGCAAAAAGATTTAACACGGCAACCGTTTTTGTCGAAACGATGAGCCCCGCCATGGCAAAAGGCTTTAAGGAAAAATCCATTGAGGCAAGCAAGGCAAAATTCACCTGGGGCATAAAAAACGGCAAGGCTCTTTGCGAATTGCTGAGCGGCTTTGATTTTATTGAGGATCGGAGCTTAACGGAGGGCATGGGAAAATTCATGCCCGTTTACAAATTTCTGGGCAAAATCCCCGCCGTGCGCAGCATATCAAACAAAATCACGGTTTTAAAACGGAATTGATAAAAAGTTTTAAGCGCAAAAGCATTTCATGATAAATATTTAAGTGTGCGGCAAGCTGAAAGCCTCTTGATACTCGGAGTATCAAGAGGCTTTTGCTTTTTCGTATTCGATTGAGTTTATCACTCTTCGCCGGCTCTGATTTCCTCAAGCTCCGTGTGAAGAACGGAAAGCTTTTTCTTTGAAAGATTATATCCGAACGCCAAAATAATCGCCATAAGGCCGAGTGCGATTGCCGGCACAAGAGTGGAAATATCATAAAGCTTTGTTAAAACATCCTCCGGCAGTGCAGTGTTGTTTGCAGACGCGGTGCTGTCGTAGTTAATCACTGCCAATAATGCGTTCAGGCCAACGCCGGCAAGGGTTTGCCCAAGCTTTCTGGTGAAGGAGAAAACGGCATATGCAGTGCCTTCTTCGCGGCGGTGGGTTCTGATTTCGTGATAATCGATAACATCCATAACAAGCGCCCAAACCTCAAGCACAAGGAAGGTTTGACCGAGACCCGAGAAAAATGTGAACGCCAGGAACACATAGGGATTGCTTGTTTTGATAATAAACAAAACAAAGCTTACAATTGCCGCAAAGCCCATGCCGAAAGCACAAAGCTCTTTTTTGCCGAATTTATCAATCAGCTTATTCATAACGGGAATAAGAATTGCCATCGGCAAATATGTGCAAATCGTTACCATAGAATATAATTTTGCGCTGTGGTAATAATCGGCAAAAAGATATTGATATGTTGATTGATAATAAAACTGGAAAGCGATAAGCAGCATTGAGGCAAGGCAAAGCATAACAAAAGGTCTGTTTTTTGCAAGATCGCAGATTGTTTTGAATGCATTGTAATCGCCTTTTTTCTTTTTAACGGGCGCAATTCTTTCTTTGGTGAGCTTATAATGCCAGAAATAAACCGCAACGGAAATAACAGCCAAAATCGCAACACCGATTGTGAGTTTTGTGCCGTTAAGAGTTTGAATTTTGGTGCCGTCTGCGGCAATTGTGGTATTGTAAACCAGCATCGGGAACAAAATTGTGCCAGGAAGCCCGCCGACGCCCGCGCCGATTGAGCGCCACATTGAAAGCGAAGAACGCTCTTTTTCATCATCCGTTACAACAGATGCAAGCGAGCCGTAAGGAATATTTACCGCGGTGTACATCATGCCGTAAAGAATATATGTAATATACGCAAAAAGCAGATATTTTGCCTCGCTTAAATTCGGAATAACCGTAAACATAAGCACGGCGGAAACCGCAAGCGGAATTGAAAACCAAAACACATACGGCCTGAATTTGCCCTGCTTGGTGGGCTTTCTCGAATCGATGAACGCACCCCAAATAGGGTCGTTAATTGCATCCCAAAGCCTTGCAACCAGAATTAAAACCACGATTTTACCAGGTTGAATATGCAAAACATCAGTGTAAAACTTATTTTGAAACGCACCGATTAGTGAAAAGGTTAAAAGGCCGCCCATATCCCCCATAGCATAGCCGATTTTATCCTTAAACCTTATCCCATGCGTTAAACCCTTTTCGCTCATAAAAATCCCCCTTATTTATGAAAAGATGTTTAATTAAAACCGATTTCAAAAAAATACTCTTTGGCCCACATTTCAAGCATTTCCTGTGATGAAATATACATTTTTCAAATAATGCTTTAGTATATTATTTTCAATAAACATTTTTCTCACCGTCACTCCATATACTCATGTTTAATCGGAGTGTAATTTTTTGACCTGTATTTTTCGTACTTATCTGTCTTATCTTTGGATTCTATATTGTCATTAACATAATCAACCGGCTCGATACAAATTGCATCAAGCAATATTTTTTCCAAATCTTCATATTCCAAATGTTCACCAAGGCTTGCCAAAATAAAAGCCGCCGGATGAAAAATCACTAAAGCCATTTTCATACAGCAGCATCATGTTTGCACGAGATAATTCAGCCTCTGCCAAATCAAGCTCTTTTTCATTTGTTATGCCAAGCAGGTTTTGAGGACTGTACTGTTAGGAATCAAGTACAAATCGTTCATAAACTCACCTATGATATTTTCTTATGTTTCGCTATAAGAGCAGCCTTCATATCTGCACCTGTAATTTCGCCTTTTGCCCATTTTCCAGAAAGTTCCTTTGCAAAGGCTGATACAGGCACGCCTTCAATGCTATTCAACGCATCTGCAACTTTGATTGCAGTCGTTCTTTTTGTTTCAATCGGGGACATTGTATCACTCATTTACATATTTATTTTATCATATAGTATGGATAATTACAATAAATTTATTTTGAACCTAAATTAAGCAAAAAACAATTTATAGTAAAAGCCACAGCATACAAAAATCAGATTGCTGTGGTTTTAAATATTTTAAAAATAAACGGCAAAAATCATTATCTGCTATAAACATTATTGCAGACTTAAAAATCCACCAATAAAAGCATCAGGGAAAATAAATTGTATTTCAAAATTAAAACAAACTCAAAAACACCATGTAAGCAATTCTCTTTGAAATGCGATGTCCAATATTAAAAAACTTCTTCTATATCTTGCCAATGTTCATCAGCCATATCTACAGCAAATTCTGTATTATTTATATATAGACGATTATCTTTATCTCTGACAAATCCCCAGTTTAAATTATGCTTATCGGCATATTGCTTAAAAGCATTAAATTTATTTCCGATTTGGATATCAATATTTTTGCTTTTACCCTTGAACTCTCCGCCTTTGGTCTCAATAATCCAGACCGTGCCATCTTTTTTCATCACAATATAATCTGCATAGAAAAGCCATTGGTGCTGAAAACCATCTAAATAGACAATTGAAAAATATTGTTGACCGCTGTCACCATTCTTATAAATCCACTCGATGTCGTTACGGTTTTCACAGTACTGCTCAAAGAGCATTTCGCTGTTACTGCGAACAAGACTTGTCGCGTATCCCGAAGTATATTCATGATACGCATTGCTTAGATACTCAATCTCATTTTTTACGGACTTGTTCAACGGCAGGATGCTTTTTCTTATTGACAAAGGAGCAAACCTGTGTTATACTTTATACATACCATCGGTATGTAAGGAGAAGCTATGAGCAGGAATAAATATCCGGAACAGACCCGGGAACAAATTTTAGATACCGCCACCCGCCTGTTTTTGCAGCAGGGGTACGAACACACCACCATACAGAATATCATCGACCAGCTGGGCGGCTTGACCAAAGGCGCGGTGTACCACCATTTTTCCTCCAAGGAATCGATCTTAAACGCCGTTGCCGCCCGCATTTTTGAGAACAATTCTCTGTCCGCCACCTGGAAAGAAATTGCCGCGTCTATCGCCTTTAACGGCAGCCAAAAATTGACCCAAATGCTGCTTGCCGCCATTACAGACCCACAGGAAGCCCAATTCCGCAAACTGGGTGTGCAACTGCGCAACTCTCCCCAAATGCTGCGCGACTTGCTGTATCGGAGCGTAGAAGAAATTGCGCCCGCCGCCTTTTTGCCGGTGATCGAAGCGGGCGTTGCAGACGGTTCGCTGCAAATCACCGAACCAGCGGCCTTTGCAGAAGTGGTAGCGCTGCTTGCCAATCTTTGGCTAAGCCCGCTTGTATTTACCGATGGTCCCGAAAAACGGAAGCAAAAGCTGGCATTTCTCTGCACCCTTTGCGAACCTACCGGACTGGACTTAACGCCCTTGCAACCTTATTTAGATCAATTATAAACACCCATTCGCCCGCTGCTTTGCAGCGGCTATTCTTTGAATTTATACATACCGTTAGTATGTAAGGAGGCAGTATGGATACATACACAAAAAAAGAACAGACTATCTACCTACTGGGTATGCTGGGTCAAAACTTGATATACGGCGTGATCGGCACCGGGCTGACCTACTATTTTCAAAGTGTGATCTTTTTGCCTGCACTGGCCATCAGCACCATCACCCTGCTATCTAAAATAGCCGAATTCCTGTGTGATCCCTATGTGGGTATGCGCATTGACCGCAGTCAAAATACCAAAGGCAAATGCCGCACTTATCTTATATTTTCGCCGCTGCCGATTTTTATTTTTTCGCTGCTCTGCTTTCTTAATCGTCCATATACGGCAGCAGAAACATCCACCGCCCGCCTAGGTATCTTACTAGCTGCCGGGCTGAGTTTTATCAGCTTTGGCATTTGCTTTTGCTTCGGCGATGTAGCGCTATGGACATTGCCAAACTTAATGACAAAAAGCCGAAAGGATCGCAATGCGTTGCTGGCACAGGCAAGGATCATTGCAGGAATTTGCGGCGCCGGTATCAGTTTGCTGCTATTGCCGTTATCCCAGACCGCGGGCAATCACTTTTCCAAACAGCTAAACGACCCTACCTTAGGGCTGCAAATGGGGACCGTCTTGGTCTGCGGCAGTTTTTTGCTCCTGGGCACGCTCCTGTTTCAGCCGGTAGGTTTTTGTACCCAGGAGCGCGTCACCGCCCCACCGGCGGAAAAGCGCAGTCTATGGCAAAATCTTACGGAAATGTGGCGCATGCAAAGTTATCGTCGCATTTTGCTCTCCGGATTGCTGCGCACGCCTACCGGCCTGATGAATTTGCTGCAAATGACCGTTCTGTCTTACTACTTTGGCAATAACGGGCGCACACCTTATGTGCACTATATGCTGCTCTTAGGCATTCCGGCCTTTTTAGGCCAACTCATCGCCGCAGGTGCAGCTCCCAAACTGGCAGACAAGCACGGCGCAGCCACCACATTTGCACAAGCCAATGTGTTTGCGGGACTGGCTTTATTGGCCGCCTTTGCGCTGTTCCTTTGCCGACCGCAGCAGCTAACACAAGCCCTGCCCTTTACCCTCTTGATCCTGCTTCTGTTTTGTAATATGTTTTGCTGCGGTCTGGTCAATACCGTGCAATCCATTTTAATTGCAGACGCAGCAGACCTAACGGAGAAAGAAAGCGGTATACGCCGGGACGGCATTTTTGTGTCCGGGCAATCCTTACTCATCAAGCTGTCCACTGGTGTGTCTGCTTTGCTGCAAGGACTGGTATTTGCGATCAGCGGCTTTAGCGGAACTGCCGTCAGTCAAATCAACCGCACACTGTATGCCGGTGCCGATTTTGCAACGGATCCGTCATTTGCAGCACCGCGCTTTGCCATGTTCTTTTTATTCCTGTGCCTACCGGGGATCGCCTATCTGCTGTCTGCACTGCCATACCGAAAAAGCAGAAATTCACATCGGGTACCTGAATAAGGGTGTCCGTGCGCATGTTCTCATTAAAAGCTATATAAAAGACGCGCAATTATAACGCAAAGCTATAAACGCCCTGCGTTTCTGTTTTGATCGGGTCGCCGCTGGGCGTAAAAAACAGCAAGTCCGTATCTATGGTCTTGATTTTTGTGCGAAAGCCGACCTTGCCGTACAAGTGCATATTCCGCCGGTTGTCCTCATACACCGAGAGGGTCAGCTTTTCAAATCCGTTTTGCTTTGCGTACTCCATCACGGTATGCAGTATCTTGGTGCCCACACCTTTATTTTGCCACATTCTTTTCACATCAAAATTACACAGATAGGCCCCCGCTGCCCATCGGCGACCTGCAAGTCTTTGAGTTTTACAACCAAATACGCTTTGCCGCTTGACACAGTCGCTTGTATTCTGCTCGTGTCAGTTCTTTTTCTTCCGAGCAAAATACTTGCTGTTGCAATTTTAGTGATTTCACTCTCAAATCAAACCAATTCAAAAATGCAAACAGACTATTTATACTTGCAAGCATTGAGTTCACACTGCGTACAGCATAGTTTTCCTGCAAATGATTTTTGTAGGCGATAACAATTTCTTTTGTAATGACCTCGCCTTGTGCATAAACCGAAAACGCTTTCACATCACGAATATATTTTTCAATCGTTGCCGTGCTTTTCTCTTGGAGCTCTAAATTCTTTCTAAAATCATCAATAATATCTGCCGTTAAAATTCGTCCTTCCATTGTATTTACCTCCGAGTAAGTGTTAATCATATTGTACCCGAAAAGTATGAAAACAAAATTGTCGCCCTAAAAGGTTGTAGTATGTTACCTTGTACAAAGCGACATTGCAAGTACGATTTTCTATATTTACCTTTGCATTTTTGATGGATAAACAATATAAAAGTCCGAAATGAAAAAATTATGATTTTTGAAATGAAAATCTGCGGCTTATGAGTGGGTTTTGAGCAAATTTCAAGCCGTCTATTTTAAAGCAGGATAAAGGGGTATGATTTTCGGGCATTGAAATGCCCGAAAACGCCGTCCGGCAAAGCCTGTCGGCTTTTCGATTCGTAATACTTTTGCGTATGATATGAAATTCGTATGCAGTTGAGCCTGTTTTTCGCAGAAAATCAAGGTTTTTGCGTATTCAGTCAAGTGTTGCCATATGATAAACCTATTTTTGAAGAATTAGACAATGCCGTAAGCAAAAATTGACGAGTTTGCTCTGAAATAGAGTAACTCGTCGGACTAAAGCTCAAAACGACTTGTAGGCAATTTGTGCGAGCCTGTGAACAAAAAATCGTGCAAAATATAGTACTTGACTTCTAGAACGCATTAGCGTATTGTGTGCTTGAAAAGGAGGCGCACAATATGAAAACAAACACAAAAACAAAAGGCAAAATAAATTAAAGGAGGCAGATATAAAATAAATAAGAGTGTTGCCTTATGGCAGCAAAAGGTGAATGGAACATTCCGAATTATGAATTAGAAAAGCTTGCTCATTATTTTCTCGAACTAATTACCGAACAAAACGAGAACAAAAACAATGACAAAAATCAGGATAACAAGATATAAAAATAAGGCAGGGATTAACCCTGCCTTGCGTCTATAGATATCAGATCGCCTGCTTCATCGCGGCAATATAACGATCCATTTTTATTCATTTCGTAATGGCAACTCTGATCTTTTGATGTCAATATCTAGTCCTTCTCTTGCACGCAGATAATTTATATCCGTATTAATATTAGTATTATTCATATTGCTATAGCCCAATATCCCATTAGCTTCTTTTATTGCTGATGGCAAGTGCTTATATTCGTATTTTGCTTTAAGTAGTGTTATCTGATTAGTCACAAAACTCTTTATGTTTTCTTCGGACATTTGGCAATCATATCCAATTCGGATTTTTGCAATAGGAAATATGCCATTAGGGATAAACGTGTTTAACTGATTTCTCCATGAAAGTGTATAGTATGATTTTATACGATTGCCTGTGCAGTAATCATCTATTGGTAGCAAATCAAAGTGTTGTTTTTCTTCATTTTCAATATGTTTTTGTTCATAAATAAAAAGGTCTGATGGATTTTTATACACTATTGAAAGCCTACTTTCACATTCTCCATTTAATCTTTTGTTTTTATAACATATGGCACTTTCATAGATTTTCTCCAAATCTTGATCTAATTTGTTGCATATTGCTTCTTTATATTCTTGTTTTTAGCGATAAAAAACTCCTTTTTTGATTTTTCAATAAACTCATCTATTTTATTTTGAAATTCTATAGTATCATAATTCATATCTAATAAAGAAATTGATAATTCATCAGATAATTCTGAATGAAAAGTCAACATACTTCTTCTAAATCCAATAGCTATACCTTTACCGTTATCACCATAAAGACTCCAATGAAAAGGAGAATCATCTAAATCAGTTAAACAAAAACAGAAATTGTTTGATGGAATATAGGATTTATTATCCATTGTTCTTATTAAATAATCAATTAGAGCCTTTTGATCTATATCAAGACCCGGATGTGACAATTTATTATATATTTGTTCTCTAACAAGTTTATAAAAACCCTCCTTTTCGGTATAGTCATTGCTTTGATATACATCATTTAAGCGTATAGAATGTGTTTTAATGATGTTATAGAATGCTTCTAAACTACAATAGTGCCATAAAATTTCGTCGCTATTAGAAATTTTCATAATGGGCTCCTCTCTTTAAGTGATTATTAATTATGATATAGAGTTATGCGAACTCTTATATAACAATTATAGCACAAAAAACAATACAGAAAAATATTGAGATTAAAATTGCTTTGTGTCTATATAAACAGAAAATCCGAAACTGTTACCAATGATAACAAGTTTCGGATTATTCTTTATTGGTGGAGATGGCGGTAATCGAAACCGCGTCCGAAATCATCTTGCCAAGGGCTCTACGAGTGTAGTTTATTATTTAGGATTCCCCAAACCGAGCGGCAACAAACAGCCTATCGGCATCGGTAGCCTTTTATACCTGACGGAAGCCAAGGCGCTCTTCCGTTCATGTTCGCCACTAAATCGACGCTCTGTTCGGAGCCGTGGCACTCTCCGGCAGAACGCAAGCCGCTAATTAAGCAGCAAGAGCTACTGATCTGTTATTGTCAGTTAATTTTAAAGTGTTACTTTTAAAGCGGTGCAACTCCGCTACTCGCTGACCAAGGTTCAACAACCCCGTCGAAATCCTTTCATCCCCATATTAAATTTTAATATTTGCTGCGTTCCTTTAGCGCGCGCTCTATGCTGCGATTTGCCTCTTTTTCTGCGGCAACATTGCGCTTATCATGCAGCTTTTTGCCCTTACAAAGCCCGATTTCAAGCTTTGCGCGGCCTTTTTTTATATAAAGCTTAAGAGGAATTATGCTTAAGCCCTGTTGCTGATTTTGAGTGAAAAGCTTTATTATTTCTTTTTTATGCATCAAAAGCTTTTTCTTGCGCATTGGATCACGGTTAAAAATATTGCCATGCTCATAAGGCGATATATGCATTCCGATAACAAACATTTCGCCGTTATCAACACTGCAAAACGAATCCTTAAGATTAACCTTACCGTTGCGAATTGATTTAATTTCTGTGCCGTAAAGCTCTATGCCGGCCTCATACGTTTCAAGCACGAAATAATCGTGATATGCTTTTCTGTTTGAAGCTATGGGCAGAAAGCCGCTGTTTTGTTTTTCCACTGCCTTGCTCCTTTTCTTTAAACAAGCAAAATTCCGCATTTGTGCGAAAATTTTGCATATTGCAGTTAAATTCCCGCCGAATTAAATCAGGCTGCGGCCTTCCAGCGCACGAGACAATGTAACCTCATCCGCATACTCAAGATCTGCGCCTACAGGCACGCCGTAAGCAAGCCTTGAAACGGTGATACCCATAGGCTTCAGCAGCCTGCCTATATACATTGCCGTTGCCTCGCCCTCAACGGTTGGGTTGGTTGCCATTATAACCTCCTCAACCACGCCGTCATTAAGGCGGGCAAGCAATTCTTTGATTTTGATTTGATCAGGGCCGATATTATTCATCGGCGAAATTGCACCGTGAAGCACATGATAAGTGCCGTTATATTCATGGGTGCGCTCAATTGCGGCAACATCACGAGGATCTTCCACAACGCAAATCACGCTTTTATCGCGGGTTTCGCTTTTGCAGATAGGGCAAAGCTCATCATCCGCCAAATCGCAGCATATTTTGCACTGCCTGATTTTTGTGTGGGCATCGGTGATTGCCTGTGCAAAGCGTTTGGCATCCTCATCGCTTAAATCAAGCACATAAAAGGCCATTCTTTGGGCGGTTTTATGCCCAATACCCTGCATACGCTCAAACTGCTCTATTAAATTTTGAAGCGGCGCAAGATTATATGCCATTGTTAACACCTTACAACTTAAATTATTGCCTGATTTTTTTGATTTTACAAGCCGCAGCGCGGCAAAAAATTAAAGTCCGGGAATATTGAGGCCACCCGTTACGGAGGAGAGTTCTCTTTCCTCTTCTTCATCAATCTTTCTCATTGCTTCATTAAGCGCCGCAATCAAAAGATCCTCAAGCATTTCAACATCCTCGGGATCAACAACCTCGGGATTGATTCCGATTGCCTTAACTTCTCTTTTACCGGTTACCGTTACCTCTATCATGCCGCCTCCTGAAGAAACAACATATTCTTTTTCTTCAAGCTCGGCCTTTTTTGTTTCTATATCTGCCTGCATCTGCTGAGCCTGCTTAAGCATCGCCTGCATATTTTGCGGGCCGCCGCCCATTCCCTTTGGAAGTCTTGCTTTCATAATTATGCCTTTCCTGCCACAATAGATTTTATTTTTGCGCATTCTGCCGTGGCTGCATTATGCGCTTAAACAAGCAATTTAATTGCCTGCCGATGTTATTTTTAATCCACTTCTATATTAACATTGCCGCTCGCCTTGGAAATCAAATCCTCAAGAGGGTCTCTTTTTACCTTGGCTTCGGCATTGCTTTTTATCAAACCCAATTTATAATTGATTCCCGTAACATCATAAAGAGCCTGCTTAATTGCCTTTGAATGTGTTGGGATTTTTATAAACTGCCTTAGCGTTGGGTTTTTACCGTCTATCAAGAAATATTCGCCCCTCACATATCCGCGAGAACCGTTAAGCACACCGTAAATTGCGATATCCTTTTTATAGATTTCATCCATAAATTCCGCCCAACCGTCAAAAAGAACCTGATCGCCGTTTTGAGCGGGAGCATGACTTTGCGCCGGCGGTGTCGGCTCGGCTCTGTGAACAGGAGGCTCAGGAGGAAGCGGTGCTTCGTCTGCATTGAAACTGTCCGATGGCAAATCCTCGTTCGAAGGAGTGTGTTGTGCCGCGTTTTCTTTTGCGGGAGCCGCTTTTTCGGAAACGGAATCAAAATCCTCTTTCCACGGCAAATCCTCAAGCTGCGGCTTTTGCTCGGGAAGATTATTTGTGCTTTGAGGCGTTTCTTTTTTCGGCTCGGGCATCTGCCGTGCGTGAGCACTTTCGGCAGCCTGCGGGCCTTGAGGCGCTGCGGTAATTCCGCGGCGAACGGCATTTTCAACCTGCGAAAGCCTTGAAAGGATTGACTCAACGGAAGAATCAAGTTTTGGCTCGCAAAGCTTAATAAAGCTCATTTCCATTTCTATTCTCGAATTTGCGCCGCCCTTAATTTTAACAAGAGTATCCTGAAAAAGATCCAGTGCATATATAACCTGCGGCAGAGTGTAGTCCTGCGCGCCTGATAAAATCGAATTATATTCATCATCGGTGCAGATGATCAATCCCCTGTTTTTATTAACCGTTTTAACAATAAGAAAGTTGCGATAATGATTTATCATTTCAACGCAAAGGCGCTCCATATCATAGCTGTTTGCATGAAGCTTTGCTATAATATCAAGTGCAGCACCGCTGCTTTTTGCGGAAACCGCCTGCGAAAGCTCATACAGCGCTTCCCTGCCCGCAATGCCTGCAACCTCCGAAACGAGTTTTTCATCTATATCCTTACTTCTGCCTGCGCATTGATCAAGAATTGAAAGCGCATCACGCATGCCGCCGTCTGCAATTCTGGCAATAAGCACGGCAGCCTCATCCGAAAGCCGCATATTTTCAAAGCCGGCAACCTGCTTTAAGCGGATTGCCATTGTTTCGGGCTGAATTCGCTTAAAATCAAATCTTTGGCAGCGGGAAAGAATTGTTGCCGGAAGCTTGTGAACCTCTGTGGTGGCAAGAATGAAAATAACATGCTCCGGCGGCTCTTCAAGCGTTTTAAGCAATGCATTGAAAGCGCCCGTTGAAAGCATATGCACCTCATCAATTATGAAGACACGATATTTGCCTCTTGACGGAGTATAATTTGCTTCTTCACGCAGATCTCTGATATTATCAACGCCGTTGTTGGATGCGGCATCAATTTCAACAACATCATAAATGGTGCCGTCATCAAGCCCTTTGCAAATTTCACATTCGTTGCACGGCTCGCCGTTTTCATTATGCTCGCAATTAACGGCCTTTGCCAAAATTTTAGCGCATGTGGTTTTGCCCGTTCCTCTTGAGCCCGTAAAAAGATAAGCGTGGGAAACACGCCCCTCTTTAATTTCGTTTATAAGGGTGGATGTTATATGCTCTTGGCCGTAAACATCCGCAAAAACCTTTGGCCTGTATTTTCTGTATAGCACTTGATACATACAACGCACCCTCCTTTTAAAAAAATAAAAACGGTTACACTCTCGGCGTAGCGTACAGACTTGTCTGCGGCGCACAGAATAATCCACTTATTGCTGCTCGGTTCCCCGCCTGACAAGGTTCGTAGCATCCCGTCGCACAGGGCCCATACGCTACGCCGAAAATGCAACCGCCTGTTTACCGGCGCACGGCGTTTAACTTCGCCGACTTAATTGCCTATATATTATATACTAAAATTATTCCGAAATCAATACCTTTTCTATTTCTCCGAAATAGATATAATGCATATTATGATCGGAATACCATTTTTTCATAATGTTTTTATCAAGAAAACTGTCTTCTCCAAGGAATGTTCTGGCCTTTTTACGGCAAATAAGCACAATTTCAGCCTCTTTAAAATAAGGAGCGTTTTCCGAATAAACGGGTGTTAAGCCGGTTTCCTTAACCTTGTCGCAATCTCTGCCGCTTTTTGAGCCGCAAAACGACAGTGCTTCCTTTTGCTTGCCGCCGAAAAAGCAAAGAGAAAAATAATCTTCATTATCAAGAAGAGTTTTTGTGTATCTGCTTTCACGCACATAAATCGTTGCCATATCGGCGCCCCAAAGCTCGCCTACGCCGCCCCATGAAACCGTCATGGGATTGCAAGAGCCTTTTTCGACATCCTTAACAGTAAGCAACGCCCAATCCTCGCTGATAAGCTTAACCGGATTTTCTTTTAATTCTCTGATTGTTATTTCTTTCATGATATCACCGAATTCTTATTGTTTTATATTAAAGAGTATATCATTCAAAGGCTGTATATGCAAGAGAAGCGGTTTAAATTTTGCTTTTTTGCGCAAAAAATCCGCCGCACAATTTTGCACGGCGGAAAGTATTTGAAAATAAATCAATTGAGCACCTTAAAATCAACCTTGCCAACTTTTGTGCGCGGCAATTCATCTATATAAACAATTTCTCTCGGGAGAGACCATTTAGAAAGATTTTGCTTTCCGAACTGCTTGATTTTTTCGGTGAGAGCAGCCTCATCATCTTTTGCAAATTTCTTATTTTTAACAACAAAGAGCTTAAGCATGGTTTTGCCGCCGTCCTCCTTGCCGATTACGCAGCAATCATAAATCTCAGCCATTGATCTGTAGGTTTCTTCAATAAACGAAGGATAAACAAGATAGCCGCTGATTTTATATACTCTCTTGAGGCGCTGACGATAATAGATGTCGCCTTTTTCGTCAATATAGCACATATCGCCGCTGTGAAGCCAAACCTTGCCGTCGTCATGCTTAACGAGCACCTTGGCGGTTTCCTCGGGATCGTTCCAATAGCCCTGCATGATTGTTGGGCCGTAGATGCAAAGCTCGCCGTCCTCGCCCTTACATTCCTCGGTGGTGCCGGGTTTAACCGTCATTACCTGAATATTATAGGTCGGCACGCCGATGCAGCCCTGAGGGGCTTCACGACGGGGATCCGTAAACGAACAAACCGTTACACATTCCGTTAAGCCGTAGCCGGAAACGAAATGGCACTTTGCGCCGTTTTCTTTAAGAAGTCTATCCATTTTTTCGGTGAGAGAATAAGGAACAACATCGCCGCCGGAGCCGATAAGCTTCATCGTGCTCATATCGATACCCTCAAGATATCCTGCTTTAAATACTTTTTCAAAGAAATCGGGCACGCCGAAAATATAATTAAGGTGATATTTTTTGATCGCCTGCGAGCACATTTTTGCGTCAAACGCCGGGAACAGAGCCTGGGCCATGCCAACGCACATTGAAACGTGCATGCAAAGTGCAAAGCCGAAACCGTGGAAAACGGGAAGCGCGGTAAGCATTCCGTCGTTATCCTTATCAATGGCCATCCCGAGAGTATCCTCAACAACATCAACAAGCTCATAAGAAAGGTTGTTGATGTTTTCGGAGGAAAGCATAACGCCCTTGGGATTGCCCGTTGTGCCGCCGGTCATCATAATAGCTGCGGTAGCCGTGTAATCCGTTTCCGTTTCGGGAACGCCGTGCTCTGCTATATACTTGCCGCCCTCTTTCATGAAATCGGCCCAATCAATAAGCTTCTTAACATTTTCTGCCGGGCCGGTTTTGCCCTTAATTTTCTTTTTATACATCATATTTGCGGCAAGGCCGTAAACCGTTTTCGGGAAATACTGAGCCGTTCTGCACATAACAACCGTGAGTTCGGGATGATTTTGGAAGGATTTTTCCGAAACATCAAAGCAAAATGCAAACTTGGCACCAACAAGATTGATTGTGTAATCCGCCTCTGATTTAACGGAAAGCGGATGAAGCATTGAAGCGATTGCACCGATTTTGTTGATTGCATAAACAGCCGCAACGCACTGAGGCATATTCGGCAGGCAAACGATAACTCTGTCGCCCTTTTTAACACCGTTTGCAACAAGCGCCGCCGCACATTTATCAACAAGCTCCGATGTTTCATTCCAGCTGAGCGTGTTGTTATAATAGTAAAGGCAAGGATTTGTTGTTCTTTCCGTTGCAGAATTTTCAAACTGCTGATACATTGTATTTCTTACATTATACTTTGATGTGTATTCCATAATATACGCGGATTCCTCATTTCTGTGATAGTAATTTGCATTATAACAAACAAAAGCGCTTGTTTTCAAGCGAATTGTTTAATTTTTATTCTTTGTTAAGAACTTTACAGGATAATAAAACGCGCATAATAAATTATTCACAATATTTGGTTTGACTTTTACACTGCGCCGTTTTATTATATTCTTGTTTATTATTTATCGAAAGGGCTAAAAAATGGCTTATAAAATAAAAAAATTATCCGTTAAAGCCGTACCCAAAGCGCAGCTTGCTTTTTGGATTATAACACGAATTGCGCTGCTTTGCTGCGCTGCTTATTCCTTTATAAACGGCGACATTGTTATGGGCTTTGAATCTGTTTTTTGCTTTATTTTCACCCACCTTTGGGATATGTTTCAAACCTTCGGAAACGGCTCGTTTATTGAAGACGTGCCGCCGCTTTCGCAAACCTTGCTGAGCATAATAATTTTTGTTGGCATCGTTTTCGGCTCATATCTCGGCCTGTTTGACAAAATATCTTGGTTTGATAATTTCATGCATATTCTTTCGGGCTTTGTGTGCGCCTCGTTCGGCTATGATTTTGCCTGCATTATTCAGCGCAAGAAAGGCAAATGCGCCGCCACGCTCGCCGCAATGTTCGGGCTTATGTTTGCGCTTTCCATAGCCGTTGGCTGGGAATTTTACGAGTTTTTGATGGACACGCTTCACGGCACAAATTTGCAGCTTGCAAAAGCCGGCCCCGAAACGGCGATGTTTGATTTATCAAAATACCGCGGCGAATACGGCTATATCGGCCTTGTGGATACCATGACGGATATGATGATGAACACCATAGGCGGCATCGCAGGCATGATATTTATGATAATTTTGCGAAACAAAAAGAAAAAGGCAAAATAACAAAAATCAGCATTTTAAATCACGGCTGTGCAAAATCGGCATATTCCGAAAAAGGAATGTTCTGCCTAAGGGGTGCATTAACAAAAATCTGCCAATACTTGCGTACTGGCAGATTTTTTTAATAGTGCAACGGGCAAAACTCAGAAAGCTTAAACCACATTCTTCTTTATGAAGCGCGCCCCAAGCACGGCCGTTTTTTATGCCGAAAGCGCAGCGCGTATAATTTATGACAAAATTTTTCTTTCATTTATATTATACTTTCAGCGAATGTGAAATATAAACGGAAGTGTAAAATATGAAAACAAAGCCGGCGGAAAAAATTAAAAAGAGCGGCAAAAAAACAATAAGCGAGGTAAAGCAGGCGTTTCGGCAGCCCGCCGTGCGCCGCGGCGCGGAGGCGGCACTTTATTTTACCGCGGCGCTTTTGTTTGCAAGAAGCCGAGTGATTGGCGGAACGGCACCTTTTGCGATATCGCTGATATCCGTTTCCAAACGCAAAAATTATTTTTACAGTGCGGCGGGCGCGGCGCTCGGCTGCCTGCTTTTTATGCCACAATATTTTGCAAGGTACGCCGCGGCGGCGGTTATCGTTTTTTTGGGAGCGCTTGCGCTTGATTTTGCGCAGGCAAAAAGCAAGCCGCTTTTGCCGATGGCAATATGCTTTTTCGCCTTACTTGCCACCGGGCTTGTGACGGACATTAAAACCGGAGGCGGCACTGCGGATTTTGCGCTTACTGCAGCGGAGAGCATTTTAGGTGCGGGCAGTGCGTTTTTCTTTTATCGAGCGCTCAATTGCAACTTAAACAGGCTCAGATTTAAATCCCTGCCGCTTTCTGACACCGTGTGCATAGTAATTTCCGCAGCTTTGCTTTTGATGAGCCTTTCGCAAACGGAAATTTTCGGCATATCCCCCGCGCGTGCACTTGCCGCGGCGGCGGTGCTGATTATAGTGCGATACGATTCCGAGCTTTCGGGTCTGATGCTGGCGCTTGCCGCCGGTTTTGCGCTTTCGCTTCAAAGCGCGGATTCGCTGTTTTTAACCGGGGCGTACGGATTTTCCGCACTTTTGGGATGCCTTTTCTGCCAATTCGGCACACCGGCAACCGCAGGCGCGTTTACGCTTTCGTTTGCGCTTTTCAATGTGGCATTCGGCGCAGACGCGTCTTATTTTGCCGAGGCGGCGATAGGCTGCGGTGCCGTTGCCGTGCTGCCGAGAGTTCTCAGCGAAAAAATACGCTCTTTCTTCCACGACGGTGCCGACATAACGCCCGACGGTTCCCTGCGCCAAAGCCTTGTTATGCGGCTGAGATTTGCTTCCGGCGCAATGAGCTGCATAAGCGAAAGCGTAAACGAGGTGCGCGAGCGGATAAACGATATTAACGAGCGCGATTCGCAGGCAAACCGCGCCGATTTCAGCCCCGAAGAATACCGGACACGCGAAATAATAAATGAAAAAACAAACGAAATACGCCGTGTGGCGGCGGATCAATTCTTTTCCATTTCCGACATGCTTGCCGATTTGGCAACAGAATTTGACGAAGCAGAGCATTTTGACAATATTGCCGCGGGAAAAATAAGGCGAATTTTGAGCGAATATGAAATTTATCCGCGCAACATTTCCGTTATTGAGGACAAATTCGGCAGAACACGCATAGAAATTTTAACCGCGGGCGGCGAAGCCAAATTTAAAAGCAAAGCCCTGCAAACTGCGATTTCAAAGGCTTGCGGCAGATATTTTTCAAAATGCACGGCAACGCATTTCAGCGAATATTCGATGATAACCTTTACGGAAAAGCCGAATTTCAGCCTTGAAATAGGCTTTGCCCAGCACAGCGCCGAGGGCAGGCTTTGCGGCGACTGCATCAGAGCCGTGAACGACGGCAAGGGCCGCAGCGTGCTTATAATCAGCGACGGCATGGGCAAGGGTGGCAGAGCGGCGCTGGACGGCGCAATGGGAGCCGGCCTGCTTTCAAAATTACTGACCGCAGGCTTCGGCTTTGACAGTGCGCTCAAAGTTGTTAATTCCGCCTTGCTTGTGAAATCAAACGACGAAAGCCTTGCAACGCTTGACTGCTCGTGCATAGACCTTTTCACAGGCAAAACGGATATTTTTAAGGCGGGAGCACCGCCAACATACATTGCCAAAAACGGCAAAATCACAAAATGCGAGCTATCCTCCATGCCGGCGGGCATTTTGCGCGGAATCGAATTTGCAAAGCGCACCGCTGTGCTCGGCGAGGGCGATTTGCTGCTGATGGTGAGCGACGGCATAACCGACCCGGGTGGTAACTGGCTTGCCGCTTTGCTGACGGGCGGCGAGGATATGACAGCGCAGGAAACGGCAAACGCCGTGCTTCGCGAAGCACTGAACATAACCAAAGATATGAGAGAAGACGATATGAGCGTTATTGCCGCAAAGCTTCACCGCTTTTCAGAGCAGCAATACCAAAATTAAAATCGTGCTTGACTTTTTACATCGCCTTAGCTATACTTAGGCTATATTGACATATTATATGACAATATTCACATTTTTTATAAAAAATAAAATTTGAGGTGTTTGATATGTGCGGAATTATAGGCTATATCGGCGAAAGCGACGCAACCGGAATTTTAATCAAAGGGCTTAAAGGGCTTGAATACAGAGGCTACGACAGCGGCGGCATTGCAGTGCTTGATATGCACAAGCTTACCGTTGTTAAGGCAAAAGGCGAAATTAAAAACCTTGAGGCAAAAATCAAAAAGCAGCCTCCTTACGGAAAGCTCGGAATAGGGCACACAAGGTGGGCAACTCACGGCAAGGCAAATGAAACGAATGCCCATCCGCATTGCAGCAAGCATTTTGCCGTGGTGCACAACGGAATTATAGAAAATTACAAAGAGATTAAAGAAAGCCTTGAAATGAGCGGTGTTTCCTTTGTCAGCGACACCGACACGGAGGTTGTGCCCAAACTGCTTGAATTAAACTATTCGGGAGATGTGCTTGAGGCAATTAAAAAAACACTGCGCCTTTTGGAAGGCTCTTATGCGCTTGGAATAATTTGCACAGACGATGAAAACACGCTTTACTGCGCGAAGAAAGGCTCACCGCTGATTATAGGCAAGGGTAACGGTGAAAACTTTATTGCATCGGACATCAATCCGCTTTTGGCGCACACAAATAACGCAATTTATCTTGAAGACGGAGAGACCGCAAAAATCACAAAAGATTCAATCACCGTTTACGATAAAAACTTTGCAGAAACGGTAAAAGAAACAAAAACGATTGAATTGAGCAAAAGAGCGGCGAGCAAGGGTGATTTTCCGCACTTTATGCTTAAAGAAATTTTTGAAGAGCCGGCGGTTGTGCGCGAGACGATAAATTCCGTCACGCGTGACGGCGATGTGGTGCTTGAAAACATGCCCTTTACGGACGACGATATAAAAAGCATTAACCGCATTTATATAGTCGGCTGCGGTTCTGCATACCATGTGGGGCTGATTGCAAAATACAATTTTGAAAAAATCGCAGGCGTGCCCACCTTTGCCGAATATGCCGGTGAATTCAGATATGAAGACCCTGTTATTGACGAAAACTGCCTTGTTATAATAATGAGCCAAAGCGGCGAAACGGCCGACAGCCTTGCAGCTTTAAAGCAGGCAAAGGAAAGCGGCGCAAAAACGATAAGCATTGTTAACGTGCCCGAAAGCTCCATCGCAAAAATGAGCGATTACAATCTGCTTACAAAAGCGGGTGCGGAAATTGCCGTTGCCACCACAAAGGCATTTTCCTGCCAGCTTGCAATGCTTAACATGCTTTGCCTTTATATTGCAAGGGCACGAAATGCCTGCACTGAGGTTTTCAGTGAAATTGCCGTTAATATGAGCACACTTTTGCCCAAAAAGATTGAGCGTGTGCTGCAAAAAAGCGATTCGCTCAAAGCGCTTGCCGCCGATATTAAGGATATGGATAAATGCTTTTTCCTTGGGCGCAACGCCGATTACGGAGTTTCGCTTGAGGGCGCGCTGAAGCTTAAAGAGATAAGCTATATAGACTGCGTGGGCTGCCCCGCAAGCGAGCTGAAGCACGGCACGATAAGCCTGATTGAAAAAGGCACTGTTTGCTTTGGCCTGATAAGCAACAAGGATTTGTTGCCGAAAACGGTTTCAAATCTTATTGAGGTGATTGCGCGCGGCGCAAAGGTGATAGTTTTTGCGCCCGAAAGCCTTAAAGAAAATTTGGCGCAGTTTGAAACGGTGATAACCTACCCGGATTCAATTCCGTTTTTAACCCCGTTTATTGAGGTTATTCCGCTTCAGCTTATGGCATATTATGTGGCGGATGCAAACGGCCTGCCGATAGACAAGCCGCGCAATCTTGCAAAATCCGTTACCGTTGAATAACATAATTTTCAAAGCAGCACACAAAAGCGCACCCGAGGCAATCCGCGGGTGCGCTTAATTTTGTGTATTAAATTAAAAAAGCTTAAAAAGCCGAACCGCAACGGGCACAATCTTTTCATCAGCCCATTTGAGCAACTATCATACCTGCATCTCTGCCGATATTCTTCGGCAAATCGCTTTGCCTTACTGCACCGATTATGGCCGTTATCAAGGGCACAAGGCACACAAACCAGCCAATCAAACCGCCAATGATTTTACTGTTCCATTCCGCATCGGTATACATAATTTGAAGCACACCGTTATAAATTGAGCAAGTGGCTGTTATTCCAACTCCGAGGCCGAGCACGGTGTTTATTCCGCCCGTTTCCTTTTCAAACTTGATAACCTTTGCACTATTTATATCGGCAACGCTTACGGCAAAGCCTTGAGCAGCATACATTTGCGCAAGCCTGTCTGCAAATGCATTAAAATCAAAATTTGGACCGATATTCAACATAACCGAATCTGCCATAATTTTATAACCTTTCATATTAAAGCGCCGCACGCGCGGCACAAATTTTGCTTTAAATAATTTTAACGAGCCACGCGGCAAAAAGTGCCGCCGCATTAACCGCCGCCAAAGTGATTATTACGCCCTGCAAAACTTTCTTTTTTGCCGCAATCCGGAAATAAAGAAGCCCCGCAAGCTGAACGAAAAGCAAAGGCGCAACGGGATTATAATAAAATGCCGCTTTTGGATCACACAGCAGCATGCAGGCAAAGGCACGGGTTAATCCGCAACCCGGGCAATCAATTCCGGTAAGCAGTTTAAACGGGCAATGATAAATAAACAAAAGAGCTGCCGCAAGCACCGCATAGCAAACAAATCGTTTTGCAATGCTCTTTTTTGCGGGAGCATAATGTTTTTCCATTTTTTCACCGGCTTTTGATTTTTGCTTTTTCCAACGCTTGGCTGTTTTTATTCTATCACAGCGGCAACGACCGTGTCAATAACAAGAAGTCTTAACGCTTATTTGCGCCAACTTTATAATTGTTTATTTTTCCGTTACCCCGTATTTATTATACTGCTGTTTAATAAAGGCATAGGGTCTCGGGGATTGATTAAACCCAAAGGCATATGCTATACTGTTTAAGAAATCAAACGGAGGTGAAGGCATGGAAACCGTGCTTGTGTGTGACGACGATATTGCAATTCTGGAATCAATTGAAATTTATCTTAAAGCAGAGGGATTTAATGTGCTTAAAGCCGAAAGCGGCGAGCAGGCACTTAATATCATTGCACAAAATGAAATCCAATGCCTTGTGCTGGACATTATGATGCCTGGCATAGACGGATTGCAAACCACGCTTAAAATAAGAGAGCAAAAAAAGAATTTTCCGATTATTATGCTTTCTGCAAAATCGGAGGACACGGATAAAATCGCCGGCCTGGGTTTTGGCGCAGACGATTATGTTACCAAGCCGTTTAATCCGCTTGAGCTTGTGGCAAGAGTTAAATCGCAGATTCGCAGATATGTTTCCTTTTCCGGCTTTGTGCAAAAGGCCGAGCAAATCGTTACGGGCGGCTTAATTCTTGACACCGAAGCAAAAACCGTGAGCGTGGACGGCGAACCCGTGCGGCTTACGGCAAGGGAATATATGATTTTGGAATATCTTTGCAAAAACATGGGGCGTGTGCTTTCCTCCGCCCAAATTTACGAGGCGGTTTGGAACGAGCCTGCCTTCAGAACGGAAAAAACAGTAACCGTGCATATCAAAAACATAAGGGAAAAAATCGAAATAAACCCAAAAGACCCTAAATATATTAAGGTGGTGTACGGCCTTGGATACAAAGTGGACAAAATTTAAATTCAGCAAATTCAATAAAATTTCATGCGCATTATTAGGCTGCCTGATGGCGGCTTTATGCGGCTTTAACGGAATCGGCGCGCTTGTTAGGGTTGAGCTTTTCGGTTTGCAGGCGCTCGCGGGCGACAACACAAGAACCGTGGATTCAACCATATTTAAAGAAAATTTCGCAAGCGATATTCAAAAGATAATAGACGATGTGAGCCACAATGAAAATCAGGCAACATATGATGCCGCAAAGGCTTCCGCCGCTCAGCGCGGGCTTGAGGTTTACAAAATCCTAACCGCCTATGCAAAAACCGCAGCCACGGAAACCACAACAACATTGCAAAGCGATTCAGGCGGCGATGAAAGCGTGACGCAGATTACCGCTCCGAGCGACGAACAGCTTCGGAGCAGCCTTTCGCAATACGGCGTTTCGGATTACGGATTTGAAGACGGCAAAGTGTTTTTTCAATTGCCCGTACGCGAATTGCCCGAAAGCGAGCTTTCCGTTTCGCTGAGCGGCGGGCTGACGGACGACAATGCAAAATCTCAAATCGCAAGAAAATTCGGCAACAATTTTTACCGATATTATTGCAACGACACAAACGAAGCAGGTGAGTCGGATTCGCTTGCGCTGAAAAACATTCAATATTATGCCGTTTATGATGACGGCTCCGTTGCCTCAAACATTGCGGATCCGCAGGCTTTTTTGAGCAATATGGAGAACCGCGCCGTTAATGATTATTATATTATCGAAAACGGCAAAGCAGAATCCGATATCTTGGATGTTTCATCCGATTCATCGCTTTCAATCTACGGCTACAGCGGCTACGATCAAACTCTTTCAAAGGTTAAGCTTTATGCACAGATAGACACTTCCTTTTCCGCCGACGATACATACGGCACACTTAATAACGCCATAGAAGCGGCAACAAACCACACCGGCGATTATTGCGTTTATTACTTTGCCGCAAGCGCGGCTGCCTGCATAATATTCTTTGTTATATCAATCAGGCTTGCGGGTCGCAAATCGCCGAGCAAGGCCGAGGCCGAAGCCGAAACAGCATTTACGGATAAAATCCCCGCCGACCTGCATTTTGCCTTTGCAGCGGCGATTGAAGCGCTTACTTTTTGGCTGATAATATCCGTCGGCTCGGGTGTTTTTTACGGCTCTGTAAACAATCTCTATAAGATTTTCAGGGTTATATCATCGAACTACGGATTTTTATATTTGGTTGGCATTGTGATTTATTTGCCGCTGCTTGAGCTTTTCACATCATATGCTCGCATGGCAAAAAGCGGCATAAATATATGGAAAAGCACGCTGATTTACAAATTCGGCAATTTTATAAAGCGCATCACAAAACGAAACATAAAGGTGATTTCCGCATTTGCATATAAGCCGCAGGAAATGAAAAAGAATACAATTCTTTTAATAACGGGTTTTGTTGTTTTAAACCTTTTAGGCATTGCGCTTATTGCGGTTTTGTTTGCGCTCAACAGCGGAATTTTTATATTCCTTGCCCTGATTTTAACGGCATGCCTTTTGGCGGCGGATATTTACGGCGCATACAAGGCTTCAAAATACATGGGCGAGCTTGATAAAATCATTGCCTGCGCCACGGCCGGCGCACCGGTTGAAGTGGATTTGCAAAGCCTGCCGCAAAGTCTTAAAATCCTCGCCGATTCTCTTGATAAGCAAAGCTGCGCACTGCAGAGTGCCGTTATCAAGGCGGTTAAGGACGAACGCACCAAAACCGAGCTTATCACAAATGTTTCCCACGATTTAAAAACGCCGCTCACCTCCGTTATCAACTATATTGATTTGCTGCAAAAATGCGATATCAAGGATGAAGCCGCGCAAAAATACATGGCGGTTATTGCCGATAAGGCAAACAGGCTTAAAAAGCTGATTGAGGATTTGATAGAAGCGTCAAAGGTTTCCTCCGGCAACATTGTGCTTAATAAGGCTCTGCTGGATTTAAACGAGCTTGCAACGCAGGCGATCGTGGAAGAAACCACGGGCTTTGAAAAAGCGAATCTGCAATTGGTGTTTGAAGAGCCCGCGCGCAAAAACATTGTTTCGGCAGACGGAGCAAAGCTTTACCGCGTGCTTGAAAATCTGCTTTCAAACGCAAGGAAATATTCCGCGCCCGGCTCGCGCGTTTACACCCGCGTTTACACCGAAAACGATTTCGGCTGCTTTGAAATTAAAAACATTTCAAAGCAGGCTCTCAACATTTCCGCCGCAGAATTAACCGAGCGCTTTGTGCGCGGTGATAAATCCAGAAATACGGATGGTCACGGCCTTGGGCTTTCAATTGCTTCGGACCTTTGCCGCCTGCACGGCGGAAGCCTTGATATAGTGATAGACGGCGATTTGTTTAAAGCCACGGTAAAAATTCCCGCAGGCAAGCTGAAAAGCGAGCAAACCACGGCTTGAGCCGCCGCAAAAGGAGCATAAGAAAAACACATTCATATGTTAAAAGCGCTAAGCGCGGCAAAAAAACAGTCTGTGCCACGAAAAGCATTTAAAACATATGAATAAATCCCGGTGCAAATCGAAACGGCTTTTTAAAAGTCAATAAACGATAAAATAAAACGGCGAAGCTTTGGGCATAACCCCGCTCCGCCGTTTTTATTATGCTTTTATATATTTCGTTTCAGCGCCGCGCCTGCTGCACGCACCATAAGGAATAATATGATTTAAGCAGTGCGCCGCCGGCGGCAAATTTTTTCTGCCCTTTGTCACAGTCTCGTAAAAATACGACTTAATTTTTACTTAGTGCGCCACTTGAAATCTTTTTTTATTTTTTTGCTCCAATCATTGCATATCGGCATTGCGGCGCGTATCTCGCAAACCGTGTCGGCAACCGCGTCGTAAACCACGGCGGTGCCCTGCCCGTCCGCGCAATAATCAACGGCGCGATCCTCGCTTATTCCGAAGTGCTTTGCGGTTTCAACAGCGTCTATATTTGCGCCGATAAAAAGAAATTCCCAGCCGTATTTTTCTTTTTCCTTTTCAATCATGGCCTTAACCCTGTCGCTCGAATAAATATGGCTTGAATTTTCATAGCCGTCCGTTATAATCACAAACATTGTGCGGCAAGGCACATCCTCCCGGCGGGCATGTTTATGAATATTTGCAATGTGGTGAATTGCGCCGCCGATGGCGTCTATCAGCGCGGTTGAGCCGCAGGGAACATAATCCTCGCGGGTCATTTTGCGCACCTGCGAAAGCTCAACCCTGTCGTGCAAAACCGTGCTTTCGTTATCAAACAAAACTGTTGAAACAAAGCATTCGCCCGGCTGCTTTTCCTGCTTTTTTATCAGCGAATTAAAGCCGCCGATCGTGTCGCCCACAAGGCCCGACATCGAGCCGCTGCGGTCCAAAATAAACACAAGCTCCGTGATATTGTTTTCTGCCTTTTTCATTTTAATCACCATAGCCTTTCAGGCAACAAACAGTTTATTAAAAATCACCTGATTGACCTGCGTTGCCTGAACAGGCGTAAATGGTGATTTCAGCCATTTCAAAATTATGCCGCAGGCAAATTTTGAAGGCAATATAATTTGATAGTGTGATTTTTCACACTATTTACATCCTAAAAAAATAATGCGGTTGCGGGTTTTTAAACCTTACAACCACATTATAATTTCCGAAAGGCAGTGTTTGGTCGCCTGCCGGGCGACAATATTTTAAAGGCAAAACCTTCCGCATCCTCAATCACGCATTGTTTTCGCCGAGCATTTCACGCAGAATAAGATCCGCCAAGGTGCTCATTCCGCCTTTATTTGGATGTGTGCCGTCAATCGAATCATACGGCACGGCATATTTATACAAATCAATCGGCCTGCAATTTTGGCTTTCCGCCGCTCTGCAAATTGCGGCATTATACTCTTTTATATTTATTCCGCCCGCATTTTCGTTAAAAACAAACTCGGGATTTTGCGACATATAAGCCGCGCAAAGCGTGCAGCAAAATATTTGCACCGCGGGATAATTATGCTTCAGCTTTTTAAGCATTTCGCAATAAGCCGCTTCAAAAACGAACTCCCAATCGACCTCACCGCGGGCAAATTCGCCGCCGTACCGCGGCAAAATGCCGTTTGCCCAATCGTTTGTGCCGAGATAAACAATAATAACCTCCGGCATTTGCAGACCATTGTGAAGGGCGCTTGTTCTTTCGTCACTGCAGCCGGAAGGAAAAAGCTCTTCCCTATTCGGCAATTTCGTTACGCAGCTGCCCGACCAGGAATTATTAACCAGCAGTTCGCCGCCCAAAGAGCCGATCACCTTTCCCCACCAGGTATCCTCTGCCGTGCGCACGCCCGCCCTTTGGCAGGTTCCGCCCGTGAAAAACAAGTTGTATCCCTTAGGGTTATAGCCTATCAACGTGCTTATCGAATCGCCGAAAATCGAAATTTTTTTACCGCGAAGATGCAATGCGTTTTCGCTTTGATTATCATTCAAGTTCATTGTATTTCCCTGCCGTTTTCGGGCGCTATGCGCCGAGAAGCTGCTGTTCGAATTCAAACAGTGCCTCATTGATTTCAAAAATATTATAATTGCCGTGCTTGATGAAATATTCGATTATCACATCAAATTTATTGCTGCGCGAAAGTGCAAAGCCCGCTTTCATTAAGAAATCGTTTGTTTCCTCAAGGCTCAGCTCCAGAGCAATCGCAAAGGCAATGGCGGTGGGCTTGCTCGGTTTATAGTTCGCATCCGAGCGAATTTTTGAAAACAGCCTGCGATCCACATTTGCCTTTTTATAAGCCTGCGAATCCGTAAGCCCCTTTTCATCTATTTTTCTGAGCAGCATTTGCGAAAAGCTTTCGTCAAGATTTTCAAGGGCACTGCCGAGGCTTTCGGCAGGTGTGCAAAAAGAAGTTGCTGCGTCCGCAAAATCATCTTTCGGCAAAAGGGCTTCCGAAGCGCACATCGGCGCATAAAGGGCGCGGCTTCGTGCTTCAAAATTCAAATCCACATAATTTTCATCTATATATTCCTCAATATCGCAAACAAGCCTGCGGCTGAGCTTAAAGCTTGCCTTATCAAACACCGCAATATACACAAGCATATCGTGCGAAAGCAAAAATTTGCCGATTTCATTCACGGCAATCTGCAAGACCTGCTCTTTGGGATAGCCGTAAGCACCCGAAGAAATAAGCGGAAACGCCACGGACTCACACCCATGCTCCAGCGCAAGATTAAGCGATTCGCGGTAGCAGGATTCAAGCAGGGCGCGCTCACCGAAACCGCCGCCGCGCCAAATCGGCCCCACAGTGTGAATAACATATTTACAGGGCAAATCATATCCCTTTGTAATTTTTGCTTTGCCCGTTTCGCACCCGCCGAGCGTTTTGCATTCGCGCAATAATCGCCTGCCTGCGGCTTTGTGAATTGCTCCGTCCACCCCTCCGCCGCCGAGCAAAGAGGAATTGGCCGCATTCACAACGGCATCACACTTGATTTTTGTTATATCGTTTCTGATAATTTGAAGCGGCATATCACCGACTCGCTTTCTTTATTTTAAAATTGCGTTTGCATATCCGTGCAGGCAAATCGCGCACGCATTTATCGCCCGCTCATCGTAATTTTCTATATTATATCAAATCTGCCGCAAAACCACAATCGGATTATGCTCAAAGATGTTTTAACACGCAATACAGCCTCATGAATATCCTGTTTGGCAAATATAAATCATTGCACATTAAAAACGCAGGGCAACGGATTATCGTGCCCTGCATTCTTATTTACTCTATATTTAATAATTATTTATCATTTTTATTATCGGCATTGCCGCTTTTGTTTTTAAACAAATCGGTGAGAACGCCGTTTGGGTCTTTTATCAAAAGTGCCGCAAGCCAAATAACAAGCGCCAAAATCACAACCGCCGCGCCGAGAAATGCATCATTAAGCATATCCGAAGCCGCCGGGGTAAATATTGCAGCGCCATCGCTCACATATTCAAAAACCGCATCCACAAGCCACATTATCGAAGCTCCCCAAAACATGAAACAAAGAAGCGAAAGCTTAAATTCGGATCGCCTTTTGCAAAAATACCACACAAGGGTTGCCGCAATTGCTGCCGCGGTTGATATAAGCAAAGTCATTATTCCTTAATCCTTTCGGCTTTTTCGATTTTTGATTCCTTGATTTTCGCCGCCAAAAGCATTACGCCCCAAATTGCGGTTACTGCCACCGTCATTGAAACGCCGACGGTTGCCATTTCATGCAGCATCACGGCCGTATCCTGCGGATTTGACGCCGCCGTTAAAAATGGGAAAAACGGCGAAATTTCACCGTGCCACAAATGCTCGAACGCAAGCAAAATCGTGCCGCCCCAAAGCAAATTTCTGAGCCAAGAAAGCTTTTTGGAAAAAGGAAGCTTATGAGAATCCCCTGCTGTTTCCGTATGCTTAACAGCGCCTTTCGGCAAGCTGTATTTGGCTTTTTCATTTTTTTCTGATATTTTCACAGCTACGGAAACTATGATTGCCTCTGCTGCGGGAACAAGAAAACATGCCATAAAAAAATCCTCCTTAAAATAATGCCGGGCAATCAAACTGCGCGGTTCAAGCAATGTATATTCGTTTATATATTAACCGAATGACAAATGATTGTCAATGTTAAAAATGATAAAAAAACTGAATATCGTAACAAAAAATTCATACAATTATTTACAAATCTAACAAAATTGTAAAATCCGTTAACATCATATTGACAATTTATTCACACACATTGTAGAATGGAATACAATAAAACAATTATGGAGAAGTGCGAAATGGATGAAGTAAAAATTCTTGAAATTAAGCAAAGCGTATTTAAAAACAACGATGACGAAGCCGCTGCGCTTCGCAAAAGCTTAAAGGAAAGAGGGGTGTTTTTGCTGAATTTGATGTCCTCCCCCGGATCAGGCAAAACCACCACCTTAAAAGCCACAATAGGCGCGCTTAAAGATAAGGTTAAAATCGGCGTTATGGAGGCTGATATAGACAGTGATGTTGACGCTAAAAAGATTGCCGAAACGGGAGTTAAATCAATTCAGCTGCACACAGGCGGAATGTGCCACCTTGATGCGGAAATGACAAGGCAGGGCCTTGAAGGGCTTAACACAGACGATGTTGAGCTTGCAATTCTTGAAAATGTGGGCAATCTTGTGTGCCCGGCGGAATTTGACACTGGAGCAGTTAAAAACGCAATGATTCTTTCCGTGCCGGAGGGCGACGACAAGCCGCTTAAATACCCGCTTATGTTTTCAATTTGCGATGTTGTGCTTATAAATAAAATCGATGTGCTGCCGTATTTTGATTTTGATGTTGAAAAATGCAAAGAATATGTTAAGAAAAGAAACCCCAATGCAAAGGTTTTTCTTATCTGCGCAAAAACGGGCGAGGGCATAGACGAATGGGCAAACTGGCTGCTTAACGAAGTTCACGAGTGGCAAAAATAAGGCATAAAGCGAGGGAGAGTGTGTTTTATGTATGAATATAAATTTGACAAAATGAAGCCCGAGGGCAAATCGTATCCGAGCGCGGAGCGCGTTATGCATTATTATGAAAATCACAGCAACGAGCCGCCGAGGGAGCTTATCATAAAGCTGGGCACAAAGATTACGGACCGCGTGCTTTATAAAATGCCGTGGATGCCCAAAGTGGGCGAAAAAATGACGGTAAATGACCCCGAATATTGGGGACTTGCCGCCATGGTAACGGATGAAATGGCAGAGGTTGCGCTTAAAATGAAAGTGCACAAGGGCATGACCATGCCGCAAATGATTAAGGCCACGGGCAAGGACGAAGCTTACCTTGCAAAAATTCTTGACGATATGGCGCAAATCGGCCTGATTGAATATAATTGGGAAAATCCCCGGCACGAAAAGCAATATGTGCTGCCTATGTTTGTGCCCGGCAGTGCCGAATTCTTTAATATGAAATGGGAAAACATCTGCGAGCATCCCGAAGTGGCAAGCTTTTTTGAAAGAATGACTCAGCTTCCGCTTGAAAAAATAACGCCGATGGTGCCTCCCGGAGGCGCGGGAATAGGAATGCATGTTATTCCCGTTGAAAAAGCCATAGATATGGAAAACAAATCCGTGCCGATTGAGCACATTTCTCACTGGCTTGATAAATATGACGGCAAATATGCCGCAGGCCCATGCTCTTGCCGTTATTCACGCTCTGTTTTGGGCGAGGGCTGTGCCGACGATCCCGAGGATTGGTGCATCGGTGTCGGCGACATGGCAGATTACCTTGTTGAAACAAACAAGGGGCACTATATCACCCGTGAGCAGGTTATGGAAATTTTGCAAAGAGCGGAGGACAACGGCTTTGTGCACCAAATAACCAACATAGACGGCGAAAACAAAATTTTCGCAATCTGCAACTGCCAGGTTAAGGTTTGCAACGCACTTCGCACATCGCAGCTTTTCAACACACCGAATATGAGCCGCTCCGCTTATGTGGCAAGAGTTGAGGCAAAGGATTGCGTTGCCTGCGGCAGATGCGTTGAATATTGCCCGGCCGGCGCCGTTAAGCTTGGCCAAAAGCTTTGCAAGAAAGACGGTTCAAAGGTGGCTTATCCCAAGCAGGAGCTTCCGGATGCCGTTAAATGGGGCAAAGAAAAATGGAGCCCGGATTACAGAGATAAAAACAGAATCAATTGCTACGACACCGGCACGGCGCCCTGCAAAACAGCTTGCCCGGCGCACATAGCCGTTCAGGGCTATCTTAAAATGGCGGCACAGGGCAGATACACAGATGCGCTTGCCCTTATAAAAAAGGAAAATCCCTTCCCTGCCGTTTGCGGCCGAGTTTGCAACAGGCGCTGTGAGGATGCATGCACAAGAGGCACTATTGACGAGGCAGTTGCAATTGACGAGGTTAAACGCTTTATAGCACAGCAGGATCTTGATTCTGCAACAAGATATATTCCTAAAAAAGTCATTCCCTCAAACAGAGGAGAATTCAACAACAAAATCGCAATAATAGGCGGCGGCCCCGCAGGGCTTTCATGCGCATATTATCTTGCGGTAACCGGTTACAGACCCACCGTTTTTGAAAAGAGCGAAAAACCCGGTGGTATGCTTACATACGGAATTCCGTCTTACAAGCTTGAAAAAGATGTTGTTGAAGCGGAAATCGATGTTATCCGCGCGCTCGGAGTTGAAATTAAATGCGGAGTCGAGGTTGGCAAGAACATCACTCTTGACGAGCTTCGCGCTCAGGGCTACGAAGCATTTTACATTGCAATCGGCTGCCAAGGAAGCCGCAAGGCAGGCGTTGCGGGCGAGGATGCCGAGGGCGTTATGAGCGCTGTTGATATTCTGCACAAGATAGCCGAAAACCACGAGCTTGACCTTTCCGGCAGAAAGATCGTTGTTATCGGCGGCGGCAATGTTGCTGTTGATGTTGCGCGCTCATCAAAGCGCTGCGGTGCCGATATTATCGGCATGTATTGCCTTGAAAGCAGAGAAGAAATGCCCGCTTCCGATGAAGAAGTGTTTGAAACAAAGGACGAGGGCATAACAATAAACAACGGATGGGGATTAAAAGAAATTCTCACCGATTCCGGCAAGGTTTGCGGCGTTATTCTTAAAAAATGCACCTCCGTTAAGGATGAAACCGGCAGATTTAACCCGCAGTACGACGATAATGACACAATGCAGCTTGAATGCGACGATGTTTACCTTTCAATAGGTCAAAACATTGTTTGGGGAAATATGCTTAAAAACGAAAATGTTGAGCTGGGCAGAGGAAACGGCCCCGTTGCCGATTCGCTTACCTACCAAACCGCACAGGAAGACATTTTCGTTGGCGGCGATGTTTACACCGGCCCCAAATTTGCCATTGACGCGATTGCAGCCGGCAAGGAGGGTGCAGAATCAATTCACCGCTTTGTTCATTACAATGCAAGCCTTACCATCGGCAGAAACAGGCGTGATTTTATTGAGCTTGATAAAAACGACATCAAAATTGAAAGCTACGATAATTCATCCCGCCAAATCCCGGGAACGGACGGCAGCATAGACCGCAAAAAGTCTTTCCGTGACGCACATAAACCGCTCACGGAGGCTCAGGTTAAAATCGAAACCGCGCGCTGCCTCGGCTGCGGCGCTTCGGTTGTTGATGAAAACAAATGCATCGGCTGCGGAATATGCACCACGAAGTGCGAATTTGATGCCATTAAGCTTCACCGCGATCACCCCGAATGCAGCAACATGGTTAATTCGGATGATAAGATGAAAGCAATTTTGCCGTATATGATTAAGCGAAACATCAAAATCAAGCGTGCAAACAAAGGAAAATAATAATGCACGAATTAGGAATAGTTTTTCACATTATAAAAAGCATTGAAGGCGTGGCCGCAGAAAATCAATTAAAAAAGGTGAATGCCGTCACAATAGAGCTCGGCGAGGTTTCGGGCGTGCTGCACAATTATCTTGATGATTGCTGGAATTGGGCGTGCGCCAAAAATGAATTGATGAGCGGCGCAAGGCTGCAAATCGAGGTTATTCCCGCCATAACCTTTTGCGAGGATTGCAAAGGCACCTATGAAACGGTGAAGCACGGCAAAATTTGCCCGCTGTGCGGCTCGGAAAACACCTACCTCATTTCCGGAAATGAAATAAACATTAAGGAAATAGAGGCTCTTTAGCAAGCTAAGGCTCACTTTTTGAACCTAAAAATATATTTTACAGGGAGAGGAAACTATGTTGTTCCAAATTTACGGCGAACATTCATTTTATCAGCTTCTGGGCTGGGTGCTTGTTTTCGTCGGCCTCATTGTTCTCAATGAAATCGCACGCCGCTCAAAGGCGGGCGGAATAGCTCTGTTCCTTGCGGTTCCCGCGGCTCTTTCGGTTTATTTCATCGTTGTTGCCGTGGCAGCCAAAAACGGCGCGGAATGGGCTGTAAACAACCAAACATATCTTTATATGAACGGTTGGTTCCACTATGCAAAGCTTTATGCCGCAACGGCGGGCTGCATAGGCTTTATGATGCTTAAATACAAATGGAGCATCGGCAAAAAAGAATGGTTTAAGGTTTTCCCGTTTGTTATCGTTGCAATCAACATTCTTATTGCGGTTGCATCCGATTTCGAGTCTGCAATCAAGGGCGGCTTCACAGGCGGCTGGTGGCTTTCTTCGGAGGGCGTTTACATCTACGGCGGCTGGTGGAACTGGCTCAACGGTATCGCCGGCTTAATCAATATCCTTTGCATGACCGGCTGGTGGGGAATTTATTCATCTAAAAATCAGCAAGATATGCTTTGGCCGGATATGACCTGGTGCTACATTCTTGCTTATGATGTTTGGAACTTTGAATATACATATCTTAATCTGCCCTCACATTCCTGGTATTGCGGTCTTGCTCTTCTGCTTGCTCCCACATTCGCAAATGCGTTTTGGAACAAGGGCGGCTGGATTCAGAATCGCGCAAACACCCTTGCAATTTGGTGCATGTTTGCGCAGGTATTCCCGCTGTTTCAGGATACGGAGCCGTTCGGCGTGCTCACCACCGTTTATCCGGAGGGCTACACTCCCTCAATGATGATGGACGGCATTGCCCCCACCTCCGCAAATCCGAAGGCACAGGCTGTTATCTCCATCCTTGCAATTGCAATCAATGTTTGCGTATTTGCCGCAATCGTTAAGCGCTCCAAGGCTCAGCACAAGAATCCGTATAAGAATGAAATCTTCACGGATCAAAAGGATTACAAAGCAGCTCTTGAGAGAGCAGCAGAAGCTCATAAGGTTGCTTAATCCGGCTGTGATTAGAACATTATAAATAGCAAAAACGCCCCGTCTTGAAAACCAAGACGGGGTTTCTTTTTGCCTTGCAGCGTTATTTAAATGTATATCTTTGCAGTGTAAATTTTAATGCATTGCAAAATTTATTGCCTGCGCACCGCAAGCTCGCGGTCGTCGCCCGGCGTCAGCCTAAGCTCAGGCTCAAACGGCGTGTTGCCGAGATTTTTGTAAGTAACGATAACCTGCGATTCGTTACATTCCACGGTAAATTCAAGCAGCACGCAATCACCGCGCAGATAATCAAAGCTTTTGCCGTCATCCGTGAAAAAACTGCTTTTAAAGCTGCCGCTTTCAATCGGATAAACAGTGAACACAAGCTTTTCTTCCTTTTTAAAGCCGTATTCGCCGATGTTTTCGGCAACGACACTGCCGCCCCTTACAAAATAAGGCACGGCTCCCCTTGCGGGAATATCGATTTCAACGGTTTGCCCGCCCATATATGCACGGTCGTTAAGATACCAAATTTCGCCCTTCGGCAAATATGCTTTGGCTATCCGCTCGCCCTCATCCAAAATAAAGGTTGCCAAAATATTCCTGCCCACCATCATGGAATGGCTGTTTTCATCAATTTCCTCATCATTGTAGTAAAGGAAAAGCGGCGCGTTCATCGGAATTTCGTTTTGCACGCAATCATAGGCGCAGTTATAAAAATACGGCACAAGACGGTGGCGCTCGGCAAGAATTTCCTTAGCTGCGCCGATTGCCTCGGGATAGCTCCACGGCATTGTGGCAGAGCCGTCCCCATTCCAGGAATGAATGGTAAATCTCGGCTCGAAAACGCCGTATTGCATCCAGCGCAAAAGCAGCTCTTCGCTCGGCATATCGCCCGAAAATCCGCCCAAATCGTGGCCGTAAATGAAAAAGCCGGAAAGGCTCATCGTAAGCCCAACATAATGGCAATATTTTAAATCGTTAAACGATGTGAAATTATCCCCGCTCCATGTTTGGGCAAGGCGCCTTAATGCACTGCTGCCGCTTCGGGTTGAAAGAAACGGGCGCTCATTAGGGCGCTTTTTGATTTGCGCCGTGTATGATGACGCCGCCATCAGATAAGTGAGTATCGGCCTGATTCGGCTTGCCGAAACCTCTCCGCCGCCGAAGCCTGCTGCCAAGGCATCCTTATCCTTAATATCAAATTCGTTATTATCGTTCCATGTGGCGTCCATTCCGAAATCAAGCAGCTTTTCCGTTACCTGCCTGCTCCAAAAATCAAATCCCGCCGGATTTGTGAAATCTATATAACTTCCGAGCCCGTCCCAAAACTGGGTAATAAACGGCTTGCCGCTTTTATCCTTAACAAAAAGCCCCTTCTCGGCTATTTCGGAATACATTGGGTGATCCGTTAAAAACGCCGGCTTGATATTCGGAATCAAATGAATTCCGTTTTGCGCAAAGCGCTCAATAAACGCCTGCGGGTTCGGAAACTTATCATGATTCCAATTAAAAACACAGCGCTGATTTCCGATTGAGGTGTAGCCCGAGGAAAGATAAAAGCCCTCACATGCAAGCCCAAGCTCGCCGAGCTTTTCAAGAAATGCGTTCATTTGATTTTCCGCATCAGGTGCATCGGTGTATGCCATCGTGCTGGCGCAGTAATCAAAGCTCCATTTCGGCGGAAACGCCTGCCTGCCGCAAAGCCTTGCATATTGCTGCAAAACCGAAAGCTTCGTGCCGAAAAAGATGTAATAAACAAGGCAATCATCGTTTGTTTTAAAGAATTTAAACGGCTCATAATAATTATTTATTTCGCGCCCGAGATCAACAAAAGAGGCGTCGCTCGTGTCATAGTAAATTCCGTAGCACCCTGCGGAATTTTCGCAGATGTAAAACGGCACATGTTTGTAAAGCGGGTCTGAGGTTTCGGCGTTGTAGCCCATACTGTCCGAAGTTTCTATGCGATAGGCATTGCCCGCCTTATTGAGCCTGCCGCTTTTATCGCCGAGTCCGTAGATGTGCTCGCCCTTTTCGCGGGAAATGTAATGATATGTTTCCTCGCCGAACTCGCCCTCAAAATTATATGCCAGGGGCGCGCGGTCCTCAAATATAACCCTGCCGTCGGGAGCGGAGTATTTAAGCAAAAAATTGTGCAAATCAAGCTCTGCCGTTACTCCGCAGTCGAGCGTGAAGGAGTCAACATCATCTGTCTCCAGCACTTTCGGGCTGCCCGGTGCAAAATCGGCGGTTGAAAGCTTATCCCTGCCGCCGAGCATAAATTCGTTGCCGGGATTAACGGTGAAGGTGGGCAGCATTTCACAGCCGTCTTTATAAATTGCCACGCGCATTGCGCTTTCGCCGATAAAATCAACGGCGGCATTTATATTGCCGCATTTGTATTCGCGGTGTGATTCGCCGAATTCACCGCGCTTAAAATCATGGTTGAATTTCATTCTTTAGGTCCTCTGTTAAACAATGTATTTTTCCACAGCAATTTGCCGGGAAGCTTTGTGAATTGCGTATTTTCGCAGAATATCATCGCCTTTTTATATCCCGGTTCCCATTTCGGCAGCTCGGCGCAATTCGGATTTCCGCTTTTGGCAAATTCGCAAATCGCGTTTATCATTTCATCCGATATTTTGTAATCGATTTTATCAAACGGCCGCCAGCTGTTTTTCAGCATGCCGAAAACATAAAGCAAATCGCTTGCATGCCATGCGCCGTTTTCATCGCCGGGCAGTCGGCGTGCAAAGCAATAAAGATAGCAATTGCTTTTATCGTTTTTCATCCACTTTTTCGCAAGAATTTGCAAAACCGCGGGCACCATATCCTCTGTTGTGATTCCGATCATTTTGGGCATCTGCGGAATCGTGTGCATATTAAAGGTTTCTTTTGTGAGCAATTTGCCGTCATAAACGGGCAAGGTGTAAAGCATGCTGAGTTTATCCTCTTTGCAGCCATTTTTCCATGCAAAATAAAGCTTTTCGGCATCGATCTCTTTAAGCTGCGCCATCGTTTGCACGCCTGCATTTTTCATTATTTTTTCCCAAAAGCCTTTTACGGAGCTTGGCTTAACAGGGCGTGCTATTTTGCGCTGAAGCCCTGCGGCGCTCAGCAAAATCGCCTTTTGGGCAAGGCCTTTGCACAGCGGGCTTGATATAAATATATCCACGCTCATTGCACCCGCGCTTTGGCCCGAAAGAGTTATATTTTCATCGTCACCGCCGAAATATGATATGTATTTTTTTACCCATTTAATTGCCGCCAGCTGATCGTAAAGCCCGAAGTTGCCGCAGGCACCGTTTTTTGCAACATCGGGATGCGCGCAAAAGCCGAAAGCGCCGAGCCTGTAATTGATGCTCACGAAAACAATGCCCTTTTCGGCATATTTTTCGCCGCTGATATGCCCTTCGTTTGCACTGCCTCCCGTGAAGCTGCCGCCGTGAATATAAATCAGCACGGGGGCTTTTTTCGCCTCTTTGGGCGCATAAATATTAAGGAAAAGGCAGTCCTCGCCGTAAGTGAAGGTGCCTCCCCTGCGAAATTCCTTGTGGTAAAAGGAATTTACGGTGGCATCATCCTCAAATGCCCTGTGCTGAGGTGAGCAATTTCCGAAATTGCGGGCATCATAACCGCCGCCGGTGTATTCGCACATTTCAGGATATTCCCAGCGCTTTGCATTTGCGTATCTTATGCCGCGAAATTCCGTGCGTTTTTCAAATTCAAGCCCGTGAAAAATGCAACCGTTTGCATTTAATTCAATCATGTTCATAAAATTCACCCTCTTGCTTTAATTATAGTAAACATATGCGTTAAAATCAATAAAATAATTGCTTTGTGCCGCCACAAATTCCATCTGTTTTATCGAAAAGTTTATTCGCTTTCAAGCTATTGATTTTCGGCTTTTTTACAAAAAATCGGCATAAAAAAGCGCCGCAAATTCATTGCGGCGCACTTTTAAAATACATCGTGCTCGGCTTAAAATTCCTCGGCAGCTCATACAGCACCGACCGCCTATATAAAATTCACATTGCAATCTTTTATCCAATAATAAATTTGCACAATATATGCCAGCACTTGCGGTCCGCGCATCAATTGCCCGTACCAAGGCTCAGGCAAGGCGTCCGGATCGCGCATAAGTTCGCGGATTTTCGCCTCGTTAAGCATTTCGTGCAAGGGCGTGGTTTTATCGGCAAGCACGGCTTCCGCCATTTTGCAAACCTCTTTAAAATATATGGGATTGTGTGTTTTGGGATAAGGACTTTTTTTGCGCCACGCAATTTCATAGGGAAGTTCGTTTTCAAAAGCCCGGCGAAGCACACCCTTTTCCCTGCCGCCCGGCGATTTAAACTTCCACGGCATATTGTAGGCGTATTCAACTATGCGATAATCGCAAAACGGCACCCTAACCTCAAGCGAGCAATGCATGCTCATCATATCCTTGCGCATAAGCAACGTTTGCATAAACCAATCCATGTTCAGCATAAACATCTCGCGCATTCTGCGCTCCGTTTTTGAATCGCTTTCAAGGTATGATGCGGATTTCACCGTTTCAAGGTATTTTTCATGCACAAATTCACCGCCGTTTTTCAAAAGCCCCGGCTTCAATATGCTTTGGCGCACATCGATTGAACGACTCCACGGAAAAGTTTCTTCAAAGAGAATATCTTTGTTGTGGTACCACGGATAGCCGCCGAATATTTCATCCGCACATTCGCCGGACAGAGCCACGGTTTGCTCCCTTTGCACCTCGCGGCAAAACAGAAGCAGCGATGAATCAACATCCGTAAATCCGGGCAAGCTGCGCGCCTCGGTGCTTTCCTCCAGCGCGTGCGCCACCGCTTTGTTATCAAGCACAATGTTTTTGTGCTTGCTGCCGATATAATTTGAAATCAGCGAAATATAATCACTGTCCTTATTCGGCTGAAAAAGGCTTTCTTTAAAGAATTTGTCGTTATCCGTATAATCAACGGAATACGTGCAAAGCCGCCTGCCGTGCGATTTTGCACCGTCCGAAGCTATGCGGCTGATTATTGAAGAATCAAGCCCGCCGCTCAAAAAAGTGCAAAGCGGCACATCGGAAACAAGCTGCCTTCTGATTGCGTCCGAAACAAGATAATGCGTGTGCTCAATCGTTTCGGCTTCGCTTTCCGTGTGCTTCGCCGCCGTAATTTGCCAATATTTATGAATTTCGGTTTTTTCGCCGCTAACGGTCAGAAAGCATGCTGGCGGAAGCTCTTTTATGTCTTTAAAAACGGCTGAGCCTATCGGCTTGGCGGGGCCGAGCATAAAAATTTCGTTTAGCCCGTTTTCATCCACATCCGCCGAAACTTCAGGAATTAAGAGCAGGCTTTTTATGCGGCTGGCAAAGGCAAATATGCCTTGCTTTTGAGCATAGAAAAGCGGCTTAACGCCGATTCTGTCGCGGCAAAGAAAAAGCTTTCGCGCTTCATCGTCCCACACCGCAAATGCAAAAATTCCGTTCAGCTTTTTGCAGCTTTTCTCTTTCCAGCAATCGTATGCCTTTAAAATCACTTCCGTGTCGCAATTTGTGGAAAAAGTGTAGCCGATACTTTTAAGCTCGTTTCGGATTTCATCCGTATTATAAATTTCGCCGTTGTATGTTATTGTGTATTTACCGAAATTCATCGGCTGTGCGCCGTTTTCGGGATCAATCACGGCAAGCCGCCTGTGGATGAGCGAAATATAAGGCTTTGTGAAATAGCCGGCTCCGTCAGGGCCGCGAAGCCTTAAACTGCTGCCGATTTTTACGGCAAGCTCCCTGCGCTGCCTCAAATCAATATCTTTAGATAACATTCCTGCAATTCCGCACATGGTATCACCTCATATATAACTTCACCGTTATATTATGCCCGCATAAATTTTTCGCCACTAAATTTGAAAAAAGGCTTGACTATCGGGTTTCCATATGCTATATTATTAAGGCGTTAAGAAACGCTGGTGTAGCTCAGTTGGTAGAGCAGCTGATTTGTAATCAGCAGGTCAGGGGTTCAAGTCCGTTCACCAGCTCCAAAATTTGGTATGCCGCATTTCTTAATACGGGATACCAATAAATATGGGAGAGTTCCCGAGCGGCCAAAGGGAACAGACTGTAAATCTGTCGTCACTGACTTCAGTGGTTCGAATCCACTCTCTCCCACCAAGCAAACTCCCAATCATATGATTGGGAGTTTTCATTTACAAGGATTAGTGCAAAATCAAATACAACATATAAAAAAGAATTTGATCCTCAGATTATATTCAGTTATGAATAAAAAAAGCCAAGCCGAATATGCTATAATAACATATGGCTTGACATTGAACGCATTTAATCCATAATCGTAATACAGAAAAAACGGCAACTGAAAACCGTGTATGTTAGTTTTGGTAACATATTCCGGGATATATCCGACCGCGCCAACGGTTGAATATATATGAGGTTGTCTTTTTTTATTGCTAAGACTAATCTTAAATAGTTAATTTGCAAATTATCAATAATTTTTTCAAAAAAAGGCGAGAATTTTTCCGTCTTTTTCCTTTTTTCGGTACTGTTTTCGTGATATATACATTTCGTATGTTTCACAACTTGCACAAAAAAGCAATGTTGAAATTGTGCACTTTGTGAAAAGTACATTTTGTGATTATCACATTTTGTGATTGTAACAAAACGTATATGCATAATTAGAATGATATATAGTTATATTTATATATCTATCATATCTATCTTACAGAGTATAAAATTTCCAAAGATGTTAAAAATCGCGTTGAAATCAAAAGATTGATGTGATGATGATTGAAATTGAATATATGCGTAATATGATAGTGATATCAAATTAAACGGAGGTTTAAATTATGAAATTACTGTCAGAAATACCGGAAAAGGAAAGAAGCTTGTATAAGGTTATGGATTTGTGGTATCTTCACAACATTTCAGGCCGATTGGCACCGAACACCTGCCGCATGTACAGCGACACCATACGCAGAATCAAAGCCCGAATTCAGCAAATTTAACAAAATATTAAAGCCATCAAAAAAATCGGGCGGCGAAATTTAATCCGCCGCCCTAAAAGCGGGCAAAATCAAGCCCGTTTTTGCATCAATATTCGATATTATCTGTTGTTATATATTTTACACCGAGCGAAGAAAGGCGTGAAACGGCTTCGGGGTCATCAACCGTCCATGCGCCAACGGTTAAGCCGGCATCAACGCATTTTTTAATGATTTCATCTGTGTTTTCCTCTTTTTTATAGTTGAAATCTATGCCGCAATCTCCGCCGATTTCAACTGCCTTTTGGATATCCTCATCCGTGATTTTTTGCACAATATACCAGCAAGGTGCATCAGTCAGTTTACGCATGGCCTGCAAATTTTCGTATTTAAATGAAATAAACACGGGCTTTAAATCGGGATAAACTGTGAGCAAATCTATGATTTCATCATAATGCTCAACATTATTTGCGCTTTTAAGCTCAATAACGGGCACCATAGAATACCTGCTGCAAATATTAAGATATTCATGCAGAGTGCAAATTTTTAAATTGCTGTAATCATCGATATTAACGCCGTTGTCCACGGTTTCCTGCATAAGTTCGTCAAGAGTTTTGTTTTCAACCTTTGAGGCACCGTCCGTCATACGATAGGTGTTAAAATCGTGTTGAATAACCCAAGTTCCGTCCTTGGTTCTGTAAACATCGCACTCGGCACCGTAAAAGCCGGCCTTGCCCGCCTCTTCAAATGCGGGAGCGGTGTTTTCCGGGGCAACCGCCCTGAAGCCTCTGTGCGCCACAAGATTAACATTTTCCGATGTTTGATAAACGGTGTAATCTGCGGTTTTGCAATATTGATTAAGCGCGATAAGGCCCGCCGCAACCACAAGCACAATAAGCGCAAGCAGCACGCTGAGCACGATAATCAATATTTTTTTCTTTTTACTCATTTTCTTTTTGGCAGTGTTATTTTCACTCATTGCCTTCATCATCTCCCTTTTTTGAATTTGCCGCATTGGGGAATTTTAAAATCTGCCCCGAATCGATTACAAATCGTCCGTCCTCCCATCTGCCTTTAACCCCCTTGGCAGACATTCCGATTTGGAAATGAAGCTGTGCTATACCGAAATCGATGCTTTTATCCGAATACGGCTCCTCCACATAAGCGGAAATTTCGCCGTTTTCATATCTGAATTTAACCGGGCGGCGGTTTACGGAGCTGGGTGCTTTTTCAACCTGCTGCATTGCAAACGCAACCTGCGGCGATATCACATCATCACAAAATTCAAACATTTTTTGATAAGGCTTGCTGTTTTTGTGCGTGGCGGCATATATCATTTTTTCTTTAACACTTAGCTTTTCCGAAACATTGCCGATTGCAATAACGCAATAAAGCCTGTGCCCTTTCGGCAAATCAAGCCTTTCAAGCACTTTGTTTTCATTATAGCTGCCAACCCAGCAGGTGCCTATGCCGTGATAAGCGCATTGAAGCACAATCGTTTCGCCGTAATAGCCGCATGCCTGCCTTGCAGGGATGGTGTCCGGACCGCAAACTGCGATAAGGCTCGTCATTCCGGACTGCACATTGAAGGCAAAGCGTGCATCGTCAATAAAAATAAAATCAAGCCCCGCTTTTTCATTTACATAAGCCACCAGTTCTTTTATAAGCTGCTTAACATCGTCATCAAGCGGCTTAGGCTTAAAGGCGCGGCGCGAGCGGCGCTTATCTATTGCAATCAAGTATTCTGCATTTGTCATTATTTATTTTCCCCAGTTTTCTATAACCGAATTAAGCTTTTCATACTGCTTTGTGGTAATATTATCGGGCTTTAAAACAAGGATTCGTTTCATTATGATTGTTTGATTAACAGTCCACACGGAAAGCTTGTAGCCGTTTTCGTGAAGAAGCTTTGAAAGCGTGCCGCTTGCCCCGGTGAAATTGCAGTTTATTCCAACCGCACCCGTTTCATCAAGAATTTGCAGCAGCTTTTTTTGATAATCCTCGCCGAAAATCTTAAAGCGGGAAGGCTGATAATTTAAATAATACTCCATATCGCAGCAGGCCGAATCCTTAACCGCCTTAATATCCGGCTGACTGATACCGGTTAAAAACGCTCTGTCGAGCAAATTATATTCCACAAGCAAGTCGTGAAGAGCGTTTAAAGTTCGTGTTTCCTTGATATCAAGATTTATAAGGCAGGTGCCGCCCTGAAGCAATTTAAAAGCATCTGCAACGGGCACTCCGTCACTGTTTGTTACCGCAATATCATGATTCATAACAAGAGTTTTATCCGGCCTTTGGCGAATATCAATTTCCATAACGGCAACATTGTTATCAAGAGCCGCCTGAACAAATTCAAGAGAATTATCCTCCGCGCCGAGAGAACCCGTGTGTGCGGTGACGGTGAAGCCATCCACAAATTTCAGCGTCCTTTCATCATAGGATTTCGTGATGGCATATGTTGCAACCCCCGCAACAAGCGCAACTGAAACAAGAAATGCCGCCACTTGATAAGAAAAATGCTTTGCCCAAGTGGGGGTCATATTTCTTTTCAGAAACTTTTTGAATTTTTGCCATTTGGAAACCTTGTTTTCCATCATCATCCCTCAATAGAAAAGGGCATTAAACAACTGCCGTTTAATGCCCCTTGGTTTTAAATGATCAATCCTGTTTGCTGCCCGAATAGTTAGGAGCTTCTTTGGTGATATAAACATCGTGCGGATGGCTTTCAACCAAGCCTGCACCTGTTATCTTTATGAATTTTGCATTTGTGCGAAGCTCTTCAATGCTGTGGCAACCCACATAGCCCATACCGGAGCGAAGACCGCCCATCATTTGGAATACGGTGTCGCCGACGGGTCCCTTATAAGGCACGCGGCCTTCAACACCTTCCGGAACGAACTTTTTGGTGCCGTTTTGGAAATATCTGTCTGCCGAGCCTTTGTTCATTGCGCCGAGAGAGCCCATGCCGCGATAAACCTTAAACTGACGGCCCTGATAAATTTCCGTATCTCCGGGTGATTCCTCACAGCCCGCAACAAGAGAGCCTACCATAACAACGCTGCCGCCTGCGGCAATGGCCTTAACGATTTCACCGCTGTATTTAATACCGCCGTCCGCAATAATCGGGATGCCGTATTTATCAGCCATTTCGGCGCTGTCATAAATAGCGGTGATTTGCGGAACGCCGATACCGGCAACAACGCGGGTGGTGCAGATTGAGCCAGGGCCTATGCCGACCTTAACGGCATCCGCACCTGCTTTTATGAGAGCCTCTGTTCCCTCTGCCGTGGCAACATTGCCGGCGATAAGGGAAATTTCCGGGAAAGCGTTTTTAACCGTTTCAACGGCTTTAAGAATATTCTTTGAATGGCCGTGAGCCGAATCAAGAATAAGCGCGTCTACCTGAGCGTCTGCCAAAGCCTTAGCTCTGTCGAGCATATCGTTTGTTACGCCGATAGCAGCGGCGCAGAGCAATCTGTCCTTAGCGTCGCGCGCGGTGTTGGGATATTTAAAGCTTTTTTCAATATCCTTAATTGTTACAAGGCCTGTGAGCTTTCCGTTTTTATCAACAAGAGGAAGCTTTTCAACCTTTGATGCCATAAGCACTTTTTTTGCTTCTTCAAGAGTCATGCCCGCAACGCCGGTTACAAGCTTATCCTTAGGAGTCATAACAGAAGCGATTTTAACGGAATAATCGCTCATAAATCTCATATCTCTGTTTGTGAGGATACCAACCAAAGTGCCGTCATTTTCACAGATCGGAACACCGCTGATTCTGTATTTGCGCATAAGATTTTCCGCATCAAGCGCAGTGTTTTCAGGTGAAAGGAAGAAAGGATCGGTGATAACACCGTTTTCGGATCTTTTAACCTTATCAACCTCCGTTGCCTGATCCTCAATCGTCATATTCTTATGAATTACGCCGATACCGCCTTCGCGCGCAATTGCAATTGCCATGCCGGATTCCGTTACGGTGTCCATAGCGGAGGTCATAAGCGGAATATTAAGCTTGATATTCTTTGTGAGGTGAGTTGAAAGATCAACTTCATTGGGAAGAACATCGCTTTCCGCAGGGATCAGAAGCACATCGTCAAAGGTGAGCCCTTCTTTAACAAATTTAGCGCCGTATTCGCTCATATGGTTATCCTCCTGTATTTAAAATTATTTTATTTATAATAGCACAATTGCACACCTTTGTTCAAGTATTATTTTTGAACGGCGGCAATGATTTTTTCAACTGTGGTTTCAATGCTGCTGCCGCAGCAATCAACAACTGCATCTGCATACTTTTCATAAAGCGGCAATCTTTTATCATACATATCGCGCAAAGTTTCGCCGTTTTCAAGCGCTATTCCTCGGGAGCTTAAATTATTTATGCGATTTTGCATTTCTTCAAAGCTCAAATGCAAATAAATCACCTTGCCGGTTTTCTTTAAATGGCACATTGCCGCGTCGCTGTAAACAACGCTGCCGCCCGTGGCGATAACCGCTCCCGCAATATCAAGGGAAAGAATCGCCTCCTCCTCGGCCTTTTTAAAATAAGCAAGGCCGCTTTCATCAATAATCTGCTGAAGGCGCTTTCTTTCCCTGCTTTGAATAAGCAAATCCGTGTCGAAAAAATTTTTAAGCAAGAGCTTTGCCGCAAGCACGCCGCAGGTGGATTTGCCCGCACCCGGCATACCGATCAAAATAACATTTTCGCTGTTGATATTCTCCGTCATTTCTTTTTTACTCCTGTTTTTTTGCAAATTTGAGCCAAACGACAATCATCGCACTTTGGATTTCTTGCCGTGCAGACCTCTCTGCCGAAAAGAACAATTCTGTGGCAAAAATCCGAGCCCTCCTGCGCAGGAATTATTTTTTTGAGCGCAAATTCTATTTTTTTCGGGTCTTTTTCCGCCACAAGGCCGAGCCTGTTTGTGATGCGTATGCAATGCGTATCCACCACAATGGCGGCTTTGCCGTATATATCGCCCACAATTAAATTAGCCGTTTTTCTGCCGACTCCCGGCAGGGTGAGCAAATCATCGATATTATCGGGCACCTCACCGTTGTAATCGGCAAGAATCTTTTGAGCCATGCCCACTATGGATTCCGCTTTGCTTTTATAAAAGCCGCAGGAATATATGTATTTTCCCACCTCGGCAGGATCGGCATTTGCAAAATCCTCTATTGTTTTATACCGCTCAAACAGCGCCGGAGTAACAAGATTAACCCTTGCATCGGTGCACTGTGCGGAAAGGCGCACGGCCACCAAAAGCTGAAACGGGAATTCATAATCGAGCGAGCAAATCGCATTCGGATACATTTCGCGAAGCAGATTTACAGCCGCAAGTGCTCTTTCTTTTTTAGTCAATTTAAATGCCTTTCTGCGCCGCATAATTCAAAGCGGCAAAAACTATTTCTTACCCTTAATTTTATCCCAATAAGCCTTAAATGCCTGCTCGTTTTTATTTTCACCCGGCACATAATACTTTTTGTTTTTAATTGCATCAGGCAAATATTGCTGCCTCACCCAATGATTTTCAAAGCTGTGGGGATAAACATAAAACTGCCCCTTAACCGCCGCATCTTCGCCGTCAAAATGCTTATTTTGCAAATTTCTCGGCACAGAGCCGCAATTTCCCTGCTGCACATCCGCCATTGCCGCGTCAATCGCCGCCTCGCCCGCATTGCTTTTCGGAGCCGACGCAACAAGGATAACGGCATCTGCAAGCGGAATTCTTGCCTCGGGCAATCCAACCATCATTGCGGCATCCACCGCGGCTTTAACAATCGGAATTATCTGCGGATAAGCAAGCCCCACATCCTCACAGGCGCAAACCATAAGGCGACGGCAGGCAGACGGCAAATCGCCCGCCTGCAAAAGCCTTGCAAGATAATGCAATGCGGCATCCGGATCCGAGCCGCGCATACTTTTTTGATATGCCGAAATTATATCGTAATGCTCATCGCCCTCACGGTCATATTTAATTGCGCTTGACTGAGTTAATTCAGCCGCGAGCTGAGCCGTAATATGCTTTTCTCCGTTTTCCGAGCGGCAGGAGAAAAAGCAATTTTCAACACTGTTCATCGCCTTGCGAACATCGCCGCCGCAACCTGCCGATATTCTTGCAACCGCATCATCGTCAACCAAAACGGCAGTTTCATTTTCCTTAGCCAAAATATCAAATCCGCGGCGCACGGCAGGAGCCACATCGGCAGCCGAAACGCTTTTAAATTCAAACACGGTTGAGCGCGAAAGAACGGCGGGATAAATATAGAAATAAGGATTTTCCGTGGTGGAAGCGATAAGTGCGATTTTTCCGTTTTCGATATATTCAAGCAAGCTTTGCTGCTGGCGCTTATTAAAGTACTGAATTTCATCAAGATAAAGCAGCACGCCGTTTGGGGTTTCAAATGTATCGAGCCTTGAAACAATATCCTTAATATCCTTTGTTGAGGCATTTGTGCCGTTTAGCTTAAACAACGTGCGATTTGTGCGCTTTGCAATAATTGACGCCACGGTGGTTTTGCCCGTGCCCGAAGGACCGTAAAATATTAAATTGGGAATATTGCCGCTTTCAATCATATTATAAAGCGGCTTGCCGGGAGCGAGCAAATGGCGCTGACCCACCACTTGAGAAAGCTCTTGCGGCCTTATTCTGGAAGCAAGCGGATCATTCATTTATTTCGCCCTCCCCTTTTATTTTATCGGAGGCTGCCTTTGAAAATGCACAGCCGCAAAAATTTTGGCGATAAAGATTATATTGCCTTGAAAGCTCTATCGATCGCTTATAGCCTTCTTTTTTCTTGAAATCGGACGGCAGCCACGCAACGCCGTATTCCTCTGCCACGGCATAGCCGATTTCGTTTATTTTTTGAGAATTTTTAAGCGGGCTTATGGAAAGCGTGGTGCAAAAATAATCAAAGCCGCGTTTCTTGGCAAGCTTTGCCGTTTCTTCAAGCCGCAGGCGATAGCATTTAAAGCAGCGTTCGCCGCCCTCCGGCACGGCTTCAAGCCCGCGCGCTATGCTTAAAAATTCATTGTAATCATATTCGCCGTCTATAATATCAACCGGATTTTCAAACGGCATGCTTTTGAGCAGCCTTTTTTCCTCTGCAAGCCTTTTATCGAATTCAGATTTAGGCGAGATGTTGGGATTATAATAAAACACGGTGATTTTAAAATATTTATTAAGATATTCAAGGCATGCACTCGAACACGGCGCACAGCATGCATGAATTAAAAGAGAGGGCAGAATCTGCTCTCTCTTATTATTTTCGATAATTGATTCTGTTTTTTTGCTGTAATTGATTTTGTTCATATTATTGGCTTAAATAATTTTTCGGATTTATTCTTGTGCTGCCCACGCGGATTTCAAAGTGCGAGTGCGGACCGGTGGAATTGCCCGTGCTGCCTGATTTTGCTATCTGCTGGCCTTTATAAACCGATTGACCGGGTGAAACAAGAATGGATGAATTGTGCGCATAAAGAGTGAAAACCTTGGCGCCGCTTGCATCCGTGCCGTGATAGATAAGCACATAATAGCCATAGCTGTAATCAAGCCTTTGAACGCCTGCCACAACGCCCTTTTGCGCCGCAACAACCTTTGTGCCCACCGCACACGGAAAATCAATGCCGCCATGGTATCTGCCGTTGCTGTAATTCGGGAAGCCTGCGGAAACCGTGTAGTGGCCGGGCACGGGATAGGTCATATTATAAACGCCGTCCGAATTGGCATAAACATCCGTGTTGTTATAAGAAACATTCGGATTATCGCTTCTGCTGCCGGTGGTAATATCCTTAACCTCATCCGCGGAAATAACGCCGTTCATCAAATCGTTCAGCTGCTTTTCCGCCGCCGCGGTAAGCGCCGCATCCTCATTTCTGTATTCGGTATACATTCCCGTTTTTGCCGTTAGCATGGCGAAAAGCTGATCGCTTTCGGCACGGTCCTGCGCCAAAGTGATTTTTTTGGAAGCTATGCTTTCCTGGGTTTGAGTAAGCGAGGTCTGCTTGTATTTAAGCTCGTTTTGCTGAGCAAGCAGGGAGTTTTTAATATCTTCCAGCTCGGATTTCTTTTGAGTTAAATCGCTTTCCTGCTGAAGGATTTGCGCGGTTTGCTCCTGAATTTCTTTCATAAGCTGAGCATCGTTTTTGGAAACGGCTTTTATCATTTCATATCTTGTGAGAAAGCCTGAAATATCCTTGCAGGTAAGCAAAGCGGTTAAAAGATTATAATCGCCGGAGATATAAATTGCCCTCATTCTGATACGATAAGCGTCATATTTCGCCGCGAATTTTTTGTTTAATCCATCAAGCGCGGATTGAACCTTGTCAACCTCCTGCTGCAAAGCATCTGCCTGAGCCTGATTTTCATCTATACCACTTTGAAGGGTTGTGATATCGGCTTCAAGATCAACGACCTGTTCATCAAGCAGCGTCAGCTGTTTATTCATAATGCCGATTTTTGTGTCAAGCGCGTCTATGTATTCCTCGGTTTCCTTTGACTCGGCGGAAAGAGAGGCTATTTTGCTTTCGGCGTTTTTTAAATCAGCATCAAGAATTGCTTTTTGCTCCTCAAGCTTTTTGCGCACTTCTTCTTTTTTTTGCTCCTCGGTCATCGTGGTGGTTTCCTGATGAGCCGTGGTGGTTTCCCCCGCAAGCACTGCCGTGCAGTTTGCCGCAGAGCAGGTTAGAGCACAGATAATCGCCAGCACAAGAGAAAGTGCTTTTTTTATTTGATTTTTAAAAAACATTTGACTCAGCGCCTTTGATTTTATGATTTATCAGGGCAGATAATTTGCGGGATTTTTGCAATCCGAATACGATGAGCTCGGAGTGCGCACCTCAAAATGGCAATGCGGGCCGGTGGAATTGCCGGTGCTTCCGGATTTTGCGATTTGCTGCCCTTTTTCAACATGCTGACCGGCGGAAACGAGCCTTTCGGAATTATGCGCATAGAGCGTGTAAACCGCCGCGCCGGAGGATGTTGTTTTATCGTGTTTTATAACAATATATCTGCCGTAGCTTCTGTAATTACCGTTATCATCATACAAATCCGCGGAAATAATAACCGTGCCCGATTCGGCGGCAACAACCTTTGAGCCTGTGGGGCAGCTGAAATCAGCGCCGCTGTGGCCCGTGTAGCCGTGGAATCCGCAGGTTATTCTTGTTTGCGACGGCACGGGATATGTTAGGCTGATATATTTACCTTCGTTTTGATTGTTTTTTGTGGCGGTTGCGGTCGGTGCCGTTGTGCCGCCGGAATTATTCTTTGTGGTGGTTTCTTTTTTTGTGGTGGTGGGAGTGTCGTATTTCTTTTCGGCATCGGCAATTGCGGCGTCAATCTGCTCCATTGCCTTTTTATTATCCTCAAGATATTCCGTGTAGTTCCCCGTTTGCTTATTCAGGCTTGCAAGCAGAGTGTTTGCCTGATTGCGCTCCTTATCAAGCTCCGCCTTTTTATCTGCAAGGCTTTTTTGCTTTTCTTCCAGCTCCGGCACTTTTTCCTCAAGCGCTTTTTGAGTTTCCGAAAGCTCCAGCTGATTTGCCTCAAGCTCTGTTTGCCTGTCTGAAATTTCCTGCTGCGAATATTGAATGGTGCTGATTTCATCGTCTATATCGGAAAGCAAATTACCGTCCTGCTTGGAAACGCGCTTAATCATTTCAAGCCTCGTGAGCAGCTGAGAAATATCGTTGCTCGTAAGCAAAAACGCAAGCACATTTGTTTCGCCGCTGATATAAATTGCACGCATGCGCTTGGCATAGGCGGCATAATTATCGTTAAACTCCTGCCTTGCCTTTTCGCTTTGCGCGGTGAGAGAAACGATTTGCTCCTTTATATCGGCAATTTGCGCTTCGTTATCCGCATATGTTTTTTTCAGCGTTTCAATTTGCTTTTTATCCGTTTCAGCCTCACTGCTTACAATATCGTATTGCTGATTGAGATATGATATTTTTTCCGTGAGGGTATCAAGATATTCCTGAGTGTCCTTAGACTTTGCGCCAAGCTCGGCGAGTTTGTTTTCGGCCTCTTTAATGCGCTGCTCAATAAGCGCGGCCTCCTGCTGCTTGCTTGCTGCGGAGGAATCCGCAGCCGGCGCACTTATACAGGAACCGGATAAAAGAAAGAGTGAAGCCAACAGAACGCACACACTCTTTTTAAGCATATCAAATCGTTTCATTAGCTCCACTTCCTATTATATATTAAAATAACTTTTATGTAAATATTATTTACAGCATTGTAATGATAATTCAGACTATTAAATTTTAAAGATAACTCATAGGATTAACGCGCGTGCCGTTTTTGCGAACCTCAAAATGGCAGTGCGGGCCTGTGGCATTACCTGTTTGACCCGAATAAGCAATAACCTGCCCTTTTGAAACGCTTTGGCCAACGCTTACGCATAAAGTGCTGTTGTGAGCATAAAGAGTTGAAAGCCCGTTGCCGTGGTCTATAACGATATAATGACCATAGCTGTAATTAAGGCTTTTTGCAATAACAACAACGCCGGAATCCGCTGCATGAACTGCTGTGCCGACCGGGCACGGAAAATCAACGCCGCCGTGGTATCTGCCGCTGCTGTAATTAGGATATCCCGCAGATATAGAGTGATAGCTTGTGGGATAACCAAGCTGGCCCGTACCGGGTGTGTAATTATTATTGCCGGGCTTATTGGCGCTGCTTGAATTAAGCGCTGCACTGATATCGGCATCAATTTGCTTGATTTCGTTTTCGTTTGCGGAAATAGCCTCTTGCATTTCGGCTTTATCGCTTTTCAAGCTCTTAATTGCCGAATTTGCCTTTGAAACCTCTGCATCAAGCTCCTGCTTTGATGAATTATAATCATTTATGGATGCTTGAAGATCCGCCTTGCGCTGAGTAAGGGTTTTCTTATCCTCCTCAAGTTTCAGCTTATCCTTTTCCATTGCCTGCTTTTCGTTTTGAATCTCCTGCATCTTTTTCATAAGAGTGTCAAGAGTGGCATTATCCTGCTTTGAAACGCATTTAACCATTTCCGAGCGTGTGAGCACGGAGCTGATATCGCCGCTTTCAAGCAGCACCTCAAGGGTGGAAACATTGCCGGAGATATACATTGCACGAAGGCGCTGGCAATATTGCTGATAAATGCTTTCAAATTCCTTTTCCTTAGCTTCGATTTCCTTTTGTGCGGCGTCTATTTGCGCCTGCGTGTTATCGATATCACTTTGAACGGAATTTATTTCGCTTTGAATAGCTGTTTTGCTGTCCTCAAGATTATCAAGCTTATCCTGCAAAAGATCAACCTTTTTAACAAGCTCATTAACATAAGTTTGATTATTTGAAATATTATCCTCAAGGGCATCAAGTTTCTTTTGCTGCTGCTCTAATTTAGACTGAATTTTTTCTTTTTCGCTTTTAAGGGATGAAACTGATTGTGCCTCTGCCGCAAACGAGGTCGAAAAAATCATAAAACAGCTGAAAAGAATGCAAAGAGCCTTAATGAGTTTTTTAGAGCCCATTCCTTTCACTGCCTTCCTTATTCAGATATTTACCCATTGAAAGCAACGCACCGCCTACACCGGTTACGATACCGATTGCGATGAATATGCCGAGCATGGGCAATGCATAATTTGAGAATTTAAGCGCTTCAAGGCCGAGCGACGAAATCAAATCGCCGAATTGATTGATTGCAAATTCGTAAAACGCCCAAACAAGACCGAGCGATATAACACCCGATATGACGCCCAAAATCATGCCTTCAACCACAAACGGCAGGCGCACAAATCCGTTTGTTGCGCCCACGGATTTCATAATGCTTATCTCAAGGCGCCTTGAATAAACGGTAAGCTTAATGGTGTTTTGAATAATGAACACGCTGATTGCAAGCAAAACGGCAACGATTACAACAGAAATAACCTCAACGCCGTGCCTGATTGTTACAAGCTTTTGCGCCAAATCCTTATTTTCCCTGATGGTGTCTATATGCTGAAGCTGCTTGATTTGATCCACCGTAGAATCAAATTGAGAAAGATCGTTTACCGTAACCTTATAAGCATCCGGAAGCGGAATATCAGAGCTGATTTCCGTAAAAAATTTAGCCTGAGCCTCTTCCATAGTATCAAGCTGCTCCTGCCAAGCGGATTCCTTTGAAACGAACTCAACTTCTTTAATATTGTCCATTTTTTTAAGTGAATCGCCCATTGCGTTTATATCGGCGTCGGTAGTGCCGTCCTGAATATAAACCATAACAACATTTTCTTCCTCAATTCTGCCGAGGAGCGATTCTATATTAAGAAAGATCATTGACGCGCAGCCGATAAGAACAAGGCAACTCATCAAAACGCAGATTGACGCAATACTCATCATTCTGTTTGACCATGTGTTTCTGAAGCCCTCTTTAAAGAGATATCTGAGACTTGAACCGTTCATTATTCTTCACCCCCGTCAATAGTTTCCTGTGCCTGTGTTGCCGGAGTTTCGGAATTTTCCGGATTTGATTTATTGTCGCTTTCGATAGAATCGAAAATATCCTCTATATCGCTGCCGAGCTTAACATCCTCGTTAAAGAAATACATATCGGTGGATTTTTGAGGTTCGTCCGACTCAAATTGAGCATGGGAGGGATCGGGAGTATCCGACACAACCTCGCCGTTTTTAATAACGATAACGCGGCGCGGAAAAGCACGCACAAGGCTGTGTTCGTGTGTAACCATAATAACCGTTGTGCCGCCGTTATTTATTTTTGTGAGCATTTCAACGATTTCCTGGCTCATTTCCGGATCGACATTACCCGTAGGCTCGTCCGCAATGATAAGCTTGGGGTTATTTACAAGCGCCCTTGCAAGCGACACACGCTGCTGCTCGCCGCCCGAAAGTTCATTCGGCATTGAGCGTGCCTTGTGAGAAAGGCCAACAAGCTGCAAAATATAGGGAACGCGCTTTCTGATATCCTTTTCCTTTGCGCCGATAACGCGCATCGCAAACGCAACATTATCATAAACGCTCATTTTCGGGATAAGGCGGAAATCCTGGAAAACGATGCCCATTGTTCTTCTGTAATAAGGAACCTGCTTTTTCTTAATTGTGTCCGAAGAATAATCGCCCACGATAACCGTGCCGCTTGTGGGCTTTTCCTCGTGCATAATAAGCTTTAAGAATGTGCTTTTGCCCGCGCCCGACGCGCCAACAACGAAAACAAATTCTCCGTCCTCGATTTTAATATTAACATTGTTGAGTGCCTTGGTGCCGTTGCTGCCGTACACCTTGGTGACATCACGAAATTCAATCACTTTAAAACTACCTCTTTTATTGACGGTTTTGCAATCCGAAATCAAGCATCTGCTCAGCAAAACGCAAATAAGCGCACTTTAACGTTCGCCTCTTATATAATATAGCAAAACGGAGCATAAATCAAGATGCAAATGTTGCTTTTTTGTAAATTATGTAATAATTTTGTAATCACGATTAAGTAACCGAAAAGCAGATTTGCCGTGCCTTAAGCCGCGCTTGTTTGCTACCGAAAAAAGCTTGAAAAGCGGCAGTAAAATCGCATAAAGTAAGGTGCAAATTTACGGATTTCGGCGGCTTTGCCGCAAACAAAAAGCATAAAAAATCGGCAGAACCCAAGGCGGATTCTGCCGAAAAATCAATATTTAACAGGGCTTGATTCAAGATATTTATTAACCATAAGCGCAACCTTAAATACGATTGCGTCATCAAATTCCCTAAGATCAAGGCCGGTGATTTTTTTAATTTTTTCAAGTCTGTAAACAAGAGTGTTTCTGTGGACGAAAAGCTTGCGGCTTGTTTCCGAAACATTAAGATTATTTTCAAAGAATTTTTGGATTGTGAACAGAGTTTCCTGATCGAGCGATTCAATTGAGCCTGCCTTAAACACCTCTTTAAGATACATTTCGCAAAGGGTGGTGGGAAGCTGATAAATCAGGCGGGCAATGCCCAGATTTTCATAGCTGGCGATGGGCTGTTCCGTGTCGAACACCTTGCCGACTTCAAGCGAAACCTGAGCCTCTTTAAACGAGCGGGCAAGCTCCTTAACGCCCGTTACGCAGGTGCCGATGCCCACAACGGCATTGCAATAAAATTCGGTTGAAAGCGTGTCGCAAATAGAGCGGGCAAGCTTTTCAAGATCCTTCATTTCAACATTGGGGCGAACCTCTTTAACGAGAGCGATATCCGTTTCGTTTACATTGATAACAAAATCCTTTGCCTTATCGGGGAAGAAATTCTGAATAACATCAAACACGGAAACATCTGTTTTTTGCGGCACGCGAATTATGAAAACAACTCTTGTGGCATCGTTATTAAAATGAAGCTCGCGGCTTTTAATATAAATATCCCCGGGAAGAATATTATCGAGAATAACATTTTTAACAAAGTTAGATCTATCAAACTTTTCATCATTTGTTTGCTTGATTTGATTGAGCGCAATTGCGATAACATCGGCAAAATGCTTGCTCATATCATCCGTGCCCTCAAGAAAAACGGCATATTCCGGGTGAACCGAATTACCGAAGGCTTTATAAGTGCAGCCGTCCACGCAGGTTTGGAGCCCTGCAAAAACGCCGGCGGAAACAACGCCCTTTCTTACCTCGCCGATTTGACCGAGCTCCGAACAGGCGATAACCGTGCCTCCCTCGTCTACAACGCCGATATTACGATCGAGCGTATCCCTCATCTGATTTACAATGCCCTGAAACAGTCTGTTTGGCACGCGTATTCCCCCTATTGATAGAATGCCGAAATGTTGCACAAAAGCAAGTGATTTCTCTTGTTGATATTATACAATGCGCTTAAACAATTTGCAAGCATTTTATATAAAGTTTATCATATTTTTTGTTTAGATTGCACAAGGCAAACAAAAAAGCCGCCAAAAACCACAATATCTTGTGCCAAGGCGGCCGATTTTTACAATTTTTGCATATTCTTGATTTTTGAAATTTCCTCATCCGAAAGATATTTGCATTCGCCGGGAACCAACTTTTCATCAAGCGGCAAATCGCCCATGCAAATTCTTTTAAGCGAAACCACCTCACAGCCGAGCGCGGCAAACATTCGCTTAACCTGATGATATTTTCCCTGCCTGATAACAACGCGGGCAAGCGTGCGGCTTTCATTTTCCGCAGAAAGCACGGCCGGCATGCAAATTTCGCCGCCGATTTCGATTCCCCGTGCGAATTTTTCAACCGCGGATTCGGGAAAAGGCTTGTCCAGCTCTGCGATATATGTTTTTGAAATGTGCTTTTTCGGGCTTAAAATATCGTGGGCAAAAGCGCCGTCATCCGTGATAAGCATAAAACCGGTGGTGTTTTTATCAAGCCTGCCTGCCGGGAACAATCCCTTTCGTTTCATTTCGGCAGGCAAAATATCAATAACCGTTTTTTCGGCGGTTTTGCGCCCGTCCGTTGAAGAAATAACACCCTGCGGCTTATTCATCATAATATAAACAAATTTTTGAAAGCAAAGCTTTTCGCCGTTTACTTCTATTACAGCCCTTTGCTCATCCGCCTTTTGTGCGGGCGACACAACCGCGGCGCCGTTTACGCGCACCGCGCCCTTTTTCAAAAGGCCGCGCGCCTCACTTCGGGTTATATTAAGCGCGTGCGAAAGCAATTTATCTATTCTTTCCATTTATAATTCCTTAATTGGGGCTTTTGCGGGTTTTCACGATGTAAATTCCGCTTTTTCAAATCAGTTGCCCAAAAGCGGCTGCATAAAGCCGTTTGAAACCGAGGTGGAATAAACATCACAGCCGATAAGCTCACCCGAGCAAACCAAAAGATCGGCATAAACGCAATCCCTGTTTTCATAGCCTTTATAATTAGTTATATTATAGGTATAGACCGTGGCGCTTTGCCCCTTATATTTTTCAAGATCAAAGCCCTGCTGCTTTTGAATTTCGTTATATTTAAGATATGTATCGTTAAACTGCTGCGGAATTTGCACTTCTTTTTCTTCGCACGGGGTTTTAAATTCCCAGCCGAGCGATGTTAAATACTGCTCGCGCGCCGAATCCGTTTCAAGCATAACTGTATTTGAAACGCTGTTTACATGATTTGAGTAAAAGGTTATGCATATAACAATAATTCCGGCGGCAATCAAAATAAGGCCGAAAATCGTTTTGGGCTTTAATCTTAATGTTAACATCTTCATAAAATCACCTAATATGATTTTATGATTTATTCGGGCAAAATATAATCTTTAATTTTATCAAGATATGATATTTCGGCAAGCACATCCATTTTAATGCCGCTTTCCGTGTATTCACGCGAAAACACAACGCCGTTTTTCTCAAGCTCGCCCGCGATTTTGCCCGCCGAAAACGGCAAAAGCAAAGAAACACGCCTGCGCTTTTGCGGCAAAGCGGCAGAAATTTCCTCAAGCAGTTTATCCGTGCCGCTGCCGTTTTTTGCGCTTATGCAAACACATTTTCCGATAATGGGAAATTCCGCTACATGCGGCACAAGATCGCATTTATTCATAACATTTATAACCGGCTTATCGCCGCAGCCGAGCGAAGCGAGCAAATCATTTGTAACCATAATCTGCTCGTTACATTCCGGGCTTGATGCATCACACACATTAAGCACAACATCCGCCCACAGTGCCTCTTCAAGCGTTGAGTGAAATGCATCCACAAGCTTGTGCGGCAGGCGGCGAACAAGGCCGACGGTGTCAACCAGCATAATATCCTCGCCGTTTGGCAAGGTCAATTTCCTTGCCGTGGGATCAAGTGTGGCAAAAAGTTTGTTTTCCTCCAGCACGCCCGCTTTTGTGAGGCAATTCATAAGAGTTGATTTGCCCACATTGGTGTAGCCGACTATAGCAACGGCTTGTGCACCGTTTTTCTGCCTGCGATCGTGCATTGCAAGGCGGCGCTTTTCAAGCTTTTGCAAGCTTTCGTTTAAATATTGAATTCTGCGCCTGATATGGCGCTTATCCGTTTCAAGCTTTGTTTCGCCGGGACCCCTTGTGCCGATTCCGCCGCCGAGCCTTGAAAGCGAAGTTCCCTTGCCCGTTAGCCGCGGAAGCGAATATTTAAGCTGAGCCAGTTCAACCTGAATTTTACCCTCTGCGGAGCGTGCACGCTGTGCGAATATATCAAGAATAAGCATTGTGCGGTCCACAACTCGTGCGTCTGCCGCATTCTCGATATTTCTTGCCTGCACGGGAGTCAATTCGCCGTCCGCAATCACAAGTTCGATTTCGTTTGCCGCGCAAAAATCGCGAATTTCCGCAAGCCTGCCGCTGCCCACATACGAGGCGGCAGAGGGTGCCTCGCGCTTTTGAATCATAATGCCCATCACCTCGGCACCTGCGGTTTTTGCAAGCTCCGTAAGTTCGTTTGCGGATATTTCGGCGTCAAAATCGCCCGTATCCACCGATATTAAAAGCGCGCGCTCATATTCATTTTCTTCTTTGATTTGAGTAAGCTTTGAAGCCAATTTTTTACCTCTTTAAATTTAATCGGTGCCGTTCACGATTGCCTGAAGCACCTTTTTTGCCATGGGGCCTGCGGTTTGCGAACCGGAATTGCCCTTTTCGGCAACAACAACAAAGGCATAGGGATTTTCGTCGTCATCCATAAAGCCCACAAACCAAGCGGTGTTGTGCGCGTCAACATTATCAATTTGAGCCGTGCCCGATTTTGCGCAAAGGTTAAGGCCATTATATTTATTATCGCCGTATTGGGTTTTAACATTATTGCGCATCAAATCCTTCATCTGCGAGGCTATATCGCTGCTGAGGAACTGCGTTTCTTTGGTATCGCGCGTGAATTTAATTGTTTTGCCCGCCTGATTTTCAAAGCGATCCACAACATTAAAAGGAACGGCTTTGCCGTCGTTTGCAATGGCACACATCAAGCGAAGCATGGCTGCGGGGCAAACAAGGGTTTGACCCTGGCCGATACCGGTCCACCCCGTTGTGGCATCCGGATCACCGGCTTTAAGATAAAATTTGCCCTTTGCGGAATTGATTTGCCCGCTTACGGTTACGGATGAAGTTAAGCCGAGGCTTTCAACCGTGTTTGCCAGCTTTTCGGGGCCGATTTCGATTGCAATTTGGCTGAAGGTGATATTGCAGCTTTTTGCAAGCGCAGTTTCAAAATCCACCTTGCCGTGGCGCGCATTGCAAATGATATTATCCTCTTCGATTCCGTCCACATCATAAACCTTATCACACTGCCATTTGCGGCTGTATACATCGCTGCCGATATTTTGAAGCGCACTGATTGAGGTAACGATTTTGAATGTTGAACCGGGTGTATAAAGGCCGGTTAAAAATCTGTTTATATAAACTCCCTCATATTCCTCCGAAGAATCAATATTATAAGGCACATTGTTTACATCATAGCTCGGCTTTGAAACCATGCACACAATATCGCCCGTTTTATAATTCACAACGGCTATCGTGCCCTTTTTATCGCCGAGCGCATCATATGCGATTTTGTTTATTTCGCTGTCTACCGTTAAAATCAGGTCGTTTCCCGCGCCGTATTTATCTATGTTGTAAACGCCGTTTACCACATTATAACCCACCAGCTGCTTTTCAAAAACCGTTTGCACGCCCGTGGAAATAAAGCCGCGGGTGTCGCCCACCAGATGAAGGGTTGAAAGGCGGGTATCCTTGTCATCGCTGTAAACTCTTTCGCCGTCCTTCGATTCGGAAAGCACAACGCCGTTTTTATCCTTAATTTTACCTGCGGCAATCAATTGCCCGTCGCTGTAAACATGGCGGTTATAATTTTTCATAACCCATGTTGAGCCGTCCGTAACAAGGCTGAAGGTTAAAAACGCAATACCGCAAACAAAAAGCGCGCAAAGCACCCAAAGGAATATCCCTCTTTTGGTTATCATTTTCATTTCTTTTTTGCACCCCCGAGATAATTATAGGTGCGCACATCGGACGCCTTAACATAAGCAAGCACTGCCCAGCAGCAAATCATTGAAGAGCCGCCCTGGCTCACAAACGGCAGAGTTACGCCGGTGAGCGGAAGCACATCCGTTATGCCGAAAATATTGAGTGCCGTTTGAAACAGCAGCATGGCTGCGCCCGCAACGGCGGCAATGGAATAAAAGGTGGAGCGCGCAGCTATTGAATTAACAAGCGCCGAAACCGCGATTGCCACAAATGAAAGCACCAACAGCACGCCGAAAATTAATCCCCATTCCTCGCATATAACTCCGAAAATAAGATCCGTTGAGGCAGCGAAAACGCGGCGGGTGTAGCCGTTTCCGATGCCGAGCCCGAAAAGCCCGCCCGATGCTATGCCAACCAAGGTTCTTGTTTGCTGATAGCCGCTTGCGTTATAATATTCCTTTTCCCACACATGGCGGTAAACCGCAAAGCGCTTTGTAACATACGCCTTATATTTAATAACGATTCCGGCGCCGAGAACGGCGGATGCCACGGCGGCAATAATTGTTTTAATATCACCCGAGGTCATAAACGCAATAATCAAAAAGGTGATGAAAAACACAAGCGCCGTGCCGAAATCCTTAATAAGAATAAGCGAGCCAACACAGGCAACGGAAAATGCGATGTAGGCAAAAATATTTTTGCTGGTTTGGATTTTTTCAAGAGTTGCCGCGCCCACGAAAATAAACGCTATTTTAACGAATTCCGATGGCTGAAAGGTTATTCCTGCAATTTTTATCCAGTTTCTTGCGCCGTGAGTATATTCCGCAATGGCAAGGTTTACGATAAGAAGCAAAATCGCCCCGATCGCAACGGGCAGCCTCAGCTTCATACAAAGATCCACATTGCCCATCAAAAACACCATTATTATATAAACAATTACACCCGCAACAATCATAAGGCTTTGCTTTATTGCCGAATCAGCGTTCATGGAGCCGATTGTTGCAACGCCCACGGAGCACAGAAAAAACGCAATTATTTCAAGCTCAAAATTTCGCCTGTGCATGGCGGTGTAGAAAAATATAAGATAAACCCATTCAACGGCAATTAAAATGCCCATTGCAAGCATTGCCTTAGCCTCAAAAGCTTCGCCCGCGTTTGCCGCGCAAAACGAAACAACAAGCTGAAACAGGGTTAAAAACGCCGTCATTAAAAAATTATTTATCGGCTTTATTTTAGGAAGCCGTTTTTGCTTGCTTTTTGCCATTTGCCGCACCTCACTTTTCATAGAAAACAAACACTCTGTCGCCGAAAGTAACAGTGTCTTCATCAAAAATCAGCTGAGCTTGGTTTATATATCTGCCATTCAGCTTTGTGCCGTTGTGCGAATCAAGGTCGCACAGAGCCCAGCCCTTTGTGGTTTTGTAAATTCTTGCATGTTCGGAGGATACGGTGTCCGAAAGGATTCTGATATCGCATTGCTCGCCCCTGCCGATAAGCACATCGTTTCGCTTCAAATAAACGGGCTTGCGACTTTTAACATCCACCAAAACGGCATAAGCTGTATTTTCACCTGCACTGCTGCGGATTTGGCGCTTTGTTTTGCTTGAAATCGCGTCTGCACACTGAAAGCGAAGCGGAACGGTGCCGATAGAAATAAGATCACCGTCCTCAATAACGGCCTTGCCGTTTATCTTTTCGCCGTTCACCAAAATACCCGTTCTTGAAAAAGTGTCCGTAACAACCCAATCCCTTTTCTTTTTTGCAATCACGGCGTGAAAGCGCGAAACGGTGGGAAGCGGCAGCACAATATCGTTTGCCTTTGATTTGCCCACGGAGGTTTCCCAGTGATTTATCTCAATCACCGCGCCGTTGTTTTCATCCGTAAGCTGAGCCATTTTATGCACTCTCGGTCTGTTTCTGAAAAGCGAAATCACGCAGGTAAAAAGCACTATAACAGCCGACGCGGGCAGCGCATAGCGCATAACAGCCGTTAAAACGGAAAGCAAATTATCCAAAAAACTCACAAGCCTTTCATATAATAAAATAGGATTAAAATTTAATATCGGATTTTGCGAGCCGCATAAAGCCGCGGCAAAATATATTTGTTCATTATAAGAATATATTTAATAATATAAAAAGTCAAGTTTCGGTTGAATTATTTTACAATTCGGTTTATACTCAATTTATACATTCGGCATTTAATTATTATTTACAAGAGGTAAAATTATGAGCATTACTGAAAAATCATTCGGAAAGCTTCCGAGCGGCGAAGAAATTTTTCTTTACACAATCACAAACAAAACCGGCGCGCATGTTTCGATTCAAACACTCGGTGCCGGAATTCAGTCGGTTTTCGTGCCCGATAAAAGCGGTGCCCTCGGTGATGTGGTGCTTGGGTTTGACGACCCGAAATATTACACCGACCCCGATCTAGGCTACCAGGGGCTTGTTGTGGGCAGAGTTGCAAACAGAATAAGAGACGCCAAATTCAAAATAGACGGCAAAGAATACAAAACACCGAACAATCAGGGAAATTGGACTCTCCACAGCGGCGGCAGATTCAGCTTTACACCGTGGGAAATCGAAAGCAAAAACGAAGCCGAAAACAGCATAACGCTTAAAAGATTTTCGCCGAACGGCGAGGACGGCTTTCCCGGCAATTTCACAATGACGGTGAAATACACCTTTACCGAAGATAACACCCTGCGCCTTGAATACGGCATTTTGAGTGACGAAAAAACCATTGCCGCGCCCACCAACCATGCATATTTCAACCTTTCGGGCAAAACAAAGGGCACGATTGAAAATCATTATCTTAAAATTAACGCCGCAAAATTCACCGAAACGGACGACGACCAATTGCCAACGGGCGAGCTCGGCGAGCTTGCCGGCACAATGATGGATTTTGCCGAAATGCATAAAATCGGCGATAAAATCGACGAACCTTTCAGAGCGATTATTGACGGCATCGGCTACGACAACAATTATTGCCTTGCCAAAAGCCCGCGTGATTTCACCGAAGCCGCCGTGCTTTATGATGAAGAAAGCGGCAGGCAAATGGAGGTTTACACCGATTTGCCCGGAGTGCAGCTTTACTGCGGCGGCTGGCTGAAAAAAGACGGCAATCCCGGCAAAAAATCAAACGGCAATGTAACCTTCAGAAGAGGCGTGGCGCTTGAAACGCAGTTTTACCCGGACAGCGTTAATCACCCCGCCGAGTTTCCGTTTTCCTATGTTGAACCTAACAGGGAATTTAAAACCGTAACGGAATTTCGCTTTTCCGTTAAATAAATCGCGCGCCGTAATCGGCATTTAAAATGCTGCCGAAAGCACTCGGCAAAGCGGAGAGCAGAGCGGCATAAATCCCTATTAAACACAATTGCCAAACGGCGCAAGACATATAAAACAATAAAACAAAAGGGACGGCGAAATGCTCACACTCCGTAAAAAGAATGCGGTTTAAGCTTTCGCCGTTCCTATTTTATTTTCCGTTTATCTGCCGCGGGTAACCCTGTACCATACAACATCGGCAAACCGCGTGCATCTAAGCCGCCCCGCCGTGCTAAGTTTTTTCAAAAGTGCCGCAATTTCATCCTGCGATGTGTATTCATAATCCAACTCAAGCTCCGCCGTTGAAAAATTTGCGCCCTCATAGGCTTCTTCAATAAAATCATAAAGTGCCTTTTCACTTTCGCAAAGTTCAAGAATTTCCGCCGAATTTTGCGGCTTTCCCGAAGCTTTGTCGGCTGATTTTTTATCGGCAGTGCCGTAATTATCACTGATTTCCAGAGTTTTCCCTCCGTTTCCCGATTTTTCCGTTCAATCCACTGCCAGTTTAATATATTTTCGCGAAAAAATCAATAATTCCTCAGCGCAAAGATTAACGGCGGCACAAATTTTCTGCCGAGTATTTAACATTCCAAACAAATCACATAAATCAAAGCGGGAAGCCTAAACCCCATCGTTAAAAGGCTCAAGCTTCCCGCTTAAATTATTTATCAACCGATTTTGAATTGGCGTATATTTGATGCATTTTTTCATCCGGATAATGAACATCCAAAAACTGCTCGATTTTATTTGACGGCGCCATGCCCGCTTCCCTTTGATTCATTCGAAATGCCGCAGAGCCCGAAAGCGCGCAGTCGAAAACGAAAAATGCAACAAATGCCCACACAATAATTCGCTCATGCGGCAAATGCACCGCAGCAAAAATTTTGCCCATAAACGGAATCATGATTTTAACCCAGAAAACTCCGAGCACGCCCCAAAAAAGCGAATAAAGCAGGCACACTCTGCCGTTAATATTGAGCGGCACATTGCTGTAATCCCACGCAACGGAGCCGAACAAAATTTCCTGCCCGAGCGAGCAAATATATTCAACCGCCGTGCCGCTGGCAAAGGCAACCAAAAAGATTTTCCAAACCTGCGCATTTTCAAAATGCACCAAAAGCAGGGTTAAAAGCACCGCGCCCATACCGTAAGCAACGCTTAAATGCCCAAGCACAAGCGATTTGCGGCTTTCTATAAACCCGTGCTTAATAAGGCACCAAAGGGTTTCCACCAAATAGCCTGTATAGCAGCTGGCAATAAATATCCACACATATTGGAAAACGTTAAACTTAATTTTTTCCACGGTTTATCACTCCTCTTAGCTTCACACAACAATATATAGCCGCGAAGTCAAAACCACAACACCTTTGCCCCTTATTTTATTAACATTTAATTTTTGATTTTACAAAATGCATGCTTTGTAATGCCGGAATTGCCGCCGCTTCAGTTTGCAAGCTGCGCCGGAAGTTCATTTGCCTCCTGTTCGGAAACAAATTCAACCCTGTATTCGCCGATTGAACCTTTTACCGAAAGCTGCTTATCAAGCGGGCACTCCGAGATATACGCCTTATTGAATCGATTATCTTCAAACGCCGAAAAATCAATATTTTCCGAATAATCGATTATCAAAGTGAAAACATCTGCCGACGGTAAATTTCCGACATCGTTTAAAGGATTGCCGTGCAAATTCAGAAAAGAATATGAAACGCAGGCCAAGGAAACCGCAGAAATATTATTGCTGCTTAAATCCATATAAACCGAAGCTGTGCTTAACAATTCGGAAAGTGCAGACATATCCGAAATATCGTTTCCGCAAAGATTTATATATTCCAACGATTTTGAATCTTTCAGGGCTGTTATATCGCCAATAGCATTGCTTTGCGCCGATAACTCTTTAAGCGACGGCTTGTTTGCAAGCGCAGAAATCGAACTTATCGAATTATCGTCCAAATACACATTCTCAAGCAGGGCGCAAGCGGAAAGCGCCGAAATATCGGAAATTTCATTGTTGCTTAAATAAACCCGCGTAAGCGAGGAAGCCGATTTTGCAAGCACCGATACATCGCCGAGCCTATTTGTGCTTAAATCAACCGAAACCAAAACCGTGCAATTTTCAATTCCGTTCAAAGATGATATTTCATTATTTGCCGCCTTGAGATATGCCAATTTAATCGAATGCTCAAGGCCACTTAAATCCGAAAGCTTATTATCGGACACTTCAACGCTTTGCAATTTTTCACATGCAGAAAGCGACGAGAGCGATTCAACCGAGTTGCCTTTTAATGAAACTTCCTCCAAATCCGATGAAGCCGCAAGAAACGCAATATCGGAAACTCCTGCGCCGTCTGCGCTGAAGCTTCTGAAATTGAACTCGGCGAGCACGCTGTAGTCTTTGATCGGGTTGCCGCTTACATTAAGATTTTTTAATTTTTCCTTTGCGGCGGTCAGCTTGGATATGTCCGTTATTTGATTCTTGCTTAAATCAATGCTTACAAAATTAGGATTAACCGATTCTGCTTTTGCAAGCTGTGCATCATCAATATTGCACTCCGAAAGAGAAAGCGAAGACAAGTTCATGGCTGCAAGCTCCGCAAAGCCACCGTCGGGCAAAGAGCAGCCGTTAAGCGAAACACTGCTTAATTTTTCAAGTGCTTTCATCTTATTGATATCATTCTGCGTTATGTTGACCTTATTATAAATTATTACCGACGAAGTATTTGCCTTAAATTTTGTGCCGCCTATTTCAACCTTTTTTGAAAGAGCGCCTGAAGCTGCGGCAATTGTTAAAACCAAAGCGGCAGCAATTACGGCAATCGCAATCGCAATGCCTTTTGCGGCTCTGCCTTTTTTACCGTTTGATTTTTCGGATGTGATTTTTTGCGATTTATTCTTTTTTGCACATTTCGTTTTTGATTTGCTTTTTTGCGGTGCTTGCACGGCGTTTTGCTCGGCAGGCAATGCTGGCGTTATCTCGGCATGCACACAATTTGCAAATTCCGTTTCACCGCTTTTTTCATCTGCATCTGAAGTTAAATTATCATGAACGCCCAAGATTGCTTTGATTTCTGAAAGCATTTTTTCAATTGCTTTCGATTTATTTTGATATGCATTGTATCTTTGCACATTGGTTAAATAAAAATTGAAATCATCCTGAAGCGCGCAATCATCAATATCAAAAGGCATAACGATTTTATTTTCGTTTATCGCCTGATCGAGTTCCCGCGGCACCCACTTGGATTTTTGCGCATTTTTTGAAAGAATCAGCACAAAAACCGAGCAATTTTTGATTGCCTGCGGAATTTCCGAGGCATAATTTGAACCGCCGCGAATAGACATGGGCGCCATCCAACAGGAAATTCCGTTTTTTTCCAAAACGGATTTAACCCAATTTGCATCGTCATATTCCTCTGACTTATAGCTTATAAAAACCTGTTTTATTTCGTTCATTTTACCTATCCTCAAAGCTCAAGCAGCTTTTCAAATTCTTTATTGCCTGCAACAAGCCTGTTATAAAGCTCATATCCTATATCCGTGCCGAGCTTTGTTTTCTGATTCAACCATTTTTTAATTTCATCACTGTCAAATTTTTCGGGATATGCACAGCAATATTCACAAAAAGTGTAAACGGTTTGAATCAAATTCAAATCCCTTGCAACCCGTGAATTGATATTCAAGCCGTTATAATAGCCCGTCCAAACATTATAATAATATGTTAAATTTGCAACGCCGGGATATGTGCCTTTTAAAAACAGCTTTTTAAGAACCTCGTTTTGCGATTTTAATTCTTTTTGCGGCTCTGCCAAATTTATTTGCTGATCGCCGAGCGCCGATTCGGCCAAATCATGAATTAAAAGCATATCAAGAATTTCTTTTTTGCTGTATCCGTCGGCTTCATATTCCTCCGGCAAAAACATCATGGCTATAAGCCATGTGTTATAAGTGTGCTCGCTTATACTTTCGGGATCGTCAATTCCGTAATCAAGCCACTGCTTTCTTTTAACCTCACGCAAATTTTTAAATTGATTGTAAATAGAAGGGGCAATATCCAAGCGCCCTGTTTCGGAATACCGGGCAAAATCTTCTTCCACACCGGCAAAATAAGCCATCAGCTTGCCTGAAACAACATTTTGCGGCCGTGTTTTATAAATTTGCAAGTATTTTTGCGCCAATGAAATATATTTATCCAATTCATACGGCAATTCGCTTTTATTCGCCTGTGTTCTGGCCTGAAGCATCGTAAGCAGCGTAACCAAATCGGTTTCAACAAAGCCAAAGCCCTTTTCGGAAAGTGCGGATTCTATTCTGCCGTTCAAAATTTTTATAACCTGCTCACCAAGGCGCAAATCACCGTCAAGGCAATAAGAATCATGAGCAGCAATCTGATAATCATTTCCGAAATATTCTATTGCAGCGCCTCTGTTTATTGCATTTGCCGCATCGTTAATAACAATCATGCACAAATATTCATCAAGGATTTTTTCCTGATTTTGATGAAGCAGGCCCATTGAAACCGCTCTGAACAAGAAGTGATTATCACAGTTTTCCTGAGTCATTTTATTATTCGTTTTGATTGCTTTTTTCAGTTTTTCAAATTCCGAAAACAAAAACGGCACCGCTTTATCTGCAAGCTGCCTGTAAGAAAGCCTGCCGAGCCAATAAACCCCGTTGCTTTTTTGCAAAACATCGAAATCGCCGTAATTCGAGATAACAAAATTTTCTATCGTTTCCTGCAAATGATAATTTTCATTCATAAACGACGCAACAAAATGATTGCTCATGGAGGTAAGCACCGTTCTGAAGAAGCCGCAGTCTTCACCGGGCTCATGCTTTTCGATCATTTTAATAAAATAATACGCTATCAAAAATTCCAAATATGTGCCGTGCTTATGCGGAAGCGACCACATGGCGCCGTTATACCCTGCGGTGTTCACATTATAAGATTCATCAAACACATATTCAAAAAGCTCACGGGCAACACCGAACAACCGCTCCTCGTCGCCGTACAATTCAGACAGAGCCAATTTTTCATACATATCATAAAGGCTTATATTGGAAATATCATATGTAACGCGCATTTCCTTTATTACAAGCCTTACAAGGAATATATCCGCAGTTGTGAATTTAAACTCTTTCATGGCGGAATAAACGCGCTGACAATCAATTTTATAATCATATATTCCACAGATGGCTTCTATTACGGAGCGGCAGCTATCGCCGTCATCAATAGGAACGGAATCCGTCAAAATTGTGTAGCCGTTACCGTCGCCCAAAACGGGAATAACCCTTTTCAGCCTTGCCTTGTTTTTTATCAGCCCCGTATCAACCGTTGTTACCCTGTTAAATTTACCGTATTTTCGCCATAATTCCAGCACAACATTTTCGGGCGCGATTTTTGCAACATTGTGTTCCCTGATTGCCTCTATAAAAAGCACGGGCTTAATATTTTTATTCGAATCCACAAAATCAAAAAGCTCTTTAAATTCTTTTGCCAAAATATCGCGCATTTGCGAATAAACATCAACAGGATTATAAGGCAGCTTTTCATAAAAGCTTGCCGAAATATAAAAGGGCAAATAATCGCTTTTGCCGTTTTCAAAATTTTGCAGCATTTTATAAAAAGCCAGTTGCAGCAGCATATTTTTTGCCGAGCCGGGCATTCCCTTTACCGTGATTGATTTATTGGAGGAAGCCGAAGCTTCGCCTATAATCAAATCAACAAGATTATCGCACTGCACTTCGTCGTTGAATTTATAGCAACGCATTGTGTGCGAAAAAAGCCGGCGGGCATATTCTTCTGTTTTTGAATAAGATTCCGGAGTTGATAATTTTTCGTAAAGATTATAGGGATATTTTTTGCTTTTTTCCGTTATTATATCAACTATTTCTTTTCTGCTTAAATCGGAAATTTTATTAAGCGGCTGCGAAACGGCAGGCCGCTCAAAATCAATCGGAGTTGGAACACCCGCGGCGTTTGAACTTTGCCGCGCGGTGCTTTTTTGCAAAATTTCGCATATGGTTTTTTTCAGCACCGCCAGCCCTTCGTTTAAATCAAGATGTGCCTCAATCCAGTGCTTTCTTCCGAGAAAATACAAATATTCATCGGTAAACTCAAAATTCTGAAGTTTAAACGGAATAATCGTGCATTTATTATCAAAAGCAAGGCTGACTTCATTGCTGACATGACCCGAAGCATTTGTGTTTTCAGACGCGAGAAGCACCAACACCGAGCAAGCTTTGATTGCACTTACAATTTGACTTGCATAATTGCTGCCGGCAACAACATTTCGCGGAGCCATCCAACATGCTATTCCGTTATTTTCCAGAAATTCGCACACTTTAATTGCCGTATCAACTTCTTTTGAAGAATAACTTATAAAAACCTGATGTGCCATATTTTTCACAAAGCCTTTCTGCTGCTTAAATCGTTTTAAACAAAGTCTCCGCTTCGCCGTAAAACATTAAAAAGTATTTAATCGTCGTCCTTGCATTTATCCGCTTCGCTTAATTTATCGAATTCAACAAGGCAATTATGCTGCTTTGCCAAATCGTTTCTGGAAGGCGAATATGTGTAACCGTCTGCACGCATATAAGCGTTCCAGCGCATATGCTCAAGCACTCGAATGGCATTAAGCTCTTGTTCGGTTCGCTCGCAAGCGTTTTTTTCTATGCCGGGTATTCGGCAATATTCTTTCATTTTTCTGTGGATCGCGCTTGCAACCGAGGAAGAATAATTGTATTCAAATTTCCAAAAATCCTCTTCCCTGCCCCATTTAAGGTGCCTTTTCAGCGCCGCGGCTTCAACATCGGAATTAAACACAACCTTTTCCGAATAAGTTTCCTTCGAGCTGCCGATAAAATTTATCATCAGATCCTGATTTTTGAAATTAACAAGCTTATCAACGCCCTTAACAAAGCTTGAATTATAAACAACTGCATCAATAACGGGATAGAAATTTCTTTTTGCAAACATTGTTCGCAATTTCAACGCGGCTTTTATATTAAGCTCGTCGTTTCCCAAAGAAACCAAAATATATGTTGCGCACGGCAAAGTGCAAACGATTTCATCAAATTCATCGGTAAAAACATCCGTTTCGGAATAAAAATCAATTCTGTAATGAGCCTCGCCCGGCGTTGAAAAATCACCGTTGCGCTTTTCGGAAAGCAGTTCGGGGCAAAGCGATTTAAATCGGCTTTCGGAATTCGGAGCCTTGTCAAAAGCATTGACAAACAGTTTATAACCGCTCATTTGGCAAAACCAAGAAAGATTTTTCACCATTTCCGTGCCGTAAGCACCCGTTCCGAGCACCATAGCGGAAATGATTTTATCCTGCTCGCCTTCCATGCAAAGTGCGCTGTCAAAAATTCTGCCGCCGTTATCAAACAGCGTTCTGAAAATCAACGCCTTTTCCTCGTTTATTCTGCGAACTTTGATTTTTCCGCAATCGGCTCCGCTTATAACAAGCTTGCTCTGCTCGCTTTGCGAAAAAATATAAAGTCTTATATTATCTTTGCCTTTATAGCTGTTGATAACGGAAATCGACTGAGTTATATTTTCGGAATCATCGTTGCCCATTATAAGGAAAACCAATTCTTTTTTGCCGCTGTGAAAGCCGAAATTGATTTTTGATATATCCTCTTTAAAACACACGGCTCCCAATTTTTTTGCCGATTCAACGAGCTCGTAATTTTCTTCTTCGTTTCTTTCAAAAACATCGGTAAAAACAATTATTCTTTTTTTATTGCTTTTACAAAGGTCCTTGGCAAGAATGAGCGACTTTTCATTAAGCTCGGAAAAAACATACATTTGTGAATTTCTGTTCACAATAAGTTTTTGATAAGCGAACACATTTTTAAAAAATGATGCCACAATTCCGAATGTGAGCAAAGGGGCGGCAACAAACAACACAGCCGCAAGAACCGTATATGCTTCATAAATCGGCAAATCGCGCGGCACATTTTCCGTTATAATATCAAATTCGCCGTCAACAATAAAAAGCCTTATTGTGTTGTGAACAGACAATAACAAAGTTTTTAATATTCTTATTTTATCGCTGCTGAAAATATCATAATATATAGGAACAAACAGTGCCGCAGCGGAGGAAAACGCCGCAGCGGCAAAGCAATAGAAAGGGCTTTTAGGCTCTTTTCTTTTTTTATTTTTCCATAAATCGACCGAAATCGCCATGCCGGCGCAAAGCGCCGCCAATGACACAACGAAAAATATTTTAAAGATCATATATGTTTCCTTTTATTTAATGCCGATCTCAACCACATTTGTATCATCATATGCATAATATGTGTAAGACAAATTGTTGCCATAGCCGTTTTCGGAAAGAACTTTGGATAACGCAGTGCCGTTTTCGGCATATGCCACGGCGCGTTCCGTTGCCTGTGCTGAACTGAATTTAAATTCGATTTGATCAAGCTTATTGTTTTTATAAAACTGCAACGCCTGCTCAAATGCCGAATCACTTATATCCGAAAAAAGCAATTTGTTATAAACATAATAATTATAAGTGTTTGCATTGCAAATCGGAGAGCTTACATAATCATCCGCAACACGGCTTTTATACATTTCCTCATCGGTTATGCAAAAATAATTATGATGGAGCTTCTGCTCGCCGCCCACGGGATCATCCCAAGTTGCATCCAGCTGATAATATTCGCCGCCGAATTCAACAATATTCCATGCATGCCTTTCGCCGTTTGTGCAGGTGCCGATTATAACGGTGCAGGGCACACCGATTATGTCCATAAAATATTTATACATTTTTGAGTATCCGTTGCAATTGGATTCGTTTTTAATAAGAAGAGCATAAATTGAGGCGCCGAAATCCTTTTCTTTCCCCGTTGCCCAGGCCTGATCATCATTATACACGGTGTTTCTTACAATATAATCATGAATCCAAACAGCTTGTTCATATTTGCCGGTGCTCGGCATTTGACCGATAATTTCGGCGACCTTCGATTCAATTTCTTTTTTATATTGCTTTATCTTGCTTTTATCGCAATCATAATTTATTGAAATATCATATTGCGTTGAATTGCCGGCCGGAGTTGCCAAGGATTCAAGGCCGCCCTGAGTCCAAAAAATTTCCGGATGATCCGTCAAAACAAAGCTTGAGAGCATCTGATTGAATATATCTCCGAGCAGCGACGCCCTTTCTTCCGAATACGGCTGATTATCGGTGAATTTAAAATTTTTTTCCCTTGAAACCGCCTGATACAAGTCATCGTATATTTTTTTACCGTAATCATTCAAATTATCACGACACTTGATTTTGTGGTTATCTGCCGTTAAATCGTTTATCGAATTAAGATTTAAATCCGACAAATCCGTATTATTCGGTTTTTCCTCTTCGTTATCATCGGCAAGAGCGGATTTATCATCGTCAGCCGCAGCCGTTGTGCTTTCCGCCGAAGCGGGTGCCGCCTTATTGTTTCCGCCTATGGCTATATCAACACCGACCGAAAATACCGTTCCCGTTATTATTGCAATCACAAGAACAATTGCGACCACAATTTCCTTAACGGGCATACCTGCGGAGCCTGAATATTGATTGCCGTAATCGTTCATTTCACACCTCGAATCATTCTAAAACAGCGCGATGCCCTGCCCGAGTTGAAGCATAATCATATCGGCAAAGATTTATGCTTATGCACGGGCAACGCACGATATACCTTAAATGTCATGAAGCGGAGTATCCGCGTCGTAAAACGGAGTTACTATATCCACATTAACACCGCGAGATAAATCATACTCTGCCAAATAGAGCTTTAATCCAAACCCGTATTCATCCTCCCTTTGCAGGGTTGCGCATAATTCGCGATAAGCCCTTTCCGGTTCGTTTATAAAATACAGATATTGAATTTCAACCCATTTTGCCATGCCTTCATATATACATTTTTCCAATTTAGCGCCGTATTTTTTTATAATGTTTTTTCTGTTCCAATTCACATATTGCCAAATATGCGTAAGCTCGTGAGCGATTGTGGCCACGGCATTTAAATACGGAGATTGGTTTTCAACATAAAGGCGATAAACACCTTTTTCGTTTATCGCAACTCCGAGCACTCTGCCGTCAAACCCCGGAGTGGGAGTGAATTTGATGCGGAGCTTTCTTGCAAGCTTTCTGGCGTCCATGGTTTTAACATCCACGGAGGCCAATATTTTTATTCCGAACATGGCCTCCATATTTTTTCTGACTTCCAAAAAAGCCTCTTTAAATTCATCCACGGTTTTAAGTACGGTGTTTGAACATTCGTTGCAGCGTTCGCGCCCGTCTGCAATAATTTCGTATTCAACCCCCGTAAGCTCTGCACCGCAGAAATCGCAATACCTGCAATTTTCCTTATGAGGATCATACGCCAGTTCAAATACTGAAGATTCCATGGCTCTTTCGCGCGCCTGAGTAAGCGAATTATCGGAAAAGCCGCTCTTTTTCAAATAATCAAAAGTTTCGTCAACCGCAATAAAATCAAGGTCGTTGTCAAATCCGTAATGCAAAAACTGTTCTTTCACATACGGCGATTCAACATATTCAACCTCACTCTCGTTGCTCTTTACGCTGTCAGTAATATCGGCACCTGTTTCATCGCTCGCGGGTTCTTTGGATTCTGTTTCATCCGTTTTAAGCCCATCGGTTTCCGATTTTACATCATCGCTTTTTTCGCTTTCGGGTTTTTCGGCAATATCTTCTTCGCCGTCGGAAAAAGCTTCGGCTAAAGCGGGTTCGGTTTTGACTTGCCCGCTTTTTTCCTCTATTTCAGTCGAAACGGCATCCGAATCCGAATTTGATTTCACGATTTTTTCATCATTCATTTTCAACAGCCGCCTCACTTTCCGACTTTATTTGCGGAGCATTTTCCGCGGATTTTTCATTGCCCGAATTGCCTTTTTCATCGGGCTGCGGAATCTGCGTTTCCGAATCGCCTGTGCCCTTTCGCGTTTTCCCGCTGCCGCGTTTCGGCTTATCCGCGGGGGACTTTTTCTTTTTTTTATCTTTTTTCGGAGTTTTCTTTTTTCGCTTAAAAAGATCTTTAAGACTGCGCTTTTTCTTTTTGCCCTTGCTCAAGGATTGCTCGATATCTTCCTTTTTAACCTCTATTTGCTCTTTCGGTATTTCAACATATTCCGATTTTTTGGGCACGGGTAAAAGCGCCGCTTTATACCATTTAAGGAAATCCGTGATAATTTCAAAGAAGCGCTTCAGATTTCTTTCCACCGAGGAAATAAGACCCAAATCCAAAATGCTGTCCTCAAGTATGTAAATACAATTATCACTGCCGTCTTCGCATTCGGCGGTGTAAGCGATTCCGGGGATTAAATTCATATCCTCTGAAACTTTTGTTACCGCGCAAACATAATTGCAATTATCGGGATAAGTTGTTTTGAAAACTTCATTAAACAAAATACAAACCGTGGCTCTTATTTTTTCGCTTGTTTGCGGCAAAGTTATTTTCAAAACATTTTTTGAATTATAACTTCTGCCCGGAATATTACTGATTTGGCGCCTGAACGAATGATTTAAATCGCCGTAATCGCTCATCAATATATAGCCTTCGGTTTGCACGTCAAACGATGCGAATCCGCGCTCGATAACAATATTCCCCATTGTTTTTCTTGAGCCGATTTTCTTATCGCATTCAAACGACGATATATTATAGTGCCTAAGCTGCCTGTAATACTCACGCGAATGAATACTGTCTGCGGCACGCTTAACAACAACGCCTCTGTCGGCGCTGATGAACAGCACTTCATAATATCTGCCGCCTATAACGATAAATTGACCCGGCAAATGCGCCTGGTAAACATGATCAAGCAATTTTGCATCAAGATAATGCTTTTCCGATTCCTCATCCTCAATCACATAGTAAGCGCATTTTAAAGTGCCGATAGCGGCATTTATGAAATCGCTGTTTGAAATCGTGAATAAAGTATTGCGTTCATCAACAAGTGTGGTTTCGGTAACCACAAATTGCGCGCACTCATCTTTAAAATACTTAAACACCAAATCGTAAATCGTGCTTTTAAGCTCGTATTTGGTGCATTTATCCGTGATATCAAGTCCCTCAATATATTGCAATTCCTTAAGGATTTCTTCTTTTGAAACAAATCCCGAGGAAAGCTTCATTAAAAGCTCAATAACAATATTGCGTTCGGTTCTTGAATAATCGGGACAAAAAGCAGGTATTGCTTTGGGGTCCGCCTCAAATATAGCGGAATTATATTCCATATAATCCCTAAGCATATAATTTTGTGCAACAACATTCACGAATGTTTCCTGACGCCCGCGGGTGGAAAACTGCCTTGACATTTCAAAAACATTGCACGCTTCATCCTCAACAACAAGATATTTATAATCCGCTTTTTCGGCAGACCATATATTGCTGTTAAAATGCATTCTTTTTTCAATTTCCTCTTGCTTCGGATTAAGCGAGGCATATTCGCACAACGCCTGATAATATTGCCCGGAAATCCATTTCATATCCGTTACGGGAAATTTTGAATAGGAATACCATTCAGCAAGCTTAACCTGATTGCGGATACCTGCAATCATCAGTTCCGTTCCCACGCCCAAATATCTTGCAACATTCGGGAATATGCGGTGATTGAGCTGTTCGCCGTCTGCCTTCCAAAGCATATAGGAAATGCGATTTTTTTCTCTGGTTGTTGCCGAAACTTCCTTTATACTTTGGCGCACAATGTGCGACATTGTATCTACAAGCCCGTCGCTGTTTTTATCGATAATATAAAAGGTTGCACTTTTTCTTATTTCGGAAATATAAAGTGATATTGAAAGCTGCGAGGTACCTACAAATAATGAAGGCTCAATCATAACAACTTCCGAAACATCGTTTAAAAATTTCGAATTAACCGAAACGATATCGCGACTGAAAATATCAGACGGCGTAACTATGCCCACTTCACCGCCGAAAGCAGCATCGGAATTAAGCCTGCCTATTTCCCACATATCGGGGATGGAGGTTACGCCTAAAAACGATTCGGAAATCCACGCCGCCACGTCCTCCTCAATGCCGTTTTGCCCAAGAATAAACAAAATTTTGTTTTCCTTGGTTGCGGCTCTGTTGAGCGGCAGGAATATATAATCGGAAAAATCCTTGTAAAACGGATTTGCAAAGAGCATGCTTTCGCCGTTCATAAGGCGATAGGTTGCCTCCACATATCCTTCGTCAAGCTGCACACCTTCCTTATTTTTTTGCTTAAAATAAAGATTTGCGATGCGCGCCTCCTGAATATCTATATTCTCGTATTTTTTAACTATTTCGCTGTTATTATGCGCCAGGCGAAATTTAGGTATTTTAGTATCCTGAGCAATAATTCTGTCGCCGAACAGCATGGTTAAATACTTTCTGAGCCGGTAATAATTAACCACCTTATAGCTTGAGCCGCCGTCGCCGCCTATGTCATCGGCAAATTCCATTTCGGCCTTACCGCCGAGGAAGAAAACGATTTCGCCCAAAATAATAACTATTGCAAAGGGGTAAAACACGGCATTAAATCCGTGCCATTCGGGGCGGATTCTGCATGCGTTTATTAACACGAGCACTATAACCACGGCAACCGAATAATAAACATTCATCATTGCCCTGAGCGAAAAGCACTTAGGCTTGAGCACATATGCGCGGCGCGCATCGCTCCATTCATAGCAAATGCCCGAAGTGGCATTAAACAGATTTTCATTTTTCCAAACAGATTTAAACACAGGCAGCAATGCCCTTTTTATAATCATAAATGCCGCCAACGCAAGAAAGTTTATTATAAAAATCATATAAATTTCCCAATTAACGGTGTTTATGAAATCTGCAATTCTGCGAAAAGCCGTTGCAAACTGCGGTTTTTGCTCTGCAAGTATCATAAATCTGGCAGCCCAATATTTAAGCTTGCTTAAAATTTGATCGGACAGCTTGTCGGAATAGCTTATCGCCGCTATTGTATACAGTAATCCGAGAAACATTGAAGCAAATTGATAGCCTCTTTCCTCCCGCTTCAAATTGGAGGATTTATACACAACACAAAGCAGCGCAAACGGCACGGAGGAAAGAATTACAGGCAATATATTTTTAATTCCCACTATTCATCCTCCTCCAATGTTATATTTACGGATTTAATAAATTCATACGGCGCCGAAAGACTGCTCGGTGCATCATTCAGCATAATTTTATATTCGCCGGATTTAATAACAAACGAATAAAGCGGATTTTTTTGGGGATATTCGTCAATCTCAAAATACTTGTTTGCTTTTTTTTCGCTGTATTTAACTTCAAAATCAAAAATACTTCCCCAATTGCGGCACATTTGCTCTATCTTATCGGAATATTCACGATTTTTGCGCAGCATTATTTCCTCCTCAAGCATGAAAACATTATTATTGCAGCGCAAATAATTGTTAAACGAATTCATTTTCATAAATGATGAAAATTTTGAAAGAAACAATGTGTATTTAGGTGCCAATGCTTTTGTTTCTCTTACAAGCTCTTTTATAAGCTTTTTAAAATGCTTAAAATTTTGCGAAAGCGGTATTCTTAAAATCAAAAGCGTTATAAACCCTGCAAGCGCCATAATAAACAGCGAAACAAAGGTTATCATAAACGAATCTGCAACCGTTTGATTGTTTTTTGTAATAAATGCATTGACTATATAGGGAATAAATCCGGCAAGAACGGCTAAGAACGCCGCAAGCGAGCCGAGAACAACAACGATCACCGGCGAACGCTTTTTCATTGTTTTTTCGGTTTCTTTATCGCTGTTTTTACGCGCCTCGAAATTGCGTTTTTCATAAGAAGTGTCCACGGCGGCAGAACCGAAAATATTAACTTCAAGCTTATCGATTTCCTCGTTTAAATCCTCGGTCTGATCCTCATCAAGGTGAATTTTTTCCTCCGTGTCCGCCACGAAAACACCGTTTTCCTTTGTGGCTCTGACAGCGCGCTTGAGCGCCCTTTTCGGGGCCTTTAAGAAGCTGAAAATCCTTGATTCGATAATTTCCCTTTGAAATTTATATTCGGGTTCGTCGGCACACGGGCAATTCTTTGCAAGTCCGAATTTTTTTGTGTTCAGATAAAGGCCGTCGTCGTTTACATCGAATTTAACATTTATATTTGAATTCAAATTCGGCACATCATAGTGCTTTTGCCTTATTTGATCGCGCCTTTTTTCAATTTCTTCTATTCTGAGCGTTGTTGATTTTTTCACATAATGAACGCGTGAATAGATGGTTGAAATTTGATTTTTAAGCACACGCTTATCTATATCGCAATCGATGTTATAAAGCGTATCCGGCGAAAGAAAAATCGCATCGGGATCATTATACACAAAGGTTAAAAGCGACATCCACAGGCGGAAGTAATCCTCCCTTGTGTTTGTGTTTGAAACGGAGCTTAAATTAAAGCGCAAGAAGCGGCAGTTAACGGGATATCTGGCCTTTATGCCGAAATTATGCAAGGTGCTTTCCGCATCCGCGCAGGCTTTTGAAAATTCATCAATATCAACATCGTTTTTTCGCACAACGGACCATAAAAATATTTTTTGCGGGCGTGCAAATTCCGTCATTCTGTATTCCGCCAATTTTTCGTTTCTCAACTCGCGGTTAACATCCACATTCCATTTTAAATTTCCGAATTTATTATCCGGGATTTCATAGCTGGCATGGGAATTTGCGGGCACGATACCAAGCATTTTTGCAATTTCGTTTAACTGGGCATCAGGTAAATTTTCGCGATCGTTTATATAATCGCCTCCGAAAGGATTGCCGGGCTTACCGTTTCTGTTGTCCGAAACGATAATTATATTCCATTCGCGCAATTCGTTTTCACTGATGAAATGGCGATCAAACAAAGCGGGAATTGCTTGGAAAAGATTTTTTCCTTCTCTGTTCCAGCTGCAAACCTTAAATTTGCCCCTCTTTTCCACGTTGGAAAAGAGGGATTCAAATTCATCCAGCTCACATATTATATTTTTATCTATTGCCAATACTGTAAGCACATTCTCACCTCTTTGTTAAAAACAAAGCGTTAAATTTTCGTTTCCGATAATTTGCGTCTGCTTTCCATAATTTCATCAACTTTATCGGCATACTGATCTATGCTTGAATTTTTGCCGTCAACCGCCTCAAGGATTCCGGCAACCTCATCATAAATACGAAGCGTGATGGAATCGTTATACATTCTTTTGAGCCTTGAGTGTTTTCTGATTGCATTTGAAGTATTGCTGCCGATTTTAACAAGCGCATCTATGTTTTTGTTGAATTCATCATAGATTTCAAGCAGATAATCGCACTTGGTGTCGTCACGCGCCTTTTCCGATTCAAATGTGTTAACCTGATCATCAATCATTTCAAAGATTGCGCTAACAAGCGCCTGACCCCAAGCCTCTATATAATTTGCGCCCGCCGAAGCCTTATACAAAATCGGTATGAAGAATATGTTCATAATCGGCTTATCGGAAAATTCGTCGATTACGAATGATTTTGTGTAAACGTTTCTAAATTGAGTATCGTTAAACTGAGCGCCGTTTACACCCTCAAAAAGCTTTTCCTCCTGATACATTTCAAGCAGGTGATCCACATATCTCGGGCAGATTGTGAGTGCGTCAAGCACTTCATAAAATTGATCGCAGCTTGTTCCGTTTGAAACGATAAGCTCGGGACTTCTGAGTTTTGCATCAATAAGCTCATAGCAATAATTATGGCCTTTTGTATCATGCTTTCTGTAACCTATTTTGCCTGAAATCAAAGCATAAACAAATGCCTTTGCAATGCGCTTTTCCTCATATGCCTGGTATTCGGGATCAACCTCGGGCAGCACATTCAGATATTGCCAATCTCTTTGAATATGGGGTGAAATTTCTCTGTTTTCACTGTCCAAAGGCTCAATTTTCTTAATACGCTTATGATAAACCTCGAAATATTTGCCGCACTTATCGGATTTATTTATCGAATTTGTGGCAGTTATTTGGCGAGGCGCCACCATTTTGGCCAAGTTCTTTGCCGCGATATTGTAAAGCGCATCAAAGAAAAGAATTTTATACTTTGAAACATCGCTTGATTTTTCGGGGTTGTAAGGATTAAGGCATTCGTTTTCAAAGAAATTCCTATCTTCCTCACGCAGATTATCCATAACATCGGGATTGATTGCCGAAGCGCGGATTTCCCTTCTTTGAACGCCGCGTGGAGCATCGATAAACGGAGCGGCAAGGTTTTTAACATCGCCGATAATCTTTTTAAGATATTCGTTTTTCTCCTTTTGCGAAATACAGTTGGCTTCAAACTGAGCCTCTTTGTAGATTGCGGAAACGATATCCATATCAAGAACCGTGCTGCAATCCTTTTCAACGCGTTCTCTCCAAAATCCCATGATGATATCTTCAAAAACATTGCCGAAGAAAGCATTCACACCGGCTGTTTTTGCGGCCTGATCCGCGCTTTCGTCGATTCCGTATTCATCGGCAAGAGAGCCGTCCTGCTTTTTGATTGCCCAGCTTTTTGCTTTATTGAAAATGCTTCTTGTGAATTCCTTGGGCAAATCATATGTGCCTATTGTGTTTTTACACTGCGAAGAAAATCTTTGCAGGCATTTTTTTGATGAGCAAACATAAATGCGTGCAATTCCCTTTGCATTTGAATAGTAATTTTCAATGGCAGAAATCTTTTCCGGGATTTTCGAAATATCGCTTGCCATTTTAAAATAGAATTCTTTTAAGCCCTCGGAAAGATTTTCGATATAATTATATATTCTTTTCAAAACATTGATGTTGATAAGCAACATACAATATTTATCAAGCAAGGGCATTGAAGCCTTTGAAAGCTCTGCCGAGCCGTCAGAATCATTTGAAACGCCCACAAGCATCGTGTTCAAATAAGAAACAATGTGCTGAATACGCTCGGAAACTTCCAAATCAACCTTTTTTGTAAACACGCCGCTTACAAGATTTGCAAATTCGTTTCTGTGCTCATATTCATCGCCCATATTTGCAAGCCTTTTGATTTCTTTAAGAGCGTCGTCATAATTCTTGGAAACTCCGTTTCCGCCCTCAAATTCTTCTCTGAGATCCTCAATTTCCTGCTTGATTTCAAGAGAAATCTTTGCAAGAAAATATCTTGCCGCATTGGGGTGCATAAAGATTTCATCATCAAGGCGCATATATTTTTCGAGAACAGGCACATCATTATCCTTGTTTTTATCGGGATCTGCTGTGATAATGCTGTCCGAAACTATATCAACAATTGTTTTTGCATTTAAAATTGTTGACTGCTGGCAGGTTAAAAATTCCGAAATTGCCGCCTGAGCGGAATTTGCGCATTTCTGCCTTTCCTCATCGATTTTATCCGTGCTGTTATCCACGCGCGCATTGGCGGCGGAAGCTTGCTTAACAGAAAGAATACATGCATCGCGCAATTCGTTTGCCTTTGAGCCGGCAAGGCTTCTTTGCCTTGAATATTCGATGTATGTTTTCAAATCATCAATATACATGCCCGCTTTATCATCAAGCTCGATTGAATTGGGGCGCTTTGATTTTGTTTGGGCAACGATTGACCTATAGAAATTATCGGATTCGATTTTGCTTTCAACATATGTAACGAACTCGGAATTTTCATCCACGGCATCCACAAAACCGCCCTCGTTTTGCTTTCTGCTTTTTTCGCGTTTTTGTTCTTCCATATGGTTATCGGCGTCAAGCCATTTTTTAGAAATGGAATTTTTTGCCCAATTAAGCGCAACATAATCCACTACCGAATCATAGGGATAAACCACTTTTGACGCACCTGCGCCGGCATAGCTTGATTTATTTCCTGAGGATATTTTTTCCCTGATAATATTATCCTCCTGAGAATTAACGCGGGTGCATATTGGGGAAACAGACATATCATAAATGCATTCAACGGCATGGTGAAGCAATTGATCCTTGCCCTTTATTTCCGTGCTTCTTACATTGATTTTATTGAAAAGAAAGCAGAAATTAAACGGCGAGCTGTTAAACTCATCATAGCCGTCACCGCCGACTTTCGGCACGATTACCTTTAAATTGGGATATCTTTTTTGCAATTCAATATCATAAGGGCGGCGCATTAAAGCGTCTATTTCCCTAATGGAGGCATAAGCATTTGAATACTGATTATCAAGTTCAACCTCATTGGTGATAACGCTTTGCATAACATCCGGCAAAATAAAGAAGCCCCTGATAACCGCGGATTTTTGCTGCCTGATTGTTTCAAGATAATTCTTAACATAAAGTGAAACGGGAAGAATCAAGCCCGAACCGGTGCCGCCTGCAAGGGTGCTTATAACCGTTACATGCACGGATTGCTCGTAATTATCCGTGCTGAGCGGGAAAAGGGAATCAATGGCATTGTTAAGCGCCGTAAATTCACCTTCTCTTATTGCATTATGAGCAACAAGATTTGAAATTGCGCGCACCTGGCCTGCGTCCTCGCTCGGAGTTTTATCAAGAATAATATCATTTATCGGAAACCAATTTTCCCTTGCGTTTGAATCGTATTCAAGATATTCGCCGATGGTCATTCTTGAAGATGTTTGAATGGTAACAACATCGTTTGAAACTGCTTTTATTTTTCGAAGTTCGTTAACATCGGTGTCAATTGCAACAAAGCTTAAATACTCGGCAGGGCTTTTTTCCTGCTTTGCTTTTTTTGCAAGCCATGATACCATTTTGCAACCCTGACCGCCGAGGCCGATAAAAATATTAGGAGCTATTGCACGCTCGTCCTTTTCAATCAGCCTTTCCTCAAATGATTTTTCTGTGCTCATTTTTTCTTTCCTTTCTTTTTATGCTTTTGCTTTTTAAAATGCAAATTGTATTTTTTGAACATCGTGTAATCGTAATATCCGAAGCTTATCAGCGATTGACCTGTTGAAAATTCAAATTTACCTTTTTTGCTTTCAAGATTTTCTTTGTTTATGAAAACGCCCTTTATTGTTAAATATGAATTGTCGGTGGCAACGGAATAATTGTTTCCGAGTGTTCCGAAATCAGAAGGGCTGTTTATAAGCTTAACCCTTGAACGCGGTCCGAAAATTTCCATTGCCTCTATTTTCAGAGTGGGCATACCCTTTCCGAGCTCTATTTTTCCCTTTTGAGGCACAAACGGAATAAGTACCGTGCTCATTTTCTTTTTAATATAAACTGTTGTGTCGCTGTCGTAAAAATGAGGCTTTGCCGCTTCCCAATCCCATTTGCCGCGCCTGTTCAGTGTTCTGCGCAGGCAATCGGTTTGATGCAGCTTTCCTGCCTTAACCTTTGGCAGCCTTTTTTTGAATATGCAAAAGAATATCCAGAAAAACACAATAAGGAATATAATGGTGTGCCACATGCAAAGGCTGATTTCATAAACGGCAGACTTTTGCGCAAGCGGTGTGCCGAGCGTGGAATAAGCAAGCGAATCCGAAACATCAATATATAATTCCGATCTTACATTGCACAGCCTTTTGCCGTGCATATAATTTGTGTGAGTTGTTTTTTTCTTGCTCGGCTTATCGTTTTCCTGCCAATAGCGCGGGCAAAGATAAAACACGCCCTTGCCGTTTTCCGTGTGAAAATCAAACGCGCTGTTATCATATTGAACACAAGTGTTTTCCGAATACAATTTGAGCGTTTGCGCCGTTACCTGCGCCCACTGCTCATCGGTGATATCCACCTGATTGCCGCTTGTGTCGTAACAAGTGGCCACAGCCTTTATCATTTTTTCCTTATCGGAATTTTTATTGAGCGAGTGAAGATTAAAATTCGTTTTTCTGAAGCGATAACTGAGCCATTTTGCGGTTGGCTTTTCATAAGAAATTTCAATTCTGTATGTATCCTTAACCTTAATCGCCGAAAACGCATCGCTGAGTGCGCTGACATCAACACTGTATTTGCCGCTTAATATTGTTGCTTCGGCATTACACTCAATATCGCCGCGCTGAAGCTTAACATCGGCGCCGTTTTTGAGCTGATCATATGAAAATTCCTGTCTGCCGCCCACAACACCGGAGCCTGTGAGCACCACATCAAACGAAATATCCTGAATTTCCTCCGCCGCCGAAACATCAATCGGCTTGCCCTTATCGCTTTTTTGATACGCATCGCCGATATATGCGGTGAGTTTATATGTGCCGGGATTCAAAGAGCCTTCCGAAGTTTGCGCATCGCTTGAAAGATATTCAACACCGTCTTTTTCAAGCGAATAGCACGCTTTAACTGCAGGCTCATAATAAATAGTGTAAGACTGCGGCTTCGCATCGCCGAAAGTTATATCAAACTGGCCCGGATCTATGCAATCGCCGGTGGGTTCCACCGTTGCCACAACGCCCTGAAGCGAATTATCGGTAACTATTTTATCTTCGTTTGAGCTGAAAGAAACTTTGCCGCCGTTATAATTAACGGCGTCTGAAGCCTCTGTGTATTTAACGGATATATTATCCGTTATTTTGCCTTTGCTGACTCCGCTTATTTCAACGCCGGCACCCTGAGCGAAAATAATCATTTTCCTCATTGAAACGCCGAGATTAAGCGTGGAATCGGAAACCTCGCGCTTAACGCGGCCGTCATAAATATATTCGGTGGCGGCCTTAACCTGATTAAGTATTTCCGCGCCGTTTGTAGCTTTCAGCGTTTTAAACGAAGAGCCGTTAAAATCATTTGCGCTGCTGCCGATGGGAATGTATATAACCCTGCCGGAAAGGCTGCTGCCGTAAGACGAAATCTTATTTTCCACCTCGGACTCATTCACCTTTTGGCTGCTTGAATCCGAAACCGTAAATGCGCCGTCGGTTAAAACCACAAGCCATTGCTCGTAATCGGAATAATCTTTTGAAAGAAGCCCGTCATAAGCACTTTCAAGAGTTTTAATAGGAGTTGAAACCGAATAATCCCCTGTTTTTAAATTTGAATGGATATCCGAAACACCGCCGTTTTTATCAGAGCCCTTTATTGTTTTTGCAACGCTTCCGGAACCGGACATACAATAAATATTCATGATATCATCCGAATTCATCATTGCAACAAAGGCCTCAAGTGAATACTTTGCCTGTGCCCATGTGGCAACATATGCAGATGCATTTGAAACATCGGTTTCATTACCGTTTACCATGCTTCCCGAATCGTCATAAACAACATTTATAACTTTTTTTGCCTCTTTGCCTATTTCATCAACGGTGAAAATCGACTCTGCTTTTACCGTTTGCAATGCCGGCAGCATAACGGAAATAAAAAGAGCAATCGCCATCAATGCCGAAACTGCTTTTTTCACCGATTCATCCCCTTTCAACACTGCTGTTTTGCTTGCTTAATCAACAATTCAGATTACATAAAAAGCAAAAGAATTACAAATAATAATCCTCATCATAAACATAGCTGTAATCCGCATCATCATAAGTGTAATAATCATCGTATTCATCATCATAATAATAATCATCGTACGAATCAGCAGAATCATCGTAATAATCCTGATTGCCGGAATATAAATATTGCGAATAATATTTTTGATAAATCGGATTCATTAAATCTTCATCGAATTTATCGGCTATATCATTAACCATTCTTTCAAAATAATCGCCGTAATTCGAGTCTTCTTTGCCGGTAATTGCAAAGCCGGAAACATCCGGATTTGCCGAAAGCTCGGTGGCAAGATCGGCTTTGAAGATCATATTATCCATATCGTCGCCGCTTAATTTAAGCTTTAATGCAATATCATAATTTTCGCCGGCTTCGGCACTGCCTTCAAAATCAATTTTATAATCTGAATCGTATGCATACGAAAAGCTCAAATTGCCGTCTAAAACGGAAATACCGTTTACGGTTTCAACACCAATATCCGAAAGCTTAATATTAAGGCTCAGAATATTTTCTACATTTTCATCAACCGTTTCTATCAAGGTGTTTGACAAACAATCAATATTGCAATTCATTTTGCCGCCGTTCATTGATTTTAAATAGCTTACGGTAACGGTTTGATTATCTCCACTTTTGGCAAGAATGTTTATTGAATCGCCCGATCTGCCGAAATCGGAATCGACGGAAATGTTAAAAATTTCATCGTTCATATCATAAGCAGCAAGTTGCCTTGAAACTATATTTCCTCTGAAATCGTAATAAACCTTAAAAGTGATTTTATCAAATTCACCGGAGGCAAGCCCGTCTTCCGTAATTTCCGATATAAGCTGCTGAATAAAATCCTTGTTATCGTCAATAACAACATATTCCGCAAAAATATCCTGATAATACTCATTCAAGGTGTTTACCAGGTCGGTCCAATCGCCTTCGTTTGCCGCCACGGCCTTTAATAGCTCAACGGCAATTTTATCGATTTGCTTATCGGTAAATTCAAATTCAACATAGCTGCATGATTTTCCGTTGTGCTTTTCTTTGCCTTTTGATTTTATGCACTCATCGTTTATCTGCTCATCGCAAACCGTTTTAAGATCGGTTACCAAATCCGCGCCGGAGCTTTTATCGCCTGATTTTTCCGTTTTTTTCGTTTCGGAGGCCTTTTGCGCCGTTTCATTTTCGGCACCCGTCGATTCGCCGTAAAAAGGCCTGAAATCAAGCACTGTGCTGTTGTCCTCAAGATCTGAACCGACAACAACACGATGGTCTGAATAACCTGCGTTTATTGTGAAAATGTTATCTTCTTTATTTTTAACATTTGAATTTACGGAAACGGTTTTCTTATCCTTATCGTAATCAACCTTGGCGTTTGCATTAACGGAATCAATTATTTCTTCTAAAAAGCTGCTGTACTCTTCATAATCGCCGCAATCCCCGGTTAATTTGATTTGCGAATTTGCCGAATAGCTTTGCGGATGGCGTAAATCCGAAAGAAAATCAACATCAAAAATGTTTTTAACATTCTTATATTCCTTATATAAATAATATTCGGCTTCGCCCATTGAGGAACGCTCTATCTGCGGCAAAGCCGCAAACACGGTTAGACCGCCGATTAGAAGCACGGCAATAACGGCAACAAGAGCAATCAGCACGCCTTTCTTGCCGCTTTTTCCGCCCTGTGCCTTTATCTTTTTTTGCTTTTGAGGCTTTGCAGAAGTAATCGGCTGCACCGGAGTATAAGAATCCGCCTGTGCCGCGCTTTGCACATCCGCCTCAAGCGGAGCGCCGCAATTATAGCAAAACTTTGAATCTGCGGCATTTTCGCTTCCGCATTTATTGCATTTCATATAAATCCCCCTTATTTAAGAAAGCTTTGTAACATTGAATCTTTCCACATCATATCTTTTCAGTGCGTCATCGACGCTTGAATATCCCGTGCCGTAATCATCATAATAAGTATCGGGAGTAAACGGAATAGTTCCGTCAGAATCAACTATAATGTTTTTATAGCAGACATAAGCATATTTTGTTTCAACTTCATCGCCCCAATAGCTGTAGCTGTATGAATAAACAAGACGAAGATCATTGTGGAAGCTTGAACTGCTGCTCTTATCCTTCAAATCGGCAACATATGCACCAACAAATTTAGCATCGCCGTATCCGCTGTAGTCTGCAAATTTTGTATTGAGGTAATCCGTGCCGTTGCTTTTGAAGCGTTCCAGCTGCTCGGAATTAAGTGTTGTGGTTTTTGTGGCATATTCTCCGAGGCCCGTCACTTCAAATTCTTTACTGTCTCTCGCTAAGTAAAGGCTGTATTCATCGGTTATATTCGCGCCGGAGGTGTAGCAATACATTGTAAGCTTTTCTCCGTTTTGCAAATCTTCGCGTTCTTCATCATCATCGGAAAAATAATAACCGATTTTTGCAACAACGGAATTATCCTTAATAATGGAAATCGTTGAATCATCATAATAAGCAACATTAAAGCTGTTGTCGCATTTAAGCGGTTCGTTAAGATCTGAATTGACAATGCATTTTGCATTTGCAAATCCGTTTGCCGGATTATATAAAACCATATCAACATAATCAAACGGATCAAACGCGTTAACAACCTTTAAGCCGCTGATTTTATATGTTTTTGAAGCGTTCGAAATACACAGGGTTATTCCGTTGATTTCCCTATTTAAGCCTTGAATTTGAACATTGATTTCATCGTCGTTTTTGATATCTTCTGTTTTATCGGCCGTGATGGCAAAGTAACTGCTGTTAGCAAAATCATAAAAATCCAAATGCCTGCCGTTTACCTTTTTCTTTTTTGCAAGCTGTGCATTAACATCATCTATAAGGCGAGACCAATCAATAATGTTTTTATAATCATAATCACTGATGCTTGCATATTCGCTATAGCCAATTACGGTGAGGCCTGCGCCGTAATCGTAATTTGTGAAATTGCTTGTGTCGGCACCGCTTACATCCAAGTCGGAATTGCCGTATGAATCATAGCCGTTATCTTCCAAATCGTAATCCGAATAATCATCGGCATGGTCGCTGTAATATTCGTTGAGCAGTTCGTCAGTATATACCTGATCGGAAATATAATTATCCAGATTTATGTTTATCGGTGCGCGATTATAAATTTCATAAGCCAAAAAAGCCGCCGCAATAACCGCAACAAGAACACTGCTTACAATGATCAGTGCTTTTTTATTGATACGAACGGTTTTAACATTTGTGCCCGCCGGCGCGCCTGCTACGGCCGCCGCGGATAGCACATTTTCCGAACCAAGACCGTTGTTTTGAAACGCTGCGGATACTTCATTTTTCTCACCGCTAATTTGCTCTTTCGATTGCCCATCGGCGCTTTCGTTTTCGGAAGCAGCCTGAGCTGCATCGATTTCTTCACACGGCTGCGCATACGGATCAAAAGCGCCGGAATTTTCCGCCTGCTGCCCGTTTTCGGCATTTGAAGGCTGAGCTTTTGCATTTTCAGCGCCGGCTTCATTATTGATTTTTGCGCCGCAAGAGCCGCAAAACACATCCCCTTCATTGACAGTGTTACCGCAATTTTTACAAATCATAATATATATTTCCTTTCATTTGCTTAATTATCTGAAATCAATTTTTTTGAGATTTATATTCACTGAATCTGAATACAAAAGGCTCCGTATTAGGCATGCCGATAACCGCTTGGCCGATTAAAAGGCGCGAAACCTCCCAATCCTCCACAACATTTGCCTCGCGCTGATTTTCGATAAGACCTTTGCTTTTATTTATCGGCAAATAAGATTCGGTGATTTGATTTTTTCCGTAAAGCTGCTGAATGTATTCCCTTGATTTTGCATCGTTTACACGGAATGAAAAGCTTGTTAAAAAGCCGCTTAAAATGCTTCTTGCGCGCTCCTCACCGTAGCATTCGTAAATTTGCTCCACATTTTGAATGCCGATCATAAATTTAATTCCCAGGCTTCTGCCGAAGTTAACAGCGTCATCGATATGCTCCAAATTCGGAAGCAGCCTAAATTCATCCGTTATGAAATAAACATTACCGGCGCTTCTTTTCCTGCCCAAAGCAGCCTTAATCGCCATATCAAACATTAAGCTGTAAACCGGCGAAAGCATGCTGCCGATGCTTAAATCATATTCGATAAACACCTTTTTACCGCCTTTTTTGCGCACAAGATTTCTTAATGAAAGAGTACCTACCTTGCTGAAATTGCCGATAAACACCTCTCTGATAACCTGCTGCAAAACAGACATAACACCCTGCGTTTGCGGAGAATCTTCATTGTCTATATAGCTCGTCATGGCTCTTAAATCGTCATAAGAGGCAAGCATTGCCTTGATTTGGCGCGTTGGTGTTGAATTTATGTAGTGCACAAGTGCCTTATTGGTGCGCCCCTGCGGCGGAACCGAACGCATAAAATGAAGCACACATGCCATAAAAATATCCTTCGCCGCATTCGGGAAAAAGATTTGGTTTGTGTTTTTGCATTGTTCGGCAAAAAGGCTCTTTGAAATTTCGATAACGCTTTCAAGCATATGCTCACCGGGTTCGATTTCGTTAAAAATATTCCAATAATCAAGCTCGCCGCTTCCGGTTGCCGTTGAATCATTGCTGATAACTATATCGCCCGGTGTATAAAATTCGTGATAGAAATCGCCTTTTGTGTCAAAAATAATCATTACATCTTCGTCGGTAAGTTTGCCGCCGAGCTGATTGACGATTTGAAAAAAAGCATTTGTTTTGCCCGTGCCGATTCCGCCGAGCAGCATAATATGCTTGCTCAAAATATTTGAATCAATCGGGAAGCGGGCGAAATTGCCGAAGCCATCCGTTCCGTTCAAAATAACATCCGGCATTTTCGTTGAATCGGCAAGCTGAATAACCGGCACTTTTTTATTTAAGCTGTCGCCGAATAAAACAGAAAAGCTTCTTGAATTTTCGTTCATTTTTATGCCTCATTGCCTTTCATTACTTATATTTAACCAAAAACAAATCACATGCTCATTCCGCCTGATTGCTCGGGCACATCATCGGCAGCCGAAACCGCAGGGGCTCCGCTGTCCTGAGCATTGTCTTTTGAATTGTTATTATCCATTTCGTTTGATTTTGAACTGCTGTTGTTCGACGCGGAATCTGATGTGCTGCCGTTACCGCCGGCCTGCATATCGTTTTGCGCATTTTCTTCCTCAGACGGCTTTTGACCGCTGCTTTGCTCGCTGTCGTTTTCCGTATTGAGCTTTTCGGGCTGTTCCTGCTCCTGTGACGGCTTTTGACCGCTGCTCTGCTCGCTGTCGTTTTCCGTATCGAGCGTTTCGGGCTGTTCCTGCTCTTGTGACGGCTTTTGACCGCTGCTTTGCTCACTGCCGTTTTCCGTATTGAGCTTTTCGGGCTGTTCCTGCTCCTGTGACGGCTTTTGACCGTTGCTCTGCTCGCTGCCGTTTTTCGTATCAAGCGTTTCGGGCTGTTCCTGCTCCTGTGACGGCTTTTGACCGCTGCTCTGCTCGCTGCCGTTTTCCGTATCGAGCGTTTCGGGCTGTTCCTGCTCTTGTGACGGCTCGTAATCACCGACCTGTTTTTGAGCATTTAATTTATCGGGCTCGGATTCGATTTCCCCGCCGTTATTTTCGTTTTCGGAATCCGTATAATGATTCGGATTATCCAAAGCCTGAGAAGTTTCATATCCGCTCAAATAACTGCTTTTTTCATCGCCGTTATCATTTTGCGGCATTTCTGCGTTTTCGGGGCTGTTTGGTTCGTTTGAAGCGGGAGGATTTACACAGCTTTCATAATAATCCTTTTCGGTTTGAGCCTGCTTGCTTTCATAATTGTTTCCGCTGCCGCCGAGAACCTTTGCCTGTTCATACCCATCGCTGTCAACATAGTTATACGGCTGATCGGGATTTAAATAATTTTCGCGCTCGGAAAGAATATTATTTGCCTGCGCATCTTGCTCGGCAGAATAATCGGGCTGTGAAATTCGGCTCTGTTCGCTCTGCCTTTCAAAATCCGAGTTGGCGTTTTCCATACACGGCTTGCTTACATTTTGAACCGGAACATCATAGCCCAGTTCCTGTGCTGCCGCGAGCCTGTGGCGCCCGTCATCCACAAATTCATATTTGCCGTCTTTTTCCTCGGCGCAAATCATTTTATCGGGTGCATAATATGCGTTAACGCAATCATGCAATTCGGGATTACTGCTGATTTCATCATATGTTTTGCCGCTGTCAAACTCACTTTGCACCTGAGGCAATTTTTCCGCCAACTGCATATATGACTCTTTATCGTTGGCATGATGGTTCCAAAAATTCGGATTATCCATTCCCATTGCCGTGCTTGTGTCTATGCTTGATGACGGCACGGTTTCCACCGAATACTTATATTTTCCGCTGTCGGTAAGTGCTTTATCGGCATCTGCATGGGTGCGCATTGCATTTCCGGCCTGTAAATCGTTTTCGCGATTTTGAACGGCAGCATTTGAGCTTTCGTTCACATTATTGACACCGTTTCTGTTTTCATCCGAAACGGTTGAATAATTCTCGGGCTTGGGGCTTTTATCATCCATTATATGGGTATTATACTGAGCCGCGGTGGGAGCCGGCTCCATGTTATTGTGCTTGTTTGAAACGCCGTCAATATAATCGGCGGCATATTCCTTTGGCGGATGCTCGGCCTTCATTGCCTGAGTTTCACGGTAAATATTTGAGTTTAAATTATCCTTGCCGCCAAACAAACCTTCAAGTGATTTCTGCGGATCTTCGCCGTTTCCCACATTGGCCTCATGCTGCTTTGCAATTTCGGGATTTTTTTCGAGCAGATTATTGATTGCATCGTCTTGATAAGCCCAATCTTCCATTTGCCGCTGCGCAAAATTTTGGCTTGCGATATGGTTTTGATAATTCACATCGTCGCCGTATGCATCTTTAAAATAATCGCTTTCCAAAACGCTTTTTGCAAATGAATTCGTGTCCTGCTCGCAGGGAATGTTATAATATTTGCTTGTTCCCGTCAGCGGATCATCAGCCGATGCTTCCGCATAAACATTTTCGTTGTATGATTTATCGATTGCCGATTTGTTTTCCGAATAATTTTTATCGGGATTTTTAATATATCCTTGCCTTGCATCGTAGTGATAAGCATGCCGGCCCTCGTGTGCAACGGTGTTCATACCGTCAAACTGATCTCCGTTTTTAGCGCATGCATCGGAAATATAATAAGGATTCATATGAATCTTATCGTCATAAGCGCTGTAATAACCGCAATATTTTTCGGGGCCGTATTCGTTAAAACCCATTCCGTCTGTAGCTTCGCCGTCGAAAACCAGCTTGCGCGGCGTTCGGCCCTCATCAAGCGCCAATTTATTTTCCAGCGCCTGATAAGCATCCATTCTTTCCTGCACGGAAGCATTTTTAAAATTTTCGCTTTTGAAAATATCACGATGCGCAGAGAAAGGATCCTCGGGCTGCGAAAGAATTTGATTTACCGGAGCCTTTTCGCCGGCGGCGCCATCCTCGGCAGATACTTTTTTGTTTTTACCGGAAAGGAAATCAAAAAGACCCATTACTTTCTCCCAAACGACATATTCATAAAATGCTTTCTGTATTCCGCATTCTTCATTAAATTATCCATATTAAAAAACGCCTGCATTTCATTGCAACCCGTTTTGCCTATAATTTCTTTAAAGCCGATTTCGCCTGCCGAAATTTGCGGCAATACGCCCGTTTCCAAATATTCATCAAGCGCCGCCGAAAGCTCGGGTTCGAAAAGCCCTATTTTAAACATAGCCAAATTATAATCGCGATCTGTGGTAATAAACGCTTTAAGCGCCTCCGAAAGCTTTTTATAATCCATAAAAGACCTCTTTACTTATCTTTTAAACTTTAAAAAGCAGACAATAAAAATCATCTGCTTCATAAAATTTAAAATAGAAAATATTGATTTTTACACGCCGGCAAAATCAATCCTGTTTCCATTTTTCAATAGCGGCATCGCCCATGGTTTTAATATCATCGATGATTGTGCCGACTTCTTTGATGGCTATATCCGTATCCGTCCACGGAAGGATTTCGGCAAAGCCGGAATATTTATCTTCCTTTGCAAGGAACAAGAACGAAAGCAAGCCCATAACAGGCTCTCTTTTAATTTCAATGGCAGCTGCCGCGCCTGTTTTGAAAATTGCAACAAGATTTTGCACAATAGACATTAAAATAAGATTTATCAATGCAGCCAAGCACATAATAACGGTGCAAACAAGGATGAAGCTGTTGTCCGTTTCGGATACGGCGCCTATCATTCCGCCTGTTGCCGCAGACAGCAACAGCTGCCTGACGGTGTATAATTTGTTTGTTTCAAAGTTTTTATGGCAATAAAACTCATATATTCCGCACGCAACAAACACCAAAAGAGCAAATATGAAGGATACTGCCGCCGCGCTGTCAAGCTGATAGTTTGCAGCAAGACAACCGCCTCCGATTGCCACCGAAAAAATCAGCCCAAGAAAGAAATTAAACAAATTAAATTCATGCTTACACCTTACCTCAACACCTGCAAGCTGATCAATGCTGAATTCCTGATGAAAAATATTTTTACCGAGCGGAGAGCGACCGGCGGCTCTGAAAATAACCCTTTTGTTTGTTATTTGAAGTCTGCCGTAAGACTTTTCAAGCATAAATCTTGTTCTGAGCTTTGCAAAATCATATTGCTTAATCGGAATTTCTCCGTCATTTGCGGAAATGCAATCCGGAACAATTTTTAATCCGTGTTCAAATGCATCCGAGCTTTCAAGCTTGGTTCGCGTTTCATTTACCATATTAACGCCTTTGCCCACTCCGGTTTGGAGCTTATCGACTGCATTGTTGAGATTTTGCTTCATTTTGTCCTTATCAATATTGATAACAACATTTTCGGAATCTGCTTGGATGGTTTTTTCGGGTTGCGGATTGCTGTAAGGATTAAATCCGCCTTGCTCGTTTGGGGCAGCCTGCTGCTTTTGGCAATCACATATTTCACCATCTGCAAGAGGGCGCCCGCATTTAGTACAAAATGCCATAGTGTTTTCTAACCTTTCTTGCTACAAATAATTTATTATTTTTGATTTGAGTGTAGCCGCACAAATCAAACATAAAATTGCATAAGCAATCAATTTACAAATTTTGCAAAGCCATTATTTAAATCAAAACAGCGAATCAACGGCGAAATACCATTTATCATCAACCTTTACCATATTCATTGTGCTGCTTTCGGGCTCAAGGCTGCCAAATTGCACAGTGCAATATACAACGGCGGTTGAATCCGAGGTCACATCAATATCATCAACCGAAATATCAAGCTTTGGAAGCTCGGAAGCATCCGGAATATCCTCATCAAGATAAGATGCAAAAGGCAAAAGCGAAGAGATTGTGCCGATATCAAAGCCCACTGTGCTGTTAAGCAAGGAATTTGCGCCTTTATAAACCGATTGAACGGCCGGCTCGAAGCAGCTTATCAAGCCATCCATATCGGCAGAGTTATATGCCGACACTGCCTCTGCAACAGTTTCTTTAATTTGCTTTTTGGGAGAGGAAGCAACTTTTTTTGCAACAATTCCAACCGTTAATGCCACTGCTGCGGCAAGAATTAAAGCAATAATCGCTTTTCCGCTTTTTTTCACAGAAAAAACTCCTTTCGATTTTTAATAATGAATTATTGCAAATTTCACTTTTAGTATTGAAATAATTTGAATAAAATGTAATAATTTGTTTATATATCATTCATAATATTACTAAATACAACAATTATCGGCAATATGTTCGTGGTAACGGACGGTTTTGGCAGGGTGAATAACTCAGCAAAAAAACTCTTTTATGATATAATGTAGGCATCATTCAACATTAAGAGGGATATAAATGATTAAGATTGCTATTTGCGATGATTCTGAAGAATTCAGCAGTATTTTGGAATTTAAAATAGGAAAATGCATAAACGAGCTTTTGGGTGCGGAATATGAAATAATTCGCTTTCATTCGCTGAGCAAATTACAGGCTTTTCTTGATGCAAATACTGTTGACATTCTTTTTTTGGATATTATGGTAAACGACACAAATTCAATGGACTGGTCGCTTTCAAACATTAAAGGCAATTACACGCAAATTATTTTTATGACCTCCTACCCTCAATGCGCATATAATCTATCCGAAGCAAAATGCTGCTATTACATCATGAAAGCAAAAATGACCGATGAAACACTGGCGCGGGCATTAAAAAAGGCGCTGCAAAAAAGCACAAAAAAAGACCCGAATTTAACTATAATCAAATCCGGGAGCAAAAACAGCATTATAAATTTTCAGGATATTATTTACCTTGAAACCTTTAACAACAACCTTATGCTTCATGTTAAAAACCTTGGAAACATTCTTATATATTCAAGCTTAAAAGAATATCAAAAAACACTGCCGCCTAATTTTTTAAGGTGCCACAAATCATTCACGGTTAACATGAATCACATTACAAGCTATGAGCCCTATAAATTCATAACCGCATCAGGCAGTGAAATTCCGATACCGCCGAAAAAATACAATTCTGTAATCAGCATATACAAAAACTATCTCAAAAATCTTTAGGAGCAACATATTGAAAACGGTAAATCTTCTTCAATTCTTCCCATGGGCTTTCATCATGCATTTAGTGAGGGCGCTCATAGTTTTTAACATTTCAAATGCCACATTGAAAAACAAATATAACACTGCCGTAACGCTTGCAAGCATTGTTGGCTTCGGAATGATATACTCCGGTGTGTCACTGCTCTTTATAGACAGAAAAAACGAGCTTATTTTTATGTTTGGCTATTATTTGATGATGTTTTGCATACTGCTGGCGGTTACAAGAGGAACAATTTTTTCAAAACTTTTTGCAGCCGTTTTCAGCCTTATAGCATATCTTTCTTCATCTCTTATGTATTCGGTTGTTTTCAATCTTTTATTCGGCATTGATTTGGGAAGCGGTTTTGAGTTCGAAATTCCGCTTTCGATATATATTACTCAAATAGTTTTTGTTTTTTCTTTTTCTTTTATTTTCGTTGTGTTGATAAGAATAATTCAGTCAAAGAAAGAAAATGCCTTCTCAATAAAATCCAAGTACACACTTTTTTTAGTTTTTCCCATTACCCATATTTTCGGAGCAATGCAAGCCTGCAGTGCGTTTATAACAATTCAGGAGCAAAACGGCTCCACAACCACCTTGCTTAACAATGAAAACATTGATATTTTCGTGCTCTTGTTTTCCGTGATTTGCCTTGTTGCAGATTTTACCTTGGTGCTTTTCATTGACAGATTTGAAGCGGTGGAAAAATATAATATCGAAGTTCAAGAAGAAATAATGAAAAACACGCTCAACTACAATCAAATGCAAATGCTGAAAAAAGAAAAAAGCGAATTCAAAAAAATCAAGCATGATTACATAAATATCATCACAACCGCAAAAGGATTTATAGAAATCGGCAAACCGGAAAAGGCATACGAATTTTTAAACAACACCGGCGACAATTTGCTTGGCCTTGCAGGATTTTTCATTTGCTCTAACGAAACCTTAAACACAATTCTTTACATAAAAAGTCGAGAAGCGGAAAACGAAGGCACAAAATTAAACATCAAAATCAAAGACGAATACGCAATTATGATAAATGATTACGACCTTTGCAGATTGGTGAGCAATATCATAGATAATTCAATTAACGCCATGCGGAATGCCAAGGATAAAAGCCCTATTTCAATCAGCATTGAAATAGACGAAAAAAATCTGAAAATATGCAGCGAAAATAAATTTGACAATAAAACAAATCATCATAAAAACGGAGATCACGGAAACGGAATCGGCATCATAAAAGAAATTGCGGCAAAATATAACGGCACATATTCATATAAGCATAATGATGAAATTTGGAATACTCAAACCGTGCTTAACAATATGCCGCTTTCCGAAAAGGTTCATTGATTCTAAATCAAGCGAAAAATGCCGGATAAACAATTAGATTTAATCATAAAAATAATTTCAACAATCAAACCAAGCCATTTTGCAAGCAACAAAATAATTGTTAAAATTTTTCAATTGTAAAAGCGGATATGCTTCACAAACTATTCTTGCAAGGGCGATTTAATACTTTGCGCATAACACGCAAAATGTTATTTTGCCGTTGCAAAAATATTATAAGCGAGGTGTATCACAATGGCAAAGAACACAGTTCCCGAAGCAAAAGAAGCTCTTAACAGATTTAAGATGGAAGCCGCTTCAGAGGTTGGTGTTTTTTTGCATTAAAATTTTTCAAAACGCCCTATTTAAGCCACTTTCGAGACTTGAAAAATATGTATAGTGGGCGGTCAAACACATTAAAAACATAAAATTAACGAAAAAAGGTCTACATACCCATTAGAAAAAGCGTTGAAGAAAGCAAAATCTTCAGCGCTTTTTTCATCTTTACAGCCAAAAAATTCAAAGTATGAAATATTGACATTAAGTGTATAATATAATATAATCAGTATAAAGGAGGCGACAGTATGAATGTTTTTAATGAATTATCCGAAAAATTTAATACCGATGAGCCGATACTTATCGAGGATATAGAAAAAATGTATCCGCAGCGTTCACGTCCTTGGATTGATAAAGCAATCAAAACTTTAGTTGGCAGCAAACAGTTAAAACGATTTTCAACAGGTGTTTACTACATTCCGAGAAAGACTGTTCTCGGTGATTCCGTATTAAACCCAAGAAAGGTTATCACAAAAAAATATATTCAAAATTCGCAAGATATATACGGCTATCTCGGCGGCACCTCCCTGTTAAATTCATTTGGACTTACGACGCAGGTACCGAATGTCATCACTGTCATTTCAAACAATGAATCGACCCGTGGGAGAAAAGTTGAAGTCGGTAACCAAAGCGTATATCTCTGCAAGCCACCGACAAAAATCACTAAATCAAACTTCAAAACACTGCAATTTTGTGAACTCATTAGGTTAATTGACCTTGATAAATTGGACAGCATAGAAATAAAAAATCTTGAAAATTACATTAAAGAAAACAATATTTCGCTATCATCCATCAGCAAATACTGTTCCGTATTTCCCGATTCTGTATCCAGAAAAATATTAGGAGGCCCGTTAATTGAAAAACTTGCACAATGATAAAGAAACTTTCAACGACATTTTAATTGCAACTTCAAATGCTTTAGGTATTGAAATGGCAATAGTTGAAAAAGACTATTATGTTTCTTTGTTGCTCAAAGAAATCAATAAAAACTATTCCGATATTATTTTCAAAGGCGGAACTTCACTGTCAAAATGCTATAAGATAATCAGCAGATTTTCTGAAGATATTGACATCGGTATCAACGCCGACAAAGCTACCGAGGGTATGCGTAAAAAGCTGAAAATTGCAATTAAAAAATCAATTGATGATTTAGGTTTACAGCTTGATAACGAAGAAGAAATAATGACAAGAACTTATTTCAACAAATACCAAGTCACCTATCCGATTATTGACGATACTTTCATAACCATTAAGCCGTATTTATATGTTGAAACTGCCGTGTTTATGAAACCTTTTCCGTATGAAATCGGAAAAGCCGACACCTATATTTATCGCTTTTTGAAACAGCAAAATTTAGATGCCATTATCAAAGAATATGGATTAGAACCTTTTGAATTAAAAGTGCAAACGCTCACAAGAACATTTATTGATAAGATTTTTGCTATCGGTGATTATTATTTGAACGGCAATAAAGAACGCACATCAAGGCATTTATATGACCTATACAAACTCATGTCGCAAATCACATTTAATGATAAATTCTATGGGTTATTTGATGAAGTCAGAGAAATCCGTTCAACAGATTCCGCCTGCCCGTCAGCAAAAAATGACCAAAGCATTAAAAATATAATCGGCAAAATCATAAACGAAGATTACTTCAAAAAAGATTATAATGAAGTCACCTCAAAATTATTGTTTGAGAATGTTGATTATAAAACCGTTAAAAATAATTTGTCAGAAATTTATGATCATTTGAAAAATTGATTTCAGTAAAAAACAAATGGAGAATTGACAGGTATGATTAGGAAGTTGCAGAAAACAGATATAAATCAGGTTTCTCATATATGGTTAAATACCAATCTTAAAGCACATTTTTTTATTCCTTAACAATACTGGATAAGTAATTATGAATTTGTGAAAGAAATGTTGCCTCAATCGGAAGTCTATGTGTATGAAAATAACAACAAAATTCAAGGCTTTATAGGTGTAAAAGATGATTATATTGAAGGTATTTTTGTCGCTGATGAAATGCAGTCTCACGGCATAGGTAAAAAATTGCTGGATTATATCAAGAATAAAAAAACCAAATTACAATTAAATGTATATCAAAAAAATGTCAGGGCAATATTGTTTTACCAAAGAGAAAGATTCATTATTCAAAGTGAGCAGTTGTACGAATTGACCGGCGAAAAAGAATATGTAATGAACTGGAAATCAAATTTTGAAAGGTAATAATGTGTAATGCGTGTTATATCTTTCGTCAGGTATGCTTGAAAAGGTGAAAAAAGTAAATTGGAATAAACAAAACAGAAATGAATATTTTGTATTCTTTTGCATTAACGGCTATACGGAAAAAATGCAAAACCTCGCAAAACAAAATTCAAATATCGTTTTGTACTGAAATAAATATAAATCTTCTAAAACGGCACTGATGCTTAATTGAGCATTGGTGCTGTTTTTCTTTTCACCGTGAAAGAAAAAAGCCTTTACCTTTCGGCAAAGACTTTGTTTGTATGAGAGTCAATATTTTTGGTGTTATTTGCTTTTCTTTTTTGCCTTGATAACGCCCTTTATTGTTTCGATGCCGTGAATGGTACCCACAAGCGGATGATAAAGCATGATTCTCGGCCCGGAATAGCGCATAACCTCTTTTATTTTTGAACGCATATCGGGTTTGTAGCAATGGCAGGGACATTGCGAGCAGAAGTTTTTATCGTTTCCCCAGCGGCAATGATCAAGCCTGAAAAGCGCATAATCAGTAAGTTCTTGGCAGTCCTTGCAAAGAGTACCTTTTTTTGATTTATGCACACCGTGGCAATAAATTTTTACCATTTCGGGTAACATTTCTTTTTCTCGTGTGATTCTGTCTTTTTTCATGATAATCTGCCTCTGTAAACGGTGTAAGCTTCGTCAGCGATTTTTGCCGTTGACTTTCTGTGAGAAACCAAAACAATGCTTTTGCCGTGCTTGGCTTCGTTTATAGATTTTAAGATGTTGCCCTCGTTTAAGCTGTCCAAATTGCTTGTGGGTTCGTCAAGCATAATCATAGGTGAATCGCTCAAAAAAGCTCTTGCAAGACCTATACGCTGTTTTTCACCATCCGAAAGCAAATCACCGAGTTCGCCTACATTTGTGTCGTATCCCTTAGGCAAAGTCATTATAAAATCATGAATTGAGGCTTTTTTTGCGGCAATTTCAACTTCTTCTCTTGTTGCGTTATAATCTGCAATTTTAATGTTATTTTCAATCGTATCGTTAAACAATTGAGTTTCTTGGCTTACAAGGCTTTGATTGTTACGAAGTGATGATGTTTTAATATTTTTAATGTTTTCACCCGACATATCAATTTCGCCGCTGTTTACATCCCAAAAACGCATCATAAGTTTAAGCGCAGTCGATTTGCCTGAACCGCTCGGTCCGTTTATAGCAATGATTTTGTTTTTTGGAATTTCCATATTGAAATTTTCAAGAATTTGCTCTTTGTCATATGCGAAGCCTACATTTTTACACTCCATACCGTCAAATTCAACTTCTTTGCCGCTGATGTTTTCTTCAACAACAGGGCTTTCATCAAGAATTGACAGCACTCTTTCACCGCTTGCAAGGGTGTGAGTCAAATTGCCTGCAAGGTTTGAAAGTGCGGCAACCGGACCGAATGAACTCATCATTGCAACGGTTGAAACAATAAGTCCGTCAAATCCGATTGTGCCCTTTTGGTAAAGGCAAATTGCAACTAAAAGCATTGTGATTGAAAAGAAGATAATCGAAATATCCGTAATTGAAATATTATGCCCCTCAATTTTCTTTAACTTCTTTTGAAGTGAATTAAGTTTATCGGTTTTTTCGTTCATTTCATTAAGGCGGGTATCGGTTGAATTGTATCTGATTGATTCCAAAAGCCCCCTCATACTGTCAAGCACATAACCGGAAAGTGCACCCGAATTTTCACGGTAGGTCATACCGATATTTTTGTTAAATTTGGATGATACAAGCGGAATAATAATGCCGACTGTAATGTAAGCCGCAAGTGCAACAAGCATAAGCCAAATACTGTATCTGCCAATAAATATCAGCATAACAAGGCTTGTTAAAAACGCAATACAAATCGGAGAAATCGTGTGAGCGTAAAAGACTTCTAAAAGCTCAATATCACTTGTTATGAGCGATATCAGATTGCCTTTATCTTTACCTTCAAGCTTTGCCGGTGTTAGCCTACGAAGTGATTTGAATACTTTATCACGAATAAGTGCAAGTAATTTGAATGCAATATAGTGGTTGCACGCTTGCTCGCCGTAGTGAAAAAAGCCACGCAAAACCGCAAAAATAATAATGCAAATACATCCCGTTTTTATTGCAAGTCCACCGTTTATACCTGCGGCTGTAAGAAGCGTCATACTGCCAAGCACCGTAATTTGAATGGCGCAAAGAAAGCCTGTAACGCCGAGTATAACTGCAAGTACCATGAAGAAAGCAAGCGGCTTAACAAGTTTTATCAACCGCATCATAATTTTGAAACCTGATTGTTTTCTTTTCATTACGCTTCCTCCTTTGCATATTTTTCAAGTTCTGCTTGAGTGGAATACATCAGCTTGTATTTTTTATTAAGAGACATAAGTTCAGAATGAGTACCGCTTTCCTCAATTTTGCCTTTATCAAGCAGAAGAATTTTGTCACTGCCCACCACATTTTCAAGCCTGTGGGAGATAAGAATAACGGTTTTGATTTTAGCCATATTGTGAATAACGGCCATAATGTCGTTTTCGCTTTCGGCGTCTATGTTTGAAGTTACTTCGTCAAAAACATATATCGGTGTGTTGTGAAGCAAGGCTCTTGCAATGGCAAGCCTTTGCCTTTGTCCGCCCGAAAAATTGCTGCCTTGTTGATTAAGTTTAGTATCAAGTCCGTCTTGCTCACTTAAAAATGACCAAAGGTTTACCATTTTCAATGCTTCAATCATTTTTTCGTCACTGGCACTTTTGTCGGCTATGAGCATATTTTCCCTAACCGTTCCTGCAAAAATGTAGGAATTAAAGTTTACGGCAGTGATGTTGTTCATAAGTGTTTTTTCATCAATATCTTTTATTTCAACACCGCCGATTGTTATACAGCCGATGTAGCCTTTAGTTGTTCCGCAAAGCAGGGAAGCAAGCGTGCTTTTGCCGCAACCCGATTCGCCTACTATGCTTATAAGTTCGTGCTTTTTAAAAGTTATCGAAATATCGTTAAGTACGTTTTTTTCACCGTCATAAGAAAAGGAAAGGTCTTTAATTTCGATATCCCCGTCAAGATTTTCAGGAATCTCCGCTCCGTGTTCATCCTCTTTTGTATCAAGCAACTTAAAGAGTTTGTCACTTGCCGCCATACCGTTCATAGCCACATGGAAAAATGAACCGAGAAGCCTGAGCGGTAAAAAGAAATCAGCCGCAAGCATAATGATTAAAAATGCCTGAGGTAAAGTGATTGTGCCGTTTTTTACCTGAATGATTGCAATTACTACACCTACTGCACTTCCTGCATATGCAACAATATCCATAACGCTTACGGAATTGAGTTGCATTGTAAGAACTTTCATAGTAATTCTTCTGAATTCTTCGGCTTTTTCATTCATTTCAACATTCTTGCGTTCATCCGCCTGATAAACTTTGAGTGTTGTTAAGCCTTGGATATTTTCAAGGAAAGTATCGCCGAGGTTTGTGTATACTCCCCAATATTTGCTGAGAAGTCTTTTTGCGATTTTTTGAACTGCAACAATAGAAAGCGGAATAAGGGGTACACAAATAAGAAGCACCACCGACGCTTTCCAGCTTACGAACACAAGCACGGCAAAAAGTGTTATCGGTGCAAGCATAGCAAAGAAAAACTGCGGCAGATATTTGCCGAAATAAAGTTCAAGCTGGTCTACACCCTCAACAAAAACCTGAAGCACCTCTGATGTTGATACCTTTTCGCTGTAAGATGCTCCCATTCGTGTAAGCTTTTTATACATTTTTTGTCTAAGCACTTTTTTTACTTCGCTTGAAGCGAAAAACGCAGTCTGAGAACTTGCGTATCCGCAAAGATAGCGCACAAGCATAACCGCCGCAATTGCGCCCAAATAAGGCAAAAGTTCTTTAAAATCAAACGCTTTACCATCGAGAATTTGCGCAAGTAGATTTGAAAGAATAAAAATCATAACGATGTTTGCAACCGTTTTCAACCACTGCGCAAGAACTGTTAGGGCAATGTACTTCTTTGAAGAAGGCACTTGCTCTATAAGTCTTGTTTTAATCATTTCTTTTCTTCTCCCTCAATTAAGTTATTTATCCAAAAATTCATTTGCGAGGCGGTAATCGCCTTGCCGTGATATTTTACCGTTTTCCATAATCAGCACTCTGTCTGCAAGAGCACCGGCACATCGTTTATCATGTGTTACGGTAACAATTGCCGTGCCGAGGTTCTTGTTTATTTTATTTACGGTTTCAACCGTTTTGCAAAGGTTTTTGTAATCCTGACCCACCGTCGGCTCGTCAAGAAACAGCACGGTCGGCTCGCTTGCACAGACGGCAGCAATGGAGGCACGCCGTTTTTGTCCTTCGGAAAGTGATTGCGGATGCCTCTGCTCAAGTCCCGAAAGTCCAAAGGCATTTATCATTTCCATTGCCGTTTCCTCGCTTTTTGCCTTAAAGGAAATCTCGCTTAAAAGCGTTGGCATAAAAAGCTGATAGACTGGATTTTGGTAAACATATCCCACCTTTGAAAACCATTTGCTGTTTGCTTTTTTGCTTTTTGTTATTGTTTGGCTCAGTGCACCGCCATTCGGCTTATTCAGCCTTGCAAGCATGCGCATAAGAGTTGTTTTTCCGCATCCGTTTTCACCGAGCAAAACTATTCGTTCGCCTGCCCGAATTTCTATATCGAGTCCGTCTATAATATTTCTGTCACCTGCGGCAAAAAAGAGTTTTTCGCCTTTTATAAGCACTGCGCCGGGCAAAGAGCCGTCGGCATGAGGAATTGTTTTTATTCCGCTGTTCAAGTCGTTTATGTCCGTGCTTGTAAAAAGCTGTTTGTTTTCGATTCGCATAACTTTATCTATGTAGTTTTTCACAACATCAAGCCTGTGCTCAACTATTAAAACGGCATATCCGCTGTTTGCCAAATTACGAAGTGCTTTCAGCAAAATGTGTGCTGTATGAGTGTCCAAATTTGCAAGCGGTTCGTCAAGAATAATGATTTTTTGCTCCATCGCAAGGGTAGAAGCGGTTATCAGGCGTTGCTTTTGACCTCCTGAAAGCGTTTTCGTTTTTGCGTTTTTTTCTATTTGCATAAGCGTTGTGAATCGTTCAATGCGTCTGTCGATTTCTTCGGACGCAATATTAAGATTTTCGCAGCCGAAAGCGATTTCTTCGTTTACTAAATCATAAATAATTTGTTCGTCCGCATTTTGAAGCACAGTGCCGATTAGCTTTGAACGCTCGCTGATTTTCAGCTTTGTAACATCCTTGCCGTCTATTTCCACACTGCCCGAAAATTCGCCCGAATTAACGAACGGAATAACACCGTTTATTATCGAAAGCAGGGTGCTTTTTCCCTCGCCGGAAACGCCCGACAAAAGCACGGTTTCGCCGTATTCCACGGTGAGATTTATATTTTCAAGCACATTTTCTTTAGCACCGTCATATTTAAAAGAAACTTCTTTCAGTCTTATCGCTATGCCCATATCATAACACCTCCGCCTGCGCAAAGCACGATAACACAGGCAAGAAATACGAAATCCCTTGCTTTTATTTTTATTACTTTATATACCGAGCTTGTACTGTCATCAAGTGTAAATGCCCTTGTTTCAAGCGAAAGGGAAAGGGTATCCGATATTCCGATGATTCGCATAACGAGCGGAATAATAAACGCACGGTAAATGCAACTCGGTCGGTACCAATTCATATTTGCACCTCTGACCTTCATCGCTTCCCAGATCTGCTTTATTTCACCCACTAAAACCGGAATAAATTTAAGTGTTACAAGCATGCCGAGCGTTATAACTCTCGGACATTTCAGCTTTGCAAGACAGCGTGTTAGATCGCAGGGTGATGTGCTTACCATCGGCACGGCACACAATCCCAAGAGAATCATTCTTAAAAGTGTTTGCCAAAATGCATCCAAACTTCTGTTTGTCAAAAACGACAGACCGCCTATAATAAGTCCGCAAATCGCCATTGCAACGGTCATTTTCCATGTGCTTTTAAAAAGACCGAATACCGAGTAAAGCACAAAAATTGCCGTGGCAAAAGCAAAAGCCAAAAGATTTTTGGAAAAAAGCATTCCGAATATCAGCACAATTACGGAAACTGAAAATGAAATCAGCGGATAAAAAGGCTTTTTAACCTCAAATGTTTCAAGCATTGTCATCTTCTCCGTACGGTTTTAATTTGCCTGCCTTTTGAAGTTCTGCGGCGATTTTCATTCCGATTGCCGCACCCAAAAATGCCAATGCAATTGTGCCTATTGATGTTAAAACAGAAATTTTCGGATTTGCTGTAAGCTGAGCGTAACTTTGCCCATTGAGCCAAAGGCTGAACAGAACAGAAATCGGAAGTGAAAACGGCATATATATTCCCGTTGTAATGAAAACAGAAACTTTCTTTTGATAGCCTCTGAAAATCAAAAGCATAATTAATTCCGCTATGATTGCGGAAACAAAATTGTTGAAAAACATAACCGTCGAAAAGAAAATCAGCGGTGCGCCCGAAAAAAGTCCGATAATTGTGAGAGCACCCGGCTTTCTTACTTTCATAAGTCCGATTGCTACGAAAATCGAATAAATAGGTGCGGCTGCCATGTTACGCAGTCCGAAAACGGTGGTGTGCATAACAAGCGGCATCGTTATTCCGCCGCACAATGTCATCGCTGCGGATAAGACAGCCAAAAACACAAAATCCTTAACTTGAAATTTTTTAAATATTTTTTTCATACTTCGCCCTAATCAGTCATGTTTATTTTTCTTGATAACAGCAGTCATTACAAACACAAATGCAACCGCACCCACTGCACCGCAGGCAATGGCGATCGGAGCTTTCTTATTCTTAACCGTTTCCTCTTTAGGCTCGGTTGTGGTTGGTGCTGTTGTAGTAGTTGTCGTTGTGGTGGTAGTAGTGGCTTTTTTGGTGGTTGTTTCTTTTTTTACATCTCCGATTCTTTTTGCACTGTCGTAATCTATTTTAATTCTTGCGGAAGGTGATAAAGGCATAGCCGAAGCGGCAAATTTTACGCCGACAAATTCATTGTCGCTCTTAATCGGAAATTCAAAAGCCGCTTCATATTCAGTGCCGTCAATTTCAACATTATTCTTTTGCTCAACTTCTACTGTGTCGCCATCAACAGAACCGTCCTTGTAATACCAAAATTGCATATCGCTTGTTGTTTCGGCAGGAGCTATTGTAAGCGTTTTTTCATCACCGTCAACTGTAAGAAGTGCGGTGTGAACAATATAGCTGTCGCCCATAGATGTTCTTTCTTTTTCTGCGTGCCACATTTCAATCGGCACTTCGTAAACGCCGTCCTTGCTCGGACCCATTGCAAACGCACAGAATGAAGTGCAGGTAAGTGCAAGTGCAAAAACTATTGCTGTCAATGAAATCGAAAATTTTTTTAACATATTTGTCCTCCGTATCTTGTTAGTCATTCCTAACTTGATATTAAAATTTTTAGTTAGCATAAGCTAACCGCAGTTATTCTATCAAATGACAAATAAAAAGTCAACATTTAAAACTATAAAATAAGTGAAATTTGGCGCATTGCACCGCCTGCGCTTGATAGACAGTTTGAACAATAAGTAAATTTTCAAAACGCCCTATTTAAGCCATTTTCGAGACTCGAAAATTTTGCATAGTGGTCGTTAAAGCATATTCAAAACATAAAATTAACGAAAAACCTACATACACATGAGAAAAAGTATAATGAAAATTATAAATCCAGCGAATTTTCATTCAACAAGAAACATTTATCCGGCCTCTCAGTTAAAGCTTAGGTGCATTGTACCTTAACTTTTAATTCGTTATAACAACAATCACAAAATGCAGATTTACAAATTGCCAAAATATATGTATTGACAAACGATATATCGCACACTATAATAGTTCTAAATAGAACGATCGACAAGGAGTGGCAATATGCATTTTTGGGACAGGCACAAAACAATTACCGGCTATTACGAATCGCTCACAAGTTCGATTTGTGACAAGTACGATTTGACCCAAATGGAATATGATATACTGATGTTTTTGCACGGCAACCCCGAATTCAACACGGCGGCAGACATTGTCAAAATTCGCAAATCAACAAAATCTCATGTTTCAACCTCACTCAAATCACTTGAAAACAAAGGCTTGATTGAAAAAAAGCAGAGCGAAAGCAACAAAAAACACATAGAGATTTTTGTGACCGAAAGCGCAAAAAGCATAATTTACGAGGGTATCGACACGCAAAAGCGTTTTGCCCACGATGTGCTCAAAGGATTTTCGGATGAGGAAATCGCAACATTTAAGAATATTTTTGAAAAAATCTGCAATAACGCAGAAGATTGTTTAAACAATAAACAACACCATGAATGTTAGTTATTTGAAGTAAAAAAGGAGTTTTAATTTGGCAAACGAAAAATACAAACCGCAAATTCCCGATATTATGGAAGCAGTTTTTGACGCAGGATATTTGATTTTCGACTTAATCGCAGGTATTTTATTCTTCGCATTTTCAAAGGGCGTCCCTTTGTTCATCTTGTACGGCGTGTTGACATTAACGCTTTGCGGCGGTGATGCATTCCACCTTGTTCCGAGAATTATCAGAGCAGTTCACGGAAGCAACGACAAAATCAAAAGGCAACTCGGACTCGGCTTGCAGGTTTCCTCAATCACAATGACAGCATTCTACATTGTTTTGTTGTATATCTGGAAGCTAACATTCCCCGAATTGACAGCACCTGTTGCAGTTGAAGCAATGATTTGGATTTCCGCAATCATCAGAATGATAATCTGCGTTCTTCCGCAAAACAACTGGTGTTCAGACGAGGGCAATATGAAACTTTCCGTCATCAGAAACGCAGTTTTCGCAGTGACAGGCATTGGTGTAATCATTCTTTACGCAATTTCAGGCAACACAAATGGCCTTCATATGACAAGAATGGTTGCCGCAATCATCATTTCATTCAGTTGCTACATCCCTGTAACATTGTTCAGCAAAACAAAGCCAACGGTTGGCTTGCTTATGATTCCAAAAACCTGTGCATATATGTGGATCATCGTAATGGGCCTTCAGCTTTTATTTTAAGATTTGAAACATAAAATTAACAAAAAAGATCTATATACCTATAAGAAAAAGCGTTGAAGAAAGACAAATCTTCAACGCTTTTATAATTATTGCCAAAACAAATCACACTTCGTTTTCTTTTACTCCGAACTTTGCCTTGAAGTCTTCGTAGCTTTTAGCCCAATTAAACTTCACCAAATCAGACACAGCTTTGAAATGAAGCTGACCGCATTTGATTTTATTAACTTCAACTTGTGTTAAAGCATCGTGGTCCTTGTTGATTTTGGTTTCAACACCGTCTTTGCGACAGATTATTGCCAAGTCAGGAGAATAATTGCCATACGGGGTATCAATTACAAAACCGCCCTTTTTAAGTTTTGTAAACATCAAAATATTTTCGTTGCTTTCAAGCTTATCGGCAAACTCCTTGCATCACGAATTTTCCCATCAATACTTTCTCCACGCTGATTGTCACTTGAATATCGTGCATATATAATTCCTGTCATTTTATCAACCTCCTGTGCTGTGTGTTATAACTCTTCGCAGCAGAGGTGTCAAGTCATAAAAAAGCAGTCCTGAAATCAGGACTGCTTTAACAATTAACTTGCCAAGTCTATATTTTTATGACATTCGATACTATTTTTGTCTGTAATGTCTTTTAATTTTTTACTTGTCTTTTCCAAATCTTCAACTGCTTTTTCTATTTTTTGGTTTGAAGGTATCAAACTTTGTTCTAATGCGTCAGCTTCCGCATTGATTTTTCTAGTTTCCGCATTAATTTTATCAATTTGTGCTTGCTTCAACTCTTTATCTAATTGAATATTTTCCTCTATAACTTTAGTTTCGGCTATTTTCTTTTTTCTGTCAATATGATCATTACACAATTTATTTATTTCATCAATTAGTCCAATAATTCCATTTTTTGTGCTACCATCTGAATCTTTTAATTTTCCTAAAATAGTATTCACAATAAATAAAACTGAAACTGTAGTTGATACCGCACAATTAAGTAAAACTTCAATAAATCCAGGAGAACCAACTGCTGTTTTAATTGTGATTTTTTTATAAGATTCATCCTCTCCGTATAACTCATAAAAAACATCAACAATCTCCAATATTGAAGCTTGCAATTCAACATTACTTTTCATTTCCAAATCTGATGAACTTGTTTTTTGTAATGATAAATGTATAAAATCATCTACAATATAACATGAGTAAATATTTCTATAAATATAGTCAGCATATTTGGTTATGTTAGAAATAGTTTGTTGAACTTTCATTATTTTGCTTAAATAAATATCTCGACTAACATCTATTTCACTGAACCACTTAACTTTTCTTTTATGTGTATAAGAACAAACAGCATATTCTTCATTAGAATTATTTATATGGGACACTTCTTCCACTGTTTCACCCAAAATTCCTACACGAATAAACTTAGTACCCTCTGAAGTAATTAATACTAGATCACCATTATTCATTACACAATGAAAATTATATAGTTGACTAAAAATTAAGCCAGGCCTTTTTTCATCTGGATATAATTCACTAATCTTTTCTTTTTTTGCATCATTACTAATACTACTGTTTAACAACAAGTCAACTGACACGGCATCCCAACCAAGTGCAACATATTTATTAGTTGTAAAATCATTATAATATAAACCACCATTAGTTCTAATAAGCCAAATTTGTCTTTCATTAGAAATCTCAGGTATCGATAATACAGTATAATTATCCATAAAATATTTTCTCCAGATATTTATTTACAAAATTATATCACATATATAAAACAATTACAAGTTTTGATATTATTTACTAATATAAATCATTAAATTACAATGTTATAGCAATATAATTCAAAATTTCATCTTTAACTTTATCGTAGTATATGATATGCTCGACAGTTTCTTTGACTTCACTGATACCCAGTTGTTGTTCTTCCTCGTTATCACATTCAAGCATCAATGCTCTTTTGATGTTGTATTCAAGCCAGCCAAGCCTGCCATTGTTACTGTAATACAAAGCCTCCCAATCAACATTTGTATCAAGATTTGTATTATCAAAATATGACTTGATGAATGTATTAAACAAATTAAAATTTATATTACATCCTTCATATCCTGACCAGCAAAGTGCGAGCTCAAACAATTCGAGATAAGGATTTGAATATCCTAAACATTCCAAATCAATCAGCTTAAACTCATCACCAAGCCAAAGTACATTTTTGTTGTCCATATCGTTATGGCAAATTGCTTTGACCGGAGGTAATTTCTTTATAGCTTCGTTGCCTTTCGCCATGCTGTCATTAAACAAATCGGCATAATCTTTTATGTAATCACAAATCGGTGAGTTCATATCTTTGGCAAGCTCAATGTATTTTTGCCAATCAATGTGCATTTCGTCTTTCTCGAAAGGCTCATTTTTCAAATCAATATTATGAATTTTTGTCAACACTTCACCTATCTTTTCACAATGAACTGACTTGATTTCACCGTCTTTTAATGACTTGCCGTCATACCACTCAAAAATATAATAATTTTGACCGTTTAATTCCTGTATTTTTCTATTCTTGAACTCCAAAGCATAAACTGCAGGAATATTGTTTTGCTGTAATATTTTCTCAATATCATCAGCGATTTTGTAGTTGCCCATTGCAGTAGGTCGTTTCATAATGTTTGGGTTTAAAAGCTTAATTATGTAACTGCCTTTTTCGGTAACAATCTTAAACATACGGTGCATAAAACCGCCTGCTACCTGAACGGGATTTTCAAGCACTTTGCCTAACTGCAAATCTTCCGCAACTAAATTGAAAAAATTATTTATGTTTATCATTTCTCGTTTTGTCATTTTTTATAACACTCTTTGTTTGCCATAATCTGTTTTATGCCAATTATCCTTTGACACAATTACACCACGCTATTTGCTAAAAGTCTTTACATCTCCAATAAGTTTAATATTGCCGTTATCTACGATAATACCGCCTGACATGAAAGCAGTTGCATAAACTGTTTTTCCTCTTTCGGTTAATACTCGCTCAATGGCTTCATTTTGAACTTTTCTATTCTCGTAATGAACCTCCAAATAGAAATCATCTAAATATTCCAAGCCGTCATAGTATTGAAATTCTTTATAATCTTTGTCAGGTGATATATGATATTCAGAAAGCTGAATAACCGCACCTGCACTATAACCCATAACAATTCCGTTATGCTTTCTTAACATATTCACCAAATCAAACTCTTTGATTCTGTCCATCATTCTGTCAGGTCGACCGCCGGTAAAATAAAGAATATCCGCATTTTCTATTTTTTGTTTAGCAGACTCTTTTGTATCCTCAAAATAGTTTACAAATGTAATATTATTTTCCGATATTCCGTAGGCAGTAAAGCCGCTGACTATTCCCCTGTAATAAATACCCTTTTCTTTGCTATACAGTAAATTCCATTCTGTTGAATTTTTAACCTCACTGTCACGAAAAGAAAAAGCAATTACTGCAACTGAATAGTCGGTCAATATGTATTTTTTCAAGTCATCATAAAGATAATCGGAATTTATTTCATATCCTTCAAGTAAAATGTTAACCATTTATTTACCTTCCACAAATCCAAAATCTTTTTAGTTTGTGTCTTTTCATTCTGAATTTTCTGCGTGGCTCATATACGGTAGATTCGTAAACGCCGCCATTATTCAAAATGGCTTTTTCACTTCCTATATTACCATCAATACAGGATATGAGTATTTTTTCAAGACCGATTTCTTTGCAATAAGGCAAAACCGCATTCAACATTGATGTGGCATATCCTTTTCTTCGTTCGCTTGGTTTTACGGAATATCCAATATGTCCGCCGTATTTTGAGAGATAGTCATTAAAATAATGCCTTATCTGTATCATTCCGACTAAACGCATATCAGCCTTGCGCACATATAAAAACTGAGTTGCTATAACTGTTCCGTCAGGAAGAGTTTCGGGATTCAAATATTTTTTACATTCTGAAATGTATGTAATAGGGTCCTCGTATCTGCGAAGAGGACCGCAGCCATCCATTGAGCAGTCAGTATCCAAAAAATCCTGTCGGTATTCACGAATTTGTTCTGCGTATACTTCACTAGGCTCAACCAAGAAAAAATCACCTGCATCAATCTTGATCATATTATCGCCTGCCCTTCTGATTCAATCTATATAATGAATGTTGTCTTATCACCATTAAAGTTCATATAATCATCACTCCATATACTCATGTTTAGTCGGAGTGTAATTTTTTGACTTGTATTTTTCGTAATTATCTGTCTTATCTTTGGATACTATATCGCCATTCGCATATTCAACAGGCTCGATACAAATTGCGTCAAGCAATATTTTTTCCAAATGTTCATATTCCGAATGCTCACCAAGGCTTGCAAGAACAAAAGAATCACGCACATAGCCGGCACTTTCAGCCATAAGATTTTGGTCAAAATAATAACCATAGCGTTCCACAAAGAATGTCATCATCATTACAGTAGTTCTTGTGTTGCCCTCTCTAAACGGATGAACTTGCCAAAGTTTTGGAAACAACCTTGCAATTTGCTTTGCAAAATCTTCTCGTGTAAGACTTGCCCAATCAATCTTTTTGATTTCGGCAAAAATTTTATCAAGGTCAGCACCTATTTCGGTAACATTTGAATACCAAACACTTCGACCTGCCAGCAACTCTTCACGCTTTTGAATATTTATTTTTCTATACTGTCCTGCCCACTCATAAACATCACCAAATAAAAACTTGTGAATAAAACAAAAGCCGCCGGATGAAAAATCACTAAAGCCATTTTCATACAGCAGCATCATGTTTGCACGAGATAATTCAGCCTCTGCCAAATCAAGCTCTTTTTCATTTGTTATGCCAAGCAGGTTTTTGAGGACTGTACTGTTAGAAATCAAGTACAAATCGTTCATAAACTCACCTATGATATTTTCTTATGTTTTGCTATAAGCGCAGCCTTCATATCTGCACCTGTAATTTCGCCTTTTGCCCATTTTGCAGAAAGTTCCTTTGCAAAGGCTGATACAGGCACGCCTTCAATGCTATTCAACGC